>NNBV01000517.1_pt1 | contig 236712 bp, 224 predicted proteins | sample 1173771 | NCBI WGS metagenome assembly NNBV01 (sample SAMN07173938, study PRJNA388173) | plant metagenome | isolation source: symbiotic tissue sample KVS11 | place: Norway: Troms, Kvaloya island | reverse complement strand
CCACGCGGGCGACCGAAGGCGGGCACCATCTCATGCGCTGGTGCTTCTGCAGCCGTGGTGTCGCCGATGCCTTCGCGACGGACTATGGCGGGCGCCGCGTCGATCTGCCGGTCGATCCGGCATCCCTGAAAATCGACAGGCCCGATGCGCGCGAGCTGGCGCGGCGCCAGCGGGCGGCCCGGTTCGGTTTGGACCTCCTGGAAGACGCTCGCTAAACTGCGCCGATGCATGACCACGAGGACGACCCCGATCCGCCGCCCAGCCGCTACGGCCTGCTCGTCGCGGCGCTCGGCCTGCTGGCCGGGATCATCTTCATCTGGTCATTCCTGCGCGGCTGGCGGCCTTGGTGAGGGCCGGTTTTGCATCCCACTTCCGAAATTGCCGAGGCCGGCCGACAGGGCGTCAAATCGACGACATTTCAAGGGGTTGAGCGAAGTGGGATGCAAGGCCCGCCCACTGGCGCAAATCGTCCCACTTCCATCGGGCTTGCGGACGGCATTTCAACGACTTAGCGGCAGGCCCGATTTCTCGCTTTCGGGATTTCTGGCTTTCGGGCCGCTTTTGGAGCGAACAATCAGATGGCAATAAAAACGGCCACCTGCAGGGCCACCCATCGCCTAGCCCTTTGAGATCGCATCATTTTCCGGCTGATCCCGCACAATCCCGGTTAATCCCGCCTACGCCCTGCCATTGCCATGTGATTGTTCGTTTCACATGAAGGCGTCGCCGATCGCGATCGGCGCCGGCGGCGCCTGCCAGAGCTGGAGCGCGCCCAGGCCCCCGGCCGCGCCATGGCGCTTCACCTCGCTGGTGAAACCGACATTGGCGCCGCTGGTGAAGACGAGGCGTCCGCCGCTGAAATGCCCGTCCGCATGGGATGCGAGCGCCGGCGCGGTCAGTCCGAGTCGGCCGTCGCTCGAAGCCACCGTCGCGGTGACCGCAGCCACAGCGACGCCGCAGCGCGCATCGCCGAGATCCGCGGAACAGGAGCGCATGTAGAGCCGGCCGCGCTCCTCGTCGAAGGCCTTGGCCAGCCCCCTCACCTCGGCGGTGAAGCCGCCATCGCCGCGCCGGATCTCGCCGACGAAGCCGGCCTCCAGCAGCAGGCGCTGCGAAATATCGGACCAGTTCACCAGCCAGACCTGGACGCGCGCATCGTCATAGAGCCCGCGAGCGAGATCCGCCTCGTTGAGCCCAGCGGCCGCCAGGGCGCCCGAGACCTCGCCGCCGCCGATGGCGAAGCCGAGCTCGGCTGCGCTTTCGGCCGCCTCGAGCCCGGTCACAGCGGCAAAGGTGGTGCCGTCGAAGGAGAGCGGGCCGTCATGATCGGTGAAGCCGAGCACGACGCCGTCCCGGCGCGTCAGGCTCCAGCAGCGACACAGCGTCGTCGCGCCCTGCGCCAGATGGGTAGCCAGGGCTTCGGGAATGTCACGCATCGGGGTTTCCTCACGGGGGCATATCTCGCCTCGCGGCACGAACGCGCCTCAGGGCATGATCTCGACGATGGGGATCTTGGGGATTTCGCCGGCCTCGAAGGCCGAGAGGTCGACCTCGATCGCGTCGATGTCGAAACGCACCGGCACATCGAACATGAAGCCGGCGGTGATCACCGCGCCCGACCCCGGCACATGCCCGACGGCAAAGCTGACGAGCCCGGTCGTCGCGTCGCAGGCGACATGGCCGGGCTGGTCGGCCGGGACGCCGTCAACGGCGATCAGGACCTCGCCGGGCAAGGGCTTGGTGATCGGCCGGCGATAGCTCGCGATGCCGGTGCCGTAGTTCTTGCCGAGCTGGAACGTCGCTCTGACGCCGTCGCCCGTGCCGAGCGCCTGATCGGACGCGGCGGGCGTCTGCGAGGGCGGGCAGCTCTTCCAGTCGAGCCGGTCGCGCCAGCGGAAGCCGTAGAGGCGGCCGCGCCTTTCCTCGAAGAAGGCGACGACGGCGGCCAGCGCGTCGAGCGTGCGGATGCCGAGGCCGGCATCGTAGCGCCGGCGCGAATGAGCCCAGCGGCTGTTGCGGACCTCGCGGCCAGAGGCCAGCGTCACGATCTGCGTCAGGCGTTCGGGCCCGCCCCGGGCGCCACGCGCGATGTCCGTGGGAAAGCGGATCTCGTGGAAGTCGGTCATGACCTCAGTCCCTCACAGCGCACGGCCGCCGCGCGCCACGGCGCGGGCGATCGCCGCTGAAACCTGTGCCTCCGAGCGACGGAAGCTGTCGACATCGGGGGTCGAGACCTGCACGATCACGCTGAGCGCCCGTCGCGCCTCGCCGGAGGAGCGTACACCGAGCCTTCCATCGGCGCCGCGCGACAGCGGCAGGATCGCCTCGGCGCCACGTTCGCCCATCAGCCCGAGGCCGCGCCCGAGCGGAAAATAGGCCGGTGAGGCGACCACACCGCCTTCCGCGAAAGGCATGACCGGAACGCCGCCACCGCTGCCCAGACCGCCAAGCCCACCGGTAAACAGACCCGTCAGGCTCTTCACCCCCGTGCCGAGGAGGCTCGACAGGCCGCTCTGCAGCGGCTTCAGCGCCGATTTGAGCAGCGTCTCGGTGATCGAGCGGCCGACACTGCGCAACACATCCTCGAAGCGCTTGCCCTCGACGATACCCTTGGCGAAGGCGCTGGTGATCGACTTGCCGAAGCTGTCGGCCGATTTGCTCAGGCTCTGCGTCAGCGATCCGAGCGAACGCATGTCTGACAGGCGGGAGGAGAGGACGATGTCGTCGTCGGGCATGGCCAACCTCGCAGGCGAAAGAACAGGGCAACGCCAGCGTCAGGCGTCGGGATGGGCGCTCATCAGGGCCAGGAGCGCGTCGCGTCCGGGCGCCGAAGACGTCGATTGTGTCTGGTGGGCGCGCAGCGCGGCGCCGATCTCGCGCGGGGTCGCGGCCCAGAAGATCTCGGGCGACCAGCCGAGGCGGCCCAGCCCGAAGGCCATGACCTCGCGCCAGGGAAATGGGACGGCCGCCGCCGGCGGGGTCAGGCCGCCGGCGGCGACGAAGGGCGGGGACCGGCTTCGGCCTCCGCAGCCGCATCCCCTTCCGGATCGGCGAAGGTCGCATCCAGCAGGCCGATCGCAGCGCGGATCGCGCCGTTGAGTCCGCCGTCGAAGGCCAGGCCCGCCACCTGGTCCTCGCTGACGCTGCTGCCGGCGCCCCGCAGTCCTGCGGCAAGGATGCGCGTGACGTCGCGCGCCGAGAGCCTGCCCTCCGTGAAGCGCTCGCCCAGCGCCGGCAGGCTGTCCACGCTGAAGGCGTGTTCGAGTTCCGCGAGCGCCCCCAGGCTCAGGCGCATCGGCAGCGGCTCGCCATCGACCATGAGGGCCGTTTCGCCGCGATACCGGTTGACCATGCCAGTCTCCCTCACAGTGCCACGAAGGCGAGTTGGCCGGCCGATTCCAGCGACAGGTCGAAGGTGACCTCGCCGGCATGGTCGCCGCGATATTCCAGGCTCGACAGCTGGAAAGCGCCGGTGATCGTGCCAAAATCAGGTACGATCACCTGCCAGTCGCGAATGGCGCCATCGAAGAAGATCTGGCGGACCAAAGCGTCCGACGCCTCGTCCTTGAAGATGCCGGCGCCGCTGACGGCGGCGCGTCGCATGCCTGCGCCGGCCAGCAATTCGCGCCAGCGGCCGGCCGATTCCGAATGGGTGACGTCGACGGTCTCCGCGTTGAAGGCGATCTGCCTTGCGCGCAGTCCCGCGACCGTGACGAAATCCCCATCCTCATCCGCCGCCTTGAGCAGCAGATCCTTGCCTTTCTGTGCCGACATCCGGCGTCTCCCTGGTCCAGAGTGGGGTGAAATCAGAGGGCCTCGGTCACGGCCCGGAAGCGGATCGCGACGAAGGCGAGGCCGGTCGCGCGGTCGCGCTCCAGCCGGCTGGAGCGCCAGCGCAGGTTGACCAGCCCGTGCCCGACCGGCAGGAGCGGCGCCTCGTCCAGCGCCGCGACGACCAGCGCCGCAGCCTCGAGCGCCTGACGGGCGGAGCTGCTTTCGCCGGCCCAGACGGTCAGGCCGAAATCCTGTTCGCAGCCCCGATCGCTGCCGGTCGACCAGTCGCTGGCCTCGACGTCGCCATGGACGACATAGACGCCGCCGGCCGCGCGCGGCGCCTCGTCATGGATTCGGCCAGGGCCGATCAGGGTGCCGAGATCGGCATCGGCTTCGAGCCGCGCCTGGATCGCGGCGCGCAGGGCCAGGATCGCGTCGCTCATGGCGAGATCTCCAGGACGAGGCAGACGAGGCGGCGCCGGCCGCCATCGGGATCGGCGACAGCGCGGATGTCGAAGAGGCGTTCGCCGTCGCGCAGGCGCTGGCCGGCATCGACACCCTCGCGCCAGCGCATCGTGACGCGATGCGTCGCGGCCTGCTCCGGGCGGCCCCGGCGCCAGTGCTCGCCACCCGAGAGCCACTCCACCTGGGCCCAGAGCGCTGCGACGGTCTGATAGGTTCGTGTCACACCGCCGACCCCGTCGGGCGTCGCGACGGCCGCTTCGAGCACCAGCCGGCGACGGAGCGCGCCGACGAAGGCATGGTCCAGGTCCATGGGCGCCATGGCTCAGAGCCTCGCGCGGCGGAACGGCGCGACCAGCGCGAGGATCTCGGGCGGCAGCGCCAGGGCGTCGCGGCCAGCGACATCGCCGCGCCGTTCGAACCAGCGCGCGGCCAGTCGCAGCACCGCCTGCCGCAGCAGGACCGGCACCGCGGTCGCCGTCGCACCGAAGCCGGCGATGACGTCGATCTCGATCGCGCCATGCGCCCGGCCGATCTCCGGAACCTCCGCCACGACACGCAGCACCGGCGGATCGGCCAGCTCGTCCAGCTGCAGCGCGGTGGGTGCGACCAGCTGTGGCGCGCCCAGGGCGTCGTAGACGCGGGCCGCCGTGACCGCGCTGAGCGGCGACAGCGGCAGCCGGATCTCGCCACTATCGGGCCAGCGGTCGATCACGATGCGCCAGGCCTGATCGACCAGGAGCCTGCCCGACGCCGCCTCCACCATCAGCCGCGCCGCCGTGATCAAGGTGCCCAGGAGATCGTCCTCCGTGGTCTGGTCGAGCCGCAGGAACGTCCTGGCTTCCGATAGCGAAACCGGCTCCTGCGCCGGTGGTGTCAGGGCAAGCGGCGTCATGGTCGCTCCGATCTGGGGTTCAATTGCGTGGGCCGACGCGCTATCCAGCCCTCCTTTCACGCAGGAGCGCCGCATGCGCCTCGGACATCTGATCGGCTTGGCCGGCCTCGCCTTTGGCCTGGCGCTGGGCGCCAATTCCGCAGGGGCCGTCGTCGGCGGCGGCGATGGCGGCCCGGCCGCCGGCTCGACGCTGATGGTTCTCAATGCGCGCGGTGGCGTCTGCACCGGCATCGTTGTGTCGGCGCGGGCGATCCTGACCGCCGCCCATTGCGCGGCCGGCGGCACAGATCTGCGCATCCACTGGAAGGATGGCGGCGGCGAGCCCGTGCTGATCGCGCCGGCTTCGGTCGCCCTCCATCCCGAATTCAAGGCCAATGCGGTCGCGGCGCGGCAGCGCTCGATCGACCTGGCGCTCGTGCGGCTGGCCGACCCGCTGCCGCCGCGCTTCACGCCTGCCACGCTCGTCGATGGCACGGCGCCGCGCGCCGGAGCTGCGGTCGTGCTGGCCGGCTATGGCGTCTCGCGCGAAGGCGAGGCGCGAACGACGGGCGTCTACCGGTCGGCTGGCCTGGCCGCGGTCGAACCCTACGGTCCGGGCCGGGTCCTGCTTTGGGCGGCCGATCCGGCCGGCGCGGGCAAGCGCCCTGGTGCCGGTGCCTGCCAGGGCGATTCCGGCGGGCCGATGACCGGAGCCGATGGCGGCATCGTCGCCGTTACGAGCTGGTCGACCGGCCCTTCCGGCAAGACGTGCGGCCTGTTGAGCCAGGGCGTTCTGCTCGCGCCGCAGCGAAACTGGATCGACGGCACGCTCGCGACCTGGTCCCAGCGCGCGAGCTGGACAAGCGGTCGCTGATGGAAAGGCTGGACTGCGCCGCGCCAGCCCATAGATTGGATCGGTTCGTCCATCTGGTTCCCGTCATGACATCGTGCCGATTCGCCTCCCTCTTCGCAGCCGCACTGGTCGCCTGTGCCTCGCCGGCGCTTGCCGTCGTCGGAGGCACGACCTCGCAGGATGCGCGTGGGGCGCGGGCATCGACGCTGCGCGTCGAGACCAGCCGGGGCGAGCTCTGCTCGGGAGCCGTCATCGCGCCGGAGTTGGTCCTGACGGCGGCGCATTGCCTGATGGGTGGCGGCTCGGTCAGCGTGGTCAGCCTCGACCCGCGCTTCCGCGCCCGCCGACACACCGTCATCGCGGTGCTTCCGCATCCCAGTTTCGTGCCCGGGACCACGCCGCGCACCCAGCCCGGCGCCGATCTCGCCATGCTGCGGTTGGCAGCGCCGCTGCCGGCCGACATCGAGCCTGTGACGCTTGGCAGCGGTCTCTGGCAGGGCGAGACCGTGACCATGGCCGGCTTCGGCCTCTCCATCGAGAACAACAAGAGCACGGCGCGGCGGCTGCGCGAGACCCGGCTGGTCAATGCCGGCAACTACACCACGCAGAACACGGTCAAGGTCGCCGTCGACGCCGAGGCCAAGGGCGAAAGCCCCGGCGCCGGCGCCTGCCGGGGTGATTCCGGCGGCCCGGTCCTGCGCGGCAACGCCCGTTCGCGCGATCTCGTCGGCATCGTCAGCTGGTCGAGCGGCCCGCTGAATACACGCGAGCGACGCATCTGCGGCGGCTTCACCGCGATCACGCCGGTCAGCGAATACCGCGGCTGGATCACGGACGCCGCGGCGCGGCTGCTGGCGCTGGGGCCGAACCCGCGCCCCCTCGAACAACAGGTTCCGGCCGCGGGCTATAGCTGGTGGTTCTCGCGCTGAGGACGGGGCGGCAACGCCCCATCCTCAGCCGTCCGGCTGGCTTCTGCAGCGCAGGTCAGACCGCGAACTTCAGGCCCTTGATCGCGGCGAAGTCCTGCACGCCGCCGCCGACGCGCTTGGTGGTGTAGAACAGCACATAGGGCTTGGCGGAGTAGGGATCGCGCAGGATTCGGACCCCAGCTCTGTCGACGACGAGATAGCCGCGCCGGAAATCGCCGAAGGAAAGCGAGACCGCGTTGTTGGCGATGTTGGGCATGTCCTCCGCCTCGACCAGCGGGAAGCCGAGCAGCGTCGCAGGGGCCCCGACCGAGGCCGGCGGCTGCCAGAGATATTGGCCGGTCGAGTCCTTGAACTTGCGCACGGCCGCTTGCGTCTTGCGGTTCATCACGAAGGACGCGTTCTGGCGATAGCCGGCCTTCAGCGCATAGACGAGATCGACCAGGATGTCGGAGGGGCTCGCGGCGGAGAAGGCACCGGCGACGCCGGTGTTGAGCACGCCGATATTGCCCCAGCTCCAGCTCGCGTCGGCCACGGTCGGATAGGCCAGGAAGCCCTTGGGCTTGTCGATGCCGTCGCCGCTGACGAAGGCCGCGCCCTCCTGCTCGGCAAAGGCGCTCTCCACCTCCTCGGCGATCCACTGGTCGATGTTGACGATGGCGTCGTCGAGCAGGGTCTGCGTCGCCGCCGGCATGGCGTAGAGTTCCATCGCCGGGAAGGAGAGTTCGGCCAGCGTCGGGGAGGCCGCCTGGGGCCGGGCGGCGGCTTCCGCGACCCAGCCCGAGGCCGGGCCGGTGGTCGAGAAGGCCTTCTTGTAGGTGCCCGACGAGATCGTCCTGACGGTCGCGATGGCGCGGATCGGCGAGACATTGGCGAGACGCCGCAGGATCTCGCTCTCGACGCCCGACGGCGCGAGATAGCCGCCATCGGGGCCGGAGCCGGCCGACAGCGCCTTGCCCTCCAGCCGCTTCAGGCCGCCGGCCTCGCCGCTGCGGATATAGGATGCGAAGGCGGCCTTGTGCTCGCCGACGAGGGGATCGCGCGCTTCGTCGCGGCCGAGCGCCGGGCGGTTGCGGTCGAGCGTCAGGCGGTCGATGCGGCGCATCGCATCGTCGAGCGCGGCGTCCATCCGCGTCATCTTCTCCTCGGTCAGCGGATCGGCGCCGTTGCGGGTCTCGATCTCCGCCAGGCGCTCGTCATTGCTGACGCGGTAGCTTTCCAGCGTGTAGCGGAGGTCATCGAAGGCCAGCGACAGATCGGCGCCGGCCGCCTTGCTCTCGGGAGCGTGGTTGGCAGTGGTCATGGTCTCTCCTCGGGTGGAACGGATTCAGATTCAGGCGAAAGCAGGCGCAGCGCGCAGCGCCTTGACGGCGGAAATGCGGGCCTGCGGCAGCATCGGGAAGGTGACGATCGAGATCTCCCAGAGGTCGATCCGCTCCAGCCGGCGCAGGCCGCTGCGCGGCTCGGTGCGGGCCTTCTCGGAGCGGAAACCGATCGACAGACCGTCGACGGCGCCTTCGCGCATCAGGGCGTGGATTTCGCGAGCCCGCGCGACCGCCAGCGAGAGCTGGCCCCGTACGAACAGCCCGCGCGAATCCTCGGTGAGCGCGAGCCAGCGGCCGATCGGCTCGGCGGGATCATGCTGCCAGAGCAGCTTGACGCCGGCCGGTCCGCGCCTCGTGAGGCTATCGCGAAAGGCGCCCCGCTCGACGATGTCCTTGCCCAGATCGGCGACGCCGAACAGGCTGGCATAGCCTTCGAAGAGGCCATCGGGCCTGATCCGCGCCGGCGGCAGGGCCAGGAACTTGGCTTCGCGCGCAAAGGAGCCGGTCGAGAAGGCGCGCCTCATCGGCCGCTCTCCCCGCGTCTCTCGGCACCGGCCTTGCCGCTGCTGCCTTCGAGCCTCGCCAGGTTGCGGACGAACCGGCCGAACGTCTCGGTGTTCGCAGGCCCGCGCGCCGGCTTCTGCGGCTGTGATCTCCCTGCGCCGGAGGATGGCGGCGAAGGCTTTTTCTCACTGGCGCGTGTCATGGCTGGTCCCCCTCGTGACGGGCGTTGAAGCGGTTGAGTTCGCGCACGAACTCGTCGAAGCGCCGGTTGGCGGCGGAAAGTTCGCGCATCACGAACCAGGCGGCGGCGGAGGCCGTCGCGGCCCAGAGCAGCAGGCCGAGATGGCCGACATCGGCCCGGCCGACGAAGGCGGTGATGATCTGCTCGAGCAGGTTCATGACGCCGGTCCTCCAGCCGCCGCCCGGCCGTAGCCGACCGCCTCGCGCTTCTCGTCCTCGCTCAGGAAGGTCGCGGCCGAGAGCCTGCGCCAGAGCGATTCCCGCTCCTCGGCCAAGGCCTCGATCGCGTCGAGGTCGGGTTCCAGCGTCAACTCGTCGCCAAAGGCCGGCCCCAGCCACTGCGCCAGCGACTGCGCGGTGCGCCTGACCAGCGGGATCGCCGTCTGGCGCCAAAAGGCGCGGTTGGCCTCGGCGAAATTGGCGTGGGTGTTGTCGCCGGGCAGGCCGAGCAGCAGCGGCGGCACGCCGAAGGCGAGCGCGATCTCGCGCGCCGCGACGCCCTTGGCCGCGACGAAATCGAGCTCGGCCGGCGTCAGCGACAGCGGCTTCCAGTCGAGGCCGCCTTCGAGCAGCAGTGGCCGCCCGGCATTGCGCGCACCCTGGAAGCTCTCCTCGAGCTCTGCCTTGAGCCGCTCGAACTGAACATCGCTGAGGCTCGACCCGTCCGGCCCGTCATAGACCAGCGCGCCGGAGGGCCTCGCCGCATTGTCGAGCAGGGCCTTGTGCCAATTGCTGGCAGCGTTGTGGATGTCGAGCGAGCAGGCGGCGGCCTCGATCGGCGACAGGCCGTAATGGTCGTCGACCGGATGGAACAGGGTGAGATGCAGGATCGGCGAGACGCCGTTGATGCCGCCCTCGTCCTGCCGGAAGCGGATCGTGTCGCCCCCGACCGTGTAGTCATAGCCTTCCGGCCAGCCGTCGCGGCCGGGCACGATCTTCATCCGGTCGGGCCGCAGCGCATAGAGTTCGCGGGGCTCGGCCCCGACGCTTGCGGCCTCGACATAGGCGTTGCCGGCAACCAGGAGGTGGCCAAACAGCATCTCGCGGAAGGCGATGCCGCCCTGGCGCGGATTGGGCCGGTCGATCAGCGCGAGCGCCGGATGCTCCGGCATTTCGCGCAGCCCCACCTTGGCGATCAGCGGGGTCTGCGCCGCCGCCTCCGCGATCAGCCGGACGCAGCGATGCACGACCGGGTTGCGCTCATAGCCCTCCCGGGCGAGCGCACCATAGTCGCGCGGCGTCCAGACCGGGCGGCCGGCCTCGTGCAGCGCGATCAGCGGCCCGACGCGCGAGCGCTTGCGTTCCGGCGCGGCGAGGCCGCGCAGGTTGCGAAGGAAATTGAGCATGAAGGTCTCGCTGTTGAAGCTTGTGGTGCAGCGTCATGGTCGGGCTTGACCCGGCCATCTCGGAAACCAGTGTCTTCTCGTCCCGAGATTCTCGGGTCCGCTGACGCGGCCCGAGAATGACGGCTTTAAATCCCCCTCACCCGAGGCCGGCCCTTCGGGCTCAGCATCAGATGGGTCAGCGCCCAGACGAGCGCGTCGAGCCGGTCGGGAGAGCGGCCCGAACTGAGCCCGCCCGGCCCGAAATCGCACATCTCATCTTCCAGCGCGGGGAAGGCTCCGGCATGGCGCACCCTCCCCTGGGCGTAGAGCGCTGCGACCGGTTCGGCCCGCAGATATTTGCCGCGCGTCGCCCGCACCGCCGTCACCGGCACGCTCGCATCGACCTCGCGGATAACCGAGGTCGCCATCTCGCCGCCCTGGTTGACCTCGACGACGAGCGCGTCAGCCTCGAAACGCTGGTAGAGCGCGACAGCCTTCGCCGCCCATTCATGCGGCCGGGCGCCGGAGATCGTGCCGTCCTCCAGCACATGGCCGATGCCGTCTCGGTCGATGCCGGCCACGACCAGCCCGCAGGAATCGGCGCGCTGCGAGGACGAGGCCGGCGGATCGACCGCGACCACGATCCGCGCCAGAGCGGGCGCCGCCGCTTCGCGGCAGGCTTCGATCATGGCGCGCGTCCAGAGCGCGTCCGCGCTTTCCTCGACCAGCTCGCCGTCGAGTTCCTGCCGGCCGAGCCGCGTGCCGCCATAGGTCTGCGTCACGCTGCGGATGAAATCGGCGGCGAGGTTGAAGCGGTTGGCGCTCGTCGCCGCCCGGCTGACCGCGACATGCGGATCGGCCAGCAGCCGCTTGATCAGCGGCACCGGGCGCGGTGTCGTGGTGACGATCTGGCGCGGCCTGTCGCCGAGGCGAAGCCCGAATTGCAGCATGTCCCAGCACTCCTGAAGATTGGGCCATTTCGCCAGTTCGTCGGACCAGGCCGCGCCGAATTGCGGACCGCGCAGGCCTTCCGGGTCTTCCGCCGAGAAGGCCTGCGCGATCGCCCCATTGGGCCATTCGAGCCGTCGGCGCGAGGGCGACCATGTCGGCCGCTCCCAGCGCGTGTGGATCGACAGCAGCCCGGACACACCCTCGATCATGACGTCGCGAACCTGGCCTTGCGTTTCGCCGACGAGAGCGATGCGCTGCGTCGCCGCCTGCGCATAAGGCTCCTGCCCCAGCGCCATGCCCTTGACCCATTCGGCGCCGGTGCGGGTTTTTCCTGCGCCGCGTCCCCCGAGGACCAGCCAAACGGGCTTGTGCGGCGGTTTGCCAAGACGTTGATCGACCCGGCCGAACAGGGTCCAGCACTCGCCGAGGGCTGCCACACTGTCAGCCCCCAGATCAGGGATGATCTGGGGGATCAGCCTTGCCCAGCTCTCGATCGGCAAGCGCATCAAGACGTCGTGCAAGGTCCTTTCGGAGCTCGGCGACATGGCGCAGTCCGGCGGCGGGCGAGAGCTCATCGGTCGATTTGTCCTCCCGGCCGGGCGATGCCCCATCGAGCGCCACCAGTTCGCGCACGGTTCGAGCGAGCACGGCGAGCGCCTTGGCCTCGGATTCGTTTGCCGCCGCGCCCTTCGGCAGCTCGTCGAGCCGCGCCTCATGCGCATCGAGCTGGCGCTGCGCCGCGCGCCAGAGCCGCGTCACCACGGCCTTGCGGCCGACGGACAAGCGCTTGCCCTTCGCCGCCGGCAGAGCCGGCTCGTCGTCGTCTGACATGGATCAACTCCAGGACTGGACATGCGAAAGCCGCCGGCTGGAGGCGCGGCGGCTTCATGTCTGGTCACACTTCGTGAGCGTTCCTGAAGTCTAGCGGATCAGCGTGACGATGTCAAGATTAAATTCCTATCTCAATAAGGGGTGCGACCGGGAATAAGTCAAACCTCCTCCTTCTCGACCCATTTATACGTCGCCGCCGGGACATACTGCTCCATCCGGTCGAGCAGGGTCGCGGGCTGGGTGTCGGTCATCGCCATGGCGCGGTGCGCCTGCTTCAGAAAGCCGGCTTCCACCGTGTTGTCGAGAAAGGACGCCAGCGGGTCGTAGAAGCCCGCGACATTCAGGAAGGCCAGCGGCTTGTCGTGGATGCCGAGCTGGCCCCAGGTCCAGATCTCGAACAACTCCTCGAAGGTGCCGATGCCGCCGGGCATGGCGATGAAGCCGTCGGACAGCTCCGCCATCCGCGCCTTGCGAATGTGCATGGTCTCGACGATTTCGAGCCGCGTCAGGTTGTAGTGGCCGACCTCCTTTTCGCGAAGCGCGCGGGGGATGATGCCATGGACCTCGCCGCCGGCCGCGAGCGCGGCATCGGCGACGATGCCCATCAGCCCGACCGCGCCGCCGCCATAGACCAGCACCATGCCGCGCCTTGCGATCTCGGCGCCCATGGCGCGCGCGGCGTCGGCATAGACAGGATCGTTACCGAGATTGGACCCGCAGAACACACAGACCGATTTCATGTCTCAAGCCTTTTCCGTCGCAAGCGCCTGCAAGATGCGCGCCCAGGAGCGCTGGCCCTTGTGGAAGGAGGAGAGGTCATATTTCTCGTTGGGCGAATGGACCCGGTCGTCATCGAGGCCAAAGCCGACGAGCAGCGTGTCGATGCCGAGCAGACGCTTGAAATCGCCGACGACGGGGATCGAGCCGCCCGAACCGATGGTCACGGCCTTTCGGCCCCATTCCTCGGTCAGAGCGGCCTGCGCCTTGCGCAAGGCCGGCGACTCGACGGGCACCGCAATGGCAGGCGAGGCGCCATGCGCGATGAATTCGGCGGTCACATCGGCCGGCAGCCGCTCGCGGACGAAGGACTGGAAGGCGGCGGCGATCTTGTCCGGATCCTGCTTGCCGACGAGGCGGAAAGAGACTTTGGCCGATGCCTTGCCGGCGATCACGGTCTTGGTGCCCTCGCCGGTATAGCCGCCCCAGAGGCCGTTGACGTCGCAGGTCGGGCGCGACTGGATCTGCTCGATGAGCATGCGGCCCTTCTCGCCGACCGAGTGCTTCAGGCCGATCTGGCCGAGGAACTCGTCTTCGGTCAGGTTGAGATCGGCCCAATCGGCCTTCTGCTGGTTCGTCGGCTCCTCGACGCCGTCATAGAAGCCCGGAAGCGTGATGCGGCCGTCCTCGTCATGCAGCGCGGCGACGATCTTCGCCAGCACATGCACGGGGTTGGCCGCAGCGCCGCCGAAGAGCCCGGAATGCAGGTCCCGGTCGGCGCAGGTGATCGTCACCTCCTGATAGACCATTCCGCGCAGCGAGGCGGTGATGGCCGGCGTCTGCCGGTCCCACATGCCGGTGTCGCAGACGAGCGCAAAGTCGGCCTTCAGCTCCTCGGCGTTCTCGCGGACGAAAGCCGGCAGGTTGACCGAGCCCGATTCCTCCTCGCCCTCGACCATGACGGTGACGCCGATCGGCAAATCGCCGGTCTCGGCAAGGGTCGCCCGCAGCGCCTCGACGAAGGTCATGACCTGGCCCTTGTCGTCGCAGGCCCCGCGCGCGACGATCACCTTCCGGCCGGGCTCGATCTCCTTGATCACCGGCTTGAAGGGCTGCGTGTCCCAGAGATCCAGCGGATCGACCGGCTGGACGTCGTAATGGCCGTAGAACAGCACATGCGGCGCGCCCGGCTTGGGCCGATGACCGAGCACGATCGGATGGCCCGGCGTTTCGCGCAGACCGGCGGTGAAGCCGAGCGATTCCAGATCCTTCGCCAACCATGCGGCCGCGCGGCGGCTGTCGGCCGCATAGGCGGAATCGGTCGAGATCGAGGGGATTTCGAGCCAGGACGACAGCCGCGCGAGAGAAGCGTCGAGATCGGCATCGAGACGGGAGAGGATCGCGGGAAGCTGGGTCATGACTTACTCGGACAAGCGATTCAGGTGACGCCATCATGGCAAGGTGTGGCGACGGCGTCAGCAGGATTGGTTCGTGGCCGTCGCGAACCTGTCTTTCCGGGGCTTCGCGTCAGCGAAGAACCCGGAACCCATGACCGAGTACAAGCGGGGATGTGACGACTGATCCCGCCGCTCACCCGGTCGTGGGTTCCGGGTTCGCGCCCTTGGCGCGCCCCGGTATGACAGGCGCTACCGCTTGCCGCCCATCATCGACCCCAGCACGCCGCGCAGGATCGCGGTCCCGACCTGACGGCCGATCGAGGTCGCGGCCGAGCGCGCCGCCGAGGTGATGATCTTTTCGGTCATGCTCTGCGGCAGGGCGCCGCCCCGGCTGCCGGGGCCGGTCTTGGGGCGCTGCTGCGGCGCGCCGCCGCCGAGCCAGCCACCGAGCGTGTCGAGAATGCCGCCACCGCCCGTGGTCGACGCCTCGATCGGCTCGCCGGCCGGGGCGAGGTTCTTACGCCGCATCAGCTCCTCAAAAGCCGAATCGCTGTCGATCATCGTGTCGTATTTGCCCTTGAAGCCGGACTCGGCCAGCGACTGCTGGCGGACCGCGACCGAGCAGGGGCCGACCTGCGCCATCGGCGGCGCGATCAGCGTGCGCTCGACGATCGTCGGCGTGCCCTTGCCCTCCAGCGTCGAGGTCAGCGCCTCGCCGACGGCCAGCTGCATGATCGCCTCGGCGGTGTTGATCTTCGGGTTCTGGCGGAAGGTCTCGGCAGCCGCCTTGACCGCCTTCTGGTCGCGCGGGGTGAAGGCGCGCAGCGCGTGCTGGACGCGGTTGCCAAGCTGGGCCAGCACGGTATCGGGAATGTCGAGCGGGTTCTGCGTGACGAAATAGACGCCGACGCCCTTCGAGCGGATCAGACGCACGACCTGCTCGACCGCCGTCAGCAGTGCCTTGGGCGCGCCGTTGAACAAAAGATGCGCCTCGTCGAAGAAGAAGACGAGCTTGGGCTTGTCGAGATCGCCGACCTCGGGAAGCTGCTCGAACAGCTCCGACAGCAGCCAGAGCAGGAAGGTCGCGTAGAGCCGCGGATTGGCCATCAGCTTGTCGGCGGCCATGATGTTGACGATGCCGCGGCCGTAGCGGTCCAGCCTCATCAGGTCGGCGATGTCGAGCGCCGGCTCGCCGAAGAACATGTCGCCCTTCTGGTTCTCCAAAACAAGCAGCGCACGCTGGATCGTGCCGACCGTCTGCGAGGTGACGTTGCCGTATTTCGTCGTCAGGTCCTTGGCGTTCTCGGCGATGAAGCCGAGGATCGCGCGCAAATCCTTGAGGTCCAGCAGCAGCAGCTTCTGCTCGTCGGCGATGCGGAAGGCGATGTTGAGCACGCCTTCTTGCGTCTCGTTGAGATCGAGCAGCCGCGCCAGCAGCAGCGGCCCCATCTCGGAGATGGTGGCGCGGACGGGATGACCCTGCTCGCCGAAGACGTCCCAGAACACGGTGGTGAACTGGTCGGGCTCGTAGGGGACGCCGATCTCCTTGGCGCGCGCGACGAAGGGCGGCTTGGAATCGCCGGGCGCCGCGATGCCCGAGAGGTCGCCCTTGATGTCGGCTGCGAAGACCGGCACGCCTTCGCGAGCGAAACCTTCGGCCATGACCTGAAGGGTCACGGTCTTGCCTGTGCCGGTCGCGCCCGTCACGAGGCCGTGGCGGTTGGCGAGCTTGAGCAGCAGGTTTTCCGGCTTCCAGCTCTTGCCGATCAGAATCGCGCCGTCTTCCGCCATGGACCTGCCTGTTGTGTTATCGAAACGTCAGGGCAAGGGTGTAGCGAAACGCGCCGGCCGGCGGAAGCCCGCCTGCGGCGTCGCAATCGGCTTGATCCGATCGTTGATATGTGAACTATCTCGCGACCACTCGCCGCAACCGACAGGACGAAGACCATGGATGAACTGATCTCCCGCGTGATCGCAGTCTCGGGCCTCAACGAGGAGCTCGCCCGCAAGGCGATCGGCATCATCCTCGCCTTCCTGCAGAAGGAAGGTCCCGCAACCGAGATCGGCGAGCTGATGGCGGCGCTGCCAGGCGCGCAGGAACTCGCCAATGCCGAAGGCGGCGCCAAGGGCGGGCTGATGGGCATGGTCGGCGGCATGATGGGCGGCGGGGGCGGCGTCATGGCGCTCGGCGGCCAGTTGATGGGCGCTGGCCTCTCGATGGGCCAGATTCAGTCGGTCTCGAAGGAGATGTTCGCGGTCGGCCGCGAGAAGGCGGGCGAGGACGCGATGGGCGCGATCGTTGGCGCGATCCCGGGTCTCGGCCAGTTCGTCTGAGACGGCGCCCTTAAAGATCATCAAACAAGCCGCCCGGGATGGGCGGCTTTTCTGTGCTTGCGAGGATCTCCGCTTCAGCGTCGACCCTGGGTATGATCCGCAGCCTCTGTCTCTGTCGGCTACCGGGCCAAAGCGCGACTGGGCCTAGGCGTTCGTGCTCCACGTCTCGCTCATGATCTGGTGGATCAGGCGCTGGCTGAGGCTATCCGACAGCTGCGCGCCGGCGCCATAGGCTGCCATCGCCTTCTCCCTCAAGCTTTCGATCTCGCTGCTCAGGAACTTTACGGTGCCGGCGGGTCCGGAGCTGCGCTCGGTTTGGTCCGCGTCCAGCTGTGCGCGTCTGGCAGCCTTTTCCGCCTCGCTCACCGGCTCAACCGGAGGAAGGCCCATGCGTTCGCGGTGGGCCTGGAACACCTTCTGCACATCTACAGGGGCTTCATCAGAGAAGATCAGCTTTAGCGGAGTGGTGATCCGTTGGCCTACCGCGACCTCGTCTTGCGTCAGCAGACCGTCTCCGTTCTTGTCTCGGGGTATCAAAACTGTGTCCGAGGCAAAACCCGCGTCGACATTGGCCGCTCGCCGCAGGTCGCTCTCAGCCTTCATCTCATCGACGCTCAGCGCGCCGTCCCCATCCAGGTCGGCACGTTTGAACAGGTCGGCAACAATTTCCGTGCTCAGTTTCATCCTGTCGGCGTCGGACTGGGCAGCTATTAGCGACCCCAAGGTCTCGGTCCCAAAGGTGCGGGACGGCAGCATCTCAGCGCGACTGACGCTCCCATCGCCATCGGCATCCAACTTATTGATAATATTTGTAGAATCTTTCGCACCCGTGCCGGCGGCTTCAACTTCCCTGACGCTGAGCGCGCCATCTTTGTCTGCGTCGAGGCGGTCAAACAACTTCATATAGAGCTGCTGTGTCAGACCGCCTCCATTGGATATTGACGTCATGCCGTTCCCTCAAAGGAGCTCTCGTCGGGTCGGCGTAGCAAGACAGATGCCGCCAGAATCCGCCCAGTGAGACCACGCCGCAGGTCGGACACATCCGCGGAATTCAGGTCCCACGGGGATCTGCGAGAGGCTGGACAAGGCCTACGCCAGCCCTCGCGGGGCCGGACTGAACGACGTCCGCAAAGGCTCGAAAGCCAACTGTGCCATCAGGTCTGCGAGTTCTCTCCGAATTCCGGCGGACCAACCGCACGGCATCCGCGCACGCCCCTTAAGACGAACTGGGTATGGCGGTGCGGCTCTCCCCATGACAATCAGCGCTTCGCGATGCACAATGGGCAGGCGTGAGGAGCACGGCGCAGATGAACTCGGCCCCCTTGTCAGATTTGCCCTTTATGGACGCATTCCCCCGTCCCGAGACGGCGCAATGGCGCGCGGCGGTCGACAAAGTGCTCAAAGGCGGCGATTTCGAGAAGCGACTGGTCGGCCGCACGGCAGACGGCATCCAGATCGAGCCGCTCTACGCCAGCGCATCTCCCGCGCTTCGACCTTTGCGCGGCGAGACCGGCCGCTGGCACGTCGCCGCCCGCCTCGACCATCCCGAACCGGCGGAGGCGCAAAGGCTCGCGCTGGCCGATCTCGAAGGCGGTGCCGATTCGCTGACGCTCGCCTTTGCCGGTGCCCGCGCGGCACGCGGGTACGGCCTCGTCGCGGACGATGTCGCGGCGCTCGATGCCAGCCTCGATGGCGTCATGCTCGACCTGATCCGGCTGCGACTCGACCCCGCGCCGCAGGGCCGCGTCAACGCGCTGATGCTGGCGGCTATGGTCGAGCGGCGCGCCATCGCGCCCGACGCGACTGCAATCGACTTCGGGCTCGACGCTATCGGCGTCTTCGCCAGCACGGGCAGCCTTGCGGCGCCCTGGCAGGAGATCGGCCGCAGGCTGGCTGCGACCATCCGCGCCTTGAAGGCTCGCGGCTTCGCGGGGCCCTTCATCACCGCCGACGCCCGGCCCTGGCACGAAGCGGGCGCCAGCGAGGCGCAGGAACTCGGCGCGATGCTGGCAACCGCCATCGCCTATCTGCGCACGCTGGAAGCCGAGGGCTTCTCGCTCGAGGAGGCGCGCGACGCGATGTCCTTCGTCCTGGTCGCCGACGCCGACGAGTTCCTGACGATCGCCAAATTCCGGGCGGCTCGCCTGCTCTGGGCGCGCGTGCAGGACGCCTGCGGCCTGACGCCGAAGCCGATGGTGCTGCACGCCGAGACGGCCTGGCGCTCGCTGACCCGGCGCGACCCCTGGGTCAACCTGCTGCGCGGCACGATCGCGACCTTCGCGGCCGGCGTCGGCGGCGCTGATTCGCTGAGCGTGCAGCCCTTCACCGCGGCGCTCGGTTTGCCCGACGCCTTTGCGCGGCGAATCGCGCGCAACACCCAGCTCGTGCTGCTGGAAGAGGCCCATCTCTGGCGCGTCACCGACCCCGCCGCAGGCGCCGGCAGCTTCGAGGCGCTGACGCTCGCGCTGTGCGAGAAGGCCTGGGCCGTGCTGCAAGGGCTGGAACAGCAAGCTGGCGACGGCCTGCCCGGCATCGTCTCGGCGCTCGTCGGCGGCACGCTCCAGGCAGGTCTCGCCAGCCAGCGCGAGACGCTGGCGAAAGCGGTTGCGACACGCCGCGAGCCGATCACCGGCACGAGCGAGTTCCCCAATCTCAAGGAAGCGCCGGTTGCCGTGCTCGATGTCGCGCCGGTCATGCGGGCAAAACCACCCGCGGCTCTCCGCAAGGCCTCCGATCAGGACCAGGGCGACCTGATCGACCAACTGGCCAAGGGCGCGTCCCGCGATGTGGTCCTGAGCGCAGCGGAAGACGGCCTGCGGGCGCAAGCCCTGCCCTCGCAGCGGCTGGCCGAGCCGTTCGAGACGCTGCGCGACAGGGCGGACGCTGCAGCCGCACGCCCTGCGGTCTTCCTGGCGACGCTGGGGCCGATCGCGGACTTCGCCGCACGTGCCGGTTTCGCGCGCAACCTGTTCGAGGCCGGCGGATTGTCAGCCCCAAGCGGCGACGGCTTCGCGGCGGATAGCGGCACCGACCTTGCTGCGCTGGCTGTAGCGTTCGCCGAATCGGGCGCGCGTCTCGCCTGCCTCTGCGGGTCGGATGCCGCCTATGCGGCAGAGGGCGCCGCGGCGGCGCAGGCGCTGAGCGCCGCAGGCGCGACCGTCTGGCTGGCCGGGCGGCCGGGTGAGCTGGAGGCGGCGCTGAACAAGGCGGGGGTTTCACGGTTCATCTATGCCGGCGGCGATGTCATCGAGGCCCTGATACACGCGCATGATTCCGCCGCCGCTTAAAGGAGACTGAAACATCGTGACCGCCATCGCCCTGACCATCGCGGGCTCGGATTCCAGCGGCGGCGCCGGCATCCAGGCCGATCTGAAGACCTTCGCGGCGCATCAGGTCTATGGCGCCAGCGTCATCGTCGCGCTGACGGCGCAGAACACCCGGGGCGTCAGCGCGATCCATGCAGTGCCCGCCGATTTCGTCGCCAAGCAGATCGACGCAGTGTTCGAGGATCTGGACGTCGCCGCCGTCAAGATCGGCATGCTTGCGACCGCCGAGCTGATCGAAACCGTTGCCGCCGGGCTGAAGCGACACAACGCCCGCAACATCGTGCTCGACCCGGTGATGGTCGCGGCATCCGGCGCGCGACTGCTGGAGAACGATGCGGTCGATGCAATCCGGCGCCATATCTTTCCGCTCGCGACGCTGATCACGCCCAACCTGCCGGAAGCCGCTGCCCTGCTCGGCACGAGCCTCGCCGAAACCGACGACGCTGTCGAAAGGCAGGCCGACCGGCTCGCGGCGCTCGGAGCGGCCAATGTCCTGATCAAGGGCGGACATGGCAGCGGCGACAGCAGCAGCGACCTTCTCCTCCTCGCAGGCGGCCGCCGCCAGCGCTTCGAGGCGCCGCGCCTTGCCACCCGCAACACCCATGGCACGGGCTGCACGCTGTCCTCGGCCATCGCATCGGGGCTGGCGAAGGGGCTCTCGCTGCCCGACGCGGTGGGCCGGGCCAAGACCTATATCTCGGCTGCGATCGCGGCGGCCGACGAGGTTCCGGTTGGCCATGGCCACGGACCGGTGCATCATTTCCACCACTGGTGGGATCGAATGGGCGGGAGACAGCCATGACAGCCATCCCGGATTTCACGAAGCTCGGCTTCGCCGACGGCCATGCGCCCTCGCCCGCAGCCCTGCCGGCCGGCGCCGACTGGCTGACGCCCGAGGGCATCCTGGTGAAGCCGCTCTACACGGCTGAAGATCGCGAAGGCCTGCCCTTCGTCGATACGCTCCCGGGCATCGCGCCCTATCTGCGCGGCCCCTACCCGACAATGTATGTCAACCAGCCCTGGACGATCCGGCAATATGCCGGCTTCTCCACGGCGGAAGACTCCAACGCTTTCTATCGCCGCAACCTCGCCGCCGGGCAGAAGGGCCTCTCCGTCGCGTTCGATCTGGCGACGCATCGCGGCTATGATTCCGACCATCCGCGCGTCGGCGGCGATGTCGGCATGGCCGGCGTTGCGATCGATTCGATCTACGACATGCGCACGCTGTTCTCAGGCATCCCGCTCGACCAGATGAGCGTGTCGATGACGATGAACGGCGCGGTTTTGCCGGTGCTGGCGCTCTATATCGTCGCGGCGGAAGAACAGGGCGTTCCGGCGGCCAAGCTCTCGGGGACCATCCAGAACGACATCCTCAAGGAGTTCATGGTCCGCAACACCTATATCTACCCGCCCGCCCCCTCGATGCGGATCATCGGCGACATCTTCTCCTACACCTCGGCCAACATGCCGAAGTTCAACTCGATCTCGATCTCCGGCTACCACATGCAGGAAGCCGGAGCGACGCAGGACCTCGAACTCGCCTACACGCTGGCCGACGGCGTCGAATACATCCGCGCCGGCCAGCGCGCGGGCCTCGGCGTCGATGCCTTCGCGCCGAGGCTGTCGTTTTTCTGGGCGATCGGCATGAACTTCTTCATGGAGGTCGCCAAGCTCCGGGCGGCCCGCCTGATCTGGGCGAAGCTGGTCAAGGATTTCGGCGCGCAGAGCGATAAGTCGTTGCCGCTGCGGACGCATTGCCAGACGTCCGGCTGGTCGCTGACGGCGCAGGACGTCTTCAACAACGTGCCGCGCACCATGATCGAGGCGATGGCGGCGACGCAAGGCCACACCCAGTCGCTGCACACCAACGCCCTCGACGAGGCACTGGCGCTGCCGACCGACTTCTCGGCGCGGATCGCCCGCAACACCCAGATCGTGCTGCAGCAGGAGAGCGGCACCTGCCGGATCATCGACCCCTGGGGCGGCTCCTATTATGTCGAGCGGCTGACGGCCGAGTTGGCGACGAAGGCCTGGGGGCATATCGGCGAAGTCGAGGGGCTCGGCGGCATGGCCAAGGCGATCGAGGCCGGAATTCCCAAGCTGCGCATCGAGGAGGCCGCCGCCAAGACGCAGGCGCGCATCGATGGCGGCCAGCAGGCGATCATCGGCGTCAACATGTTCAAGCCCGGCAACGAGGCCTCGATCGACGTGCTCAAGGTCGACAACGCCTCGGTCCGGACGCAGCAGCTGGAGAAGCTGCGCAGGCTCAAGGCGGAGCGCAGCGAGGCCGATGTCCAGGCGGCGCTGACCGCGCTGACCAACGGCGCGCGCGGCGAGGCCAACCTGCTCGACCTCGCGGTCAAGGCGGCCCGCGCGAAGGCGACGGTCGGCGAGATTTCCATGGCGATGGAGCAGGTCTTCGGGCGCCATCGCGCCGAGATCAAGTCGATCTCGGGCGTCTACAAGCGGGAGGTCGGCACGATGAACCCGGCGGTCATGCGCGTGCAGATGATGACGCAGGCCTTCGAGGAGGCCGACGGCCGCAGGCCGCGCATCCTCGTCGCCAAGATGGGACAGGACGGCCATGATCGCGGCCAGAAGGTCATCGCCTCGGCCTTCGCCGATCTCGGCTTCGACGTCGATATCGGGCCGCTTTTCGCCACGCCCGACGAGGCGGCGCGACAGGGCGTCGAGAACGACGTGCACATCATCGGCGTCTCGTCTCTGGCGGCGGGACATCTGACGCTGGTGCCCGAACTCAAGGCGGCGCTGGCCAAGGCGGGACGGCCCGACATCATGATCGTCGTCGGCGGCGTCATCCCGTCGCAGGATTTCGAGGCGCTGATCGAGGCCGGCGCCTCGGCGATCTTCCCGCCCGGCACCGTCATCGCCGACGCCGCCGAGAGGCTGCTGGAAGACCTCAACGGGCGGCTGGGCTATGTTCAGCGCACGGTGGCCGAATAAAGCAGACAGGCGCGGCCGGCGGGCCGCGCCTGTCCATGATCACGACCGTCGCTGCGCGACACTAGCGCCAGTCGCGACCATATCCGTAACCGTAGCGCGGCGGCGGCGAACGGAAGCCGTAGCCGTCATTGTAGCGCTGCCAGCGGCGATGGCCCCAATAACCGTGGACGGCCGGCGGCGGCGGGCGCCAGCCATGGGCCGGCGTGTCATAGCGCGGTCCGTAGCCCTCGCCGAAAGCGGCGGCCGGGCCTACGGTCATGACGCTGGCTGCTGCCAGGGCGGCGGCGCCGATGGCCAGGCTGGCCAGGCTGGTCGCGGCGAATTTGCGGAACATGGTCCTCGTCCTGTGTGGTGGCCCGGGACATCCCCTTGCCAGACACGGACATTCGCAGATCGCATCTGAACGGCGCTTGAGGCGGCTATTCACCCGCCGTTTAGCTGCCGACGCTTCAGCAGCAGCGAGGCCGCGATCACCACCACCGCAACCATGCCGATCAGGATCGTGCAGGCCGCGTTGATCTCGGGCGAGACACCGAGCCTCACCGCCGAATAGAGCCGCATCGGCAGGGTCGTGGCGCCCGGGCCGGTGGTGAAGCTCGCGATCACGAGGTCGTCCAGCGACAGGGTGAAGGCGAGCAGCCAGGCCGCCGCCACAGCCGGCGCGATCAGCGGGAAGGTCACCGTCCAGAAGGTGACCAGCGGCGTGGCGCCGAGATCGCGCGCGGCCTCCTCCAGCGAGCGGTCGAAGCCGACGAGGCGGGCCTGCACGACGATGCAGGCGAAGCCGAGACCGAAGGTTGCGTGGGCGATCGTCACCGTCCAGAAGCCGCGCTCGACATCCGCCGCCACGAACAGCAGCAGCAGCGAGAGCCCGGTGATCACCTCCGGCATCACCAGCGGCGCCAGCGCCATGCCGGAGAAGAGCAGGCGCCCGCGGAAGCGGCCATGCCGCGCCAGCGCCAGCGCGGCCAGCGTCCCCAGCGCGGTGGCGAGCGTGGCCGAGACGAAGGCGAGGCGCAGGCTGAGCCAGGCCGCCGTCAGGAGCGGCTCGTTGGAGAGCAGCGTCCCGTACCAATGCGTCGAGAAGCCGCCCCAGACCGTCACGAGCCGCGAGGCGTTGAAGGAATAGGCGATCAGCGCCAGGATCGGCAGGTAAAGAAAGGCGAAGCCCGCGACGAGGGCGAGGATGAGGCCGGGGCCGAGCCGCGTCATGCCCTGCCTTCCCCCTCGCCTGCCCGCGCCAGCCGCGCGCGCTGCAGCAGCGCCAGCGGCAGGACCAGCACCACCAGCAGCAGGACCGCCACCGCCGAGGCCAGCGGCCAGTCGCGGTTGGAGAAGAACTCGGTCCACAAAGCCTTGCCGATCATCGTCGTGTCCGGCCCGCCGAGCAGGTCGGGAATGACGAATTCGCCGATGGCGGGGATGAACACGAGTGCAGAGCCGGCGAGAATGCCGGGCAGCGAGAGCGGCAGGGTCACCGTCAGGAAGGCCCTGACCGGCGTCGCGCCGAGATCGGCGGCGGCCTCAAGCAGGCTGCGATCGAGCTTCTCCAGCGTCGCATAGAGCGGCAGCACCATGAAGGGCAGGTAGGAATAGACCATGCCGATCAGGACCGCGGTTTCGGTGTTGAGCAGGCGCAAGGGCTCGCTCGTCAAGCCGAGCGCACCCAGCGCCGCGTCGAGCAGGCCCTCGGGCCTGAGTATGCCGATCCAGGCGTAGACCCGGATCAGGAAAGAGGTCCAGAACGGCAGGATCACCAGCACGAGCAGGATGGCCCGCCAGCGCAGGGGGGCGCTCGCCAACGCATAGGCCAGCGGGTAGCCGATCGCGAGCGCGATCAGCGTCGTCAGCGCGGCGATGCGCAGCGAATAGAGATAGCTCTGCCAGTAGAGCGGATCCTCGAAGATCAGCCCGAAATTCTCGAGGTCGAGTCCGGCCAGAAAGTCGCGCAGGGCCGCAAAGCCCTCGAAATGCGGGGCATAGGGCGGCAGCGCCGTGGCGGCATCCGACAGCGCGATGCGCAGCACCATGACGAAGGGCGCGAGGAAGAACAGCCCCAGCCAGAGATAGGGCACGGCTACGATCAGGCGGGGGGGTGCATTCACGGGCGAGACCAGCCCCCTCACGGCTTCAACACCAGCCCGGCCTCGACATCCCAGGACAGCCAGACCACATCCTCCCAGGCGAAGGGGCGCTCGATGCGGCGCGAGCGGTTGGTCAGGGAGACCTTCAGAAGCTGGCCGTCATCGCCGCCGATCATCACCTGAACCATGGTCATGTCGCCGAGATAGCCAATGTCCCAGATCTCGCCGCGGACCTTGTTGACGCTCTGGTCCGGCTCGTCATGGCTCAGCGCGATCTTCTCGGGCCGCAGGCCGACGAGGATCGGCGCGCCGGCTGCGAAGCCCCGCGCCTCCTCGTCGAGTTCGAGCCGACCAGCCAGCGGCGTCTCGACCTGCATCAGCGCGCCGTCGACGCCTGCGACATGTCCCTCAATGATGTTGATGTCGCCGACGAACTCGGCGACGTAAGCGTTGACGGGTGCCTCATAGATCACGTCCGGCGGGCCGATCTGGACGAGGCGGCCCTGTTTCATCACCGCCATGCGATCGGCCATGGTCATGGCCTCGTCCTGGTCGTGGGTGACGACCATGAAGGTCGTGCCCAGTTCGCTCTGGATGTCCATCAGCTCGAACTGCGTCGCCTCTCGCAGCTTGCGGTCGAGCGCCGCCATCGGTTCGTCGAGCAGCAGGAGCTTGGGCCGTTTGGCCAGAGCGCGGGCGAGCGCGACGCGCTGGCGCTGGCCGCCCGAGAGCTGGTCGGGACGACGCTTGTCCAAGCCGTCGAGCTTGACCAGCAACAGCATCTCCGAGACACGCCGCGCGATCTCGGCGCGCGGGAGGCCCTCGCGCTTCAAGCCGTAGCCGACATTCTCGGCGACGCTGAGATGGGGAAACAGCGCATAGGACTGGAACATCATGTTGACCGGGCGGAGATGCGGCGGCACGGCCGTGATGTCGATGCCGTCGATCAAAATCTGGCCTTCATCGGGCTGTTCGAACCCGGCCAGCATCCGCATCAATGTGGTCTTGCCGCAACCGGAGGGGCCGAGCAGCGCGAAGAACTCGCGGGGATAGAGCGAGAGCGAGACATCGGCGACGGCGGTGACGCCGCCGAAGCGCTTCGTCACCGCGCGGAACTCGACCAGCGGCTTCGCGGCGGGGTCGTTCCAGGGCTGGAAGGCGCGGCGCAGGCTGCCGGGCGAGGCCTTGCGCATCGCGACCGCCCCTCGCCCCCTCTGCTCGCTCACGCCCACGCGCTCACTTGCCGGTCTTCACCCGGGTCCAGAGCCGGTTGACCAGCCGCTGCGACTTCTGGTCGAAGGGCGTGATCGTGTAGAGCCGGCCCATCACGGCCTCGGGCGGGTAGATGCCGGGATTGTCGCGCACGGCGGCCGAGAGCAGCGGCTTCGAGGCGAGGTTGCCGTTGGCATACTGGATGAAATCGGAATTCTTCGCCGCCATGGCAGGCCGGTTGACGAAGTCGATGAATTTCAACGCCGCCTCGGGATTGCCCGCATCCTTGGGGATGACGAAGGAATCGAACCACATCAGCGCGCCCTCCTTGGGAATCGCATAGGCGATCTCGACCTTGTTCTTGGCCTCCTCGGCCCGCTTCCTGGCCTGCAGCACGTCGCCGGAATAGCCGACGGCAAGGCAGATATCGCCGTTGGCGAGCGCGTTGATGTATTCCGACGAATGGAATTTCTGGATGTGCGGGCGGATCTTGCGCAGCAGATCGCCGGCCTTGTTGAGGTCGGCCTCGACCTTGGAATCGGGGTTCAGGCCGAGATAGCGCAAGGCCGCCGGGAACATCTCCTCGACGGCATCCAGCACATGCACGCCGCAGTTGGAGAGCTTCTTGAGCTGGTCGGGCTCGAACAGGATCTTCCAGCTGTCGATGACCGCGTCGGGGCCGAGCCGTTCCTTGATCTTGGCGACGTTGTAGCCGATGCCGGTCGTGCCCCACATGTAGTTCACGGCGTGCTTGTTGCCGGGATCGTATTTGGCGAGCCGCCCCTGGATCTCCGGCCAGGCGTTCTTGAGGTTGGGCACCCTGGCGGCATCGATCGGTGCGTAGAGCCCGAGCGGGATATGGCGCGGCAGGAAGGAGGCGGTGACGACGATCAGGTCATAGCCGGTCTTGCCGGCGAGCAGCTTGGTCTCGACCGTCTCCATCTGGTCGAAGGTGTCGTAGACGACGGTGATACCGGTTTCCTTCTTGAAGGCGTCGAGAACCTCCGGGTCCACATAGTCGGACCAGTTGTAGATGCGCAGTTCCTTGTTCTGCGCGCCGGCAGAACCTGCCGCCAGAAGCGCGAGCCCCAGCACCGCCCCCGATAAGATCCCCTTCAGCCAGCCCCGCACCGTCATGATCCGTTCGATTCCCCCTTTGCCAGACGGCACTGAGGCTAGCAGCTTGGCGGCGCGCCTCAAGCCGTTGTGATCCGGCGGCCCGCCGAGCGACCTTGCGATGCAACATGGCTGCCACATATCAATGGTCATGCGCGCCGCCCGCCTCCTCCCCCTGCTCTTCCTCCTCCTGTTCATTCTGCCTCTGCTCACGCATGCGGCGTGGTGGTCGATGCAGGGCAGCGCGGAAGACTGGCGACGTGCCGACTGGTCGAGCGCAAAGCTGCTGCCTGCAGCATCCACCGAGCCTGAAGCGACCGTCCATATCTTCGCCGCCCGCGTCGGCCGCTGGCGCGGCGTTTTCGCCCATCATTCCTGGGTGGTGGTGAAGGAGGCTGGCGCCAGCGCCTATACGCGCTTCGACGTGGTCGGCTGGGGCGCGCCAGTGCGGGTCAACCATCGCGAGGCGGATGGACGCTGGTACGGCAACCTGCCCGAACTCATCACCGAGGTCCGGGGCGATGCGGCGGAACGGCTGATCCCGCATATCCGCGAGGCGGTGAAGAGCTACGCCTACGCCACGCCCGGCACCTATCAGGCCTGGCCCGGGCCAAACTCGAACAGCTTCGTCCAGCATGTCATGGCCGAGGTGCCCGAGCTTGCCCAGGCGCTGCCGCCGACCGCGATCGGCAAGGATTTCCGCGATGACGGGCTGTTTGCCGGGCTCACCCCCAGCCGCACCGGTGTGCAGGCCTCGCTCTACGGACTCGCTGGCGTGACGATCGGTTGGGTCGAAGGCGTCGAGGTCAACCTGCTCGGTCTGGTCGCGGGTTTCGACCTGCGCAGTCCCGCGCTGAAACTGCCCGGATGGGGGCGGATCAGTCCGCTGGGTCTGTTCAGCCAGCCTTCCTAGTTCCGCAGCACCACGCAGTTTCCTCCCGCGCGCCTGAGCCGGTCGCACAGCGCGCTTGCCTCACGCACCGTCTGCGCCGGCAGGCGGACGCGATAGAACGGCGCGCGGCCACGCCCCGCGATGCGCGAACCGAGGATCAGCGTCGGCCGATCCGCGAGAAGCGAAGAGAAGCGCAGCGCAACCGCCTGGTAAGAGCGGATGGCGCGAACCTTGGAGACGTTCCCAGCGAGCTGCACCCCGAACGGGGCGTAGACGCCCTCGATGAGCGCCGGCGGCGCCGCACGGCGGATCGACGCCACCGTCGGCAGACAGTCGGTTTTCTCGGTCGTCGCCTCTGGCGGCGTCTCGCCCGCGGCCGGGCGCCACTCCTCGACGCTGCGGCCCGTGATGAAGCGCACATAGGCTTGCGTCTCCAACGGGAGGCCACCGCCCTGCCCCAGCCAGCGCGAAAGCCGCGTCGGCCCGGCATTATAGGCCGCAGCCGCGAGGCCAAGATTGCCGAACTGGGCCTTCAGAGCGGCGAGATAGGCGGCCGAGGCCGGGATCGCGGCTTCCGGATCGAAGGGATCGGCGAGACCACGCTCATTGGCCGTGCCGGGCATGAACTGGGCCACGCCCTGCGCGCCGGCGCGGCTGGTGACGTTAGGCCGGAAGCTGCTTTCGCTCCAGATCAGCCGGGTGAAGAAACCGACCGGCAGCCTGCTTTCGGCTGCCGCCCGCTCGATCAGCCGGCAGATCGTCTCCGCGATGCTTTCCTGCGGCTCGGCCGCAAAAACCGGCTGGGCCGCGCAAGACGCGACCCAGGCGAGCGCCCCGAAGAGCGCCGCTCGTCTCACACCGCGTCCAGCGCCTGTGCCAGATCCGAGATCAGGTCCTCGATGTTCTCGATGCCGACCGAGATGCGGATCAGCGCGTCGGTGAGGCCGATCTCCTCGCGCAGTTCCTTTGCGACGCCGGAATGGGTCATCGCGGCCGGGTGTGAGACCAGCGTCTCGGTGCCGCCGAGCGAAACCGCGAGCTTCATGATCTGGAGATTGTCGAGCAGGGCGAAGGCCTCCTTCTCGCCGCCGACGACGTCGAAGGCGAAGGTCGAGCCGGCCGCCGTGCATTGGCGGTCGAACACCGCCTTGCGCGGGTCGCCATCCCTGAGATCGCCGAGATAATGCACCTTAGCCACCTTGGGGTGCGCCGACAGGTACTCCGCCACCAGCTTGGCATTCTCGTTGGCGCGGCTCATGCGGATGTCGAGCGTCTCGAGCGAGCGCATCAGCATCCAGCAGGAGTTCGGATCGAGCTGCGTGCCGAGCGAGCCGCGCCAGCCCTTGACCTGCCGGACGAGAGCGTCCGAACCGCTGATCGAGCCGCCGACGAGGTCGGAATGGCCGCCGACATATTTCGTCAGCGAGAGCAGCGAGAGATCGGCGCCCTGCTTGAGAGGCTTCTGGTATTTCGGGCCGAGCATGGTGTTGTCGACCACGACGGGCGGGCGATGGCCCTGCGATTTTTCCAGCTCGTCGGCGATGATCGCGCATGCCGCGAGATCGACCAGGCCGTTGGTCGGGTTGGCCGGCGTCTCGACCAGGATCATGCCGACGCGCCCCTTGGCCGCCGCAGCCTTCGCGGTTTCGCGCATCTGCGCGATGTCGAGCCCGTCGGTGAAGCCGAAGGGCGTGACGCCGAAGGCGCCCATCTGGTTCTTCAGCAGGGTTTCAGTGCCGCCATAGAGCGGGCGCGAATGGATGATGGTGTCGCCCGGACGCAGGAACGCGAAGCAGGTCGTGGCGATCGCCGCCATGCCGCTGGCGAAGACGGCGCAGCGCTCGGCCTCGTCCCAGATCGCGAGGCGATCCTCGAGGATTTCCATGTTCGGGTGGTTGAAGCGCGAATAGACCAGACCTGGCTTCTCGCCGGGCTTGGGCTGGCGGCGGCCGGAGGTGAAGTCGAAGAAATCCTTGCCCTGTTGGGCGTTCTGGAAAACGAAGGTCGAGGTCAGGAAGATCGGCGGCTTGAGCGACCCTTCCGACATGGCCGGCGAATAGCCGAAGCCCATCATCAGGGTTTCCGGGTGGAGCTTGCGGTTGGAGATCCGGTCCTTGTGATAGTTGTCGTCGCTCATGGTGGCCTCGCTGGTTGAACTCTGGCGGGAAACGCGCGCGGGTTCGCTCTGACGCCCAAGGTAGCCCTGCTTTGCGGCGATTGCTTGGACGCATCCAACTGCCTAATGAGTCATTTCGGCAACTTGCTGCCAATGATCAGCCATAAAGGAGCAGAGCATGCTCGACAGCGTCGATCGCCGCATGCTGGCCGTCCTCCAGGAGGATGGCCGCATCACCAACCAGGACCTGTCGCAGAAGGTGGGTCTCTCGCCGACACCCTGCCTGCGCCGGCTCAAGCGGCTCGAGGACACCGGCGTGATCCAGGGTTATTCGGCGACCGTCGATCCCAAGGCCTATGGCCTGCCGTTCAGTGTCTTCGTCTCGGTCAGGCTGTCGCAGCAGACGCAGGAGCACATCGCCGAGTTCGAAAAGGCCGTCGAGGGCTGGAACGAGGTCACCGAATGCTACCTGATGACGGGCTCGCAGGATTATCTCCTGCGCGTGCTGACCGACGGCATCGAGGGCTATGAACGCTTCCTGAAGCAGAAGATGACGCGGCTGAAATGCATCCAGTCGGTCGAATCGAACTTCGCTCTCGCCACCGTCAAGAAGCGCATCGGCCTGCCGCCGATCTAGGCTCCGCGTCGGGCTGCCTTGTCAGGCGCCCTTGCCGCGATCCATGGCCCGGCGCACGACCTGCGTGACCTCGCTGTCGGACAGGAAAAGATCGTGGCGCAGCATGCTCCAGCCCCGGCCTTGCGTGTCGGCGACGCGCACGCCGAGCGCCTCCAGGCGCGAGCGGTCGGCTGCACCGGCGCGGGCGACGCCGCCGGCGATACGGGAGGAAATTGCCAACGCGCGATCGCCGGGATCGATGATCAGCGTCATCCGGCGGGCCAGCGGGCCGAGCTTGCCGACGGTCTGCTCGAAGGCGTCGATGTCGATATCCGGCGAGGCCAGGACGACCGAGCCGATACGGGCATAGACGTCGGTTGAATCGCGAAGCTCGCGCAGGCCTTCCAGCGTCAGGAAGGTGCCCATCGAATGCGCGACGATATGGATGCGACCCACCGTGGGATTGGCGACCAGCGCCTGCAGCGCCTTGACGAAGCCGTCGCGCGACCAGAGCGCGCTTTCGCGGTCATAGGCATAGTCGAACAGCTTGCCGCCGGACGGCCAGGAGAAGATCGCCGTGCGACCCTGGAATTCGAGCGAGTGCGAGAGCTGCCCGGCGCTGCGCGCTGCGGACTCGAAGGTCTCGTTGTAGCCATGCACATAGAGCAGCACGTCGCGGCCTGTCGCCGCCTGCGCGAAGGCGCGGCCGGCATCGCCGGAGGTCTGTCCGTCGATGCCGAGCACGGCCCAGTCGCCGCTGACAGCGGAAGAGACGCGTCCCGAGATGCCGTTGCCGGGCGGGGAAAGCCGCGCCTCGGCGAAGGTCAGAGAACCGCGATCCGATCCGAAGAAGGGCTGGCGCGCACCGACGGACTTGCGCGTGGTGACGACGAGCAGTTCCGGCTCCTTGCCGATCGCGGAGGCGTCCGCACGGGTCGGCTCCGAGAACGGCGAGACGACGGTCTCCGTCTGGGCGCAGGCCGAGACCGCGAGCGACAGCAGCGCGGCGAGCGCCGCCATACGACAGGAAAGAGCGCGCCGCGAAACAGGCATCGTGTCAGGCATCCGGTGGGTTGTGTGCGGCCGAGTTGGCCAGCCCCGTCTTAACGACAGGCTAACGCGGCCATAATGGGGCGACAGGGCCAATTTCGCGAAGATCGCGTCTCGCAGCACGCCTGCCGCGCGATCAGCGGCCGCCGGAAATGATCGTGATGGGGGCCGTCACGACGAGCCCCACGGTCGAGCCCACCGTTCCGACGACGCCGCCCGCGATGTCGCCGAGCCGGTCGCCGAGCTGGGGCCCGGCCGTGGAGATGCCGCCATCGGCCTGCAGGCGCTGCCCGATCATCTGGACGACCTTCGGCGAGGAGGCGAACTTGCTGTGGTTAAGACTGTCCCCCGACGCCACCTCGGACAGGTCGATGATGCGCGCGCCGAGCTTCTCCAGTTCCGCGATGATGTCCTTGTCCTTGGCCGAGACCGCGCCCAGACGGGTCTTGTCGCCGGCGAAGCGTCGCGAGAAATCCAGAGCGCGGTCATCGGCCGAGACGAAGACCGTCACCGGGCGCCTGATCTCGCGCATCTGCGTCTTGAACACGTCGAGATCGACATCGGGCGCCGCCAGCATGATGTCGCGCAGCTTGCCGCCGAACGTGCCGTCGCCCCGGATGGCGGCCTGGCGCACCGCTTCCAGCGTCAAAAGCGTGCCCATCGAGTGCGCAAGGATGTCCATGCGCGTCGTGCCGAGGTCGCGCGCGATCGCCCGCAGATTGGCTTCGAGGAAATCGCGCGAATAATAGGCGCTCTCGCGATCATAGGGGTAGGCCAGCAACTGCCCGCGCGACGGCCAGGTGAACAGCACCGGCACGCCCTTGAACCCGGAATCATGGACGATCTGGGCGAAGCGGAAGGCCGCATCGGCGAAATTCGTGTTGAAGCCGTGGACGAAGACCAGCACGTCGCGCTGCGAAGCCGGCCGGCGCATGATTTCGCGGCGGACATCGGCGATGATCGGCGCGAGATCGAGCCGCTGGACGCCCGTGACCGTGAAGTGCTTGGCCGGGTCGCTCGGGCCGGAATCCGGGAGTTCCAGTTCGCCCGGCTTGTGGCTGCGCGGCACGGTGAAATCAAGACGGGCAAAGGCGAGCCTGGGCCCGCGCTCGCCGCTGAAATAGACCGGCTCGGCCGAAGCCTCGCGGGTCGTCGCCACGAAGATCTCGACCTTGCCGGCGATGTCGGTCGAAACGGTCTTGTTGATGTCCAGCACACGCGGCGTGCCGCAGGCGGCCAGCGCCAGCGCCAGCGGCGCGAGCAATGCCCACGCAAGAACCCGAAGCCGCAATGCCGCACGCATCATCATCGCCAAACTGGTGTCACCGAAGCCGTGCATGATCAAGGTGCGTGCATGACACAGCGATGAAGCAATCGATCGCGCAGCCGAGCCTTGTCGCGCGCCGCCCGGCCTTGCTAGGTGGGATCATGGCCGACCTCCCCGCTCCCGCCGCTGTCCTTGCCGAGGCCCTGCTTGGCGGCGACCGGGCTGCATTGGCGCGCGCTATCACGCTAGCGGAATCGCGCCGGGCCGATCATCGCGAGCAGGCGCAGGCCCTGATCCAGCATCTGCTGCCGAAGACAGGCGGCGCGATCCGCGTCGGCATCACCGGCGTCCCCGGCGTCGGCAAATCGACGACGATCGACGCGCTCGGCAGCTTCCTGACGGCCAAGGGGCACAAGGTCGCCGTGCTCGCCGTCGATCCGTCATCGACCCGGACCGGCGGCTCGATCCTCGGCGACAAGACCCGCATGGCGCGCCTCGCCGTCGATCCCAACGCCTATATCCGGCCCTCCCCTTCGTCAGGCACGCTCGGCGGCGTCGCGGCCAAGACACGCGAGACCATGCTGCTCTGCGAGGCGGCCGGCTTCGACATCATCCTGGTGGAGACCGTCGGCGTCGGCCAGTCGGAGACGGCTGTCGCCGATCTGACCGACTTCTTTCTGGTCTTGATGCTGCCCAATGCCGGAGACGAATTGCAGGGCATCAAGAAGGGCATCATCGAACTCGCCGACATGATCGCGGTTAACAAGGCGGATGGCGCCGGCGCAACGGCCGCGCGCGCGGCTGCGGCTCAGTACCAGGCTGCCCTGCACATTCTGGCTCCGGCCTCGGCGCTCTGGTCGACGCCGGCCGTCACCGTCTCCGGCCTGACCGGCGAAGGCCTCGATGCGCTGTGGGCGAAGATCAGGGATCACCGGGCCCGCCATGAGGCGAAGGGGCTGATCGCGGAGAAGCGCCACCGCCAGGATGTGAAATGGATGTGGGCCATGGTCCAGGACCGGCTGCAGGCACGCTTGCGTCATGACCCGGCGCTGAAGGCGCGCGCGCCCGCGCTGGAGGCGGCTGTCGCCGCCGGCACGCTCGCGCCGACGCTTGCGGCGGAAGAGATCGCCCGGGCCTTGGGGCTTTGAAATGAGGGGCGTTTCCAAGTGACGAATCGGCGGCCGATGGACATCCTGGTCACGGGCTTCGGCCCCTTCCCGCGCGTCCGGGTCAACCCGACGACCCGTCTGGCGCAAGCCGTCGCCGCGCGCCTGAGGCGTTCCGGCCTCGATGCGCGGGCGCTCGTCGTCGAGACCAGCTACGGCTCGGGCCTGCCGGCGCTTCAGGCCCATCTGGCGTCGCAGCGTCCGAAGGCCATCCTGATGCTGGGGCTTGCCGCCCGCGCCCGCACCGTCCGTGTCGAGCTGTTCGCGCGCGGCCATGCCAGCCCGCTGCATCCGGACGCGACCGGCGGCACGCCAAAGGCCAGGGCGACACGCGCGAAGCCCCTCCCCGCCCGCACGACGGCCAATGCCCAGGGCGCGCTCGCCGCTTTGAGGCGACGCGGCATTCGCAGCCGCCTGTCGCCATCGGCGGGCCGCTAGCTCTGCGACGCCTGCTATGCTGCGGCCCTCGCCGAGACGCAGGGCACGGGGACGCCGGTGCTGTTCGTGCATGTGCCTTGGCTGCGGCCGGGGCCGGGGCTTCGCCCAAAGCCCCGCATCGCGGCGTTCCGGCCGGATGCGGAGGCTCTTGCCGGCAGCCTCGCCACGATCGGCGCCGCCCTGGCGCAACAGGGAAGACAGACGCGCTGAGCCCCGTGCCGGAACGGCACAGGCGGGCGCGGCACGGCGCTTGAACCCATCCGGGCATGACGACGGATTCGATGGAGCTTTCCCGCCGCTCCCTGTTGGCGACGGCCCTTTTCGGCACAGCCGCGCTCGCGGCCGCGCCAGCATTCGCACAGGCGCCGGCGCGCCATGCGGCCGGGGCGCTCGGGCAGTGGGGGCTCGACGCGGCGCAGTTCGGCCTGCGGCCAGGTTCGCCTGACGACCAGTCGCGCCTGCTGCAAGCCGCGCTCGGCGAGGCCGCCAAACGCGATGCGCCGCTGCTGATCGCGCCGGGGCGCTACCGGATTTCGCGCATCGCCCTGCCCAACGGCGCGCGCCTGATCGGGGTTCCCGGCGCGACGCAGCTCGTCGCGGCGCAGGCCGGCCCGCTCCTCCTCGCCCGGGGGCTCGGGCGGGCCGCGCTCTCGGGCGTGACGCTGGACGGTCTCGATCTGCGCGTAGCGGGCCGCGAGGGCCTGTTGAGCGCCGACGAGGTGGCCGATTTCGCCATCCGCGACTGCGCCTTCGTCAATGCCGGCTCGGTCGGGCTCGTCCTGAACCGGACCGGCGGCAGCGTCGAGGCCAGCACGTTCCGGGGCATGCGTGAATCGGCGCTGTTCTCGCTGGATTCGCGGGGCTTGCAGATCGAGCGCAACCGGGTCGAGGATTGCGGCAACAACGGCATCCAGATCTGGCGTGGCCAGCCCGGCGACGATCGCTCGACCGTCAGGGGCAACCGCATCGACCGCATCCGCGCCGATGCCGGCGGCGACGGCCCCAACGGCAACGGCATCAGCCTCTACAAGGCCGGCGGCGTCATCATCGAAGGCAATTCCCTGCGCGACTGCGCCCTGACCTTCATCCGCAACAATTCGGGCTCCAGCGTGCAGATCCTCGGCAATCAGGGCAAGCGCTGCGGCGAGTGCGGGATCTATTCCGAATTCGCGTTCGAGGGCGCGATCATCGCCAACAACCTCGTCGAGGACTGCGCGCTTGGCGCCAGCATGACGAATCTCGACCATGGCGGGCGCCTTTCGGTCTTCGCCAACAACATCGTCCGCAATGCCCGGAAGGCGTCCTATCCCGGCTTCAAGGACCCCGTCGGCGGCATGGGCGTGCATGTGGAGGCCGAGGCGACCGTCACCGGCAACGTCATCGAGAACGCCAGCGACATCGGCATCTCGCTCGGCTGGTCCTGGGGCATGCGCAACCTCGTCGCGACCGGCAACATGGTGCGCAGGACCGGAATCGGCATCTCGGTCTCGCTGGTGCCCAAGCAGCGCAACGCCCTGATCGCCAGCAACGTCATCGCAGAAGCGACACGAGGCGCGGTCGTCGGCACGGAATACGGCAAGGCCGTCACCGGCGACCTGACCAAGGCTCCCGATGCGCGGGCCGCCGGCGTCAGGGTCGAGAACAACGCTGTGGGGTGAGGTTCAGCCGGCGAGGCCGAGGACGAAGGCCAGGCGCTCGTTGATTGCCAGCATCTGTTCTGTTGTCAGGTTGCCGAGAACACCGCCACATTTGTCGCGGCTCACGGTGGCGCGCGACCTTTCAGCCGTCAAACCTCAGCGGCCCTGACGCGCCCCACCTCGATGCCGTTCCAGTTCGTCATGACGCTCTCGCGCAACGGCGCGAAGCCCGCCTGTTCCGCCTCGCTCATCGGCAGGAAGCGCGCGATCAACGCCGCCATCGCCACCTCGGCCGCGCGGCCGGCGCCATCGTCGCATTTCAGGGCGATGCCATAGCCCAGTTCGGGCAGGGAGCCACAATAGACGCCCTCGGCCCCGGTCTTGATGAAGATGCGCTCGCGCAGCAGCTCCATGGCGCGGGTGTCGAAGCGTCCGGTGCCCGCGACCATGAAGGGATGGGCGGCTGCGGCCTTGCGGATGCGTGCCGCTGCCTGCGCCCGCTTCGGGCCGAAACCGTGGCCGGTGCCGAAACGGGCAAAGCCCAGCGCCAGCGCCCTCAGCGGCACGGCATAGGTCGGGATCGAGCAGCCATCGGTGCCCATGAGATCGGCCGAGTGCGTGGCGCCGGTCACCTCCTCCAGCGCGCCGCGCACGGCCTGCTGCACGGCATGGCCGGCCTTCACATAGCCCGTCGGGTCTTCGTCAAGGCCGCAGGCAAGGCAGACGAAGCCGGCATGCTTGCCAGAGCAGTTGTTGTTGAGCGCGCTTGGCTCCAGCCCCGCCTTCGAGAGGGCGCGCGCGGCGGCCTCGTTCATCGGCCAGTGCGCGCCACATTCGAGGCAACCGGCATCGCGCCCGGCCTTGGCCAGCATGGCCAGCGAGGTCTGCGCATGAAGAGGCTCGCCGGAATGCGAGGAGACGGCGAGCGCGATCTCTGGCTCGGTGAGACCGTAGCGGTCGGCAGCCCCGCTCTCGAACAGCGGCAGCGCCTGGAGCGCCTTGACCGCCGAGCGCGGGAAGACGGGGCGACCGATGTCGCCGGCCGAAAACACCACGGCGCCCTCGGCATCGATCACGAGCGCGGAGCCGCGATGGCGCGACTCGATCGTGTTGCCGCGCGTCACCTCGGCAAGGACAGGGTTTTCCATCTTCGTCTCCATCGGACGCGCCAAAGAGCGGAAGCGTCATGCGTCAAACGCGCAGCGTTGTGCCGCCCGGTGCTCGACCTGTCAAAAGCCATGGCGCAGACTGGGGCTAACTGCCATGACGATCCCATCCCCCCGCGTCGGGGACGCCTGCAGGCATCAGGCAAACTGGAGCCAGGCAAGCCGGAGCCAAGAATGTCGTCCGACTACGAAACGGAATACAACAACCGAGCCCGCGTTCCCGAGCATCCTGCGCTGATCGCCGGCTGGGCGCGCGATGCGGCCGCCTATCGCACTGAGGCGGTCTGCGAACTCGGCGTCTCCTATGGCGACAGCGAGCGCCAGCGCTACGACCTGTTCAAGCCGGAGACGGCCTCCGGCAACGCCATTGCGATGTTCATCCATGGCGGCTACTGGCAGGCGCTCGACCGCAGCCTCTTCTCGCATATGGCGCGTGGGCTGAACCGGCTCGGCGTGCCGGTCGCGGTGGTCGGCTACGATCTTTGCCCGCAGGTCGAACTCGGCCACATCGTCTGGGAAATGCAGCAGGCGGCGGCGGCGCTGTGGCGGCGCTTCTCGCTTCCGGTGGTCGCGACGGGGCACTCGGCCGGCGGCCATCTCTGCGCCTGCCTGCTGGCGACCAACTGGGCGAATGTCGACCCCGAATTGCCGGAGCATCTCGTGCCGGCGGCCTATGGCATTTCCGGCCTCTACAACCTGAAGCCGCTGACCGAGACCAGCATCAACACGGCGCTGGGTCTCAGCTTCGAGGCGGCCGAGCGGGAGAGCCCCCTGTTCTGGCCGGCGCCGTCGGGGCTGGTCATGGACGCCGTGGTCGGCGGCGCGGAAAGCGACGAGTATTTCAAGCAGAGCCGGCGCATCGTCGATGTCTGGGGGCTGGAGGGCGTGCGGACGCGCTATGAGGAGATCGCGGGCGCGAACCATTTCACGGTGATCGCCGGGCTCGCCGATGCCGACAACGCCATGACCCGCCGGATCGCGGAACTCGCCGGCGCCTGATCGTCGCAAGCGCTTGATCTTACCGCGTGGGAGGCTCTATCCAGAGCCTCCGGCAGACTCTGGAGCCCCGCGATGCAGACCTTCTTCGTCGAGATCAAATGCAAGCTCGGCAAGACCTATGAGGTCGCCAGCGAACTCGCCGATCGCGAGATCGCCTCGGAGATCTACTCGACCGCGGGCAATTACGACATCCTGGCGAAATTCCATGTCGGGGCGGACGTCGATATCGGCCATTTCGTCGCGCAGAAGGTGCAGTCGATCCCCGAGATCGCCGACACGCACACGATCATTACCTTCAAGGCGTTCTGAGAACGGCTTGAGGCATGAGCCGGATCGGGCGGCGGGCGATTTGCGAGTCTCCTGAATCGCTTACCGGCGTTGGCTCACGGAGCGATTCCGGTCCTTCACAAGCTGATTCAACGACGCAGCCTCGTGTCGGCCGCCCTGCCGCCGGCGCCCGCTCCCATCCCTGCCTGCGATTAATGCATGCTCTGCGCTTGACGACGTCCCCTCATTCGCGCGACCTCGACGGCTCCTGAAATTGAGCCGACGCCGCTGGAGCCGCTGCGATGAAGAGCAACCTGTCCCCCGATCTTCGCTCGGGCGCGCTCGTCTATCACCGCCTGCCCCGCCCCGGTAAGATCGAGATCCAGGCGACCAAGCCGCTCGGCAACCAGCGCGACCTTGCCTTGGCCTATTCGCCCGGCGTCGCCGCCGCCTGCGAGGCGATCGTCGACGATCCCTCCCAGGCCGCCGAGCTGACTTCGCGGCAGAACCTCGTCGCCGTCATCACCAACGGCACGGCCGTGCTGGGCCTGGGCGACATCGGGCCGCTGGCGTCGAAGCCGGTGATGGAGGGCAAGGCGGTCCTGTTCAAGAAATTCGCCGGGATCGACTGTTTCGACATCGAGGTCGAGCAGAAGAACATCGAGAAATTCGTCGATCTCGTCGCGGCGCTGGAGCCGACCTTCGGCGGCATCAACCTCGAGGACATCAAGGGTCCCGAATGCTTCGAGATCGAGGAGCAGCTCAAGGCCCGGATGCAGATCCCGGTCTTCCATGACGACCAGCACGGCACGGCGATCATCGTCTCGGCCGCGATCCTGAACGGGCTCGACCTCGCGGGCAAGCATATCGGCGAGGTCAAGATTGTCGTCTCGGGCGCCGGAGCCGCGGCACTCGCCTGCCTCAACCTGCTGGTCGAGCTCGGCGCGCAGCGCAAGAACATCTGGGTTACCGATCTCGAAGGCGTCGTCCACAAGGGCCGCAACACCCTGATGGACCGGTGGAAGGAGATCTACGCCCAGGAGACCGACGCCCGCACCCTGTCCGAGGTGATCGAGGGCGCCGACATCTTCCTCGGCCTCTCGGCCGCCGGGGTGCTCAAGCCCGAGATGGCCAAGCGCATGGGCGAGAGGCCGCTGATCCTGGCGCTAGCCAACCCCAACCCCGAGATCACCCCGGAGGACGCCCTGGCGGTCCGCCCGGACGCGATGATCTGCACCGGGCGGTCGGACTACCCCAACCAAGTCAACAACGTCCTGTGTTTCCCCTACATCTTCCGCGGCGCGCTCGACGTGCAGGCGACGACGATCAACGAGGCGATGAAGCTCGCCGCCGTGCGCGCCATCGCGGCGCTGGCGCGCGAGGCGACGTCGGACATCGCGGCGCGGGCCTATGGCGGCGAATCCTCGACCTTCGGCGCAAACTCGCTGATCCCCAACCCGTTCGACCCGCGCCTGATCATCCGGATCGCGCCCGCGGTGGCTCAGGCGGCCATGGCGACGGGCGTGGCGCGCAAGCCGCTGGCCGACATCGAGGCCTATCGCGAGGAGTTGTCGCGCTTCGTCTTCCGCTCCGGCTTCATCATGAAACCACTCTTCGCCCAGGCGAAGGCCGACCCCAAGCGCGTCATCTATGCCGAGGGCGAGGATGAGCGCGTGCTGCGAGCCGCCCAGGTCGCGCTGGAGGAGGGCTTAGCGATCCCGATCCTGATCGGCCGGCCAAGCGTCATCGAGACCCGCGTCAAGCGCTTCGGCCTGTCGCTGCGACCCGGCGTCGATTTCGAGGTCATCAACCCCGAGGACGACCCGCGCTATCGCGATTACGTAGCGACCTATCTCGAGATCGCCGGAAGGCGTGGCGTCACCCCCGAGGCGGCGCGCGTGCTGGTGCGCACCAACAACACCGTGATCGCCGCACTCGCCGTCGCGCGCGGCGAGGCGGATGCGATGATCACCGGGCTCGAGGGCCGGTTCATGTCGCGGCTGCGGCACATCAAGGATATCATCGGCCTTCAGCCGGGCGTCTGCGACATCTCGGCGATGACGCTGATCATCACCAACAAGGGCGCCTTCTTCCTCGCCGACACCCACATCAAGAACGACCCGACCGCCGAGGAAATCGCCGACATGACAGTGCTGGCGGCCAGCCATGTCACCCGCTTCGGCATCGAGCCCAAGATCGCACTGCTGTCGCATTCGGATTTCGGCGCCGCCGACACGCCCTCGGCCCTCAAGATGCGCAAGGCGCTGGCCCTCATCCGCGAACGCGCGCCCGACCTCGAATGCGACGGCGAGATGGAGGCCGACACAGCGCTGAGCGCGATGGTGCGCGAGCGCGTGCTGCCCTCGTCGCGGCTGAAGGGCGTGGCCAACGTGCTGATCTTCCCCAATCTCGACGCCGCCAACATCGCCTACCAGTTCGCCAAGGTGCTGGCGGACGCGCTGCCGGTCGGGCCGATCCTGATCGGCGCGGCCAAGCCCGTCCACATCCTCACCGGCTCGGTGACGGCACGCGGGGTTGTCAACATGACGGCGGTGGCGGTCGTCGAAGCGCAGGAGCGGGCGGCGGCGGCTCCGTAATTCCCATTGCAACAGGCCCGGGCCTCCTGCGATCCTGCCGGGAGCCTAGGAGGTCTCGATGCCGGTTGCCCGGATGCTCGTGCGGATCGTCGCCTTCGCGCTCTGCCTCGCGCCAGCCTGGGTCGTGCAGGCTCAGGAGCCGCTGCGGCAGGAGGATACTTTCCTTCGTATCAAGCTCGACCGGCGGGATGTCAGGCTCGAGGCGCTGGTGGTCAGGCCCGAGACCGCGCAAGGCCGTCTGCCGCTGGCCCTGATCACGCATGGCAAATCGTCCAGCAGCATCAGCATGGGTGACCTGCGGGCATCGTCCTATGCGTCGGTCGCCCGCGATTTCGCACGGCGCGGCTGGCTCGCCGTCGTCGTGATGCGGCGCGGCTTTGGCCAGTCGGACGGACCCTTCCCGGCTTCGACCTCCTGCGAGAAGCTCGATCTCGGCACGCACTTCAATACGGATGCCGACGAACTCGAAGGCGCCCTCAAGGCCCTGCAGCTTCGCGACGACGTCGATCCGGCGCGCGTCATCGCGATCGGCGAATCCGCTGGCGGCGCGGCCGTGCTGGCCCTGGCTCAAAGAAAACCGGCGGGCCTGCGCGGCATCATCAATGTCGCCGGCGGATTGAATATCGACAACTGTGTCGACAAGGGGCGCGACGCGCTCGTCGGCGTGGTCGAGAGCTGGCAAAAGCCCGGCGCGCCACCTCAGCTCTGGATCTATGCGAAGAACGACGAGTTGTTTCCGCCCTCGCTGGTCGACCGGATGCGCGCGGCGGCACGAGACCGCGGGGGCAATGTCCGCTTCGTCGAACTGCCGGAGATCCAGCCCAAGGGGCATCTGATCTTCCGCAACGGGCAGGCGCGCTTTGTCTGGCTGCGCGAGATGGACGCATCGCTGCGGGCCTGGAACCTGCCGACCTCGTCGCCGCTGCGCGCCCGGCAGATCTACGCCAAACTCGGGCTCACGACGCGCGCGGAAGCCTTCGAGCGCTATTTCGCCGCGCCGGGCGAAAAGGCGATGGCGCTGAGTCCGGGCCGCAAGCAGTTCCGCTACTGGTTCGGCAACGACACGCTGGATCGCGCCAAGGAGCGCGCGCTGCGCGATTGCGCGAAGGCAGCGACGGACTGCGTCGTCGCCTTCGAGAACGACCGGGCGATGCTGCCGGATTGAGACGCCGCGCGGCCTTATCGCTGCCGACACGTGATCATGCCTGGCCGCCACCGATCCTTACAGCTTGGCACGCGCCGAAAGCCGGGCTCTACTTCATCTCTCGGGGATCGCCTCGTCGCGATTCCCGTTGCGAAGCGGAGGCTTGCATGTTCGACGTCAGACGCTGTGCCGTCACGTTGGCATTTGCCGCCCTTCTCGCCGTTTCCAGCGCGGCGACGGGCCTCGCCCAAGGCGTGTTCCATCGCGGCAATGACGGCGATCCCGAGACGCTCGATCCTCACAGGACTTCGACGGTGGCGGAAGCGCATCTGCTGCGCGACCTGTTCGAAGGCCTGGTGATCCACAGCATGAAGGGCGAGGTCGTGCCCGGCGTTGCCGAGAGCTGGACGACCAGCGATGACGGCCGGACATGGCGCTTCGTTCTGCGCGACACCGCGCGCTGGTCGAATGGCGATCGCGTCACTGCGACCGATTTCGTCACTTCGCTGCGGCGCATGCTCGATCCGCGAACGGGCGCGAAATATGCCGGCATCCTCTACCCGATCCTCAATGCCGAGAAGATCCACAAGGGCACCGACGGCGCCAGACCCGAAGACCTCGGCGTCACGGCAATCGACGCGCGTCATCTCGAGATCACGCTGGAGCGGCCGACGCCCTATTTCCTCGAACTGCTGACCCACCAGACCGGGCTGCCGGTGCATCGAACCATGGCCGAGAGGTCGAGCCGGGACTTTGCCAGACCGGAGGATTGGGTCTCCAACGGCGCCTATGTGTTGAAGGAGTTCGTGCCGAACTCGCATATCAGGCTGGACCGGAACGCGGCCTTCCACGACGCCGCAAATGTCAGGATCGACACGGTGATCTATTATCCGGCCTCGGACCTCGCGGTGGCGGCACGGCGATTCCAGGCGGGCGAACTGCACCTGACGACCGATATCCCCGCCGACCAGATCAAGGCCCTGCGCGGCAAGCTCGGGACGCAGGTCAGGGTGTCGCCGGCCCTCGGCACCTATTTCCTCGTCCTCAACACGCAGAAGAAGCCGTTCGACGATGCGCGCGTGCGTCTGGCGCTGTCGCTGGCGATCGACCGCGAATTCATCGCCGAAACGGTCTGGGCGGGCACGATGCTGCCAGCCTATGGGGTGATCCCGCCCCATATCGGCAATTACGGCGAACGCGCCGAACTCGATTTCAAGATGATGTCCCCGCTCGAGCGGGAGGACGAAGCCAGGCGACTGCTAATTTCGGCCGGCTTCGGGCCGGGCATCCCGTTGCGTCTGGAGCTGCGCTACAACAGGAGCGACAATAACCGCCGCACCGTCGCCGCCATCGCCGAGCAGTGGAAAGCGATCGGTGTCGAGACTTCTCTGTTCGAAACCGACAGTGCCAGCCATTTCGGCCATCTCCGCGAAGGCGGCGATTTCGACGTGGCGCGCTATGGCTGGATCGGCGACTATTCCGATCCGCAGGATTTCCTGTTCCTTTTCCAGAGCGACAATACCGGCTTCAATTTCGGAAAATTCGCCGATCCGCAGTTCGACATGCTGATGAAGCTCGCCGCCGAGCAGACCGACCTCGCCAAACGGGCCGCCATCTTGCGCGAGGCCGACAGCATCATCGCCCGCGAGCAGCCCTGGATTCCGGTGCTGTACTATTCGAACAAGAACCTGGTCTCGCCGAAGCTCGCCGGTTTCGAGCCGAACCTGCGCGGCGCGATCCCGACCCGCTTCCTCAGCCTCAAGCCGTAAGAAGCCAGTTCATACACCGGAAAACGCCGGGCTGTTCCGCGTCATCGGCGGGCCTTCGCCCTCGCGCTGCCATTCCGTCTCGGCTAGGAAGGGACGTCCTCAACCTGCTGACGAGACCTGATCGATGAGCCGCATTGTCTATGTGAATGGCGCCTATCTTCCCGAGGAAGAGGCCACCATCTCGATCTTCGATCGCGGCTTCATCTTCGGCGACGGCATCTACGAGGTTTCGGCCGTCATCGGCGGCAAGCTCGTCGATTGCGAGGCGCATCTGGCGCGCCTGGAGCGCTCCTGCGGCGAGATCCAGCTTTCACTGCCCTGGCCGAAGGCCGAGTTGGTGGCGATCCATGAAGAGCTGATCAAGCGCAACAGCCTCGACGAGGGCGGCATCTATCTCCAGGTCTCGCGCGGCGCATCCGATCGCGAATTCGCCTTCCCGAAGGATGTGCAGCCGACGCTGGTCATGTTCACGCAGGCGCGCAACTTCGTGGACGCGCCGACGGTCAAGACCGGCATCAAGGTCGTGACGACGCCCGACCTGCGCTGGGCGCGCCGCGACATCAAGAGCGTCAACCTGCTGGCGCCAGTGCTGGCCAAGCAGTTCGCCGCCGAAAGCGGCGCGCAGGAAGCCTGGCTGGTGGAGGACGGCGTCGTCACCGAGGGCGCCTCCTCGACCGCCTGGATCGTCAAGGGCAGGACGCTGATCTCGCGGCCTTTGTCGAACAAGGTGCTGCCCGGCATCACCCGCAAGGCCGTGCTCGCCTTCATCGCCGAATCCGGCTTCACCTTCGAGGAGCGCGAATTCACGCTTGCCGAGGCGCTGGACGCCGAGGAGGCCTTCATCACCTCGGCCACCAGCCTCGTCATGCCGGTGACGACGATCGACGGCCACACCATCCACAATGGCGCGCCGGGCCCCACCGCGCTGCGCCTGCGCGAGATCTACGTCGACTTTGCCCGCAAGGGCGGCGTGCTGGGGTGAGCCCGGCGGGCTACAGAGCGTCCAGAAGCGCCTTCGTTCCACCCATGCGAACCAGTGCGGCGGCGAGCCGCTCGCGCCAGCGTGGGCCGCGCCCCAGGGCGTCCCGATAGGCCTCCCGCAGCTCGTCGGGGCGGTCACGTGCCAGGATCTCGATCAGGAACGCCGCCTGCCGGCGGTCCTTGATGGATTTCAGGCTGTCGGCCCCTTCTCGCCGCCGATCGGACACGATCAGCTTGTGGATCGCGAAGCGCTCCGGCCGGGGTATCTGGACGAGAACGCCGTTGCGATAACAGAGCGCGGCGGCGATCGGCTCAGCGAGCAGGAAATTGAGATAGTGGAGTGATTGGGCGTGCACGCCCAGCGCCGGCAGAGGCCTCGTGTCCTCCGTGTCGGTAAAGGAAGGCGTCAGGAATTCGACCAGCAGGTTCTTGTGGCTCTGCCGCCAGCGCCAGCTCCTGTGGCGATCCAGACCCGGAACGGGTTCGAAGGCCAAATCACCGAGCAGTCGCGGTAGGCCTTCCTCGACCTTGTCCTGCACCGCCAGCGACAGTCGCTCGAAACTGGCGATATCGATGTCGTTGGTCTGCGCTGCCTCGTCGAGCCGGTAGCGCACGCCGAGTTCGCCCTCGTAGAGACGGAAGGCCAGCGTGCCGACGATGGTGCCGCCAAGTCGAAAGACGCCCGTCGCGGCGAGCGCCGCCACGAGGCTCCCGGTGGCGGCGTCGATCGGGAGGAAGCCTTCCGCGCGGAGAATCCGGATCAGGCGCGTGCGCTGGCTGCGTCGCTCGATCGCCGCAGCCTTGATGCCCGCCGCCCTGTCCAGACGCTGCCTCAGTTGCGGGCTGTCTTCGCCGATGTAAGCTTTCTTGACCTCGGTGCCGATGCGATAGCTGTCGTACCAGTAAACGCGGCCATTGCGCTCGACACGCGTCGGGGCGCCGCGCAACTCGGAGACCGTTTCGTCCCGCAGCGCATTGAGCAGATCAAAATAGGCGCTGTGGGCCAGCGATGAATGATACGCGATCTCGGCCATGGCCATGTTCAACATTATCGAACGGTGTTGAACATGCCTCGTGTTCAACAAAAAATCAATACGTTGAACATGACGCATCGCATGGTCGCCGCGCCGCCGCCTCCCCCATCACATAGGTCGCCACGACATTGCGCTCGTCGCCGAGCGTGACCAGCACGAACAGCTCCTCCGCCAGGTCGCGCGCCGTCTCCAGCCGGTGCGCCATGGCGCGCTGCGCGGCGGGATCGAGCACGACCATGTCGGCCTCGTGGCCCGGCTCCAGCGAGCCGATCAGATGGTCGAGCTTGAGCGCCCTGGCGTTGCCGAGCGTGATCGCATGCAGCGCGGCGAAGGCCGAGAGCGACTGCCCCTGAAGCTGCAGCACCTTGTAGGCCTCCGCCATCGTCCGCAGCATCGAATAGGAGGTGCCGCCGCCGATATCGGTCGCGACCGCCACGGGGACGCCCTCGGCGCGCGCGCGCGCCCAGTCGAACAGCCCCGAGCCGAGAAAGAGGTTCGAGGTCGGGCAGAACACGGCGACCGTGCCGGTCTCGGCGAAGCGCCGCCATTCGCGGTCGGTCATGTGGATGCAGTGGCCAAGCAGGCTTTTGGGCCCGAGCAGGCCGTAATGCTGGTAGATGCCGGCATAGTCGCCACACTCGGGATAGAGTTCGTTGGCGAAGGCGATCTCCGCCCCGTTCTCGTTGATATGGGTCTGGACATGGCAGTCGGGATGCTCGGCGGCCAGCCGCCCGGCGGCCTCCATCTGCTCCGGCGTCGAGGTCACGGCGAAGCGCGGGCTGATCGCGTAGAGCTGCCGGCCCCTGCCGTGCCAGCGTTCGATCAGCGCCTTGGAGTCCATGTAGGCACTCTGCGCCGTGTCGGTCAGCGCGTCCGGCGCGTTGCGGTCCATCATCACCTTGCCCGCGACCATGCGGGTGTTGCGGCGCTCCGATTCCAGAAACAGCGCTTCGGCCGATTGCCGATGCACCGAACAGTAGATCACTGCCGTCGTGGTGCCATGGCTGAGCAGTTCGTCGAGCAGGAAGGTGGCGAGCTTTTCGGGATGGCCCTGCTGGCCGAGCTTCTGCTCCTCGACGAAGGTGTAGCGATTGAGCCAGTCCATCAGCTGCGCGCCATAGGAGGCGATCACCTGGGTCTGCGGCATGTGCAGATGCGCGTCGATGAAGCCGGGCATGATCAGATGCGGGCGATGATCGACGATCTCGGCCGCCGCCGGCAGCGTCGGCAGTAGCTCGCCTGCCTCGCCGACGGCGCGGATGACGCCGCCCTCGACGACGACCAGCCCATCCTCGACATAGCGATGGGCGGACTCGCCCGCTTCATGGGGATCGGCGACGAACCACAAGAGGCGGCCGCGCAGGGCGCGTACGGGTCTGGTTTCGCTCAAGGCTTGCGAACTCCGGCTCAAATTCACATCACATCTGCACCAAATCAAAGCTTCCGGCCAAGCGGCGATCATGCCTAATCTGCGGGCATGATGTCTGTCCCCGCTGACTTGCTACCGCATACGTCGACCGCGCCGTCATCCCGGACGCAGCGAACCGAAGATCCGGGATCCATCGTAGAGCGCCGGAGCCCTCTGATGGATCCCGGATCGGCGCGGCTTCGCCGCTTGTCCGGGATGACGGCGCGGATTTGGGATCATGCGTGGCACACGCAGCCGGTGCAGAGTCATGCGTGACACGCTGCTCTTCCTGCTGGGCGACGAACAGGTCGAGATCGCCTGCTGCGATCCCACCCTGACGGTGCTCGACTGGCTGCGGCTCGACCAGCGCATGACCGGCAGCAAGGAGGGCTGCGCCGAGGGCGATTGCGGCGCCTGCACCGTCGTCGTCGGCCGGCTCGACCAAGGCCGGCTGCGCTATGAGGCGATCAATGCCTGTATCCGCTTCCTGCCGACGCTGGACGGCTGCCAACTGCTGACCGTCGAGCATCTCAAAGGCAAGGACGGCGCGCTGCATCCGGTGCAGCAGGCCATGGTCGACTGCCACGGCTCGCAATGCGGCTTCTGCACGCCGGGTTTCGTGATGTCGCTGTTTTCGCTCTGGCTGAACGAGGACGCGCCGTCCGTCTCCCGGATCGAGGATGCGCTGGCGGGCAATCTCTGCCGCTGCACCGGCTATGAGCCGATCATCGCGGCGGCGCAGCGGATGTGTCGCCTGGGCGAGAGGGAGCGCTTTTCTCCCGATCGGGAGGTCATCGCAGCGCGACTGCGAGACCTCGCCGACGCGCAGACGCTGACGCTTCACGGGCCAGGCGGGACCTTCAACGCGCCCGCGACCGTCGCGGCGCTGGCCGATCTCATGACGGCGCACCCGACGGCGACGCTGGTCGCGGGCGCGACCGATGTCGGGTTGTGGGTGACGAAGGGCATGCGCCGGCTCGATCCGGTGATCTATCTCGGCCGGATCGAGGCGCTGCGCCTCATCGAAGACCGCGGCGACCATCTTCGCATCGGCGCGATGGCGACGCATGCGGATGTGCGCCCGGCGCTCGCCGCCCTCTCCCCCCAGCTCGACGAGCTGATGCGCCGCTTCGGCGGCGAACAGGTCCGCAATGCCGGCACGATCGGCGGCAACATTGCCAATGGCTCGCCGATCGGCGACCTGCCGCCGGCCCTGATCGCGCTGGGCTCGCGGCTGGTGCTGCGCCTTGGCGACCAGAGCCGCATCATCCCACTCGAAGACTTCTTCATCGACTATCGCAAGCAGGATCGGCGCGAGGGCGAATTCGTCGAGGCGGTGGTCGTGCCGAAAACGGCGCCGGACGCGCTGTTCCACGTCTCGAAGATTTCCAAGCGCTTCGACGAGGACATCTCGGCCGTCTGCGGCGCCTTCCTGTTGCGGGTCGGCGAGGACGGCCGGATCGCGGAGGCGCGGCTGGCCTATGGCGGCATGGCCGCCACTCCCAAGCGCGCCGCTGCCGCCGAGGCCGCGCTGATTGGCCGAGCCTGGGACGAGGCCGCCGTCGCTGCGGCCATCGCTGCGCTGCCCGGCGATTTCACGCCGCTCAGCGATATGCGCGCCTCGGCCGGATACCGTCTGACCATCGCCGGAAACCTGCTGCGGCGCTTCCTGATCGAGACGATGCAGCCGGGCGTCGAAACCCGTGTCGCGGGCCTGCTGGCGGAGGCAGCCCATGGCTGACGCACGCAGGCGGCTCGATGCGGAGGCCGGCGCAGGCCCCGTCGGGGCGGCGCGCATCCACGATTCCGCCATCCGCCATGTCGCGGGCGAGGCTGTCTATATCGACGATATCGCGGCACCCGAGAGCCTGCTGCACGCCTATCTCGGCCTCAGCGGCATCGCGCACGGACAGCTGATCTCGCTCGATCTCGACGCGGTGCGGGCGGCGCCCGGCGTGCTGGCCGTGCTGACGGCCGCCGATATTCCCGGCCTCAACGACATCTCCTCGACGCATCGGCATGACGAGCCCGTCTTCGCCACGGACAGGATCCTGCATCACGGCCAGCCGCTTTTCGCGGTGGTCGCGCAGACGCGCGAGGCCGCGCGGAGGGCGGCTTTTCTGGCGAAGGCGGTCCATGACGAGGCCAGGCCGCTGCTCGACATCGGAGCCGCGCGGGCCGCCGGCGGCGAACTCGTCACCGACCCGCTCAAGCTGGAGCGCGGCGATATCGCTGCCGCCATGGCTGCCAGCCCGCGCCGGCTCAAGGGCACGATGGAAATCGGCGGGCAGGACCATTTCTACCTGGAAAGCCAGATCGCGCTCGCCATCCCCGGCGAGGACGAGGACATGCATGTGTTCTCCTCGACGCAGCATCCCAGCGAGGTCCAGCACATGGTGGCGCAGGTGCTGGGCGTCGGCTCGCATGCGGTCACCGTCGAGGTCCGGCGCATGGGTGGCGGCTTCGGCGGCAAGGAGACGCAGTCGAACCTCTTCGCCTGCGTCGCGGCGCTGGCCGCCCGCAAGCTGAAGCGGCCGGTGAAGCTACGGCCTGACCGCGACGACGACATGGTCATCACCGGCAAGCGCCATGATTTCGTCTGCGACTACGAGATCGGCTTCGACGATGAGGGCCGCATCCATGCGGTCGATGCCGTCTATGCCGCACGATGCGGCTGGAACGCCGATTTGTCGGGGCCGGTGACGGACCGGGCGCTGTTCCACATGGATAACTGCTATTTCTACCCGGCGGTGCGCGCCCGCTCTGAGCCTTTGCGCACGCATACGGTCTCCAACACCGCCTTCCGAGGCTTTGGCGGGCCGCAGGGCATGGTCGGTGCCGAGCGCTTCATCGAGGAGGTCGCCTTCGCGACCGGCTTCGACCCGCTGGAGGTGCGCAGGCGCAACCTCTATGGCGGCACGCCCGGCGATGGTCCGGGCCGCGATGTGACGCCCTACCACCAGACCGTGACGGACAACATCGCGGGCGAGGTGATCGAGCGGCTGGAGCGCTCCTGCGACTACCGCGCAAGGCAGGCGGCGATCCGGGAAGCGAATGCGACGAGCCCCATCGTCAAACGCGGCATCGCTTTGACGCCGGTCAAGTTCGGCATCTCCTTCACCGCGACCTGGTTCAACCAGGCCGGCGCGCTCGTGCATGTCTATACCGATGGCACCGTCATGCTGAACCATGGCGGCACCGAGATGGGCCAGGGGCTCTACATCAAGGTCGCGCAGGTCGTGGCGCAGGCCTTCGGTATCGGCCTCGACCAGATCAAGATCACCGCGACGACGACCGGCAAGGTGCCGAATACCTCGGCGACGGCCGCCTCCTCGGGCTCGGATCTCAACGGCATGGCGGCTCTCGACGCCTGCGACAAGATCAAGGCGCGGCTCGTCGCCTTCGCGGCGGCGAAATGGAACGTGCCGGCCGCCGACATCGCCTTCCTGCCGGGTCGGGTCAGGGTCGGCGCAGAGGAGCTCAGCTTTCCCGAACTGGTCGCTGCGGCCTATATGGGCCGTGTCCAGCTCTCGGCGACCGGCTTCTACGCGACGCCGAAAATCCATTGGGACCGCAAGTCCGGCAAGGGCCATCCGTTCTATTATTTCGCCTATGGCGCAGCAGCCGCAGAGGTCGCGATCGACACGCTGACCGGCGAATACAAGGTCGAGCGGGTCGATATCCTGCATGATTGCGGGACATCGCTGAACCCGGCGATCGACAAGGGTCAGATCGAGGGCGGCTTCATCCAGGGCATGGGCTGGCTCACCACCGAGGAACTGGTCTGGGACGAGAAGGGCGTGCTCAAGACACATGCGCCCTCGACCTACAAGATCCCCGTCGCCTCCGACCGACCCCGCGTCTTCAACGTCACGCTGCTGGAGGATGCGCCCAATCGCGAGCCGACGATCCACCGCTCGAAAGCCGTCGGCGAACCGCCGCTGATGCTGGCGATTTCGGTGCTGCACGCGCTGTCGGACGCGGTGGCGAGCGTCGGTGGACACAAGGTCTGTCCGAGGCTCGACACACCGGCGACGCCGGAGCGGGTGCTGGCGGCGGTGGAGCGGGTCAGGATGGAGGCGGCGCTATGACCCTCGCGACCTTCATCGAGCGCAGCCTTGAGCAAGGCGTCATCCTCGTCACCCTCACCCACACCGCAGGCTCCACCCCGCGCGAGGCCGGCGCGACGATGGCCGTCGGCCTCACCGCGACCGCCGGCACGATCGGCGGCGGGCAGCTCGAGTTTCATTGCATCGACATCGCCAGCGAGATGCTCGCGAGCGGCGAGCGTGGACGCAGCCTCGACATCCCGCTCGGCCCGCAGATGGGGCAGTGCTGCGGCGGGCGGGTCACTGTTTCGCTGAAGCGCGCCAGCGCGACCGATTTCGCCATGCTCGCAGCGCGTGAAAAGGCCGAGGCCGCCCTGCTGCCCGCCGTGCTGATCTTCGGCGCCGGCCATACCGGGCGGGCGGTCGCCCAGGCGCTGGCCGCCCTGCCCTTCGCGACGACGCTGATCGACGATCGCGACGGCGTTCTCGATGGGCTGCCCGCCGGCATCACCTGCGTGCGGATGGCCGACCCCGCCCGCGCCGTCGAGATCGCGGGGCCGGGCCGCGCCTTCGTGATCCTGAGCCACAGCCATGCGCTCGACTATCGCCTCACGGAGGCCGCGCTGATGCGGGGCGACGCGCGCTATGTCGGGATGATCGGCTCGGCGACGAAGCGCGCGCGTTTCGAATCCGGCTTCCTGCGCGCCGGCGGAAGGCCCGAGGCGCTCGCCCGCCTGACCTGCCCGATCGGCGGCGGCGATGTCGACGACAAGCGGCCGGAGGTCATCGCCGCCCTGACGGCTGCCGAACTGGTGCGGAGCTTGCTTGGCTGGGACGGACTGGCCGCACGCTCTAAAACAGGAGAGAGGACGAGATGATGATCGCCCCTGCTCGTCTCGCCCTGTCGCATATCTCCAAGAGCTTTCCCGGCGTGAAAGCGAACGAGGATATCAGCCTCAGCGTCCGCCCCGGCGAAATCCATGCGCTGCTCGGGGAAAACGGCGCCGGCAAGTCGACGCTGGTCAAGATCATATATGGCGTGCAGCAGGCCGACGAGGGCACGATCGCCTGGAATGGCGAGACCGTCTCGATTCCCTCCCCCAAGGCCGCGCGCAGGCTCGGCATCGGCATGGTGTTCCAGCATTTCTCGCTGTTCGACGCGATGACGGTGATCGAGAACATCGCGCTGGGGCTCGACGAGGCGGTGGATCGCGAGACCCTGAAAGCCCGTGTCGCCGCGATCCTCGACAGCTATTCGCTGCCGCTCGACCCGGAGCGCGAGGTCCATACGCTCTCGGTCGGCGAGCGCCAGCGCATCGAGATCGTGCGCTGCCTACTGCAGAAGCCGAAACTCCTGATCATGGACGAGCCGACCTCGGTTCTGACGCCGCAGGAGGTCGACAGACTGTTTGGCACTCTCAGGCAGATCGCACTGGGCGGCTGCGCGATCCTCTACATCTCGCACAAGTTGCAGGAGATCAAAGCGCTCTGCGAGGCCGCGACGATCCTGCGTGGCGGAAAGGTCGTCGCGACCTGCGATCCCAGGGTCGAAAGCGCCACGCGCATGGCGGAGTTGATGATCGGCGCCGAACTGCGCCAAATCGAGCATGGCGAGAGCGGCGGCGCGGGGCCGGTGCGGCTCGCTGTGGCCGGGCTCTCGCTTGCGGGCGAACCGCCTTTCGGCACCGATCTCAAAGCCATTACCTTCGAGGCGCGGGCTGGCGAAATCCTCGGCATTGCCGGGGTTGCCGGCAACGGCCAGTCGGAGCTGCTGACGGCACTCTCCGGAGAGCGCCCAGCGACGCAGGCCGCCATGATCGCGCTCGATGGCCGCCCGATCGGAACGACGGGCGCCGGCCCGCGGCGGGCGCTGGGCCTCGCCTGCGTGCCCGAAGAGCGCAATGGCCACGCCGCCGTGCCGGATTTCTCGCTGTCCGACAACACGATCCTGACCGCGCGTCACCGCCTGCCGCTGACGCCGCTCGGCATCATCAGCACGGGCGATGTCAGGCACTTCGCCGATTCGGTGATCAAGCGCTTCGATGTGCGCACCACCGGAACGAGCGCGCTTGCCCGCTCGCTTTCGGGCGGTAACCTGCAGAAGTTCATCATGGGTCGCGAAATCGGGCAGACGCCGGGCGTGCTCGTCGTCTGCCAGCCGACCTGGGGGGTCGATGCCGGCGCTGCCGCCGCAATCCGGCAGGAACTGGTCGATCTTGCCGCCAAGGGCTCTGCCGTGGTGGTGATCTCGCAGGATCTCGACGAGTTGCTGGAGCTCGCCGACCGGCTCTGCGTCATCAATGATGGGCGGCTTTCGGAGCCGCGCGCGGTGGCCGAACTCGGCATCGACGAGATCGGGTTGATGATGGGCGGGGTCCATGGCGCCCCCTCGCAGCCGGGAGCGCCGGCCCATGCTTGAATGGCGCCGCCGCCGCGAACCAAGCGCCGCCATGCTCTGGCTCAGCCCGCTGATCGCGATCGGGTTGACGATGCTGCTCGGCATGATCGTCTTCACCGCGATGGGTTATGATGGTTTCCACGCCGTCGAGAGCATCTTCGTGACGCCCTTTCTCGAGCCGCAGCGCTGGCCTGATCTCGGCGTCAAGGCCGCCCCGCTTGTGATGATCGCGCTGGGACTGGCGATCGGTTTCCGCGCCAATGTCTGGAACATCGGCGCCGAGGGGCAGTACATCATGGGCGCGGTCGCCGGCACGGGCGTGGCGCTGGCGACTTACGACATGACGGGATGGTGGATCCTGCCTGCCATGGCGCTGGCCGGCGTGCTCGGCGGCATGGCCTGGGCCGCGATCCCGGCCTTCCTGCGGGTCAGGCTCCAGGTCAGCGAGATCCTGACCAGCCTGATGCTGACCTATGTCGCGGTGCAGGGCCTGTATTACCTCGTACGCGGGCCGTGGAAGGACCCGGACGGCTTCAATTTTCCGCAAACGCGGATGTTCAGCGCCGACCAGACGCTGCCTGCGATGATGGAGGGCTCACTCGTCCATCTCGGCATTCCCGCTGCGGTGCTGATCGCGCTCGTCGCCTGGCTGCTGATGGAGAAGACGACCGCCGGCTATGCCGTGAAGGTCGTCGGCCTCGCGCCAGCGGCCGCCCGCCATGGCGGCTTCAGCGCCAACAAGGTGACCTGGGCGACGCTTCTGGCCAGCGGCGGGCTCGCGGGCCTTGCCGGGCTGTTCGAGGCGGCCGGCCCCTTCGGACAGCTCACGCCGCAATTCCCGACCGGCTATGGCTTCACCGCGATCATCGTCGCGTTTCTCGGACGGCTGAACCCGCTCGGCATCGTTTTCGGCGGCGTCGTGCTGGCGGCGACCTATGTCGGCGGCGAGATCGCGCAGACGACGGTCCGCCTGCCACAGGCCGCGACCGGCATGTTCCAGGCGCTCCTGCTCTTCGTGCTGCTCGCAACGGATGTGCTGGTGAAGTATCGGATTGCCTGGAAGGTGCGGGCGGCATGAGGGCTTTACCCAGCACGTCATGCTCCGGCTCGACCCGAGCATCTCTCCCCGGAGATTCTCGGGTCTCCGCTGCGCTTCGCCCGAGAATGACGAAGGGCGGACCATGACCACCACCCTGCTCGTCTCGATCCTGATGACGCTCGTCGCAGCCTCGACGCCGATCCTGCTGGCGGCGCTGGGCGAGCTCGTCACCGAGAAGGCCGGCGTGCTCAATCTCGGCGTCGAGGGCATGATGCTGTGCGGCGCGGTCGCGGGCTTCGCGGTCGCCTTCAGTACCGGCAGCACCGCGCTCGGCCTCGTCGCGGCGATCCTCGCCAGCATCGCCACCGCCATGGTCTTCGCCGTGCTGACGCTGTCGCTGACCGCCAACCAGGTCGCTACCGGCCTGGCGCTGACGATCTTCGGCATCGGCGCCTCCTCGCTGATCGGCGCGGGTTTCGTCGGTCGCACGATCACGCGGCTCGGGCCAGTGTTTCCGGCGGCTCTCTCCGAGCATCCCCTGCTGCGTGCCGTCTTCGGCCATGACATCGTGGTCTATCTGTCGCTCACGCTGGTGCTGGCCGTCAGCCTGTTTCTTCGAAAGACGCGAGCGGGGCTGATCCTGCGCGCCGTGGGCGAAAACGACGCCTCGGCCCATGCGATCGGCTACCCCGTCATCGCCATCCGCTATGGCGCGATCGCCTTCGGCGGGGCGCTCGCCGGGCTGGGCGGGGCTTATTTCTCGCTGGCGCTGACGCCGATGTGGGCTGACAGGCTGACCGCCGGGCGCGGCTGGATCGCACTCGCACTCGTCGTCTTTGCCGCCTGGAAACCGGGGCGGCTTCTGGCGGGAGCCTATCTGTTCGGCGCGGTGATGACGCTGGAGCTCCAGGCCAAGGCGGCCGGCATCACCTGGCTTGCGCCTGAACTATTGGCCATGACGCCCTATCTTGCGACCGTCGCGGTTCTGACCATGATGTCGATAGGCCGCAAGACCGGCCGGCTCGATGCGCCGGCCTGCCTCGGCAAACCATTCTCGGCGTCCTGACGCCGCTAGCATAACGGGAGACGGACATCATGACCTCCATCATCACGCGCCGCCGGTTCAACTTCGGCGCCGGCGCTGCCGCCGCGACCCTGCCGCTGATCGGAGGAGCGTCGGCTCAGGCCCCGCTCGGCGTCGGCTTCATCTATGTCGGCCCGGTCGGCGACCATGGCTGGACCTGGACGCACGACCAAGGGCGGCTGGCGCTGGAGAAGGAGTTCGGGGCCAGGATCAAGACGAGCTTCATCGAGAATGTCGCGGAAGGGCCGGACGCGCAGCGCGCCATCCGGCAGCTCGCCCAGGCCGGCAACCAGATCATCTTCACGACCTCGTTCGGCTTCATGAACCCGACGATCCAGGTCGCCAAGCAGTTCCCGAAGCTGAAATTCGAGCATGCCACCGGCTATCAGCGCGCGGACAATGTCGCGACCTACAATGCCCGCTTCTATGAGGGGCGCGCGGTCATCGGCACCATCGCCGGGCACATGTCGAAGTCCGGCCAGGCCGGCTACATCGCCTCCTTCCCGATCCCGGAGGTGGTGATGGGCATCAACGCCTTCACGCTGGCGGCCCGCAAGGTGAACCCGAACTTCAAGACCAAGGTGATCTGGGCCTCGACCTGGTACGATCCCGCCAAGGAGGCCGACGCGGCCAAGGCTCTGATCGACCAGGGCGCCGACATGATCACGCAGCACACCGACTCGGCGGCGGCCCTGCAGGCAGCCGAGCAGCGCGGCGTCTTCGCCTTCGGCCAGGCCTCCGACATGAAGGCCTTCGCGCCCAAGGCGCATCTGACGGCGATCGTCGACGACTGGTCGGGCTACTACATCAAGCGCGTCAAGGAGGTCATGGACGGCTCCTGGAAGACCGGCGACGTCTGGGGCGGAATCAAGGACGGGATGGTCAAGATCGCGCCCTACAACGACGCCGTGACGCCCGCTGCCCGCGCGGCCGCAGACGAGGTCCTGAAAGGCATCGTGGCGGGCACGCTGCACCCCTTCACCGGCGAACTGAAGGACCAGAAGGGCGTCATTCGCGTCAAGGCCGGTGAAAAGGCTTCCGACGAGATCCTGTCCAAGATGGACTGGCATGTCGACGGCGTGCAGGCGTGAGTTTTCGTCCACGATGACAACATCCTCGCCGTCATCCCGGACGCAGCGAAGCGGAGATCCGGGATCTATCGTAGAGCGCCGTCGAGCCCTGTGATGGATCCCGGATCGGCGCGGCTGCGCCGCTTGTCTGAGATGACGAAGAGGTGGATCGAAGGGTTGAGAATTCTTCTGCAGGAACCCCTTGCAGATATTTTAAGCTTGAAACAATATGCTTTCATCGCACGGTCAAGGAGGTTGAGGGACCCCAGCCGCGCAGTCGCTTTCTCGCTCGTCCCGGGAGGACATCCGACATGACACTCAAACTCACCCTGTCGCTCGGCGCCGGCCTGCTCGCGCTCGGCATCGCCAGCGCCCAGGCGCAGGAGCCGATCAAGATCGGCGTCGTCAGCGTGCTGACCGGCCCGGCAGCCGCGCTCGGCCAGCAGGTCCGCGACGGCTTCCAGCTCGCGGTCGACCAGAACGGCGGCAAGCTCGGCGGCGTGCCCGTGCAGATCACGGTGATCGACGACGAACTCAAGCCCGACGTCGCCGTCGGCAAGGTGAAGAGCTATGTCGAGGGATCGAAGGCCGATTTCGTGGTCGGCCCGGTGTTCTCCAACATCCTCGGCGCCATCGCCAAGCCGGTGCTGGATTCCGGCGCCTTCCTGATCAGTCCCAATGCCGGCCCCTCGACCATGGCGGGCAAGGGCTGCCATCAGAACTTCTTCGTGACCTCCTACCAGAATGACCAGGTCCACGAGGTTCTGGGCAAATATGCGCAGGACCAAGGCTACAAGCGCGCCTACATCATCGCGCCGAACTACCAGGCCGGGAAGGATTCGCTCGCGGGCTTCAAGCGCTACTTCAAGGGCGAGATCGTCGACGAGGTCTACGCGCCGCTGACCTCGATGGACTTCGCCTCGGACCTCGCCAAGATCGCCTCGACCAAGCCCGACGTGGTCTTCGCCTTCCTGCCCGGCGGGCTCGGCGTCAACTTCGTCAAGCAGTGGTCGCAGGCCGGTCTGCAGGGCAAGATCCCGTTCCTGTCCGCCTTTACGGTCGATGAATCGACGCTGCCGGCGCAGCAGGATGCGGCGGTCGGCCTGTTCGGCGGCATGACCTGGGCCCCCAACATGGACAACTCGCAGACCAAGAAGTTCGTCGCGGACTATGAAGCGGCGTACAAGATCGTGCCTGGCTCCTATGCGATGCAGGCCTATGACGCGGCGATGCTGATCGACTCCGCCGTCAAGGCCGCCGGCGGCGCCGGTGACAAGGACAAGCTGCGCGCCGCGCTCAAGAAGGCCGATTTCACCTCGCTGCGCGGCAAGTTCAAGTTCAACACCAACGGCTATCCGATCCAGGATTTCTACCTGGTCAAGGCCGCCAAGCGCGCCGACGGCAAGTTCCAGACCGAGATCGCCTCCAAGGTGTTCACGGACTACGCCGATCCGCATGCCAAGGAATGCGGGTTGAAGTGATCTGACGCAGCGGACCAACATCCGCCGCCGTCATCCCGGACAAGCCGCGAAGCGGCGCCGATCCGGGATCCATCGAAGCGCGTCGCACGCTACGATGGATTCCGGGTCTCCGCTTCGCTGCGCCCGGAATGACGGCCGAGGTTGATCGCAAGGGCACAGCGAGCCACCGATCCCATGACCACCGGCCTCCTCATCGTCCAGATCCTGAACGGCCTCCAGCTCGGCATCCTGCTGTTCCTGGTGGCGGCGGGGCTGACGCTCGTCTTCGGGGTGATGGACTTCATCAACCTGGCGCATGGCGTGCAGTACATGCTCGGCGCCTATCTCGCGGTGACCTTCGTCGGCCTCACGGGCAGCTTCGTGCTCGGGCTCGTTCTGGCGCTGGCGGCGGCGCTGGTGATCGGGCTCGCGCTCGAGTTCCTGGTCTTTCGACATTTGTACGAACGCGACCATCTCGACCAGGTGCTGGCGACCTTCGGGCTGATCCTGCTGCTCAACCAGGGGGTGAAGATGATCTGGGGCGCGGCGCCGCTCTCGGTGCCGGTGCCGGCCTTTCTCTCCGGCAATGTCGCGCTGCTGGACGGCATCCTCTACCCGACCTACCGCTTCGCGCTGATCGGCGCCGGCCTCGCCGTCGGCGCCCTGCTCTGGTTCATCGTCGAAAAGACGCGCGCCGGCATGCTGCTGCGCGCTGGCGCCTCGAACGCGCCGATGGTGTCTGCGCTGGGCGTCGACATCAACAAGCTGTTCATGGTCGTCTTCGCCTTCGGCACGATGCTGGCGGCCTTTGCCGGCGCGATGGCCGCGCCGATTCTCTCAGTCGAGCCCGGCATGGGCGACAACATCCTGATCCTCGCCTTCGTCGTCATCGTCGTCGGCGGCATCGGCTCGATCCGAGGCGCGTTTGTCGGCGCGCTGATCGTCGGCCTCGTCGATACGCTCGGCCGCTCCTCCATGAACGACCTGCTGCGGCTGTTCATGAGCGCCCCTTCGGCGAGGGCTGCCGGCGCGGCACTCTCGTCGATGCTGATCTATCTGGTGATGGCGATCGTGCTGTTCGTGCGGCCCGAGGGCCTGCTGCCGGCAAAAGGGCGGTCATGAGTCTCGCCAGCCCAGCAACGCCGATCCCGGCGGCTCCCGCCAGGCGTCGCCCCGTCGTTGCGGTCGCCCTGTTTGCCTTGCTGGCGCTCCTGCCCGTCGCGGTCTCGCTGGGACTGCCCGCGCACTGGCTGACGCTGGTGACACGGGCGATGATCTTCGCCATCGCGGCCCTCTCGCTCGACCTGATCCTCGGCGTCGGCGGGCTGGTCTCCTTCGGCCATGCCGCCTTCGTCGGCATCGGCGCCTATGCCACCGGCATCATGATCACCGAAGGCCGCACCGAAGCGCTGCTGATCCTGCCGGTCGTTCTGGTCCTGTGCGCGCTGTTTGGCGCCGTCACGGGGGCGGTGTCGCTACGCACGCGCGGCGTCACCTTCATCATGATCACACTCGCCTTCGGGCAGATGGTGTATTTCCTGGCGCAGGCGCTGTCGGCCTATGGCGGCGATGACGGGCTGACGCTGTATGAGCGCAGCACGATCCTCGGCTTCGACCCGTTCAAGAACCGCACCGGCTTCTTCTATGTGGTGCTGGGCGTGCTCGTGGCGTGTCATGCGCTGATCAGCATCATCGTCGCGTCGCGCTTCGGGCGCGTGCTGCGGGCTGCGCGCGAGAACGCCACCCGCGTCGCCGTCACCGGCTTCCATGTCGGGCGCATCCGGCTCGTCGCCTATGTGATCAGCGGCATGATCGCGGGCGTGTCGGGCTTCCTGCTCGCCAACCAGACCGAGTTCGTCAGCCCGGCCTACATGTCCTGGCCGCGCTCGGGCGAACTGATCTTCATGGTCGTGCTCGGCGGCGTCGGCTCCTTGCACGGCGCGATCATCGGGGCGCTCGCCTTCCTCTTCGCGGAAGATGTGCTGTCGGGCCTGACCGAGCACTGGAAGGTGATCTTCGGCCCGATGATCGTGCTGTTCGTGCTGTTCACGCGCGGCGGGCTGGTCGGGCTGATGCGCAAGCTCGGGGCCGGTCGCCATGACTGAGGCGAAGACGACTGAGCCCGTTCTGGTGCTCGCCGGCCTCAGCAAGGCGTTCGGGGCGCTGAAAGTCACCGATGGTGTCAATTTGTCGGTGGCACCGGGCGAACTTCACGCGCTGATCGGTCCCAACGGCGCCGGCAAGACGACGCTGGTGCACCAGATTTCGGGCATGCTGCGGCCCGACACCGGCAGCATCCGCTTCCGGGGGCAGGACATCACGGCGCTGCCGCCCGAAAAGCGCTCCCGCGCCGGTCTCGCGCGCACCTTCCAGATCACCTCGACGATTCCCTCGCTCTCCGTGCTGGAGAACGTCGCGCTCGGCGTGCAGGCGCGGGCGGCCTCTCCGCTCGCGCTGTTCCGCAACGCCGCTGATGACGAGAGCCTGAACGGCCCGGCCTGGACCGCCATCGAGGCCGTCGGCCTCGGCGAGCGCGCGCATGTGCTGGCGGGGCGCCTCTCGCATGGCGAGAAGCGCGCGCTCGAGATCGCCATGGCGCTGACGCTGGAGCCAGCCGCGATCCTGCTCGACGAACCCCTCGCCGGCGTCGGGCGCGAGGAGGGCGAGCGCCTGATCGCGCTGTTGCGCAGCCTCAAGGGCCGCTACGCCATGCTGCTGGTCGAGCACGACATGGAGGCCGTCTTCGCGCTCGCCGACACGGTGAGCGTCCTGGTCTATGGCCGCGTCATCGCGTCGGGCGACCCTGCGACCGTGCGTGCCGACCCGGCCGTGCGCGAAGCCTATCTCGGCGAGGAGGGGTGATGAAGAGCGCCAACCTTGTCATTCCGGGACTTCGCATCGCGAAGAACCCGGAACCCACGACCGGGCACAGCCCCGATCACCTTGTCAGACCCGCTCACCCGGTCGTGGGTTCCGGGTTCGCTGCGCGCCCCGGAATGACAACGATCGAGCGCGCGCCATGCTGATCGTCGAAGGGCTCGATGCCGGCTATGGCGAAGCCCAGATTCTGTTCGGGGTCGATCTTTCCGTCGGTGAGGGAGAGGTCGTCACGCTGCTCGGCCGCAACGGCATGGGCAAGACCACGACCATCCGCGCCATTATGGGGCTGATCGCGCCCAAGGCCGGCCGGGTCAGCGTCGGCGGCAAGGATTTGACCGGCGCACCCGCCTTCAAGATCGCGCAGGCCGGCATCGGGCTCGTGCCCGAGGGCCGCATGATCTTCCCAACGCTTTCCGTCGAGGAGAACCTGATCGCGACAGCGGCGAGCCGCTTCGGCACGGCACGCTGGGACCTCGGCCGGATCTACGCCTTCTTCCCGCGCCTGAAGGAGCGCCGCGCCAATCGCGGCAACCAGCTTTCGGGCGGCGAGCAGCAGATGCTGGCTATCGGACGGGCGCTGATGACCAATCCCCGCCTGATCATCCTGGACGAGGCGACCGAGGGGCTGGCGCCGATCATCCGGCAGGAGATCTGGTCCTGCCTGTCCGCGCTGAAGGCCGAGGGCGAGTCGATCCTGGTGATCGACAAGAACGTCGATGCGCTGGCCAGGATCGCCGACCGTCATATCGTGCTGGAGAAGGGCCGCGTCGTCTGGCGCGGCAGCAGCGACGATCTGCGCGGCGACGACGCGGTCAAGGACCGCTTCCTGCATTTCTAGCGGCCGATGATTTTGAGATGGAAGCACGACCAAGAGTCAAAAGGAGACAAGACTCATGAAGCCACTGACAGCCGGCGTCACCCGGGCCAATGAGGGGCTCGACTCGATCTCCTGGAACATCCTCGGACAGACCTATGTGCCGAAGTCGCTGAACGCGGATTCGTTCTCCTGGCACGCCACGTTCCCGCCCGGCACCTTCGTGCCGCCGCACATCCACACCACCCAGGACGAGTTCATCTACATGCTGGAGGGCAGGCTCGACCTCGTGCTCGACGGCGCAGAGAGCCAGGCTTTGGCCGGCGACCTGATCCGGCTGCCGCGCAACGTGCCCCACGGCCTGTTCAACAAGAGCGACGCCACGGTGAAATGCCTGTTCTGGGTTGCGCCCACGGGGCGTCTCTACGACCTGTTCTGGGGCATCCATTCGATGGCGGAGCAGAACCCCGCCGACGTCGTGGCGCTGTCGGCGAAGCACGAGGTCGACTTCCTGCCGCCGCCTCCCGAAGGCGCCTGAACGCGCCGGGTTAAGGTTAAACCGACGTCGAGGCTGCGCCGAAGCGGTATTTCCGGCAGTTTGTCGCCGACACAGCGCAGTGGCGGGCCGCCAAGGCCCGTCCGCAGGGAGAAAACCATGATCGCCAATCGCCGCGTCAAGATGCGCGACCGCGTCTTCCATGGCGCCAGCGTGGTGTTCAACGGGCGTCAGTCGGTCCTGGCCTGCACCATCCGCAACTGGTCGGAGACGGGCGCCATGGTCCGCATGAGCGACTGGATCGCCCTGCCCGAGACCTTCGAGCTCGACATCGCCAACAGGGACGAAAGCGTCCGCGTGCGCCAATGCTGGCGGCGCGGCGACGATGTCGGCGTCGCCTTCTTGACGCAGGACGACCAGGCGCCGCGCGACGTCGTCTGCCTGGCTCAGGCGCGCGCCCGGCGGGCCGGCCAGGACGGCGCGTGTTCGGCGTGAGACCGAAGCGATGGCCCAAGTTTCCGGGCATGCCGGCGACAAGCCGTTAAACATCTAACCATCCGGCTGCTGCGCCGCATGCCGATCTCGGGCATGGTGCTGGCATGGCGGTATGGGCCGCCGTGGCGGACATCGCCCAGGGCCTCGGCATCATGACGGAGCAGCGGAAAACCGCACGGCTGCGCGCCCTTCTCGGCGCCAAGGCCTGCTACAACCAGCGTCGCGCGACGCTGGACTGCGTCGTGCGCAACATCTCCGAAGGCGGCGCGATGATCGTCGTTTCGGAGGCCGTCGCCCTGCCCGCGATGTTCGAGCTGGAGATCACTCAGCGTCAGCGCTCCTACAACGCCCAGGTCCGCTGGCGCAGCGGCACGCGCGTCGGCGTCTCCTTCGAGGCAGCGGTCGCGGCGGAGCCAGTCGCGGCAGGGCAGCCGGACATGGCGAGCCGCCTGCGGATCGCCGAACGCGAAAACGCCCGCCTCAGGAGCCGTGTCGACCAGTTGACCGAGGCCGGCTGAGGCCGATCAGCCGCGCTTGGCGAGCTGTTCCTGCGAAAAGCCCGCCTTGCCGGCATAGGACTTCACGATCGCCTCGCGCCTGGCATAGCTCAGCACGCGCTCGACATCGTCGAACCCGTTGGGGGCCAGCTGCTCAACCGCATCGATGACGCGCTCGGGCCCGCCATGGCGGTTCAGCGCGACGATCTCCGCCGTCGCCGGAAGGCGCTGCGCCTCATAGGCGCTCAGCGCGTGGCGCGGATGCTCGGATGCAACCAGCAGGTCGGCAAGGCAGCGCGCGTCGAGGATCGCCTGCGAGGCGCCGTTCGAGCCGACCGGATACATCGGATGGGCCGCGTCGCCGAGCAGCGTCACCCGGCCATGGGTCCAGCGCGGCAGCGGGTCGCGGTCGCACATCGGGTAGTCCCAGAAGCCGGGCGTCGCCTGGATCAGCGCGAGGATGTCGACGCCGGGCACGGTGAAGCGGCGCGCGAAGGGCAGCACGTCCTCGAGCCGGCCCGGCTTCGACCAGGCCTCCTTCGGCGGCGGTTTCGCTGGATCGCCGGTGCGGATGTTGACGACCCAGTTGGTCAGCCGCGTCTGCGGGCTCGAACCCTGCGCGATCGGGTAGAGCACCAGCTTTCCCTTCATGCCGCCGGCGATGATCATGCTCTCGCCATCGAGGAAGGCGGGCCAGTCGCAGGCGCCACGCCACATCTGCACGCCGTTCCAGCGCGGTGGTCCCTGGTCGGGGAAGTAATGCGAGCGCACCATGGAGTGAATGCCGTCAGCGGCAATCAGGATGTCGGCGCGGGCCGTCTCGCCGGCCTCGCCGCGACGGGAATCGCTGAAATGGGCAGTGACGCCGCCCTCATCCTGCACGAAGCCCTGCAGCCGGCGCCCGGTGCGAAGCGCGCCCTCGCCGAGCCGCGCGACGACCGCATCCCGGATCACGCCTTGCAGCCGCCCGCGATGAATCGAGAACTGCGGCGTCGGCGATCCCGCGTGCAGGCCACGCGGCTCGCGCCAGACGGTCTGGCCGAAGCGGTTCATGTAGATGAGTTCGCGCGTCCTGATCGCGACCGCGTCCAAAGCCGGCAACAGCCCGAGATCGGCCAATTCGCGGATGGCGTGGGGCAGCGTGTTGATGCCGACGCCGACCTCGCGGATTTCTCCGGACTGCTCGTAGACGGTGGCAGTGATCCCGCGCGCATGCAGCATGAGCGCGAGCGAAAGCCCGCCGATCCCGCCTCCGACGATGATGACCTTCATGCCGATCCCCCAGCCCGGATGCATTATTTCAAGCTTGAAATAATCGTGTCGACTTTGTCAATCGCGCGGCGAGATGCCGCCAAACGGTTGCATCTTACCCCCGGCACGCGGGAACGAACGCGATTTCTGTGCGTATCTCACATTGCGGGCATCGCCTTTCGCCGATGGTCGTGGCAACTGCCGCAGTCGCGCCATGCGATCTGCGGCAGTGGTGCTTTTCAGAACCTTGCTGCCACGAATGGTCGGCCCTACGCGTGACGCCCCACAACACTCTTCCCAAGGAGGATCCGATGACCAAGAACGAACTGATTGCAGCCATCGCCGACGAGACCGGCAAGTCGAAGACGGACGTTTCCGCCATCCTCGCCTCGCTCGGCGCCGTCGTCGCCAAGACGCTGAAGTCCGGCGATGACATCACGCTCGGTGGCGTCGGCAAGCTCTCGGCTGCCAAGCGCGACGCCCGCGAGGCCCGCAACCCCTCGACCGGCGCCACGATCAAGGTTCCCGCCAAGACCGTGGTCAAGTTCAAGGTGACCAAGGATCTCGCCGACGCCGTGGCGTGATCACCCCACGCCGCCGCCGTCCCGGCCGCGCCATGCGGGCAGGACGGCGGCGGCACGCGACGGCCGCGCTTGACCGCGGCGCAATCGCCCGCACAGTAGCGCGATGTTCCTGCGCCTTTTCACCGATCTGCGCGCCGCCAAGGTCCCCGTCACGCTGCGGGAGTATCTCGCGCTGCTCGAGGGCGTCGATGCCGACCTCTCCGAGCACCGGGTCGACGAGTTCTACTATCTCGCCCGCTGTTGCCTGGTGAAGGACGAGCGCCATCTGGACCGCTTCGATCAGGTCTTCGCCCAAGTCTTCAAGGGCATGGAGACGCTCGGCCAGGCGCTCGAGCCGGCCGGCATTCCCGAGGAATGGCTGCGTAAGCTCACCGAGAGATATTTGACCGCCGAAGAGAAGGCCCAGATCGAGGCGCTCGGCTGGGACAAGCTGTTCGAGACGCTGAAGGCCCGGCTCGACGAGCAGAAGGGCCGGCACCAGGGCGGCTCGAAATGGATCGGGACCGCTGGCACGTCGCCCTACGGGGCCTATGGCTACAACCCCGAGGGCGTGCGGATCGGCCAGGACGGGAACCGCAACTTCCGGGCCGTGAAGGTCTGGGACAAGCGCGAGTTCAAGGATTTCGACGACACGCGCGAACTCGGCGTGCGAAACCTACGCATCGCGCTGCGCCGCCTGCGCAAATTCGCGCGCACGGGCGCAGCCGAGGAACTGGACCTCGACTCGACGATCAGCGAGACGGCGCGGCACGGCTATCTCGACGTGAAGCTGCGGCCCGAGCGGCGCAACGCGGTCAAGGTGCTGCTCTTCCTCGATGTCGGCGGCTCGATGGACTGGCATGTCGAACTGGCCGAGGAGCTGTTCTCGGCAGCGCGGGCCGAATTCAAGCATTTCGAGCATTTCTACTTCCACAATTGCCCCTATGAGAAGGTCTGGCGCGAGAACCGGCGCCGCCACGACCAGTCAATCCCGACCTTCGAGCTGCTGCGGACCTATCCGGCCGACTATCGCGTCGTCTTCGTCGGCGACGCCTCGATGAGCCCGTATGAGATCGCGATCTCGGGCGGTTCGGTCGAGCACTGGAACGAGGAGGCCGGCGCGGTCTGGATGGAGAGGCTGACCGGGCGCTTCGCGAAATCGGTCTGGCTCAACCCGATCGAGCAGCATCTCTGGAGCTACACCCAGTCGATCCGGCAGATCAGCGCCCTGATGAGCGGCCGGATGTTCCCGCTGACGCTCGACGGGCTGGATGGGGCGATGAAGGTGCTGGCGCGATAGCCTGCACTACCGCAGGGGTGTGCCCTGGTGAAAACGCATCCGCCAACGTCCCCCCACCCGCATCCAGATTGAACTTCGCAACGCGTGTTGTTCCTCCCGATCGGCGGTCAACTGCCGGATGGAGCGATAGGTCAACAGAGCGACCCCTTCGCCAAGCAAGCTCACCTTGAAATCGAATGCTTTCCTCACACCGCCTGGTCCTTCACCGGCAAGCGCCGCGATCGTCTGGTCGCGATCATAGATGCCGCCAGATCGTGCGAACTCCACGAAATCGTCGGCAAGCAGTTCAGCGACGGCCTCGGGGGACGCGCGCTGATCTGCGGCTAACAGCTTTTCCTCCTGCGATCTGAGCAAAGTCAACAAGGCCACGCCATCCATGCCGGCATCATTCGCTCCGCTCATCGCCGCCTCGTCTTGGTCACCACAAATGACCAAAGGAATTACGGTGGCCAGAGACAAGCGCAAGGCAAGCCGCTATGGCTCCGATCATGCAGCCTCTCTCCAACGACGATGCCCCTCCCCCGTCCTGGCGCCAGCGCCCGAAGCCTGTCGGTTTCGAGATCGCCTACAAGCTCGATGGCGATACGCTCGAGATCGACACCACCCGCAAGATCGACCGGGTCCGACTGGCAGCCGTCGAGCAGGTTCGCTTCGTCTATGCGCCGAGCAACCTCAGTTCCAAGGGTTTCAAGACCCAGTTGCGCCTGAGCGACGGCAAGAGCATCACCTTCGGCAATCTGTCCTGGCGCTCGCTGACAGACATGGATCGCGACGATGCCGGCTATCGCGCCTTCGTCTGCGCGCTCTCCGAAGCGATCGCCCGGGCCAATCCGCGCGCCCGCTTCGTTGCCGGCAAGCCCTTCTCCTTCTGGCTGGCGCTCGCGGCCGTCAGCGTGCTGTCTCTTCTGATGCTGGTCTTTTTCACTGGCCGCGCGCTGCTGCAGGGGTCGCATTCCACGGCCCTGCTCGGCCTGCTGCTGACGGCGGCTTCCTACTGGCAGGTCAAACCGATGGTCATGCTCAATCGGCCGCGGGAACTCGCCAGCGGCGAGGTCCCGGACGATCTGGTGCCGGGGCGCCTGCCAGCCTGAGCCGCATCGCGAAACCGCTCAGCGAACAACTAGCACCGAGCATTTGGCGCGCCGCACGATCGCCGAGGCATTCGAGCCGATGACGAAGGCCAGCATGCCGGGCTCGTGCGAGCCGATGACGATCAGGTCCGCGCCGCTCGCATCGGCCTCGGCCAGAACCTCGCCATGGACCGACCCGACCAGGACCTTGGCCGAGACCTGGTGTTCCGGCAGATCGACCTTGGCGGCGATGGCGGCGAGCTTGGCCTCCGCGTCCTCCTGCTGCTCGGTATCGAAGTCGGCCGGCACGAATTCCATATAGGTGATCGGGACGAGCGAGCGCACATAGACCAGTCGCAAGGCCCCGCCGGAAATCCGGGCGAAGGAGATGGCGGCGGCGATCGCGGGGTCGGCCATCTCGGCCTCGGCGAGATCGACGGGAACCAGAATCGACTTGTACATCGTGCTCTCCTCGTTGCGTTACGGGGATACCCTATGGCCTGTGCGTCCTGCCGCGATGATCTAGCGCAAGGCGTGCATCGCCGCGGAGTCATCATAGACCGGATTCGACGCATGCGCCTGCGTGCCTGTCAGCACGTTCCGAACGGAGCGCAGTCCAGTGATGCCGCGGATGAAGACGCGCCGTTCAGCCTTGGCGCGTCGGCGTGCGAACGATGAGTCCGTCGAGCTCGTCTCTCACCTTGATCTGGCAGGAGAGCCGCGAGGTCGGCTTCACGTCGAAGGCGAAGTCGAGCATGTCCTCCTCCATCGATTCCGGCCCGCCGGCCTTGGCCGCCCAGGCGTCGTCGACATAAACATGGCAGGTGGCGCAGGCGCAGGCGCCGCCGCATTCGGCCTCAATGCCCGGCACGCCGTTGCGGATGGCGACTTCCATCACCGTCGATCCGGTTTCGCCCTCGACGGTCCGGCTTTCTCCCCGAGCGTCGATGAAGGTGATCTTGGGCATCGTGAACTCCAGGGGGCGGCGACAGCGTCCCGCCTTAGATCATTTCCAACCGGTGGGGAAAGGACTTTTGGCAGCAGCGACCGACGCAAAACGCGGGGCTAGAGACGCCATCAGGCCGCGCAGTCATGCCTCGCGATGACGGCTCGCGCCTCCGCTGCGGCCAGGGCGAGCGTGTCCATGGCGGCGTCCGTGCCGCCCGGATTCGGCTCAGCGAGCTGGCGCTCGATCGCATCGGCTGCCTCGGCGACCTGCCAGGCGCCGATGGCCCGCGCCGCGCCCTTCAGCGTATGGGCGGCGTCCATGCGGGTCCGGGCATCTTCGGCCTGGTGGATGGTTCGCAGATGCCGGACGCATTGCTGGGCGAACAGGGCAAGAAGCTCGCGTTCCAGTTCAAGATCGCTGCCGGTCTGGCGGGCGAGATGGTCGAGATCGATGGCAGTCTGTGGCATTGTCGGCTCGGGAATGACGGATCGTCAGCTCAGAAATTGCGGTTCGGCAGGCGCCCTGGAAGCGACGCCGCCAGCCTCCAACAAGCGCCATCATGGTGAATGAGGCGTTAACGACGTTTGTGAATCGACGCCATAAACGGGTTCCCAAGGCCTAGAGCGTCCACTACCCTCCAAATTGGTAAATGATGGGCGCAGTGTTTCTCCCCTTGCCAGGACCAGAGGCGGTTCGTGCGGGTGCGGTGAACATGATCGGGCTCCTGTCCCAGTAGCGTGGCGAGGCGGCACACCATGAATCGGCAAAAGAAGCTCCAGGATCCGACTGAAGCCGCCATGTCGGCGATCGAGGAGGCCCTCCGGCTCGACCAGCCGAAGTCCGACGCGAACGGCGATCCCAATGCCGAACCGAAGCTGCCCGCCACCACCGAGAACGACCTCAAGCTCGACCTGCCTCGCGTCGAACCGGCAGCGCCGCAGCCCGCCGCTGCGAGCCAGCCGCCGCCGCGCGCCACGATCGCGCCCGACACCAGCCGCGTCGCCAATGACGACAGGCGCGATTCGAGTTCGCTCGTCCAGGCCTTCTCGGTTCGCCCCTCTTCCAGGCCCTACTGGTTCGCGGCGCTCGCCTCGCTGACCTGGCTCGCTGGCGCCGGCTTCGTCGCGTTCAATCGTCTCGGTTCGCTCGATACCGGGCTGCCGGAGCGCTTCGCGGGCTTCGGCGTCGGCGAATGGACCTTGCTGGCGCTGACCGTGGGCGCGCCAATCGTGTTCTTCTTCGTGCTGGCGGCGCTTTATCGCCGCACCCAGGAAATGCGCCTCGTTTCGCGTGCGATGACCGAAGTCGCGCTGCGGCTGGCCGAGCCCGAGGTCGTCGGGGCCGATTCGGTCCTGTCACTGAGCCAGACCATCCGCCGCGAGGTCGCCGCCATGGGCGACGGCATCGAGCGCGCCGTCGCGCGGGCCGGCGAGTTGGAGACGATCGTGCGCGGCGAGATCGCCACGCTCGAACGCGCCTATGCCGACAACGAAATCCGGCTGCGCTCCTTGATCGACGAGTTGGTGACCCAGCGCGAAGCCGTGGTCGGCAACGCCGAACGCGTGAAGTTCGCGATCAGCGGCGCGCATGAAAACCTCTCCAGGGATCTCGACAACGCCAGCCGCACGATCGCCGAAGCCGTGGCCCAGGCCGGCGACCGCGTCACCGGTTCGCTCGGCGAGAAGGGCGACCAGATCACCCAGGCGCTCGGTCGCGCCGGCGAGCGCATGATCGACGAGATCAGCGGCCGTGGCGGCGAGCTGGTCGAGCGCCTGCAGGTGACCTCGGGCGAAGTCAGCGAGCGCCTCTCGGGCGCCAGCGACAGTCTGTCCACCCTGCTCGACGGCCGCGCCCGCGACATCGCCTCCTCGCTCGAGCGCACCGGCGCCGTGCTGACCGAAGGCCTCGCCACCGGCGCCCGCGACGTGACCCGCGCGATCACCGAGACCGGCTCGCAGGTCGTCGATACGCTGGCGGCCCGCGTCGAGACCGTGAACGCGACCCTGCGGGCGACCGGCGAGTCGCTGGCGCAGGACATTTCCGCGCGCGGCAGCGAAGCCGCCGACCGCTTCGAGACCAGCAGCCGCAGCATGGTCGCGCTGATCGAGAACCAGAGCGAGGCCCTGCGGGTGCGCCTGGCGGAGACCGGCGAGAGCCTGCGCAGTTCGCTGTCCGACGAGGGCGACAGCGTCACGACCCGCCTCGCCGAGGTCGGCCGCGGCGTCAACGGCCTGCTCGCCCGCCAGAACGAGATGATCGCCTCGCGCCTGATCGAGGTTGGCGAGACCGTCAACACCCTGATCGGCACGCAGAGCGATGCGATGCTGACGCGGCTCAACGATACCGCCCGCACGGTCGACGATGTCCTGCGCGAGCGCAGCGACGCCATCATCCTGCGCGTCGATGAAGCCGGTCAGTCTCTCGGCGAGACGGTCGGGCGGCATGGCGAGACGCTGGCGACGCGTGTCGCCACGGTCACCGAAGGCCTCCAGAGCGTGCTCGACGAGCGTGGCGGCCTCCTGGTGACGCGCCTGTCGGAAACCGGCGAAACCGTCCAGGCCATGCTCGGCCAGCAGGCCGACAGCCTCGTCTCGCGTGTTTCCGGCACAGGCTCCGAGGTTGCCAAGCTGCTCGCGGATCAAAGCGAGGCGCTGGTTTCGCGGGTCTCCGGTACGGGCGCCGATGTGACGCAGCTGCTCGCGGACCAGAGCGAGGCCCTGGTCTCGCGTGTCGCCAGCACCGGCGCCGACGTGACGAAGCTGCTTGCGGACCAGAGCGAGACGCTCGTCTCGCGCGTCTCCGACACGGGCGCCGACGTCGCGAAGCTGCTCGCGGATCAAAGCGCGACGCTCGTCTCGCGCGTCTCCGGCACCGGCGCCGACGTCGCGAAGCTGCTCGCTGATCAAAGCGAGACGCTCGTCTCGCGCGTCTCCAGCACGGGCGCCGACGTCGCGAAGCTGCTCGCGGACCAGAGCGAGACGCTCGTCTCGCGGGTCTCCGGCACGGGCGCCGACGTCGCGAAGCTGCTCGCGGATCAAAGCGAGACGCTCGTCTCGCGCGTCTCCGGCACGGGTGCGAATGTCGCCAGCCTGCTGGCGGGACAGAGCGAGGCCCTCGTCTCGCGCGTCTCGGGAGCCGGCGCCGATGTCGCCAAGCTGCTCGACAGCCAGAGCGACACGCTCGTGCTGCGCCTCGGCGAGGCCGGCGAGCAGGCTCATGGCCTGATCGGCGCGCAAAGCGATGCGCTCGCCTCGAGCCTGTCGGAGACCGGCGCCCGCGTCGGCGCGCTGCTCGACGAGCAGGCGGCTGCCCTGACGGTGAAGCTGTCGCAGGCCGGCCTCGAGATGAAGGATCTGCTCGGCAACGAAAGCCAGGCGCTGGTCAGCCGCGTCGCGGATGTCGGCCGTTCGGTGCATGGCGTCCTGGCGGAGCGTAGCGGGGCCCTGATCACCCGGCTGGCCGAGACCGGCGAGAGCCTCGACCAGAGGCTTGACGAGCGCGGCGCGGCCCTGGCAGCCCGGCTCACCGATGCCAGCGAGGCCGCGCAGGCGGCGCTGGAACTGCAGCAGAGCGGCTTCCTGACCCGCCTCAGCGAGACCGGCGAGCAGGTCGGCACCTTGCTGGGCGACCAGCGCGAGACGCTGTTGCGTGACCTCGTCAGCGCCGGCCGCGAGGTCCACACGCTGCTCGGCGAGCAGAGCGAGGATCTGGCGCGCCGCATGAACGACGCCACCCGCTCCCTGACCGAGACCATCAATGTCGACGGCCGCGATGTCGCCAACCGGGTCACGGAGGCGACGCAGGGACTGCGCGAGACCTTCACGGTTCATGCCGAGGAGGCGCGCACGCTCTTGGCCGGCACCGGCAAGGAGATCGTGCTGGCGCTGACGCAGCAGGGTGGCCGCGTCAACGAGGCGCTCTCGGCCAATGCCGAATCGATGCTGCGCTCGGTCGAGGGCCGGGCCCAGGCTCTGACGGAGGCGCTTGCCACCCGTCACGATGCGCTGAATCGTCTGTTCGATGAGCAGGGCCGCGAGATCGAGACCTCGCTCGGCGACCGGCTCAGCGCCTTCGCGGAGCTGTTCGACAACCAGGGCCGCCATGTCGAAACGGCGCTGGGCTCGCGTCTGGCGGCCTTCGAGGACGTCATCGTCCACAAGGGCGGGGAACTGACGAGCAGGCTGTCCGACGATACGCAGGCGCTGACCGCCGCCGTGACCAGCGGGATCGCCAGCGTCGAGAAGCTGATCGGGGAGGACGGCATGGCGCTGGCCGACCGCGTCGGCCAGCGTGCGACCGAAGCCGCCGGCATCCTGGCGGATCGCACCCGCGAGGCTACCGAAGCGATGGAAAGCCAGATCAAGCTGTTCGAGGAGCGTTCGGGCGCCAAGAGCGCCGAGATCGCCGCCTCGCTCGACGGCCTGATCGCACGCATCGACGGCAATCTCGGGTCGCGCGCCACCGCGCTGAACGAGGCGCTGGTCGAGCGCACGGTCGACATCGCCCGGGTGCTGGCGGAGGGCGGCCGCGAGGTCACCCGCGCGCTCGCGGCCAAGGCCGACGAGATTGGCGAGGTCGTCACCTCCAAGAGCGAATCGCTCACCCGCACGCTCAGCGACAAGGCCGACACGATCAATGCCACGCTCGGCGGCCGGGCGCTCCAGATCGCCGACACGCTCGATCGCAGCGTCGCGCGCTTCGAGGAGCGCGTGGTCAACCGGCTCGACAGCGTCTCCGGCACGCTCGACACGCGCGGCCAGCAGATCGCCGACACGCTGCAGAGCAAGTCGGACGCGATCGCGGCCTCGCTCGGTGAGCGCACTGAAGAACTGCGCGTGCTGTTCGACGACAAGGGCGTCGGCATGGTCACGGCGCTCGGCCAACGCGGCGATGCGATCGCCGCGGCGCTTGGCGACCGCGAAGAGGCCCTTCGCCTGCTGTTCGAGGACAAGGGCGGCGGCATGGTCCAGGCGCTCGGCCAGCGCGGCGAGGCGATCGCCAACGAAGTCGCCATGGTCGGCGAGACCGTGGTGCGGGCGATCGAGAGCCGTGGTTCGTCGATCATCGAGGGGCTGCGCGAGCGCGGCAGCGCGATCACCACGGCGCTGGACACCTCGTCGAGCGGGCTGCGCGAGACGCTGGAACACGGCACGCGGCAATCGGTCGATGCGCTGGTCAGCACCAACGAGCAGCTTCGCGGCGAGTTGGGCGGCATGCTCGGCCGGCTCGGCGAGGCCAACAAGCTCATGCAGCAGATCGTCAACGGCGCGAACAAGAACCTCGCAGCCGTCGAGGGTGGGCTTTCGGCCCGCGTCGGCGATCTGCAGAGCGTGATCGCGACCGTGATGGACGAGACGGGCAAGGCCTCGGAGCAGATCGCGGCCCAGGTCTCCGAGCTGAAGGCCTTCTCCGAGGGAACGCTGCGCGAGACAGCCACGCTCGTCGGCCAGCTCGACGAGAAGGGCCATTCGCTGGGCGAGGTCACCCAGGCCAGCACGGCGGCCCTGCATTCCGTCGCGACCCGCCTGGAGCAGGTCGAGGCGCGCGTCGGCAAGGCGCTCGCCGAGCGCAAGGACTCGCTCGAGGAGCTGCACGGCCTGATCGCTCACCGGACCGACGACGTCGAGTCGATCACGCGCTCCTTCGCCGCGATGATGGACGAGTCGCTCAGCACGGCGGAAGCGCGGGCGCGCCAGATCGGCGGCGTCCTCAGCGATTCCGCCGAGGCCACGACCACGGCGATCTCGCAGCAGTTCGAACTGATCCGGAGCACGACCGGCAAGGAGCGCGATCGTACGGCCCAGGCCCTGCGCCAGGCTTACGAGCAGGTCTCGACCGAGGTCGGCTCGGAACTCGCCAAGGTGACCGAGCGCTTCCAGGGCGCGGCGCAGGACATGCGCGGCGTCGCCGCCGAGATCCAGCGCGAACTGGAGGAGACGCGGGCCGAGCTGAAGCGCGGCGTGCTCGACCTGCCGCGCGAGACGCAGGAATCGACATCGGCCATGCGCCGCGTCGTCGCCGAGCAGATCAAGGCGCTGAACGAGCTGACCGAGATCGTCACCCGCTCGGGCCGGCGCAGCGACGTCTCCCTGCCGGTCGATGCCGGCCAGAGCCGTCGCTCGACCACGAGCGCCCTGCCCCGGCAGGAGCCGGCTTACACCACGGTAACCCAGGCACGCATGCCGGTCGCAGAGCCACTGCTGCGGCCCACGCTCGATGCGGCGCCGGAACCGGCGGATGCCGTGGCCACCGTGCCTCGCGCCGAGACGCCGGCTGCTCCCGTTCCCGCGCCCCGCCCTGCGCCCACGCCGGCGCCCGTGCAGGAGGCTCCGCGCCGCCAGCCCGCGCCGGAAGCGCAGCCGCCGGCCAAGAGCGGCTGGCTCTCGGACCTGCTCAATCGCGCCTCGCGCGAGGACAAGGCTCCCGAGGCGCCCAAGCCGACGGCGCATTCGATCGAGCGGCTCGATTCGCTCTCGGTCGACATCGCCCGGATGATCGACCATGACGCGGCCGTCGAGCTGTGGGACCGCTACAAGCGCGGCGAGCGCAACGTCTTCACGCGCCGCCTCTACACGCTGCAGGGCCAGCAGACCTTCGACGAGATTCGTCGGAAGTATCGGCGCGATGCGGAGTTCAAGGAGACCGTCGACCGCTATATCGACGAGTTCGAGCGCCTGCTGGCGGAAGCCGCCAAGGACGACCGCGACTCGATGGTCGCCAAGACCTACCTGACCTCGGAGACCGGCAAGGTCTACACGATGCTCGCCCATGCCAGCGGACGCTTCGAATGAGGTGATCGCCGGGGCGACATGACCAGGGCGACATGACGATCAAGGGCCGCCCGAGTTGGGCGGCCCTTTTTGCTTTGGTGAGTGAGCGCCTTCAGGCCGGCGCGGCTGTGAAAACCTCGCGCGCGGCGAAGAGGCCGTTCAGCGCTGCCGGAAAGCCGGCATAGATGGCCATCTGCATCAGGATCTCGATGATCTCTTCCTGCGTCAGGCCGACATTCAGTCCGGCGCGGATATGGACCTTGAGCTGGGGCGTGGCATGGCCCAATGCCGCCAGGGCCGCGATGGTCGCGATCTCGCGGCTGCGGAGATCCAGGCCCGGCCGCGAATAGATGTCGCCGAAGGGAAACTCGAACAGATAGCGTGCGAAATCGGGCGCGATGTCGGCCAGCGCGTCGATGACGGCCTGCCCGGCCGCGCCGTCGATCTCAGCGAGCGCGCGCTGTCCGCGCGCGTAACGGTCGTCCGGGTTCGGATTGGATGGAGGGAGCATGAGGGGAAAGCCTTCGTTCCGCTTCGCCATAGCCGGCGATCTTGGCATCGAGGGCGGAGAGGGCATCGTGAAGACCGGCGATCCGTGCCGCGACCGCGACGCGATGTGCCTCCAGCAACAGGCGACGCTCGCGGTTGGTCGCGTCGCCCGCATGGCGCAGCTTCGCGTAGCGCAGCATGTCCCGGATTGGCATCCCCGTCGTCTTCAGACGATGGAGGAATTCGATCCAGGCCAGGATGGACGCATCGTAGTCACGTTGCCGCCCACCATCGCGATCCGCATAGGGCAGCAGTCCGATCCGCTCGTAGTAACGGATGGTATGGGCGGTCAGCCCGCAGCGCCTGGCGAGTTCGCCGATCTTCATGACGGCCTCTTCCGTTCTCGACGCCGGAACAGGTACCGCTTCGAGCGCACTCCAAGTCAAGCGCAGTCTGCGCGCTCGGATGAGGCCTGCGAAGGCCGCTCCGACGACCGACGCTACAGACGGATCACCGCGCCCAGCGCACGATCTCGACCAGCACCTGCGACAAAGCCTGGTCGAGCGCCCGCGTGGCGCCCGCGCCATCGACGGCGCCGGCCGGCACACGGGCGGAGAAGAGCCGCGCGCGGCGGATGTCGCCGGTGCGGTCGCCGACGAGCTTGGCCGTGATCTCGACCACGGCCATGCCGCTGGCGGTGTCGATGTTGAAGCTGCGGATGTCGGTGAGAAGCTGGACCTCCGGCGTGACGCGATCACCGGGACGCGCGACCGCGCCGAGCCTGCTGCCGTTCTCGAAGGTCTGGATCAGGCGGGCCTGAACCAGCTTGGGCACGCGGTCGGCCCATTGCGCGCCGCCGAGGAAGGACAGCGCGCCGGCGGAATCCCTGACGATGACGCGATCGGCGTCAAGCGCCTGCACGGTCGTCGGCTCCTGCACCATCAAGGTCGCGCGCGAGCCGCCGACGCGGCCAAAATCGCGCGGCGCCGAAAGGTCGTAGGTGGTGGGCGCGCTCCCTCCACCGCAACCGGCCAGCAGAAGGCCTGCGGCGAGCGCCAGGGCGACGACGGGTTTGCGGAAAAGGACAAGCGGAGCAGGCGGGGCCTTGATCGTCATCGGTCTAGCGGGATCCACCATATTGAGGGAGCGGGGGCTTGCCGCCGAAGATGAACTGCTGCGGGTTACGTTCCAAACTCCGCAGAGTGCGATTTAGGTCCGTCAGCGTGCGACGGCCGTCGCTGGCCAGCGTCTCGATGTCGCGCAGGCCCGGCCCGGTGAAGCGGCTGATGCCAGAGGTGATCTCGGCGGTGCGCTTGTCGAGGTTGTCGGCGAGCACGCGGATCGACTTGGCGGCGTCGCTGACCTCGGAGAAGGCGCTGCGGCCATCTTCGCCCGCCGCCGTGTTCAGGAAGGCCTGCGCGCTCTTCAGCACGCCCTCGACCTGGTCCGCCGCCTTGTCGAGCTTGTCGGTGATCGAGGCGACGTCCTTGACCGCCTTGCCGACATCGCCGCTGGAGCCGCCCAGCGCCGCTGTGAACTTATCGACGTTCTCGACGATCGCGCTGACCTTCTTCTGGTCGACCGAACGGACGATGCCGGTCAGTTCCTGGCTGAGCACACCGAGCTTCTCGGAGAGCGGGGCGATGGTCTCAGCGATCGTGCCGAAGCTCTTCATCAGCTTGTCGATGCCGTCGGAGTTGCTGCCGAGCGCGGCCGAGAACTTCTCGACGTTCCTGACCGTGTTGCTGATCGAGCCGGCATTGTCCTTCACCAGCCCCTCGACGCTGCCGAGCACTTCATCGGCGCGCTTGGCGATGGTGCGGACTGTCTCGAGGATGTCCTGGAACTCGGAGCGCTCGGCGATGATGGTGGGCAGGGCCTGGCCGGGCTGCGCGGTCAGGACCGCCGAATCGGGATCGCCACCCAGAAGCTGCACGGCGACGACGCCGGCCAGTCCCTGCGCCTCGATGCGGGCGCGGGTGTCGACGCGCAACGGCGTCGAGCGATCGACCTGGATCACCGCGTAGATGCGGCGCGGATCATCTGGCTGAAGCTCGATTCGCGTGACCTCGCCGACGCGCAGGCCGTTGAAGAGCACGCTGGAGCCGCGGCCCAGACCCGTAACGGTGCCGCTGAAGATGACGCGCACATCGACCCTTTTGCCGGCGCCGCCACTGTTGAACCAGAAGACGAAGCCGAACAGCGCGGCCAGAACGGCCAGCGTGAACAGTCCGACCAGCGCATAATTTGCTCGCGATTCCATGGCCTAGACTGATTTTTCCCGTTGGTCCGATGGAAGGCGGGCCTGCGCCCGCTGCCCGCCGAAATACGCCTTGAGCCATGGATGGTCGGATGCCAGCATCGTGGCGAGCGGCCCGACCGCGATGACGCGCTTGTCCGCGAGCGCCCCGATTCGGTCGCAGGCTGAATAAAGACTGTCGAGATCGTGGGTTACCATGAACACGGTCAGCCCCAAAGTCTGCTTCAGCGTGACGATCAGCTCGTCGAACTCGGCCGCGCCGATCGGATCGAGACCCGAGGTCGGCTCGTCCAGAAAGACGATATCGGGATCGAGCGCGAGCGCGCGGGCGAGCGCGGCGCGCTTGATCATGCCGCCGGAGAGCTCGGAGGGCGCCTTGTCGGCTGCATCGGCCGGCAGGCCGACGAGATCGAGCTTCACCATGGCCATCTCGTCGAGCAACGCCGGCGAAAGCTTGAGATATTCGCGCATCGGCAACTGGATGTTCTGCTTGACGGTCAGCGCCGAGAACAGCGCGCCCTGCTGGAACATGACACCGAAGCGCCGCTCCAGCGTGCGGCGCTGCACCGGGTTTAGCGTGTCTACATCCTCGCCGAAGACCTCGATCGTGCCGCGCGCCTTCTGCACCAGCCCCAGGATCGCGCGGGTCAGCACCGACTTGCCCTGCCCCGAGCCGCCGACGAAGCCGAGGATCTCTCCCCGCATCACGTCGAGATCGAGGCCGTCCATGATGACCTTCTCGCCGAACGCGACTTTGAGATCGCGCACGCGGATGACGACCTCGGACGGCGCCGCGCCGGCAGCGTCGTGCGACGCCGCCTGATGCCGCGTCTTGGTGCTGGCCTCCTGGATCGCCTGCTCGCTCATCTCCCGGATACGGCCCTCAAAACTCGATGGATGCGAAGAACATCGCGAACAGGCCGTCGACGACAATGACCATGAAGATCGCCTTCACCACCGAGGCCGTGACCTGGCGCCCGAGCGACTCGGCCGAGCCCTTCACCGCCAGCCCCTCGATCGAAGCGATCAGGCCGATCACAAAGGCCATGAACGGCGCTTTTATGAGGCCGACGGCAAAGTGCTTCCAGGTGATGACCGATTGCAGCCGCGCCAGGAAGGTGTCGATGCCGATGCCGCCATAGAGCCAGGCGACGAGCGCCGCGCCGGTGAGCCCTGCCATCGACGAGATGAAGGTCAGGATCGGCAGCGAGATCACCAGCGCCAGGATACGCGGCACGACGAGAACCTCGATCGGATCGAGCCCCATGACCCGCAGCGCGTCGATCTCCTCGCGCATCTTCATTGAGCCGATCTCGGCGGTGAAGGCCGAACCGGACCGTCCCGCGATCATGATCGAGGTCAACAGCACGCCGAGTTCGCGCAGGATCAGGATGCCGGTGAGATTGACCACGAAGACCGTGGCGCCGAACTGCTGGAGCTGGAAGATGCCCTGCTGCGCGACGATGCAGCCGACCAGGAACGAGATCAGCATGATGATCGGCGCGCCGTTGAAGGCGATCATCTCGATCTGGTTGACGAGCGATGGACCGCGAAACTTGCGTGGGCCGAGCACGACACTGGCCGAGCCGACCACGACCTCCCCCAGGAACATCGCGCCGCCGACCATGTCGCGCCCGAAGCGCACCACGGCGCCGCCGATGTTGACGAGGACGTCGATGACGCGAAACTGGGTGGTCGGCGCCGGCTGCTGGTGGTCGTGGACCCCGACTTCGGCCAGCAGGACGCCGTGCTCGGGCCGCTTGCTGACGATCTCGACGGCCCCGCCGGCGGCTTCCTGCTGATGCTTGAGGCGGTTGAGGACATAGGCGCCGAGCGTGTCGAGCCGGTCGACGGCCGAGAGGTCGAGCCGGGCGCGCGGCGCCTTCGCGACGCGCTCGGCGATCTCCTCGACCAGGCTCTCGATGCGCGGGGAGCGATCGGCGCTCCAGGAACCGGCGAGCACCACCACCAGCGTGCCGGCGTCGTCGCGGAAGACCGCTTGAGGTTCGGCGGTGTCAGGGGTCGCCATGGTCTGCGTGATGTCCCTCGCCCGCGCCAGACGGTCCTGCATCAACCCGCGACGCCCGTCGAAGGACGTCGGCCTTACCCCTTGCGCCTGTATCGCCGGGCCTCTCGCGCTTGGCAAGGGCATCAATGCAACAGCGGCCGCACTCCCGCGCGTACCACTCCCATGTCCCCGAAAAGGCCCCTGGAGACCAGCCTTCCCACAACGCTGCATTCCCTCTGGGAACACTTCGTTAAGCACTCCGGTGCCAGCTTTTCTTTGGTGCATCGCGACTGACCCAAGCTGATTCGGCCAGTCCTTCAAGAGCAAGTTGGTCATGAGCGAAGCGCGTTCACTGACACCGCTGAGCGAAACGGACTATGAGGCGATCGAGGCCGCGGTGATGGAAACCGCCCGCGGGCGCTGGTTCATGACCGAGTTCGCCAAGCGCAACCGGCAAGCCGACACGCTGCAACTCCTGGGCGCGATCGGCCGAATCGAGCGCGTCGTCGGCCTTGGCCAGCCGCAGCCGGCGGCAGAGCCCGACATGGGCGAGGCAGCCGCGCTGATCGCCGATCTGCGCATCGACCTCGAACGCATCAGCGGCAAGGCCGAGGACCGCGCCTCGGGTCTCGCCACGCGCATCGAGACGGCGTCGGGCATCATCGCCCAGGCTACGGAGAGCATGCAGGAGGCTGCCTGGAGCCTGCGCGAGGCCGGCGCCAACGAGGCGCTCTGCGACATGCTGGACCAGCGCGCCGCCGAGATCTCGGCCGCGACCGTCATTGTCGAAGGCACTGTGAAGCAGATCGACAAGATCGCCGACACCGTCGCGATGCTCGACAGCAGCCTGCGCGCTGTGACCGGCCTGGGCCCGCCCGCTCCGGCCCATAGCGAGCCCTTCATGGCGGAAGCCAGAGGAAGCCTGGACCGCCACATGCCGATGGTCGCGCCGCTGAGCAGCTATGACGACATCGAGATCATCGAGATCGACGACCACCCGGCCCCGATCGCCTCCAGCACGCATTCGATGACGGACCTGCTGGGCGCCGAGCCCCGGATTGGCTCGATGGCGCAGCTCGACGACGACATCGTCTTCAACGATACCGCCGATGACCTGTCGCCGGACATGATGGAACGGCCCTTTGCGACCTCCCCCCTCGAGCAGCCTTCCGCCAGGGACGCATTGCCGTCGATGGCCAGCCTGCCGAACGCGAGTTCCGAGGCGGCGCTGCGTGCGCTCGACGCCCTGCCAGCCGACCGGAAGGTCGCCTATTTCGCCTAATGCTTAGAGTATTCTACCAATCCATCCGGATCGGAAACTGCTCTGGCTGAAATTTATTCAAATGCGACATCTCTGGCGCGCGGCACAACTGATTCACCGGCATCTATCGTCAGATCAAATCCATACAATGACTTCGAATTCACAAGATAAATGATTCCATTATAGATATCGTCTGATGTTACGGCGCGCCCCAACAATGATTTTCGAGCGTCATCCTCAAAACGATTCAACGTCTGATCTCCAGACACGCTCATCAACCCAGGATAAACACCGAACACTCTCACGCCTTCAGCACAAGCGGACTGCCAAATTTTGGTAATGCCCATTAAGCCCACTTTTCCAATTGTATAACTATAATAATCCGGATTTATGTTATTAATTTTTTGATCTATTATATTAATAATATCTATTTTCTTTCCCAGTCGCCGTTCATCGCTCACAAATGAATCGATCAGAACCGCGGGAGCTATCACATGAACATCGATACTCTGCCGCAGAACCTTACGATCTAGCTTTCCCGGAAAATCGTACTGAAAAGATGAAGCGTTATTGACCGTTAAGTCTGGACAGCCGTGTTCTTTCATAACTCGCCCCGCAAACTCGGCCACGGCGCTCTCTTCGTCGAATATGCCGCTCACCGCGTGAACGTCGTAGCCCTGCAGCCTGAGTGCGCGCTCCTGCGCGATTGCAACATCTGTTGCGGACCGGTAGTGAAATATGACTCGCCAACCCGATACAGCAAAACGACTGACTAAATCAGCGCCCAACCTTCCCGTGGCGCCAGTTATCAGGACAGTCTTGCTATCTTTCACCTAAAAATACTCTGCGTCGGCAGACATCGATACCCGCCCCTCCCGATTCAGCGAAAATGTGCGGCTTTCTGATCGACACCCAACAGGCGGATACCCTGCCATCAGCAAAGCATTTCTCGATTATTCCATCAGCGACCTCTTCAAGTAGATCGATATGAGGCGCCTTTTCGAGCGACAATATATATTCTCTAATGTGATCGTAATCGACAATTGGACCTAGGTCGACTAGACGCCCCGACCCAATCGGCACGTATAATTTTACTGATATCGATAGGCGATTCGGGCGCTCTGGGTGGCGTTCCCATGGGTGAAGCCCGCATTTTACATCAACGGCGACACCATCCAGCGCGACAATGATATGGTCAGCCCCGACTTCCTTATCAAACATTGATCGGCCGGGCCCCTTCTGATATCGGAATAGGAGAGCAGTCGCAGCGGCGCTCTGTTGTAACATTCCTTGGAAGGCTAGCCAAAAATGGATGCGCTGTCCAGATTGAGATTCACCACGATCCCAATGTGGTCAAAATCGATTTTTTTCAGCGTTCTAGTCATTGTTATTCTTGTTAATTTTCTGATTTTTATTTTTGGACTTTATAGTGTTAAAGATAGTTACGTTCAAGCAAGCATTCAATTATTGGGGTCTATGCTTCCTATACTTACTTTATTTTACGTTTTGATGCATATTCAAAATGGGGATGATGCAGTTAATAAGAATTTAACCCACCTTTATTTAAAGACATTGCCTCAAGCGCTTTCTAAAATCGAGGAAGATCAGGTTCCATTTTTTGATCCTGATAAACGACCCGAAAATTCTGGATCGATCGCAAAGTCCGATGTAAAGATAAGTTTTACGCCCGGACGCGTTGAGGCCGACTATCAGATAGTATTACTTTCTACAGGAAAAATCATAACCGTACGCCTTGAGGTAAATGTTCGTCGTATCAATTTTAATATATACTTTGATTTGAATCAATTAAACTCTATAACGGGAGGCAGCGCCGAAAAGCTGGATGATTATTTTGACAAGGAGACGGCGGAAATCGTGATCAGGAAGCTGGGCCATTCCGTCGGTGGAGCCTCGTATTCCGAGCCGCGCCGACTCACAATTTCGCAAGAAGAACGTCATTATCAATCGCCATATTCATTCAATAAATCCTTGATCCGAAGAGATTTACATGGCGAGAGCTATCTTTGTGTTGTCGCCATGAAAACCGTATCCTCAGATTTCATCTGGGAATCAACAGAGCGATCATTCTTCTGTTTCGATCTCATGCTGATGCTGCGGGCCATGGTTAGCGAATGTCCCGAAATCGCGAGATAAGGTCATCATGACCACAAGACGGGCGCCGAATGGTGCGCCCGGCCCCTCTACGAATACACCGAGAACAACACCACCGAGCCGGAACATTGAGCTGCTCGACTGGGCCGGGAAAGGTTACGGAACGGCGTCATCTTCAGATCCAGTTCCATCGCCTTCAGGGCCGCGTTTCCCATTCCAGCCCGCCGTTAGCGTCCGATACCACGGCTTGAGCGTCTGCACGCGATGGCCTGGATGGCGCAGGACGTTCATCCGTCAGGCGCGGCGGGCGACGCCACTCTCGCCACGGCGGAAAAGGGCAAAGCGATGGCGGCCCTGCAGGCGAAGGGCTTCGCCGCTCTGCTGGCCGACATGGCGCGGTTCCAGCGGGAGCGACTGCAAGGGACGGCCGGCTGAGATCAAGCTGACCGGCTTGAGGTTTTCAAGCGAAACTGAAGTGGCGATGGCGGTCGTCCGAGCTTTCACTCCCCCGCCTTCATCTGGCGGGCGTAGATGTCCTTGTACTGGTCGCGCAGCAGGTTCTTCTGGACCTTGCCCATGGTGTTGCGCGGCAGGTCGTCCACGACGAAGACCTGTTTGGGCTGCTTGAACTTGGCAAGGCGCTGCTCCAGCGCGCTGGCGATGCTGCGGGCCGTGACCGTCGCGCCGGGCTTCACCACCACGACCGCCGTGACGCCTTCGCCGAAATCGGGATGCGGGCAACCGATGACGGCGCTCTCGACGACGCCTTCCATCTCGTCGATCTCGGTCTCGACCTCCTTGGGATAGACATTGTAGCCGCCGGTGATGATCAGGTCCTTGCCGCGTCCGACGATATGGACATAGCCGGCGGGATCGATCTTGCCGAGATCGCCGGTGATGAAGAAGCCGTCGGGCTTGAACTCGGCCGCCGTCTTCTCGGGGTTGCGCCAGTAGCCCTTGAAGACGTTGGGGCCCTTGACCTCGATCATGCCGATCTCGTCGGCCGCCAGCAGTTTACCGCTCTCGGGGTCGGCCACCCGGGCCTCGACGCCCGGCAGCGGGAACCCGACCGTGCCCGCAACGCGCTCGCCCTCATAGGGGTTGGAGGTATTCATGTTGGTCTCGGTCATGCCGTAGCGCTCGAGGATGGCGTGTCCGGTCCGCTCGCGCCAGTCGCGATGGGTGTCGGCGAGCAGCGGCGCCGAACCGGAGACGAAGAGGCGCATGTGCTTCGTCGCCTCCTTCGTCAGCCTGCTATCCTGAAGCAGCCGGACGTAGAAGGTCGGTACGCCCATCATACAGGTCGCCTGGGGCAGGTATTTGAAGATCTGCTCCGGATCGAATTTCGGCAGCAGAATCATCGAGGCGCCGGAGAACAGCACGCAGTTTGTCGCGACGAAGAGCCCGTGCGTGTGGAAGATCGGCAGCGCGTGCAGCAGCACGTCGTCCTTCGTGAAGCGCCAGTAATCGACCAGCGCCAGTGCGTTCGAGGCGAGGTTGTCGTGTGACAGCATCGCGCCCTTGGAGCGGCCGGTCGTGCCCGAGGTGTAGAGGATGGCGGCGAGGTCGTCGGCGCCGCGCGCCACATCGGCGAAGGTCGTCGCCGCAGCCAGAGCCTTGTCGGAGAGCGTGCCGGCCGAGATCTCGGACGAACGCCAGACGCCCAGCGTCTCCAGCGTCGCGCCCGCCTTGTCGGCATAGGGCCTCAGGGCTTCAGCCCTGGCCGGGTCGCAGACGAAGACGGCAGGCTCCGCGTCGCCGAGGAAATACTCGATTTCGGCCGGGGTATAGGCCGTGTTGAGCGGCAGGAAGATCGCGCCGGCGCGCACCGCGCCGAGATAGAGCATCAGCGCCTCGATCGACTTCTCGACCTGCACGGCGACGCGATCGCCCGGCTTCACACCAAGCGAAACCAGCGCGTTGGCGAAGCGGGCGGAGACATCGACCATGTCGGCATAGGAATAGCGGCGGCCATCCTCGATCAGCGCGAAAGGAGCGTCGGGCGCGGGGATGCGCGCCCTGATCAGGTCGAACAGGTGGTTGCCCATGATTTCGGGTCCTTTCAGGCGTTTCCGTGAGGCCAGATAATTTCTTGAGGCTGACGCTCAAGCTGCCGCCGGCCGCAGCAGCTTGCGCACGCCCGAGGAGGCCACCACCGTGTTGCGGGTGGCGAAGGCCTCGTGGTTGGTCTCGATGTCGTCGAGGTCGTAGCGGTAGTTGACCATCACGCCATGCGACTCGCGCAAGCCCCGCGCCGACATGTTGCCGCCGACATTGATGCGCTCGAGCCTTGCGCCATTGCCGAGATGGAAGCGGGCAACGGGGTCGATGACGCGGCCGGAATGGGTGCGGGCGCGCAGCAGATATTGCGCCGCGATCTGGCCGAGCAGCTTGTCGCGGCGGGCCTTGGTCGGCTCGTCGAGCGAGATCGCCTCGACCGCCGGGCGGCCGAGTTCGGAACGCTCCTCATTGGTGAGTGCGAATGCGCCGGGATCGGCCACTATCCCTTCCAGCCAGCGCGCGAAGCCCGGCACCGGCGAGAGCGTGACGAAGGTGTCGAGCCCCGGCAGTTCGCGCTTCAGGTCTTCCGCGACCTGCTTGATCAGGAAGTTGCCGAAGGAGATGCCGCGCAGGCCCTCCTGGCAGTTCGAAATCGAATAGAACACCGCCGTCGTCGCGGACTGGGCCGGCAACACCTCGCGGTCTCCGCTCAACACCTCGCCGATGCTGCGCGGGATCTCGCCGGTCAGCGCAACCTCGACGAAGATCAGCGGCTCGTCGACGAGCTGGGGATGAAAGAAGGCAAAGCAGCGTCGGTCGGCCGGCTCAAGGCGGCGGCGCAGATCGTCCCAGCCCTGGATTTCGTGCACCGCCTCGTAGCGGATGATCTTCTCGAGCACATTGGCAGGGGAACGCCAGTCGATGCGGCGCAGCACAAGAAAGCCGCGATTGAACCAGGAGCCGAAGAGGTGGCGGAAATCGGCATCGACGGCGATGAGGTCGCGGTCGCTTTCCATCGCCTCGAACAGCGCCTCGCGCATGCGGACCAGAACATGGGTGCCGCCAGGCGCGAGATTGAGGCGGCGCAGAAGCTCCTGCCGGCGGGGTTCGGAGGCAAGGTGCAGGGCCGAGATGGCGGCCGCGCTCGGGTCCTTGCGGTAGGCGTCGATCGCCTTGCCGAGCCGGTCATGGTCCGGCCCGAAGCGCTCCTGCAGCATGGAAAAGAAGGCCTGGCGGCCGGCCAGGTCGAGCCGCTCCCAGGCATCGAGCACGCCCTGCGCCAGCGCCATGCCCGAGGCCTCGCCCCGCCCGGAGAGGAGATCCTCGCAGAGGCGGTCGATCGGCCGGTTGCGCTGGCCCAGAAACCGTTCGAACCCGATCAGGGCCCGGCCGCGGTCCGCCACGCTCGTCATCAACTCGCCGAGAAACGCCATGTCCATCCGCCCCCCTTGTGCACCGCATCCTATACGAGTTTCATGCGGCGGGAACTGCGCCTCAGCGCAGCAGCTTCCAGGCCTTCAGGAAGAAATCCGGCGCGCCGAAATTGCCCGATTTGAGCGCGATCACCATGTCCTGCCCGTCCGCGACGCGCGTCCAGGGCACGCCGGGATCGATCTCGGGACCGATCTCGAGCATGCCGATGCCGAGCCCCTGGACGACGGCGCCAGAGGTCTCCCCGCCCGCGACCAGAAGGCGCGAGACGCCCCCCTTCGCCAGCAGCGCAGCCGTCTGCGCAAAAGCGTGCTCCACCGTCTCGCCAGCCTTTTCGCGGCCGAGTTTTTCCTGGATCGCCGCGACCTCCTTGGGATCATCGCTGGAATAGAGCAGGAAGGGCTTGTCCGGGGATTGCGCCAGCGCCCAGGCGGCGAGCTTGCCGGCATCCTGCGCGCCGGAGACCAGTTCCATCGGGTCGACCTTGAGCGCCGGATAGCCGGCCTCGATCGCAACCTTGATCTGTCCGCGCGTCGCGGTCGAGCAACTGCCGGAGATGATGCCGGCGCGGCCTTCGGGCGCGTTCAGGTTCGCCGCGATGTCGCGCTGCGGCAGAGAGCCCGCCTTGCGGAAATTCTGGGCCAGGCCCATCGCGATGCCAGAGCCGCCGGTCAGCAGCACATGGCCGGAGACGGCCTCGCCCAGCACCATCAGGTCGGCATTGGTCAGGGCGTCGGTGACGACATAGCGCACCCCCTCACCGCTCAGCCCGGCGAAACGCGCCTGGACCGCATTCGCTCCGCTCAAGACGGTCGCATAGTCGACAAGCCCGACCGCCGCCTTCGTCTGCGCGCCCATCAGCCGCATCAGGTTGGAATCCCGCATCGGCGTCAGCGGGTGGTCCTTCATCGAGCTCTCATGCAGCGGCACCGCGCCGACGAAGAGATAGCCCTGGTAGATCGAGCGGCCATTGGCGGGGAAGGCCGGGCAGACGATGGCGATCTGCGCACCCAGCCGCTGCGCCAGGGCATCCGCGACGGGGCCGATATTGCCCTCTGCCGTCGAATCGAAGGTCGAGCAGTATTTGAACAGGATCTGCCTGGCGCCGGCGGCCAGCAGCGCCTCGCAGGCGACAAGCGAATCCGCCACGGCCTCGGCGACCGGGTTGGTGCGCGATTTCAGCGCGACCACGACGGCATCGGCCTCAGGCAGAGCCTGCCCCGGGCGCGGGGCGCCGATGAGCTGGACAGTGCGCATGCCGCTGCGGTTCAGCATCAGCGCGACGTCGGTCGCGCCCGTCATGTCGTCGGCGATTACACCCAGCAGCATCCGCGTCTCCAATCCCGCGCCTCGTGCGAGCGCTTGTCCCTTTCGTCTTGTAGCCAGCGCGCGCCGTCAAGGCGACAGGGGCAGGCGCATGGGCCTCCCGCGACGCGGTTCCCAGGCTGGCCGCCGACTTGCATGCAGATGCGCGCCACGACGGCATGCAGGAAGACGTGGACGCCGGCGTGATGCGCCATCGACGGCACGTCGATTTTGCATCAGGCTGGTACCAACCGGGACGATCTGCCGGGACGATCTTGCGCGATCAAGACCGCGATCAAAAAAGGGGACATCCGATGAAGCTTCTCACCGTCCTGGCCTCGGCCACCGTCCTGGCGCTGGCGGCGCTGCCCGCTCTCGCGCAGGCGCCATCGACCCTGCGCATCGGCCTGCAGGAAGATCCCGACATGCTCGACCCGCACAAGGCACGCACCTTCGTCGGCCGCATCGTCTTCAAGGGCCTCTGCGACAAGCTGCTCGACATCACGCCGGATCTGAAGCTCGTGCCGCGCCTGGCGACGGAATGGTCGTTTTCGCCCGACGGCCTGACGCTGACGATGAAGCTGCGCACCGACGCCAGGTTCCACGATGGCGACGTCTTCAACGCCGAAGCCGCCAAGGCCAATATCGAGCGCGCCCGCACCCTGCCCGACTCGCTGCGGAGATCGGAACTTGCTTCCGTCGACAGCGTCGAGACGCCCGACGCCTCGACCATCGTGCTGAAGCTCAAGCGCCCGGACGCGACGCTGCTCGCGCAGCTCACCGACCGGGCCGGCATGATGCTGGCACCCAAGAGCCTCTCGGGCGACGTCGCCGCCAAGCCGGTCTGTTCAGGCCCCTACAAATTCGTCGAGCGGGTCCAGAACGACCGCATCGTGCTGGAGCGCTTCAAGGAGCATTGGGAGGCGCAGAACTACCATTTCGACCGCGTGCTCTACCGCTCGATCCCCGACACCACCGTGCGCCTCGCCAATCTGCGCTCGGGCGAGCTCGACATGCTGGAGCGTCTGGCGCCGACCGATGTGAAATCGGCGCAATCAGACAAGGCGCTCAAGGTCGCGAGCATCGCCAATCTCGGCTACCAGGGCATCACCATCAACACCGCTAATGGCGACGCCGCCAAGCAGCCGATGGGCATGGACAAGCGGGTGCGCCAGGCGCTGTCGCTCTCGATCGACCGCAAGGTGCTGAGCCAGGTCGTGTTCGAGGGGCTCTACGAGCCGATGATCCAGCCCTTCAACCCCGGCAACCCCTATGTCAGCGCCGATTTCCCGGTGCCGGCGCGCGACGTCGCCAAGGCCAAGGCGCTGCTCAAGGAGGCCGGCCTGACCAAGGTCTCGGTCGAGCTCTTCGTCACCAACAACCCCGTCGACGCCCAGCTCGGCCAGGTGGTTCAGGCCATGGCAGCGGAAGCCGGGATCGACATCCAGATCCGCTCGACGGAGTTCGCCAGCCAGTTGCGCGACCAGCAGCAGGGCAAGTTCCAGATGAGCCGCATCGGCTGGTCGGGCCGGATCGATCCCGATGGCAACATCCACCAGTTCGTGACGTCCAAGGGCAACCAGAACGACGGCAAATATGCCAATCCGCAAGTCGACAAGCTGCTCGACGAGGCGCGCACGGTCTATGACGTCGCTGAGCGCAAGAAGCGCTATGACGCCGCGCAGAAGTTCCTGCAGGACGAGCTGCCGATCATCTATCTCTACAACCAGACGGTGTTCTTCGCGCTGCGCTCCAACATCAGCGGCTTCGTGATCAACCCGGACGGCATGATCCGGCTGTCGGGGCTGAAGCGGTCTTGAAGCGCTTGGCGCAAACGATGACGCCATTCCGGGCGGCCGAAGGTCGACCCGGAATCCATCGGGCGCCACGGCGCTCTACGATGGATCCCGGATCTCCGCTTCGCTGCGTCCGGGATGACGGCGTGTTCCCGAGGCCACCATGCTCGCCCTGATCGGCCGTCGGACCCTGATCGCGCTGCCGACGCTGTTCCTGGTGTCGCTGTTCGTGTTCGCCCTGCAGCGCGCGCTGCCGGGCGATCCGTTCCTCGTCATCGCCGGCGAAGAGCGCGACCCCGAGGTCATTGCGCGTCTGCGCGCGCTCTACCGCCTCGACGATCCCATCGTGGTGCAATTCTTCGCCTGGCTGGGACAGGTGGTCCAGGGCGATTTCGGCCGCTCGCTGCGCACCGGCGAACCGGTGCTCGGGCTGATCCTGCAGAAGCTGCCGGTCACGCTGCAGCTTGCGATCGCTTCGATCATCGTCGCGATCGGCATCGGCATTCCCGCTGGCGTTCTCGCGGCCCGGCGCAAGGATACGGTCGTGGACTACTCCACCAGCGCGCTCGCCTTGTCGGGACTGTCGATCCCGAATTTCTGGCTCGGGATCATGCTGATCCTCGTGGTTTCGGTCGAGCTGAAATGGCTGCCGGCCTCGGGCTACGAGCCGTTCTTCAGCGATCCCAAGGGGGCGATCGAGCGGCTGATCATGCCGGCCTTCGTGCTCGGTTCGGGCCTCGCCGCCTTCCTGATGCGCCACACGCGCTCCGCCATGCTGGAGGTGCTGCGCTCCGACTATGTCCGCACCGCCCGCGCCAAGGGGCTCGACGAGGACGCCGTGGTCAACCGGCATGCCCTGCGCAACGCGCTGGTGCCGATCATCACCCTCACGACCATCCTGTTCGGCGAATTGTTGGGCGGAGCCGTGCTGACCGAGCAGGTCTTCACGATACCCGGCTTCGGCAAGCTGATCGTCGATGCGGTCTTCAACCGCGACTATGGCGTCGTGCAGGGCGTCGTGCTGTGCACCGCGATCGGCTTCATCCTGATGAACCTCCTGGCCGACGTGCTCTACATCCTGGTCAATCCGCGACTGAGGGAGCAGTCATGACGGTTGCCGGAACAGAGGCCCTGACCGGGCCGGCCGAGCCCCCCTTCCGGCCACGGCCCGGCGTGCTGATGCGGCTTGCCCGCAATCGCTCGGCGCTGATCGGCGGCGCCGTCGTGCTCGCCTTCGTGCTGATGGCGGTGTTGGCGCCGCTGCTGCCATTGGCCGACCCGCTGAAGTCGAATTTCCTCGCCATCCGCAAGCCGCCCTCGGAGCTCTACTGGTTCGGCACCGACGAACTCGGGCGCGACCAGGTCTCGCGGCTGTTCTTCGGCGCGCAGGCCTCGCTGCTGGCCGGCATCATCTCCGTCCTGATCGCGCTCGGCATCGGCGTGCCCTTCGGCCTGCTCGCCGGCTGGTATGGCGGCTGGATCGACGCTGCGATCTCGCGCGTCACCGAGGCGATGCTCGCCTGCCCGTTCCTGATCCTGGCGATCGCGATCGCGGCGGTGCTGGGGCCCTCGCTGACCAATGCGATGATCGCGATCGGGCTCTCGGCGGTGCCGATCTTCGTGCGGCTGGTGCGCGCCCAGGTCATGAGCGTCAAGGCCGAGGACTTCGTCGAGGGGGCGCGGGCCGTCGGCGCACGCGATTTGCGCATCGTCCTGCGCCACATCCTGCCCAACATCCTGTCGCCCACCGTCGTCCAGTCGACGCTGTTCATGGCGCAGGCCATCATCCTCGAAGCGGCTTTGTCCTTCCTCGGGCTCGGCCAGCAGCCCCCCGCCCCCTCCTGGGGCCAGATGCTGAACGTCGCCAAGAACTTCATGGAGCAGGCCCCGTGGATGTCGGTTGCACCGGGCATCTGCATCTTCCTGGCCGTGCTGGGCTTCAACCTGCTCGGCGACGGGCTGCGCGACGTGCTCGACCCCAAGGAAGGTTGAGTTGCTTTTGCCGCGCGCCCGTCATTCGCGACGCAGCGCAGCGGAGATCCGGAATCCATCGTAGAGTTCGGTGGCTTTCGATGGATTCCGGGTCTGCGCCGCTCCCGCGGCTTGCCCGGAATGACGGCCCATTCTCGTTTGCGGCCTTGCCGGCCTAAGGAATACCGATCCATGTTCACGACCCGCCCGGAAATCCTCGGCACCTTCGGTGTCTGCACCTCCACCCATTGGCTCGCCACGGCGACGGGCATGGCCATGCTGGAGAAGGGCGGCAACGCCTTCGACGCCTGCGCGGCGGCGGCCTTCGTGCTGCAGGTCGTCGAGCCGCATCTCGTCGGCCCCGCCGGCGAGATGCCGGCGGTGTTCTATTCGGCTGAAACGAAGAAGGTCGAGGTCATCTGCGGCCAGGGCAACGCGCCGCAAGCCGCGTCCATCGAGGCCTTCAAGGCGCTTGGACTCGATCTCGTGCCGGGCTCAGGGCTGCTCGCCGCCGTGGTGCCCGGCGCTTTCGGAGCCTGGATGACGCTGCTGCGCGACCATGGCAGGCTGCCGCTGCGCGAGGTTCTCGAGCCCGCGATCGGCTATTTCGAGAACGGCCATCCGATGCTGCCGCGCGTGTCGGACACCATCGCCGGGCTGACCGACCTGTTCACGCAGGAATGGCCGACTTCGGGCGCGGTCTACCTGCCGGGCGGGCAGGTTCCCAAGGCCAGGGCGCTGTTCAAAAACCAAGCCGCGGCCGACACCTACAAGCGCATCCTGAGCGAGTCGGAAGCCGCCGGCGGCAGCCGCGAAAAGCAGATCCAGGCGGCTTACGACGCCTGGTACAAGGGCTTCGTCGCCGAGGCGATAGACGCCTTCTGCCGCACGACCGAGGCGATCGATTCGTCGGGGCGCCGCCACAAGGGCCTGCTCACCGCCGACGACATGGCGCGCTGGCAGCCGACCTACGAGACGCCGGCGAGCGCGACCTATCACGGCTGGGAGGTCTTCAAGATCGGGCCCTGGGGCCAGGGTCCCGTCTTCCTGCAGACGCTGAAGATCCTCGAGGGCATCGACATCGCCGGCATGGGGCCCGACAGCGCGGCCTTCGTGCATCATGTCGCGGAGGCGATGAAGCTCGCCTTCGCCGATCGCGAGGCCTATTATGGCGACCCGGATTTCGTGAAGGTGCCGCTGGCGACGCTGCTCTCCGAGGATTACGCGCGGGGCCGCCGCAACCTCATCACCGACACCGCCTCGCATGAATTGCGGCCGGGCGTGGTTCCAGGCTTCGAGGAGCAGGTCGCGCGCGCCATGGCCAGCGTCCGCTATGTCGGCCAGTCGGCTAAGGGCGACGCGACGGTCGGCGAGCCGACCACGGCCTCGATGGTCGCGGCCGGCCGGCGCGGCGACACCGTGCATATCGACGTCATCGACAAATGGGGCAACATGATCGCGGCGACGCCGTCGGGCGGCTGGTTCCAGTCCTCGCCGGTGATCCCTTCGCTCGGCTTCCCGCTGAATGCGCGGGCGCAGGCCTTCTTCCTCGAGGAGGGGCTGCCCTCGTCGCTCGCCCCCTTCAAGCGCCCCCGCACGACGCTGACGCCCTCGCTCGCCTTCGAGAACGGCGAGCCACGCCTCGTCTTCGGCACGCCTGGCGGCGACCAGCAGGAGCAGTGGCAGCTCGGGCTGTTCCTGCGCCGCGTCCACCATGGCCTGAACCTGCAGGAGGCGATCGACCTGCCGCTGTTCCACACCCAGCATTTCCCCTCGACCTTCTATCCGCGCGAGGCGAATCCCGGCCATCTGGCGGTGGAGGAGAGCATCGGCGAGGCCGTGCTGGCCGATCTCGTCGCGCGGGGCCACAAGCTCGAGCGCGCTCCGGCCTGGACGATCGGGCGCCTGACGGCGGCCGAGAAGAGCCGCGACGGCCTCTTGCGCGCGGCCGCGACGCCGCGTCTGATGCAGGCCTATGCTGCCGGCCGCTGAGGAAACGCGCTAATGACATGGTCCATCGTCGCCCGCGACGCCGCCACCGGCGCCTATGGCGTCGCCGTCTCGACCTGCGCCTTTGCGGTGGGCTCGCGCGTGCCCTATGGCGGCGGGCGCATCGGCGCGATCGCCACCCAGGCCTTCGTCAACCCGCTCTATGGGATCGACGGGTTGCGGCTGCTCCAGGAGGGGCGCTCGGCCGTCGAGATCGTCGCGACGCTGATCGCGGCCGATGAGGGCCGTGGGCATCGCCAGCTCCATGTCATCGATCGCGAGGGCCGCATCGCGGCCCATACCGGCTCGGCCTGCATCGACTGGTGCGGGGCGGTGGACGGGCCGCAGGTCTCGGTCGCCGGCAACATGCTCAGCGGGCCGGAGGTGATCGGGCAGACGCTGAAAGCCTATATTGCGGCCTCCGCGCTCGATTTCGACGAGCGGCTGCTGGTCGCGCTCGAAGCCGGCGAGAAGGCCGGCGGCGACAAGCGCGGCCGGCAGTCAGCCGCGATCCGGATCTGGTCGGGCGAGCCGGTGCCGAGCTTCGACATCCGCGTCGACGATCATGCCGACCCGCTGGCGGAGCTGCGCCGACTCTGGCGCGTCGCGCATCAGCGCTATGTCCCGTTCCAGCAGGCCTCCCCCTCGCGCAGCCGGCCGGCCGGCGTGACCGACCGCGACGAACTCGACCGGCTCTGCACGGATTATGCGGCGGCATGGAACGCGCGGCATCCGGAATAGGCCTGTTCCTTGAGGGACTCCTGATCGGCAGCGAAAAGCGCTACATCTGCCGGAACGTCCGACTGTGCCGGGCGTCAGGGAGACAGCGCCATGGCAGCCGACAGCGACGCGCTCGAACGCCGTATCGCCGTGCTTGAAAGCCGGCTCGCGGCGCTGACCGCCTTGATCTCAGCCAGCCCATCCGGCACGCTTTCGATCAGCGCGCCGGGCGGCATCAGCATCACGGCCGGAGGGGCACTGGCGCTGGTCGCCGGCAGTCAGCTCAACGTCACCGCCGGAAACAACATCGCCGTCACCGCCGGCAGCCGGATCAGGCTGGCTGGCGGCCAGGAAATCGCCCTCGACAGCCGGCAGTGCAATCTCTCGGCGGCGGTGGAGATGAACCTCACCAGCGCCCAGTCGCTGTCGATCGAAGCGGTGAAGGAGATGACGATCGAGGTCGGCAAGACTCTCGCGATCGAGGTCGCCGATTCCGCCGCGATCAAGAGCGGCGATGCCACCCTCTCGCTCAAGAAGGACGGTTCGGTGACGCTGAAAGGGCGCGACGTCACAATCGACGCCTCGGGTCGCCTGACCGCGAAGTCGAGCCGTGACGCCGTCTTCAGAGGCGCGAAGATCGGCCAGAATTGAGAATCAAGTCGCCCGCGTCATCCTGGGACGACCTCCGGTCGCCCAGGATGACGGCGTGTTTCGGCGGACGATGAGCCCGCTCAGACGAGCTTGCCCCGTGCCGCCACCGGCAATTCGCCGACCAGCGTGTCGCCGCGTACCGTGACCAGACGATCGACCATGTTGACGACGACGCAGACATGGTTGGGGATCACGCGCACGACCTCGCCGACCTTCGGCCTGCCATTGCTGGCCGACAGATCGAGGAAGCCGTGTTCCTCGGCGAATTTCGCGATCCTCGCCGCCGGGTATTCGAGGATGTGGCCATGGCCGTCGAGGCCGCCTGAATCGCTCGTCAGCGTCTTGGAGCCGGAATCGAGGATGCCGCGCTCGGGTCCGGCCCGGCTCACCACCGTGGCGTAGACGGTCAGCGCGCAGTCCTCCAGCGTCGCCACGCCGGCCGCGACCTGCATGCGATCATTGAAGATCGAGGTGCCGGCGCGATGCTCGGTCGCACCTCTGAGCTTGCCGACATTGGGGATGTTCGGCGAGCCGCCGGTCGAGACGATGCCGGCCTCCAATCCGGCGTCGCGCAGGCCGGCATTGGCGGTGTCGAGGAACACTTGCGTGCGCTCCCAGCCGTCTTCCGGCGGGTACATCAGGAAGCCCGCGAAGCGCAGCCCCTTGGAGGCCGCGATCAGCTTGGCCAGTTCGACAGCTTCGGCCGGCGTCTCGACGCCGGCGCGCTGGCGGCCGGTGTCGCATTCGACGACGACCTCGAGATCGCGCCCGGCGATCTCGGCCGCCTGGGGGAGGCCCGCGATGGTGACGGGGTTGTCGGCGGCGACGATCATGCGGACACGGCGCTGGAGATGGCCGAGGCGGCCGAGCTTCTGCTCGCCGAGGATGTTGTAGCTGATCAGGATGTCGTCGATGCCGCCATCGGCCATCACCTCGGCCTCGCCGAGCTTCTGGCAGGTGATGCCGCGCGCGCCGGCCTCGATCTGGAGGCGGGCGAGTTCGGGCGACTTATGCGTCTTGATGTGCGGGCGGTTGGCGATACCCTTGGCGTCGCAGGCGGCCTGGAGCCGGGCGATGTTGGCCTCGACCTTGTCGAGATCGATCACCACCGCCGGCGTGCCGTAGACGCGGGCGATCTCGGCCTTCAAGGCTTCGTGGTCGATCGCCATCACGGCAGCACCTTGATGATCACTTCGATCTCGACCGGCATGTTGCCCGGCAGCGAGCCCATGCCGACGGCCGAGCGGGCATGGCGCCCGTTCTCGCCGAGCACGGCGACGAAGAGGTCCGAGCAGCCATTGATGACCTTGGGCTGGTCGCCAAACTCCGGCACGCCATTGACCATGCCGAGCAGCTTGATGACCTCGACCTTGTCGAGCGAGCCGGCCGCCTCCTTCATCGCCGCGAGCAGGCCAAGCCCGGTGTTGCGGGCGAATTCATAGGCCTGCTCGGTGGTGAACTCCTTGCCGACCTTGCCGTTGGGGATCGAGCCGTCGGGATTGCGCGGCCCCTGCCCCGACAGGAAGACGAGGTCGCCGGCCTTCTTGAAGCGGACATAGTTCGCCATCGGAGCCACCATCGCGGGCAGTTCCAGGCCCAGATCCTTCAGTTTCTGCTCGGCGCTCATGGTGTCGTTCGTCCCTCTTCGGTCGTTTCGTCGTCTGGATGGAGCGCGCGCTCCATATAGCGGGCGGCATCGTCATAGCTGGCGAGCTTCTCCGCAAGGGCTGGCTCATGCACCGCGCGAAAGCCCTGCCGCCGCCAGAAGCCGGACGAGCCGTCGATCGCGACCAGTGCGAGGCGAGGAAGGCAGGCACGGACCGCGATCTCAGCCAGCCGCGCGACGACCACGCTCCCGGCCCCGCTGCCCCGCGCCTGCGGCAGGAGCGCCAGATCATGAATGTAGAAGCAGTCGGCCTGCGGGGGCAGTTCGCCCAGCAGGCTGTTCAGGGCCGGCGGCGCGGCCCGCCGCCAGGGATGGGCGATGACATAGCCGATCGGCCCGTCTGCGCCCTCCAGAACGAGGCAGCCTTGCGCAAACAGGCGCAGCCGCTCGGCGAAGATGGCTTCGTCTTCCGGGTAGCCGGGATGCACCACGCCTGCGACCGCCAGCACGGCCGGCAGGTCGGTTGCCGTCATGGGGCGCCAATCGATCATTGCCATCGCGCTATCCGGCACCTGCTGGCGGCTCATGAAATACGCGTGTCATCCCGGACGCAGCGAAGCGGAGATCCGGGATCCATCGAAGGGCGCTGCGCCTTACGATGGATCCCGGATCTGCGCCGCTACGCGGCTTGTCCGGGATGACGCCGGTGGTTCGAAGCCACACTGCCGCGCTGTTGACTAGCCCGCAACCTTTCGGAACTTGTTCGTCCGCTTCGGATGCCACCAGGCGCCCTTGAGCACGACGCCTTCGGAGACGATCTTGCGGTCGCCGGTCATGTGCTCGCCAGTGACGTCGGCGTAGTCGAACTTGCCTTCCTTCACCGTCAGGATCGTCGCGTCGCCGAGTGAGCCGACCCTGAGCGAGCCGTATTCCGGGCGCTTCAGGGCCATCGCGGCGTTCACCGTCGAGGCGGCGATGACGTTGTTCAGGCTCATGCCCATCAGCAGGAACTTCGACATCGTCGTGACCTGGTCATAGGCAGGGCCGTCGATGCAGAGCTTGTGGACGTCCGACGAGATCACGTCGGGCTCGAAGCCGTTGGCGAGCATGGCGCGCGTCGTCTTGAACGAGAACGAGCCCTTGCCGTGGCCGATGTCGAAAATGACGCCGCGCTTGCGGGCCGCCAGCACCTCGGGCTTGACCGTGCCCTGCGCCGTGCAGGGCGCGTTCGGGAAGGGGCGGAAGGCGTGCGTCAGCACGTCGCCCGGCCGGAGCATGTTGACCACCTCCTCATAGGATGGCGGCGGGTGGTCGATATGGCACATCAGGGGCATGCCGACCTCGTTGGCGACCTGCAGCGCGATGTTGAGCGGCGCCGTGCCCTGATCGCCCGAGGCGTGCAGGCCAACACGGACCTTGATGCCGACGATCAGATCGCGGTTCTTGTCGGCGATCTCGGCGCAGTCGATCGGGTTCATCATCGCCATGTCGCGGCTCTCGCCGACCATGACGCGGTGGTCGAAGCCGTAGATGCCGGCATGGGACACATGGAGATAGGCGAGGATGCGGGCCTGGCTCCTCTCGATGACGTGCTTGCGGAAGCCCGGCCAGTTTCCGGGCCCGGCCGAGCCGGTATCGACCGAGGTGGTGACGCCCGAGGCGCGGCAGAATTCGTCGGCGTCGATGCCGAGCGAGGTGCCGCCCCAATAGACATGGGTGTGCAGGTCGATCAGGCCCGGCGTCACGATGTAGCCGGAGACGTCGCGGATCTCTTTGGCGCCCTTGAGATCCTTGCCGAAGCCGGAGACCTTGCCGTCGGTGAAGGCGACGTCGAGGACGCCGTCATGCTTCTGCGAGGGGTCGATGACCCGGCCGCCCTTGAGGATGAGATCGTGGGTCATTTCTTGTCCTCTGGAGATATTCAAATCGGGGAGACCGCGCCCTTGCGCTCGACGATCAGGCCATAGGCCTGCGGCTCGCGGTGCCTGGCGAAATTGAAGGTCGAGGCCTTGTAGCTTTTGCCCAGGTCCATGTCGCAGCGCGCGACGACGAGTTCGTCGCCCTCGGTCACCGCCTGCGCCACGACCTCGCCGGTCGGCGCGATGATGCAGGAGCCGCCGATCTGGTCGACGCCGGCTTCCACGCCCGCCTTGGCGACGCCGACGACCCAGGTCGCATTCTGGTAGGCGCCGGCCTGCATCACGAGCTGGTTGTGGAAATTGCCGAGCCGGTCATGGTCGGGCGCCGGCGGATTGTGCTTGGGGGTGTTGTAGCCGAGCACGATCAGCTCGACATCCTGGAGGCCCATCGCACGATAGCTCTCCGGCCAGCGCCGGTCATTGCAGATCATCATGCCGATATTGGTGTCCATCGTGCGCCAGACCGGCCAGCCGAGATCGCCGGTCTCGAAATAGCGCTTCTCGAGGTTCTGGAACGGGGCCTCAGGGCGGTGCTCAGGATGACCAGGCAAATGGATCTTGCGGTATTTGCCGACGATTGAACCCGATTTGTCGACGAGGATCGCCGTGTTGAAGCGGCGCTTGCGACCGTCCTCATGGGCCAGTTCGCAATAGCCGAGATGGAAGCCGACACCGAGGCGTTTCGCCTCGTCGAAGAGGGGCGCCGTCTCATTGGACGGCATCGCGCTCTCGAAATGGCTGTCGATCTCGTCCTCGTCGTCGATCCACCAATGCGGGAAGAAGGCGGTGAGCGCGGCTTCCGGATAGACGATGAGATCGCAGCCATGGCCCTTGGCCTGGCGCATCAGATCGATCATGCGGGCGACAGCGGATGCCCTGCTCTCGCTGCGCTGGATCGGGCCGAGCTGGGCTGCGGCGATGGTCAGGATACGGCTCACCGAAGGGTCTCCATGGCGGGCGCCTTGCGCGGACCCCGGACCGGAGCGGCTGAACTGTCAGGCATGGGCGAATGCTCGGCTGGACGCATGCGGCGCGTCAAGCGCCGGCGGTCGCGGGGATGGTCTGCTCCGGACGCAGACGGGCGCCCGGAGCGGCATTTTTCGACAGCGCCCATCAGGGCGCCTTCATGTTCAGAGCGCCTTTTTCAAAGCGCCTTTGCCAGCCGCGGATCGAGCGAGTCGCGCAGGCCGTCGCCGAGCAGGTTCACCGCGAGCACGGTGATCGAGAGGAAGATCGCCGGGAACAGGATGATGTGGGGCTTGACCTGCCAGAGTGCGCGTCCCTCGGCCATGATGTTGCCCCAGGAGGGCGTCGCCGGCGGAATGCCCGCGCCGATGAACGACAGGATCGCCTCGATGATCATGGCGCTGGCGCAGATATAGGTCGCCTGCACGCTCATCGGCGCGAAGGTGTTGGGCAGGATATGGCGGAAGATGATGCGCGGCGTGCGGGCACCGTTGGCGATCGCCGCCTCGACATAGGGCTGCTCGCGCAGCGAGAGCACGACGCCGCGCACAAGGCGGGCGACGCGCGGAATCTCCGCGACGGTGATCGCGATGATGACGTTCTGGATCGAGCCGCGCGTCAGCGCCATCAGGGCGATGGCGAGCAGGATCGGCGGGATCGACATCATGCCGTCGATGATCCGCATGACGATGCCGTCTGCCCAGCGCACGAAACCGGCGAAGAGCCCGATGGACAGACCGATGACCGAGGACAGGATGGCCACGCTGAAGCCGACGACCAGCGAGACCCGGGCGCCATAGATTACGCGCGAATAGATGTCGCGGCCGAGCATGTCGGTGCCGAACCAGTAGAGCTCGGAGGGCACGCGCGTCCGACGCGAGGTCGCGATGGCGGTCGGATCGACCGTCCAGAGCAGCGGCGCGAAGATGGCGATCAACGCCATCAGCACGAGCAGTGAGCCACCGATCGCCACGGCAGGATGCCGGCGCAGATAGCGGCGGAAGCGGAACCAGCGGCTCGGCAGCGGCGCGACGCCGGGTTCGGCCAAAGCGGCCAGCGCGGACGGCGCTGGAAGGGAGGTTTGCATCGTCAATAGCGTATCCTCGGATCGACGATCGTGTAGGTCAGGTCGATGAGCAGGTTCACCAGCACGTAGACCAGGCTGAACATCAGGACGACGCCCTGGATGACCGGATAGTCGCGCCGCAGGATGGCGTCGACGGTGAGCCGGCCGAGACCGGGAATGGCGAAGACGCTTTCGGTGACGACCGCGCCGCCGATCAGGAGCGCGATGCCAATGCCGATGATCGTCACGATCGGCACGGCGGCGTTCTTGAGTGCGTGAAGGAAGAGCATCTGGCGCGGCGAGACGCCCTTGGCCTGCGCCGTGCGGACATAGTCCTGCTGCAGCACCTCGAGCATCGTGGCCCGCGTGATGCGCGCGATCAGCGCGATATAGACCAGTCCGAGCGTCACCGAGGGCAGGATCAGGTTCCGGAACCAGGGCCAGAACCCCTGCGACAGCGGCGTGTAGCCCTGCACCGGCACCCAGTCGAGCTGCAACGCGAAGACATAGGCCAGCAGGTAGCCGACGACGAAGACCGGGACCGAGAAGCCGAAGACGGCGAAGGCCATGGCGCCGCGATCGATCCAGCTCCCGGCCTTCCAGGCGGCGATGACGCCCATCGGCACGGCGATCGTCACGGCGAAGATCAGCGTCAGCACCATCAGGGAGAGCGTCGGCTCGATGCGCTGGGCGATGAGCTGCGTCACCGGCAGTGAGGTGAAGATCGAGGTGCCGAGGTCGCCCTGCAGCACGCGGAAGGCCCATTCGGCGAAGCGCACGAGATAGGGCCGGTCGAGGCCCAGGCTGGCGCGGATCTTCTCGACATCGGCGGGCGAGGCCTGGTCGCCGGCGATCACCGCCGCCGGATCGCCCGGTGCGATGTAGAGCAAGGAGAAGACGAACAGGGCCACGAACGCCATCACGGGGATAGTCGTGATGATCCGTCTGACGATGAAGGCTAACATTGCGGCTTTCGCGCCCTTTGTCGTTCGATCCGGTGTGGTCGCGCCGGGCCCGTCATCGGTCCGGCGCTATGAAGACCCGGGTTCGCCGCACCTGATGCGCGCGACCCCGGATCGTCATGGGGGCGACGGCGCGCCCCCATGACGGGATGTCAAGTCTTCGACACGCCCCACAGGACCGGGAACGGTCCGCTGGTGACGCCAGAGATGTTCTTCCGCCAGGCCTGATAGCCGAGATAGAAGCCCGTCGGGCAGTAGACGACGTTCTGCACCGCCGCCGTGTTGAGCCGGCCCATCACCGCCTTCTCTTCGGCGATGTCCTTGGCGTTGAACCAGTTGGCGACTTCCGTCTCGACGGCCGGAACGTCCGGCCAGCCGAACCAGGCCTTGTCGCCATTGGCACGCACGGCGGTATAGGAGGCCGGGTTCACGCAGTCGGCGCCGGCATGCCAGGTGTGGAACATGCCCCAGCCGCCCTGGCTCGGAGGCGTCTTTTGGGCGCGACGGGCGCCGGTCGTGCCCCAGTCGGTCGCGACGAAGTCGACCTTCAAGCCGATGCTCTTGAGCAGTTCGGCGGTGACGTCGCCCATCGACTTGGTCGCCGACATGTCCTGCGCAACGACACAGACGACCGGCTCGTCCTTGTAGCCCGACTCGGCCAGGAGCTTCTTGGCGGCAGCCAGGTTCTTCGCCTTCATCATCTCGCCGCCGACTTCGGTGTAAAGCGGCGTGCCCGGCGTGAAGAACCCGCCCATCTCCTTCCAGAGCTTGTCGTCGTCGCCGACGATCGAGCGCATGTAGTCTTCCTGGTTCAGCGCCGTCATGACGGCCTGGCGCACCTTCAGGTTGTTGAAGGGCGGATGCAGGTGGTTCATGCGGAAGGCGCCGATATTACCGAGCGGATCGCCGATATCGACGTTGATGTTGGCGTTCCTCTTGAGAATCGGCACGAGATCGGAGAGTGCGGTCTCCCACCAGTCGACTTCGCCGTTCTGAAGCGCCGCAGCGGCCGTCGCCGCGTCGGGCATGATCACCCACTCGACGCGGTCGAGCAGCATCTTCTTGCCGCCGGAGAGCCATGAGGCGGGCTCGTCGCGCGGGACGTAGTCGGCGAACTTCTCGAACACCGCCTTGGCGCCCGGCACCCATTCGTTGCGCACGAATTTCATCGGGCCCGAGCCGATATATTCGGTGATCTGGGCGAAGGGATCGGTCTTGGCGATGCGCTCGGGCATGATGAAGGTGCAGGGCGAGTTGTTCTTGCCGAGCGCGAACAGCATCTTCGGATAGGGCTGCTTCAACGACCATTTGAAGGTCGTGTCATCGACGGCGACCAGTTCGTTTTCGATCGCCTTGATCATCAGGCCCATCGGATCGCGGGCCTGCCAGCGCTTCAGGCTCTGGACCACGTCCTTGGAGGTGACCGGCGCACCATCATGGAATTTAAGGCCGGGACGCAGCTTGAAGGTCCAGACCAGCCCGTCGGCGGAGACCTCCTCGCCCGAGGTCATCTGACGCTTCGGCTGGAAGTTCGAATCGATGCCGTAGAGCGTGTCCCAGACCAGCAGGGCGGCGTTGCGGACGACGTATTGAGTCCCCCAGATCGGGTCGAAATTGGCGAGGTTGGCCTGAGGCACGAAGCGCAAGGTCTTCGCGGCGACGCCCTGCGACAGGGCGGGCATCGAAAGGCCGCCGGTGGCCGCCAATGCGCCGGTCCCCGCGGCGGTTTTCAGAAATGTTCTGCGGTCCATCGATTTCTCCCCTGAAACGGCAACCTCTGTGCGGGTGACCTTGGCGCGAGTTTGGGCAGAAAAATCCGCCGTGACAACTCGTCTGACCGGCCATCCGCAGGCGGCAGACGGCTTGCACGCTTCGTGCCAAACGGAACGGGTTGCCAATTCGACGAGATCGGGGCGCTGGAGGCCGTTTCGGGGCGCGGAAATTTATTTCGGCGTTTCGAGAAGCCGGAGCGGGACCAGAGCCGTCGCCGCCTGCCTCATTCGCAGGCGGCTTTGCGGCAATGCTCAGATCGAGCCGGCCGGCGCATCGATCCGCGCAAAGGGCCGCGCGGCTTCAAAGGCCGCCGCGGCGCGCAGCACGAGGGCGTCGCGGCCGAAGGCGCCGACGACCTGAAGGCCCGCAGGAAGGCCTGCGCTCGTCAGCCCGCAGGGCAGCGAGATCGCCGGGGCCTGCGTGAGGTTGAACGGGTAGGTGAAGGGCGTCCAGCGCGTCCAGTCATCGCCATAGCCGCCATCGGCCGGGGTGTTGGCGCCCACCGCGAAGGCCGGCAGTGGCAAGGTCGGCGTCAGCAACAGATCGAACCGTGCATGAAATTGCGCCATCTTGTGCGCAAGCGCATTGCGCTGGTTCAGCAGCGCATCGACGTAAGTTGCGCCGGTGACACGCTCGCCCTGCTCGGCGACGGCGACGAGGCCGGGATCCATGCGCGCCCGCTCAGCGCGGCCGGCGCTGCGCAATGCGAGTGCGGCGCCTGCCGACCAGATCGCCATCAGCATCTCGATGGGGTCCTCGAAGCCGGGATCAACCTGCTCGACGCTGGCGCCCAGATCGCGGAACACCATCGCCGCGACTTCAGTCAGCGCGGCGATCTCGGGATCAACCGGCACATCGCCGCCCAGACGCGGCGACCAGGCGACCCGCAGCCCCTTCACCCCGCCCTTGAGCCCGTCGACATAATCCGGCGGGCGGTCGATCATCGCGGTCATGTCGCGGCTGTCGGGCTGGCCGATCGCGTTCATCGCCAGCGCCGTGTCGGCGACGGTGCGCGTCAGCGGGCCGAGGTGGGCGAGGAAGCCCATGGTGGAGACGGGCCAGGCCGGCACACGGCCATAGGTGGGTTTCAGGCCGACGACGCCCGTGAAGGCGGCCGGGATGCGCACCGAGCCGGCGCCATCGGTGCCGATATGGATGCAGCCGAGGTTAAGCGCCGCGCAGGAGGCCGCGCCGGCCGACGATCCGCCGGGGCCGGTCGCGATGTTCCAGGGGTTGCGGGTGATGCCAGAGAGCGGGGAATCGCCGACGCCCTTCCAGCCATATTCCGGCATCGTCGTCTTGCCGAGGAAGACCGTTCCCGCTTCGCGCAACCGCGCCGCCGCAGGAGCGTCCTCTGCGAAGGGCGCATCCGACGCCACGGCCGAGCCACGCCGCATCGGCCAGCCGGCAATGCCGATATTGTCCTTGATGGTGACGGGCACGCCGTCGAGCGGCCCGAGCGGCTCGCCCTTCAGCCAGCGCGCCTGCGAGGCCTCCGCCATGGCCAGCGTCACCGCCGCGTCGCGCACGACGAAGGCGTTGATCTGCGGCTCGAAGCGCTCGATGCGCTCAAGCGCGTCCCTGGCGACCTCGACCGGCGACAGCTTGCGGCTGGAGAAGAGCGGGCCGAGTTCGGCGGCAGAAAGCGATGCGATCGTCGTCATGGGCCTGTCCTGTCTACGTCGTTCGGAAACATCTCGCCGTCATTGCGAGCGCAGCGAAGCAATCCAGAAGGGCTCGCTCGACGGCCCCTGGATTGCTTCGCTGCGCTCACAATGACGATGCAGCCTAAGCATTCGCGACGCGCCAGGCCGCGCTGAGCAGCACATTCGCGCCGGCGGTCATGTCCTCGTCGGTGCTGAACTCGGCCGGATTGTGCGAGAGGCCGCCGATCGAGGGGATGAAGACCATGGCGGTCGGGCAGAGCCGCGACATCATCTGCGCATCGTGGCCGGCGCCGGAGATCATGCGGCGGATCGGCAGCCCGAGTTCGGCGGCGCTCTGCTCCACACCGGCGATCAGTTCCTCCGCGAAGGGCGTGGCGGGGAAGCGGGCGAGGTCGCGGAAGGAAATCTCAATGTCGTCGCGGGCCGAAAGCTCGGCGCAGAAGGCCCGGACGGCTGCCTCCGCCTGCGCCAGAGGCGCATCGAGCGGGTTGCGCAGGTCGAGCGTCATGACGACCGTCTCGGGGACGACGTTGACGTTGGCCGGCTGCACGCGGATGACGCCGCAATTGGCGAGCTGGCCTTGAATCGTCTTCGTCACCTCGTTGGCGAAAACGATGATGCGCGCGGCAGCGAGGCCCGGATCCTTGCGGTAGACCATCGGCGTGGTGCCGGCATGGCTCGGGCGGCCCTTCAGGGTCAGTTCGAGCCAGCAGATCGCCTGGATGCCGGTGACAGCGCCGAGCCCGCCGCCCTCGCTTTCCAGCACGGGCCCCTGCTCGATATGCATCTCGAGATAGGCGTGCGCGGGCAGGAAGCCCGGCTGTTCGGCCCCCTCATAGCCGATGCGCTTCAATTCCTTGCCGAGCACCGCGCCCTCGGCGTCCAGCTCGGCATGGGCGGCGGCGACACTCATGCCGCCGGCCCAGACATAGGAACCGAGCATGTCGGGATGGAAGCGCGCACCCTCCTCATTGGTGAAGGCGATCACGGCCATGTCGCGCTTCGGCGTCAGGCCGGCATCGCGCAGTGTCGCCAGCACCTCGACGCCGGCGATGACGCCGAGCGCGCCATCAAAGCGGCCGCCGGTGCCGACGGTGTCGATATGGGAGCCCATGATGACGGCGGGACCGTCCTCCCGGCCCTTCAGGATGCCGACGATGTTGCCGATCGCATCGATTTTCACATCGAGGCCGAGCGCCTTCATCTCGGCGACCAGCCAGCCGCGGCCCTGCCTGTCCTCGTCGCTCAGAGCAAGACGGCGGCAGCCGCCTTCCGGCGTCGCACCGATGACCGAGAGCGCCGCGAGCCGCGACACCAGCCTGGCGCCGTCGATCCTCAGATTGCTGCTCATCGTTCATCTCCATCGAGGCCGGCCTTGTCACAGCCGAACGCGCAGGCAAGATGCAAGCCGCCGCGCCGACGTGATCCCGTTCTCCATAGTCGGGCCGGCATGCACCTGTCGATGGCCCGCCCGGGTTCCCGCAGGACCGCTTTGGCGTGCAATGGTCCGGCCCGACATGCTATAATTGCAATAAAGAGGATCTGAGGGCCGCTGGCAGCAGTGCCCGGCGGCCAGGGGTCGGCCTCGCTGGGGAACGTCATGACCGACGAAGACATCGCATTGGTCAGGGAGAGTTTCGCGCATCTCCATCGCCGCAAGGGCGAAACCGCGGCGCTGTTCTATGGCCGCCTTTTCGAGATCGCTCCCGAGGTGAGGCGCTTGTTCAAAGGCGATATCGCCGCGCAGGGCATCAGCCTCATGGAAATGCTGACGGTCACGATCGCGACCCTGCGCGATCCCGCGGGGTTCACAGCCCTGCTGCAGAAGCTCGGCCGAGCCCATCGCGGTTATGGCGTCGAAGAGCGACATTACGACACTGTCGGAGCCGCCTTGATCTGGACGCTGCGGACCTCACTCGGGCCGGGCTTTACGCCTGAGATCGAGCGGGCGTGGACGTCGCTTTACGGCGACATCGCGGCTGTCATGATCGCGGCGGGCCGCGCCGCCTGAGCCGAAGCCTGGCGTCGTCCGAAAAACCGCTTCCCCATTCTCGGCATCATGCTCTGGAGGCGCGGCCCGCCGCGTGCTCAGAACTCTTCCCAGCCGGCGTCGCCGCCGCGGCTGTTGGCGACCTTCCTGGCGGGCGCCCGGGGCTGGACGAAGGCGACCTCGGCGAGTTGGCGCAGGCGGGCGGGCTCGGAGGCCGGCGGCGCCGAGCGCGCCGAGGCCGGTGGGCGGTAGGCGACGACGGTGCCGTCTGCGTCCGGTCCGGTCTTGAACGCGGCGACGAGATCGTTGAGCTGGGCTATCTTGCTCGAGAGCGAGCCGGCCGAGGCCGCGCTTTGCTCGGAGAGCGCGGCGTTCTGCTGGGTCATCTCGTCGAGATGGGCGACGGCCTGGCTCATCTCGTCGATGCCGCTGGCCTGCTCGCCCGATGCTGCGGAGATCTCGGCGATGGTGGCGGCGACCTTCTCCGACGCGCTGAGGATCTGGCTGAGCTGCTCGCCGGCCTGGCGGACGAGCTTCACACCCTCGCCGACCTCGCTGTTGGAAGACGAAATCAGGCCGGAGATGTCCTTGGCGGCTTCGCTCGACCGCTGCGCCAGCGTGCGGACCTCCGAGGCCACGACGGCGAAGCCCTTGCCGGCGTCGCCGGCACGCGCGGCTTCCACCGCTGCGTTCAGCGCCAGGAGATTGGTCTGGAAGGCGATGTCGTCGATCACCCGAATGATGTCGGAGATCTTCTGCGATGCGCTCTCGATGCGGGCCATGGCGTCGACCGCCTGGCCGGCGATGACGCCGCCCGACTGGGCCGCCTGCATCGCATCATTGGCGACCGAGGCCGCCTGGCGCGAGGCCTGGGCGGTCGCCTTGACCGACGCGGCCAGCTCTTCGGTGGTGGCCGCGGTCTCCTCCAGGCTCGACGCCTGCTCTTCGGTGCGCTTGGAGAGGTCGTCGGCGCCCATGTTGATCTCGCGGGCGGCGAGGCCGACATCGGCCGAGGTCGTCTGGATCGTGCGCACCGTCGAGGACAGGCGATCCACCGTCGCGTTGAAATCGTCGCGCAGCTTGACGTAGTCGGCCGGCAGGTCGATCTCGATGCGATGGGTCAGGTTGCCATGCGACAGCTCGGCCAGGCCGGTCGCGAGCGCTCCGACGACCTTCTCCAGTTCCTGCGCCTGCTGGAGCCGCTGCTGCGCCGAGAGCTGGCGCTGTTCTTCCGTCGAGCGACGGCTTTCGTCCATCAGGCTGGCCTGGGACGCGGCCTCGGCCTGCAGCCGCTCCTTCTCGATCGCGGCGCTGCGCAGCACGTTCACTGCGCCCGCCATGTCGGCGAACTCGCCGCTGCGGAAGGTCGGAACCACTGATTCGATGTCGCCTGCGGCGAGGCGCTCCATCGCGCCTTTGAGGCTGGCGAGCGGCTTCATCATGCGGCGCACCAGCAGGAACAGCGCAATGCCGGCGACGGCGGCGATCACGAGGCCGGCGATGACGTTGCCGGTGATCATCTCGCTGATGACGGCGAGGAAGTCCTGCTGCTTGATGCCGACATAGAGGACGCCGATGACGCTGTTGTCGGATTTCTGGATGATCGGCTCGTAGATCGTGAAATAGGGCGTGCCGAGAATGTCCGCCGCGCCGGAATAGGTCGTGCGCTGCTTGAAGACCGCATCATGGGCGGCGCCCGGCGCGAGCTTCGTGCCGACGGCGCGCGAGCCGTCGGGCTTCTGCACATTGGTCGCGACACGGACGTCGCCCATGAAGACCGTGGCGGTGCTGCCGGCCAGCGCCTTGACCTTGTCGACCGCCGCGAAGTTGCCGTTCACCAATTCGTTACCGAAGAACAGCTTGTCGCCTTCCAGCCTGGGCTCGCCCTTGGTCGCGAGCAGGTCGCGCAGCAGGTTGATGTTGACGGAGAGACTGACCTGGGCGCGTTCGCGCATGGCCTTCTCGGCCGCCTGCAGCGAGACCAGAACGGATGCGGCGACGGCAATGCCGACGAAAAAGACGCCGACGATCGCGAGGCGGGTCGCGATCGGCAGGCGGATGGACAACAGCTTTTTCATGGAGGACCCGGTCTGGAAGAGGTGCCGGCGCAAGAATCGAACTCTTTCGCAAGATGTTCGGCCATGCTCGGACGGCGTGGGATTTTCTGTCTCATGCGTAGGCAACTGCGCCTCGAACAGACGCAACTATAGGCACCGGCAAGTCTCATCTATTCGCGGCTCGAAGCTGGCGTTCATTGGCGAACCGCTGCAACAGCCACTCAGATTCGGTTTAGACTTGACCAAATACGTGAAGATTGACTTAACCTTGCGGATACCCTGGAGCGCCGGGCAAACCGGTGGTTGCACGTCGCGCGCTGGCCGGAATGGCCGCCGCCTCGGCCATGATCCCAGGCTATTCCGCTTCTGTTGCCGATCGGCCACAGCCATGCGCCGCCACATTTTTGCCACATCGCGTTCACCCCTCGGCCATGTCGGACGCCTTGAACGGTTCGTGTGGCGATTGCGATGGAACGCCTCCGCCCCACCGCCGTTGATGATCCGCGCCCGCAAGACCAATAAAGCAGAGTCAAACTTCATGTCCGCCGACAAGACCGCCGCCCGCGTCTCCTCCTCCCGGTTCGGGCGCCCCCTGAAACGCCTGTCTGCGCTGCTCATGCCGCTGCTCCTGGTGGCTTGCGTGAGCGCCAAGCCGCAGCCCTTCGAGGTTGCGCACGCGCCGGGCTTCAACGTCAGCGCCCAATATCTCGCCATGTATGGCGAGCGCCCCGACGAGCAGTTCCCGCTGCCGGCGACGGATCTCTCGGAGGTCGATCCGCGCTTCCTGCGCCGCGAGGTCGCCTACCCGACGCGCGAACAGCCCGGCACGATCGTGGTCGATACCGACAACAAGTATCTCTACCTCGTCCGCGAGAATGGCCGCGCCATCCGCTACGGCATCGGCGTCGGCAAGCAGGGCATGTCCTGGCGCGGCCGCGCCACGGTCGGCCGCAAGGCGGCCTGGCCGCGCTGGACGCCGACGGCCTCGATGATCGCCCGCGACCCCGAGAAGAACGGCCCCTGGGCCGGTGGGATGGAGTCCGGCCTCGACAATCCGCTCGGCGCACGAGCGCTCTATCTCTATCAGGGCAATCGCGACACGCTCTACCGCATCCACGGCACCACCGAGCCATGGTCGATCGGCCAGTCGGTCTCGAGCGGCTGTATCCGCATGTTCAACCAGGATGTCATCGACCTGCACAGCCGCGTCCCGACCGGCACGGCGGTCGTCGTCCTGAACCGTGGTCAGCTGCTCGCGCCGGAGAGCGGCGAAGGCTTCGACGAGTTCACCTCCGAAGGCAGCATCTGACGCAGGGTCAGAGCGGCGCGGCGTTGCCGACAGCCCTGTTCGGCCATGCCGACCTCTCCACCCGCTCCTTCGTCACGAGCAGCGGCGCCGCGCCTTGATACCGTCACATGCACCCACCACCTCTTGAGCGGCGGCGCATCCGCGCTGCCCGACATGAGAGGAGATGACGATGACGCCGCAAGAACGCGACGTGATCGCCGGGATTTTCGACCGCCTGAAGCAGGCGGCCAACCAGCCCCGCGACCCCGAGGCTGAGACCTACATCGCGGGGCGCCTGCGCGAGCAGCCTTATGCGCCCTACGCCATGGCCCAGGCCGTCTATGTCCAGGAAACCGCGCTGACCAACCTGCAGGCGCAGGTCGAGGATCTGCAGGCGCAACTGCGCGAATTGCAGAGCCGTCCGGCGGAGGCGCCCGCGCAGGCCGGCGGCTTCCTGTCGGGCATCTTCGGCGGTGCGCAGCCGGCGGCGCGACCGCGCTCGGTGCCCTCCTTCCCGCAGCGCTCGCAGGATGCCCCCTCCCCGGCCTGGTCGGGACAGCAGCCAGGCGCGATGGCGGCGGCTCCGGCTCCTCAGCCCGGGCCAGGCATGCAGCAGCCCGGCCCGTGGGCCAACCAGGCGGCGCAGCAGCCTCCCGGCCGTGCCGGCGGCAGCTTCATGGCGACAGCGCTGACGACGGCGGCTGGCGTAGCCGGCGGCATGATGCTCGGCAGCGTGCTGAGCAACGCCTTCGGCGGCGGTGGCGCAGCCAAGGCGGCGGAAGGCGGAGCCCAATCCAGCCTTGCCGACAGCGTCGGCGGCAACACCGGCACGGGCGCCAGCACGGCAGGCTATGATGACGGTTCGTCCAATTCGGGCACCGGCCAGAACACCGGCGCGGATACGCAGCCGGCCGGCTATGACGACGGCTCCTCCAATGCGGGCAATTATCAGCAGGCCGGCCACGAGGAACCCGTCGATGCCGGCTATGACGACGGATCGAGCGGATTCGACGGCGGCGACGACGACAACTGGGCCTGACCCAGCGCCCTGGCCTTCGGCCTGCGGCATGAAATGAGGAACCCGCCCGGCGCGAGCCGGGCGGGTTCTTTCATCTCAGGTCCCGCATGCCCGCTGCCACGGGCGGCGGCTGATCAGATCACCAGCACCTTGGCGCCGACGCGGACGCGCTCGTAGAGGTCGGTGACGTCGTCATTGGTCATGCGAATGCAGCCCGATGAAACAGCCTGGCCGATGGTGTGGGGCTCGTTGGTGCCATGGATGCGGTAGAGCGAGGAGCCGAGATACATGGCGCGCGCGCCCATCGGGTTTTCCGGACCGCCGGCCATGAAGCGCGGCAGATCGGGCCGGCGCTTGAGCATTTCGGGCGGCGGCGTCCAGGTCGGCCATTCCGCCTTGCGGCTGACCGATTTCATGCCGGCCCAGGAGAAGCCGGGACGCCCGACGCCGATGCCGTAGCGCAGAGCCGTGCCGTTCGGCTGGACCAGGAAGAGGAAGCGCTGCGGCGTGTCGATGATGATCGTGCCGGGCTTGTGTGGGCCGGCATAGGCGACCTCCTGCTTGCGGAAGCGGGGATCGATGACCCGTTCGATCGGGCGCTCCATCTCGATCGGCTGGCCCAGCGCGGCGACGCGGCCGCCAAGCCCCTGCTGTCCTTGCGCGCGCCGACCGGCCGCCTGCTCGAAGGGGTCCGCCTCGTAGCCGGCCGGCGGCCTGGCGCTGCGACCATAGGCGGAATAGCCGCCGGGCCGGTTGTAGACCGCCCCGCCCCGGCCCTGCGGCGTCGGATCGCGGCCCGTCATCAGCATCTCGATGAAGCCGCCGCCGTAATTGCCCCGCCCTGTCGAGGCGGTGACCATCGGATCGGCCTGGGACGGATAAGCGTAATTCTGGGCGAGGGCCGATCCGGGAAGGGCGGCCGCTCCCGACAGCACGAGCAGCGGAACGAAGAGGACTGGACGCATGACGCAACTCTCTCGACATCGACTGCCGGAAAGCCTGCGGGGGTGTCTTAAAAGGAATGGTGAATCGTTGACCTTTGCCGGGCGTCAGGGCTGTTTATCGGGCCCATTCGACGAATTAACCTTAGTGGAGCGGAAACGGACAGGGTGAAGGAAGCGTTGCCGCCAAGGGGCTGCGTCAGCGCCGTGTTGCTCTCGCGCGATCAACGCCGTCGGCTTCGGCGCGCCGCCCACCACAGCAGCAACAAAGTGCGCCAGCGGGCAACGTCGCAGGCCAGAATTACGGCACCATAGACCAGCGCGCCAAGGACGACCTGCAGGGCCAGTTCGGGCACGGCCGCGAACCGGTCCCGCAGCGGCCAGATCGCGGCCGCCATGGCCGCCACGGCAAGCAGGACCGCGCCGCAATCGCGCCATGACGGCAGCACCGGCAGCAGACGCAACGCGGCGATCGCGGTGATCGCGAGCACGACGAGGAAAGCCGTCGTCTGCGCCGCCGCGTAGACGATCGGGGACGAGGCGGCGAACGCCACCACGATCGCGACATTGGCGCCAAGGGCGACGATCGCCGCGAGCGTCGCGACGAGCGTGCGCTTCTCGATCAGGAAGGCCGGATAGAGCCCGGCCTGGAAGATCGCGATCGCGACGAAGCCTGGCAGGAGGGGGGCCATATAGGCCGAGAAGCGCCCCTGAAAGCTCGGCGGCACCAGGATGCGGTCGAAGGCCGGCAGCGCCAGCGCAAAGCCCACGGCAGCCGGCAAGGCCACGGCAAGCACGATGACGATGTTGGTCGCGATCCGCTTTTGCGCCGCGCGCCGCCCGCGCGTCTCATCGAGGCGGATCACCTGCCGCAACAGCACGATTTCGAGCGTGGTGCTGAGCGCGCCGAACAGGCGCAGGCCCATGTCGGAGGCGAGCGAGAAGTAGCCCGCCTCGGCAAAGCCATGCGCTCCGGCCAGCAGCGAGCGATTGAGCAAGGGGATCAGGGAGTAGATCGCATTGCCGGCGACGATCGGCAGGGCGTATTTCGCGAAGGTCCAGGCGACGTCCCGGCGCGCAGCCGCGAAGGACAGCGGCGCGTCAGCCAGCACCCGCCTGACCGAGACGAGCGCCACGGCCGCGCTGAGCAGCCCGCCCAGCAGCACCACCGTCGGGTCGCGCGTCAGCCAGGCGCCGCCGACCATCAGGATCAGCGCCAGCAGGTTCTTGACGATCACCAGCCGGGCATAGGCGGCGTCGAGGAACCGCGCCCGCGCGATCGCGCCGTGATAGTCGAACAGGCCTGCGCCGACGCCCGCCAGCACGGAGGCCGCGAGCATCATCGCCGGCATGCGGAAGTCTATTCCCGCGACGACGGCGGCCAGCAGCAAGGCGCAGAGCGTCATGCTGACGCCGGCAACGAGGAGATCCAGCGTGGCGCGGATTTCGGGCTGCGTCTCGCGCGTCCTCAGCGAGTAGAACCGCACCGCCGAGAGCCTGACCCAGTCGAGCAGCGCCGTGTTGACGAGCACGATGATCGCCGCGCCGATGGCGTAGCGGCCGAACTCCGCCGGGCCGAGGAAAAAGGCGATCAGCAGGCCGAGGACGAAATTCAGCCCGGCATTGACGACGAAGGGCACGAGGACTGTCATTGCAGCTCTGTCATGTCGTCCCGACGTCCCTCACCGACGGCGCACCAGCCGTCACGGCGCGACTCGGCCAGACGCCCGCGATCCCGGCCGATCCGGCGTAGCGGGCCAGCGCGTGTTTTCCAAGCGCCGGATCAAGTCCCGCGTCGAGGCGCAGCGGTCACGCCCGAAAGCAGGGCGATGGCATCGCGTCGGTTTGAACCGGATGCTACGAGTCGCGTTGACGACCATGAGCTTCTCTCTCGCAAGGATTCATCCATGACGTCGGCGCCGCTTCATCGGCTGGTTTATACCTCGATCTATCGTGCCGGCAGGGTCGACAGCGAGCTCGTGGCGCTGCGCGCCATTCTGTCAGTTTCGCGCAAGAATAATCAGGCCGCCGACGTCACAGGCTATCTGATCTTCGACGGAGACTGCTTCGTGCAGGTCCTGGAAGGACCGCGGGCGGCCCTTGAGGCGACAATGTCGCGCATTGAACGTGACGATCGCCATCGCGATGTGACCGTCCTGGCGATCCGCCCGGCGGAAAAGCGAAGTTTCGACAGTTGGACGATGGGCGGCTATCGCCGCACGCCGCAGCAGGACCCGATCTTCGCCGCACATGGCGTCCACGGCAAGATCGACATCTCGCGCATGGGGTTCGAGACGGCGGTTTCGCTGGCCGAGGCCCTCAGCGCCGAGCAGGCGAAGCAGGCGCGGTAGGCGCAGGCGGGCCATCGCATGCGCTGCCCGAATAGGACGCCGCGCCGATGCGGCTTCCCGCGACGCGACGGCGCGTCTATTGCGGAGGGCCATGACACCCTCCCTGCCTCCGCTGCGCCTTGCCCGCGACGATGATTCCGAGCCGCTCGCGGCCCTGATCGCGGCGAGTTTCGCCGAGTATCCGAACTGTTTCTTCGAATGGTCTGAGTTTCCCGAGCTGCGGCGGCCCGCCAGCCATTTCGCCGCCAAGGGCGGCAGGCTCTGGGTCGCTGAGGCGCCCGGCGGCGGCATCGCCGGTTCGCTCGGCGCGACGCCGGTCCCGGAGCAGAACGCCGTCGAGATCACCAAGGTCTATGCCGCGCCGGCCTATCGCGGCACGGGGCTCGCGCAAGCGCTGTTTCGCGAGGCGCTGCGCTTCGCCGGAGCCGGCGGCTTCGACGCCATGATGCTCTGGTCGGATTCGCGCTTCGCCCGCGGCCACCGTTTCTACGAGAAGCTCGGCTTCCGGCGCTGGCCCGGCGAGCGCTACCTCGCGGACGTCTCCGAGACCTGGGAATATCCGTTCCGCCTGACCCTGCCGCAGCAGGCATGACCGTCGGCCCGGTTCTGCGCGCCCTGCTCGGCATCGCGCTGCTCACCGTCATGGATGCGGTGGTGAAGGCGCAGATGCAGGCGCATCCCTTCATCCTGACGCTGTTCATGCGTTTCGCGATGGGCGGGATTTGCGCGCTCATCGTGCTCGCCTTCGTCCGCCCGCCTGCGCCGACGCGCGAGAGCCTGATCGGCAACGCAGTCCGCGTGCCGGTGGTGGTGGTGACGGCCGGCAGCTTCTTCTATTCGCTCTCGGTCCTGCCGTTGGCGGAGGCCCTGACGCTCGCCTTCCTCGCGCCGGTCTTCGTCGCGCTGCTCGGCGGGCTCATGCTCAAGGAGCGGATGGACAGCCGCATCCTTCAGGCTCTGGGCTTCGGCGTTGCGGGCATGCTGGTGATGGTCTGGCCGCGCCTGCAAGGCCATGTCAGCGGAGCCGGCCTCGGCGTCGCGGCCGCGCTGTTCTCCGCCGTCGCCTATGCCTTCAACCTGGTCCTGCTGCGGCGGATCGCGATGAAGGAGCATCCGGCCGTGATCGTGGTCTTCCAGAACTGCGGGCCGGCGCTTTGCCTGGCCATCCCCGCCGCGCTCAGCTTCGTGCCGATGACCGCCCGCGACCTCCTGGTCTATCTCGCGGCCGGCGCGCTCGGCGTCGCCGGGCACCTGACGCTGACCTCGGCCTTCGCCCGGGCCGAGGCCTCGCGGCTGGCGCCGCTGGAATACACCGCGCTGATCTGGGCGAGCCTGCTCGGCTATTTCGTCTTCGGCGAAGTGCCGCTGATCACCACCTATGCCGGTGCCGTGCTGATCGTAGCGGGAGCGATCGCGATCAGCCGGAGGTAGGAACGTCGCCGCAAATTCGCCGGCTTCCTGCGATGTTTGCCGCGTCGGGTTGGCTATGGGGGAGGCTGTCATGACGAGGATGCCCCGCGCCACCCCACGCTGACCATGCCGGCACCTGCTTTCCGCCGGCAGCTACGAGCAGCGCTTGCGTCGCTTGCCCTGCATGGCATTCTCCTGGCTGCCTTCGCGCTGATGCCGACGGTCGACCAATTTGCGCCGCCGGCCGAGGACAGCATCCCCGTCGAGGTCGTGATCGAGCAACGGAGCGCCGCAACCGTTCCTCCCGCTGCGATGGCCTCCCCTGCCCCGCCACCCGGCACAGCCACAACGGCTCCGCCCCCTGTCGACACGACGCCCTCGGGCCCGGTTCGCGCCGGCAAGCTCTTTTCAGACACGATCCTCGACAGCCCACGGAGCAGCGGAACCCGCGCGCTGCTGGCCCGGCTCGACGAGGCCGAGCGCATCGAACAGCTGTGCAATCTCGAAGCGATGAGCCAGATTCACGCTTGGAAAGCGGATCTCGCCCCCGACCGGGTCATTGCCTATACGATGGCCGCGACGACGTTCTCAGATCACACGCTTCGAGCCGATGGCGCGGTCTTCCGCAGCAAGCAGCACTGGTACCGTCTGAGATTCAGCTGCGAGATGGCGCGAAGCCACCAAAAGGTCGTGGCTTTCTCCTTCAAGGTGGGCGATTCCGTTCCGCGTCGCGAGTGGGCGTCGCGCAATCTGCCACCCGTTCATTGATGTCACCGCATCAAGTCGCGGGCACCTTCACCGGAAAAATCATGCAGGTCTCGGTGCCGTGCGCCAGCAGCCTGCCGCGCTCGTCGACGAGCCGCCCCTCGCTGGTCGCGACCGTGCCGCCGCGATGGATCAGCTTGCCTTCGCAGCGCACCGTGCCGCTGCCGGGCATGACCGGCCTGACATAGTTCACCTTCATCTCCAGCGTCGTGTAGCCCTCGCCGGGCTTCAACGTCGCATGGGCGGCGCAGGCCATGGCTGAATCGAGGATCGTCGCGGTCCAGCCGCCATGGATCGTCCCGAGCGGATTGAAGAAGCGCGCCGAGGGACGACCGACGAAGACCACCCTGCCCTCCTCGACCTCGACGAGGTCGAAATCCATCGCGTCGGCGAAGGGCGGGCCGGGATGGCGGCCCTCGATCATGCCGCGCAGGAAATCGAGCCCGCTGCCGGCGAGCAGGGTCTCCCGCGATACCACTCCAACCTCGCGCGCCATCGCCTGCTCCACCGTGTATCTAACGTGTAGATACACGATAATGATGGACTGCCCGCGTGGTCAAGCCGGCTCAGGCTGTCAAACAGGCTTCGAGACCGTTCCGCGCGCGACACGGCGCAGCGCCTTCAGCCGGTCGCGCGTCTCGTTCCAGTTGTCCTTGCCCAGCCCGCCCTCAATGCGCTCCTGCGCCTGCCGCCAATGCGGGATCGCGGCCTCGATCGCGGCGCGCCCCTTGTCGGTGACGGCATGGATCGAAGCGCGTCCCTTGCACGCGACGGGCTCGATCAGCCCGGCCGAGGCGAGCAGTTGCAGGTTGCGCGTCAGCGATGTCCGCTCCAGCGCGAAGCGTTCGGCGAGTTCCGTCACGGAGCGCCAGGCGCCGGTGCTGAGCGCCGAAAGCAGCACGAACTGCGTGATCTTGAGCCCACTCGGGCGCATCGCCTCGTCATAGGCGCGCGTCACCGCCCGCGCCGTCATACGCACATGCAACGCCACGCAGGTGCGAGCGATGTCGTCCAGCGGCGGGGCGGGCGTCGCGAGGGCTGGCGAAGCGGGTTCAGGCACATTTGTCGTCATTCCGCCATGCTAGCGTGTTCAGTCGCACTTGCCAGCAGGCGCTTCCGTGCCGCCCGGGATTCACCTTTCGAGGGGATCGTTTCTTGACTCTGCGAGGGCGCGCGCCTATCTCCCCGGCATCGGTTGGCACTCACGGATCGAGACTGCTAACAGATGCCCGTCGCGGGCTCGAAGAGACCGCACTGAAATTCTACTAAGAGGAAGACAGAACCATGAAGTTCCGTCCGCTGCATGACCGCGTTGTGGTCCGTCGCCTTGATGGCGAAGAGAAGACCAAGGGTGGCATCATCATCCCCGATACCGCCAAGGAAAAGCCCCAGGAGGGCGAGGTGGTTTCCGTCGGCCCCGGCGCTCGCGACGAGGCTGGCAAGCTTGTTACGCTGGACGTCAAGAAGGGCGATCGCGTCCTCTTCGGCAAGTGGTCCGGCACCGAGGTCAAGATCGACGGCCAGGATCTCCTGATCATGAAGGAATCCGACATCATGGGCGTCATCGGCTGAACGCCTGAGACCGCTCTTCCCGTCATTTCATAAGGAGTTGCTCTCATGGCAGCCAAAGACGTCAAGTTCTCCACCGATGCGCGCGACCGGATGCTGCGCGGCGTCGAAATCCTCAACAACGCCGTCAAGGTCACGCTCGGTCCCAAGGGCCGCAACGTCGTGATCGACAAGTCGTTCGGCGCACCGCGCATCACCAAGGACGGCGTCACCGTCGCCAAGGAGATCGAGCTCGCCGACAAGTTCGAGAACATGGGCGCCCAGATGGTGCGCGAAGTGGCCTCGAAGCAGAACGACGCCGCCGGCGACGGCACCACGACCGCCACCGTCCTGGCCGCCGCCATCATGCGCGAAGGCCTGAAGTCGGTTGCCGCCGGCATGAACCCGATGGACCTGAAGCGCGGCATCGACCTTGCGGTCGAGGCGATCGTTTCGGACCTGAAGAAGAACTCCAAGAAGGTCACGTCCAACGCGGAAGTCGCGCAGGTCGGCACCATCTCGGCGAATGGCGACGAGACGGTCGGCAAGATGATCGCGACGGCCATGCAGAAGGTCGGCAACGAGGGTGTCATCACCGTCGAGGAAGCCAAGACCGCCGAGACCGAACTCGACGTCGTCGAGGGCATGCAGTTCGACCGCGGCTATCTCTCGCCCTACTTCATCACCAACTCGGAGAAGATGGTCGCCGAGCTGGAAGACCCCTACATCCTGATCTTCGAGAAGAAGCTGTCCTCGCTCCAGGCGATGCTGCCGATCCTCGAGGCCGTGGTGCAGACCGGCAAGCCGCTGCTCATCATCGCCGAGGACGTCGAGGGCGAGGCTCTCGCCACGCTCGTCGTCAACAAGCTCCGTGGCGGCCTGAAGGTCGCGGCCGTCAAGGCTCCGGGCTTCGGCGATCGCCGCAAGGCCATGCTCGAGGACATCTCGATCCTGACCGCCGGTCAGATGATCTCGGAAGACCTCGGCATCAAGCTCGAGACCGTGACGCTCGCCATGCTCGGACGCGCCAAGAAGGTGCGTATCGAGAAGGAGAACACCACGATCATCGACGGCGCCGGCAAGAAGAAGGACATCGAGGCTCGCGTTTCGCAGATCAAGGCGCAGATCGAGGAGACCACCTCGGACTACGACCGTGAGAAGCTCCAGGAGCGTCTGGCCAAGCTCGCCGGCGGCGTCGCGGTCATCCGCGTCGGCGGCGCGACCGAAGTCGAAGTCAAGGAGAAGAAGGACCGCGTCGACGACGCCCTGAACGCGACCCGCGCGGCCGTCGAAGAAGGCGTTCTTCCCGGTGGCGGCGTTGCGCTCCTGCGCGCGCTCCAGACGGTCAAGTCGATCAAGACCGCCAATGACGACCAGAAGACCGGCGTCGAGATCGTCCGCAAGGCGATCATGGCCCCGGCCAAGCAGATCGTCGACAACGCTGGCGATGACGGCGCTGTCGTGGTCGGCAAGCTGCTCGAGTCGAAGGACTACGCCTACGGCTACAATGCTCAGACCGGCGAGTACGGCGATCTGGTCAAGATGGGCATCATCGACCCGACCAAGGTCGTGCGCACCGCCATCCAGGACGCGGCTTCGATTGCCGGCCTGCTGATCACCACCGAGGCGATGATCGCGGAGCTTCCCAAGAAGGACTCCCCGATGCCGATGGGCGGCGGCGGCGGCATGGGCGGCATGGACTTCTGATCCAGGCCCCCTTCGCTCCTGCGAAAACCATGGAAGGCCCGGCGCAAGCCGGGCCTTTTTTCTGTCGTGGGGATGACAATTTGCTCATCTTGACGTTGCGCCATTGAACGGCCGCATCGGCTGCGACATGGTCGCGCTCGCGGTTTCCGCCGCGATTCCAGGTCTGATCAGGAACTGCCGATGCGCCCGTTGAGTTTCGCCGTCGCCGCGCTCGCCCTCGTCGCGCTCGTCGCAGGCCAGCAGAGTGGCGCCGCCGGCATGATCGGCATGGGCGTGGTCGGCTTGCTGCTGGCGCTGGCGACGTTCCGCGCGCAGGCCATCGCCACTTTCCTGAAGATATTCTCGGTCATCTTCGCGGTCGAATTTGTTTTGACGGGCGCGGCCGCCCTGCTCGCCCAGACCGGTTACTGGCCCGCGAGCCTGCAGGCGCTTGCCCCGCCCGCGAGCCTGCCGATCACGATCGCGGTCTTCGGCCTCGTGGTCTACGGGATTTCGTTCGTACCCGCGATCCGGCGCATCGCGCGGCTCGCCTCGCCCTATTTCGAGGCCCCCGAGCGCACCACCGCGACGTTGTGGCCGGCGAAGCCGTTCAGCATCGGCACCGGGCGCATGGGCATCCTGCTGCTCGTTTTCCTCGTCGTGCTCAACCAGATCCAGGTCGGCATCTCGCTGCGCCTGTCCTTCTTCAACCGCGATTTCTACAATGCCATTCAGGAGAAGGACGCGGCGAGCTTCTGGTACCAGCTGATCTTCGTCTTCAGCGTCTGGGCCGGGATCTCGGTTCTGTCCAACCTGATCGAGCTCTTCGCCAATTACACGCTGCTGATCCGCTGGCGCCGCTGGATGGCCGAGAAATTCAGCGCCGCCTGGCTGCGCCACGGCACGCATTACCGCGTCGCGCTGGCCGGCACCGCCGACAATCCGGACCAGCGCATCGCCGAAGATACGCGCGCCTTCGTCAACCAGACCTACAACTTCGCCCTGCCGCTGCTGACGCAGATTTCGACGCTGGTGTCCTTCTCGATCATCCTCTGGTCGATCCCCGTGGCAAGCGTCGTACCGGGGCTCGACATCACCATCCCGGGCTTCATCTTCTGGATGGCGCTGATCTATTCGATCGCGGCGACCTGGATCGCCCATATGATCGGCAAGCCGCTGATCCGGCTGGAATTCGAACAGGAGAAGCGCGAGGCGAATTTCCGCTTCTCGCTGGCCCGCCTGCGCGAATATTCCGAGCAGATCGCGCTGATGCGCGGTGAGGCCACGGAGCAGCGCCATCTGAGCGAGCGCTTCAGCGATATCGTCGAGAACTTCTACCGGCTGGTCTGGTCCCGGCTGAAGCTGACGACATTCACCCTCTCCTTCGGGCAGGCCAATGTCGTCGTGCCCTATATCCTGCTGGCGCCGCACTATTTCTCGGGCAAGATCACACTCGGCATCATGACCCAGGTCGCCTCGGCCTTCGACCGGGTGCAGACGGCAATGTCCTTCTTCATCGACCGCTACCAGGCGATCGCCTCCTATGTCGCCTCGATCAACCGTCTCACGAGCTTCGAGACGGCGATCGCACAGGCGCAGGCGGCGACCACTGGCGAACGCGGTCTCCATCGCGCGACTGCACACGATCGCGACGTGCATATCGGCAGCACGACGCTGACGCTGCCCAACGGCGCCCCGATCGTGCGGGTGGACGATCTCGATCTCGGCCAGGTCAGGCGCACGCTCGTGGTCGGGCCCTCGGGCTCGGGCAAGTCGACGCTGTTTCGCGCCATCGCCGGCATCTGGCCCTTCGGCGAGGGCAAGGTCGGGATTCCCGCCAACGCCGACATCATGCTGCTGCCGCAGCGGCCCTATCTGCCGCAGGGGACGTTGCGCGCCGCGCTGGCCTATCCGTCAGAGGCCGACGCCTATGGCGACGAGGCAATCCGGGACGCGATGGACAAGGTCCGGCTCGGCCATCTCCGCGACCGGCTCGACGATGTCGATCTCTGGGGTCAGCGGCTCTCGGGCGGCGAGCAGCAGCGGCTGGCGGTGGCGCGCGCGCTGCTGGCAAAGCCGGACTGGCTGTTCCTCGACGAGGCCACTGCCTCGCTCGACGAGAAGCTGGAAGGCGAACTCTACGCCGCCATCGACACCGCCCTGCCGGAGACACGCGTCGTCTCGATCGGCCATCGCAGCACCCTGCGCGAGATGCATGATGCGGTGGTGACGATGGAGCCGAACGCGGACGGCACCTTCACCCCGCGCATGGCCGCGAAGGTGCCGGCCGAGGCGTGAGGGGCAGTCAAGGGATCATGCGGAGAAACACCACGTCATCCCGGACCAGCGGCGTCAGCCACGCAGACCCGGGCTTCATCTAACGCTCCGTCACGCCCTATGATGGGTCCCGGGGCAAGCCCGGGATAACGGAGATTGTCCTGCGGAAAAAACCGCAGGCGTCAGAAGCCGCGGTCGAAGCGCAGTTCGCCCGCGCCGCCCTTGAGGACAAGCTTTCCGTCGACGAGGTCCCATTTCTGGGTGGCCCGCAGGGCCGTCAGGTAGCTTCGCTCGAAATCGGACGCGGCCTTGTCGCAGCTTCGCTTGGTCAGGGCGAGCGGGCCGACCGCGAAGCCCTGCTGGCGCAGCGGATAGGCGGAGGCCGAGAAGGTGTTGCAGCCGCCGAAGCCGGTGCCGCGCAGACTGTTGTCCACCTGCAGGGTCGCGCGGCGGTCGGCGATCGGCTTGCCGTTGAGCGAAACCGCGCTCCAGGAGGCCCCGAGCGGGAAGTTCTTCTCCTGCGGCGGCGCAACCGGCGCCGATTGCGGCGTGCCCAACTGCTCGCGCGACGGCATCTGCCCGCGGCGCTGCGCGAGCGCATCCGTCGGCATCAGCAGGGGAGCAGCCATGACGGCGAGGGCGGCGGCATAGCCAAGGCGTCGAATCATTGTCGTCTTACCCGGTCGTCTAACCTGAAGTTACCTGGGGGAGCCTAGCGCATCGGCGCGCCCCTGTGAAAGCGCGTAGCGGCGTATTGCCCCGCAATCAACCGCGAAGCTGATCCGCCTGCGTTTTCACAGCGCGCTCACCTGATGACGATGCGCGGATTTTTGATCCGCGCCTGCATCCGGTTCGCGACGGGCTTCGTAAGCACCAAATACGTCGGAAACACGAGGTCCAGTGGCCGGCCCCATCCCCCCGGGGTCGTCCGCGACCGGCGAGGCCGCTTGCCCCCCAGCAGCGGCCTCGCTTGACCGACGTCTAGCGGGCAGCCCATGGGCAGGCTCTGCCTCAGATTCGCGCCTGGAGCCGCTCGATCAGCGGGTTGGCCTTGCGGAAGACATAGGCCGGCGCGCTGACGGTGATGTCGTCCGCGCCCGCCTGCGCCAGATGGTCGACCAGCGCAAACACCGCCTTGTCCGGGCAATGGATCGTCACCACGCCGCCCGCGGCGCTGGCACCGAAGGGCAACCGCGCGCCAAACAGCGCCCTGAGATCACCCAACGTCTCGGAGGCGACAGCGAGCCGCGCCCTGATCTCGCGCACCGAACGCGCCTCCTCCTCCGCCGCGATGCGCGACAGGATGGCGGTGGCGGCCGCCCTCGCCCGCTCGCCCCAGGGGGCGCGGACGGAGGCGACGAGATTGGCTTCCGACGCCAGCATCACGCCATCGTCGAGGATCTTGAGCGCGTTGGCCGAAAGCGTCGCGCCGGTGGTGGTGATGTCGACGACGATCTCGGCGGTGCCGGCAGCTGGCGCACCCTCGGTCGCGCCCAGGCTCTCGACGATGCGGTAATCGGCCAGCCCATGGCGGGCAAAGAAGCGGCGGGTCAGGTTGACGTATTTCGTCGCGACACGGAGCTTGCGGCCGTGACGGCTGCGCATCGTCGAGGCGACGTCGTCGAGATCGGCCATCGTCCGCACGTCGATCCAGGCCTGCGGCACGGCGACGACGACATTGGCGTGGCCGAAGCCGAGCGGGGTCAGCATCGCGACGGCGGCATCGGCATCGGCCACCTGCTCGCGCACCAGATCCTCGCCGGTGATGCCCAGATGCGCGGCGCCCGAGGCGAGTTGCGCGACGATCTCGGAGGCCGAGAGAAAGGCGACCTCGGCCCCCTCGACACCCGCGATCGTGCCGCGATAGTCCCGCTCGCCACGCGACTTGACGAATTTCAGCCCGGCGCGACCAAAGAAGGCGGTGGCGTTCTCCTGCAGCCGGCCCTTGGAGGGCACGGCCAGAACAAGCGGAGCATCATTCACGAGCGGGGCGTCGTTGGCGGGGGTGTCGGTCATGCGGCGTCTCCCGCCAGGCGCTCGAGCCAGATCGACGCACCGACCGCCGGGATCGGCGCGGCCGCGCCGAGGCGGCCGAGCACCTGGTCATAGCGGCCGCCGCCGGCGACCGGCTTGCCGTCGCCGCGCGCCTCGTCGTGAAGCTCGAAGATGAAGCCGGTGTAGTAGTCGAGATTGCGGGCGAAGGCCGCCTGGAAGCCGATCGCACCCACATCGACGCCGCGCACGGCGAGGAAGCCGGTGCGCTCGTCGAAGGCGTCGAGCTCGCGGCCGAGATCGAGCGAGGCCTGGTCGGCGAGCGCGCGCAGCGCGGCAGACGCCGTATCGGGATCGCCCTTGATCGCCAGCACCTGCGCCAGCAGCGCCTTGACGTCGTCATTGACCGGATTCTCGCGCTCGGCGGCGCGCGCCAGGAAGCGCTCGGCGATGTCGCCCGCGCTGCGGCCACCGACCGTCGAGATGCCGGCGATCGAAAGCACGTCCTCGACGAAGGCCTTCGCGGCCTTGGGGTCCTGCCCCTCCAGCGCCTTGAGCAGCCCGGCATGAGCGGTTTCGCCATCGGCGGCGGGCGGATCGAGTGCGTCCACGGCCTGCGGTCCGTTGCCCTGCACCACGGCGCGCATCAGGCGGCGGCGAGCGCCCGGGGGAACCGAAAGACCGTCCAGCAGAGCGCCGAGCAGCGCGACGTCGCCCATCAGGATCTTCGGATGGCTGAGCCCGAGCGCAGCGGTGGCCTCCACCGTCAGCGCCATGATCTCGGCGTCGGTCGCGGCGAAGTCGTCGCGGCCGAAGGATTCGAGGCCGGCCTGCACGAATTCACCGGGTTCGCCCGAGCGCATGCGAAAGACCGGACCGGCATAGGCATAGGCCGCCGGCTCACTGGAGCCCGAGGCAATGTGATCGAGCGCGACGGGGATGGTGTATTCCGGCCGCAGGCACCAGTCGCGGCCCTCAGCGTCCTGCGTCATGAAGATGCGCCGGCGGATGTCCTCGCCCGAAAGATCGAGGAAGACGTCGGCAGGCTGCAGGATCGCGGGCTCGGCGCGGGCATAACCCTCGCGCGCAAACAGCGCGATCACGGTCTCGATGCTGGCTGCGGTCGCGGGCACGGCGGGGTTCATCCTGTTGTGGCGCTGTCCTAGCAGCGGCGGGCACAATTTTCGACTGATTTGAGGGAAATGGGTGAACGGGAATCGGTGAGGCGCGGATCGCGCGGGGAACCCTCTCCCGTAGGGAGAGGGCAGGGTGAGGGGTCGGCCGTCTGACGTTTGAGCGGAGACCTCACCGCGACGACGCTGTGAGTTTGGCGTTTCACGGGTCCAGGCGCCGACACCTCTCCCCTGCCCCTCTCACTGAACTCGGATACATCCGAGTTCAGCACTCAAAGTGTCGAAGTCGGATATATCCGACTTCGATGCAGGAGAGGGGTTCCCCGCGCGCTACGAATGCCGCTTCAGCACCGTCTTCACACCCTCGACCAGCTCGACCACCGGCACGGCAAATTGCGCCTCCGCCTGCTTGGCCTTGTGCTCGGCGGAATCCTTCACGTCGCGGCTGGCGGCGGCGAGTTCGGCGCCGAGGATCAGGTCCTTGATAATCACCGTGCCGGCTTCGCGCTCGGAGGAACCCTGGATGACCGCGCAGACCGCACCACGACGGTCGGCATATTTCATCTGGGCGTTGAAGCCGGAGCTGCCGAGATAGAGATCGGCACGGACCAGCGGCTTGTCGTTCTCGCCCTTGGCCTGGCGCAGCGCGGATACCATCGCCTGATAGCCCGGCATGAACTCCGGCGACTTGTTGTCCATGGCCGTGACGACGACGAGCGGGAGTTCGTTCTTCTGGTCGACGATGGGCGACTTCACCGCCTTCAGCGCGGTGTAGAGCCGGGAGACGCCGATCGAGAAGCCGGTCGCCGGCACGGGCTCGGGCCGGAAGCGGCCGACCAGCCCGTCATAGCGCCCACCGCCCGCGACCGAGCCGAAGCGCACGACCTGGCCATCCTCATTGGTGACCGGGAAGGTCAGTTCGACCTCGTAGACCGGGCCGGTGTAGTATTCGAGGCCGCGGACGACGGAGGGGTCGATGCGGATGCGCCCATCGTCAAAGCCGGAGGCCTTGAGCAGTGAGGCTATCGCAGAAAGCTCCGCCACACCCTCGTCAAAGGTCTCAACGCCAGCGGTGAGCTTCTTCCTTACGAACGATAGGGTCTGGAACGCACTGCTGAAGGTCACGCCCGCGCTCCAAGCCTCGTCATCCTCGTCGGCGGCGAAGCGGAGTGTATCGTGAGGCCGCTCAGTAGCGCGACCGGGTGAAACCGGATCGGCCAGCATTGGCGTGAAAACAACCGATAAAATTAGGTCAGCCTTCTCTGGCGACAGTCCAGCTCCTTTTGTAAAGTCGCCACTCTCATCACGTCGTCCGTCCCCGAGGAGTTTGCTGACCTCGTCGCGCGAGAATTTGTCCGCCTTGTCGATCGCGCGCAACACGGTGAGCCTTCGCCCGGCATTCTCCTCGCCGCCGAGCCCGATCGCCTCCATCACGCCGTCGAGCACCTTGCGGTTGTTGACCTTGACGACATAGTCGCCGCGCTGGATGCCGAGCGCCTCCATCGTGTCGGCCGCGAGCATGCAGATCTCGGCGTCGGCCGCCACAGAACCCGCGCCGACGATATCGGCGTCGAACTGCATGAACTGGCGGAAGCGGCCCGGGCCCGGCTTCTCGTTGCGGAAGACGTAGCCCGCGCGGTAGCTGCGATAGGGTTTTGGCAGCGCGTCGTAATTCTCGGCGACATAGCGGGCGAGCGGCGCGGTCAGATCGTAGCGCAGCGAGAGCCACTGCTCGTCATCGTCCTGGAACGAGAAGACGCCCTCGTTCGGCCGGTCCTGATCGGGCAGGAACTTGCCGAGCGCGTCGGTGTATTCGACGAAGGGCGTCTCGACGGGATCGAAGCCATAGCGCGAGAAGCTTTCGCGGATCACCGCCAGCATGCGCTCGGTGGCGGCGACATCGGCCGGGCCACGATCGACGAAACCGCGCGGCTGGCGGGCCTTCAGCTTGGAGGGGGCGGGCTTGTCGGCGGACATGGGCGTCTGAACTCGAGTTGGATCGTCGCAATACGAAACGTATGGGCGCGGGTTATCCCTTACGGATAGGGCGGGCAAGCCAGTCGTGCGTCATTCTCGGGCGAAGCGCAGCGCAGACCCGAGAATCTCCGGACGGACAAGCGCTGCAGCCTCCCTCGGCCTGAGATGCTCGGGTCAAGCCCGAGCATGACGTGCGCCTTATTCCGCCGCCACCAGCGCCACCTCCCGCCGCGGGCGATCCGCGATCCCCGCCTGCGCCAGCTTCTCGGGCAGCGGGCCGCCGGTCGCCCAGTCGAGCAGCTCGGCGGTGTGGACGACCGGGGTGGTGGCGCCGCGGTCGGCGAAGCCCTTGGCGATCTGGGTCATGCAGCCGATATTGCCGGTGGCGACCAGCATCGGCTTGGTCTTCTGGATGTTTCCGACCTTGCGCTCGCGCAATTGGCCCGCGATCTCCGGCTGGAGGATGTTGTAGACGCCGGCCGAACCGCAGCAGATGTGGCCCTCGGGGACCTCCTTGACCTTGAAGCCGGCGGCCGAGAGCAGGCGCTTGGGCCCATCCTTCAACTGCTGGCCATGCTGCATCGAACAGGCGGAGTGGTAGGCAATCGGTATGGCGACGTCGCGCACCGGCACGAGGTCGAGCGTCGCCACGAATTCGGTGACGTCCTTGGCCAGCGCCGACACCCGCTCCGCCTTGGCGGCATAGGCCGGCTCGTTGCGGAACATGAAGCCGTAATCCTTGATCGTGGTGCCACAGCCGCTCGTCGTGATCAGGATCGCGTCCAGTCCTTTGCCCTCGATCTCGGCCATCCAGGCGTCGATATTGGCCCGCGCGAAGGCGTGGGCGTCGTGCTCGCGCCCCATATGGTGGACGAGCGCGCCGCAGCAGCCCTCCCCCTTCGGCAGCACGACCTCGACGCCATGGCGGGTCAGAAGCCGGATCGTCGCCTCGTTGATGGCCGGGTCGAGCACCGGCTGGGCGCAGCCCGAGAGGATGGCGACGCGCTTGCCCGCCGGGGCGGCCGTGGGGGCGAAGCTCTGCGGCCCTTCCATGGTCGAGCGCGATGGCAGGCGGGCCGGCGCCAGCGCCAGCATTGCCTTCAGCCGCGCCCCGAACAGCGGCAGGGCGCCCAGCGCCGGCCCCAGCGGCTTGGCCAGCATCGCGCCGAGCATCGCGACACGGAAGCGACCGGGATAGGGCAGGATCGCACCGAGCACGCGCCGCAGCACCCTGTCGTGCCAGGAGCGCTCATAGGTCTCCTCGATATGGGCGCGGGCATGGTCGACGAGGTGCATGTAGTTCACGCCCGAGGGGCAGGTCGTCATGCAGGACAGACAGGAGAGGCAGCGGTCGACATGCTTGACGACCTCTGCGGTGGCCGGCTTGCCGTTCTCCAGCATGTCCTTGATCAGGTAGATGCGCCCGCGCGGGGAATCGAGCTCGTCGCCGAGCAGCAGATAGGTCGGGCAGGTCGCGGTGCAGAAGCCACAATGCACGCAGGTGCGCAGAATCTTCTCCGAGGCCGGCAGGCGCGGATCGGAGGCGAGATGGGCGGGGCTGAAATTGGTCTGCATGTCTCTCAGGCTCCACCCTGCCAGGCTTTGATCCAGTCGAGCGGATACAAAAGCATGATCACGTTCAGGGTCAGGTTGTCGCGGATCAGCCAGCCGACCACCAGCTCCATGGCCAGCGCGGATGCGACCGTCACCCAGACCGGCAGCAGGCGCGCGGCGAGGAAGCCCGCGATCATCGCGAGGATGTCGCAGACCGAGTTCAGGACGCTGTCGCCATAATAATCGAGCGAGATCGTCGCCGTGCGATAGTGCTCGATCACCGCGTTGGTATTCTCGGCGATCTCCCAGGAGGCTTCCAGCACGATCGACAGGATCAGCGCCATTCCCAGCGAGATCGGCAGCCCGGTGGTGCGCCTGATCAGCCAGAACAGGCCGTAGAACAGGAAGCCGTGGATGATGTGGGAGAAGGTGTACCAGTCGGCGATGTGTTGCGAGTTCTCCGACGACATCACCTGACCGTGCCAGGGCTTGACGAAGCCGCATTTGCAGATCGGCTCGCGCCCCATGCCGGTGAGGATCGCAGCCGTCGCGGCGATGAGCAGCACCACGATCAGCGCGATCGCCCAGGGAGCGAGCCGGTTCGGGGCCCAGGCGGCGCGTGGGGCGGGGGCGTCCGCGCCCGGGTTCAGCGTGTCAGCGAACGTCATCAGATCCCCGCATACATCCGGCCGGGCTCGAAAATCCCCGCCGGATCGAAGCTCGTCTTGATCTCCGCCGTCACCCGCATCAACGGCTGCGCCAGCGGCTCGAACACCGGCACGGTGGCGCGGATCGCGGCCGGTGCGCGCACCAGCGTCGCGTGGCCGCCGAGTGGCTTCAGCGCCGTGCGGACGGCGCCGGCAGCCGCATCGTCGCCCGCGGGCACCGCGAGCCAGACCAGCCCGCCGCCCCAGTCGTAGAACCAGCGCGCACCGGGCACACGCGCTGCGATCGCCGCCGTCGCAAGAGGCCCATGGGTGGGCGCCACGGACAGGCGCCACACCGCTTCATCCGTCCCAGCGAAGAAGCGGGCGTCGCGAACATCGCGCCAGAGTTCGGTGGAAGCCTCGCCCTCCACCATCTCGGGCGTGCCGTGCAGGCGCAGCAGGGCGCTCAGTTCATGGCCGCGATAGTCGATCGAGGCGGTAAAATTCTCCAGCCGCAGCAGGGTTCGGGCCTGGTCGGCGCCGATGCCTTCGGGCAGATGCGCGGCGGCCATCGGCTCGAAGGGCGAACCCAGCGCGCCCGAAAGCAAGGCGATGGCGGCCTGATCGGAGAGCCCGCGCCAGACCAGCGTGACGATGCGTTCGGGAACGGGGAGCACGCGGAAGATCACCTCGGTCAGGAAGCCGAGCGTGCCATGGCTGCCGGCGACGAGCTTCACCAGATCGAGCCCGGTGACGTTCTTCATCACCCGCCCGCCGGACTTGATCGCCTCGCCGCGGCCGTTCACCAGCCGGATGCCGATCAGCGAGTCGCGCGCTGCACCGGCATTGATCCGGCGCGGGCCGGAGATGTTACCGGCGGCGACCGCGCCGATGGTCGGCTCGCCCTCGCTGCCCAACAGGGGGCGATGATCCATCGGCTCGAAGGGCAGCATCTGGCCGCGATCAGCCAGCGTCTCCTGAACCTGCGCCAACGGCGTGCCGGCGCGCGCGCCGATCACCATTTCGGCCGGTTCGTAGAGCGTGATGCCGGTCAGGCCGGCGCTGGAGAGCGTGCTCTGCGTCTGCGTCGGGCGGCCGAGACCGCTGCGCGTGTCGCCGCCGATGATCGACAGCGGCGTGGCGCTCTCGATGACGGATTTGACGATGGCGCAGGCCTGCGCCTCGGTGGTGGGGATGTGGAGGGTCATTGATGAGAGCCGATCATCACGTCGCCACCCTGCCTTCGAGCGGAAACACCTTCGCCGGGTTCATCAGCCACGTCCGGTCGAACACCGCCCTCACCCGCATCTGCTGGGCAAGGTCTTCGGGATTGAACTGGAAGGTCATCAGGTCGCGCTTCTCGATGCCGACGCCGTGCTCGCCGGTGAGGCAGCCGCCGACCTCGACGCAAAGCTTGAGGATGTCCATGCCGGCATCCTCGGCCTTCTGCGCCTCGACCGGATCGTTGCAGTTGTAGAGGATCAGCGGGTGAAGATTGCCGTCGCCGGCGTGGAAGACATTGGCGACGCGCAGGCCATAGCCCTTAACGATCTCGTCCATGCGCCGGAGCACGAAGGGCAATTGCCCGGTCGGGATGGTGCCGTCCATGCAGATGTAGTCGGCGATGCGCCCGGTCGCGCCAAACGCGGATTTGCGGCCCTTCCAGATCGCGGCGGATTCCATCGCCGACTGGCTTTCCTTCACCGTCTTGACACCATGCTCGCGGGCAATCGTGACGATGCGGGCAAGCTGCGCGTCCATCTCGGCGTCCGAGCCCTCGACCTCGATGATCAGCAGCGCCTCGACATCCATCGGGTAGCCGGCATGAGCGAAGGCCTCGCAGATCTCGATCGCCGGCTTGTCCATGAACTCCATCGCCACCGGGATGATACCGGCGCCGATGATCGCCGCCACCGCCTCGCCCGCCTGCTCGCTGGTCGGGAAGCCGAACAGCACGGGGCGCGCGCCTTCAGGCGAGCGCAGAATGCGAACCGTCGCCTCCGTGACGATGCCGAGCTGCCCTTCCGAGCCGACGATCAGGCCGAGGATGTCGAGGCCGGGCGCATCGAGATGGGCGCCGCCGATCTCGACGATCGAGCCGTCGAGCATGACCAAGGTGACGCCGAGCACATTGTTGGTGGTGACGCCGTATTTCAGACAATGCGCGCCGCCGGAGTTCATGCCGATATTGCCGCCGATCGAGCAGGCGAGTTGCGAGGAGGGATCGGGCGCGTAGAAGAACCCTTCCGCCGAGACTTCGCCGGTGACGGCGAGATTGGTGACGCCGGCCTGCACCCTGGCCGTGCGGTTGGCGTAGTCGATCTCGAGGATGCGATTCATCTTGGAGACGCCGATGACGACGGCATCCTCCTGCGGGATCGCGCCGCCGGCGAGCGAGGTTCCGGCGCCGCGCGGCACGACCGGCACGCCCTGCTCGCCGCAGAACTTCAGGACCGCCGCGACCTCCTGCGTCGTCTGGGGCAGCACGACGGCCAGCGGCAGGCGGCGATAGGCGGTCAGCGCATCGGTCTCGTAGGGGCGGCGCTCGTCGGCGGAGGTGATCAGGGCTTCCGCGGGCACGAGCCGGGCGAGGCCGGCAATGATCGCGTCACGCCGCGCGATAATGGCCTGGTCGGGAACGGGAAAGGCGATGGCGGACATGGCGGTTTCCTTCTTCGCGGCCCCCATCAGCCCTCATCACGAGGAGCGAGCAAAGCTCGCGCCTCGAAGGATGGTCCAGAGCGCGCTGGAGCATCCTTCGAGACGCCGCTTCGCGGCTCCTCAGGATGAGGGCGCACGGGACGGAGCCGTGAGACCCTAGACCAATTCCAACTGGTGCACAGCGCAACCAACGTCCATGATTGTTTCCAAATCGGAAAAGGTGAGCGATGGATCGTTTCGGTGATCTCGAAGTCTTCGCGCATGTGGTGACGGCACGGAGCATGTCGGCGGCGGGCCGGCAGCTCAACCTGTCGCCTGCGGTGATCTCCAAGCGCATCCGCAGGCTGGAGGAGCGACTGGGCGTGCGATTGCTCCAGCGCACCACAAGGCAGCTCTCGCTGACCGAGGCAGGACAGGGCTTCTACGAGCGGGTCGTTTCGATCCTGTCCTCGATCGAGGATGCCGAGGCCTGGGTCGCGAGCGGGGCCGGCCAGGCGCGCGGCACGCTGCGCGTCTCGGCGCCGACCTCGTTCGGGCGGCTGCACATCGCGCCGCATCTGAAGCCCTTCCTCGACGCGCATCCGCTGGTGAGCGTCGAACTGGTGCTGAGCGACGCCTTCATCGACATCGTCGGAGAGGGCTTCGACCTCGCCATCCGCATCGCCGATCTCAGAGATTCGAGCCTGGTGGCGAAGCGGCTGGCGCCGAACCATCGCGTGCTTTGCGCGACGCCGGGCTATCTCGCGACGGCAGGCGTGCCCACCGACATCGCGGACCTCGCGCGGCACACGCTGATCGCCCACAACACCGACCACTGGCGGCTCGACGGGCCCGAGGGGCCGGTGAGCGTGCGCGTCAACGGCCCGCTGCGGACCAACTCCAGCGAGGTGGTGCGCGAGGCGCTGCTGGCGGGGGTCGGCATCGCGCTACGCTCGACCTGGGATGTCGGGCCGGAGCTGAAATCGGGCGCGCTGAAGCGGGTGCTGCCGGACTACTCCGTCGGCAAGCGCGTCGCGGTCCACGCGGTCTATCCGAGCCGCCGGCACATGGAGCAGAAGGTGCGAGCCTTCGTGGATTATCTCGGCGAACTTTACGGGCAGACGCCCTATTGGGATGCGGGACTGGAGCTTTAGGCATTATCTTCGCGGATCGGCGACGGCCATTTGGGGACTCTATTCATGTTCGGCATCATCGAAGGCACAGGCTCCACGGTCCTCGACCCGCGCTTCCACCGCGTCATCCCCGGATCGGCGCGGGTCGAGCGGTTGTGGAGCGGGTCGCGCTGGGCCGAAGGGCCGGCCTGGTTCCGGGCGCATAACGCCCTGGTCTGGTCCGACATCCCCAATGACCGGATGCTGCGCTACGACGCCTTGTCGGGGCAGGTCGGCGTCTTTCGCCAGCCGGCGCGGAACTCCAACGGCAACACGGTCGACCCTCAAGGTCGGCTCGTCACCTGCGAGCATGGCGGGCGGCAGGTGACGCGCACCGAGCATGACGGTTCGATCACGGTGCTGGCCAGCCACTGGCAGGGCAAGCGGCTGAACTCGCCCAACGACCTCGTGGTGAAGTCGGACGGCTCGATCTGGTTCACGGATCCCGATTACGGCATCCTCAGCGACTATGAGGGCAACAAGGGCGAGAGCGAGATCGGCGCCTGCCATGTCTATCGCATCGACGGTGGGACCGGAACGCTGACCATCGTCGCCGACGACTTCGTCAAGCCCAATGGGCTGGCCTTCTCGCCCGACGAGCGCGTCCTCTACATCGCCGACACCGGGGCCAGCCATGATCCCGTCAATGGCCCACGCCATATCCGCGCCTGCGAGGTGGCGTCGAACGGAGCTGGACTTGCCCGCTCCAGCGTCTTCGCGACCTGCACGGCCGGGCTGTTCGATGGCTTTCGGCTCGATGTCGAAGGCCGCATCTGGACCAGCGCCGCCGACGGCGTCCATGTCTACCACCCCGATGGCACGCTGATCGGCAAGATCGCGATCCCCGAGGTCGTCGCCAATGTCTGCTGGGGCGGGCCGAGGCTGAACCGGCTGTTCATCTGCGGCACGAGTTCGCTCTATGCCGTGCTGACCAACACGAACGGGGCGATCTGGCCGAGCGGCTGACGCCGCATTCCAAACCTCAAGCCGCACCCACTGGCACAGCCCCTGCTGAAGCACTGGTTCCAGGACCTGACCACGATCGGCGTGGATTGAGGCTCGACGGGCCGCCGGAGCCTCAGGGCTTCGGCGGCTCGGGCTTCAGCCGGGCGACAATGAGGGGCATCGCCAGCCCCAGAACCATGAAGCGCGCAAGATGATGGGCGCCGACATAGAGCGGGTCGAGCCCCATGGCGAAGGCAAGCATCGCCATCGCTTCGAGCCCTCCAGGCGCAAACGCGGCCATCGCCGTGGCATAGGGCACGCCCGCCAGCCAGGCAGCCGGCCAGGCGAAGGCAAAGGCGACCACAACAGCGACGACGAAGCTGCCGATGGCCAGCGGAAACAGGGCGGCGAGTTCATGCCGCTTCACCGTCGAGACGCGACCGCCCATCACGGCCCCGAGCAGGACGAGCACAGCGATCTGGATCGCGCCGGGCAGCGTGCCCTGAATGGTGCCGCTGCCATGCAGGACGGCGCTGGCGATGGTCGAGCCCAGGATGATCGGCGCCGTGATGCCGATGCGCTCGAACACGAGGCCGGCAGCAAGTCCGCAGGCCAGCAAAAGCAGCAGATCGCCTGCTCCCACGATCTGCGCCACCAGCGGCAGGCCGACGACGCCTTGGCCGGCCATGTGCATGATGCTCGGCAGGAACGCGACCAGCACGAGGATGCGGAAGAGCTGGACGACGGCGATCTTGCCGATATCGGCGCCTTTGGCCTGTGCCACGCCGATGACAGCCGACAATGCGCCCGGCGCCGCGGCGAGCAGCGAGTCGATCCAGGACCAGCGCGCGACATAGCGAAGATAGGCTCCGCTCGCGAGCATGATCGCGGCGAGCGCGAGGAACAGCATGGCGAGCGAGCCCGGATAACGTGCGGCGGCCGCCAGCGCTTCCGGCGTCGCGGCCGAGCCGATCAGTGCTCCCGAGACCAGCATGGTCGCGTCGAACCAGGGCTTGCGCAGATCGGGCAAAGGCCTGAGCACGCCGACGACGGCCACCAGCAGCATCGAGCCCGACAGCCAGGCAGCGGGAACACCGAAGAGCGCGAGCGCGCCTCCACCGCAGGCCGCAAGAGCGATGACGGCCGCCTCGCGCCACAGGGTCGTCAGCCGTTTCGAGGAAAGTCGTGAGCGTGCCATGGCATCCGCGCTGTGCGTCGCCATCCTGTGTCGCCGCTGCGCGTTCATGAGCGGCACAGCCCGAGCGGTCAATTTCCATCGCGCCGCAGCCGCGCACGCCTGCCCTGCATGCAGAGCAGGCGCCCAGCTCCGATCGATGCGTACCTCAGCCCGCAGCGAGCGCCCGCTGCAGTCGCGCCGCGACCTCGACCAGATCAGAGGATTTGCGCGCAAAGCACAGGCGCAGGCCTGTCTCGCCGCCAGGCCCGAAGGCGGTGCCAGGCGCGAGGCCGACATTGGCCTTGTCGACGAGTTCGATGGCAAGCGCGCGCGAATCCTCGCGGCCATCGACCGAGAAGAACTGGTAGAAGGCGCCGTCGGGCGGCGCCAGCGTGACGCGGTTGGTCGCTTTCAGGCCCTCGGCGATGATCCGGCGCCCCTCGGTCGCACGCGCGATCTGCTCGGCGACGAAGGGCTCGCCCTGCTCCAGCGCGGCGATGGCAGCGCGCTGGACGAAGACCGGCGAGCCCGAGGTCGAATACTGGATCAGGTTCTCGATGATCTGGCCGAAGGCGGCCGGCGCCTCGATCCAGCCGATGCGCCAGCCGGTCATGGCCCAGTTCTTCGAGAAGGTCTGGACGAAGAGGATGCGGTCCTCGCTCTCCATCACATCATGGAAGGAGGCGGCGCGGGCCGAGCCGTCATAGACGAAGCGGGCGTAGATCTCGTCGGCGATGATCCAGAGGCCGTGCTTGCGCGCCAGCGCCAGGATCGCGGCCAGTTCGTCCTTCGTCGCGGTCCAGCCCGTCGGATTGGCCGGGGAGTTGATCGCGATGGCGCGGGTTTTCGGCGTGATCGCGGCGGCCAGCCGGTCGAGATCGAGCGTGAAACGGCCATGGACATAGTCCATCGGGACATTGACCGGCACCGCGCCGGCCACGCCGATCGCGGCGGCGACGTTCGGCCAGGCCGGCGTCGGGATCACCACCTCGTCGCCGGGGCCGGTGATCATGCGCACGACGATCTGGACCGCCTGCATGCCCGATCCCGTGATGAAGAAGCGGTCCATCGAAAAGGGCTGGCCGTAGAGCGCGGTGTGGTAGCGCGCCAGCGCCTCGCGCAAATCGGGAATGCCGCGCTGCCAGGTGTAGAAGGTCTCGCCGTCGGCCAGCGACGTGTTGGCGGCGCGCGTGATGAAATCGGGCGTCGGCAGATCGCCCTCGCCGACCCAGAGCGGGATCAGCCCTTCCTTCAGCCGGCCGTGGTTGACGACCTCGACGATGCCGCTCTCGGGCGCGTTGCGGGCCTCGGGGCGCAGCCCGGCAATCAGGCTGGAGCCCGCAAGCGTGACGGTGGACATACGTTTTGAACCTCGCGACTGTGATCGCCCACCTTTAGCCGATGACGGGGCCGGCAGGCATGAAATCGCGAGATCAGGTCGATCGGTCGCGGTGATGAATCAGCGCGACCGATCCGCCAAACGTCAGACGCTCTTCTGCTTCAGCAGGTCGCGGATTTCCGTGAGAAGGACGACATCTGCGGCCGGCGCAGGGGCCGCAGCGCCCTTGGCTTCCTCCTGTCTGCGTAGGCGGTTGATGCCCTTCACCACGAGAAACAGGACGAAAGCGATGATCAGGAAGTTGAGCGCGACCGTCATGAAGGAGCCATACGCCAGAACCGCGCCCTGCTTCTTCGCCTCGTCGAGGACCGGTGCGGTGACTCCACTGTTCAACCCGATGTAGTAATTCGAGAAATCGAGGCCGCCGAGCGCCCCGAAGAACGGCATGATGATGTCGGAGACCAGCGAATCGACGATCTTGCTGAAGGCCGCACCGATGATCACGCCGATCGCGAGATCGACGACATTGCCCTTGAGCGCGAATTTCCTGAATTCCTCAAGCATGCGGTAGCCCCTTCTCCGTCCGGCGCCCTAAGCCTGATAGGCCCGCGCCACGTCGCCAGCCGGAGGCTAGCGGCAAAAGCCGGATGTGGAAACCAGTTCCCACCCACCAACATCCTGATCTAGGGTCGCGCCAGCGCCGCGCCTGACGATGGAGGCAGCATGATCCCCGCATGGTCCGTCGTCCTGGTGGCGCTGGCCTATCTGTGCGCGCTGTTTGCGATCGCCCATGCTGCGGACACGTCGGGGCGCCGGCTGGTTGCCGGCAAGGCGCGGGCGACGATCTATGCGCTGGCGCTGGGCGTCTACTGCACCTCCTGGACCTTCTACGGCTCGGTCGGATTCGCCAGCCGGGCGGGGCTCGACTTCCTCGGCATCTATGTCGGCCCGATCCTCGTCATCGGCTTCGGCCACCGCTTCGTCGGCCGCATCGTCAGCATCGCGAAATCGCAGAACATCACCTCGATCGCGGATTTCGTCGGGGCCCGCTACGGCAAGAGCGAGCGCGTCGCGGCACTGGTCTGCCTCGTCGCCGTGATCGGCGCCCTGCCCTACATCGCCCTGCAGCTCAAGGCGGTGGCCAGTTCCCTGTCGGTGCTGCTGACGGCCACGGGTGGGCGGCCCGCATCGGCGGATGTGCCGGTCCTGACCGATCTCGCGTTTCTGGTGGCGCTGGTGCTGGCCGGCTTCGCCTGCGCCTTCGGCACGCGCCACATCGACGCCACCGAGCACCAGGATGGGCTGGTTCTCGCCATCGCGGTCGAATCGCTGGTCAAGCTCGTGGCCTTCCTCGTGCTCGGCGTCTTCGTCGTCTACGGCCTCTATGACGGCGCCGGCGACCTCTTGGCCCAGGCGGCGAAGCTGCCCGATGGCATGGCCCCGATCTGGGAGCGCACCTCGAGCTGGCCGACCTTCCTGACGCTGACGCTGCTGTCGGCCTGCGCGGCGCTGCTGCTGGCGCGACAGTTCCACATGACGATCGTCGAGAACCGCGATGCGCGCGACGTCCGCCGCGCGGCCTGGATGTTTCCGATCTACCTCGTCCTGATCAACCTGTTCGTGCTGCCGCTCGCCATGGCGGGCGAACTGATGATGCCCGGCTCCGGGGTCGATCGCGACATGACCGTGCTGCTGCTGCCGCTGCAGAAGGAAGCCGGGCTGCTCGCGCTGCTGGTCTTCGTCGGCGGTCTGTCGGCTGCGACCGCGATGGTCATCGTCGCCTCGGTCGCGCTCGCGATCATGATCTCGAACCACCTCGTCATGCCGCTCCTGCTGCGCGGGCGGCGCGGCCTGAGCGACCCGGCCGGCACCAAGGCGCAGCTCGCGGCGCAGGGCGCCGGCAACGGCACGATGGGCGGCGATCTCGGCTCGCAGGTGGTGATCATCCGGCGCGTCGCGATCCTCGTCGTGATCCTGCTCGGCTATGCCTATTACCGCGCAGCGGGCGAAGCCGCGCTGGTCTCGATCGGCCTGCTCTCCTTCGCCGCGACGGCGCAGATCGCGCCGGCTTTCTTCGGCGGGCTGGTCTGGCGTCGCGGCACGGCGCTGGGGGCTGCGGCGGGACTGATCGTCGGCATCGCGACCTGGGCCTATACGCTGCTGATGCCGAGCCTCGCCCATCCCGGTGGCTACTGGAGCAGCATCGTCGCGCTGGGGCCGCTCGGCCATGCGGCGCTGCGGCCAGAGGCCCTGTTCGGCCTCGACCTGCCCGCCCTGCCCCATGGCGTGGTCTGGAGCCTCGGGCTCAACATCCTGGCCTATATCGGCTTTTCGCTGCTGCGCCCGGCGACCGCGATGGAACGGCTCCAGGCCAACGCCTTCGTCGAGTCGGACCGCGCCACGATGGCGCAGTCCTTCTCGCTGTGGCGCTCCAGCGTCACCGAATCCGAGCTGCAATCGACCATCGGGCGCTATCTCGGCCAGGAGCGGACGCAGCGCGCCTTCGAAGGCTTCGCCAGCAGCCGCGGCGAGGAGCCCGTTCCCGCCCGCGACGCCGACATCCATCTGCTGCGCTTCGGCGAGCACCTGCTCTCCTCGGCGATCGGCGCCGCCTCCTCGCGGCTCGTGCTGTCGCTGCTTCTGCGACGGCGCAATCTCACCACCGAGGCCGCCTTCAAGCTGCTCGACGACGCCTCGGCGGCGTTGCAATACAACCGCGACATCCTCCAGCACGGGCTCGACCATGCCGGGCAGGGCATCACCGTGCTCGACCGGGACCTGCGGCTGCTGGCCTGGAACCAGGCCTTCATCCAGCTCTACGACCTGCCGCCTGCGATGGTGCGCTTCGGCACGGGCCTCGACGAGATCGTGCGCTACAACGCGGCGCGCGGCGCTTATGGCGACGGCCAGCAGGACGAGCTGATGGCGGCGCGCCTGCAGAGCTTCGTGCGCGACCGTGAACCGGTTCGCCTCAAGCTCTACCCTTCGAAGAAGGTCATCGAGATCCGCACCAACCCGCTGCCCGATGGCGGCTTCGTCACGACCTATACCGACATCACCGAATCCGTGGAGGCGCAGGAGGAGCTGGAGCGGACCAATGAAAGCCTGGAGCGCCGCGTCGTCGAGCGCACCGAGGAGATCCTGCGCGTCAATGCCGAGCTCCAGCGCGCCAAGGCGGAGGCGGAGGAGGCCAACGCCTCGAAGACGCGCTTCCTCGCCGCCGCCAGCCATGACATCCTGCAACCGCTGAACGCCGCGCGGCTCTATGCGACCTCGCTCGTCGAGCGCGACCGGGCGGCGGGAAGCCCCGATCTCGCCGAGAACATCGACGCCTCGCTCGACGCGGTCGAGGAGATCCTGACCGCGCTGCTCGAAATCTCGCGCCTCGACGGCGGGGCGCTGAAGCCGGAGCTGACCTCCTTCCGGCTCGACGAACTGGTGCGGCAGCTCCAGCGCGAATTCGAGCCGAGCGCGCAGGAGAAGGGCCTCAAGCTGATCTTCATGCCAACGAGCCTCGCGCTGCGCTCCGACCGCCGACTGCTGCGCCGGCTGCTGCAGAACCTCGTCTCGAACGCGATCAAGTACACGCCAAGCGGCAAGGTCCTGATCGGCTTCCGCCGGCGCGGCCCGCAGATCTCTGTCGAGGTGCTCGACACCGGGCTCGGCATTCCTCAGGGCAAGCAGAAGACCGTGTTCCGCGAGTTCCAGCGGCTCGACCAGGGCGCCAGGGTGGCACGCGGGCTGGGGCTCGGCCTGTCGATTGTCCAGCGCATCGCGCGCACGCTCGACCACAAGCTGACGCTGGATTCGGTGCCCGGCCGGGGCAGCCGCTTCGCGGTCCTGGTGCCGCGCGCCTCGCCCTTGCCGGAGATGAGCACGAGCGCCACGCCGCGCCAGATTCCGGCCGGGCAGCTCGCGGGGCTCAAGCTCCTCGTTATCGACAATGAGCCGACGATCCTCGACGGGATGAAGCGCCTGCTCGAGGGCTGGGGCTGCACCGTCGCGACGGCGGCGGGGCTCGACGAGGCGCTGGTGGCGCTGAAGCTGCGCGAGCCCGACGTGGTGATCGCCGACTACCATCTCGACCATGGCAACGGCCTGACCGCGATCAGCACGCTGCGCGAACGCGCGCGGGCGCCGATGCCCGCGATCCTGCTCACAGCAGACCGATCACCGAATGTGCGCGAGGCGGCTGCCGCGCTCGACGTCCACCTGCTCAACAAGCCGCTGAAGCCGGGCGCGCTGAGGGCCCTGCTGGCGCAGTGGCGTGCAACGCGGGTCGCAGCAGAATAAGGCGGCTCAGCGCGCCGCTGCGCTCTCGCGCATCGCGTCGTCGGAAGCCAGGAAGGCCTCGACCTCGGGCCCCGGCGGCGGGCTCTCCTGCACCGTCCCGATTTCGGCCATCAGCCGGGCGACCGGCACATAAGCGCGGCCAGCACGGTCGTAGAGGGCGGCGCGCACCAGCGCGTGCGCGGCCACGACCTCCCCGCCATCCTTGCCCCGGGTCAACACCTGGTGCCGAATCACCAGCCAGGAGTCGCTCCAGCACAGGATCGCCGTCTCGATGCGGAAAGGCTGGAAGGGCCGCAGCTCCCGGCGAAAGCGGATCATGCCCGTATTGACCACCGGCACCCAGCGATGGCGCAGCACCGCCCGCCACAGCCCGCTGCGCAGCATCAGGTCGGTGCGGCCGAGATCCATCAGTGACCAGTAGCGGCCATTGTTCATGTGCAGCGAGGTGTCGAGATCATGCGGCCAGACGCGGAACCCCAGCCGCGAGGGATCCGCGAGGGGCTCCAGCCGCGCACCGAAGGGGCTGGTCAGCAGCAGCCAGATCAGGCGGAACCACAGATTCATCGCGAGCCTTGCTGACCAGGCGACGCCGGCCGCCACCGCACACATATCGATTGTTCATGTGTGAACTATTTTGACCGTTTTGACCAGTGACGAGATCGCGCACCGGGTTTCGGAGGATGACGGCTGCCGCCGGCTGGCTTAACAGCATGTCGCACGCGCGATCACCGTGACCGCCACGATATCGCTTCCAGGAACCAGAGATGCCGACCCTCCACGTCTCGCCCTTGTCCAGGCTTCCTGAAACCGTTGCCGCCGTCGGCGCGAGCCATCTGGTCACGCTGATCAATGTCGGCACCGTGGTCGAGCGGCCCGCCGGCATCACGGAGAGCCGCCATCTCTTTCTCGGCATGTCCGACATCAGCGGCCCGATGGACGGGCATATCGTGCCCGCCCGGGCGCATGTCGAGCGCTTCCTGGCCTTCATCCGGGAGTGGGACCGCGCCGCGCCGCTCGTGATCCATTGCTGGGCCGGGATCAGCCGCTCGACGGCGGCCGCCTATATCGCGGCCTGTGCGCTGGGTCCCCTGCGCGATGAGGAGACGATCGCGGCTGAGCTGCGCGCCGCCGCGCCATCCGCGACGCCCAATGCGCGACTCGTCGCCATCGCGGACGATCTTCTTGGGCGGGAGAGGCGCATGAGCGCGGCGATCGAGCGGATCGGACGCGGCGCCGACGCCTTCGAGGGAACGCCGTTCGCCCTGCGCCTGCGCTGAAGACCGCCGCAAAGGCCGTGTCGCATCGGCAGCTTCGTGCGGCCGATACGCGCGACGCCGCCGATGTCAGCGCTCCAGCCCAAAATCGATGCAGAAAATTGCTTGCGCCGCACGGATTTTGCGACAATGCATCGGGGAGGGACGGGCATCATGACCATCGAACTCGATTCACGCGACCGCGCCATCTTGCGCATCCTGCAGGCCGATGGCCGCATCACGAATTCGGATCTCGCCGAGAAGGTGCATCTCTCGCCCTCGGCCTGTCTGCGCCGCGTCCGGCAACTGGAAGAGAGCGGGCTGATCCGGGGCTACGCGATGATGCTCGACGACAAGCTCGCGGGTTTTCCGGGTACCGCCTTCGTCTTCGTGACGCTCGACCAGCAGGGCCGCGCCTCGCTGGAGGGCTTCGAGCAGGCGGTTCTCAACTTGCCCGAAATCCTGGAATGCCACCTGCTCGCCGGCGCGCATGACTATCTGATGCGGGTGATCTACCGCGACAGCGCTGATTTCGAGCGCATCCACACCGACATCATCACGCAGCTTCCGGGCGTGACCCGTGTGCAGTCGACGCTGACGCTGCGCAGCATCAAGAAGAGCTCGGCGCTGCCGGTGTGAGGGTTGTCAGGAGCCGGGGCCGCATCGGTCGTCCGGGGTTGCGGGCGCCGCCGCTCCGGCGGATAAGCGTCCGGCAAACGGGAATCATGCTGTGAGCGAAGCCAAAGTGACCGACGCCAATGCCGATGTCGCCGCCCTGCCCTTCGAGCAGGCGCTGAAGGAGCTCGAGGCGATCGTGGCCCGGCTCGAGCGCGGCGACGTCCCGCTCGAGGAATCGATCGACATCTACAGCCGCGGCGAGGCGCTGAAGGCCCGCTGCGACGCGCTGCTGAAGCAGGCCGAGGCGCGCATCGAGAAGATCACGCTCGGCGCCGACGGCAAGCCGACGGGGACGACCCCGCTCGACGTCGACAAGTAGGCGCCGCGCCAGCGCTTCACTGCCCCGGCGGTCCAGCATGCCGCTGCCGCTGACCCTCCAGGTCGCCCCTTGCCGCTCGCGCACATTCCCGTCAGGCTCCGGTGCGCAACAGGAGGCTCTCGCCATGTCGCAACTCCCCGCCGAAGATCCCGTCCTGGGCGATGCCCGCTCCTGTGCCGCGATCGAGCAGGTGATCGTGCCGCGCGCCCATGATCTCGGCGGCTTCTCGGTCAGGCGCGCCCTGCCCTCGATCGGGCGCAAGATGGTCGGCCCCTTCATCTTCTTCGACCAGATGGGGCCGGCGGAATTCCATCTCGGCGAAGGGCTCGATGTGCGGCCCCACCCGCATATCGGGCTCTCGACCGTGACCTATCTGTTCGACGGCGAGATCATGCACCGGGATTCGCTGGGCACCGAACTCGCGATCCGGCCCGGCGCGGTCAACCTGATGACGGCGGGGCGTGGCATCGTCCATTCCGAGCGCACGGGGCTGGAAGCGCGCGCCAGCGGGCCGAAGCTCTATGGCATCCAGGCCTGGCTCGCCCTGCCGAAATCGCATGAGGAAACGGCGCCGGAGTTCGTCCATCACGCCGCGCCGGAGCTGCCGCGCATTGTGGAAGGCGGCAAGCGGATCAGCCTGATCATGGGCTCGGCCTATGGCCAGACCTCGCCGGTCAAGTTCCCCTGGGACGCGCTCTATGCCGAGGCCGTGCTGTCGCCGGGCGCGATCCTGCCCCTCGACCCCGACTATGACGAGCGCGCGATCTATATCGTCTCCGGCAAGGTCGACATCGCCGGCGACGAATTCGGCGCGGGCCAGTTGCTGGTCTTCAAGCCGGGCGACCGCATCTCGATCTTGGCGATCGACCAGAGCCGCCTGATGATCGTCGGCGGCGAGCCGATGGACGGGCCGCGCCATATCTGGTGGAACTTCGTCTCCTCCTCGAAGGAGCGCATCGACCAGGCGAAGGCGGAATGGAAAGCCGGCCGCTTCGACACGGTGCCCGGCGACGAGGCGGAGTTCATTCCGCTACCTGAGGGCTGATTTCTCCCTCCGGCATCGTCTTCAGCCCCGGCATGCTCGAAGCCAGGATCGCCAGTGTCGAGAGGGCGAAGAGGCCGATCGGCAGCGCCATTGCCGCCTGCAGCCCGAACCATTCGCCGGCAAAGCCGCCTGCCAGCGCGCCGAGCGGGCGCATGCCGTACATCGCCGTCGTCAGCGTCGCGCTGACGCGGCCGAGCAGGGCCGGAGGCGTCACCGCCTGGCGCAGGCTGGTCTGGGTGATGAACCAGAGGATCGGGCCGAAGCCCAGGAACAGGAAGGCGAGCCCGAGCGCGGGAACGCCGAGTGCGGGCGGGGCCAAGGCCAGTGCCGCGACCCCGACAAGCGAGACGGCGGGGCCGAAGATCAGTAGGGCCCCGGTCGGCAGCCGGGCGATGAGCGTCGGCCCGACGATGGCCGCTGCGATGGAGCCGATGCCTGCGATCGAGGAGGCCAGCCCGATCGCGGCCGGCTCAAGCAGCAATACGCGCGCCGCATAGGGAACGAACAGCGCCAGGAAGGCGAAAAAGGCGAGGTTCCAGGCGATGGCGCAAAGCGCGATCGGCCTGAGATAGGGATGGCGGGCGACGAAGGCGCCGCCCTCGGCGATGGCGCGAAGCAGTGGCATTCGCGGCTGCGGCGCTGGCGTTGCGCCCGGCAGCCGCCGCCCAGCGACCAGAATGACGGCGCCGACAACCGCGCAGAGCAGCAGGCCGAGCGGCGCGATGCCGTGCGCCACCGCCCAGCCGGCGATCAGCGGCGACGCGAAGCTCAGCACCGCGCGGCCGAGTTCGATGCGCCCATTGGCGCGCGGGAGATCGCCGACCGCGACCATTCGCGGCAGCAACACGAAGATCGCCAGCGCGATGGTGACAGGCCCAGCCGCGGCGACGAAAGCCGAAGCGGCAAGTCCAGGACCCACGAAGCCTAAGCCGAGCAGCGCCGAACCGGCGAGCGAGCCAGCCAGCATCAGCGCACCGCCGAGCCGAATCAGCGAGCGCGGCGCGACGCGGTCGGCGAAGACCCCGGCCGGCAGCGAAACCAGCAGCCACGCCGCCGACTGCGCGGCGACGAGCAGGCCGACGAGGCGCGGGCTTGCGCCTCTCTGGGTGGCAGCGAGTGAAATGGTGTCGAGCGCCAGCTTGTCGGCGAACTGCGCGAGAACGCCGGTGACAAGGAGAGCGACCGGGAGCGGGGATGGCATGGGCGGGTTCCAACCTTCAGGATGATTCCAGAGGTCTCATCCTGCCACCGCCGAACCCACCCGATTTCTGGGTCGTGGGGAAGAGCCGATGCCGGTCGGGCGAGGGAGCGCGGCGTTCACACCACCAGCGGCGGAACCCTGAGGTGATGGTCCGTCGCCCGCTGCAGCGCATCCTCATGGCCCTGGCAGCAGATGTGCAGGGAGAGAGGCAGCCCGGTCGCCGTGAAGCCGTTGGGCAGCGACAGCGCGCCAGCCATGTCGTCCATCGCATTCACTGCATGCTGATGCGGGCGAGGTCGACGAACCAGGACTGCGGCGAGATGAAGCCCTGGACCTTCTTCGACATCGCACGCGGGTTGAGATCATGGACAACGTAAAGCCAGGGCGGATTGTCCACCAGACGCTCATGGGCGATGGCGGTCTGCTGCGCGACGATCCTGGGGTCGGTCGCTGCGGCCAGCTTCGCCAGGGCCGCCTCGAAGACGTCGTCTTTCCATTGCGGAAAGTTGAAGCCGTTCGGCGGGGCGCTGGCAGCCGCGAAATAGCGCGCCATCACGCTCGGGTCGGTCGAGGGACCAGCGATGTTGAGGGCGAGCGAGCCGGCGAGCGAAGGCTGATCGGGCAGCGCCCGCATGCTGTTGAGCAGCAGCTGCCATTCGGTGACGTTGAAGTCGATCTGGACGCCGCACGCTTCCTTCATGCTCGCCTGCAGAAACTCGTTCATCGGCAGCGGCGCCATCTGACCCGAGCCTGACGTCGAGATCGTCACCTTGAACGAGAGCGGCTTTTGCGCGGTGAAGCCGGCCTCCGCGAGCAGCGCCCTGCCCTTGGCCGGGTCGAAGCGATAGCGGTTCGCCGGCTTGCCGAAGTCGGGATCGCTGGCCTTCAGCCAGCCGATGGCCGGTTCGGCGGTGCCGTTCAACAGGGCGACGATGGCGTCGCGGTCGACGCAATAATTCAACGCCTGCCGCACGCGGACATCCTTGAGGGAGCTGCCGGCGGCGCCGATGTTGAACAGCCAGGGCCAGACATGCGGGTAGGAGCCGGTGGTGATGGTGAAGCCGGCCTGCTTGAGCGAGGGAATGCCGTCGGTGGGCGGCACCTCGATCCAATCGACCTGACCGGTGCGCAAGGCGGCCAGGCGCGCATTCGCTTCCGGAATCGGCAGGAGCACGACCTTGTCGAGCTTCGCCTTGCCTGCGGCGTCCCAATAGCCGTCATGGCGCAGCAGTTCGACGCGCTCGCGCGGCGCGATGCTGCCGATCCGGAACGGCCCGGTCCCTGCGGCGGGCAGCATCGCGACCCTGGCCCAGTCCCGGCCCGCCGTGTCGAAGGAGGCCGGCGAGCTCAACAGGATCAGCGAAACCATGTAGGGGAAGTAGGACGCCGCCGTGCTCGTGGTGAACTCCACAGTCGCGTCGTCGATCCTGCGGTAGCCGTTCAGGATCGACGCCCGGGCCCGCACGATGGCCGAGGCCGGCGCCTCGAACTGCGGAGCATCCTTGTTGAAATAGCGCTCCAGGTTCCAGATCACCGCGTCGGCGTTGAAGGGCGTGCCGTCATGGAAGGCGACGCCGCGCCGCAGATGGAAGATCCATGTGCGGGCGTCGCCGGCAGTCTGCTCCCAGCGCTCGGCGAGCCCCGGACGCAGCGGCGCGAGGCGATCGGTCGTCGTCAGATCCCACAGGGCCAGGCTCTCGAAGACCGGATAGCCAAGAAACCGCATGCCCTCGAAGCCGTTATTGGGCAAGCCGGTCGCAGTCGGAATATCCGAGGCCGTCATCGCGATGCGCAGCGTGCCCTGCGCCTGGACGGAGCCGCCCAGCGCGGTGCCGGCCAAAGCCGCGAGCATCGCGATCTTCACGCCGGCTATCAGGCGGCGAAACATGGTTTTCAAGCGGCCCTTGCGCATCGTCACGCCCCCGTCCTCGACATCACCCGGTCATCGGGGCATTCAATTGCAAGCCAACGCGCAAACCTGCTTGCCCCGATAGGGCGAGGCCTATCCAGCACCCTGGACAAGACAGAGTAAACACATCGTTGCATGGACGGTTCGCGCGCGGCGCGTTTCAGCAACCCTCTGCGGCGCATCGGCGCTTCGCCCTCCTCGCGGGGCCCGCGCCCTTGTGCCACCCAGCCGGGATGCGATAGACCGAGCGCGTGACCCAGCGCCCGACCATGCCGATCCTCGACCGCGTCCACACGCCAGAGGACCTCCGCAAGCTGCCCGATAGCGACCTGCGGCAGGTCGCCGACGAGTTGCGTCAGGAAACGATCAACGCGGTCTCGGTCACCGGTGGCCATCTCGGTGCGGGTCTCGGCGTCGTCGAACTGACCGTCGCGCTGCACCACGTCTTCGACACGCCGCGCGACCGGCTGATCTGGGATGTCGGCCACCAGGCCTATCCGCACAAGATCCTGACCGGCCGGCGCGATCGCATCCGCACGCTGCGCCAGCCCGGCGGCCTGTCGGGCTTCACCCGCCGAGCCGAGAGCGAATACGACCCGTTCGGCGCCGCGCATTCCTCGACCTCGATTTCAGCCGGCCTCGGCATGGCGGTCGCCCGCGACCTCTCCGGCGGCACGAACAACGTCATCGCCGTGATCGGCGACGGCGCGATGTCGGCGGGCATGGCCTATGAGGCGATGAACAATGCCGGCGCGCTGGGCTCGCGCCTCGTCGTCATCCTCAACGACAACGACATGTCGATCGCGCCGCCGGTCGGCGCGATGTCGGCCTATCTCGCCCGCCTCGTCTCGGGGCGGACCTACCGCTCGATCCGCGAAATCGCCAAGCATCTGGCCGAGCGGCTGCCACGCTTCTTCCAGGACAAGGCCAAGCGGACCGAGGAATTCGCGCGCAGCTTCTTCACCGGCGGCACGCTGTTCGAGGAGCTCGGCTTCTACTATGTCGGCCCGATCGACGGGCATAACCTCGACCATCTGCTGCCGGTCCTGCGCAATGTCCGCGACGCGCAGACGGGCCCGATCCTCGTCCATGTCGTGACGCAGAAGGGCAAGGGCTATGCCCCGGCCGAGGCCACGGCCGACAAATATCACGCCGTCGTCCGGTTCGACCCCGTCACCGGGCTGCAGGCCAAGGCGCCGGCGAACGCGCCGAGCTACACCGCCGTCTTCGGCAATGCCCTGATCAAGGCGGCGCGCGAGGACAGCAAAATCGTCGCCGTCACCGCCGCGATGCCGTCGGGCACCGGGATCGACGCCTTCGGCAAGGAATTTCCGGGCCGGACCTTCGATGTCGGCATCGCCGAGCAGCATGCCGTGACCTTCGCGGCCGGTCTCGCGACGGAAGGCTACAAGCCGTTCTGCGCGATCTACTCGACCTTCCTGCAGCGGGCCTACGACCAGGTCGTCCACGACGTCGCGATCCAGAAGCTGCCCGTGCGCTTCGCGCTCGACCGGGCCGGCCTCGTCGGCGCCGACGGCGCGACCCATGCCGGCGCCTTCGACATCGCCTATCTCTCCTGCCTGCCCGACATGGTGGTGATGGCGGCCGCCGACGAAGCCGAACTGACGCATATGGTCGCGACAGCGGCTGCCTTCGACGAGGGGCCGATCGCCTTCCGCTATCCGCGCGGCGAGGGCGTCGGCGTCGAGATTCCCGATGTCGGCGTGCCCCTGGAGATCGGCCGGGGCCGTGTCGTGCGCGAGGGGTCGCGCGTTGCGCTGCTCTCGCTCGGGACGCGGCTGGCGGAGTGCCTTCTGGCGGCCGAACAGCTCGGCCAGCGTGGCCTGTCGACGACGGTCGCCGATGCGCGCTTCGCCAAGCCGCTCGACGAGGCGCTGATCCTGCGGCTGGCCCGCGAGCACGAGATCCTGGTGACGGTCGAGGAAGGCTCGATCGGCGGCTTCGGCAGCCATGTCCTGCATCTGCTGGCCCGCAGCGGCCTGCTCGATGGCGGCCTGAAGGTCAGGACGCTGACCCTGCCCGACATCTACCAGGAGCATGACAAGCCCGAGGCGATGTATGCCCGGGCCGGACTCGACGCCGCTGGCATCGTGCGCACGGTCGAGGGTGCGCTCGGGGTACCGGCCGCGATCAAGCGCGCCTGAAACGCAGCATGGCCGGCGCCATGAAGAGTCGTGCCGATCAGCTTCTCGTCGAGCGCGGCCTCTGCGAGAGCCGCGCCCGCGCCCAGGCCGCGATCGAGGCCGGCCTCGTCACGGTCGATGGCCGCACCGTCCGCAAGGCCTCCGAGATGCTGGCTCGAAATGCCGTCCTGACGGCGCAGGCGCCGCATCCTTACGTCTCGCGCGGGGGCTTGAAGCTCGCGGAAGCCCTCGATGTCTTCGGATTCGACCCCACCGGGCGCGTCTGCCTCGATGTCGGCGCCTCGACCGGCGGGTTCACGGATCTGCTGCTCAAGCGCGGCGCAAGCCGGGTAATCGCGGTGGATGTCGGGCGCGACCAGCTCCACGCCTCGCTGCGCGGCCATCCGCGCGTGCTGAGCCTGGAGGCGCGCGACATCCGGACTCTGACGCCGGCCGAATTGCCGGAAGCGCCGTCCCTGGCGGCAATCGATGTCAGCTTCATCTCGCTGCGCCTGGTGCTGCCAGCCGTCGTTTCGCTGATGGCGCCCATCGCCCAGGTCGCAGCGTTGATCAAACCGCAGTTCGAGGCCGGTCGCGCGGCCTTGAAGAAGGGCATCGTCCGGGACGAGGCGGTGCATGACAGCGTCTGCGCCGGGATCGCGGAGGTGATGGCGGGGCTTGGCTTCAGCGTCGACGGGCCCGTCTCCTCCCCGATCGAGGGCGGCGACGGCAACCGCGAATTCCTGATCGGCGGGCGGCGCGGCTAGATCGGCGCCCTCTCCAGCGAGAGCGGCGCGACGAATGCGTCTTTCGATTTCAGCAGCGGATTGATCAGCGCGCGAGCAGGGCGTCGATTTCGGCCTGGAGCGTGCGGCTTTCGATGCTGCCGATGTCGATCCTGCCATTGGCGTTGATGAACTGCGTCGCCCGGCCGATCTGGCGGCGCAGGGCGTCGCCGGCGACGTCGGCAATCGTCGCGGCGTCGAGACCATCGCGCTTTTCCGCGAGCAAAGCGGTCGCCGTCGAGACGAGCCGGATCATGGCCTTGCAGAGTTCCTCGAAGCCGGCACGGCGCGCCGGCATGACGCTGTCATAAGCCACGAGGGCGGATGCGGAGCAGCGCAGGGGCGAGGTTTGGAAGTGCTCGCGGTAGGTGACGCCGCGCCAGGCGCGCAGGTCCTCGATGACATCGTCGTCATCGCTCGCCAGTTCGATCAGCATCAAGGCTTCGCTGTAGCGATTGAGAAAGTCGGTAGAGAGACGGGGCGCCTGCGACGTCTCCGCCTCGGCATCCCGCTTATCAATCAGCGCCTTGATCGCGGAGACGGACATCATCAACCCCAAACTGGCGCGACTATGCTTGGGCAAACCCAAATAAAGTGTTGATCGAAAAGGGACTCGTCGCCACATCTGCCAGATCATGTGTGGTCGTTACGCCATTACCCTGCCGCCGGAAGCGATGCGGACGCTGTTTGCCTATCGCGAGCAGCCCAATTTCCCGCCGCGCTACAACATCGCGCCGACCCAGCCCGTGCCGGTCGTGCGCCTGCATGAGGGCAGCAGGCAGTTCATGCTGATGCGCTGGGGCTTCATCCCCGGCTGGGTCAAGGACCCCCGGGAATTCCCGCTGGTCATCAACATCCGGGGCGAAAGCGCCGCGACGAAGCCCTCCTTCCGGGCGGCGCTGATACGCCGCCGATGCCTGATGCCGGCCGATGCGTTCTACGAGTGGCACCGGCTCGGCCAGGGGCGCCAAGGCGAAAGCCGCGCCTATCTGTTCCGGCGGCCCGATCGCGGGCTGTTCGCCTTCGCCGCGCTGTGGGAGACGTGGCATTCGCCGGATGGTTCGGAGATCGACACGGTCGCGCTGGTCAACGGGCCGGCCAATGGCCTGATGGCCGCGATCCACGATCGCTGCCCGGTCATCCTCCAGCCCCGGGATTTCGACGCCTGGCTCGACCCGACGGCGGAAACCGGCACCGTCAACGCGCTGCTCAGGCCTCCCCCCGACGATCTCCTGGAGATGGTCCGGATCGGCGACACCGTGAACAAGGTCGCTCATGACGGGCCCGAGGTGCAGGAACCCTTCGACCCGGCGACCGTCCCGGCCGCGCCAGCCCCGACCCGGCCCCGGAAAACCGCCAGGGACAGCGGCCAGGGCGATCTATTCTGAACTCTCACCGCCATCAAAAGCGGGCGGACAGGTTGAAGGTCGGAAGCACAGACTGCGGCTGCAACACAACGAACCGTTTCCGGCCCGAACTGTTGGACCTCACATCGCCAGCACGGCGCCCGGGTTCAGGATGCCCTGCGGGTCGAGCGTCGTCTTCAGCGTCTTCATCAGGGCCAGTTCGACCGGGTCCTTGACGCCGGGCAGGAGGTCGCGCTTGAGGCGGCCGATGCCGTGCTCGGCCGAGATCGAGCCGTGCATCTCGCTGACGATGGCGTGGACCGCTTCGTTCATCGCGCTCCAGCCGGCGATGAAGGCCGCCTTGTCGCCGCCGACGGGCTGGCTGACGTTGAAGTGGATGTTGCCGTCGCCCATGTGGCCGAAGGGCAACGGCCGGCAGCCGGGCACCATCGCCGTGACGGCCTCCGAGGCGCGGGCGATGAAGGCCGGCACCGCATGCAGCGGCACGGAGACGTCGTGCTTGATCGAGCCGCCCTCATAGGTCTGCACCTCGGAGAGCATCTCGCGCAGTTTCCAGAAATCGGCGCGCTGGGTCAGCGATCCCGCCAGCGCCGCATCCGTCACGAGGCCCTGTTCCATCGCCTCGCCCAGGAAGGCCTCGACCGCCTCGTCGAGCCCGGTCGCGGACTGGGAGGAGACCTCCATCAGCACATACCAAGGCGACGGGCCCGAGAGCGGATCGCGCACGCCCGAGGCATGGCGCAGGACGAAGTCGAGCCCGAGGCGCGACATCAGCTCGAAGGTGGTGAGCGTGCCGCCCGCGCCCGCCTTGGCGGTGTTGAGCAGGGCCAGCGCCTCTTCAGGGCCCGGCACGGCGAGGAAGGCCGTGGCGCGCGCGGCCGGCTGCGGGAACAGCTTCAGCACGGCGGCGGTGATGATGCCGAGCGTGCCTTCGGCGCCGATGAAGAGGTTCTTCAGGTCGTAGCCGGTGTTGTCCTTGCGCAGCTGGCGCAGGCCGTTCCAGATGCGGCCATCGGCGAGCACGACCTCGAGACCCATGCAGAGCTCGCGGGCATTGCCATAGGCCAGCACGGCCGTGCCGCCGGCATTGGTCGAGAGATTGCCGCCGATGGTGCAAGAGCCTTCCGAGGCGAGCGAGAGTGGGAATAGGCGCCCAGCGCCTTCAGCCGCCGCTTGCGCCTTCTGCAGGGTCAGCCCGGCCTCGACCGTCATCGTGTCGCTGTCGGCATCGATGGCGCGGATCTTGTCCATGCGCTGCAGCGAGAGGATGATTTCGCGCCCCTCGGCGATCGGGATCTGGCCGCCGACGAGGCCGGTATTGCCGCCCTGCGGCACGAGTTTCGTGTCCGTCCGGGCCGCCAGCTTGACCAGTTCGGCGACCTCCTGGGTCGAGCCCGGCCGCACGATCGCCTGCGCCTTGCCCCGGAACAGGTCCCGCCACTCCTTGAGATAGGGCACCATCGCGTCGGCATCGGTGATGATGTTCTTCGCACCGACGATTGCCGCCATGTCGTCCAGGATGGATGCGCTCAAGGATGCCTCCGGATCTTATGATTTCTTCGCCCGGCGGAAGACGCCGACGAGTTCGATATGAGCGGAATAGCGGAACTGGTCGACGGGCGTGACACCCTCCAGCGCATAACCGCCCGCGATCAGGATCGCGGCGTCGCGGGCAAAGCTGCCGACATCGCAGGAGACATAGACGACCGTTCCGGTCTTCGCGCCGGCGAGCCGCCTGACCTGCGCCTCGGCTCCCGCACGCGGCGGATCGAGCACGACGGCATCGAAAGCGTTCAGTTCATGCTCCAGCAGCGGCCGGCGGAAGAGATCGCGGACCTCGCTCGTGATCGGCTTCAGCCCCTGCGTCGCGCCGGCCGCGCGCGTCAGCGCCAGGATCGCGGCCTTGTCGCTCTCGACGGCATGGACCTGCGCGCGCTCGGCCAGGCGAAAGCTGAACGGGCCGCAGCCGGCGAACAGATCGGCCACGCGCTTGACCTTGGGCAGTCCCGCCATGACGAGGCCCGCGATCGCGTCCTCGCCCAGGCTGGTCGCCTGCAGGAAGCCGCCCGGCGCCGGCGCGACCATCGCCTTGCCCATGCGCTGCTGCGGCGGGCGGCGCTCGACGATGATCTCGCCATGCATCGACAGCCGCGCCAGATCGAGCCTTTCGGCGGCTTCGGTCAGGGACAGCCTGAGCTTCTCGCCGGCCGGGCCGTGGCCGCGAATGTCGATGTCGAGCCCGGCGTCGGAACTGGTGATCTGGATGTCGAGCGGCTTGTTCGAGCCGCCGAGCCGGTTGGCAACGAGTTGGGCCGCATCCGGCGCGCGCGCCAGGGCGGGCGCCAGCACGGGACAGGCCGGGACGGCGATCAGATCATGGCTGCGCGCGACCATGAAGCCGACGAGCATGCCTATTCCCTCCCGCCTTGCGTGGAAGGTGACGCGGCGGCGCCCGGCGCCATGGCCATCGACGATCTCGGCGACCGGCGCAGCGATCCCAGCGCGCGACAGCGCGGTGACGACCTGCTGGCGCTTCCAGCTGCTGTAAAGTGCGGGCTCCATGTGCTGGGCGACGCAGCCGCCGCAGCGGGTGAAGAGCGGGCAGATCGCGGCGATGCGCGATTGAGCCGGCGTGATGATCTCGACGATCTGGGCGCGGTCGCCGTCGCGCACCGCCCGCACCGTCTCGCCCGGCAGGGCGTAGGGCACGAAGACATCGCCACCGGGCGTCTCCGCGATGCCGTCGCCGCGCTGGCCCAGCCGGACCACCGAAAGAATTTCGTTCATGGCGAGCGTCATCGGGGTCGAAAAATCTCCTGCCAGTGCCATCGCCAGCCACGTTCTTCCGAGCTGATGCCGGGAGGCGGGTTGCTGATGACCTGTTTCGCGCTTTCGCCTATCAGGTTGGGAGCAAACAGGGAAATCTGCGCATGACCATCCGCGACGGCGTCATCGAGGCCATCGGCAACACGCCCCTGATCAAGCTGAAGCGCGCCTCGCAGGCGACCGGCTGCACCATCCTCGGCAAGGCCGAGTTCATGAACCCAGGCCAGTCGGTCAAGGACCGCGCCGCGCTCGCGATCATCCGCGACGCCGAGAGGCGCGGGCAGTTGCGGCCCGGCGGCGTCATCGTCGAGGGCACGGCCGGCAATACCGGCATCGGCATCGCGCTCGTCGGCAATGCGCTGGGCTATCGCTCGGTCATCGTGATTCCCGAGACCCAGAGCCAGGAGAAGAAGGACATGCTGCGGCTGGCCGGCGCGACGCTGGTCGAGGTTCCCGCCGTCGGCTACGCTAACCCCAACAATTATGTGAAGGTCTCGGGCCGCCTGGCCGCGGAGCTGGCGAAGACCGAGCCCAATGGCGCGATCTGGGCCAATCAGTTCGACAACACCGCCAACCGCCAGGGCCATATCGAGACGACCGGTCCCGAGATTTGGGCGCAGACGGAGGGCAAGGTCGACGGCTTCATCTGCGCGGTCGGCACCGGCGGGACGCTGGCGGGCACAGGCATCGCGCTCAAGCGCTTCAACCCAAAGATCACGATCGGCCTCGCCGATCCGATGGGCGCGGCGCTGCATGCCTTCTACACGACCGGCGAGCTCAAATCGGAGGGCTCCTCGATCACCGAGGGCATCGGCCAGGGCCGCATCACCGCCAATCTGGTCGATGCGCCGATCGAGGTCTCCTTCCAGATCCCCGATGCGGAGGCCGTGCCCATCGTCTTCGATCTCTTGGAGCATGAGGGCCTGTGCCTCGGCGGCTCGTCAGGCATCAATGTCGCCGGCGCGATCCGGCTCGCCCGGCAGATGGGGCCTGGCCACACCATCGTGACGATCCTGTGCGACTACGGCACCCGCTATCAGTCGAAGCTGTACAACCCGGAGTTCCTGCGCTCGAAGGGCTTAGCCGTGCCCGGCTGGCTGGAGCGCGACGGGTCAGCACTGAAGCAGGTCGTGGCGCGCGTGATGGGGTGAGGTCCATGCCGCTCGACCCCGCCTCGCCGCTGGCGCGTCTGCTGGATGCGCCGATGCGACCGGGCCGCGTCATCTGGATCGGGCTGCGGCCCCTGCGACGGGCGCCGATGCAGGCGGCCGATACGGCTGTGCTCGATCCGGATCACGGCCTGATCGGCGACCATTACAGCAGCCGCACGGGCGGAGCCCGGCACGTCACGCTGATCCAGGCAGAGCATCTGTCCGCCATCGCAGCCCATCTCGGACTCGACGCTGTGACGCCGCAGCAGCTTCGCCGCAACATCGTGGTCGCCGGCATCAACCTCGCAGCGCTCAAGGGGCGGCGCTTCGCGCTCGGCAGCGCGGTGCTGGAAGCGACAGGGGAGTGCCATCCCTGCTCGCGCATGGAGGAGATTCTCGGCGGAGGCGGCTACAACGCCGTGCGCGGCCATGGCGGGATCACGGCGCGAGTGGTGGCTGGCGGCGTGGTGCGACTGGGCGATCGGGTGGTCCGGGAGGACGCCCGTTGACCGCCCTCATGGCTGGCCCAGCGCGGGACACCCGCCCCACCAGGGCAAGCACGGGTCGGCTCCTCACCGGCCCTCGCGGTTAAATCCCGCCTTCGAACCCTCTCAGGCCGGCCCCTTGCGCTCCAGGCCTTCCTGCATGCGCAGGAGTTCGTTCAATGCGTCCTGTTGATCACTGATTCGTGCAGCGATCCGCTCTTCCGAGGCTGCACCCGACGCGCCAGTCGCCTGCTCGGTCAGATCCTCGATGTTGCGGCGGGCAAGCGCGATGCGCTCCTCGAGGTTGTCGATCGCGTCAGGCATCCGTTCATCTCCATCCATGGTCACAGCAAGCAGTGATGCCGCAGTTTCGACCGTAATGGGCCCGGCCCTGCCGAAGCAAAACCGGGCCCGCCGACAATCGCATGCCTCATCGGACAATCCAGTCGGTATGAATACGGAACGTTGGGACCGCCCCTCTGTTCCGCCTGAGGGCGCTTTACGTCGCCCCCCTACCGCAACGGCCAGACGAGCAAGATCATCGGCACGGCCACCGCCAAAACGATCAGCGAGAGCGGTGCGCCCAGCCTCGGATAGTCGCTGAATTTATAGCCGCCGGGGCCCATCACCAGCGTGTTGCACTGGTGGCCGATGGGGGTGAGAAAGTCGCAGGCCGCGCCGATCGCCACCGCCATCAGGAAGGCGTCGGGGTTGTAGCCGAGCTTAGCGGCGAAGCCCGCGCCGATCGGGGCCATCACCAGAACGGTCGCGGCATTGTTGAGGAAGGGCGTCACCGCCATTGCCGCCGCCAGGATCAGCGCGACCGAAGCCCAGCCCGGCAGCCCCGAGCCGACCTGCGCCAGCCACCCGGCGAAGACGTCGGTGGCGCCGGTCGAGCGCAACGTGTCGCTGACCGGGATCAACGCCGCCAGCATCAACAGGATCGGCGCGTCGATGCTGCTATAGGCCTCGCGCAAGGGCAGGCAGCGCAGCGCGATCAGGAGCACGGCGGCGGCGAAGAAGGTCAGCGGCACGGGGGCGAGACCGGCCGCGAGCGTCACCACGGCGGCGAGCACGACCGTCACCGTCATCACCGCCTTGCGCGTCGAACCCAGCGAAACGACTCGGTCGGCGAGCGGCAACAGGCCGAGTTCCATCAGTTTTTCGGGCAGGAGCTTCTCGTCGCCCTGGATAACGACGATGTCGCCGGCGCGCAGGCGGATATCGCGCAGGCGCTGCGAGAAGCGCTCGCCGGCGCGGCTGATCGCGATCATGTTGACGCCGAAGCGGGCATGCAGGCCGATATCGCCGGCCGATTGCCCGATCAGCACGGAATCGGGGCCGATAATCGCCTCGCTGACGAGGTCGGGGTCGAGCGCATCGCCTTTCTGCGTCGGCCTGTTCTTGCCGTCGAGATCGAGCCCGCCCTCGGCGACGACGCGCTCCAGCACGGCGGCGTCGCCGCGCAGCAGCAGCGTGTCGCCCGCCTTCAAATGGGCGTCGGGCAGGGGCGCCTGGAGGCGACGCTCGTTGCGCAGGAGCGCGACGATCTGAAGTTCGCTGCCGCCGATGGCCTTGAGATCGGCCACCGTCTTGCCCGCGAGGGCGGATTTTGGGCCTATCCGGGCTTCGGTGACGTAGTCCTTGATGTCGATCGCCTGATCGAGCGAGACGGCGCCACGTCGGTCCTTCGGCAGCAGCCGGTAGCCGACGGCGAGGAAGGCGCAGCCGGCGAGCGCGACGACGATGCCCACCGGCGTGAAATCGAACATCGAGAAGGGCTGGCCGCCGAGTTCCGCCCGCACGCGGGAGACGATGACGTTGGGCGAGGTTCCGACCAGCGTGACGATGCCGCCGAGCAGCGAGGCGAAGGCCATAGGCATCAGGAAGATGGAGGGCGAGCGGCCGCCCTTGCGCGCCAGTTGGTAGGCGATCGGCAGCATCATCGCGAGCGCGCCGATGTTCTTGATGATCGCGGACATGACCCCGACGACGATAACGAGCAGCACGATCTGCGACTGGGTCGAGCGCAGCACCGGCGTGACCCGCGCCAGCAGCCGCTCGATCACCCGCGAGCGCGCCACCGCCGCGCTGAGCACGAGCGCGCTGCCGACGATGATGACGATGTCGTCGGAGAAGCCCGTGAAGGCCTGCTTCGCCGGGACGATGCCGACCGCGACGCCGGCGAGCAGCGCGAGCATGGCGACGATGTCATAGCGCAGCCTGCCCCAGAGGAAGGCAGCCATCATCGCCGCCACGAGCGAGACGGAGAGCAACTGGGGGGTCGTCATCGGCACGTGCTCACATCAGTCCCGCGTCGCGGGGCGGCCGCGCCGGATGTTACAACCACTTCTTCCAGCGGAAGAGCATGTAGGGCAGCACGGCGAACAGGATCATCAGCCCGATCGCCATGGGGTAGCCCCACTGCCACTCCAACTCCGGCATCGTCTTGAAGTTCATGCCATAGATCGAGGCGATCAGTGTCGGCGGCATCAGCGCGACGGAGACGACCGAGAACAGCTTGATGATCTTGTTCTGCTCGATCGAGACCAGACCCAACGTGGCGTCGAGCATGAATTGCAGCTTGTTCGACAGGAAGGTCGCGTGTTCCTCGATCGCCTGCACGTCGCGGACCGCCGCGCGCCACTCCGCCGAGAAGCCGGTCTGCGCCTTCTTGGGGCGGGTGTAGTTGGCCGAGAGGAAGAGCAGCACGCGCTCGACCGAGACCATGCTCTCGCGGACATTCGAGATGATGTGCTCGTACTGGCCGATCGTCTGGATCACCGCCTGATAGGCGCTGCCCTGCTCGACGTCCTGGCCGCGCCCGGCGAAGATGCGGCGCGACGCCTCGTCGACCTGGTCGCCGACGCCGCGCAGCACTTCGGCTGCACGGTCGATGATCGCCTCGATCAACCCGTCCAGCACCGCTTCCGGCTGGGTGCCGCAGCCTCCGGGCTTGGTGGCGCGGTTGAGGAAGATGGTGAAGGCGCCAGGCTCGTCATAGCGCACCGTCACCAGCGCCTTCTCGGTGAGGATGAAGGTGACGTCGGCCAGCTTGGGGACGATGGTCTCGGACTGGCAGATGATGCGCGCGGTCATGTAATGCGCGCCGTTCTCGGAGTAGATGATCTCGGATGGTTCGAGATCATGCATCTCCTCGCGCGTCGGGATCGAGATGCCCAGATGCTTCTCGACCCTGGCATCCTCGCCCGCCGTCGGGTTCAGCAGATCGATCCAGATCGATTCGGGCGGAAAGGCTTCCTCGGCGGCGATCACGCGATGCAGGAGCTTGTCGCGCGAATCGGGGCAGATGCCGTGGATCAGGAGCATGAAGGGCCTTCAACGGTCGCGGGTCGATGTCGCGGCAGGAACTCCGATCCTGCCGCGATGTCAAACGGATGACGAGAGCGCGGCCCGAGCCTCAGGATGGGATGGTGAAGCGCTCCGGCGTGCTGCCGTCGCGGTCGGTGAAGCCGTAGGCGCGGGCGAGGTCAGCGACCCGCAGCACCTGGCCGGCGTGACGGGCGACCTCGGCATCGGCCAGGAGTGCGGCGACCGCGCGGCCGGCATAGGCAGGCGTTTCCGTGGCCTCGCCCGCCATGCCGGCATCGCGGACGCGCTCGGTCAGGACATGGCCGGGCGAGAGGCCGAGCGCCGTGACGCCGAAAGGTTTCAGCTCGTGGGCCATCGCCAGCGTCAGCCGGTTCATCGCCGCCTTGGCGAGGTCGTAGAAGACGTCGCCGAGATAGCCGCCTTCAGTATCGAAGCTCACCGTGACGATCAGGCCCTTGCGGGCCTGCACCATCGCCGGCGCGACCGCCCGCGCCAACAGGAGCTGCGCATAGACGCCGCTCTCGAAGCTCTGGCCCAGCCGCGCCACGGGCCGGCGCCAGAACGGCGCGCCAAAGGCCGAGCCGTCAGGATAGCGCACGCCGTCATAGCCCTCATTGCCGCCCCAGACGGCATCGACGACGCCATCGAGCCGGCCGAAGCGGCGCAATGCCCAGGAGACGAGCTGATCGACCTCGCGCTCATTGGTGTGGTCGCAGCGATAGGGATGGCCCTTGCCGCCGGCCGCCTCGACCTCGCGGGCAGCGTCCTCGAAGGTCTCCTGACGCTGGTCGGTGCGGGGGCCGGCCTCGCTGGAGCGGCCGGTGACGATGACGGTCGCGCCGGCCTCGCCCAGCGCCCGCGCGATGCCGCGCCCGAGCCCGCGCGAGGCGCCGGCGACGAGGCAGATTCGGCCTGAAAGCGGTCGGTCGGGTTCGCTCACGCCGCGAAGACCGCAGCCGCATCCTCGACCGCGCCTGCCCCTTCCGTCACCGCCAGCTCCAGCGCCGGTGCCTCCGTCGCGAGGATCTCGGCGAAGAAGCGGGCGGTGGCGAGGTCGCCGGTCGCATGATCGTCGGCGCGCGTCGCCAGCGCCTTGCGGGCGAGGCCGGTGCCGCCCTGGGCCAGCGCGAAGAGCTTGAGATAGGGCGTCGCACCGGCCAGCGCGTCGCCCTGTCGCTCGCCCATCGTCGCCAGCATCCACTGCGTCGCGCGCTCCAGCGCGTCGACGGCGGCCGCGAGGCGGAGCGCGGTGCGGCCGAAGCCGGGCGTATTGGCCGCCTCGACCTGGGCGACGACGTCGCGCATTTCCGCGATCAGCGCCGCGACCGCCTTGCCGCCCGAGAGCGGCAGCTTGCGCAGCACGAGATCGATCGCCTGGATGCCGTTGGTGCCCTCGTAGATCGTCGCGATGCGGGCATCGCGCAGATGCTGGGCCGCGCCGGTTTCCTCAATATAGCCCATCCCGCCATGGACCTGGATACCGGTGGAGGCGACCTCGACGCCGATATCGGTGGCGTAGGCCTTGGCGACGGGGGTGAGGATCGCGGTGCGCTCGCTGGCGGCCTTGCGCCTGGCCTCATCGGGCTCGCGGCGGGAACGGTCGAGCGCTTCGGCGACCTGATAGGCGATGGCGCGCGCGGCCTGCGTCTTGGCGCGCATCTCCATCAGCATGCGGCGGATGTCGGGGTGGACGAGGATCGGGCTCATCGGGGCGCCCTTGGGCGCATCGAGCGCCACGCCCTGCCGGCGCTCCCGCGCGAAGCCAAGCGCCTGCTGATAGGCGCGCTCGGCGATGGCGACGCCCTGCAGGGCGACGTTGAGGCGGGCATTGTTCATCATCGTGAACATGCAGGCGAGCCCGCGATTCTCCTCGCCGATCAGCCAGCCGATGGCGCCGCCCTTGTCGCCGAACGCCATCGAGCAGGTTGGCGAGGCGTGGATGCCGAGCTTGTGCTCGATACCGGAGCAGCGCAGGTCATTGTGCTCGCCGAGCGAGCCATCGGCGTTGATGAGGTATTTCGGCACGAGGAACAGCGAGATGCCGCGCGTGCCGGCGGGTGCATCGGGCAGCCGGGCCAACACCAGATGCACGATGTTATCAGTCATATCGTGCTCGCCATAGGTGATGAAGATCTTCTGGCCGGTGATGCGATAGGTGCCATCACCGACGGGCTCGGCCTTCGACCGCAGCGCGTTGAGGTCGGAGCCGGCCTGCGGCTCGGTCAGGTTCATCGTGCCCATCCATTCGCCCGAGACAAGCTTGGGCAGATAGGTCTCCTTGAGATGATCCGAGCCATGGGCATGCAGCGCCTCGATGGCGCCGACCGTCAGCAGCGGCCCGAGCGCGAAGGCGAAGGCAGCCGAATTCCACATCTCGGTACAGGCCGATTGCAGCAGCGCCGGCAGACCCTGGCCGCCATGCACCTCGGGGGCGGGCAGCGCGTTCCAGCCGGCCCCGGCCCAGGCGATGTAGGCATCCTTCCAGCCCGGCGGCGTGGTCACCGCACCGTCCTTCAGCAGCGAGCCATGCTTGTCGCCGATGCGGTTGAGCGGGGCGAGGATGTCGCCGGCGAACTTCGCCGCCTCGTCCAGGACGGCCTGCGCCATGTCGCCGTCGAGTTCGGGCGCGAGGCCGTCGGCGATCAGCCGGTCGAGGCCCGCGACATGGCGCATCGTGGCGAGAATGTCCTCGACAGGGGCGCGGTAGCTCATGGTCGTATCTCCCTGGATGCCGGCCGTGCCTGTTGTCGAACCCACCTGCCCTCGGCAGCAGCTGGTTCGGGCCATGCCTGCTTTTGACGTTGCCGCGATGGTAGCGAGGAACTATCCCCGATGCCACGCGCCGACGAGGGCGACTTTGGTCAGGCGCGCTATAGTTTAGTTGTAAACAATCTTTGGTCAATCAGGCGGGAACGCCTGATTGTGGGTGTTTCTTGGAGCAGGATCAGGCTTTCAGCCGCGTGACGAAGCGGCTCGGTGCCGATGCGCAGGGCGTCGCCCGCGCCGCCGAGCTGCTGCGGCAAGGCAAGCTCGTCGCGCTGCCGACCGAGACGGTCTATGGCCTGGCAGCCGACGCGACCTCGGGCGCGGCGGTCGCGGGCATCTACGCGGCCAAGGAGCGGCCGAGCTTCAACCCGCTGATCGCGCATCTGCCCGATCTCGCCGCCGCCCGTCGGCAGGGACTGTTCGACGCCAACGCACTGGCTTTGGCGAAGGCCTTCTGGCCGGGGCCTCTGACGCTGGTCGTGCCGGTGTCGCCGGGGTGCGAGGTCTGCGATCTTGCACGGGCCGGCCTGGCTTCGGTCGCTTTGCGGGTGCCGTCGCACCCGCTCGCGCATGCCATCCTGCAAGCGGCCGGACGGCCGATCGCCGCCCCTTCCGCCAACCGCTCCGGCCGAGTCAGCGCCACCAGCGCCGCGCATGTACTTGAAGATCTCGACGGCCGGATCGATGCAGTCATCGATGGCGGGCCGACACAGGTCGGCGTGGAATCGACGATCGTCGCCTGCCTCGACGGTGCGCCACGGCTGCTGCGGCCGGGCGGCGTGCCGCGCAGCGCAATCGAAGGCGTAATCGGGCGGTCGCTCGTTCTGGCCGGGGAAGCTGGCATGGCGCCGATCTCGCCGGGCCTGCTCGCCTCCCACTACGCCCCGGCGGCGCGTATCCGGCTGGAGGCGGAGGCGCCAGAACGCGGTGAGGCCTGGCTCGGTTTCGGGCGTGAGCCCGACAGTGCGCCCATCACCGGCTTATCGCTCAATCTCAGCCCGAGCGGCGATCTCACCGAGGCGGCGGCGAACCTCTTCGGTCATCTGCGCGCGCTCGATGCGCTGGGCCCGGCGACGATCGCCATCGCACACGTCCCGATGCACGGGCTGGGCGAGGCGATCAACGACCGCCTCCGGCGCGCGGCGGCGCCACGCTGAAATTTGCCTGAACCGCCTTGCATTGCTGCAAGATTTCGGCTTGCCTGACCTCTCTCGAGCACAACGCCGCCGATGACCATCAATCTCGCCTGGGACGATTTCCGGCTGGTCAAGGCGATCGCCGACCATGACGGCCTGACCGGCGCGGCGGTCGCGCTCGGCGTCAACCATTCGACCGTGTTCCGCCGCCTCGGACAGATCGAGGAGCATGTCGGCCTGCAGCTCTTCGAGCGCCGCAAGACCGGCTATGTCGCCACGACCGCCGGGGTCGAGATGGCGGCGCTCGCCGGTCGTGTCGAGGAGGATGTCGCGAGCTTCAGCCGACGCCTCGCCGGGCGCGACGTCGCTCCATCAGGCGAGCTGCGCATCACCACCACGGACACGCTCTATCTCCACCTGCTGCTGCCGATCTTCGCGGCCTTCCGGGCGGCCCATCCGGCGATCCGGCTCGACATCGTCATGGGCAACCAGGCGCTCAACCTGTCCAAGCGCGACGCCGACGTCGCCATCCGCGCCAGCGACGCGCCCGGCGAGACGCTGGTCGGCCGCCGGATCGCGACGCTGAGCTGGGCGATCTATGGCCGCGCCGGCGACAGCCCGATGCCGGCCGACGGGAGCGGCCCGGCCAGCCTGTTCGCGCGCGACTGGGTCGCGCTCGGCGACCAGCTCGCCCATGTGAAGGCCGCGCGCTATGTCCGCGACAAGGTGGCGCCGGAGCGCATCGCGCTCAGGAGTTCGGCCGTGCTCGGGCTGGCGGAGGCGGTCGAGCAGGGGCTCGGCATCGGCCCCCTGCCCTGCTTCATCGCCGACCAGCGGCCAACGCTGGTCCGGCTGCTGCCGCCCGATCCGGAGTTCTCGACGGGCCTGTGGATCCTGACCCACCCCGACATTCGCAACGCGCCGCGCGTGCGTGCCTTCATGGATTTCGTCGGCGGCGAACTGGCGAAGCTGCGCGGGTTGATCGAGGGGACAGGGTGAGCGCGGCTCAGATCTCGATCCCCTCCGGAATCAGCTCCAGCCCCCTGTTATAGGCGTCCCGGAAGCGGTCGAGACCGTGGCTGCCGCCATTGACCAGCTTGCGCGCCCCCTTGAGGTCGCCCACGGCCAGGGCGGCGCGGATCGTGTCCTCCCTATTGGCCAGAAACTGCGCGAGAATCAGTCCGGCAGCCTTGGAATCATTGGCGAGAGGCGGATCGAGCAGGATGTTCAGGTCGGTCTGGGTTGCGGTCTCAGTATAGTTGTAACGCCCGGTCAGTTGCACGAACCCCCGCCCCTTGAAGAGCGCGCCATCGCCGGGCTGGGTGTTGCCGAGCCGCTTGCCGGCCGGCGTGCCGGGCTCGTAGAGGTCGAACGGCGCCTTGTCGGTGTTGTATTTGCTCTTGAATTCGTCGATGGGCACGAACCCCTCCGTCTCCGCCCGGATGGTGGCGAGCGCCATCAGCAGCATGTCCCGGTCGGCGAGGCCATAGGAGCGCAGGCCGGCCAGAACGCTGGGGAGATGCGTGCGGATATTGGCGAGCGGCGTCGCCGGCACGAACAGGCGCCACACCAGCTCCGGCGTCAGTTGCGTCCCGCCGGAGAGGCGCGACCAGCCGTTCTCGACCGTGCCGCCGGTCATGACCGTTTTGAGCGACGCGATGTCTGCCTGAATCTGCGATGTCTGCAGGTCGATGAGACTGGACAACTCCGTCCCCGGCAGCGGGGCGGGCGGGCTTGCGACCGGGACCACAGGCTGCCCGGCTCCGCCCGCGACGGCGGGTGTCTGGGCCATGGCAGGTGTCGGGGCAATGGCCGGCGTCTTGGCCATGAATCCTTCGATGAAGTCGGCGCCGCTGTAGCCGGCCGCCGCCAATCCCAGCAGCATCTCGGCGTTGACGCCGCCCGCGCCGGTCAGCTTCTCGAGCCCGAGCGCCAGCGCCGCCAGAACCCCCGCGATGAATCCGATCAGGAGGCTCACCAGCAGCTTGCTGGCGACGAATGCATCCTGCGCGTCCGGCGGCTGTACGGCATTCAGGTCGTACAGCTTCTTCAAACCGATGACTGAACGCGCGCCTTGCCCGACGAGCCCCATCAACCCCGCGAGCACGAGCGCGCCCAGCAGTTCTCCCGTAGCCATGATCGACACCCCCCATGATTGCTCTTCGGCGAAGATACAATCACAGGTTGTTGTGGTGACAAAGCACAATCAGGGATGCCGACGCGCCGCCGGCAACGTGGCCGGGATGCGTCGATGAATCTGCATTCAGGCGGGCTGCGGCACCGTCCGCTCGACCGGCTTCTCGACGATCGGCAGGTTGATCACGGCCGAGGCGAGGCCGAGTGCAACCGAGAGCCACCAGACGATGATGTAGGAGCCCGAGGCCTCGTAGAGCAGGCCGCCGAGCCAGACGCCGAGGAACCCGCCGACCTGATGCGAGAAGAAGGCGAAGCCATAGAGCATCGCCATATATTTCGTGCCGAACATCAGCATGACCAGCGAGGAGGTCGGCGGCACGGTCGAGAGCCAGAACAGGCCGATGACGATGCCGAATCCAATCGCGGTCGCCGGGCTCGGCGGCAGCAGGATGAAGACAGCGATCGCGATCGAGCGGCCGAGATAGATCCAGGCCAGCAGATGCCGCTTGGGCATGCGCGTCGAGAGCCAGCCCGATGTCAGCGAACCGACCGCGTTGGCCAGCCCGATGACGGCCAGCGTCCAGCCGCCGACCCAGGCGGCCAGGCCCATATCCTTGAGATAGGCCGGCATGTGCACGGTGATGAAGGCGAGCTGGAAGCCGCAGGTGAAGAAGCCGAGCACCAGCAGGACATAGCTACGGTGCTTGAAGGCTTCCGCCAGGGCCTGCGCGATCGACTGGTTGGGCAGGTTCGCAGCCGAGGCCTGGACCGCGCCGCCGAGCTTGCGCGTCGACAGGAAGATCGAGATCGGAAGGATCGGCAGCAGAGTCAGCGCGAACACCATCAGCGCCTGGTTCCAGCCGATCTGCTCGATCAGGATGTTGCCGATCGGCGGGTAGAGGAACTGGCCGAAGGAGCCTGCGGCCGTGCCAGCGCCGAAGGCCATCGGCCGCCATTGCTCGGGCAGGAGCTTGCCGAAGGCGGCGAGCACGAGATTGAAGGAACAGGCCGAGAGCCCGAAGCCGATCAGCACGCCGGCGCCGAAATGCAACTGCAGCGGCGTCGTGGCCAGCGCCATCACGACGAGGCCCGCCGCATAGAGCAGCGCACCGGTGCAGAACACCTTGACGATGCCGAAGCGGTCGGCGATGGCGCCGGCGAAGGGCGCGCCGAGCCCCCAAAGCAGGTTCTGGATCGCCAGCGCCAGCCCGAAGGTGTCGCGGCCCCAGCCGAACTCGACCGTCATCGGGATCTGGAACAGGCCTGCACTGGCGCGCGGGCCGAAGGTGATCAGCGCGATCAGGCAGCCGGCCGCGACGACGATCTCCGGCGCATAGCTGCGCCCCTGGGCGGCCTTCGGCGCGACGCTCATGGACTGACTCTCCGAAACCTGCGGGGCGGACGTGTGGCTGCACGTTACCGCCGATCGCCGCCCGCCGACAACGCGAATTCGTGGCGTGGCGCATCACGCGCTTGCATGGAAGGAGGAGGTCGCGCCGATCACCCCGCCTGCGTTAACCCCCGCTCAACCCTACCGGGGTGATAACGAAACGATGCGAAGGCGCGCTGTTGCCGCGCCTGTCGCGACCCGCATGTTCCAGACGGTGAGCGGTTGTGAGTCATTTGCGTTTGCGCCGGCGTACGAGACGCATCGGGTCGGTCGGGCTGAAATGGGCCCTGGCGACGGTTGCGCCCTGGGCGCTTTCGTTCGGGCTTCTGGTGTCGTTCACCGCCTCGGCCGGCCAGAACTTCAGCCTGGACACGCTGCCGACAACCTCGCTCTTCCGCACCCAGCCCGGCCCGGTCTCCGATCTCGAGGAAGGGCCGTCGATGCTGATCGCGGCCAGCGCCTTCCGTTTGCCCGGCCTGTCCCTGTCCTCAGCGATCCGGCAGGCGCATCTCTCCTTCGACGACCCCGAGCGGCGCGTCGCGATCGATCCGCGCCAGCCGCGCGAGGAGATGAAGCGCACCGCCGGCGGCTTCCCGGAGGTCGACCGCACGGCCAAGGGCGACGCCCTGCCCCGGCTGCGGCCCAGCATCTCGGCCAGGGCCCCGCGCGAACTCGAACGCGTCGTCTTCGGCGACACCCAGCCCGGCCTGATCTCGGGCGGCTTCTCGCTCGACGCCCAGCGCGAGGCGGAGGCCATCTCGGGGCCGCAGACCGGCTTCGAGCCCTATGCCAACGACCAGGGCCTGACCGACCCGGCGCTGTCGGACGCCTCGCCCGACGCCCTGAAATCCGCAAACCCCTATGGCGCGGTGCCGCGCACCCTCGACGGCGCGACGCCCGGCGTCACCTCCGCGAACGCGCAGGCCTCCGCGACGCCGGCGGTCTCCTACAGCGTGACGACGCTGGTTCCGGCCTTGCTGCCCCCGGCCGCGCCTGAGCGTCCCGGCCTGATCGCGCGGGCCCCGGCCTCGCCCAAGCGCCCCGGCACCGAACCCGGCGCCCGCGAAATCTATACCGGGCTGATCGTGGCGACCGACATGGCGCGCCAGCAGCGCTGCCTGGCGGAGGCTGTCTATTTCGAGGCGCGCTCGGAAACCGACGAGGGCCGCGCCGCCGTGGCGCAGGTCGTGCTCAACCGGGTCAAGAGCGGGCTCTACCCCGACAGCGTCTGCGGCGTCGTCTACCAGAACAGCCACCGCTACCTCGCCTGCCAGTTCACCTTCACCTGCGAGGGCAAGTCCCTGCGCATCACCGAGCCGGCCCCCTGGCGCGACGCGGTCCGCATCGCCCGCGAGGTCTATGACGGCACGACCTACATGCCCGACGTCGGCGCCTCGACGCATTACCACGCGCAGTATGTTCGGCCTTACTGGGCGAAGAAGCTCAAGAAGATGGACACGATCGGGCAGCATGTCTTTTACAAGCTGCGGCCGGGGCAGACGTAAATCATGACGGTAGCCGCCGACTGGTGCACGGCGAGAGACAGTAAAAATTCGTAAAGTTGATGGCTGCAAGAATTCCGCAGCCTCCGGATGGAGGCCTTCACGCGCAGGATTGACGCATCCGCGACTGCCTCTCAGTCAGACCGGGGGTAGATCCTCCACCCGCCGCGCCACAGCCCGCGCTTCTTTTCGCGCGCCGCGTTTGCTTCAGGTGCCAGCGGTTCGCCCGGCCCCGATACCGGGCGCGCCCAGCCCAGTTCCACGAGCGCCGTGGCGATGTCGCGCGCCGGAGCCGCCTCGCCGGGTTTGCCGTTCAGAAAACAGCGGGCGGTATATTCTTCAGGGCCGACCGAGCGCTGAGGCAGGCAGGTCAATGTGCGGCCCGCGAGCAGGTTGTGCAGGCCCGCCCGGGCCTGAAGGCCACAGGCCCAGCGTGCGCCCTGCTCGTCAAGGCAGGTGTCATCCCAGGCCGGCCCCTGGATGCCCAGGAATCGAACGCGCGTCTTGCCCTGGAGCAGAGCCGTCCCGTCGAAGGAGTCGAACGGGCTGGCGAACTCGACCACCGGCAGGTTCGAGAGATCATTGCCGGGCTGCTCCATAAGGGAGGCGCGGACGGCGTCGTCCGTGCGCGCCTCGATTTTCATCGGCGCGGAAGGGGCGTCCGTGACCGTTTGCGGCAGCACGGCCTGGGACGGAGACGGCGGATCGATCCGTGCGCCACCGCGGTCATGACCGGGCCTTTCGTCAAGCATGACGAACAGACCGGTCAAGACGGCTGCGGCGACGACGCACGCCAGCGACTTCAGGTTAAGCCATCGGGACAGGCCTTTGCGGCGGCGGGCTCGGATGGGGACCTCCTCGCGGCGGCGTGCGGACGGATCGCTGCATGATGGCGGCTGACCTTGTCTGATGCGGCCCGCCGGGCGTGATCCTGCCACCCGCCTGCCACGACGGCAACGATCCTGCAGGGGCGGACGGCTCGCCGATGCAGACGAATGAAGCAATAATTTTCATTTCTGTTCAACGTGAGTGAATCCAAGCGCGGCGTTCGACATGGTTAATTTTACCTTGTTTTCGCGTTTACCTTGCGTTCATCAATCTTTCCCGGCTTTCCTGCGTTCAACAAGCAGCGCGACGACGTTGCGACACATTCGCGGGCAAGGCTGGCAGGACATGGCGCACAAGGTTCTCACCGTTTCGGCCTTCGCGGCTTCGGCCTTCTCGGCGGCGCTGCTGCTGGGCTCCCCGGCCGCGCAGGCCGGTGGCTGCTTCGGCTCCTCCTGCCGCCCGGCGCCCTGCCAGGGTTCGGCCTGCTACAATCTCGTCCAGACGCCGCCGGTCTATGGCTCGATCGCCGAGACGCAGATGGTGCGCCGGGCGCAGACGCAGCGCCGCGTCGTCCCTGCCGAGTACGACTACGTCACCGAGAACGTGATGATCCAGCCGGCCCGGCAGATCCCGCATCACCGCGCGGCGACATATTCGTCGGTTTCGGAGAAGGTCCTGATCTCGCCCGGCGGCAAGCGCTGGGAGGTCACCACCGACGCCTATGGCCGCACCACCGGCTGCTGGGTCTACGACAAGCCGCAATACGGTATCCGCCAGCGCACCGTCGAGGTCACGCCCGCCACCGTCGAATACGAGACCATTCCCGCCGTCTACACGCAGCGGCAGCGCAAGGTGATGGTGCGGCCGACGCAGGTCTACGCCGAGACGATTCCCGCCGTCTACGAGACGCGCCATCGCCAGGTGCTGGTGAGCCCCGGCTCGCGGCAGTGGCAGAGGGCCGGTTACTGAGTTCTACACCTGAGTTTTACATGCAGACCCTTTGACTACGGAAAAGACCACTCAAACCCCGGCTCGCGCCGGGGTTTTTTTTATGGGGTTCAGGACTGCAGCCAGAGACGCGATGAAGGCGGCGTATCGTTTTCAAAGACAAGTCTCACCTTGCCGCGTCATTCCGGACGCAGCGAAGCGGATCTCCGGAATGACGGCTGTGTTTGCGAGAAGGTCGTCCTGAATCCGGCGGCGATACCGAGCGCGCTTGTCGCCCTGGACTAGCGCCTATAGCGGCCGTTGCTGACCACAACGCCCTGGCTGGCCACGCCGTCATTACAGGGGCCGCCGACCGCGATCGGAGCCATGCCAAAGGCAGCGTAGTCGAACGACGTGCCGGCACGCGGACCGCTCCGGAAGCGGCAAACGGTGCTCACTTCGCGGCGGGGCTCGGGCCGATAGTCGCCACGGTCCCGGTTACGGTCGTCGCCATAGTCGGGGCGCCGTTCCGTCCGTCTGTCCGACCGGCGGTCGAAACGCTCGTCTTCGCGTCGATCAAAGCCACCGCTCCTGCGGCGCTGAACGCAGTCGCCAGTTTCACGTAAAGCGACAGTTCCGGGAGGGCAGCTTGTGCGCTCTCCGGGGTAGCGCTGCTGCGCGTCGGCTGAATTCACATCGCCAAAAATGAAGAGTGACATGAAGGCGAGTAGTGCAGATTTAAGTCGAACCCCAGCCATAGCTCCGTTCCCCCCGGATGCTTCCCTAGGGTAATGACAATTTCATTTCCGTCTTGCTTTAGCAAGGACGCCACCGAAAGGGATCATGGCGTAGAGGACGGTCATGCTGGGGCTCGCCGCGCGGACATCGGCCATGGCGCCGCGCCATGGTGGTCGAGGCCCAGGTGTTCGCGATGAAGACGGGGCGCTCGAGGTTCCGATCGGGCCGGCATTCTTAAGCGTGATCTCGTGGCGGTCCAGGAACCGTCGGAGCCCAGTGATTCCGTCAGCTCGAAACCCGCTCTAAGCCAGCCCGCCCATCAGCAGCGCGAGCACGCCGACGCCGATGAGGAAGGCGAGCATGCGGGCGGGCATGCCGACCAGGGCGCCCGGCGAGCGGCCGAGCGCGAAGCCGGCGATGATCTCGGAGAGGCCCAGCCCCAGCAGCACGAAGATAAAGGGCGGAAAGGTCGCCGACGGCGCGATCCAGCCTGCCTTGAAGACGGCAGAGACGATCGCGCCGAGGCCGGCGCCGAATGCGACGAAAACCAGCTCGACGCGCGTGAACCGCATCGTGCCGGTCAGCGCCGACGGAAGTTCTGGTTGCGCGGCGGGCCGCCCGGCGCGGGGCCGGCGGTCTTCTGGCGGAAGTTGATGCGGCCGCGATCGAGATCGTAGGGCGACATCTCGACGACCACGCGGTCGCCGGCGATGGTGCGGATGCGGTTCTTCTTCATCTTGCCAGCCGCATAGGCCAGGATGATGTGGTCGTTGTCGAGCTTCACCCGATAATTGCCGTCCGGCAGCACTTCGACCACCGTGCCGTCAAATTCGAGCAGTTCTTCTTTAGCCATTCTGTCGTCCTTCGTGTGCCCGTTGGCGCTGGAGGAGACGGCTCATCGACCGCCTCTCTCCGCTTCTGGCCTGCTGCGCGTCAGTTCGCGCGCCGCCGGGCGCCGTTGGTGCGTGGTTGCTGTGTTCTTTGCTGCAAGAACGCGACGCCGCCAAGCCCTTCCTTGGCGGAACCAGCGTCTTTTCGCGGAGCCGGAGCCTCGCTGCGCTGCGGCCGGTCATTGCGCGGCGCATCGCTGCGGGAGGCGTCGGAACGCGGGCCACCGCCATGGGCAGGCTTGGCTGCCTGCGGACGACCCGAGCGCTCCCCCTGGGGCCGCCCCTGGTCGCGACCGCCGCCGCCGGGCTGGCCACGTCCACCGCGACCCTGGTTCTGCGGCGGCTTCTTCGGCGTGCGGCCGTCCCAATACGGCACCTCGCCCATGGGCGTGATGGCGACACGGGTCAGCTTCTCGATGGAGGCGAGATCGCCGCGCTCCTCGGGCGTGCAGAAGGCGATGGCGATGCCCGACGCGCCGGCACGCGCGGTGCGGCCGATGCGGTGGACATAGGTCTCAGCCACGTTGGGCAGGTCGAACTGCACGACATGGCTGATGCCGTCGACATCGATGCCGCGGGCGGCGATGTCGGTGGCGACGAGGATGCGCAGCTCACCATCACGGAAGGCGCCGAGCGCCCGCTCGCGCTGGCCCTGGCTCTTGTTGCCATGGATCGCGGCCGACTTGATGCCGGAGATCTCGAGCTGGCGGACGACCTTGTCGGCGCCGTGCTTGGTGCGGGTGAAGACGATGGCGCGCTCCATCTCGGGAACGCTCAGGGTCTTGGCCAGCAGAGCCGGCTTGTCGCCGGGCTGGGTGAAGACGACGCGCTGGTCGATCTTCTCGGCCGTGGTCGCCACGGGGGCAACCGAGACCTCGACGGGATCGGTCAGATAGGCGCCTGCGATCTCGCGGATCGGCTTGGGCATGGTCGCCGAGAACAGCAGCGTCTGGCGCTTCTTGGGGATCAGCGTCGCGATGCGGCGCAGCGCATGGACGAAGCCGAGATCGAGCATCTGGTCGGCCTCGTCGAGGACGAGGTATTCGATCTCACGCAGCGAAACGGCGCGCTGGTCGACGAGATCGAGCAGGCGGCCGGGCGTGGCGACGAGGATGTCGATATGCTGGCCGAGCGCGCGGATCTGCTTGCCGACGGGCACGCCGCCGAAGACGACGGTCGACTTGATCGTGGTGAACTGGGCGTAGGCGCGGATCGAGGTCTCGATCTGCGCGGCCAACTCGCGGGTCGGCGACAGGATCAGCGCACGCACCGAGCGCGTCTCCATCCGGCGCGGCTGGGACAAAAGGCGCTGGATCAGGGGCAGCGCGAAGGCGGCCGTCTTGCCGGTGCCGGTCTGGGCGGCGCCGAGAAGGTCGCGGCCCTGGAGGATCGAGGGAATCGCCTGGGCCTGGATCGGCGTGGGCGTGGTGTAACCTTCGGAGGCGAGCGCCTTGAGAAGCTGCTCGGCCAGGCCGAGGTCGGTGAATTGAGTCAAAACAGGTCTTTCCGGACGCCGCGACGCAAGGGGCACATGTGGGTATCGGCTGTGCCGCCGGATTGCGCCCGGCCTTGAATATTGGATCTGTCCTTCCGGCGAACCGCTAAGCCACAGCGCCGGCAGGTGTCTTCGATGGTGGTGTCTTTTGAAGAGCCGGGCGGGCGCGAGACGCGCCCGCCCGGTCTATGGTCGTTTCGTCTCAGGCGACGGCGAGATTGCCGGCCGAGGACTTGCCGGTCTTGCGATCGGCGATCAGCTCGTAGGACACGACCTGGCCTTCGACCAGCTCGCGCAGGCCGGCGCGCTCGACAGCGGAGATATGGACGAAGATGTCCTGTCCGCCGTTCTCAGGGGTGATGAAGCCGTAGCCCTTGGTGGCGTTGAACCACTTGACGGTGCCCTTATCCATGGAAGGTAGTCCTTACGTTTCAGATCCGCGTATGTGATGAAGACACGGCGGGGCGCGCGGACGCCTGCCATGGTCTTGTAGTCGATGTGTGGTGGATCTGAATCGTGCCCGCCGACCGGGGAAACCCGCGCGGAGGATGGCCAGAACCCGGCCGCATCTCGTCTTACATGGGTGGAGCTAGCACAAAACGCAATGCGGGTCCAGCGACGTCGCTCAGAGCTCCCTCCGCGCTCGCGATGATCCAACCCGGCTTCCCAACTTGGGAAATACCGTTGTTCCCGTTTCGGGAACATGCTATCTGGTGGTCATGCAGGTGATCGCGCGCCGCACGCTGAGGGAATTCTGGGAGCGAGAGCCGCATGCCGAGATGCCACTGCGAGCCTGGTACGCGATCGCCGACAAAGCGATCTGGGCCGGCCCAGCCGATATCAAGGCCCAGTTCGGAGGGAACGTCGATTTCGTCGGCGACAATCGCGTCATCTTCGATATCGGCGGCAACAAATACCGGCTGATCGTGCATGTGGCTTATGCCTATCAGCGCGCGCTGATCAAATTCGTGGGCACCCACAAGGACTATGACCGGATCGACGCGGAGACCGTGTGATGCAGATGGATATGCGAGCGATCCGCACCGAGGCGGATTATGACTGGGCGCTTGCGGAAATCGGACGTTACTTTGATCGCCAGCCCGATCCAGGAACGCCCGAAGCCGACCGTTTCGATGTGCTGGCCGGGCTCGTGAAGATCTACGAGGATGCCAACCACCCGATCCCGGCTCCCGACCCGATCGAGACGATCCGGCAATGGATGGCGATACGCGGTCTCAGCCAGGGCGATCTCGCCAGCCTGATCGGCTCGAAGCCGAGGGCCTCCGAGATTCTCAACCGCAAGCGAGCCCTGACCATGGACATGGTCTTCAAGCTGAACCGCGAATGGGGCATCCCTGCGGATGCCCTGGTCGCGCCCTACCATCTGGCGGCCTGATCAGCCTTCCTTGGCCCGGACAGCACCCAGCGCCGCCTGCGCCGCCGCAAGCCTGGCGATCGGAACCCGGAAGGGCGAGCAGGACACATAGTCCAGTCCGATGCTCTCGCAGAAGCCGATCGAGGCCGGATCGCCGCCATGCTCGCCGCAGATGCCGAGCTTGATGTCGGGGCGCGCCTTGCGGCCGCGTTCCGCCGCGAGCTTCACCAGCTCGCCGACGCCCTCCTGGTCAATGGTGACGAAGGGGTCGGCGGCGAGGATGCCCTTGGCGGTGTAGGCGCCGAGGAAGGAGGCGGCGTCGTCTCGGGAAATGCCGAGCGTCGTCTGGGTCAGGTCGTTGGTGCCGAAGGAGAAGAACTCGGCACTTTTGGCGATTTCCTCGGCCCGCAGCGCCGCCCGCGGCAATTCGATCATAGTGCCGACCTGGTAGGTCAGCTCGACCTTGCTCTCGGCCATCACCTCCTTGGCCATGGCATCGATGCGCGCCTTGACGAGGTCGAGTTCCGCGACACCCATGACCAGCGGGACCATGACCTCGGGGATCACGGCCTTGCCGGTCTCGCGGGCAGCGATGACGGCGGCCTCGAAGATGGCGCGCGCCTGCATCTCGGCGATCTCGGGATAGGCGATCGCGAGGCGCACGCCACGGAAGCCGAGCATCGGATTGAACTCGTGGAGCTCGGCGGCGCGGTGCTTCAGCGCTTCGGGCGTCACGCCGAGCGCGCTCGCCACGGCCGCGATCTCGGCCTCGCCATGCGGCAGGAACTCATGCAGCGGCGGGTCGAGCAGGCGGATGGTGACGGGGAGCCCGCTCATGATCATGAAGAGCTGGACGAAGTCCTGCCGCTGCATCGGCAAGAGCTTGGCCAGAGCCGCGCGCCTGCCCTTGTCGTCATGGGCGAGGATCATCTCGCGCACGGACTGGATACGGTCCGCCTCGAAGAACATGTGCTCGGTGCGGCAAAGCCCGATGCCCTCGGCACCGAACTCGCGCGCGGTCTTCGCATCGTCGGGCGTCTCGGCATTGGCGCGGACCTTGAGGCGGCGGACCTTGTCGGCCCAGCCCATCAGCGTCGCGAATTCGCCGGAGAGCTCAGGCTTCTGCATCTTGATCTCGCCGAGCAGGACCTGGCCGGTGCCGCCATCCACAGTGAGAAAGTCGCCGGCCTTGAGCGTCGTCGCGCCGACCGTCATCGTACCCTTGGCGTAGTCGACGCGGATCTGGCCGGCGCCGGAGACGCAGGGCTTGCCCATGCCGCGCGCCACGACGGCCGCATGCGAAGTCATGCCGCCGCGCGTGGTCAGGATCCCCTCGGCCGCATGCATGCCGTGAATGTCCTCCGGCGAGGTCTCGACGCGCACCAGGATGACCTTGCGGCCGGCCTTCTTCGCGGCTTCGGCATCGTCGGAGTTGAAGACGATCTCGCCGGCTGCGGCGCCGGGCGAGGCCGGCAGGCCGGTCGTCAGGATGCGGCGCTCGGCTTTCGGGTCGATCATGGGGTGGAGGAGCTGGTCGAGCGCGCCGGGCTCGACGCGCTGAACAGCCTCCTCCTGCGAGATCAGCCCTTCCGAGGCGAGTTCGACCGCGATGCGCAGCGCCGCCTTGGCGGTGCGCTTGCCGGAGCGGGTCTGCAGCATCCAGAGCTTGCCCTCCTGGATGGTGAACTCCATGTCCTGCATGTCGCGGTAGTGCTTCTCGAGGATGCCGTAGATGCGGCAGAGCTCGGCATAGGCCTCCGGCATCTCGCGTTCCATCGAGGGCTTGTCGGAGCCGGCCTCCTTGCGGGCGATCTCGGTGATGTCCTGCGGCGTGCGGATGCCCGCGACGACGTCCTCGCCCTGGGCATTGATCAGGAACTCGCCATAGAGCGCGTTCTCGCCGGTCGAGGGATTGCGGGTGAAGGCCACGCCGGTGGCGGAGGTGTCGCCCATGTTGCCGAACACCATCGACTGGACGTTGACCGCCGTGCCCCAGGCAGCCGGGATGCTGTTCAGCTCGCGATACTTGATCGCGCGCGCATTCATCCAGGACGAGAAGACCGCGCCGACCGCGCCCCAGAGCTGGGCCTGAGGATCCTGCGGGAACTCGCTGCCGAGCGTCTTCTTGACGATGTCCTTGTATTTGCCGACGAGCACCTTCCAGTCATCGGCCGAGAGGTCGGTGTCGAGATGATAGCCCTTGCGCTCCTTGTAGTCCTCGAGCGCCTCCTCGAAATGGCCGTGATCGACGTCGAGCACGACGTTGGAATACATCGTGACGAAGCGGCGATAGCTGTCCCAGGCGAAGCGGGCGTCGCCCGAGGCCTTGGCCACGGCCTCGACGGTGACGTCGTTCAGGCCGAGGTTGAGCACCGTGTCCATCATGCCCGGCATCGAGGCGCGGGCGCCCGACCTGACCGAGACCAGCAGCGGGTTGGCCGGATCGCCGAAGGTCTTGCCGGTGAGAACGCCCATCTCGGCAAGCGCCGCCTTCGCCTGGGCCTCGAGCTCGGGCGGGAACTGCTTGCCGTTGTCGTAATAGGCGGTGCAGACCTCGGTGGTGATGGTGAAGCCGGGCGGCACCGGAAGACCCAGATTGCTCATCTCGGCCAGGTTCGCACCCTTGCCGCCGAGCAGGTTCTTCATGCCCGCCTCACCCTCGGCCTTGCCGTCGCCGAAGGTGTAGACCCATTTCCCGCCAGCCATCATCACAGCCCTTTCACGTCTTCCAAGCCGTTCGCAAAACGCGACGGCCGGCAAATGGTTCGCGTGCACCGCAACAAGACGCCGCCGCGTGGTCATGCCGAAAAGCGCATGAACAATCAATGAGCCGAAGGGTCATGCCCCAGCCGCCGCCTCAGCGCGCCCTCGCCTTCTTCGGCCAGCGCAACGGCCAGTTGACGATGCGGTCGGGCACGTCGTCCTCGGGGACGTCGTCCTCGCTGGCGAAGACGCGCCCGCGCACCGCGACGCCGGCCTCGACGACCGTTTCGGGATCGCCCGAGACCAGCGGATGCCACCAGGGCAGGTCGCGCCCCTCGGCGACGAGCCGATAGGCGCAAGTCGGCGGCAGCCATGGCAGCGTGCGCACGTCATGGGGCGTCAGCGTCACGCAGTCGGGCACCTTGGTTGCGCGGTTGACGTAGTCCTTGCAGCGGCAGGTCTGCGCGTCGAACAGGCGGCAGCCGATATCGGTCGCGAGGATTGCATCCGTGTCCTCGTCCTGGAGCTTGATGAGGCAGCAGCGGCCGCAACCGTCGCAGAGCGATTCCCATTGCTCGCGGTTCATCGCCTCGAGCGCCGTGGTGCGCCAGAAGGGATCGTCGGGGTCGTGTTCGCCGGTCATGCCGCCTTATGCGCTCCCGTGGCTTCCTAGGGAAGCAAGGCCTGCAAGGGAAGCCAGGCCAACGCCCTGCATCCAACGCTCGCGCCGGCCCGTATCGGAGTGGGCGTGCCGAAACGGGACAGGCGCGCTGGCCCGAAATCTGCTGTCCCCAAGAGATTCTGCGTCCCGCCTCTTACGCCGGGACCAAGACGGAATATGTAATTCGCCGCCGGGCTGGATTATGTTGCCAAGACGGCCAGAGCGCGGCACCACACTCTCGTCGACCTTTCGGGGCGACGGCTCGCATCGGGATGCCAGACGGCGATGGAGTTCAGGAAGACAGGCTGGACGACCCGACTGAAGCGCTTCGCGCTGGCGGTCGACTCATGGGTCGATGCCGGACTGTGGGGCGCCGCACGGCGCGCCGGCGACATCTATGAACGCATCCGCAGCTTCACCGACCGCCTCACCGTCAGCGGCGGGCAAAGGCTGGCGGCCGAGTTCGCCAGCGAGGGGCTGAACATCGGCATCGCCGGCTCGCTGCTGATGCTGTCGCTTGCCATCCCCTCCTTCCATGAGGGCCGCGAGGAGGCCCTGAAGAACCAGGTCTTCGCGGTCACCTTCCTCGATCGCTACGGCGCCGAGCTTGGCCATCGCGGCGCACGCCACGACGACTCGCTCAAGCTCGAGGAGATGCCCGACCATCTGCTCAAGGCCGTGCTGGCGACCGAGGACCGGCGCTTCTACGAGCATTTCGGCATCGACATCTTCGGCACGCTGCGGGCCCTGAGCGTCAATGCGCGGGCGTCGGGCGTCGTGCAGGGCGGTTCGTCGCTGACGCAGCAGCTCGCGAAGAACCTGTTCCTGACCAATGAGCGCTCGCTCGACCGCAAGATCAAGGAAGCCTTTCTCGCGCTCTGGCTCGAAACCCGGCTGACCAAGAACGAGATCCTGAAGCTCTATCTCGACCGCGCTTATATGGGCGGCGGCACCTTCGGGGTGGCCGCGGCGGCGGACTACTATTTCGGCAAGTCGGTGAGGGACGTGTCGCTGGCCGAGGCCGCGATGCTGGCGGGCCTGTTCAAGGCGCCGACGAAATATGCCCCCCATGTCAACCTGCCCGCGGCAAGGGCGCGCGCCAATGACGTGCTCAACGCCATGGTCGATGCCGGCTTCATGACGGCCGGCCAGGTCGACAGCGCCAAGCGCAACCCGGCCACGCCGGTCGACCGGCGGCGCGATTCCAGCCCCGATTATTATCTCGACTGGGCCTTCGACCAGGTGAAGGCGCTGGCCGACGACGGCAGGATCGGCCCCGACCGGGTGCTGACCGTGAAGACGCCGCATGACCCTGCGATCCAGGGCCGGGCCGATGAGGCCATCGAGTCGATCCTGCGTCAGCACGGGCCGGGCTACCGCGCCAAGCAGGCAGCGACGGCGGTGCTGGATACGGACGGGGCAGTGCGCGCGCTCGTCGGCGGCCGCGACTATGGCGCGAGCCAGTTCAACCGCGCGACATCGAGCCTGCGGCAGCCCGGCTCGTCCTTCAAACCCTTCGTCTACGCGACGGCGCTGGCGGCGGGGCTCTACAAGCCCAACACGGTCGTGACCGACCGCCCGGTCTGCATCGGCAACTGGTGCCCCAACAACTACGGCCGCTCCTATGCCGGTTCGATGCCGCTGACGGTGGCGCTGGCCAAGTCGATCAATACGATCCCGGTGCAGATGTCGATCGCCATCGGCCAGGCGACCGGCGAGAGCCATGTCGCGCGCGCCGCCCGCATCGGCCGGATGAAGATCATCGAGACCAGCCGCGCCATGGGCCTGAACTCGCCGCTGACCGACACCGTCTCGCTGCCGATCGGCGCGGCGGAAGTGACCGTGATCGACATGGCCGCCGGCTATGCCGTCTTCGCCAATGGCGGCAAGCGGGCCAAGCCCTATGCCGCGATCGAGATCCACAACTCGCAGGGCGAGCCGATCTATCGTCATGACCGCGACGAGCCCGCGCCGAACCAGGTCCTGAGCACGCAGGTCGCCCAGGACATGAACTTCATGCTCGCCAAGGTCCCGACCGAGGGCACCGGCCGGCGCGCCGCGCTGGAGGGCGTCGTCACCGCCGGCAAGACCGGCACGACCAACGGCTACAAGGACGCCTGGTATGTCGGCTATTCCGGCAACCTCGTCGGCGCGGTCTGGTTCGGCAACGACGATTCCTCCGAGACCGCCAACATGACCGGCGGCTCGCTGCCGGCCATGACCTGGAAGGAGATCATGCAGTTCGCCCATCAGGGGCTCGAGCTGAAGCCGATCCCGGGCGTCGCCCCGCCCGACCCGAAGGCCGCGACCGTGGCGAAGGCACAAGCGCCCGCCACCGCGACCGCCCCGGCATCGGGTCCCGGCGCCGGCCATATGCCGCGCCAGTCCTTCGAGGTGCTCTCGGCGGTCGGCGCAATGTTCAAGACGATCGAGGCGCCCCGCCCCGCCGGCCGGCCACTCCAGGTCGGCATCCGCGAAGTGTCCGCGACGGGTGGCGAAACGCGGATTCGGTAGACATCGTCGATCGCTCTCTGTTGACGCGCCCGCGCCCGCTGGTTCAACTCGCGCCGCCGGCTGCCGTCGACGCTCCGGTTTTGAAAGCAGGGCCGTGCGCGTCTTCCACCTCGCCTATCTGATCGCTCTCGGCGCCGGGCTGGGACTGACATCGGCGCATTTCGCCATCGCCGGCCGGCCCCTGCTGGGCATGGTCGAGATCGGCGCCTGGAAGGCCTGGCCGCGCAGCGGCGGGCGCGACATCGACCCCTATATGCGCGCCTATCTCGCCCGGGGCGTGCATCTGCCGCTGGGCGCGGGCGAAGGGCTCGAACTGATCGCCGAGCGCGACAGCGAAGGCGCGACGCTCGACGGGCGCTGCCGCTATGCGCTCACCGGCGCGACCCCGACGGCCCGTGGCTGGACGCTCAGCGTCAGCGATCCCGAGGGGCGCGCCTTCCGCCTGCCGCTCGACCGCAGCGGCTTCACCGATGCCGAGATCGTGCGCGGCGAGAATGGCGCCCTCGCCATCGCCGCCGCGTCATGGCCGCAGGCCGGCAACTGGCTGCCGCTGCCGACGAGCGGGCGTTTCCAGTTCCGCCTGCGGCTCTACGACACGCCGATCGCGACGCAGGCCGGGGAGACCCGGCCCGAGAGCCTGCCGCGCATCGAACGGATCGACTGTCCATGAGCGCGACCGGCCGAGGCATTGAGGACGAGATCGGGGACGCCCCCCCGGTTGCCGCGCGGCCGCTGCCGCGCGCGACGCGGTTCGCCGCATCCGTTCGCCGCCTTCTGCTGGCAACCGTAGCGGGGCTGGTGCTCGCCGGAATCGTCCATATCGTGACGATCCTGCTGATCCCGGTCCTGTCCGTCAGCGACGCCAACAATGCCTATCGCGCGCTCGGAGCCAGCGGTCGCGCCGAGCTGATCGCCCCGGCCGATCGCGGCCTGTCGCTTGTGCCGCCGCCGCTCTTGCCCGTGCCACTCTTGCCCGTTCCGCTCTTGCCCGCGCCGCGTCTGCCACTGCCGCGCGAGGCCGACGCGGCCACCGTGACGGCCATCTGCAGCTACGACCTCACCGGCGGGCCGATGCGCGTCGTGGCACGGGCGGGCACCCTGCCCTTGGGCCTGACGCTGCACCGGCGCGGGGGCGGCGTGCTCTACGCAATCACCGACCGTGCGGCGATCCGTGGCGTCGTCGAGTTCCTGGTGATGACCGAGGAGCAGCGCGACGAGCGGATCGCCCGCGACGAGGAGGGCGAGGCCGCGCGCGAGCTGCGCGTGGTCTCCGACACCGATCAGGGATTGATCGTGGCGCGCGTCCTGATGCGGCAGCCCTCCGACCGGGGCGACGCCGAGGCGCTGGCGAGCAGCGTCGCCTGCGGCTTGGCGGACTGACGTCAGCCCTTGTAGACGACCGGCGGCTTCGCGCCGTCGCCGGCAGGTTCCTGCGGCTCCCCGCCGAAGACGCCGATGAGCGACATCTTGCACAGCGGCCCCGCCTCGGCCTCGAGCGCCATGATGGCGCGCTCGGCGCGGATCGCCTCGCGCGACGGCATCTCGACGACGAGATTGGCAAGCGCGTAGCGGTAGCTCTCGATCCGGAAACCGACGCGCTCGCAGACCCAGAGGATCAGCCCCTCGTTCTCGACGACCCGCGCATAGGCAGGGTCGATCTGCGTCGGCGCGACATGGGGTGAGCTCTCGGCGGTCCGCATCCGCACCCTGTCGGCGGCGACGACGCGCATCGCATTGGCGCGGAAGGGGCCGATCAGCAACCGGTCGGCATTGGCATCCTCCGCCAGCCGCGCATAGCGCGAGACCTGCGAGGCATAGGAGCCCGAGGTCAGGGCGTTGAAATAGTCGGACACGGCGCTCGACTGCATCTGAGCGGGCAAAATCCGGGCATGAGCGAGGTCCGAGACGCGGCCCTGGAAAGTGCTGCGTTCATGGCCGGGCATGATGAAGCGCCAGGCGCGGTCGCGCAGCTGCTCCTCATCGTCGGTGAAACGGAAATGCGACGCGGCCTCGCCCCGGAAGGTCGCCGACCAGAACCCGCCCTGGGGCGCGACGACCTGGCTGAAAAAATCCTGACGCGGACGGCCGAGATCGCCGGTGCAGGCGCAGGCCTGCAGCCCGAGCAGGAGCGCGGCCAGCGGCTTGCCCCAGGCGCGAGCGGCCCGCGCGAGATCAGCCTTGGCGGAGGTCACGCCGGCAGCCGGGCGCTGGTCGCCTTCCGGCTCCGTTTCGGAGAGCTGACGGCCGGCGACGCGACCGTGGCACGCCGGCCTGGCCGCACCGCAGGCTCGGAGGCTGCGGGCTCAGCCTGCCGCTCGTAGCGAACGCCGGTGAAGAACAGAATTGTCGCCGGCTCCTGCCGGATGCCGGCTGGAGCCTCGGATGGTTGCGCGCGCCGATGCGGCGCAAGGGGGATGACGACGGCCATGATGCGCCTCCGTGTCTTGGCGCCTGGGTTGCGGTCGCGGAAAGTCTCTTTCCGCTCCGCATCAGGCCCCGACATGGTTAACGCACTCTTAAAGCCTCGGGGATTACTCTCGCCTGGCGCCAAGAATCACAGCCGAGTGCCCCATGCCGTCGCGAATTTCCGCCGAACTCGCCCACCTTGCCCGCCTTGCGCGCGATGGCGGGCTCGATCTCAGCCAGGTCTCGCTGCGGGTGAAGGCGGATCTGTTGATGTCGACGTCGCAGCCGGCGCAGGACGACCTCGCCGCCTTCGCCGAGATGGCGGAGGCCCTCGTTCCGGGTATCGACGACGCCACCGCCATCATCCTCGCCCGCAAGGTCGCCGGCTGGCGGCATGCGCCAGCGCCCGTGCTCGCGGCCCTGAAACGGCGCGGCGGCGCCGTGCTCTGCGCCCTGCTGCGCCACGGCATGCCCCTGACCACCTCCGAGCTGGAGGAGCTTGCGGGGGATGCCGGCACGGCTGGCGCCAGCGTTGCCAACTCCGACCTTGCCGTTGCTCTCGCAGAGCGCGCCGACCTCACCGCCACCGCCGTCCTGATGCTGGTCGCGCGTGGCGACCGGGCGGTCGACCTTGCCCTGATGAGCAATACGGCCATCGCCCTGCCCCGCGCCGCTCTCGACCTGCTTTTGGCGCGCTCGCGCGAGGATGCCGGCTATGTCGCGCCGCTGCTGGCACGCCGCGACCTGTCCAGCGCGGAGCTGGCGCCGCTGTTCCTGTTCGCGGGTGCCGAACGACGCATGGCCATGCTCGATTCGCTGGCGGCGCTGGATTCGCTGGGCCCAACTGAGCGACGCGCCACGGTCCCCGAAGCGCTGTTCACGGGCTGGCTCGCGCTGGCGGCGGAGGATCCCGCAGCTGCGTTCGCGGCCGTTGCGAGCCATCTCGGCGGCGGGCCGGCCCTGGCCCAGGCCATCGCGAATGATCGCTCGCGCGACCTCGCCGCGCTCGCCCTGACGGCGGCGGGCGCCAGCGTCGAGGATGCGACGCGCTTCCTGATCCGGCTCGGCGACGAGGCCGCGCATTCGGTCGAGCGCATTTTCGCGGTCGTCGCCCTGATGCGCTCGGTGCGGCCGGCGGTGGCATTGCGGCTGGTGATGCAGGTCAGCGGAACGCCGATGCCCTCGGCCTCGCGCCGGGGCCTGCACCAGCCGACGATGGATCCCAGCGGCACGCCTGCGCGGATCGGGCCTGCCCGTCCGGAGAGCGCGCTCAGCGCCGGCGAGATCCTGCGCAAGCTCGGCCTCAAGCGCGACCGGGGTTGATCGCACGCAGGGCGACCAAGCCGCCTATTCCGCGACGAGATCGAGCCTGGGGTCGCCCTGCCGGTTCTCGATCTCGACCAGCCAGAGATCGGAATCGAAGCGCAACTCGCGCGCGACGCGCTCCTCGACGCTGCCCGGATCGCTGTCGAGGATGAGCTCGAAACGGCGGATGCCGTCATCCTCCGCCATCGACTGAGGCGCGGGGCCGTAGAGCGCCGCCGTGCGGTCGAGGCGGTCGAGCTTGACGAAGATGGCGCCGGCCTCGGCCGCGCCGCGCCGTCTCAGGACCGCGACGAGACCGTCATGCGCGGCCTGGCGGAGATAGGCCGAGACCCAGAAATCGCTGGTGAGACGCGCCATCGGCCGCGATGCCCCGCTTTGCCGACCTCAGTTCTCGGCGCTGCGGCGCGGCGTGGTCGACCGCGCCTGGGCGACGCCGCGAACCTCCGCCGGCGGGCGGATGTCGGCGCCGTTGATCAGGTCGGCGATCGGATCGCGCGGAGCGGCCGCGCTGCGCGCGGCCGGCGCGGGAGCCGGGGCGGCCGGGGAGCGCGGAACATTGGTCACGGCAGCGGGCGGGCGGACGACCGCCTCGCGCGGCTGGGCCTCGCGGGACTGCTGCGACAAGTCGTTGGGGCGCGACGGCGGCAGCGGGGCCGAGGCCGCCGTCGGCGGGGGAGCGGTGGTGGCTGCGGGCTGCTCGGCGCGGCTCGCCTGACGGGCGGCCGGTGTCTGCGAGGGGGCGGAGATCATAGGTGCGGGATGGCGCGCCTTCTGGAGCATCAGCGCATTGGCCAGGATCGCGGCGGACACGCCGGCGAAGAGCACGAGCACGAGCGCGCGGCCCGGACGGTGGGCTGCCATGCGCAGGATCCGCCGCAGCCATGTCGACTGGCGGCGCGGTTGCGGCGCCGCGCGCTTGAGCGGAGCGGAGAGCGAAGCACTGGAATGGGCGCGGGCGGCGATCGTGGACATGCAGCTGGCTCGTACTCAGGCGGTCAGACGGAAAGGCATTTTGGTTTCGAAGCCGCGGCGCGGGGCGCGCGCGAAGGTCGCGATCCGGACGGGCTGCGAGGCGTCCGCGACGCCACCGACCGGCAGCCGGACGGAGACCCGCGTGCCGACGCCCGGCGCGCTCTCGATGGTGAGGCGCCCGCCATGCAGGCCGACAAGGCCGCGCACCACGGACAGGCCGAGACCCGTGCCTTCATAGGCGCGATCATAGGAGCCCTTGGCCTGGAAGAAGGGGTCGCCCAGGCGCGGCAGGTCGCTGGCGGAAATGCCGATGCCGGTGTCGGACACCGACAGGTCGATCATGTCGCCATCGCGCACCACGGCGAGCAGGACGCGGCCGCCGGCCGGCGTGAACTTGATGGCGTTGGAGAGCAGGTTGATCATGACCTGCTTCAGCGCGCGGCGGTCGCCCTGCACCGGCGGCAGATCCGGCCCGACGACGCGTTCGAGCGCGATCTCTCCGGCTTGCGCCTTCAGCGCCATCAGCGCGCAGCAATCGCGGGTCATCTCGGCGAGGTCGAGCGGCTCCTGATCGATCGTCATGGTGCCGCTCTCGATCTTGGAGATGTCGAGCAGCGTGTTGACGACATCGAGCAAATGGTGGCCCGAGCTGTGGATGATGCGGGCGTATTCGAGCCGCTTTTCGGCATCGAGCCGCAGCTGCGCTTCCGTGGTCAGCATCTCGGAGAAGCCGATGATCGCGTTGAGCGGGGTGCGCAGCTCATGGCTGACGGTCGCCAGGAAGCGGCCCTTGATATCGCTGGCCATGACTGCCTCGGCATGGCCGCGCGCCTGCTCGTCTTCCAGGACGCGGCGGGCAGTGATGTCGCGCATCACGCAGACGACGGCGGCGCTGTCGCCGGGGCCGGCGGTCTCGATGCGATGCGCGCGCATCTCGAGCCAGACCGAGACGGGGTGCGAATGTTTCTGTTCGCCGTGCGGGACGAACAAGGTGCGGAAGCAGGCGGTGGCCGAGCCCGCGCCATGGGCGGCGTCGCTCAGCGCCTTCAGGAAGAGCGGGCGGTCGGCGACATGGACGCGGTTGAACAGGCCGCGCCCATGCAGGTCGCGGGGTTCGGCGCCGGCCAGGGACCGGGCGGCATCGTTGGCGAAAACCACCGCGCCGCTGGCGTCGTGCCAGGTGACGAGATCGCCGACATGATCGAGCAGGAGCTGGGCGCGCTGGTCGGAGGCGCGATGCTCGCGCAGTTCCTCGCGGCGCCGGCGCAGGAAGCCGACCGCGACGACCATCGCCTGCAGGATGGCGACCATGACCAGGATCGGCATCATGCCCTTGCCCCAGGGCGCCTGGCTGGCGAAGAGACCGAGATGGTCGAGCGACATCACGCCCACGAGCGTGATCGCCGCGATCGCGCTGGCACGCGCCACATAGGGCCGCGCGCCGAAGAACATCGCCTCGGCCGGGACGGCGGCGAGCCAGAGCAGAAGCGGCGAGGCAGCGCCCCCGGTCATGCCCGACAGCGCGCCGATGAAGAGAGCCAGGGCCGCAGCCGACATGCAGTGGGCAATGTCGAGCCGGCCGGTGCGCGACAGCGTCACCACCGCCAGCAGCGGCAGCGCGGCGGCCACGATCACCGCCGCCTCCAGGGCGCCGAGCGTGCCGCGCCAGGCGATATAGGCCGGGGCGAGGCCGAGCGCGACCGCGCCGACCAGCAAGCGGGTCAGGATGAAACGCTCGTGGCGCATGCGCTCCAGCGAATTGGGCAGCACGGATGCGTGCACCATCGCCGCCACCTGTGTCCTGACCGCCTGCATCTTCATGAGCAACGCAACGCCTAACCTGTCGCGGACCGTTCGTCCGCTTGCCGGCAATCTCGCGCCGCGCGGTTTAAGCGGGGCTTAAGGCAGTCGCCGCCGAATCGACGCGGAGGCTGGGCGTTTCGCCAATTTACCAACATAAAACAACATCTTAGATGGCAACTGCGCTCCTCTTGGGCCCGCTCTCGTTGTTGCCAGCAGGGTGAACGGAAGCTGAAGATCGGCCGCCGCCTTTGACTCGCATTTGAGGCTTGGGAATGACGCGATTTTTCGAGATCCCGGTCTAGGGTCGAAGTCAGGTGAGCCGCTCGCGGTCCACAATCCGACAACGGGGATCGGCATGGCGTATATCCTGCGAAGCCTGGCGGTGATCGGCGTGATCGCGCTGAACTCGCCCATGCATGGCGAGCGATCGGACGCGGGCGGCCCGGTCGCCACGGTTCGCCACGTCGCGCGGGCCGCGGCGCAGATCGACGCGCACGGCGCCATGTCCGGTATCACGACATCGAGCATCACGGCGGCGCGCGAGGCGGCGCAGATTCTCGCGGGCCTCGACCCGGAGACACGCCAGCGCGTGCTGGCGCTGACGGCGGCCGCCGTTGCCGGCCGGGACGAGGCGCGCGAACGCGGGGCCGGCGCAGCAACGCGCTGACACGCCGCAGGAGTCCGACAAGACCCCGCGCTTGACGAAGGCGACTGACGCGCCGAAGACGCTGGCCTGATGGCGTCGGGCGACGGAGCGGGGACTGGCCCGGCCGCGCGGCGGCCTGCAGCGGACGGGACATGAGCGGAAACCTCGACGAGATCATCGCCAATTTCGACCTGCTCGACGAGTGGGACGACCGCTATCGCTATCTGATCGAACTCGGCAAGGGCCTCGCGCCCTTGGCCGAGGATGCCCATAACGATGCCAACAAGGTGCGCGGCTGCGCCAGCCAGGTCTGGCTGGACACCAGGCGCGAGGGCGGGCCGGGGCCGCAAACGCTGCTGCATTTCCGAGGGGACAGCGACGCCCATATCGTGCGCGGCCTGGTGGCGCTGGCGCTGGCGATCTATTCCGGCCGCAGCGCCGCCGACATCCTGGCGACCGATGCCTTCGCGATCTATGAAAAGCTCGGCCTGGCCGCGCATCTGACGCCGCAGCGCTCGAACGGCGTGCGCTCGATGATCGAGCGCATCAAGTCCGACGCGCGCGCCGCCACGGCCGGCTGATCGACGCGGCCCATCTCACCCAGCGCATTCCGGCATCAGATGCGGGCGGGCGTTCTCGCCACGCCAGACCGAGGCGCGTCGCCTGACAGGCGGAGGCGACGCGGCCATGCCGTAATGCGTCGTCAGCGCCCTGAGTGCGAGGCGCAGCACGACCTTGGCGGAGCGCGCCGGCCAGCCGCGCTCGCGTTCGACATGGTCGAGCCCCTTCAGGAAGCCGCAGACATCGATGGCGAGCCCCGACAGATCCGGCCCGAGGCGGTCGCAGGCGAGCCTGACGCGCTGGCGCGCCGCCATCGCGGCATCGGTGGCGTCGGCCGGGCCCCGGCTACCGACGCCACGACCGTTGCTCGCCAGCGCGGCGTCCCAGTTCATCGTCATGCGCGGCATCATCCGCGCCAGCGTCAGGTCCGAGCGGAAGCGCTCGCCGGCCGCGAATTCCTCCGCCGAGATCTGCGGCTTGCCGTCCTTGCCCGGCCGGCGGTGCAGCCACAGCAGCGGACTTTCGCGCTCGTCGAGCATCACTGCCTGACTTGCGCCATCGATCTGGACGATCGCCGGCACGGTGCTGCTTCCAGCCTCTGTCGCAAGCAGGCGCCGGCTGCGGCCCTCGCCACTCCAAACCGCGAGACCTGCGGCCAGCAGGGCCTCGGCGGCCTCGGGCGGCGCATGACCGGCGCCGAGGCTGGTGCCGTCGATCGTCCGGTAGAGCGCGATCCGCCCGCAGCCCAGAGGCGAGGCGCCGGCGAAGGCACCGGGCTTCGCCAGATGGCCCAACAACCGGCTGCTCGCCTCATCGATTTGCGGATGCTTGTCCCCTGCCGCGCTCATGAGCGGGCCTCCGCGCGGGTCGCGGCCGAAAGCGAGCCGGTCAGGGCGAGCAGCCCGGCCTCAAGCGCGGCGAGGGCGAACTCCAGCGCCGGATCGTCACGACGATCCTCGATCAGGGCGCAGGCATGGCGGACGGTCGTGCGGTCGCGCCCGAAGCAGATGCCGACGCGGGTCAAGCTCAGCCCGAAGGCGACATGGGCGAGATACATCGCCATTTGGCGCGCCCGCGCGATCGCGGGCTGGCCCCGGCCCGGGCCGCGCAGCTTGGCGGCCGGCACATGGGTGACAGCCGCCACGGCCACTTCGGCCATCCGCGCAAGGCCGGCGTGGCGGACGAGATCGTCGGTTTCCGGCTCGAGGATGTTCATGATATGTTCCCCTTGCTTCCCGCCGGGCGTGGCGATGTCGGCGCTCAGGAATGCATGAAAATATTCCTATATCAAGGCAGTTCGGTATCGCGCCCGACTTATCCCCGGCAGCGCTGCGAACGGCGCATGAAAAAGGCCGCCGGGGACACCGGCGGCCTCTTGCAATCCAGGTCGATTCCGCCAGCGACGAAACCCGGTGGCCAGACTCAGCGGCGCTTGCGGCGCTGCTGGCCGAGGCCCATCTTCTTGGCCAGCTGCGAGCGTGCTTCGGCGTAATTCGGGGCGACCATCGGGTAATCCGGGGGCAGACCCCACTTCTCGCGGTACTGCTCGGGCGACATGTTGTACTGCGTGCGCAGGTGGCGCTTCAGCGATTTGAACTTCTTGCCGTCCTCGAGGCAGATCAGATAGTCGGCCGTGATCGACTTCTTCACCGGGATCGCGGGCTTGGGAGCCTCGGCGGGCAGAACCGGGGCCGAGCCGCTGATGACGCGGCCCAGGGCGGCGTGAACATCGCTGATCAGCGCAGGCAGATCGGAAGCGGGAACAGAGTTGTTCGAGACATAGGCGGACACGATATCCGCGGTCAGCTCGATGAATTCCGATCCGTCATTGTCAGCCATGATGGCGCCACTCCCTGAGATATATTGCGTGAGAAACTACGATTACAGACGGCACTCTTACGTCCATAGATGCCTTGCGCGGTCCTGACCAAGAGCACCAAGCACTATCGACTCAGGCGCGACGCCGGCAAACCGTGGCGGATCGTTTAGTCGATGGCCTACATCGCCGCAAGTGATGATGTCGGTGCGAATACGATTGTCCGACGGAAATCACGCAGTTTCCGCCAGATGAACATGGTAAACGAAATTTCCACGGCGCTGAATCTGCCTGCGTCGCGGCGGTCTTGCCAGTCGCGGCGCTGCTCTCTACCTGTCTGATCCCATTCATGGTGGAGACGTCGTCGATGCGCTCACATTCCGTTCCAGGCGCGAAGACGCCCCGGCGGCGCAAGGCTGCCCCGCCGCGCGCCGAGATTCGCACCAAGAGCACGGTCGTCCACGGCGTCGAACTCCACGACGATTACGACTGGCTGCGTGCGCCGAACTGGAAGGAGGTCCTGCGCGAGCCCGATGCGCTGCCCGCCGACATCCGGACCTATCTCGAGGCCGAGAACGCCTACTCAAAAGCGCTGATGGCGCCGACCCGCGCCTTGCAGCGGCTTCTCGTCAAGGAGATGCGCGGCCGGATCAAGGAAGACGATTCGAGCGTTCCCCAGCCGGACGGCCCGTTCCTGTACTATTCGCGCTATCGCCGGGGCGGCGAACATCCGCTGATCTGTCGCAGGCCGAGAACGGGCAAGGAAGACTTGGGCAAAGGCGACCGTGCAAACAGCCGCGAGCAGATCATGCTCGACGCCAATGCGCTGGCTGATGGCAAGGATTTCTTCGATCTCGGCGACACTGCCCACAGCCCCGACCATCGCCTGCTCGGCTGGAGCGCCGACGAGGCTGGCTCCGAACTGCACCTGATCCGGATTCGCGACCTCGCCAGCGGCGAGGACCTGCCCGACGCCATCCCCGACACGACCGGCGACATCGTCTGGGCGGCCGACAGCGGCTCGATCTTCTATGTCGGTGTCGATGCCGATCACCGGCCGTCCAAGGTCTTCAGGCATCGCCTGGGCGACGCGCCCGAGCAGGACACGCTCCTGCATGACGAGGCCGATGCCGGCATGTTCGTCGATATCGACGAGACCCAGTCCGGGCGTTTCCTGCTGATCTCGATCAGCGATCACGAAACGTCCGAGATTCGGGTTCTCGACCTGTCGCAGCCCGACTCGCTCCCCGTCACGGTCGCGGCGCGCGCGATCGGCCGGCAATACGATGTCGAGCATCAGGCTGAGGATTTCCTGATCCTGACCAACGCCGACGATGCCGAGGACTTCAAGATCGTCACCGCGCCGGTCGCCGATCCCTCGCCGGGCAACTGGCGCGACCTGATCCCGCACAAGCCCGGCCGGCTGATCCTGAACCATGTCTGCCTCAAGGGCCGTCTGATCCGGCTGGAGCGCGAGGACGGCCTGCCGCGCATCGTCATCCGCGACCTGTCGAGCGGCATCGAGAGCAGCATCGCCTTCGACGAGGAGGCCTATGGGCTCGGCCTCGACGCGGGCTATGAATTCGACACCGGCACCTTGCGCTTCATCTATGCCTCGATGGCGCGCCCGGCCGAAACCTACGACTACGACATGGCGACGGCAGAGCGCGTGCTGCTCAAGCGGCAGGAGGTGCCGTCGGGCCATGATCCGGCCGCCTACCAGGTGCGCCGCATCTTCGCGACGGCCAAGGACGGCGCGCAGGTTCCGGTCTCGATCCTGCACCGGGCCGACACGCCTCTCGACGGCTCGGCGCCCTGCCTGCTCTATGGCTACGGCTCCTATGGCTCGGCGATGTCGGCCTCGTTCCGCACGCGGCCGCTGAGCCTGGTCGATCGCGGCTTCATCTATGCCATCGCCCATGTGCGCGGCGGCACCGACAAGGGCCGGCGCTGGTATCTCGACGGCAAGCGCGAGAAGAAGACCAACACCTTCACCGACTTCATCGCGGCGGCCGAGACGCTGGCCGATACCGGCTTCACGGCGCGCGGGCGCATCGTCGCGGAGGGCGGCAGCGCTGGCGGCATGCTGATGGGCGCCGTCGCCAACATGGCCCCTCACCTCTTCGCCGGCATCATCGCGGAGGTGCCCTTCGTCGACGTGCTGAACACCATCCTCGACGACACCCTGCCGCTGACGCCGCCGGAATGGCCCGAATGGGGCGACCCGATCCGCGATGTCGCGGCGTTCGAGACCATCCGAGGCTATTCGCCCTATGACAACGTCACGGCGCAAAGCTACCCGCCGATCCTCGCCATGGGCGGGCTGACCGATCCGCGCGTGACCTATTGGGAACCGGCGAAATGGGTGGCGCGCCTGCGCGCGACAATGAGCGGCGGCGGGCCGATCCTGCTGCACACCAACATGGACGCCGGCCATGGCGGCTCTGCAGGCCGGTTCGACTCGCTCAAGGAGACGGCGCTGGCCTATGCCTTCGCCATTCAGGCCGTGGGCGAAGGCTGGCCGGACGCCGGCACCGGCTGATCAGACGCCGAGCCGGCTCTTCTCGCTCGCCAGGTAAATCTTGAGCTCGTCCATCGAGGTGAAGCTGTAATCGCCATCGGGCGTGCGCGCCTGGATCGAGCCATCGGCATAGATCGTGAAATGCGCCTCGCCGACCTGATAGGCCCCGACGATACCCTCGTCGGAGGCGGCAGGCGCGGCATCGTCTTCAGCGGCGGCAGCCTCCGGGGCGGCCGGCTCCGGCGCTGCCCATTCGGGCTCCTCGATCTCTGCAACAGGCGCAGGCGTGTCATCGACGGCGACCTGCCGGCTGGAGGGCTGGTCCCAGCCATGCTCTTCCGGCATCGGCGGCGCGGGCTCGAAGGCCGAGGCCTCGCGCGCATGCGGCGGCCATTCCGGCTCGTTGCGTTCCATCGCATCGGGCGCTTCGGGCACCATCTCAGGCTCCGCCGTCGCCGGCGTCACGGCAGCCTCATCCGCGACGGCCTGCGTATCCTTGAACCAGGGCGCGCGACGCTGCAACGCCGGCTCCATCCAGCTCGCGGCCGCGTCGAGGTCATCGGAGCGCCGGCCTTCCGGCTCGTCGAGCGATCCATCCAGGCGGTCGATATCTGAAAACGAGGGCTCGACACGGCCGCCGGCCGGCGCCGGAGCAAGGCCCAGGCCCGACAGGCTGTCGCGCAACATGCCGAACTCGTCGGCCTCGCGCGCGGCAGGCGCACTCTCGGGTTCCAACGGATTTTCGATGTCGGACGGGCCGGGCCCAACGGCAAAGGCATCGGGCCAGTCGCCAACGGGCGCAACGGCCGGCATGGCCTCCTGCGTTTCAGAGGCGTCGGCATCAGGGCCGGAGGCCGGCGCAGGCGGCAGCTCCGCTTCAGGCTGGGGCTCGGCGGCGGCTTCGATCGCGGGCTCCGGGTCGCTGTGCGGGGCGACCGGACGATGCGCGTCGGACGCCAACAGCAGATCCATGCTGGCCTCGCGGATTGCGATCGGCGCAGCCTCGGAGGTCGCTCCGGTGTCTTGCACGCCATGGGCGCCGAAGAGATCCGGCTCGCTGGCCTCGCCATCCGGCTCCACAGGCGCGGGCGACGACAGGATTTGCGTGGCGGCGAGCACCGCGCCGGCGCCGACGAGAGCGCCAGCGCCCGCAGCGGCGAGGCCCGGCCGCGGCGAACCGGGCGCGTCCTCGGCGCCCGGCATCATGCGCGGCATGGCAGCGTCGCTCTGGGGCGATGGGCTGCCGGCGATCGAGGCGACCGACATCGCCATCATGGCACCAGACAGCGTCTTCTTCAGCCGCCGCAGCTCGACCAGGACCCATGACAGCGCCAGCATCAGGACACCGGCGGCCGCCATGACCGTGCCGATGATGACCTGGGTGAAGCCCCGCTCGAGCACCATGTAGGGCAGTCCATCGACGATGGCCGCCGTGCCGCCGCAGAGGAAACCGAGGCCAAGCAAGATGAAGATGGTGATCAACGTCGCGTCCTCGAAAACAATCCTGGCAACTCACTGCGCAGGCCGGCTCCGGCCACCCTGCCCTGCCATCATGTAACGTATTGAATAAGAGAGAGTTTCAAATCAGGTCTCCCGATAAGGCGACGATTCAGGCGGGAGTGAGGCGCATCGCCCGCCGGGCAACCGCCATGCCCCTCGCCAGGACATGGGCCCTTGGTCGGCGCGGCGGTTGCCGGGGAGCCGCCGGAGGCTTAACTAGCAGGGCGAATGGCGGGCGCCTCTAGTGGCAACCACCCTGCCCAGGCCGCCCAGCGGCAAGCCATTCTCAGTTCAGGCGACTTTTGTCGGCCCCAAGCGATTTTGCCAGCCCAAGGAGAGGCCCCATGACCTTCACCCTTCCCGATCTGCCCTACGCCCATGACGCGCTCCAGCCCTTCATGTCGAAGGAAACGCTCGAGTTCCATCACGACAAGCACCACATGGCCTATGTCACCAACGGCAACAACGCGATCAAGGGCACGGAATTCGAGGGCAAGTCGCTCGAGGAGATCGTCAAGGCCTCGCATGGCAAGAACGCCCCCGTGTTCAACAATGCCGGCCAGCACTACAACCACCTGCATTTCTGGAAGTGGATGAAGCCCAACGGCGGCGGCAAGATCCCGGGCGCCCTGGAGAAGGCGATCGTCGAGTCCTTCGGCTCGGTCGAGAAGATGAAAGAAGACTTCGTCGCCGCCGGCGTCGGCCAGTTTGGTTCGGGCTGGGCCTGGCTCGAGGTCAAGGGCGGCAAGATCGCCGTCTCCAAGACTCCCAATGGCGAGAGCCCGCTGGTCAACGGCGCTGCGCCCATCCTCGGCTGCGACGTCTGGGAGCACTCCTACTACATCGACTACCGCAACCGCCGCCCCGACTATCTCAAGGCCTTCCTCGAGAGCCTGGTGAACTGGGAGTATGTGGCCGAGATGTACGACGCCGCCAAAGCCTGAGCCTCATCGACATCTTGCGAAACACAACGGGGCCTCGCGGCCCCGTTTTTTTGTCAGAATACATAGAGGCCGTCTCGAAACGCGCTCCGGAGAGTCGGCTGGCGTGACGGTCGAGAACCGGAGCGGAGCGGACGTCTGTCCGTGAGCACCGGAAGCGCAGATCGTCGCGTCAGACGGCCGCCGGAGTAGAATTTCGCGATGGGCTCTCAGGCGGCGACGCTGTGCAGGAACTGATCCACCGTCGAGCGCAGGCGCAGCGCCTGGGCCGCGACCTCGCCGGCCGCGCCGCGCACGTCTTCGGCCGAGCGCCCGGTCTCCTCGACTGAATCGGCCAGCACACTGAGATCGCTCGACACCGAGAGGGCGGAGGAACTCGCCATGGCGACGCCGCTGGCGATCTCGCCGGTGGCGATCGCCTGCTGCTCGATCGAGACCGCAACGGAGTTGGCGAAGTTCTCGATCGCGCTCATGCGCTCGGCGATGTTCTGGATGGAGCCAACGACCTGGCCGGTGGCGGACTGGATCGCGCCAACCTGCGCGACGATACGGTCCGTCGCATCGGCGGTCTGGGAGGCCAGGCTCTTGACCTCGGAGGCGACGACGGCAAAGCCGCGCCCGGCCTCGCCGGCCCGCGCCGCCTCGATGGTGGCGTTGAGCGCGAGCAGATTGGTCTGGGCGGCGATGTCGCGGATCAGATTGACGACCTCGCCGATGGCGCGCGCCGTCTCGTCGAGCGCACGCACGGAACTGGCTGTGTCGCGCGAGATCGAGGCCGCTTCGACGATCTCGGTGCGGACGCGGCGGATCTGGAATTCGACCTCGCGGATGGCGGCGCCCATCTCCTCGGCGGCCTGGGCGGCGCTCTCGACATTGCCAGACGCGCCATGGGCGTTCTGGGCGGCGCGCGCGGCGCGGCCCGACGATTCGGCCGCCACGCGGGCAAGGCCGTCGGAGGCCTCGCTCATGCGGTCGGCATTGCTCTTGAAGGCTTCGAGCGCGACGCCGACCTCGCCACGGAAGAGTGCGATCGCCTGGTCCACACCCTGCTGGTGCCGACGACGATCCGCCTCCGTGACGTGCTGCTTCTCCTGAAGCGCCGCACGTTCGGCCAGGCGCAGCTTGAGGATGCCGAGCGCATGGGCGATGGCGCCGATCTCGTCGCGGCGCGCCATCGCGTCGATCGGCGTGTCGAGCTTGCCGTCCGAGATGCTGACGATGGCTTGCGTCATGCTCTTCAGCGGCTTCATCGTCCGCGACAGCGAGAACCACAGCAGCGGCCCGAGGATCAGCAGGATCAGCACGCCGAAGCCGATGGTCGCCGTCTGCTCGAAGCCTGCGCGCGCGAGCAGGCGGGTCTTGTCGAAGCGCAGGGCGATGTAGCCGATCTGCTTTTGATGGCCGCCGACCCTGACGACATGGAGCTTGGTCACGAAGGTATCGTCTTCGATTTCGGTCGAGGCCACGTCCTTCAGGACGTCCCAGGGATCACGGCCGAGCTGGGCCGCGACGGCGCGCGGCGTCAGCGCCAGCCGCGTCTCCTCGGTTCGTCCCGCGCTCGCCAGGGCCGCCAGATCATCGGCGACGAAGCCGGCCTCGAAATCGGGATCGCGCCGGAGCGATTCGAGGATGTAGCCAAGCGTGTTGGTGTCGCGCGCCAGGATGAGCGACGGCGAGGCGTTGACGACCATCAGGACCAGCGCGGTCATCTTCTGCTCGAGATCGTCGCGCGTCTTGGCGTCGTTGTAGCGCGCCGCCGCGAACACCACGAGCATGATGGCGAGCGCGACGATGGCGACGGCCGCCGCCGCGATCTGGCTGCTGAGGGAACGGCCCGGCTTGCTGGCCTGGGTCAATACCTGCGCAGCGGTCTCGGTCCGGGCCGCTCGCTTGAACCACGTCATCGCGCTGAAGATCCCTGAAACTGGCCCGGATACGCGACCGTCAACGCATACGAACTCAAGCCGGGACGTTGGCAGAGTTAGGTAAACAATCGATTGCGCCGGTGGCCTTTCAGCGCAGTTGCGCGAAACGGACCATCGCCAGTCCGGACGGCACGAAGGCGGCGAGCGCCGCATGCTCGATCGGCCGCGTGGCGATCACCGGATCGAGCCGCGCGAGTTCGTCGTCGATGAAGCCGGGATGGCACATCACCAGATGCGCCGGGCCGGGCCGCACCAGGAAGCGCTGCAGGTCCGCGGCGAAATCGCGGGCGGGATCGAAGGGAGCGACGCCCGAGAAACCACGGTTCACCGGAATGCCGCGCCGCAGGGCGGCTCGCCGGAAACCGAGCGCCAGCGCGGAAATGGTCAGCGCCTTGCCGACGGCAAGCCCACGAGCCCGAATCGCCGCGACCGAATCGGCGGGGTCGCGGAGATAGACGCTGCCGGCGGCGTAGCGGCTCGTCACGGCGTCGAGCAGGCTGCGGCGTACGCCCGCCAGCACATGCACGTGCTGATGGCCGTCGATGAAATCAGGCGCCCGGCCGAGCCTGTCCTCGAAGGCATCGAGCTGGCGGGCGATCTCGTCGGCGATCTCGCGGCGCGCCGTGGGCGATGTCGCCGCCGCCCGCGCCAAATCGCGCAGGGCCGGGAACTCCCCGCCGGGTGCGAGCCTGGGCATCGCGGCGAGCGGGGCGGCGCAGGTCAGGTTGAGGTGCAGGCCGAGATCGGCCCGCTCGCCCAGCGCGCCGAAGGCCGTGGCGAAATTCCGCCAATGCGGCCGGTTGGTCATCGCGCCGGCCGCCGAGAGCCTGCCGGCCTCGATCAGCGCCAGGATCGAGCGGCTGACGCCGTCGGTGAGGGCGAAGTCGTCGGCACACAGAACAAACCCGCTCGCCATTCTGGTCTGTTGTCCTCCGTTCAGCCGCGACGCGCTAAAGCCTCGGCCGGGCTTGTGAGCGTGCAAGCTTTACGGTTCTGTGAGGCCTGCGTCATCCGCGACGATCACGCCTTTGGGCGCGGCGTCGCCAGAGCGCCGCCGAGAGGTCAATGCTTGTGTCCGAGATGTCGTCCGCCTCACTTTCGCCAACGCCACGCCCGCCCTCCAGCCGGCCCGAGCTGTCGATCGTCGTGCCCGTCCACAACGAGGCCGACAACCTGCCCTTGCTGGTCGAGCGCCTGAAACAGGTTCTGGACGGGGCGGTTTCGTCCTGGGAGCTGGTCTGCGTCGATGACGGCAGCCGCGACGGCACGCTGTCGGTCCTCAAGCTGCTCAGCGCCCAGGACAACCGAATCAGCGCCGTCTCCTTCAGCCGCAATTTCGGCAAGGAGATCGCCATCGCCGCCGGGCTCGACCATGCCTCGGGCGACGCCGTCGTGATCATGGACGCCGATCTGCAGCATCCGCCGGAAACGATCCTGGTCTTCCTGGAGAAATGGCGTGAGGGCTTCCTCAACGTCTATGGGCAGCGCTCCGACCGCGACGGCGAAAGCCGGCTGAAGCGCAATTTCGCCAAGCTGTTCTACCGGCTCTTCGCCAGCTTCGGCGAGACGGAGCTGCCAGAGGGCGCCGGAGACTTCCGCCTGCTCGACCGCAAGGTCGTCGATGCGCTGCGGGCGCTGCCGGAACGCGCGCGCTTCTCGAAGGGGCTCTATGCTTGGGTCGGCTTCTCCTCGATCGGCGTGACGTTCGACGTCGCCGAGCGCGAGCACGGCCAATCGAAATTCCGCTACCGCAAGCTGTTCAGCTTCGCCTTCGACGGTTTGTCCTCGTTCTCGACGGTGCCGCTCAAGATCGCGACATGGGCCGGCGCGGTGATCGCGCTGGTCTCGACGATCACGGCGATGTACTTCGTCATCCGGACCCTGACCTACGGCACCGACCTGCCCGGCTTCCCGTCGCTGATCGTCTCGATCATGTTCTTCTCGGGCATCCAGCTCGTCTCGCTGGGGATGATCGGCGAGTATGTCGGGCGCATCTTCGCCGAGGTGAAGCGCCGGCCGCTCTACCTGATCGGCGAGCGCGTCGGCTTCGACGCCCGCACCGTCGACCATCCGCGCGGCGACGCGCTGCCGCCGCTGATCCGGTAGACGCAAGCCGCCCGATCTGGGATGAAGGCGGCCTGTTTGGGCCCATGGACCAGGGCGCAGCGTCATCCCGGACAAGCGGCGCAGCGCGCCGATCCGGGATCCATCATAGAGCGGTGTCGGCGCCCTAGGATGGATTCCGGGTCTGCGCTTCGCTGCGCCCGGAATGACGGCGTTCTGGTCACGACCGAAGATTGCCGACGATCTGATGCTTCGCAAAATCCTCTCCGTCGGCGGTTTCACCCTGTTGTCGAGGCTTTCAGGCTTCGCGCGCGACATCGTTCTCGCCGCCGTGCTGGGTGCCGGCGCGATGATGGATGCGTTCTCGGTGGCGCTGCGGCTGCCGAACCATTTCCGCGCGATCTTCGGCGAGGGCGCCGTCAACCAGGCCTATATCCCGGCCTATGCCCGCATCCGCGAGCAGGGCGGCGAGGCTGCCGCCGCGCTGTTCTCGAACCGCGTCTTCAGCCTGAACCTGATCGTGCAGCTCGTGCTGGTCGCCTTCGCGCTGCCGCTGATGCCCGAGATCGTACGGCTGCTGGCGCCGGGCTTCGCGGGCGATCCGCAGCGCTTCGAGCTCGCGGTCGCGCTGACGCGGATCACCTTTCCCTATCTGCTCTTCATCACGCTGGTGACGCTGCTCTCGGCCAATCTCAACGCGGTCGACCGCTATGCGGCGGCGGCGGCGGCGCCGATCCTGATGAATGTCTGCCTGATCGCGGCGCTGGCGATCGCCTTCCTGTTCCCGAACGCGGCCTATGCCGCCGCCTGGGGCATGGCGGTGGCCGGCGTGCTGGAATGGCTGCTGCTGGCCTTCGCCGCACGGCGCGCAGGCGCCGCGGCCGCGCTGACCCGGCCGCGCCTCGACGCCGATGTGAAGAGCTTCTTCAAGGCCTTCGGCCCGGCTGTGATCGGCTCGGCCGGCGTGCAGATCGCGCTGTTCGCCGACACCATCATCGCCTCGCTCTTGCCGGCGGGCGCCTATGCCGCGCTCTATTATGCCGAGCGGCTCTATCAGCTTCCCATCGGGGTGATCGCGATCGGCGTCGGCACCGTGCTGCTGCCGACGATGAGCCGCCTGCTCGCGGCGGGCGATGTCGCGGCTTCGGACCGCGCGCAGAACCGGGCGGTGGCCTTGACCATCGTCGCGGCGGCGCCGTTTGCGGCCGCCTTCCTGGCGATCCCGGAGCTGATCGTCTCGGCGCTGTTCGAGCGGGGCCGCTTCGATGCCGCCGCCAGCCAGGCCGCCGGCGCCGTGCTGCTGGCCTATGCCGCCGGACTGCCGGCGATCGTCCTGATCCGGACGCAGCTTTCGACGTTCCAGGCGCGCGGCGACACGACGACGCCGATGCTGGTGTCGCTGGCTGCGATCGGCGTGAATGTCGCGCTGAAGCTGCTGCTCTGGCGCGATTTCGGCGCTCCCGGCCTGGCGCTGGCCACGGCAGCAGGGGCCTGGATCAATGTCGGGACGCTGTTCGTGCTCGGCACCCGGCGTGGTTGGGCGCGCCCCGATCCGCGCCTGACGACGCTGGTGGCGGTGACGCTCTGCGCCGCGATCCTCGCGGGAATTCTGGCGCGCGTTGCCGCACCGATCCTGCTCGCCGCCCTGGCAGGCTTTCCCTATCAGCCGAGGCTCGTCGCCCTGGCGCTGGTCGGTGTTGTCGCCACCGGGCTCTACGGCGTGGTGGTCGCGGGCGGGCTCAAGGCTTCGGGCACGCTGCGGCTGCTGCGCTGAGGTTCAGCCCAGCAAGCCGCCTCAGCCGAGGAAGCCCCGCGCCGTTTCGCCCAGCAGCGCCGCCGCCTCGTCGATCATGCGCGTGACGATCTCGCCGGCCGGCGGGACATCGCCGACAAGGCCGGCCGCCTCGCCGAAGATGACGGCGGCATTCTGTGCGTCGCCTGCCATGAAGGCTTCGCGATAGGCCGGCGCCTCCTGCTCTATCGCCGCCTTCAATTCCTCGTCGCGGCCGGCCCAGCGCGTGGTGAAGGCATTGGCGGCGACGCGGATGTCGAAGGGCTTCGGCCAGTCGAGCCGGCGGGCGATGTCGGGCAGCGAGGAGCGAACCGTCTGGTCACCCGTGGCGGCGAGCGCGGCCTTGTGGTGGCCGGCATGGACCAGCGCCTCGCGGCTCGCCCAGAAGCGCGTCCCGACCAGCACGCCATCGGCCCCCAGCATCAGCGAGGCCGCGAGCCCGCGCCCGTCGGCAATGCCGCCTGCCGCCAGCAGCAGCGTGTCGGGGCTCTGGCGGGCGAGCAGATCGGCCACCTCCGGCACGAACGGCAAGGTCGCGCGGCGATGGCCGTGCCCGCCCGCCTCGCCGCCCTGGGCGACGATGATCGCCGCACCCGCATCCAGCGCCTGCCGGACATGGTCGAGCGACTGGCACTGGCAGATCAACGGGACCTCGGCGGCCGCGATCTCGGCCGCGAAGGGCTGAGGATCGCCGAAGGACAGCATCAGCGCGGCGGGACGATGCGCCAGCGCCTGCGTCAGCAGATGCGGCTGCTGCGCCATGGACCAGGTGATGAAGCCGCAACCGACGCGGGTGTTGCCGGCCTGGCCGAACTCGTTTTCGAGCCAGGGCCCGTCACCATAGCCGCCACCGATCAGGCCGAGTCCGCCGGCCCGCGTCACAGCAGCGGCCAGCGCGCCACCGGCCGCCAGCGCCATCGGCGCCGACAGGACCGGGTGGTCGATGCCGAGCCGCCGCGTTAGCCTGGTGACGAGCCGGGTCATGGCTCAGGCGGTCTTGCTGTTGGCGAAGTCCATGTAGAGCTCGCGCGCCTTGCGGTAGAGCGGGCCGGGCTGGAGCTGACGCTCGTCGATACGGCCGACCGGCACGACCTTGGAGTAGTTGCCGGAGGAGAAGATCTCGTCGGCCTGCTCGAAATCGCTGTAGCGCAGGCTGACCTCCTCGACCGTGACGCCGCCCTGGCGCAGCAGCCCGATGACGCGCTGGCGGGTGATGCCGTTCAGGAAGGTGCCGTTGGGAACCGGCGTCTTCACGATCCCGTCCTTGGCGAGGAAGATGTTGGAAGTCGCGGTCTCCGCGACGTTGCCGAGCATGTCCAGTACCAGCGCGTTGTCGAAGCCGGCGGCCTTGGCGGCCCGCAGCGTGCGGGCATTGTTGGGGTAGAGGCAGCCGGCCTTGGCGTCGGTCGGCGCGGTCTCGATCGACGGGCGGCGGAAGACGCCTTGAGTCACCGCCATCCCGGCGCCCGGCGCGCCCATCGGCGCCTCGAACAGGCACAGGCAGAACCGCGTCGAATCCTCGTCGGGGATGATGGTCGAGACGCCGTCGGCCTCGGCCCAGTACATCGGCTTGATGTAGAGGGCGCCGTCGCCGCCGAACTTCTTGATGCCCTCACGGGCCTTGGCGATGATGGTCTCCGTCGCCTCGGTGGGCTTGAGGCCCAGCGCCCGGGCCGAGCGATTGACGCGGGCGGCGTGCAGATCGAGATCGGGCGCGACGCCGTCGAAATATCGGGCGCCGTCGAAGACCGTCGAGCCCTGCCAGCTCGCATGGCTGCGCGGCCCGATGATCGGCGGGTTACCCTCGTGCCACTCCCCCTCGAACCAGGTCCAAGTCTGCGAATACCAGGCCATTCCGTGCTCCCGAACTGTCGGTGTCTTGATGGGCGCCACCGTCTGCCCCCGGTCATCCTTCGTCAACACGCTGCCGTGCCCGCCGCGATGACGGGATGTGATGGAAGCGATCGCAAGCCGTGATGGATAACGCGCGACAGTCAGAAACCCAGCGCGCGCAATCCTGCGATCACGCCCATGCCGACGACGAGCGCGAGCAGCTCGCTGCGGCGCAGCGCCATGCTGCCGATCGCGGCCAGCAGCGCGATCGCGGCCGCGAGACCGAGCCGCTCGACCAGCGGCAGGACCGTGGCCGCGATGATCGAGCCCGGCAGGGCCGCCAGCCCGCGCCGGACATGCGGCGTCAGCGGGATGAATCCCATCAGGACGACGCCGGAGATGCGGCAGAGATAGGTCGCCAGCGCCATGGCGAGGATGGCGAGCACGGCGCCCCAGCTTCCGGGATCAGGCAGCGTCATCGGCGAACGCTCCCACGAGTGCGCCGCAGATCGAGCCGACGATGATGAAGGCATAGCCGTCGACGAGCTTGGCCGTGACCAGCGCGACGAGGCCGGCGACGACCCAGGGCACCGCCGCCCGCTTTCCGCGCCAGAGCGGCACGATCATCGCCGCGAAGAAGATCGGCATGACGAGATCGATGCCAAGGCTGCGCGGATCGGAGACCAGCGCCCCCAGCAGATAGCCCAACCCCGTGAACAGGATCCAGATCACCCAGAGGGCGAGGCCGGCGCCGATGAGAACGCCGAGATCGCGACCGCCCTCGGCGTGGTAGCGCGTCCCGATGACCCAGTTGGCATCGGTGAAGAAGAACAGGTGCCAGCCATTCAGCGTCTTCGAATAGGGCGCGAACCAGCGGTGCAACGAGGCACCCTGCAGGATCATCCGGGCATTGACCGTGGCGGTGAGGAGGGCGATGCCGGCGATCGCGCCCCAGCTCCATTCCGGCCGCCAGAGCTCCAGCGCCACCAGCTGGGAGACGCCGCCATAGACCAGCGCGCTCATCAGCAGCGTCTCGAACAGGCTCAGCCCCTTGGCCGATGCCGCCGCGCCGAAGGCGACCGCGAAGACGACGACGCCCGGGACGAGCACCATGACCTTGCGGGCACCCAGAAGCATGCCGGCGCCCGTCACCGGAACCGCGGCATGGTCCATCGGGGGCGTCCCAGCCTCGCGGCCGTCCTTCATGCTTCAACACCCGCGTCGCCGCCTCCGATCGAAGCGGCAGACTTCCCCTCCTTTCCAAGGCCGAAGCCGGCCAGAGGTCAACGGCCCGGCGCGGGCAGGCCGCATGCCCCTGACACAGGACGGGAGAGAAGCACGGTGGCCATGGTGACGGCGGCGCGGCGACTGCTCTAACCTGCCGGCAATGATCTGGCTGACCTCACCCGACATGACCGCCGCCTCGCTGCCGGCCGCCTGGCTGATCGCGACGGATGCGCGCCCCGGCAACCTGACCGAACGGTCGCAACTCCGGCGCGAAACCGCGCGCCGCATCGTCGCCCGGCAACTCGGACTGCCGGTGGACGCCGTGACGATCGGGCATGACGCGCAGGGACACCCCCTGATCGACCAACCCGAGGGCACGCGGCTGCATCTGTCGCTGGCGACGCGCGCGGGATGCGTCGCCGTGGCGCTGGCCGGGCATCGCGTCGGCATCGATGTCGAGCGTATCGATCCCGCTGCGGCTGCGCCGCTGGCGGCTCTGCATCAGCAGGAGGCGACGATGCTGCTTGGACTGCCCGAGGCTGCCCGGCCGCTGGCCTTCGCCCGGCTCTGGTGCGCCAAGGAAGCCTATGTGAAGGCGCTCGGCACCGGCTTTTCCCGCGCTCCCGAGAGCTTTGCCGTCACCCTGCTGCCGCAGGACCGGTTCGAGGTCTTCGATCCGGTTCTCGCCTTGCGTTCCCAGCCCGGCTCACGCGTGGCAGGAGCGAGCCGCACCATTGAAAACGGCGGCCAGGAGATCCTGGCCGCCGCGATCATCGTGCTGGATTGAGACAGCAGGATCAGCCCGGCTGGTCGGCCGGCTTCTTCTTCAGGGCATAGGCGACAGCGCAGACCAGCGCAGCGCCGATGGCCGAGGTGACGTAGTGCGGCATATTGGCCGGTGCGATGCCGATGGCGCTGACATCGGCCGGCACAGGCTTGACCCAGGTCGGCATGTTGACCTGCAGCCACTGCAGCACGGCGATGTCGCCCAGGATCATTTCCGCCGCGATCCAGCCGAGCAGGGCCGCACCGAGCCAGATCAGGATCGGATATCGGGTGATGATCGTCGTCAGGAACTGCGCGCCCATGATGATCAGCGGGATCGAGAGCAGCAGGCCGAAGATGAAGAGCTCGGGGTGTCCGCGCGAGGCGGCCGCGATCGCGATGACGTTGTCGAGGCTCATGACGGCATCGGCGATGGCGATGGTGCGCACCGCCTGCCAGAGCGTCGAGCCGCCGTCGATCTCGGCATGCGATTCGTCCTCGCCCATCGCGAGCTTGACCGCGATCCAGAACAGCAGCAGGCCGCCGACCACCTTGAGGTAGGGCACCAGCAGCAGGTAGGTTACGACCAGCGCGAAGATGATGCGCAGGCCGATCGCGGCCGAGGCACCGAGCCAGATGCCGACCTTGCGCTGCTTTTCAGGCAATTGCCGGCAGGCGAGCGCGATCACGACCGCGTTGTCACCCGACAGCAGCAGGTCGATCCAGATGATCTGGAGCAGCGAAACCCAGAATTGGGAGGAGGAGAAGTCCATAGGTCGGTCAGTCCCTTTGTCAGAGGGCCGGATCTGGCCGGCGGTTTTTCAGGAGGTAGCCGAGGCCCAGCACGAGCAGTGCGCCGATCAGGGCTGCCGGGTATTCGAAGCGGTGGAGCGTCTCGGCGCCGAAGCGCGTGATCAGCCAGGGGTCGCTGTCGAACATTTCGCCCGCGACCCAGCCGAGCAGGGCAGCGCCCGCCCAGACCAGGATCGGGAAGCGGGTGAGCAGGCTCGTGATCAGCGAGGCGCCGAGCACGATCAGAGGGATCGAGATGACGAGGCCGGCGACCAGCAAGGGGATCGAATCCTTCGCGACGGCGGCGATGGCCAGCACGTTGTCCAGGCTCATGACGATGTCGGCGATGGCGACCGTCTGCACGGCCTTCCAGAGCTTGCTGCTGGCGGTGATCGAATCCTCGTCGCTCTCGCCATCCTCGACGATCAGTTTGACCGCGATCCAGACCAGCAGCACGGCGCCGACGATGTGCAGGAAGGGCATGTTCAGGAGCGAGGCGATCAGCACCGTGAAGAGGACGCGCAGGACGACGGCGACGCCGGCGCCAAGCGCGATGCCCTTGGCGCGCTGATCGGGCGCGAGCGCGCGACAGGCCAGCGCGATCACCACCGCGTTGTCACCCGACAAAACGATATTGAGCGCGATGATCTCGACCAGCTTGCCCCAGAGGGCGGCATCGAACAGCGGCAGCGACGACAAATCCATTCCAGCCCCTTGCTTGTTCCCCCGCCACCCGGCGGCCCAACGCCACGGATGGAGCCGCGCTACCGCGCGGCGGAGGATCGATGCCCCAATACGGACGGCTTGTCACGGCAATGCCGCGAAAAGCCGACGATAAATCAGCCCAGCGCCTGCTCGACCGCCTTGCCGGCGGCTTCCGTGCCCAGCGAACCGCCGAGGTCGCGGGTGCGGGTGCGGGCATCGCCCAGCGCCCGCTCGATCGCGGCCTCGATGCCCTTGGCGGCTTCGGTCTCGCCGAGATGGTCGAGCATCATCGCGGCCGACCAGATCTGGCCGATCGGGTTGGCGATGCCTTGGCCCGCGATGTCGGGCGCGGAGCCATGGACCGGCTCGAACAGCGACGGGTAGTCGCCGGTCGGGTTGATGTTGCCCGATGGCGCGATGCCGATCGTGCCGGTGCAGGCGGGGCCCAGATCCGAGAGGATGTCGCCGAACAGGTTGGAGGCCACAACCACATCGAAACGGTCCGGATTCAGCACGAAATGCGCGGTCAGGATGTCGATATGGTACTGGTCGACGGACACGTCGGGATAGTTCTTCGCCATTTCCTTCACCCGCTCGTCCCAGTAGGGCATGGTGATGGCGATGCCGTTCGACTTGGTCGCCGAGGTCAGCTTCTTGCGCGGGCGGCGCATGGCGAGTTCGAAGGCGTATTTCAGCACGCGATCGACGCCGATCCGGCTCATCACCGTCTCCTGCATGACGATCTCGCGCTCGGTGCCGGCATACATCCGGCCGCCAACGGAGGAATACTCGCCCTCGGTGTTCTCGCGGACGACGAAGAAGTCGATGTCGCCGGGCTTGCGGCCGACGAGCGGGCCGGGCACGCCGGGCATCAGCCGCACCGGGCGCAGGTTTACATACTGGTCGAATTCGCGCCGGAACAGCAGCAGCGAGCCCCAGAGCGAAATGTGGTCGGGAACCTGGGCGGGCATGCCGACCGCACCGAAGAAGATCGCGTCATGGCCGCCGATCTGGTCCTTCCAGTCGTCGGGCAGCATCTTGCCGTGCTTGGCGTAATAGTCGCAGGAGGAGAAGTCGAACTCGTCGAGCCGCAGCTCGAAGCCGTATTTCTTCGAGGCCGCCTCAAGGATGCGCAGGCCCTCGGGCATCACTTCCTTGCCGATGCCGTCGCCTGCGATGGCGGCGATGCGGTAGACGCGGTTGGTGCGGCTCATGACTTGTCTCCGAAAAAGGCGGTGAACTCGGCTGCGACGAGATCGGGGATCTCCTCGGCCAGATAATGCCCGCCGGGCAGGCTGCGGCCTTGGACGTTCTCCGCGCGCAGACGCCACAGCGCCAGCGGGTCGAAGCATTTGCCGATGATGCCGTTCTCGCCCCAGAGCGCGAGCACGGGCTGCGTCAGCTTGCGGTCGCCATCCTCGTCGTCATGGCGGATGTCGATGGTGGCGGCGGCGCGGTAGTCCTCGCAGCTGCCATGGATGGTCTGCGGATCGGCAAAGCAACGCAGATACTCGGCCAGCGCCTCCGGGGCGAAGGGCTTTAAGCCCGCAGCGCCGGAGCCGCACTTCTTGCGCCAGTAGGCTTCCGGATCGGCGCCGATCATCTTCTCCGGGAAGGGCGCGGGCTGGATCAGGAAGAACCAGTGCCAATAGGCGCGGGCGAAGGCGTCGGTTGTGCCCTGATACATCTCGCGCGTCGGCGCGATGTCGAGCGTGGCAAGCTTCGTCACCCGCTCGGCATGGTCGAGCGCGAGGCGATGCGCGACGCGCGCGCCCCGATCATGGGCGCCGACCATGAAGCTCTCATGGCCGAGCGCGCTCATGACCTGCGCCATGTCGAGCGCCATGGCGCGCTTGGAATAGGGGGAATGGGCGGCATCGGTCGCCGGCTTGTCGCTGTCGCCATAGCCGCGCAGATCGGCGCAAACGAGCGTGAAATGGTGCTTCAGGCGCTCCGCGAGCTTGTGCCAGAGCACATGCGTCTGCGGATAGCCGTGCAGCAGCAAGAGCGCCGGCCCCTGCCCGCCGGTCCGCACACGAATCCGCGCGCCCGACGTCGCGACGTCGAGGAGGCGGAAGCCGGGGAAGAGGGTGTCGGTGACGGGGAGTTCGGTGAACGACATCACGACCGGATCATGAGCGGGGACGTCAGGGCCGATAGCCTGAATCCCGGAAGATTGCGCGCGCCGATTATTACACAATCATGATCAATGGTGAGGAGCGCATCATTCTCGGGCTGCGCGAAGCGCAGACCCGAGAATCTCAGGACGAGAGGGCACTGGTTTCCGAGATGGTCGCGTCAAGCCCGACCAGGACGGCAGACACCTACCCCCGCAGCGCAGCCCCGTACCGCTTGGCCATCTCCGCCACGATCTTGGCCCCGACCGCCTCGATCTCGGCCTCCGTCAGCGTCTTCTCGACCGGCTGCAGCGTGACCGCGAGCGCGACCGACTTCTTGCCGGGCTCGACGCCTTGGCCTTCGTAGAGGTCGAAGACCGAAACGTCCGAGATCAAAGCGCGGTCGGCATTCCCTGCCGATTTGACCATCTCCCCGGCGGCGATGGCCTTGTCGACGATGAAGGCGAAGTCGCGCGTCACCGGCTGGAAGCCCGACAGGCTGAGCTTCGCCTTGACCTTGGTCGGCTTGGCTTTCGGCAACGGCAACGCATCGAGATGGATCTCGAAGGCGACGAGCGGCCCCTTGACGTCGAGCGCCTTGAGCACGCGGGGATGGACCTCGCCAAACGCGCCGATGACGCCCTTGGGGCCGAAGCGCAAAGTCGCGGAGCGGCCGGGATGGGCCCAGTCGGGACCTCCCGGGACGACCTGCAAACCTCCGACGGGCACGCCGAGCCCGGCCAGCAGCGCCATCACATCCGCCTTGGCGTCGAAGGCGTCGACCGCTTCCGCCGCGCCGTCCCAATGGCGGCCGGCGCCCGCGAGACGGGCGGTGCCGCGGCGCAAACCGGCAGCGGCGATGAGCTGGCCTTCCGGCTCGTCGCTCTGGAAGACCTGCCCGACCTCGAAGATCGCGACGTCGCTAAGGCCCCGATCGGCATTGGCCTGGGACGCGCGGATCAGCCCCGGCAGCAGCGAGGGCCGCATGTCGGAGAGATCGGCCGCGATCGGATTGGCGAGCGCGAGCTGGCGCGAGCCGCCGCCAAACAGCTTGGCGGCCGCCTGCGAGATAAAGGACCAGGTCACCGCCTCGACCATGCCGCGGCTGGCGAGCAGGCGCTTGGAGGCGCGGGTGCGCTTCTGCAGCACGGTCAAGACCGGCTTGACGACCTCGCCCCTGATGCGGGGCAGCGGCGTCGAGACGACGCGGTCGAGCCCGAGGATGCGCAGGATTTCCTCAACGAGATCGGCCTTGCCGCCGACATCGGCGCGCCAGGACGGCGCCACGACCGTGACACGGTCGCCCGCCCCCGAGACGTGGAAGCCGAGCGAGGTCAGGGCAGCCTCCATCTCGACGATCGGCGGCTCGAGCCCGGTCAGGCGCTTGACCTCCGACCAGGGGAAAGCGATGGCCGCCGCGCTCTCGGCCAGTTCGCCGGCGAAGACCATCTCGGAGGCCTCGCCGCCGCAGAGTTCCAGGATCATCGCGGCGGCGAGATCGAGGCCCGGCCGGCAGAAATCGGGATCGACTCCGCGCTCGAAACGGTAGCGCGCATCCGAGGTGATGCCGAGCGCACGGCCCGAGCGCGCGATGTTGAGCGGGTCCCACAGCGCGCTCTCGACCAGAACGTCGGTGGTGCCCTCGTCGCAGCCCGAGGCTTCGCCGCCCATGATGCCCGCGAGCGATTCGACGCCGGCCTCGTCGGCGATGACCACCTGCTCGTCGGTCAGCGTGTAGCTCTTGCCGTCGAGCGCTGGGATCGTCTCCGCCTCGCGCGCCCGGCGGACGACCAGATCGCCCTTGACCTTGGCGGCATCGAAGACATGCAGCGGCCGGTTGCGGTCCAGCGTCATGAAGTTGGTGATGTCGACCAGCGTATTGATCGGACGCAGGCCTACGGCGCGCAGGCGGGCCTGGAGCCATTCCGGCGACGGGCCGTTCCTGACCCCGCGCACGAGACGCAAGGCGAAGGCCGGGCACAGCGCCTGGTCCTCTGGAGCGAGGTCGAGCTTCACCCCGACCGGGCAGGGAAAAGCGCCGCGAACCGGCTGAACCGCCGGCGTCTTGAGCTTGCCGAGGCCGGCTGCGGCGAGATCGCGCGCGATCCCGGCGACGCCGAGCGCGTCCGCACGGTTGGGCGTCACCGCGATCTCGATCACCGGATCGCTCAATCCGGCATAAGCCGCATAAGGCTGCCCGACCGGCGCATCTGCGGGCAGGTCGATGATGCCGTCATGATCCTCGGAAAGCTGCAGTTCCGCAGCCGAGCAGAGCATGCCGTTGGATTCGACGCCGCGGATGACGCCCTTGCCGAGCGTGATGTCCTTGCCGGGGATATAGGTGCCCGGGGGGGAGAACACGCTCTTCATGCCCGTGCGGGCATTGGGCGCGCCGCAGACGACCTGCACGGGTTCACCCGCGCCGGTATCGACCATGCAGACGCGCAGCCGGTCGGCATTGGGGTGCTGCTTGGCTTCGATGACATAGGCGATGGTGAAGGCGGCGAGCGCCTTGGCCTTGTCCTCGACGCCCTCGACCTCAAGCCCGACGCGGGTCAGAGCTTCGCTGATGGCATCGACGGATGCGTCGGTGTCGAGGTGGTCCTTGAGCCAGGAGAGCGTGAATTTCATCGTTCGTCGTCCATCAGGCGCCATGCGAGCAGGGATAGCCGGCACGCGCACATCGAAAGCTTGTCGGAATGGGTCAGGCCGGAAGGCATTTCAGCCGCCATCGCGCGCGGCCTGCGGGGAAACGGCCGGCCCGGCATCGTTCAGCTCGCTGACGCCATCCGTCCTGATCTTCATGGCATTGCCGCGCCAGCTCACCTCGCCGCCGACGAAGGCATAGGCCCAGACCCCGGGAAAGGCGATGTCGCGCACCAGCATGGCGAGCGGCGTGCGCCAGTTCACGAACCAGCCGACGCCGAGCGACAAGGCGATGTCCCCGGCATACCAGATCGCGAGCGCCAGGACCGGCCCGAGCCAGAACGGCAGGCCCAGCGCCGGAGCGGCCAGGCCTGCGAGCACGGCCGGCAGGATCGGCGCCGCGAGAAGCTCCAGCGCGAAGAAGGGCAGGAAGGTCACGCGCCGCAGCCGCGCCCAGCGGAACTGCCGCTGCACGACGTCGCGGAGCCGGCGCTCGCCCAGCGGCTGCTCGAAGGGCTGGCCGACGAGATGGACGTGGCGGCCGCCCGCCCGCACCAGCTTGGTCGCGGCGGCGTCCTCGGCGATCTCGGCGCCCAGCGCGGCGATGCCGCCCCGCGCTTCGAGAAAGGGCTTGTTCCAAAGCATCGACTTGCCCTGGGCGAAGCCCAGGCCGCAGGCCTCCGCCGCATATTGCCAGCGTGCCTGGAAGCTGTTCAGGAAGGCACATTCGACCTCGGCGCCGAAGCAGCCCGGGCGCGAGCCGGCCGGCGTCGAGCAGACCAGCCCGGTGTCGTCCTGCCAGGAGGCGAGCATGCGCTGGATATAGTCCCTGGGCATCATGACGTTGGAATCGGCCAGGATGACCCAGTCCGTCGTCGCGGCCTCCCAGCCCTTGACGCAGTTGTTGAGCTTGGGATTGGCGCTGACCGGCACGTCGCCGGTGATCAGCCGGGCGCGTTGCGGCCCGTAGCGCCCGATCAGTTCCTCGATCATCGGCACGACCGGATCATCGGCATCGGCGACGGCGAAGATCGTGACGTAGTCGGGATAATCCAGTTCCAGCCCCGAGATCGCCGTCTCGCGGCTGAACGCCTCGATGCCGCGCAACGGGCGCACGATCGTCACCGGCTGCAGCGCTGCCAACAGGGCGCTGTGCCTGTCCTTGCGGCGCAGGCGCACGAAAGCAATCACCTGGCAGAGCAGGTTCGTCGCGACGAGCAGCGCCGCGAGCAGCCCCGCCCATCCCGCCGGCGTCATGACGACAGGCCGCCCGTCAACGTCGGCAGGTCGAGCGGACGGAAGCCGTAATGCGCGAGCCAGCGCACATCCGCCTCGAAGAACGGGCGCAGGTCCGGCATGCCGTATTTCAGCATGGCGATGCGGTCGATGCCCATGCCCCAGGCGAAGCCCTGATAGATGTCCGGGTCGAGCCCGCAATTCGTCAGCACGTTGGGATGGACCATGCCGCAACCGAGGATCTCGAGCCAGTCATCGCCCTCGCCGAAGCGGATCTCGCCGCCCTTGCGCGAGCACTGGATGTCGACCTCCATCGAAGGCTCGGTGAAGGGGAAGAAGGACGGCCGGAAGCGCATCTTGACCGTGTCGATCTCGAAGAAGGCCTTGCAGAACTCCTCCAGCACCCATTTCAGGTGGCCCATATGAGCCTTTTTGTCGATGACGAGCCCCTCGACCTGATGGAACATCGGGGTGTGGGTCTGGTCGGAATCCATCCGGTAGGTGCGGCCGGGGCAGATCACGCGGATCGGCGGCTCCTGCGCCAGCATGGTGCGGACCTGCACCGGCGAGGTGTGGGTGCGCAGGAGCTTGCGCTCGCCATGGGCGTCGGGCGCGAAGAAGAAGGTGTCGTGCATCTCGCGGGCGGGATGGCCGACGGGAAAATTCAGCTTGGTGAAGTTCAGGTCGTCGGTCTCGACATCGGGGCCCTCCGCGATCGCGAAGCCCATGTCGCCGAAGATCGCTGTGATCTCGTCGATGACCTGGCTGATCGGGTGGATGCGGCCGCGCGCCTCCGGACCCTCGCGCACCGGCAGCGAGACGTCGATCGTCTCGGCGGCGAGCCTGGCTGAAAGCGCCGCTTCCCCCAGCGCCTCCTTGCGGGCGGCGAGTGCGGTCGCGACCGTGTCGCGCAGGCCGTTGATCAGCGGGCCCTTTTCCTTGCGCTCGTCTTGCGTCATCGCGCCCAGCGTCTTGAGCAGGGCCGAGATCGAGCCGGCCTTGCCGAGCGCGGCGATCCTGACCTGCTCCAGCGCGGCTTCGTCCTGCGCGTTCGCTATGTCGGCAAGGAGGCTCGCGCCCAAGTGATCGATCTCGTTCATGCCTGCTCTGGTCCGTTTGCGAGGCATCTTCTAGGGTGTCGCCAGCGTCGATGCTAGAGGCAATCACGCCGGCAAAGCAGCGCCGCAAGCGCAAAAGCGGAGCTTTTGGCCATGAAGGGCGCAGTTGCATGACAACGATGTCGCAATGGCGGGGAATACTGGTCGCGGCGCTGAGCCTCGCTTCGGCCATGCCGGCGCCGGCACAGGACGGCCGGCGGGTCACCGTCACCGGCGAGATCAGCGACACCTGGTGCACGATCAGCGGGCTGATGTTCGCCAAGGGCACGGCGCATCACCAATGCGCGGTCTGGTGCGCGCTCGGCGGCATCCCCGTCAGCATCCGCGACGCCAGGGGCGAGCTCTATTTGATCCTGAAGCTCGGCGACGACGAGGACAGCGCCGCCAATCCCCGCATCGCCCGGATGGCGACCCATGAGGTCACGGTCGATGGCGAGCTGCTCGAGCGCGACGGAGTGAAATACCTGCTGGTGGACAGGATCGCCGACGACAAGGGCGTGATCGCCATGACCCATGACGAACACGGCATCCAGCCGTTCGGGAACTGAGGCGATGGCGCGCGCACCCTGCCTTGCCGCCCTCTGGACCGTTGCCGCCTTCGGCACGGCTTCACCGGCCCCGGCTGCCGAGCCCTGGGGCATCCCGCATGAGAAGTCGCTCGTGCTGAAGGGCCGGGTCGTCGATGCGCTCTGTCATCTGAAAGGCCGCTGCGCGCCCGATTGCGGCGCCGGCAAGCGCCAGCTCGGCGTCGTACAGGCGGATGGCACATTCAGACTGATCGCCAAGGGCAATGTCGATTTCGCCGCTGCGATCCCCGACCTGATCGGCTTCTGCGGCAAGCAGGTCGAGGCCGATGGGCTTTTGATCGAGACCCCGGCCATCACGCTGTTCTTCGTGCAGGGCGTGCGTGCCGCTGGCGACACCACCCCGTTAGTCCCGGCCGAGCGCTTCAAGGCCGAGTGGGAAGCCCGCAACGGCAAGGCCGAGGAATGGTGGCGAGCCGACCCGCAAGCCAACCGCATCATTGCCGAGGACGGACCGCTCGGCATCAAGGGCCTCCTGCCCAAGCCGAAGCCGTGAGGCGCAGCCTGTCACAGGGCCCCGCCCGCCGGACGCTGCTGGCAGGGCTCGCCACCTTCGCCATCGCCCGCCCTCTCCTCGCCTATGCGCAAAGCCAGAGCGGCCACGTCCATGGCAGCGCCGCCCCATCGACTGATCCGCTGGCGGGACGCTTCGGCGGGCCGTTTGCGCTGGTCGACCACAGCGGCAAGGCCGTCAGCGACGACGCTTTTCGCGGCCGCTTCATGCTGGTCTATTTCGGCTTCACCCGCTGCACCGACACGTGCCCGATCGATCTGCCGACCCTGGCGCAGGCGCTCGATGCGCTGGGTCCGTTGGCGCAGCGCATCGCGCCGCTGTTCGTCACGGTCGACCCCGCTCATGATACGCCGCCGGTGCTCGCGGCCTATGTCGCGGCCTTCCACCCGGCGCTGATCGGGCTGACCGGCAGCGAGGCGCAGATCGCGGCCGTGGCGAAAGCCTACAGGGTGCATCGCCGCAAGCTGACACAGCCGCATCACGGCGCCGGCGAATACGCGGTCGATCATGGCTCGCTGACCTATCTGATGGATCGCGACGGGCGCTTCCTGACCCTGCTGCCCCACAAAACGGGGCCTGAGCGCATGGCTACGGTGCTGCGGACCTATCTGGCGTAGGCTGTCGCGAAACACCGGAACGGATTCGCAAACGATGCCTGACACAGTTTCCAAGCCCGACAGCACCGCCCAGAAGGCCTCGCCCTCCTACCGGCTGGCGGCGCTCGACCCCGACTTCATCCTCGGCGATTCGACGCGCGGCGCCCGCTTCATGCTCGAATACCAGAAGGCCGAGGACCACCTGCGCGCCCGCGGCATCCTCTCGACGATCGTCGTCTTCGGCTCGGCGCGGGTGCGCGAGGGCCAGCCCTGGTACGAGGCGGCGCGCGCCTTCGCGAAGCTGGCGTCCGAACGCGGCGGCGCGCTTTCGGCAGGCGATCTCGGGCGCGACCATGTCATCGCCACCGGCGGCGGGCCCGGAATCATGGAGGCGGCCAATCGCGGCGCGACCGAGGCCGGTGCGCTCTCGATCGGCTTCAACATCACGCTGCCGCATGAGCAGGAGCCCAATGCCTGGTCGACGCCCGACCTGACCTTCCGCTTCCATTATTTCGCGATGCGCAAGATGCATCTGGCGATGCGAGCGGCGGCACTGGTGGTCTTCCCCGGCGGCTTCGGCACGCTCGACGAACTCTTCGAGATCCTGACGCTGGTGCAGACCGGCAAGATGCGTCCGGTCCCGATCGTTCTCTACGACCGCGCCTACTGGCAGGCGCTGCTGAACCTCGAGACGATGGCCGCGGCCGGGCTGATCCGGGCGCAGGACATCGCCCTCTTCGCTTACGCCGACACGCCCGGCGAGGCCTATGCCCGCATCGTCGAGGGCGCGGGCGACAACTGGCGGCCGGCGACGGAGGATGGGGTTCAGACCTAGGGGCCGCGAAGCGAGCGGTTTCTACCAACGTCGTTCCGCGCAAGTCGCGATGCGGCGCAGAGCCGGGAGCCCTTCAGGAACGCTCTCGGGAACAGCGCCGGAACGCTCAGGGGCCCGACGCCAGCGCCGCCTCCTGAGCGCGCTGGTAGCTTTCGATCACCGCGGCATAGTTTGGCGACACCAGCCCGTAGAGCTGCGCCAGTTGTGCGGCTTCGGGGCGCGCCCAGGTCCGATGGAGCTCCGACAGGAGCGCGTTCGTCGTCGTCGGCTTGACGCCGCCCTGGACGAAGCGGGCCAGCGATGTGCGCGACGCCATCTCGCTGGGGTCGCCCGAGGCATCGATGACGGCATAGACGTCGTAACCGGCAACATGAGCGTCGAGAGCCGGAAACATCACGCAGACGCTGGTCCAGACACCGGCCATGACGAGCGTCTTTCGGCCCGTCGATTTCACCTTTTCGACGAAGTCCGGGTTGTCCCAGGCATTCACCTCGCCCTTGCGCGCGACATAGGTGGCGTGCGGCGCGTAATGATGGATCTCGGGCATCAGCGGACCGTTGGTGCCGGCGGGTTCCGAGGCGGTCGTGATCACCGGAATGTTCAGTAGCGTACAGAGCTTCGCGATCATCTCGACATTACGCCTGAGATCAGCGACCGGGATGTCCTTGACCGTCTGGAACAGGCCGGACTGATGGTCGAGCAGAAGGACGACCGTGTCGGACGGGTCGATCAGCGCAGCTCCCCCGCCTGTCGGAAGCACGCTCGATTTGGTCCGTGACGGTTCCATGGCAATCGCCCCCTGCTGCTGTTGATCGGCTTTGTCTCGCCAACGGCGTCTGCGCCTCGCTCAGTCCTGAAGGGCCCAGTCCGCCACCTGCCAGCGCAACTCGCCCCTGTCGGCGACGATGCGGCCAAGGCCGGGGAACGGCATGTGCGTCGCCGCGATCAGGGCGCCTTCCGCTGCGGCGAGCGCGAAAAACCGATCCCGCATCGTCTTGGCCGCCGCGCGATCCTGCTCGAACAGGAAGGCCACATCGGTGGCCGCCGGGTGAACGACGGGGAAGATCATGTCGGAGACCATGATCAGGCTCTGGCCGGCATCGGCGATCCGCACTCCGATGTGGCCGGGCGTATGGCCCGTGAGATCGACGATGGAAATGCCGCGCGCAATCTCGCGCGCCCCGTCGGTCGCCTGGAGGCGGGGATAGAGCCGCACGACGTCCGTGGCCATCCGGAAGCTGGTCTGCAGGTAATCGGGGGCGGCGCTGCGCTTGGCCGGGTCGGTCCAGTGGGTGACGTCGCGCCGGTCGATATACAGTTCAGCCTTCGGGAAAACCGTCTGCCCGCCGGCGATCAGACCGCCCATATGGTCCTGATGCATATGGGTCACGATCACGGCGTCGATCTGGTCGGGGCTCACCCCGATTGCGGCCAGCGCCTGCGGCAGCGCGCCCGTCTTGCCGATCGAGCCGGCCGGTCCCGTGTCGATCAGGATGCGGCGCTGGCCGTCCTCGATCAGATACTGGTTGAAGACGAAGCGCACGCCGCTGGGCCTGGCGACGTTCTGCGCCACGGCCGCCTGCTCGACCTGGGCAGCGGTCCGGCCGGGGAAGAAGGTGTAGGGCATGTCGGCATAACCGTCCGTCAGCGCGGTCACCGTGAAGCGGCCGAGCCGGATCTGCGCCAGAGGCGTCACCGGTCCCGCGACCGAGGCCGCGACGGCGACGCCGGGCGCGAGCATCGGCAGCACGCTACCGCCGACCATGCCGAGGGGAAGCATGCCTGCAAACGCGCGGCGGGAAAGGTCTGCCATCGTCGACTCCATCCGGCTGGCGCCTGAAATCCGGAGGAGATTTCCGTGGTGCGGCCCGCCTGATGGCGACATTAGAACTCTGTTCGCACCTGCAGTATCTTGCTGTTTCGGGAGCGTTCCTCCCGCATGGCGGGAGGAACGGATGGACCGGTTCGAGGCGATGTCGGTGTTGCTGGCCGTGGTCGAGGCGGGCAGCCTCTCGGCGGGCGCCCGCCAGCTCAGGGCGCCCCTCGCTTCCGTCAGCCGCAAGGTTGCGGATCTGGAGCAGCATCTGGGCACCCAGCTCGTTGTCCGAACGAGCCGCCGGATCGCGCTGACCGATGCCGGGCGCGCCTATGTCGCCGCCTCACGGCGCATTCTCGGGCAATTGGAAGAGGCCGAGCGGGAAGCCGCCCGCGAATATCAGATTCCGCGCGGGGAACTGCATGTGACCGCGCCGGTCGCGTTCGGGCAACGTCATCTCATGCCCATTGCGCTCGGCTTTCTGGCGGAGCATCCCGAAATCAGCTTGCGGCTTCTCCTCGCGGACCGGTTGGTCAACCTGACCGAGGAGCATGTCGATATCGCCCTGCGGATCGGGCATCTGGCGGACAGCACGCTAATCGCCACCCGCGTCGGCCGGGTGCAGCGGGTGATCTGCGCCAGTCCCGGATACCTTGCCCGGCGCGGCCTGCCACGTTCGCCGGAAGACCTCGCCGGCCATGACGGGATCACATTCCAGGGGTTCGCGACGTCGCCGGAATGGCGTTACCGGCGCGACAGCGCAGCCTTCGCCGTCGAGCCTCGCCCCCGGCTCGCCGTCAACTCGACGGAGGCCGCCATACAGGCTGCACTCGCCGATCTCGGGATCGTCCGCCTGCTCTCCTATCAGGTGGCCGATGAAGTGCGGGCCGGGCGGTTGCAGGTGCTCCTCGCCGACTTCACTCCGGAGCCGCTCCCGGTCAGCCTGATCTATCCGGAAGCGGAACTGCAGCCGCTGAAGGTGCGGTGCTTTCTGGACTGGGTGGTGCCGCGGCTGCGGGCCGAGATGGTCAGTCTGGAGGGCAACCGGCCCGCGACCGCCTGACGACGGCTGGAGCGAATGCCGACGCTGCGGGAGCCCACCCCAACGAAAAAGGCCGGCATCGCTGCCGGCCTTTCCCATATCTTTCGAAGCTCGAAAGCTCAGGCGGCCTGGGCCTGCGGCTCGGCGGCGAGCGCGGCCTTGACCTGCTCGACGACGGCCGTGAACGAGGCCGCATCGTCGATCGCCATCGCCGACAGGGTCTTGCGATCGAGCTCGATGCCGGCCTTGTGCAGGCCGTTGATGAACATCGAGTAGACCAGACCGTGCTCACGCACCGAGGCGTTCAGACGCTGGATCCAGAGCGCGCGGAACGAGCGCTTCTTGTTCTTGCGGTCGCGATAGGCGTACTGCATCGAACGATCGACGGCCGCCTTGGCGGCGCGGATCGTATTCTTGCGGCGGCCATAGAAACCCTTGGCGGCCTTGAGTGTCTTCTTGTGCTTGGCATGGGACGTTACGCCCCGTTTCACACGAGCCATGTGATGATCTCCGGAAGGTTAGGGGGCGTCAGCCGTTGGGGAGGAAATACTTCTTCACGTTGGCCGCATCGCCCTCGAAGAGGACGTTGGTGCCGCGGTGATTGCGGAGCTGCTTATTGGTCCGCTTGATCATCCCGTGACGCTTTCCAGCCTGGGCGTAGAGCACCTTGCCGGTTCCGGTGATCTTGAAGCGCTTCTTGGCGCTCGACTTCGTCTTGATCTTGGGCATTTTCGCTCCTCATAGGTCGCGAGCGCGCAAACGGCGCCGCTTCATGTTTGCTTGCTGGAAGCAAAGTTCGACCGCCACGGCAGCCCTTATCAGCCGGGCGATCGAAGGCCGGGCGTATGACAGAAAAGGACGGGGGTGGCAAGAGAGGCGCTGTGGAGACGGCCCAGAGACGTCATTTCCTGCAGGCGAAGGCTATGGCACCATGGCGAGATGAGCCAGCGCATTCGACCGGCAACCCCCATCGACCTCGACATTGTCCAGCAGATCGTCCGGCAGGCCTACACCCACTATATCGCCCGCATCGGGCGTGAACCGGGGCCGATGCTCGATGACTACGGCGCCCTGATCCGCGAGGGGCGCGTCTGCGTCATCGAGCATGACGGCGTCGTGCAGGGACTGCTCGTGCTGATCCCGCAAACCGATGCGATGCTGCTCGACAACATCGCCGTCTCGCCCCAGGCGCAGGGCCTCGGCCTGGGCCGCATGATGATGGATCATGCCGAGCAAGCCGCCATCGCGGCAGGCTACCGCTCGATCAAGCTCTACACGAACGAGGCGATGACCGAGAATATCGCGCTTTATTCTCGCCTCGGTTACGCGGAAACGCATCGTGTCGAGGAGAAAGGGCTGCGGCGGGTCTACATGGTCAAGCCGCTGCGTCGCGCCGGTGAGGCATAGCCGACGCGCGTGCAAGCGCGCCGACCAACGCATCAGGAACCTCCATCAGGATTGATCGACAGCCACGGCCGCGAGGCGCTAGTCTCTCAGGCCGGGGCGCCGGGACCGGGCCATTGCGGGAGGTTTGCATGCGCAAGAATCTGACGGTGAAATCGCTCTTCCTGTTGCTCGCCTTCATGACGGGCTTCGTTCCCCCGATTCCCGGCACCGGATCGGCCGAGGCGCAGGTGCGTGGCAACCAGCAGGGCTCGGTCCAGAGGTCCCATCGCGGCAGCCGGCCCCAGGTGAACCGTGGCCATGTCAACCGCGGACACGTCAACCGGGGGCATGTGAACCGGGGGCATGTGAATCGAGGCCATCGCGGCGGCACGGTCGTCCGGCACCACAGGCCCGGACGGGTTGTCGTGGTGCATCCCCGTCGCCACTGGAATCGCGGCGGCGCGGTCGCAGCGGGCGCCGCGATCGGCTTCATCGCAGGGGCTGCGGCGGTGTCGTGGGCCGGGCAGCCGCCGCGCTCGGGCTATTGCTGGTTCTACACGACGCCGGCGCGCACGACCGGCTTCTGGGACTGGTGCCCGGTGCGCTGAGCCGCGCCTACTCCGCCGCCTGGACGAGCGCCGGTCCGCTTTCGCCCTGAAGGCGCGCGCCGAGCCGGTCGACGTCGAGGACCATCAGCATGCCCGCGGGCTCGCCGCGGGCATCGCGCGTCGCAACCACGCCGAGCGCGGGCACGTCGGCCTTGGCCGTGAGGTCGCGCAGCGGTTGCAGTTCGGAGGCCGCGATCTCAGGGATCAGCCCGAGCGCATCGACGATCAGACCCAGCGTGCGGCCCGCAGCGCGCACGATGACGACCTGCTGCTCCTCGGACGATGCATCGGGGATGCCGAGCAGGCGGGCGAGCCGCAGCACCGGCACCGGCTGGCCCTGATGCAGCTTGTAGCCCGCGAGCAGCCCGTCCAGCGCCTGGCGAGCCGAGGGCTTCAGCCCGACGATGTCGACCGCCTCGACGACGTCGCGTGCCTTCACCCCCAGCCAGTGCCGGCCGATATGGAAGGTCGCGACCTCGAAGGCCTCGACGCCGTCCGCCGGCTTGTGGGCCGCGAGCGTGCCCCGCCCGGCCCCGCCGGCCGCCGCCTTCGCGCCCGCACCGACAGCGACTTCGCCCAGCGGCACGGCGCAGAGCGCCACGATGTCGGCGCGGTGCCCGTCGCTGGTCTTGTATTCGCGGTAGCCCTTGGAGAGCGCCGCCCCCACCGCCATGTGCTGGCCCTCGAAGCTGCGGATGCAGGCGAGATCGCCATCGCGCTCGAGGCTGACGGGGTCGACCGGCAAGGGGCTCTCCGTGCCGACCGCCAAGCGCGGATCGCTCGAGGCCATCACCCGCCCGTCGCTGCCGACGAGGATGGTGAAGGCGCCGGCCAGGGCTTTGCCGTCTTCATCCGTCGGCAGGGAATCGGCGAGGATCGCGGCAAATTGCGGGGTAGAATCGAAGACGATGGCGATACCGCCGAGCGCCCTGCCCCCGGAAGGCGCCTGGACCGCCGCCGTGTAGACCAGCGTCTCGGTATCGTCGTAGAGCGGCGTCGGGTCGAAGGCGGACACCGCATAGTGCTGGCCCGAGCGCAGGGCGAGCGTCCGCGCCACCCATTCCGCGTCGAGCGCGCCGCCAACGAGATGGCCCTGCGAGGGCTGCGACACGGCGATGACGACGCCGCGCGCGTCGAACAGGATGAGGTTGCTGTAGACGGTGTAGAGCGCGTTGATCGTGGCGAGGATCTCGCCGCAGAGCCTGCGCCCTTCCGGCGAGGGCTCCGCCAGCACGCGGGCGAAGCTGGCGTTCAGCGCCCACCAGCGGCAGTCGTTGGCGCGCTCGTAGAGGTTGCGGTCCATCACGTCGATGGAGAAGGCGGCGCGCGAGCGGCACTTCTCCATGATCGCGGCGACGACCGTGCGGTGAAGGTCGCCGATCGAGGCGTCGCAGACGGCCTGCGTCTTGCGGCCGGCGCTGGAGATTTCCCAAAGCAGTATCTTCGAGAAGGCGGCGTTGGCCGCCGTCGAGCCCGCCTGGCGGATCGAGCCGTTCCAGACCGAGCGGTTGAGATCGCCCTGGATCATCGCCGCCTGACGGGAGACGCCGCGCAGTTCCGCCGAGAACAGGCCGGCCTGGCTGGTCACGGCCGCCAACAGATGCTCGTCGATGGATTTGCCGAGTTCGCCGTCGTCCTGGTCGAAGGCGGCCTCCAGCGGGATCAGGCCCAGCCCCATCCAGCCCGGCCCCATATAGCCCTGATAGCCCGCGCTGCGGCAGGCCATGGCGAGATATTGCCGCCCGCCCAGCCTGACGATCGGATCTTGCCCCGCGAGCGCCGCCGGCGACAGCTTCAGCCCGGCTGGCAGCTGGATCGGGCAGGAGCCCGCGATGACGTCGCCTTCCGGCGAGACGCAGGCCAGCACGGTCCAGTCATGCTCTGGCAGGAGCTTGCGGAAGATGCCCTCCATCTCGTCGGCGAGCTTGAAGACCAGCACGAGCACGCCGAGCGGGCGCCGGTTCGCATCCTCGACCCGCCAGGCATAGACCAGCGCCTGCTCGTCGGAGACGAAGTCCAGCATGCCGTAATGCTCGACATAGGCGCCACTCGATGTCAGCGCCTCGTCGATGAGAGCGTGCCGCGCGGTCTGCGCCTGATGGGCTGTGAGCCTGGCGCGGATGGCGCCCTCGCAATCGACCAGCACGATGTCGGAATAAACCGAGTACTTCGCGACATAGTCGCGGAAGCGCGCCTCGATCGCGGCGCGCGCCTCCGGAGACGACTTGGCTTCGAGCATCTCGCGGATGTCGGTGTCGGCGGCGAGGAAGCCGATGTCGGCGGTGCGCTCGAACAGGTTGCGGACCAGCACGTCGATGGCGTTCTGCGCCTTGATGCGCAGATCGGTCATGACCTTGTCGCGCGTCTCCTTGGCGAGGTGGCCAAGCAGGCTGGCGGTCAGGTCCTCGAAGGCCGAGCGCGTGCCAGACATCTCGGTGGCGTTGCCCGAGAGTTGCCCGAGCAGGGTCAGCGTGTCCCAGGAGGCCTGGAGGCGATCGAAAACCTGGCGATAATCATCGATCGCCCGCATGTGCCGGATCAGGCCGGCCAGCGCCGGATCGATCTCGATTCCCTTATGCAGCGTAGCCACGTCGCAGGCGCCTTCCGGTAGGCCGTCGCCCGCCGGCACGGCGCCGGACGGGAACGCGGGCATGCAGCGCCGCAGGCGCCGACACGCGCGGGATGAGATCACCAAGCATGCTGATTCGCATCCGCTGACGCCGCGCGGCATGCTCAAATTTCCAGCAAAAAGGCCGCGAAACAGGAGCTGGCGCGAGCATGGCCCGTTATCGGCCGCGATACACCAGCGGGAACTGCTCGGGTTTGGCAGGCTTGCCGTCGCAGGCCACCTTCTCGCGATACTCGACCAGGACGAATTCGCCGTCGGCGCCGACGCGGTGACGCTCATAGACCCCGCAATCGCCCTCGCTGCGACCAAGCGCGGTGCCGGTGACGGTGCGCGTCTTCACGTCCCATTGCGGCGACATCAGCTCGGCGGGGGCGCTCGTGCGCTTCTTGCCGGGGGGCGCCTTGAAGCTCAGGAAACGGAGATTCTGCGTCGGCTCGGGCAGGTAGACCAGCGCATAGACCGCGTTCGCCTGGATGTTGAAGCTCTGGCAGGGCAGTTCCCAGATGGCCGATTCCTCCGAGAGCTGAAAGCCGGTGACGCCGGTCTTGAGCTGTTCGGGCTCGCATCCGAAGCGGCTCTTGAGCGTCGCCGGCAGGGAGCGCGGGATCTGCACCGGCTTGACGGTGTAGCGCACGAAGATGCCGGCGAGGTCGCCGGCCAGCGCTGCGGCGGCGGGCGGTGCGGCGGCAGGCGCGGTCATGCAGCCGGCCCCGCCCTTGACCGTGACGCGCGCCTGCTGCCGGCCGGCCATCGTCACGGTCAGCGTGCCGCCTTCGATCTCAACCGCCTCGCCCTCGATCTCGCCGAGCTTGAGTTCGAGCACGGCGAAGCCGTCGCCCTCGCCGAGCTTGTAGAGCTGGTAGGGGTAGAGGCCGTAGCCGCCGACCTTGCCGCCGATCGCAACGCGCGTCATCGGCAGGATTCTCTCGCCGACCTTGATGCGCGCAGGCTGGCGGGCATGGTTCTGGCCCGTCAGCGCCTCCGAGAAGATGAAGGCGTAGCGGTCCCTGTCCGGATCGCGGTTGGACTGCCACAGCGCCACCGAACAGCCCTTCGAGCGATCCACCTCCGCCTTGTCGAACAGCTTGAGGTCGAGCTTGCCGTCATCGGGCTTCGGCTGGGGCTGGGCCGCGGGCTTGGGCTGTGCCTTTGCCGGGCCCGACAGTGCAGCGCCCAGCGCCAGCGCGGCCAACGCCAGCGCGATCGGTTTCACGTCCATCGTCATCCCCCCACCGGAGGCGATCGGAGCTGCCGCCCGTCCCGGCGGCGGCAGCCTAGCCAAAAGCGCCGCTGCCGAGAACCGAAAAGCTGACCTATCGTCAGACGCCCTCGATCCGCGTCAGCGCCTCGAAGTGCTTCTCGGATTGATGCACCAGCACCTGGCGCCATTCGCGCGCAGTGGCCTCGATCTCGGGCGCCGGGATAAGCTTCAGCGGCTTGCCGGTCGACATGGCCAGCACCTGCTGCCGGCAGGCGCGCTCGAGGAAATAGAGATCGTCGAAGGCCACAGCGACCGACGGTCCGCCGATGGTGACGCCGTGATGGGCGAGGAAGACGATGTCGGCCCCGCCATCGGACGTGCCCTTGCTCGCCGCGACGATGGCCTCGCCCTCGCTCTCGTCGAGCGCGAGACCGCCGAAATGGTCGACATAGAGGGTGCGGCCATGGAAGCGGCAGGCGGTCTGGTGCGCCATCTCCAGCCGGCCGCCCTCGACCATGGTCAGCGCGGTCGCATAGGGCATGTGGACGTGCAGCACCGCGACATGGCGCGGATTGGCCTTATGGGCGGCGACGTGGATGTTGCGGGCGGTCGCCTCGACCTCTCCCTCGCCTTCCAGCACTTGGCCGCGATCGTCGATCAGGAGCAGGTCGGACGGCTTCATCTCCGACCAGTGCACGCCATAGGGGTTGATCAGGTAGCGCGGCCTGCTGTCGGGCCCGTCAGGCAGCGCCACGGAGAAGTGGTTGCAGATGCCCTCGTTCAGCTCGAACTTCGCGGCGAGGCGCAAGGCGGCGGCGAGATCGCGGCGCTGGCTGGTGATGCTGGGCTGGGGCATTCGATGGGCCTCTCGGTCGCATGGCATGGCTGGATCATGCCGCCTCGCTTGGGACCCTCGCCGTCATCCCGGGCGACCGAAGCGAGACCCGGAATCCATGCCTGAACCGTTCCGGCATGGATCCCGGATCGGCGCCGCTTCGCGGCTTGTCCGGGATGACGGCGAGCGCCCCGAAGGATCGGCGACACGATCTGGATCGAAGCACCCCGGCGCCGGACATGACAAGGCCCGGCGCTGGGGCCGGGCCTGATGCAAATCGCATGACGCGACTGGCGGATACTTATCTTGGCGCCAGAACCATGACCATCTGGCGGCCTTCGAGCTGCCAGTCGCTCTCGACCTTCGCCTGTTCGACCAGATCGGCCTTGACGCGCTCGAGCACCTTCACGCCGAGATCCTGGTGCGCCATCTCGCGGCCGCGGAAGCGCAGGGTCACCTTGACCTTGTCGCCCTCCTCGAAGAAGCCGAGCATGGCCTTCATCTTGACGTCGTAGTCATGCTTGTCGATGCCCGGACGCAGCTTGATCTCCTTGATCTCGATGGTGCGCTGTTTCTTGCGCGCCTCGGCGGCCTTCTTCTGCTCCAGGAAGCGGAAGCGTCCGTAGTCGAGAATCTTGCAGACCGGCGGCTCGGAATTGGGGGCGATCTCGACGAGGTCGAGACCGGCATCCTCGGCAATCTTCAACGCCTCGAAGAACGAGACCACGCCACGGTTGGCGCCGGTATCGTCAATGAGCTGGACGTCGCGGACACCGCGGATATCGCGGTTGGAGCGCGGGCCGTCTTTGGTCGGGGTCGGGGCAGCACGGAAAGGACGACGAATGGGGGTATTCTCCTGTGAATGGCGCATCTCGCGCCCGTGATCAGACACATTGCACAAAGATGCGCGTTGTCAATGGACGAGGTCAAATCGATAGGTGGTTAGCGTCCGAGCAGCGCGCAATAGACGTCGAGCGTCTCGCTCACCATCGTCTCCAGTGAAAAATGGCGCTCGACATGCTGGCGGGCCCGCAAGGCCAGGTTGTCGCGGGCCGAAGGGCGCAAGGCCAGCGCCCCTTGCAGCGCGGCCGCGAGCGCCGCGGCATCACCCGGCGGGACGCGCCAGCCGGTGCGCTCGCCCGGGCTCACCTGCGGCGGGGCGAGCACGGTCTCCGGCACCGCGCCGAGATCCGACACGACGACGGGCGTGCCCATCGCCTGCGCCTCGACCGCGACACGGCCGAAGGCTTCCGGCTCCGTCGACGGCACCGTGACGACGGAGGCGGCGAGCAGGGCCGCAGGCATGTCGGTGCAGTGGCCGACGCGCTTGACGCGCTCTTCCAGCCCCGCCTTGGCGACGAGCTGGTCGAGCTCGCGGACATAACCGTCGCGCCCCTGCGGATCGCCGGCGAAAATGAAGGCGGTGTCGGTGTCGCCGGCATCGCGCAGGATGCGGGCCGCTTCGATCAGGACGCGATGTCCCTTCCAGTTGGTCAGGCGGCCCGGCAGCAGCACGATGCGCTGATGCGGCTCGACACCCCAGGCCCGGCGCAGGTTGCTGATGCGCTCCGGCGTCACCGCCTGCGGCGCGAAGGCCGAGAAATTCGTGCCGCGATTGACGACGCGGATACGGTCGCGCGCGAAGCCGTGCTTCGCCAGGATCAACTCGGCGGTATAGGCGGAATTGGCGATGACGACGTCGCCGCGCGCCATCACCGAATTATACAGCGTCTTCACCGTCGAACGGCTGGCATAAGAGCCGTGATAGGTGGTGACGAAGGGCAGCTTGAGCGCGCGCGCCGCCGCGAGCGCGACCCAGGCCGGCGCCCGCGAGCGGGCATGGATCAGTTCGACGCCCTCGTGCCGGCAGAGCAGCATCAGCTTGCGCACGTTCAGCGCCATGGCAAGCGGGTTCTTGGCGGCGGCGGGAAATGGCAGCCAGACGCCGCCCTTGGCCTGCAATTCGGCCACGAGCCTGCCGCCCTCGGTCGCAACCAGGGCGCGGGCGCCGACATCGGTCAGCCCCTTGGCGATGTCGACCGCCGTGCGCTCGGCGCCGCCCGCATCGAGATCGGGAATGATCTGCAGGATCGTCCGGCCGACGAGCGGGTGGGCCTCGGTCGACGGCAGCGAGAGATGCGCGCCTGGCTGGAAGGACATACTCACCGTTTCAGAACAAGGCTTTCATTTTGCGGGCGTGCGGTTTGGGCGGACATGGCCGCGGGCCGCTTGCGCGAGTATGCCCGCGTGCGGCCGAAACTTGCAGCCTATATTCGCTGGCAACAGCGATTCGTCACAGGAGATTTGCGTTGGAGCGAGAGGCGCCGCAATGGCTGGAGGTCGGTGACGGCGGGCAACGCCGCCGCCTTGCCGTGTTGACGCAGGCCGGCTCGGGCGGCCCGGTGGTCTGGCTCGGCGGCTTCCGTTCCGACATGCGCGCGACCAAGGCGGAGGCGCTGGCGCAATGGGCCGGCGAGGCGCGGCGGGCTTTCGTGCGCTTCGACTATGCCGGCCACGGCGAAAGCGCCGAACCTGCCGAGCGCGGTAACGACTTCGCGCGCTGGACCCTGTCGCACTGGCTCGACGACGCGCTGGCCGTGATCGGCGCCCATTGCGGGCAGCCGCCGATCCTGGTCGGCTCCTCGATGGGCGGGTGGATCGCGCTGCTGGCGGCAAGGCGCCTGCTCGGCACCGCGCTGGCCCCGGCGGGGCTGGTGCTGATCGCGCCGGCCGTCGATTTTTCGGAAGAGCTGATGTGGGCGCAGATGACCGACGCGATTCGCGAGACGATCCTGCGCGACGGGGTCTGGCTGCGGCCTTCGGAGTATTCGCCGGAACCGACGCCGATCACGCGGGCGCTGATCGAAGATGGCCGCGCGCATCTGATGTTCGGCGCGGAGATCCGGACGGGCTGCCCTGTCCATATCCTGCAAGGCATGCGCGATCCCGACGTGCCCTGGCGGCATGCGCTCAAGCTGGTCGAGCATCTCAGCGGAGACCCGGTCGTGCTGACGCTCGTCAAGGACGGCGATCACCGCCTTTCGGGCGCCGACGACATCCTGCGCCTCCAGGCGGCGGTCGCGGGGATCGCGACCGCGCCCTGAGCTTGGGCGTCAGTGGACGCTGACCATCCGGAGATCGTGTTCCCACGCATTGGCGGTCGCCGCCTCGCGCGAATCGGTCACCAGGATCGGGGCGCCATCGGCCGAGAGCAGCGCGAAAAGCTGCAGGCCGGACTGGATCTCCGGCGCCTGCGGAAAGATCCGCAGCAACTCGTCCGAGGTCATCGACTTGAGATAGGCGACCTCGCCTGTGCCCAACGCCGCGAACTCGGCCGGGGTCAGGGGGTTGGTCTGGATCATCGTCCTGTCTTCGTTCATCGCGCCCTCCTTCAGAGCAGTGCGAGTGCGGTTATCAAGATACGACTGCAATTATGAACGGATGCAAAAACCGCGCTTGCATCCTTCAAACGGTATTCTCGGTAGCAAGATGGCGTCCGAAAACCGGTTCCCACTATTCGCTAACGCGGACCTCCGGTTCGGCATCATGCTTCAGTCCCGGCTCATGATATCGATACGCCGGATGAGCCGTTCCGGTTCCGGCCGAACCAGATCGATCGCCAGCAAGCCGTTCGACAGGTCGGCCCCCAGGACCTGCATGCCCTCCGCCAGCAGGAAGCTGCGCTGGAACTGGCGGGCTGCGATGCCGCGATGCAGGAACTGCCGGCTCTTGTCGTCGCTTTGCCGACCCCGAATGGTCAACTGGTTCTCCTCGAGCGTGATCTCGAGCTGCTCGCGCGAGAACCCCGCCACCGCGAGCGTGATGCGGAGCCGGTCCGGGTCGTCATCGCAACGCGGCATGCGCTCGATATTGTATGGTGGGTAGCCCTCGCTGGCGCCTTTGGCGACCCGGTCGAGCGCTCTTTCGATGTCGTCGAACCCAAGCAGGAACGGATGCGACAAACTGGGTGTACGCGTCATTTCAGGACCTTGCCTGACCTTGCCGAAGCCCCCGGAAGGCGCTCCCGATAAACCGGGGCCCGCCATCGCAGCGCCCCGCAGGCGAAAGGCGAAGCCCTTCCGCTTGAACCAGATATGGCGAAGGCCGGCGGCGGCTTCAAGGGTCGCGACAGCGCCCACATAGCGCAGGCCGGCATGTCCAAACGACGGGTGGGGACGGGTGGTACAGCCACCCCGGCTTGAACGGGGGACCTCTAGATCCACAATCTAGCGCTCTAACCAACTGAGCTATGGCTGCCCGCACCCGGCGCTTGGCGATCGTCGCTTTCGCGACATCGGCGGCGGCGCGGAACCTAGAACCGACGCCCTGCGATTGCAACCGGGGAATTGCGGGTTTTACCGGGAAGATTCCGGCGCGGCCCGCGATCGCCTCCATCCGGCCTCGTCAGCAGCGCCTCGTCAGTCCTTGCCCATGGCCTTGCTGGCGATCCGCGTCAGCTCCTTGAGGTGCTCGGCATAGGACTCGTAGGAACGGCGCACGGCCTTGGCCTGCAGCGCGACCGCGTCGGCGGCGCTGTCGGTACGCGCCAGCGTCTGCGCATCGCCGAGCGTCGCCTTCAGCTCGGCGCAGGCATGGTCCAGCATCTTGGCCTGCAGGGTGCCGAAGGTTTTCGCCATCGCCAGCGCCTGCGTCATCACCGTCGTCGAGGCGAGCGCGACGAATTCGGGCGGGCGCGGCATCGCGACCAGAGAGGGAGCCGGCGCGGCCTTGGCCTGAACCGGGGCGACCGTCTTGACCACAGCCTCGACGACCCGCTCGACCGCCTTGACCGGGGCGAGCGCGACCTTGGCGACAGCCTCGCTCCGAACCGGCGCGACGGCAGCGGCGGGCTTGGCGACGGCGGCAGTCCCCGTCTGGGCAGCCTTGGCCGCCGGCTGGCTGGCGAGCACCGGCTTCTCGATGCGAACCTTCGCGGAGGTGACGCGCGTCTCGGCCTTGGGCTTGATCGCACGGGGCGCCGGTTTCGCCACGGCCGGCTTGGCCATGGCCGGCTTGACCATGGCTGGCTTGGCCACCGGCTTCGCCTCGGTCGCAAGCGGCGCAGCGGGAACGGGCTTGGCCGCAGCCGGTGCGGGAGCCTTCATCTCGGGAGCCTGGGTCTCGGGAGCCTGAGTCTCGGGCACCTTCACCTCGGGAGGCTTGGCCTCGGTCACCTTGGTCTCGGCCACCTTGGTCTCGGACACCGTCGGCATGGGGGGCGATGCAGGCGCGGGTGTCGCCGCTGCGGGCGGCTTCGGCGCCGGAGCGCTGGCCACCGGCTCGAGGGGCTCAGGCGGCAAGGCGCCGGAGAGAGCCTTGACCGGCGAGAGGCTGACCGGAGCCTTGGACTTGGTGCGGGTCGGGGCAGGCTTGACCATCATGGTTCTCCTTCGGCGCTGAAACGGCGGGGCCGAGCGGGTTGCCCGACCTTCCCTTCGTCATGGAGCGCGCCGGCGCTGTCTGTGATGATCAGATCGGCGCAGTCATTCGGGACCGACCGCTCTCGAAGCGATCAGTCCCGTCACTCTGGTGTCCGCGAGGCTTGGGCGTCCGCCCGGGTCGCCTGCGTTTGCAGGATCCCCTGGCCGACACATCACGCGATCACTTGATCACTCGATCACTTGGGCTTGGCGGCCTTCGTGATGGTCTCGGCCGCCTTGGCGGCGACCTCCTGAGCGGCCGCGCCCATTTCCTTGAACTGGGTCTGAAGCGCTTCCATCTGCGCCTTCATGAACTCGGACTGGTGCGCCATGACCTCGGACAGGTCCTTCGACTTGACCAGCTTCTGCGCGAGCTCGAAAGCCGCCGCGACGTTGTTCTCGGCATAGCCGATCGCCTTGCGGGCGACGTCATGGGTGTTGACGCGGGCCGTATCGGCGGAGCCGTGAACGGAATCGACGGCCTTCGTGGCCGCGCCGATGAAGCCGTCGAAGGCCTTGCGGGCCTGCTCGACGCTGCGCTCGGCGAATTCGCGCATTTCGGTGGGGACTTCATAAGGGGTCTTGGCTGCCATCGGGTGGTCCTCCTGTGTGGTCTGTCGTATGGGCCGTCTGCCTTGGCCTTCGTCCCTGGCCATGCACCGTTCGACTTATTGTGCGGTGCAATATCATTGTTGCGCTGCGATGACAATCATAGCGCGAACCGCGCTGCACGTTAACGCTGTTTCGACGCAGGCGGGGACAGTCAGGAGCGCCGCATGGCCTTGCCAGCATTTGACCGCTATTAAAGCTTTGTTAGCCATAATGGCGCGGACCATAGTGGCGCGAACCAAGAGCGGGCGGGCATGAGCGAAGCCGGACAGGACTGGGCGCGGCTGGGCGCGGCGGCGGCGGAGGATGCGAGCCTCGCCTCCTTCGCGGCTGGCGGCGCGCTGCTGCTCTGGGACCGTGGCGCGGAGCGGCCCGGCTTTGCCAACGCGGCGGGCCATGCCCTGCTCGGCGGCGATGCGGCCGCGACCGCCCTGCCCGCGCCGACGCGACAGCGTTTCGCCCTGCTCGCAGGCGGCCTCGCGTCACGCCAGGGCGTGCGGCTGGAGCGGCTGCGGCTGACGTCGGGCTTCGCCGCGACGCAGGTGACCTGCGGCTGCAAGCTCATCACCGATGGCGACGGCGAACCCGTGCTGGCGATCGCGGTTCAGGCCGCCGAGTTGCGGCGCCTCGGCATCGTCGCTCGCCCCGAACCTCAGCCTGCCAAGCCTGCGGCTCCCGAACCGGCGCCGGTCGCCGAAGCGCAGAGCGCGGCTCCGGTCGCCCCCGCGACGCAGACCACGATTCGTTTTCTCTGGCAGAGCGACGCCAGCGGGCGTCTGACCAGCGTGTCTCCCAACATGGCCGAACTGGTCGGAGCCGACGCCGCAGCCGCGCTGCCTGGCCGGAACTGGGCCGAGTTGATCGGCACCGAGGTGATCGACCGCGGCGGTGACCTGACCGCAAGGCTGGCCGGCGCCGCGACCTGGAGCGGCCACGACTTGCTTTGGCGGACGGCGACGCCGGGCGAAGGCGCCCGTGTCGAGTTGTCAGGCGTGCCCGTGCTGGATGCGGCGCGGCAGGTCACCGGCTTCCGGGGCTTCGGCGTCGTGCGCCCCGGCGCGCGGGAGCCCTTCGTGCTGCCTGTCCAGACGGCTGATGCCGAGACGACCGGGCCCGAGACCCCGGCCATTGCGCCGGAGAACCTTTCCGAGACCTCCAGCCCTCCTCCCAGGGAGCTGCGAAGCGGCGTCTCGAAGCAGGATGCAGATGTCTCCGAAGCCTCTCCGAACCTCCTTCGAGACGCCATGCCCCTGGGACCGGCTCCTCAGGATGAGGGCTCACAGGTTGTCGCGCTGAACACGCGGCTCGATGCCGAAGCTCTTCCGGCCGACCTTGCGACCGCGGCGCCCGTTTCGGACGCCACGATCGTCGAAGCGCTGGATGCTGCCGTGGTCGCTCCGGCGCAGGAGGCATCAGACGCCGAGACTGCCGATGCGGAGGCGCCCGCCGAGGCGGAGATCGAGGACGAGCCGACGATCGACCAGAATCCGTCTGCCATCCCCGCCCCGCCTCCGGAGGCCCCCGGCACGGCCAACATCGTGCCGCTGCGCAACGGGCATCTCGCTGCCGTGCGGCCGGTCCTGGAACCCTCGAAGCCGAATCTGAGCTCCGCCGAGCGCAATGCCTTCCGCGAGATCGCCAAGGCGCTGGGCGCGCGAATCGCCGGCGACGACGAGGCCATGGCCCCGCGTCTGCCGCCCGCGGCGCCGTTGCGGCTCAAGGAGGGCGAGGCGTCCGTCGCCGACACGACCGGGCTGCCGGCCCCCGGACGCACCGCGACCGCCCCGGCGGACCTCGATACCGAAGCGGCCGCCGTCGCGCGGCAGCGCCTGCCCAACTCCCATGCCGATGTCCTCGACAAGCTGCCGATCGCGGTGCTGGTCAATCGCGGCGAGGAAGCCCTTTACGCCAACCGGACGATGCTCGACCTGCTGGATTATGCCGATCTCGACGATCTGGCGGCCGGGGGCGGCGTCAGCCGGCTGATCAAGGAGGCCACCCGCGCCGATGGCGGCAGCATGATCCTGATCGACCGGCTCGGCCATCTCGTCAGCGTCCATGCCGCGCTCTCCAGCGTCGCCTGGCAGGGCGAACAGGCGACGCTGATGGCCTTCCGCCACCCCGATGGCGGCGGCGAGGTCAAGGTGCTGACGCCGGAGGAGGCTGAAGAGGCCGAGATGGCGGCCGAGTTCGAGGCCGAGGACCGCGACAGCGCCGCGCGCGTCGAGGCGCTCAGGCTCGATGCCGACGCCCGCGATGCGCGCATCAACGAACTCGTCGCGATGCTCGACACCGCCACCGACGGCGTCGTCACCGTCGATGAGCGCGGCCGCGTCCTCTCGCTCAACAAGACGGCCGAGGCGCTGTTCGGTTACGACCAGCGCGAGGTCACCGGCGAATTGTTCACGCTGCTCTTCGCGGCCGAGAGCCATGCGCCGGCGCTGGACTATCTCGAGGGTCTCAAGGGCGGCGGCGTCGCCTCGGTGATGAATGATGGCCGCGAGGTCATCGGCCGCGTCCGGCAGGGCGGCAAGATCCCGCTGTTCATGACCATGGGCCAGATCGCCGAGGGCACGGAACGCCGCTTCTGCGCCGTGCTGCGCGACATCACCGCCTGGAAGAAGACCGAGGGCGAACTCGTCGAGGCGCGCAAGGCGGCCGAGAAGGCGAGCGCCCAGAAGTCGGACGTGCTCGCCAAGATCAGCCACGAGATCCGCACCCCGCTCAACGCCATCATCGGCTTCGCCGAGGTGATGGCGGAGGAGCGCTTCGGGCCGATCGCCAACGAGCGCTACAAAGAATATCTGCGCGACATCCACCAGTCGGGCGGCTACGTCATCAGCCTCGTCAACGACCTGCTCGACCTCGCCAAGATCGAGGCCGGCAAGCTCGATCTCGACTTCGTCAGCGTCAACCTGAACGAGATCGCACTGTCGGCCGTCAGCCTGCTGCAGCCCGAGGCCCAGCGCGGCCGCGTCGTGCTGCGCTCGGGGCTCTCGCCCAAGCTGCCGCCGGTCGTCGCCGACCAGCGCTCGATCCGGCAGATCGTGATCAACCTGCTCTCCAACGCGGTGAAGTTCACCGATGCCGGCGGGCAGGTCATCATCTCGACGGCGCTCGGCGACCAGGGCGAGGCGATCCTGCGGGTCCGCGACACCGGCATCGGCATGGACGACAAGGAGATCGAGCTGGCGCTGGAGCCGTTCAGGCAGGTGCCGACGACGCGCCGCGCCGGCGGCACCGGTCTCGGCCTGCCCCTGACCAAGGCGCTGGTCGAGGCCAACCGGGCTGCGATGTCGATCACATCCGTCAAGAAAGAGGGCACGCTGGTGGAGGTCACCTTCCCGCCGCAGCGCGTTCTCGCGGGGTAGGTATTCTCTAGGGACGTGATGCGCGGAGACGGTCTCTGCTGTAACCACTGCAGCGCTGTAACCACTGCAGCCGTCGCATCTCTTCCGCAAAGGCCGTCCTCCCATGACCCTGACGATCTATGGCTGCTACCGCTCGCGCGCCTCGCGCAACATCTGGCTCGCCAAGGAGCTGGGGCTGGCCTTCAACCATGTCCCGGTGATCCAGGTCTATCGCCTGCCCGACCCGAACGCAGCCGACGCGCCGCTGCACACCCAGAGCCCGGCCTTCCTTGCCGTGAACCCCAAGGGCCAGATTCCCGCGATCGACGACGATGGCTTCAAGCTGCAGGAATCGCTGGCGATCAACCTCTATCTGGCTCGCAAGCATGGCGGGCCGCTCGCGCCCAAGGATGCGCAGGAGGAGGGGCTGGCGGTGATGTGGTCGCTCTGGGCGAGCACGGCGGTCGAGCCCCATGCGCTGAACATCAATTACCACATGGCGGCCTATCCGCCGGAGAAGCGCGATCCGAAGCTGGTCGATGCGGCGCTCGCCGCCCTGCCCGCCCCCTTCGCGGCGCTCGACAAGGCCCTGACTGAGGGCGGCGGCTTCGTCATGGGCGGGCGCTTCACCGTCGCCGACATCAACGTCGCCGAGATCATCCGCTACGCCAAGCCCGCGACGGCGCTGTTCGAGGCGGCGCCCCATGTCAAAGCCTGGCTCGACGCCTGCCAGGCGCGTACGGCCTTCAAGGCGATGTGGCAGGAGCGCGAAGCGGAAGCCGCATGAGCGGAAAACGGGTGGCGCCGGGCGGCGCCCCCGCCTAATCCGTCTCGGCAGACGGCGGAGCCTCCGCCGTCACGCGCTTCTTGAGTCTTTGGCATGGSCCCGAACCCCGTCTCCCCCGCCCCTGCCATGGG
>NNBV01000658.1_pt1 | contig 249103 bp, 250 predicted proteins | sample 1173771 | NCBI WGS metagenome assembly NNBV01 (sample SAMN07173938, study PRJNA388173) | plant metagenome | isolation source: symbiotic tissue sample KVS11 | place: Norway: Troms, Kvaloya island | reverse complement strand
ATCCCTTCGACCAGCCGTAATACATCGACGAGGCGATCCCCTCGCGCCGGCACAGCTCAGCGATGCTCTCCTCGCCGCGCACGCCTTCCAGCACGATGCGGATCTTCTCTTCGGCCGAGAACTGCCGGCGCGTCGCTCGGCGGATGTCCTTCACGACCTGCTCTGCCGGTGCTTTCTCCGGCCCGGATTTCTGTCTCATCTGCGCTCCTGAATGGCTGCGATGATCCAGAAATCCTCCCTTCCCGAAAACCCCTAAACTGTCTCAAAAGCGCTGACGGCGGACAGTCGGAATGGCAGGAACAGGCCGTCCCAGCGCTCGCAATCGTGGACCCCGAAACGCACGCTGCGGCGGTTGCCAAGCGCGGAGGGCGATCGGAGATAGCGCCACGCGATCGAACGACGCCGCGTCATCTGTTGTCGGGCCTGCTCCGGTGCGGCTCTTGTGGCGCCGGCATGTCAGTCAAGGATCGTCACCGGGAGCGTATAAGAATTCGCTGCACAAAGGCGACCGAGTCCGGAAGCTGCGACAACACCCGAGCCTACCAACTCGACGCCATCGAGGCTTCGGTGGTCGGCGGGCTTCGCGAGCGTATGGTCGATCGCGATGGCATCGCACTCTATGTGCGCATCTACAATGAAGAGCGGCAAGCGCTTGCGGCGGACAGTATAAACCGTCGCGCTCGGATCGAGCGGCGACTCGCCCAAGCGGAACGCGAACACGAGCGGATTTATCGAAGTTACGTAAAGGGCTTCATCGAAGAGGGAGAACTCGAGCGCGAGTTACCGCCTCTGAAGGCAGAGCGCGACGCTCTGCGCGCCGAACTTGCTGCCTGTGACAATCCGCCGAACATCGTCACGCTGCATCCTACCACCGTGGCGCGCTATCTGGTTGCCATCGAAAAGCTTGAGCAGACGGTACGAGACGGCGATTTATATGGCGCGGAATCGAAAGGCGCCCTGCGCGACCTGATAAAGACCGTGACAGTTCACAAAGCGCCGGCTGGCACGGGTCCGGAGATCGAGGTCGTCGGCCATCTGACGAACTTGATCGGAGGCGCCCATTTCCCCACCAGCAAATCTGGGGGGGGTCGAATGGTAGCGGGAGAGGGACTCGAACCCCCGACACGCGGATTATGATTCCGCTGCTCTAACCAGCTGAGCTACCCCGCCGCACGGAACGAACCGCCATGGACCGGCGCTTCGTCGTGAGGGCGCGATATAGGCGGCCGGGCAGGGGCTCGTCAAGCCTTCGGCTCGTCAAGTTGTCCGTTCTTCAGGCCTTCCGGTCTTCAAGCCCTCGCCGAGGACAGCTTGCGCAGTCGCACGACCTTGAAATAGCCGGAGCCGACATGGACGGTCTCGTAGCGGCCGGTCCTCTCCGCCCAGCCGGTCAAGCGGCTGACCTTGAAGTCGGAACTCCAGCCGACGGCGCGCGCGAGCGGGGCCAGCGCCGTCCAGACCGCCGCGAACCGGGCGCCGTCGTCGACCAGCCGGCTTGAAATGATGATTTCGCCGCCGGGCCTGAGCACGCGGTCCATCTCCCTCAGGGCCTGCTCGGCATCTGGCACGAGTGTGATGACGAACTGCGCGGTCACGGCGTCGAAGCGTTCGGCGGCGAAACCCAGCCGGCAGGCATCCATGACCATCAATCCACGGACATGCGCCAGCTTCTGGCTTTCGACCTTGCGGTTGGCGACCTTGAGCATGTCGAGCGAGAGATCGGCGCCGAGCACACGCGAATCTGGGTTGAAATAGGCCAGCGTCAGGCCGGTGCCGACGCCGATCTCGAGGATGTCGGATCCGCAGGCGCAGGCGGCCTCAACCGCCTCGCGCTGCGGTCCGGCCAGCAGGCGCTGGTAGATCTTGTCGTAGATGCGCGCCCAGACGGCGTAGACGCGCTTCTGGCTTTCGAGATGGTCGGGCACCGGCATGGAGCGGCTCGCGGGATCTTGGGGAGTGGGAGGACCGGGGAGTGTGAGGGCCGGCGCGCCGGCTTCAGGACAAGGCGAGGGCGACGCCTGGCCGAGAGGCGGGGAGCGACAGCTCGCGGCGCATGATCGTGCCGCCGCCCAGCACGCGAGCGCCCGGTCCGGCGTCCGCATAGATGACGCAGGCCTGGCCGGGAGAGATGCCCTCCTCGTCGGTGGCGAGCTCGACCTTGAGGCCGGCGTCGTCGCGCGTCAGCCGCGCCTCGCGCGGCGCCCGTGTCGAGCGCACGCGCACGGCAACGTCGAGACCGCCCGTCGGGAGTGCGTCCAGCGACATCTCGCCGAGCCAGTTCAGATCGCGCAGCCTGATCTCGCGAACGTTGAGGGCCTCGCGCGGCCCGACGATGACGCGGGCGTCGTCGGCATCGAGACGCAGCACATAGAGCGGCTCGGCCGCGCTCAGACCCAGCCCCTTGCGCTGGCCGACCGTGTAGCGCAGCACGCCCTCATGGTGCCCGAGCACGCGGCCGTCGAGATGGACGATGTCGCCGCGCCGCGCCGCGCCCGGCTTCAGCCGTTCGATCACATCGGCATAGCGGCCGTTGGGAACGAAGCAGATGTCCTGGCTGTCGGGCTTGTCGGCGATGCCGAGGCCGAGTTCGGCCGCCAGCGCGCGGGTTTGCGCCTTGTCGATGCCGCCGAGCGGGAAGCGCAGCAGATCGAGCTGCTCCTGCGTCGTCGCATAGAGGAAATAGCTCTGGTCACGGTTGGGGTCGGCCGCGCGGAACAGGCCACGATGGCCGTTCTCCAGTTCACGCCCGACGACGTAGTGGCCGGTCGCCAACGCGTCGGCGCCAAGCTCGCGGGCGAGCCCGAGCAGGTCGTGGAACTTCACCGTGCGGTTGCACTCGACGCAGGGGATCGGCGTCTCGCCGGCGAGGTAGCTTTCGGCGAAGCGCTCTATCACCGCGTCGCGAAAGCGGCTCTCATAATCCAGCACATAATGCGGGATGCCGATCTGCTCGGCGACGCGCTTTGCGTCATGGATGTCCTGGCCGGCGCAGCAGGACCCGGCCCGATGAACGGCGGCGCCATGGTCGTAGAGCTGGAGCGTCACGCCGATGACCTCGTAGCCCTCGCGCTGCAAAAGGGCCGCGACCACCGAGGAATCGACGCCGCCCGACATCGCCGCGACCACGCGCGTCGCCGCGGGCGGCTTGGCGATGTCGAGGGAGTTGCGCGGTGTCATCATGACAGGGTGCGGGATCCGGGGTGAAGACGAGCGATCGCCGGCTCTATACCGGCTTTGAGGCGTTGCTGCCAGCGGCGATGGGCAAAACCTGCCGCCCAGCCGGGGCAGGATGGCCGATCTTGCCGAAGTCCTCGCCCGGTGATTCTCCTAAGTGATTGAAATATCTTATTGGGTCTCTGGCTTGGCATTTGCTGGACTGCGGTGCGGCGCGCTCTGCGCCCATGCTCCGGATGAACCGATGTCGATTCAGCCTCTGTTGAACTCCTCGCCTGTTGCCGAGCCCGCTGTTCAGCGCCGGCGTGCGGCCGAGCGCGATGCGGGCCCCGAGAGGGAGAGCTTCGTCCTGCCGCGCGAGGAGACCGCGTCTGAGTCTCCGGCGCCGGTTCGGGAGAATGCGAGACAGACGTCACGGGACGTCGGCGCGGCGCGCAGTGCAGCCAACGAGACGACCGGCTCTTCCGAAAAGCCATCCGATTCCGCCGGGAAGCCGGAGGGGCGGTCGGCCGCGTCCGAGACCGGCGCCAAGACCGCAGCCACCGAGACGGGTAAGCCGGACGGGAAGGCCGCCGAGGCCGTGCCGGTCGCGAAGCCGGCCGTGTCCCCTGTCGACATCGGCGCATTGATCAGCATCGCCGTTGCCACGCAGGCCGAGGGGCAGCCCGCGCAGGCGGCCAAGACCAGCGACATCGCCGGCAAGACCAAGGGTGAGACGCTCGAAGGCGAAACGACGGAGGGCGAACCAGCTGCCGTCGGCACGGAGCCGAAGTTCGAAGCCGCTGCCACCGTCGTCGCACCTGTCATCCCGCCTGACCTGACCGCTCAACCGATTCCCGTTCAAATACTGCCGACTGCACTGGCTGCGGGCGTCCCCGTGGCCGGGGAGGGCGAGGAGAGCGATCTCTCGTCCGGCAAGACTGGACCCGGCACGGCTGCCGTGGCGCCATCCCTCGCGGCGTCCCGCGAGGGCCTGCCTGCCTCAGCTGCTCCAGCAGGCGAGGGGGCAACCGCTGCGTCGCCTGCGCCTGCGCCCAAGAGCGGCTTGCCTGCCTCGGCATCGGAGGCGCTGGCGTTGCCCGCCGGGGCTGGCCAGGCCGCCGCGCCCGACATCGCGAAGGACGGCGGCGACAAGGCGGTGCGGACCCAGGCGCAAGGTTTTACACCCGCCCAGGCATCGACCCCGGCGGATTTCAAACCGATCGAGACGCTCCAGCAGGCTCTGAATCCGATTGATCTGTCCGCGCTCGGCCAGCAGGGTTCCGCAAGGCCGGAACCGCTTCGCATCCTGACGATGCCGGAGCAGATCGCCGCACAGGCATCGCCCACAGCGCAGGGGCAGGTCCCCGCACAAAGCCAGCCGACGCCTCTGCATGTGCTGCCGATCGAAATCGGTCTCAGGGCGCTGGCCGGCGCGCGTCAATTCGACATTAGGCTCGACCCCGGCGAACTCGGCCGGGTCGATGTCAATCTCTCGATCTCCGACAAGGGTGAAGTCACGGCGCGCATGGTCGTCGATCGCGTCGAGACGCTGCATCTGCTGCAACGTGATGCCCGCACGCTCGAGCGAGCCTTCGAGCAGGCCGGCCTGAAACCGTCCGATGCCGGCGTCGACATCACCCTTCGTGACCCGTCCGACCAGTCGGGCTTCCGTCAGAACCGGCAGCAGGACGAGGCGCCGCAGCGCGCGCGCATCCTCGCCAACGGTTCCGAGGCGGGCGAAGACACGTCCATTTCCACGCAGTCCGCGCCCGTCCGCCGCTTCGTCCGGCTCGGCGGCGTGGACCTCAGCGTCTGATCAGAGGAGAAGCATCATGGCCGTCTCCGGCACAAGCAACACCACATCCACGACGACCAACACCAACACGGTCTCGGGAGGCGCGGCGATCGCGAACAACTTCGACCAGTTCCTGACCCTGCTGACAACGCAGCTCAAGAACCAGTCGCCGCTCGATCCGCTCGACACCAACCAGTTCACGTCGCAGCTCGTCCAGTTCGCCGGCGTCGAGCAGCAGCTCAAGACCAATGAGACGCTGGCGTCGCTGCTCAGCCTGAACGCGGCGGGGACGGCGACCAGCGCGGTGGGGTTCATCGGCTCGACCATCACCGCCGACGGCGCGACGACGCGCCTGGAGAAAGACAAGGCCGAGTGGCAGGTCAATGTCCCGCGCGGTGGCGCTGCGACGATCACGATCAAGAACGCCAGTGGCAGCGTCGTGCAGACGCTCACGAAAACGCTCGTCGCCGGCGACCAGACCTATCGCTGGGACGGCAAGACCTCGACCGCCCAGACGGCTCCCGATGGCGAGTATACGATCACGATCGACGCCAAGGACACGGCGGGCGCGGCGATGACGGCCACGACGAAGATCAGTGGCGTCGTCGATGGCGTCGACTTCTCGGGTTCGATTCCGACGCTCAAGATCGGCGCCATCAGCGTGCCGATCGACCAGGTGAAGAGTGTCGTCCGTGCAAAATGACCGCGAATCAAAGATGCGGAAAGCCAGCGTCTTCGCCTTAGGCAATTCTTAAAGCCGCAGGCCTATGCTCAGCACAAGTAGCTCTGTTGAGTTGTGTGAGTGTACCATGACCGAGCCTTTGCGACCACGCGTCAAGTACGTGATCGGACCGGATGGCAGTCCGCTGACGATCGCTGACTTGCCGCCGATGAATACGCGCCGCTGGGTGATCCGGCGCAAGGCCGAGGTCGTCGCCGCCGTGCGCGGCGGCCTGCTCAGCCTGGAGGAGGCCTGCCAGCGTTATACGCTAACGGTCGATGAATTCCTGAGCTGGCAGATGTCGATCGATCAGCACGGGCTTGCCGGCCTGCGCACGACCCGGATCCAGCACTACCGTCAGTAAAGTCGCGTCTTTCGCGCAGCCTTCCAAGGCGCCGGTCCCTTTGGGCCGGCGCTTTTCGTTAGGCGAGACCGTCGGAGACTGTCTCGCCGGGCTCGCGACAACAAAAAGGCCCGCAAGTGGACTTATACCCTACATACACATAGTTCGTGATTGAGTGGCTAAACGCTCAATTGCTACAATGGGTTAAGCGGGGGCGACTCACGATGTATGCATACACCTAGGGCCTCCTGGCAGACCGCGTGGGCGTTTCGCATTGTTCCTGCGTGAGCAGGGCGCTATGGCTTCCTGCATCGAGTGTCGGCAAGCGTCGCGATCGATCACTTCGCCAACGACATACCCTCCGGAGGGCGCCATTCTCACGGACGCACACCTTTACTACCAGCCGCAGGTCACCTCCGACGGCAAGACTCTCGTCGGCGTTGAATGCCTTTTGCGTTCCGTCGATGACGATGGCCAGATCAGCGGGCCCAAGACGATTCTGGAACGCATCGATGACGATGCCCAGGCTGATGCGGTCGATTGGTGGGTCATCCGTCAGGCCTGCCTCGATGCCTCGCGCTGGCCCAAATTGACGGTCTCGATCAACGTCAGCGCTCGGCAATTTCAAGCGCCGGATTTCGCGGGTCGGTTTCTGGTCGTGCTCGCCGAGGTTGGAACGCCGCCAAGCCAGATCGAGCTCGAACTGCTCGAAAGCGGCATCATCGAGAATTTCGAGCGCGCGATCGAGACGATGAATGTCCTGCGGCAGAGCGGCATACGGATCGCGCTGGACGATTTCGGCACCGGCTATTCTAGCCTCGCCTATTTGCAGAAACTTCCGATCGACAAGCTGAAGCTCGACAAGTCCCTGATCGACGGGACCGGCGAACTCAAGGCGGCCGCCATCGTCCAGGCCGTGACGGCCCTGTCGCGGGCGCTGGGGCTGAAGGTGGTGGCGGAGGGCGTCGAAACTCAGGCCCAGCAGCAATTCCTGCGCGTGGCCGGTTGTCATCTGCTGCAGGGCTATCTGTTCTCGCCTGCGGTGCCCGCCGACGAGATCGACAGGTTCATACGCGATGGCTGGCCGGCCAATCGCTGATTGCGCGTCAGCGCGCCAGATGGGCGGCGGTGGAGCCGGGCCCGACACCTTCGGGGACCGGAATGTTCGTCGAGCCGTATTTGGCGTTGAGGACCATGGTCGGCCCGGCCGAGAGGGTGAAGCGCCGCGCCACGACGATTGTATAGGCGGACTCGGCTGCGACGGGCTTGTTGGCGGCGATGTTGAGTTCGTTCTGGGGCAGGTAGATCGTGCCCAGCAAGACCTTCGCGTCGTTGCTGAGGATCTCGTGCTTCTGGTTGAGCGGCGACGTCCGGTCCTCATAGAAGAGAATGCCGGCGAGGACGCCGTCCCGGGGCGCGGTCAGGTCGATCCGGGTGTCGGCATCGAACCGGATCACCGAACCCTTGCCGTTCAGATAGAGTCCGACGTTCGCGCCCTTCAGCGAAGCACCGCCCGACACGTCGAGCGGGCCGTCCTTGAAGACATAGATGCCCGGATTCATGCTGACAGCGGCCGCCTTGCTGATCCGGATGCCGCCGCAATAGGTTCCGGGGCTCAGCGTCATGCTGGTGGTCACCTTCAGATCCGTGGCGCTGCATCCTCCGGTCGGCGGCGGTGGCCGGGACGCCAGCGGATCGGCCATGACCGGACAGTCGAGCGTGGGGCTCGGGCTGAAGCTGTCGTATTTGTCCTTGTAGCTGCCACCGGCCGAGCAGATGAAGCGCGCTCGTATCGACGAGTTCTGCATCGCCTTCAGGCCCTGAGCCTTGGTCGAATTCGAGTATACCGCGCATTCCGGCGCCTCGAGCTTCGCCTCCTTCTCCAGATAGATCGTCTCGTTCTTGTCCTTCTCGAGCCCGATCACGCAGATCGACGCGCTGCCGAGAACGCGCGCCGTCGCCCGTGCGCCAACGGCAACCGTTTCCGTTCCGAACATGTGCATGATGTTCGTTCTGGCGACCGTGTTGATCTCGACCGTGACGGTCATTTTCTTGAGATCGACGGAGGCCGCGACTGTGCCGGAATGGTTGGTGGCCCTGAGCGACGTCACAGCGAATTTCTCCGCGACCGACTGGACTGTCGTCGCGCTGGCATTGGCCAGCCGGAACTCGCGCGCTGCAGCCAGTGCGGAGGCATCGGCGGCGGCCTGGAAGGCCGTGCGATGCTCCGACAAGATGCCATAATCGACGACCACACCGGCGCCCATCAGCAAGGCGGGCAGCGCGACCCCAAAAATGATCAGTGCGCCACCGCGCTCATCGCCGCGCAATCGCCCCAGCTGCTGGCGTATAAACGCCGCGATCATGTCAGGCCGCCTCGAGCGCGCGGTGCGCCCGGATCAGGAAACGGATCTGATGGCCCAGGAGCCGCCAGTTCACGGGCTTGCACATGAAGGAGGTGGCGCCGGCTGCATAGGCCTGATCGATCGAGACGATATCCTCGCGCCCGGTGATCACCATCAAAGGCAGATCGTCGAATCGGCGATCGGCGCGAATCCGGCGCACCATCTCGATGCCGTCCATGCCGGGCATGTCGACATCGATCAAAACGACATCGAACCTGGCTTGAACCAAGAGAGCGAGGCCCTCCTCTGCTGAGCTGGCCGTCGTGATTTCGGCATCGGGCGTCGCCAGATAGACCGCGCAGAATTCCCGCTGGATGGGATCGTCATCGACCGCCAGGATCGCCAGTTGATCACACGACACATAACTGAACGGGACGCAGTTTTCGCCTGACGTCGTCATCATATCACTCCAGAGGCACTGTTCTGGTGCCTAGCGAGCCAACCGTGCGCTCTAGATGCAAATAAACAGTTCCGCGTTGCGCCAAAAAAGGGGACGTGGCCGTTTGGAATTGGGAAAGCATAGGCGGCCTATCGTTGCGCCATGTCGCTCCGCCCACATCTGTCCATTCGCAATCGGCTGATCCTGATCGTTGTCGCATCGACCTTGATGGCGAGCGCGATCCTGGTCGGCGTGTCCGTCTGGCGCGAGACGGAAAGCTACGGCCTGTCGCGTCGCGATGCCCTGCTGAGCACGGCGCAGGCGATTGCGGCGACCGCCTCGCGCCCCGTCGCCGACCACGATTCCGCGGCAGCCTATGAGGCGATCAATGCGATCGCCCGGATGAAGGGCATCACCTTCGCAGGCATCGAGACCAGCGACGGCCGGGTGTTGGCGGATATCGGCGCGACCGAGCAACTCGCCGGTGACCTCGTCGTCCTGGCGCCGGACACGCGCTGGTCCTTGGCCGCGATCCTGCGGAGCCGGTCCATGGAAGCTGTGGTCCCCATCATCCATGGCGGCGCGCAGGTCGGCGGCTTGAGAGTCATCGCCGACACGCAGGACCTGCCGGCGCTGATCAGGAGGTCAGTTGAAAGCACCCTGCTGACCGGCGCCATCGCGACGCTCTTCGCAGTGGCGCTGGCGCTTCGTCTTCAGCGGCGGATCACGGGCCCCCTCGGCGCGCTGACGCAGACCATGTCGCGCGTGCGCCAGGCGCACGACTACTCGGTGAAGCTCGAGACGAACTCCCGTGACGAGATCGGAAGCCTCGTCGACAGCTTCAACGGGATGATCGGCGACATCCGCGAGCGCGACCGCCGGCTCGCCGACCACCGCGACCGGCTGGAGCACGAGGTCTCGGACCGGACCGCGGACTACCAGCGCGCCGCCCTCTCGGCCGACAAAGCCAACCAGGCCAAGTCGGACTTCCTGGCGACGATGAGCCATGAGATCAGGACGCCGATGAACGGCATCCTGGTCATGGCTGAGCTTCTGGCGGCGGCCGAGCTGCCGCAGCGTGCGCGCCGGCAGGCAGAGGTCATCGCGCGCTCCGGCAGCAGCCTGCTGGCGATCATCAACGACATTCTCGACATCTCGAAGATCGAGGCGGGCAAGCTGGAGGTCGAAACCCTCGACATCGATCCCGAGGAGTCCGTCGAGGCGGTTCTGCAGCTGTTCAGCGACCGGGCCCGCTCGAAGGCGCTGGATCTCTGCGGCGTCATCGAAACGCCGCCAGGGCTGAGCGTGCGGGCCGACCCGGTCCGCCTGGGCCAGATTCTTGGCAACCTCGTCAACAATGCGCTGAAGTTCACGCAGGCCGGAGGCGTCACCGTCCGCATCGCCGCGGACGGTGGAAGCCAACTCCGCTTCTGCGTCTCGGACACCGGGATCGGCATCCCCGCCGACAAGCTCGACACGATCTTCGATTCCTTCTCGCAGGCCGATCAGTCGACGACGCGCACCCATGGCGGCACCGGCCTCGGCCTTTCGATCGCGCGGCGACTGGTCTCGGCGATGGGTGGGACACTGAGCGTCGAAAGCGAAGTCGGCCGCGGCAGCACCTTCTCCTTTGCCTTGCCGGTCGCGGCGTCGACAGGCAACACGGCGACGAAGGCCGCTGTCGCCCGCTCCGGCATGAGCGCCCTCATCGCCCTGCCACAGCGCCAAACCGCAACGATGCTGCTGGACGAACTGACTGCCGCAGGTTTGACCGTTCGGTTGCTCGATGGCCCCTTGCCGGATGGCGCTACCAGGGCGGATCTCATCATTGCCTCGCCCGACCGTCTGGAGGCTTTGAGAGGGCAAGGCAGCACGATTGTCATCCTTGCTGGGGCCTCCGAGGACGTCGAGAGACTGGCCGAGGCCGGCGCCGCCGGGGTCCTGCCCTGGCCGGTCCAGCGACGCGACGTTGCCAACCTCGTCGAAGCGACGCGGACGGGTTTCCCTCGGCGCTGCAACGAGGCCGGCAAGGCCAAGGCGGTCGCAAGCGCGCAGTTCCCGCAGATGCGGGTCCTCGTCGCCGATGACAGTGAGGTCAACCGCGAGGTCGCCGACGCCGCGCTGCGCCGGTTCGGGATCATCGCGCACTTCGTCACTGACGGCGTCCAGGCCGTTGCCGCGGCGGAGCGCGAGGGCTTCGATCTCATCCTCATGGATGGCAGCATGCCCGAACTCGACGGCTTCGACGCGGCACGCGCCATCCGAGCCCGCGAGGTTGAAGCCGGCCGGTCGCGCGTGCCGATCGTCGCCCTGACCGCCCATGTCCTCGGCTCGGCCGCCAATGCCTGGCGCGAGGCAGGGATGGACGACGTGATCTACAAGCCTTTCACGCTCGCCCGGCTCGGCAGCACGATCGCGGCCTTCGCGACGGCCTCGCTGACACAGCCCGTCGCGTTGCCGCCCTCGGCCGGGCCGCGCCCGGCCGAGGAGAGCCATCTCGACGAAACGGTGCTCCAAGACCTGATCGGGATGACCAACGGATCGATGGGGACCGTCCGTCGGATCGCCGATCTCTACAGGTTGAAATCACTCGAGGAGGTCGAACGCCTCGGCTCCGCTACACAATCGGGCGACAATGAGCTGGTCGCGAAATGCGCCCATGCACTGAAATCGATGAGCGCCAATCTCGGCGCAAGACGCGTCGCGTCCGCTGCAGCGGAGATGGAGCACGCTGCCCGCGAAGGTCAGGCTCCGGCAGGCGCCGACGCGGTCCTGAACCTCCGCGACATCCTGAGGCAGACGCATGCGCAGCTTAACGAGGCCCTGGAGAGGGCAGCGTGATCTAGCGGCAACGTGAGAGAACCAGTCAACCTTCGACGGCTCATGCACTTGAAGCGTCATTTCCGTTTCCTGCCAAAAGCTCAGCGTCCGGACTTGGCGCATCTCGCCCAGAGCAAGCCCGGGCGCCTCTTGCGCTCTGCGGCTCATCGATGGGGACAGGCCCACTCGCCGACAGCCGCATCCTCCTCGAACACGGGGACGTTCAAGGTCCAGCGCGGAATGGTACGCATGTCATTCAGCCCGGCGAAGACATCGGCAAAGCGGCCGTTTGGCAGTGTCTCGCGTAGGGCGGCGTCGAGTTCCTCGCCGAAGCCGCGGAATCCTTCCGCGACCACCTCGCTGAGATGGATCTGGTTCCAGGTTGCGCCGAGTGAGGGGTCTTGGAGCAGGACCGCGGCCGTCTCCATCGACCTGAACGTGCCCAACGTGCCCATGGCGACCAGCTTCGCCGCGGCAGGCCCGATGTAGTGGTGCATGATGTCCCGGTAGTCGGCCAGTCGGGAAGGATGCACGTCGAGGTACTCGATCGAAGGCCTGCGGTCCGGGCGATGCGACGAGCCCGACCAGTTGGTCGGGAACACGAATGAACCTGGCGTCGTGAGCAGGATTTCGGCCCGCAGAAGCTTCACGCCCGGGACCGGTGGCAAACGGACGAGGTGATCGACCACATCGCCCGGGATGAAGTCCCGGAAGTAGGTGAACTCGGCATGGCTCCAAACGGCGGCATCGGATTGCTCTCTGAAGATCGAGCCGTGCCGGTACAGGCCACGGCCCAGGCAGGTGCTCCCGAGCTCGCGCCACGCGATCGCTTCCCGATCGAGGGCGCGCTCCGCCTGCTCCGAAGTCGTATCAAGAGTTCGTCCCAGCACGACCAACCGATGGCTGGGCTCGATCGCGATCAGCCGTGTATCAGTGTCCGCATTCATGGGAGTGGCCTCCGCTCATCGACCGGGTCGGATTGTTCGGCTGCGATCTCTGCTTCACAATCTACCGTCGTTGCCGCTGGGATCGGGCCGCGATGATCTGCCTGATGCGGGAGACGGTGTCGGCGCGCAGCTTTTGAGGCATAAAGCAGCTCTACAAGATGGATTTCATGTTGTGCGAACATGCCTAGAGATACTCTTCAAATGCTCGAGGAACGCGCGGACCGCCGGGTTGATGCCTCGGTTTTCGGGCCAGAGAGCAGTCAGGGCGTGCCGTTGGACAGAGTACTCTGCGAGCACTGGGGCGAGTTCGCCGCGACGCACGTAAGGTGCTGCGATAAAGGCGGCGCAGATGCCGATCCCCCCGCCGGCCACCAAGCATGCCAGCACAGCCTCGCTCGCATCGACGATCACGGATGAGGGTGGGATGATCTCGACCTCTCGCTCGCCGAGGCGGAATGGCCAGCGGAAGGCCTGACCCGAGCTCTTGTAGCGCAGGTTCACGGTCTCATGACCCTCCAGCTCGTCGGGATGACGCGGCACGCCGCGCGCGGCCAGATAGGCGGGAGACGCGAAGGCACAGAGCCGCAGCGGCGTCAGCCGCAGCGAGGAGAGTCTTGAATCGGCAAGGTCTCCGATGCGAACGGCGACATCGATGCCTTGCTCGACGATTTCGACGAGGTGGTCGTCGAGTCGAAGGTCGATCGTGATCTGAGGATGGGCCCTGCGGAATGCCGGAAGCGACGGCGCGATCAGATGCAGCCCAATGGGCAGTGAGGCTGCAACTCTCAGAAGTCCAGATGGGTCGCTGCGTACCGCCGTCGCAATCTGCTCGATCTCTTCCGCGTCCTGGAGGAGCTTCAGCGCGCGATCGTGGAGTTCGCGACCTTCCGGCGTCAATGTCAACGCCCGAGTCGTCCGGGTGAAGAGCGAGACCCCGAGACGCTTCTCCAGGCGCTGGATGCTCTTGCTGACAGCGGATGGCGACACGCCGAGCGAGCGCGCTGCACTGGTGAAGCTGCCCGACGAGCCTGCCCGGGCAAAAGCCAGCAAGCCGGCCAGCCGTTCGAAACCGATCTGTTCCTTCATGGCATGAGTGAAGCGACATCGGGCATGATTATCAACTGCATCGGCGCGCACTAGCTCCTTTTCGAGATTTTGCTCTCGAAGGAGGTTCCCATGAGCGAGGTGATGAAGGCGGCGCGGCTGCATAAGTTCGGCGGCCCGGACGTGCTTGTCTATGAGGACGCGCCGAAGCCGCAGGCGAAGGCGGGCGAGGTATTGGTTCGTGTCCACGCCATCGGCGTCAATCCTCCCGACTGGTATCTGCGCGAGGGCTACCGGATGCTTCCGCCGGCCTGGCAGCTGGCCATGACGTTGCCGATCATCCCGGGCACCGACATCTCCGGCGTTGTGGAGGCCGTCGGCGACGGCGTGACGTCATTCTCAGCGGGGGATGAGGTCTATGCGATGGTACGCTTTCCCAGCGGCCTCGCCGGCGGAAGTCAGGCCTATGCCCAGTATGTCACGGTGCCCGTCGCCGAACTCGCGGCGAAGCCAGCCGGGATCGATCATGTGCAGGCGGCCGCCGCTCCCATGTCGCTACTCACGGCGTGGCAATTCCTTATCGCGCAGGGCCATGACGTGCCGAACCCGCTTCAGGCTCGCCAGCATCTCCCGGTCCCTTTGAAGGGAAAACGGGTTCTCGTGAACGGCGCCGGCGGTGGCGTCGGCCATTTGCTCGTGCAGTTGGCGAAGTGGCAGGGCGCTGATGTCACCGCGGTATCCTCCTGCAAACATGAGGCGATGCTCCGCGATTTCGGCGTCGACCGGTTCCTCGATTACATGGCCGTGGACGTCGAGACTGCTGCGGCCGGGCTCGACCTCGTCGTCGATGCGGTCGGCGGCGCAAAGACAGCGCGCTTCCTCAAGACGCTGAAGCGAGGCGGCGCGCTGTTCCCGATCTTCGGCCTCGGCTTCGACGGACATGACGAGGCCGCGCAGCTCGGCGTCACCGTCTCCACCACCCAGGTGAACTCTCATGGCGGCCAGTTGGCCGAGATCGCGCCCTTGCTGAGCGACGGGACGATCCGCGTTGCGATCGACAGCATCTTCACGCTCGCCGAGGCCCGAAAGGCCCATGAGCGTGCCGCCGCCGGCCATCTTCAGGGAAAGATCGTCCTGACCATCGCGGAGGGAGCAGCGGCATGAGCCGGTCGGCGAGATATGTCCACGGGTCTGATGGCTGGTTCGAGATGATTGGAGCCGTGCTTTGCGAGACGATCGCCCGGGAAAGGCCGGATCCACATCTCGAATGGTCGTTCGTCGAGCGCTATTCGGACGGTTTCGAACTGGCGCCCGGCTTGGTCCAAGGCATTCGCCTCGATATCCGCAGTGGGGAGGCTCGTTACCGCGTCGGTGTTGGGAGAGAAGAAGCCGGCGATGCAACGATCGACGTGACGTCTACGACGGCCCGCGAGCTCAACCGGCTCCTCCAAGCAGAGCCCGGCTTCGACCGGATGATGGCTGCGGCGCTTGCTGCAGGCTCGCTTCGGATCGAGGGCGACCTCACCCCGATCGCCGCGGCACTCTCCAAGACCCATGATGAGATCGTCGCTCGAACCGTCTGACTTTTATTCAGAGCAGCGTTCATCGATCATGTGCGAGAATTGCAATAATTGGAATGAGGCCAACCGTCCGCTTCGTGGTAGACATCGAATGTCCGGAACTGGCAGATACCGTTGAAAAAGTCGTCGTTGCCGCGGGTATGAAGTCCTGATTCAGTTGTCCTTGGTCGGAGGGCGGCGCGATGATGGGCGAGCGACAGGTGGCGCAGGAGGCGTTGTTCTACGCGTTCAGCCTGGAGCGGCACGTCCCGGCCGATCATTGGGTCCGAGCCATCGACCGCTTCGTCGATCTCTCTGATATCCGCGCGCATCTGCGTCCGTTCTACAGCGAGATGGGTCGGCCTTCGATCGATCCGGAGCTGATGATCCGGTTGCGGACGTCGATCATTCAGCAGCAGACCGGTCGCCCCGTGCCCTTCGAACTGACTGATACAACGCGCGAAGCGTTGACGGAGTGGCTCCGACGTCGCCCTTCGGCCGAGGCCGATTGGCTGTTTCCCAGCCGAAGTCGCAAGGGCGATCACGTCACAACCCGGCAGTACGGGCGCCAACTCGACGACTGGGTGGCACTGATCGGGCTGGACCCGGCCCTCTATGGTACCCACAGCCTGCGCCGGACCAAGGTCGCCTTGATCTACAAGCGCACTGGCAATTTGCGAGCGTGTCAACTCTTGCTCGGTCACTCCAAATTGGAGAGCACGTCAGGATACTTCACCGTCAACAGAGCTCCGTCCGCATTATCGATCGCAGCAGGAAGCTCTGCTTTCAGCGCGCGGCGCGCTTCTAGCGTACTTGAGATAGCCAGTCGCTTACAGGCCGACGTGAGTGCGTCGGACTAGCGTCGGCGCGGCCGCGCAACCAAGCTCTGCAGCGCCGCCCGCCACCTTTCCGAGCGCTCGTTCTAACAAAATGGGGCAGCAAAATGAGCCATCCGATGTGCGAACATGGGTAATCTTCACGCTTCGCGGCATTGACTGAACATCTCGCTGAGGGATGCCGAATGCCGTCGAAGCGTGCTGTTCACCAAACTATGTACGTACAGCAGGGTGGAATAACCGAAGCGGGCCTTTGCAGGTTGGTCCTGCCGGACCGGTCTCGACACATGTCGTCTGCGTCTGCCGTTTCGTCTCTTGCCGTAAGGCTTCAGTCCAGGGCGGGGGCGCGCTCGACCATCTCGAGAAAGATCGCGGCGCAGGCCAGCCATAATATCGCAGTCCAGATCAGCATCCTATCCTCCCCAGGTGCGTCCTTCGTTCGCGTTCTTCCGACCGCGTTCTTCGTCGCCGCACGCAACTCAGCTCAACATCGGACCTGCCACATTATGACCGAAATTTGACACGGCATAACCAACTGTTTTCATTGCTGCGCTGCGAATTTTCACTCGCAGATGCGAGATCGCCTGTTTGGCGCATGGTGGCGTGCGGGCCACACGCCGCGAAGATGGCAGCCGGGACGGCCGGCAAAGACGATCTTTAACGATCGCCCGGCAAAAATTAACCGGGCGCTAACCATGCACTGGGAAAAACTTGCCTAGTGAGCCGTATCCCCTGCGCGGCCATGTGGCTTTGTGAAACGGATAGCGGCGTGAGCGGCATCGTCGAACAGTTCTCGCGATTTGGAGCGGCTCGCCTGGCGGCCATGCTCGCGGTCACGCTCGCGCTCGTCGGCTTCTTCGGCTTCGTCATGCTGAAGATGTCGCAGCCGTCGATGAGCGTGCTGTTTTCCGACCTTTCGCAGCAGGATGTGAGCGCGATCCTGAAGGATCTCGACACGCGGAACATCAAGTACGAACTGCGCGGCGACGGGCAGACCGTCCTGGTTGCCAAGGCGGATGTGCCGCGCCTGCGCCTCGACCTCGCCAGCAAGGGCATCCCCGCCGGCGGCGGCGTCGGCTACGAGATCTTCGACAAGGGCGATGCCTTCTCCTCGACCAGCTTCGTCCAGAACATCAACCATCTGCGCGCGCTGGAGGGCGAGCTGTCGCGGACGATCCGCTCGATCAGCCGGGTCCAGGCGGCGCGGGTCCATCTCGTGATTCCCGAAAAGCGCCTGTTCGAGCGCGATCGCGAGCCGCCGCGGGCCTCGATCGCGCTGAAGCTCGCCGGCGAGCTCGATGCGGCGCAGGTGCGGGCCGTGCGCCATCTCGTCTCCTCGGCCGTGGACGGCCTCAAGCCGGAGCGGGTCTCCATCGTCGACGAGCGCGGCCGGCTCCTGGCAGACGGCGCGCAGAGCGACAACGGCATCGCCGGGCTCGGCATCGAGGAGCGGCAGGTCGGGATCGAGAAGCGCCTCAAGCTGCAGATCGAGGACATCGTCGCCAGCATCGTCGGCCATGGCCGGGCGCGGGTTCAGGTTTCGGCGACGCTGGACAGCAACAGGATCGAGAGCCGCTCCGAGACCTTCGACCCCGAGAGCCGGGTCGTCCGCTCCAGCCAGAACCGCACCGAGGCCTCGACGACGTCGGAAGGCGGCGGCGCCGTCACCGTCGGCAACGAGTTGCCGGGCGCCCAGCAGGGGCAGGGCGGCACGACCGCTCCCAAGGACGCTTCGCAGAAGAACGAGGAAGTGGTCAATTACGAAATCTCGCGCACCACCCGCACCGAGGTGCTGGAGGGTGGGCGGGTCAAGAAGCTGTCGGTCGCGGTTCTGGTCGATGGCACCTACACGCGCAGCCCCAATGGCGACGTCAGCTACCAACCCCGCAGCAACGAGGATCTCGAGCGTATCGGGCAGCTCGTGCGCACGTCGGTCGGCTTCGACGACGGGCGCGGCGACAAGATCGAGATCGTCAACCTGCGCTTCGCCGAGGCGCCGCCGGCGGTGACCGACCTGGTCGAGCAGAGTCTGATGCAGCAGCTGCTCTCCTTTACCAAGGAAGACCTGGTGCGCTTCGCGGAGCTCGGCGTCATCTCGCTTCTGACGGTGATCGTCCTGATGGTCGTCGTGCGGCCCCTGCTCAAGCAGGTGCTGGCGCCCGAGGCCGGCGTCGCGCGGGCGTTGCCGGCATTCATGCGCAACGGCGGGGCGATCGTTGCGGTCGAGACGACAGGCGATCCGGCTGGCTCGCGCTCGCTGCCGACGGGAGCCGGTGGCCTGCCCGTGGATATGGAGCCGGCGCCATCCGACCGCATGCTGGCCGTCGCCCAGATCAAGGGGCAGCTCAAGGCGCAGTCGGTCGAGAAGATCGGAATCATGGTTTCGCAGAACCCGGCGGACAGCGTCGCAGTGCTGCGCACCTGGATCCATGAGAAATCCGCGGCATGACGGGTCTGTGAGCCATGGCTGAAGAACGTTCCATCGCAACGCGAAATTCGGGTGGTCGCGATGCCATCGAGGGCGGCGGCATCGGCGTCACCGATATCTCCGTGATGACCGGTCCGCAGCGGGCGGCGGTCATCCTGCTCGTGCTGGGCGAGGATCACGGCAAGACGATCTGGTCGGAATTCGACGACGAGGAAATCCGGATCATCACCCGGGCGATGGCCGAACTCGGCACGGTCGACGCCGACGATGTCGAGCGCCTGATGCTCGATTTCGTCGGAAAGCTTTCGAGCGCCGGCGCCGTGACCGGCTCGTTCGACCGCACGATCTCGCTGCTTGAGAAAATCCTGCCGACCGATCAGGTCGCGATGATCATGGAGGAAATCCGCGGTCCCGCCGGCCGCAACATGTGGCAGAAGCTTGGCAACATCGACGCCGTCGTGCTCGCCAACTTCCTGAAGAACGAATATCCGCAGACGATCGCGGTCATCCTCTCGAAAATCCGGCCGGAACACGCGGCCAATGTCCTGCGCAACCTGCCCAACGACCTCTCGATCGAGGTGGTCGGCCGGATGCTACGTCTGGAATCGGTGCAGAAGGAAGCGCTCGACCACATCGAGAACACGCTGCGCACCGAGTTCGTGGCGACCCTGACCCAGACGCGCCGCCGCGACCCGCACGAGATGATGGCCGAGATCTTCAACGGCTTCGACCGCCAGACCGAAATCCGCTTCCTCTCGGCGCTCGATGCCTCCAACCAGGATTCGGCCTCGCGTATCCGCGCGCTGATGTTCACCTTCGAGGATCTGAGCAAGCTCGATCCCGCCGGGCTGCAGACGCTCATGCGCCAGGCCGACAAGGACACGCTGACGCGGGCGCTGAAGGGGGCCAGCGAGCCGATGCGGGAGTTCTTCTTCACCGCCATGTCGCAGCGCGCCGTCAAGAACATGCAGGACGACATCCAGAGCCTCGGCCCGCTGCGTCTCAAGGAAGTCGACGAGGCGCAGACCAAGCTGGTCACCCTGACCAAGGAACTGGCAGACAAGGGCGAAATCGTCCTGTCCAAGGGCAATTCGGAAGACGAACTGGTCTATTGATGATGAGCAGCGCCACGAAATTCACGTTCGGCACCGATTTCCGCGAGGGCGGGCGGCGTGCCGCCGGCGAGGCGGATATCGCTGCGGCGCGGGCCGAGGGCGTCGTCGCCGGCTGCGAGCAGGGCCGCCGCGAGGCCGAGAGCCAGCTCAACGGCCTCGTCGCGCAGCTGGCGCGTGCCGCCGAGCGCCTCGTCGCGCAGGAGGCCGCCCATGCGGCCGAGGTCGAAGCCCAGGCCGCCTATGTCGCCATCGTGGCGGCCAAGGCGCTGGCCGGGGCGGCGCTGGCGGAGAGGCCGCTGGCGGCGCTGGAGAACGGCCTGCGCGAGTGCCTGGCCCATGCCCGGCTCGCGCCGCACCTCGTCATGCGGGTCAATGACGGCGCCGTGGAGGCCGCCGAAGGGCTGGCCAAGCGCCTGGCACAGGAGATGGGCTTTGCCGGCCGGCTCGTCGTGCTGGGCGAGCCTGACATCGCGCCCGGCGACGGGCGCATCGAATGGGCAGATGGCGGCTTCGTCATCGCGTCGGAGCAGCTGTCGCGGCTGGTGGAGCAGGCGGTCGCGAATGCCTTTCCCGGCTTCCATCCCTCGCAGAGCAGGGACGACCGATGAGCGCGGACAATGATCTGAACCTGCCGCCGCTGAACCCGGCGGATCTGTCCTTCGACCACAACGCCAGTTCGGTGGCGCGCTCGGGACCGATCCCGGTCAAGACGGCAGAGGATCTCGAGCAGGTCTTCGACGTGCCGGTCAACGTCTCGGCGGTGCTCGGCTCCTCGAAGATCGCGATCGGCGACCTGCTCCAGATCGTGCCCGGCGCCGTGCTGGAACTCGACCGGCGCGTCGGCGAGGCGATCGACATCTTCGTCAACGAGCGCCTGGTGGCGCGCGGCGAGGTCGTCGTGGTCGAGGACCGGCTCGGCGTCACCATGACCGAAATCATCAAGGCCGACCGGTGATGCCCGGCCGGTCCGTCACGCATCCAGACAGAAAGGCCTGAGCCATGCGCCTCATCATTGCCGGCGGTCTCAAGGGACAGCTGATCGCGGCCGCCAAGATCGCGATCGCCCATGGCGCCAACGTGACCCATACCGAGAGCCTGGAGCAGACGCTGGCCGTGCTGCGCGCCAAGGGCGCCGACCTGCTGATGGTCGAGGTCGCGCTGCCGGTGGCGCAGTTCGTCGCGGCGCTCGAGGCGGAACGCATCCGCACCCCGATCGTGGCCTGCGGAACCTCGACCGATGCGCGCGCCGCTGTCGCGGCCATCCAGGCCGGTGCGCGCGAATACGTTCCGCTGCCGCCCGATCCCGAGTTGATCGCCGCCGTGCTGGAGGCGGTCGCGGCCGACCAGTCGAGCCTGATCTGGAAGGATCCCGCGATGGAGCGGGTGGTCCAGCTCGCGGGTCAGATCGCCCGCTCGGACGCGCCTGTGCTCGTCACCGGTGAAAGCGGCACCGGCAAGGAGGTGATCGCGCGTTACCTGCATCAGAAATCGCTGCGCAAGGACAAGCCCTTCGTCGCCGTCAACTGCGCCGCGATCCCCGACAACCTGCTCGAATCCGAGCTGTTCGGCCATGAGAAGGGCGCCTTCACCGGCGCCATCGCGCGCCGCATCGGCAAGTTCGAGGAAGCCAATGGGGGCACGCTGCTGCTCGACGAAATCTCGGAGATGGATGTCCGCCTCCAGGCCAAGCTGCTGCGGGCCCTGCAGGAGCGCATGATCGACCGCGTCGGCGGCAACCAACCGGTCAAGGTCGACCTGCGGATCATCGCGACGTCGAACCGCAATCTCGGCGACGCCGTGCGCGACGGTTCGTTCCGGGAGGATCTGTTCTACCGGCTCAACGTGGTTCATTTGCGCCTGCCGGCGCTGCGCGAGCGGCCGGGCGACATCCTGGCGCTGGCCGATCATTTCGCCCGCAAATACGCCGAGCTCAACGGCATGCCGCTGCGGCCGGTGGCGGCGGATGCCCGCAAGCTGCTGCTCTCGAACAGCTGGCGCGGCAATGTCCGCGAACTGGAGAACACGATCCACCGCGCGGTGCTGCTGGCGAAGGGTGTCGAGATCGGCGCCGAGGCAGTGATGACGCCCGAGGGCGAGACGCTCGGCCCGGCAGGTTCGCGCGACAGTGCGGCGCGCGCGGCTCAGACGGCGGAAGCCGTCACGCGCTCGCTCGTCGGCCATACCGTCGCCAATGTCGAGCGCGAGCTGATCCTCGACACGCTCGACCATTGCCTCGGCAACCGCACCCATGCGGCGAAGATTCTGGGTATTTCGATCCGCACGCTGCGCAACAAGCTCAGCGAGTACACATCCGCCGGGATCGTGGTGGCGGAGCCGGGTCAGGCGCGGATCAACGCGCTCTGACCCGGCAGCGGCCTCTCAATAGTAGAAGCGGCGACGATAGCGCGGGCGGGCGTAGTAGCGCGGGCGCGCGTAATAGCGCGGGCGGGCATAGTATCGAGGCCGGGCGTAATAGCGCGGGCGGCGGCGATAATAATAGTACTGGCTGAAGTCGGCGTCCGTCTTGTCGAGGCCGTCCTTGACCTCGGCGGTCACCGCCTCATCGTCGCGGGCCGGCTCCGGAGCGGGGACGGGAACCGCCTTGGGCTGGGCGGCTTCCACGGCAGCGACGCCGCCAATGCTGGCGGCGGCCATGCCGCCGATCAGTGTCATGATGAATGAGCGTCTATCCACGACATCCTCCAAGGCTGTTATTCTCCGCATCTTCCATTGCGTTCATACGGCGAAAACGCGGGTGAGGGGTAATGCATTTAGATGATGCTTTGTTCCATCGGGCTGGTTTCTTCGGTTTATGGCTAAGGAGTGAACCTTCTCATGATGGCGGACGGGGCGCGCGGTCCGGTCGCTCCCGGCCTGCGGGCTCATCGACCGCATTGAGGGGCCGCGCGACGCTTTCCAGCGGCTGGCGCTCGGCGCGGACGGCGTAGCGGGCTGCGATCAGCGCGGCGGCCAGCATCAGCGCGGCACCCAAGAGGTAGCCGGCGAAGACGCTGCCGCGCGATCCCGTGTCGATCAGGACGCCGAAAAGCCAGGGGCCGGCAACGCCGCCAGCTCCCGTGCCGACGGCGTAGAAGGCGGCGATGGCAAGGGCGCGCATCTCCACGGGGAAGGTTTCGCTGACCGTGAGATAGGCCGAACTCGCCGCTGCCGAGGCGAAGAAGAAGACCACGCTCCAGCAGAGCGTGAGTTGCGGCGCGGTCAGGACATCCCGCCAGAACAGATAACCCGTCCCCGTCAGCAGCAGGCCCGACAGTCCATAGGTCACGGCGATCATCGTGCGGCGGCCGACCGTGTCGAACAGGCGGCCAAGGATGAGCGGTCCGAGGAAATTGCCGGCGGCGAAAGGCAGGATAAACCAGCCGATGGCCTGCGATGGCACCTGATAGAAATCAGTCAGGATCAGGGCATAGGTGAAGAAGATCGCGTTGTAGAAGAACGCCTGCGATACCATCAGGGCGAGCCCGACGAGCGCCCGCTGGCGGTGCATCACGAACAGCGCGTGGAAGACCTCGCCGAGCGGCGTGACGCTGCGCGGCCGCAGATGCGTCATGGGCAGCTTTTCGTCGCGGCTCCAGGTCACGCCGGCCTGCGCCTCGATCGACGCCACGATGGCTGACGCCTCGTCGGCGCGGCCGTGGCTGATCAGCCAGCGCGGGCTCTCGGGAATCCATTGCCTGAGTATCAGGATGGACAGCCCCAGCACCGAGCCTATGAAGAAGGCGAGGCGCCAGCCGATCTCGGGGTCGATCACCGCGGGGTTCAGCAGCACGATCGCGCCCAGCGCGCCCAGCGCTGCGCCGATCCAGAAGGAACCGTTGATGACGAGGTCGACCCAGCCACGCACCCGGGCCGGGACGAGTTCCTGAATCGTCGAGTTGATCGCGGTGTACTCGCCGCCGATACCCATGCCCGTGAAGAAGCGGAAGGCGATGAAGCTCCAGAAGTTCCAGGAGAAGGCCGTGCCTGCGGTGGCGGCCAGATAGACCAGCACCGTGATCGTGAAGAGCTTCTTGCGGCCGAGCCGGTCCGTGAGCCAGCCGAAGAACAGGGCCCCGAGGACGGCCCCTGCGATATAGGCGGCACCAGCCATGCCGATCTCGGTATTGGTGAAGCGCAGTGCCGGGCTTTCCTTGAGCGCGCCCGAGACAGAGCCGGCGAGCGTGACCTCGAGCCCGTCGAGGATCCAGGTGACGCCGAGAGCGACGACGACGAGGGTGTGGAAACGTGACCAGGGCAGGCGGTCGAGCCGGGCAGGGACGTCGGTCGCGATCACGGCCGGGAGCGTCGCGATGGGTGAAGCCGACGCTGCCATTCCCAGAACTCCTGTTGCCTGCGCATGCTCCACGCCTGGACGAATATCGAAAAGGCGGAGGCGGTGTAGACCGCCTCCGCCTTGAACAAATCAGCGGATGATCACACGCCGGCGCACGATCGGACCACGACGGCGGCCGTAGTAAGGCCGCCGACGGCGGACGATGACGCGCCGGCGCACGACCGGCCGGCCATAAGGACCACGGCGGCGAACGATGCGCTCGCGCACCACGACCTGGTTGAAATCGGCATCGGCCTTGTCGAGGCCGGCCTTGGTGGCCGCATCGAGATCGCCGGCCTTGACCGGAACCTGCGGCTCGGCCGCATGGGAAAGGGCGATGCCGCCGAGGCTCGCAGCAGCCATGCCGCCAAAAATGCTCATCACGAAGGAACGTCTATCCAAAGTCATTCTCCAGTATTTCTGGTCCATGGAACCGATGATGTCGCCACGCGCCCAGTGGGACGGCCGAATGGGGCCGTAAAGCGGCAGTTCAATAACGGTTCATTCAGGAAAGGGTTCCCGCCCCGTTTTTTTGGCCGTCTTAACCACTCGTTCACCATGAGCCCGGCAAGAATTGCCGGGTGGAGCGCTTTTCGCGCAGGGAGTGGGCTGGTCGATGACCGATGTGACGGCAGGCCCGGGTGGCGGCTTCGACATGAGTCGCGGGGCGATGGGGAAACTCCTCAACCGCCCGGACCTGTTTCTCGCCATAGGCGTCATGGGCATCCTCGTGGTGCTCATCTTCCCGCTGCCGGGCGTCCTGCTCGATCTGCTGCTGGCGGTGTCGATCATCCTCTCGGTGCTGGTCCTCATGACGGCACTGTTCATCGAGGAGCCGCTGGAATTCTCGGCCTTCCCGACCGTGCTGCTGATCGTCACGATGCTGCGGCTCGCGCTCAATCTCGCCTCGACGCGTCTGATCCTGGCCCATGGCCACGAGGGCAGCGCCGCCGCCGGCCATGTCATCGAGGCCTTCGGCAACTTCGTGATGGGCGGCAATTTCGTGATCGGGGTGATCGTCTTCACCATCCTGATCATCGTGAATTTCGTCGTCATCACCAAGGGCTCGGGGCGTATCGCCGAGGTCGCGGCGCGTTTCGCGCTCGACGCGATGCCGGGCAAGCAGATGGCGATCGACGCCGATCTCGGCGCCGGGCTGATCGACCAGGAGGTCGCCAAGACCCGCCGCAAGGCGTTGGAAGACGAGGCGAATTTCTTCGGCTCGATGGACGGCGCCTCAAAATTCGTCCGCGGCGATGCCATTGCCGGCCTGCTGATCACTTTCATCAACGTACTGGGTGGCATCATCATCGGTGTTGCGCAGCAGGGCATGAGCTTCGGCGCCGCCGCGCAAAATTACACGCAGCTCACTGTCGGCGACGGTCTGGTCAGCCAGGTTCCCGCGCTGATCGTCTCGACGGCGGCTGGCCTGCTGGTCTCGAAATCGGGCGTGCGCGGCGCCGCCGACAAGGCGCTGGGCAAGCAGCTCTCGGGCTATCCGAAGGCGCTGGGCATGTCGGCGGCGGTGATGCTGCTGATCGCGGTGCTGCCGGGCATCCCGATGCTGCCCTTCCTGGCGCTGGCTGGGGGCGCAGGCTGGCTCGCGCACTATTTCGGCCGCCTCGCCAAGGCCAAGGAGGTCGCGGTCGCCGACGCCGCGCAGGCCGCCTCGCCGCTCCAGGCCGACGGCTCGCCGAAGGAAGAGACGCTCAACGACCTGCTCAAGCTCGACGAGCTCAAGATCGAGATCGGCTATGGGCTGCTGCCGCTGGTCAACTCGGCCGGCGGTCAGGACCGCCTCACCGACCAGGTGCGCGCGCTGCGCCGCCAACTCGCCGCCGAGCTCGGCTTCGTCATGCCGGCGGTGCGCATCGTCGACAACGTCCAGCTCGATGCGAACCATTATTACATCAAGATCAAGGAGATCGATGCGGGTCACGGCATCGTCTATGCCGGCCAGTACATGGCGATGGACCCGATGGGCGGCAGCGTGAACCTGCCGGGCCACAACGTGCTCGAGCCGACCTTCGGCCTGCCCGCGACCTGGATCGACGGCGCGCTGCAGGACGAGGCGCAGCTGCGCGGCTTCACGGTGGTCGATGCGGCGACCGTGATCTCGACACATCTGACCGAGGTGCTGAAGTCGAACATGCCGGAGCTGCTCTCGCATGGCGAGGTGCAGAAGCTGCTGCGCGAGCTGCCCAAGGACCATGCCGACCTCGTCAAGGAGATCGTGCCGAGCCAGATTTCGACGACCGGCATCCAGCGCGTGCTGCAGCTGCTCTTGTCCGAGCGCATCTCGATCCGCGACCTCGCCACCATCATCGAGGGCATCGCCGAGGCGGCCGGCGGCCTGAAGAACCCTCGCGACATCGCCGAGCATGTCCGGATGCGGCTCGCCCGCCAGATCTGCGCCCAGTTCTCGAACATGCAGGGCAACCTGCCGATCATCACGCTCTCGCCCGCATGGGAGAGCGTCTTCGCCGAGTCGATCGTCGGCCAGGGCGAGGAGCGTCATCTCGCGATGCAGCCTTCCCGCTTGCAGGAGTTCGTCCATCAGGTCCGCGAGAAGTTCGAGGATGCCGCCCGCATCGGCGAGATGCCGGCGCTGGTCACCTCGGGTATGGCCAGGCCCTTCGTGCGCCAGATCGTCGAGCGTTTCCGGCGCGAGACGCCGGTGCTCTCGCAGGCCGAGATCCACCCGCGCGTGCGCCTGAAGACGGTGGGCACGGTTTGAACGAGGCCGCCGCCCTTTTCCACGGGTTGGCAATGACGGCAGCGCAATGGTCAGCCCTTCGGGCTCCCGCTAAGCCGGCCCCATGTCCACAAACGCCGTGTTTTTCGCCGCCATGTGCCTCGTCTGGGGGCTCACCTTCCTGCCGGTGAAGATCGCGGCGGAGCATGTGCCGCCGATCTTCTTCGCCGCCGCGCGTTTCGTCATCGCCGGCCCGCTGCTGCTGGCCTGGGCCGGGCGCGACGCCCTGTGCGTGCCGGCCGCCGCCCGGTGGCGTCTTCTGGGCACCGCGATGCTGGTGAACACGGCCTGCTACGCCCTGGTGTTCTGGGGAACGGCCCATGCGCCGACGGGGCTCGCCGCCATCGTCAATCTCTCGTCGATCCCGATCTGGTCGCTGCTGGCGAGCCGGCTGCTCGAAGGCACGCCCATCACGCGCCGGCAGGTCGCCGCGGTCGCGCTCGGTCTGCTGGGCTTGTGCTTCCTGTTCTGGACGCGGGCCGGCGGCGGGCTGGGCGTGGTGGGCCGCGACCCGCTCGAACTCTGGGGGCTGGCCGCCGTGGCGCTGGGGACCTTGTCCTACTGCACCGGCGCGGTGCTGACGCGGGCGATCGCGCCCGCCATTCCGACGCTGACGCTGGCGGGCTGGCAGTCGAGCATCGGGGCGATCGGGCTGGTCGCGCTGTCGCTGGCGATCGAGCCGGTGACGCCGGGCCATCTCGCGGCGCTGGTGTCGTGGCCCACGGGGCAGGCGCTCGGCTTCATCATCGTGGCCGGCTCGCTGGTGGGGTACACCGTCTATCTGCGGCTGCTGCGCGACTGGGGCGCGTTCCGGGCGGGGCTCTATGCCTTCGTCAGCCCGGTGATCGCGGTTGCCGCGGGCGTCGTCGTGCTGGGCGAGCCGTTCGGCTGGGCTGAAGGGTTCGGCGCGCTTCTGATGTTCGGCGCGGCGGCAATCGCGCTTAGGCGCTGAGCCCGCTCAGGGCGGCGGCGCGATGCGGGTGTTGCGCTTGAGCTGGGCGCGTTCGAAGGCCAGCACCACGGGCAGCGAGATGACCAGCGGCAGGATCAGGTAGAACATCCGCCAGACCAGCAGCGCGGCGAAGACGGCCGGGGCCGGAATGCCCGGCATCACCGCCAGGAAGACCGCCTCCATCACGCCGACGCCGCCCGGCACCTGGCTGAGAAGCCCGGCCGAGAAGGAGAGCAGGAAGGCGCCGAGCACGATCATGAAGCCGGGATTGCCCTGTTCGGGCAGGGCGAAATAGATGATGCCGGCCGCACCTGCCAGTTCCAGGGGGGCTGCGAGATATTGCCGGGCGACGATCGGCAGGCGCGGATAGACCAGCTCGAACTTGCCGATCCTCACCGCGCGGAAGCCCAGCCAGGACCCGATCGTGTACAGCGCCACGAAGGCGAGCATGCCGAGGCCGATGAGCCGCGCCGCGCCGTCGCCGATCGTGAAATGGCTCGACAGCCGCCCGAGCGGGCGCAGGATCTCGGGCTCGTAGAGCAGGACCAGCCCCATCAGCAGGATGGTGCCGAAGGCAAAGGTAAAGGAGCAGAGCGCCACCAGCACGGCGACTTCGGCCGCCGTCAGCCCCTTGGCCGTATAGGCGCGGTAGCGCACCATGCCGCCCGAGAACACCGAGGCGCCGATATTGTGCGACAGCGCATAGGTGACGAAGGAGCAGACCGCGATATAGGGCCAGGAAATGCCCTTTTCCTTGCCGAGATGGATCAGGGCGATGCGGTCGTACCAGGCCAGCGCGGCATAGGCGACCAAGGTGGCCAGGCCGGCGTGAAAGAAGGCGTCGGTGGGAATGACCGCGATCTTCTGGCCGATCCGGCTGGCGACGATGCGCAGATTGTCCCAGAAGCTGCCCTGTTCGAGCAGGGCTTCGATGGCCGCGTCCGTCCCGGCTTCGGCCTTGAGCTTGTCCCAGAGCAGGTCGACCGACCAGACGACCGCGACGAGGCCGATGATCGGCCAGAGATAGTCGAGATAGCGTTTCATGAAACCCGCGGGCTGCGAGGAGGCGTTGAGGCCGGACGGCGCGAACACCGGGACGAGGGCCCCGCGCATTCGCCCTGTGTGCCAGTGGGCCGATGCGAGGGCAAGCGGCGTCGCTGCCGCCTGCCGTGATGGGACGCGCTATTTGCCGTTCGTCTTCAGCCAGTCGCGCATCGTCGCGATTTCCTTCTCCTGATCGGCGATGATGCCGGTCGCGAGCTTTTTCAGCACGGGGTCCCTGCCATGGGCGAGCATGACCTTGGCCATGTCGATCGCGCCCTGGTGATGCGGGATCATGCCGCGCACGAAATCGGCGTCGACATCGCCGGTGAAGGCGATGTCCATGTCCTTGTGCATGCGGGTGTTAGCGGCCTTGAATGCGGTGGTCGCGGCGCTGTCGCCGGTCCTGGTCGTCGGCGTGCCATGGCCGGAATGGCCCTGGTTCTGCTGGGCGGTGGCGACGCCGCCAAGGGCGAGCGCGCTGAGGATGGCGACCGCGACGCCGGTGGAGAGCAGGCTTTTCATGGAAAGGTCCCTGGTTTGCGAGTCGGTTGTCCGTCGGCCGTTCGGGCCTGGCGATACCGCTCGTCGAAATCGGTGGGTGACAGGTCGAGCGCTCAACGCATCGCGCGTCGTGGTGGTCGATCTGCCGGCTCGGGCGCGGTTTCTGTGATGGCCGGGGCCTGCGCCGGTGCAAGCCGCTGCCAGCGCATGGTGATCGTTCCGACGGCGACCGTCGGAGCCGAGGCGAGCAGTCCGCAGCCGAGAATGCAGCAGGACGGCATCGCTGGGCTGGCCTTGCCGGCCTGCTTGTCGTCGTCGTGACAGGGCGTCGGCGCCTGCGCCTGATGGCCGGCGTGATGAACGTGGGATGTCGCGACGTTCATCGACACCTCCGGAGCCACCCTATGCAGGGCGGAGGCGGCGAGCGTCGCATGCGGCAGGACGGCGAGCAGCATCACGGCCAGCGCCGCGACAAGGCGCAGCAGGGCGATGCCAGCCGGGGGGCGCTTCTGCGATAGCTGGGGATGGCCATGCCTCATCGTGCCCTGATCTTTCCGCCGCGATCATGTCATGATCGCGGCGTGGCGCCAGGCCACCTCCGCAATTTCCGAAGATCCGGTTTCTCGAAGAAGACGCGATGACCTCGACCCTGACCATCAGCCTCACCGGCACCACCGACCTGCCGCCCGGCAAGATCGCCGCCATCGTCACCTCGCTCGAAATGTTCGCGGCGCCGCCGGTCCGCCCTGATCCGCCGGGCGTCGAAGGCTTCGCGCTGGAGCGTATCGGCGAGGCCGACGTCGGGCGCTACCTCGCCATGTATCGCAGGCTCGGCGAGCGCTGGATGTGGTTCAGCCGGCTGGTCAAGCCGGTGGGGGAGGTCGAGACAATCCTGGCCGATCCAGGCGTCGAGACCTTCATCGTCCGTCACGAGGGTGCCGACAGGGGTCTGCTGGAGCTTGATTTCAGGGTGCCAAGCGAGGCCGAACTTGCCTTCTTCGGCCTGGACGAGGCCGTGCTCGGCCAGGGCGCGGGGCGCTGGCTGATGAACCGCGCGCTGGCCTTCGCCTGGAGCAAGCCGATCTCGCGCTTCTGGGTTCACACCTGCACGCTCGACCATCAAAGCGCGCCGGAATTCTACCAGCGCTCGGGATTCGTGGTGTTCAAGCGGGGCATCGAGGTCGATGACGACCCGCGGTTGGCCGGCAAGATGGCGCGCGACTGCGTCCCGCATCATCCGGTTATCGAATAGAGCGCGCGGTCGCTGCAAGGCGCTTCGGGGCCTGATCCGAACTCGACGATGAAACGGTCAGGTGCGCTCCGAGGTGTCTGAGGCTTGGTCAAACGGTCTGCTTTCGACCGATACCGTTGAAGAAGTCGGCCATTGTAGCGCAGCCGCCGGGTGGCGGATGTGGCCGATCGAGGCTCGCCTCTCATGCGGGCCTGATCTGCGCCCCGTTTCGCATAAGCTTGGCGAGCTTCCTGAGGTTCTGGGCTGCTGCGGCGAGATGGAACTCGTCTCTGGCGCCGTTCGGTCCGCGTAGTCGCAGCCGGTTGTGCCTCAGGATGCGCTTGAGATGGGCGAAGAGCATCTCGACCTTCTTCCGCTCTCGCCGCGAGACGACATAGGCATCGGTCTGCGCGATGTCCCTGGCCTTGTCGCGGGCGCCCTCGTGGATCGCGCGCAGGATCTTGCGAGCCGGCGTGTTGGGCGAGCACTGCGGCGTCAGCGAGCAGGCATCGCAGTCGAGCGTGCTGGCGCGGCAGCGCATGAAGCCTTCAGGATCGACGCCCTCGCGGTCGATGCTGAAGGGGCGGCGATACTGGTGGAGCTCCTTCCCGCCAGGGCAGGTGTAGAGATCGTGGGCGGGATCATAGGCGAAGTCGGAGCGGCTGAAGGTACCGTCGCTGCGCTGGGATGTATCGAAGACCGGGAGATGCGGTTCGATCCCGCGCCCGTGCACCCGCCAGGTCAGGTTCTCGGCAGAGCCGTAGGCACTGTCGGCGGCCAACCTCTCGGGCCAGAGGCCGAAGCGTTTGCGTCCGGTCCAGCATGGCTCGGGCCGAGCCGACGTTAAGCCTGCCGGATGGCGCGGCTGGCCTCGACATCGCGATGACGGCGTCGTCAGGATTCTCCGCGCTAAACGAGTTCGAGCTGCGAGCCGGCGTTGATCCGCGCATCCTCAGGAAACGTGCGGACATCCGCTTTGCTGCTTCCGAGCCACTCGATCGGCTTCATAATGCTCAATGGATCGGTATCGATACATTTTGTCGAGGTCGGGGTTGGTCGGTAGCGGCACGGCGCTTGTGACCGCGCCCCTACCCCAGCGCCGCCATCGCCGCGACCGGCTTCACCGGGCTCCCCGCCAGCACGGCCTCCAGCCCGGCCGTATCGAGCACCCCGTCGCGCATCGTCTCATCGCGATGGATACCGCCGGCGATGAACAGGCTGTCGAAGCCCATCAGCCGCGCGCCGGCGAGATCGGTGCGGACCGCGTCGCCGATCACAAGCACCTTGGCCGGATCGACAGGGTGGCCGCCGCGGGCCGAGCGCGCCGCCTCCAGCGCGAGGTCGTAGGCTGGGCGATAGGGCTTGCCGGCGTAGGCGACGCTGCCGCCAAGCTCCTCATAGATCAGCGCCAGCGACCCGGCGCAGGGCAGGAGGTCGTGCCCGACATGGACGACAAGGTCGGGATTGCCGCAGATGAAGGGTATGCCGCGCGCCGCGAAGCGCTCCAGCAGCGGCCGGTATTGCTCCGGCGTCTCGGTGCGGTAGTCGTTGAGCTCGGTCGCGACGACGAGATCGGCCTCATCCTCGGAGACCAGCTCGACATCGGCATGGTCGAAGACGGCACGGTCGCTCTGCCAGCCGATATGGAAGACCTTGCGGTGATGGCTCTCGGCGATCAGCGCGCGCGTCACGTCCCCCGAGGTGACAAGCCTGTCCCAAGCGTCGCGCGGCACGCGCTTCTTGTCGAGGAGGTCGGCGACCTGCTCGGAAGGGCTCGGCGCGTTGGAGAGCAGCACCACCGCGCCGCCCTGTTCGCGAAAATGCGTCAGCGCCGCGCAGGCGGGCGGCAGCGCCCAGACGCCGTCATGAACGACGCCCCAGACATCGCTGATCAGCACGTCGTAACGGGCGAGCAGCTTGCCCGCCTCGTCGAGAACCGAGACGGCCATCAGTTTGCTTTCTTCGCTTCGAGAGCCATGCGTGCCTCGACATCGGCGCGGCGCGGCAGGGGCGCGACGGCGCCGAACCCTTGCGTCGACAGGGCGGCGGCGACATTGGCATAGGCGCCGGCGGCAAAAGCGTCGCCGGTGCGGATGTATTCGGCGAGGAAGGCTCCGTCATAGCAGTCGCCGGCACCGGTGGCGTCGATCGCATCCACTTTGATCGGCACCAGCCGCTTGCGGCGCTCCGGCGTCGCGACCAGCGAGCCCTCATGGCCGAGCGTCAGCGCGACGATCTTCGCTCCACAGCGCAGATAGAAGTCGGCGATGGCGTCGGCATCGCTCAACCCCGTGAGCTGGGTGGCGTCGTCATAGCCCGGCAGCACGATGTCGGCCATGCCGCAGGCGGCGTTGATGATCGCCCTGGCCCGCGTCAGCGGCCAGAGCTTGAGGCGCAGATTGGTGTCGTAGGCGGTCAGGACACCCGCCTCCCGCGCCATGGCGAAGGCCTCGAACACGGCATCGCAGGCCGAGGCCGAGATCGCCTGGCTGATGCCGGAAGCCTGTACTATCCGCGCCGAGGCAATGAGGTCGCGCGGCATGTCGCGCGGGCCGACCAGGCTCGCGGCCGATCCGGCGCGCAGATAGGAGAAGACATGGCCGCTGGGGCCATGATCGACGAAATACAGCCCGGTCGGTGCGCTCGCATGCGTCGGGACATGGGCATCGTCGACGCCCTCGCGGCGCCAGAGATCGCGGATCGAGCGGCCCGCCATGTCGTCGCCCAACGACCCGAGATAGGCCGTCTTCGCGCCCTGCCGGGAGGCTGCGATGGCGCAGTTCGAGGTGTCGCCGCCATGGCCGAACTGGAAGGCGCCGGTCTCCGCGCGCGTGGCGTTGAACTCGCCCAGCGGCTCGCCGATGCAGAGAAGGTCGAAGCGGGTTTCTGTCACGGCGGTGGAGACCATCTCGGCAGGTAGCGCGTGAACGCGGGACGCGGATTTGTGCGCGCCTTCCTAGAGCATCGGCCTGAAAAGTGGAACGCGGTTTTCGAAGCGCCCACGCCCTATTCGGCCGCTTCCTGCTTGGGCGGCAGGCTCATCAGGCGCTCGGCCACCGCCATGATCTCCCGGCGCAGCGCCGCATGGGCCACCGGGTCGGGCGCCATGGCGGGAGCCTCCCCCTTGTGCGCCTGCGCGACCTTGCGCTTCAGCCTGGCGCGCTCGGCGCGGGATTGTTCGAGCGAACCCTGCAACGTCTGGACCTCGGCATGGACTGTCTCCAGCTGCGCCTCGCGCGCCCGCAGTTCCTCGCGCAGCCCCGCGATCTCCTTCGCCACGCGCTGGCGTTCAGCCTCGAGCGCGGCCTTCGCCTGGGTCAGTTCCTGCTCCACGGCTTGCCTCGCTTCCGTTTCCCCATCACGCGCCTGCGTTTCCTGCGCCAGCAGCGACTGGATCCGCAGCACCTCGCTCCCGGCGGCCATGGCCCGTGCATCGCCGGCGGCGAGCCCGGCCTCGGCCTGCTCGGCCCGCGCCGCCAGCGCATCGGCCCGAAGCCGCTCGCTGTCGCGGTCGATCGTCATCGCCTTCAGCGCGATCTGGCTGTCCGCGAACGCACGTTCCGTCGACGACAGCCTGTCGGACAGGTCGCGCCCCTTGCCTTCGAGCACCATGATCCTGGTGCGGTCCTCGACCTGCGCCACGCGGAGCTGGTCGTGGTCCTGACGGAGCCTGGCGAGCTCGCTGTCGCGCTCCGCCAGCAGCGCCTGGATGCGGCCCAGCGCCTGGCGCTCGCGCTCCAGCTCGCCATCGCGGGTGCTGAGATCGGCGCTGGTCCCGGTCAGGGAGGCGCGCGTATCCGCCAGCAGGTGCTCGACGCTGGCGAGATCGGCGATCCGCTTGTCGAGGGTCGCCGTGGTCTGCGCCAACGTCGCCGTTTCGTGGGCCAGCGCCGCGAGTGTCTGCGCCAGTTCGCCACGCGTCGTCTCCAGATCGCCCTCCAGCCCGATGATGCGACCGTCGCGCTCGCGCAGGAGGCCGTCGAGCTCGCCGATCTTCATGTCACGCCTGCCGATATCCTGCATCGCGCCGGCCTTGGCAGCGAAGCCACGCTCGGCTTCCTGCTCCAGCGTGCGGGCGCGCAAGGCGAGCTCGGCCCGCAGGTGATCGCGGTCAGCGGCGATCTCGGCCAGCGAGAGCGGAAAGGCGGCCTCGGCACGCTTGCGCGCCAGTCTGTCGGCGCGCCGGGCCAGCGCCGGCACAGCCGCCAGCGCGAGCAGGCTGGCGCACAGGAAGCCGAGCGCGACGAGCATGACAGCTTCGATCAAGACCTGCGGCTCCACATCCGGGGGGACGACAGTCTAGGACATGGCGCCGGAAAGGGGAAATCTGCTTTCGCCCGGCGCGCTGCTTCGACTCTCGCTACGGCACGCCATGGGCGATGCCAAGGCGTCCGGCATGTCCTTCGCGAAAACGCTCAGAACGGGTTCCAGGTCGCCTGCGGCGTGAACTTCAGATAGCCGAGATTGACGCCGAGCCGCCAGCCGACGCCGGTCCGGATCGGAACCACCGTCACGCCTTCGGCCGCCAGCGCGGTGAAGCCGAAGCCGCCGATGAAATAGGCCGAGCCATCGACGCCGACGAAACGCTGGTAGAGCGCCTCGACCGCCGGAAGGCCATAGACCAGCATCATCGTGCGCGAGCCCTCGCCGCCGAAGTCGAAACCGACGGAGGGGCCCTGCCAGAACACCTTGCGGTCGCCGGCATTGCGGGTAAACAGCGTGCCCTCGCCATAACGCAGCCCGCCGACGAAGGCGCCCGCCGCCTCCTGGCCGAGCACATAGCCGTTGGGCTCGCCCCAGCGCCTGACGGCTTCCTCGACCGCCAGGGCGAGCCCGCGCGAGACATTGCCGAAGAACTGGTGGCCGGAGGTGACAAGTTCATTCTGCGAGAACGAGCGGCTCTGCCCGTAGGATTGCTGGGCCAGCACGGGCGCCGGCAGCTGCGTCGTGCCGGCTGCGGCGAGCGCAAGGCCACCGGTGATGAGGCTGCGGCGGGTTTGGGTCATGAAATCGGTCTCCGGGTGGGGCGCCAGCATGCGCCGACGGTCCGCTCCGACGTCTCGATCCCAAGGCTGCCGACAGCCCGGAAAGATCTCGCCAGAACAATGGATGGGGACGCCGGGCCGAGGCGGTCGGGACTATTGCCGACCCCCGGACACGATGCCGCGCAAATGCGAACCAGTTCCGTAACCAGTTTGATACCCTCGAAAGTGTATCCAACCCGTGAAGATCGCAAAGCGGGCCTTGGTTCCGTCGGCGGCACAAACAGTCAATCAGGATTTGCCCGCGATGAAGGCTGGAACAAGGCGGCGTCGGATTTCCATAGCCATGGGCGCGCTGGGCGTGCTGGCGATGGCCGTCCAAGGATCTGCGGGTATCGGCCCCGCCTTCGCCGACACGCCAGGCCCGCTCGCGGGATTGCCCGCCGGCTTGCCTGAACTGCCCTCGCTGAACGTGGGCATGCAGCGCGACATCCACTCCGGCCTCGCGCTGCGCGGCTATGATCCGGTCGCCTACCAGCTCGAGAAGCGCGCCGTGGCCGGACATCGTGACTATGAGATCGTCCATCAGGGGGCCGTCTGGCGTTTCGTCTCCGCCGCCAATCGCGAGGCGTTTCGCGACGCGCCCGGCGTCTACGAACCCGCCTTTGCCGGCTTCGATGCATCGGCTGTCGCCGAAGGCCGCGCCGTCGATACCGACCCCCGCCAGTTCGCCATCATCGGCTCGCGGCTCTTCCTGTTCCGCACGCCCGAGAATCGCCGCGGCTTCGTCGAGGACGCAAGCCGGCTGAAGATGGCGGAGAGCAACTGGACCAGCGTCTCGCAGGGCATCGCCCGCTGACAAGGCGAAATCCGTTCAGCCCCCCCCCGCAGCCGCGACCGCACGCCTCGCCAAGGTCTCGCTCGACGCCGCGATAAACGGTGGATTGCGAAACTCTCGGTCCGTCCGGCCATAGCGGGGCACCGCTCCGTCGAGCGTCAGGATGACCCCTCCAGCCGCGCACAGGATAGCGTCGCCCGCTGCGATATCCCACTCCATGGTCTGGCCGCCGCGCACATGCAGATCGGCCTCGCCGGAAGCGATGAGGCCGAACTTGACGGCCGACGACATCGGTATCGTCTTGGTCGAAAGCAACGCGGCCGAAACCGCCTCGCTCAGCGCATCCCCGTGAAAGCGGCTGACGAGCGTCTCAGGCCCACCCGCCGGCAGCTTGCGCACGCTGATCGGGCTAGGCTCCCCAATCGCGGCGCCGTCCGGCGCCATTCTTTGCGTAAAGGCCCTCTCGCCGGCGAACCACAACCGGCCGCTGGCCGGCGCAGCGATCGCGCCTGCGACCGGCCTGTCGCCGCAGATCACGGCGATGGCGACGCAATAGCTGTCGCCGCCGGCCAGAAACTCGCGCGTGCCGTCCAGCGGGTCGAGCAGGATGAAGACCGGCGCGGTCGCGACATCCGCCACGCTTTCCTCGCTGATCACGGGAATGCCGGGCAGAAGCCGCGCCAGTGCGCGCTTGGCGGTGTGATCGGCAGCCATGTCGGCCGAACAGACGGGCGAACCGTCCGGCTTGATCTTCACGTCGCGCGCCGCGCGCATCGCGAGCAGGACGGCGCCACTGAGCCTTGCCGCCTCGGCGAGGCGCCGCGCCAGATCGCCGCGATCGGCAAGCCGCGGATCGTTCAGACGCGGATCGTCCTGGCGCGCTTGCTCCTGGCAGATCGTCACCGCTGCACGTCCTTCACTCCGCCCTGTCGGGAAATGGGGCTTAACCACATGAAAACCAAGATGCCACCATATCTCATGGGAACGGCGTTCAGTCCGCCGCGAGCGCCACGCAGCAATGACCCCAGGACATACCCATGACCACCATCTCGCTGGAGCCAATCGATCTGGCCGCGCTCCTTTGCAGCCGTGTCTGCCATGACGTGATCAGCCCGGTCGGGGCCATTGTCAACGCGCTGGAGGTTCTGGAGGAAGATGATCCCTCGATGCGCGACTTCGCGCTCGAGCTCATCAAGAAGAGCGCTCGCAACGCCTCGGCGCGGCTGCAATTCGCCAGGCTGGCCTTCGGCGCGGCGGGTTCTGCCGGTGCGATGATCGACCTCGGCGACGCCGGCAACGTCGCCAACGGCTTCCTCAACGACGAAAAGCTCTCGCTCGACTGGGAAGCCCCGCGCGCCCTGCTGCCGAAGAACCAGGTCAAGCTCGTGCTCAACCTGCTCGTCCTCGCCGCCCAGGCGATCCCGCGTGGCGGCAAGCTGGTTTCGCGCGCCACCGTCGAGGGCGAGCAGGGCAGCTTCACGATCAGCGCGACGGGCTCGCATGCGCGCATTCCGGCCCATGTCGAGGAACTGATCGCCGGCCGCTCCGAGACCGGAACGATCGACGCGCATGCGGTTCAGCCGCTCTATACCGGCATGGTCGCCAACGCGGCCGGCATGGCGATCACCTTCGCGATCGAGGGCGACACCGTCACGATCACGGCGACCAAGGCAGCTTGAAGCGCGTGTCGCCGAATAACGGCGGCTATCGCGATAATCTCAACCGATCATAAACCCTTCTGCTGCTTAGTTTGATGCAGTGTGTTTGTCGCGTTGAGTGGTGGTCCCCTGCATGGACGACTTGCTGCAAGAGTTCCTGACCGAGACCGGCGAGAACCTCGATACGGTCGATCGGGAACTCGTGCGCTTTGAGCAGGAGCCCAACAACCGGGACATCCTGCGCAACATCTTCCGGCTGGTCCACACCGTCAAAGGCACCTGCGGCTTCATCGGCCTGCCGCGGCTTGAGGCATTGACGCATGCCGCGGAATCCGTGATCGGGCAGTTCCGCGATGGCGCGAGCGTCAGCGCCATCGCCGTCACCGCCATTCTCGAGACGATCGACCGCGTCAAGGACATCCTGTCCGAGCTCGCCGAGAAAGGCGAGGAGCCTCCGGGCAACGACGAGAACCTGATCCGCGAGCTCCACAACCTGGCGGAACATGCCAAGTCCGAACTGCAGCTCAAGCAGCCGCTGTCCGTCGACATGGCCGACCCGGTTGCCGCCTATCTCGCCCGCCATTCCGGCTCCGCGCCGGAAGCGCTGACCGAGGACGGCCTCGATCTCGTCTTCCGCAACGCACCGGGCCCGCAGCGCGGCCGCGACGGGCGGATCCAGCAGGCCGCGGCCGCCGAGTCCGGCGAAGAGACCGCCATCCGCGAGAACCGGCCGACCGGGCCAGCCACGCTTCGCGTCAACGTCGACACCATCGAGCACCTGATGACGATGGTCTCGGAGCTCGTGCTGACGCGCAATCAGCTCCTCGAAATCTCGCGCAAGCAAGACGACAACGGCCTGAAGGCGCCGCTGCAGCGCCTCTCCCTGATCACGGCCGAGTTGCAGGACGGCGTCATGAAGACGCGCATGCAGCCGATCGGCAATGCGTGGTCGAAGCTGCCCCGCATCGTACGCGATCTCGGCGCCGAGCTGGGCAAGCGCATAGAACTGGTCACTGAAGGTGCCGAAACGGAACTCGACCGGCAGATCCTCGACCTGATCAAGGACCCGCTGATGCACATGGTCCGCAATTGCGCCGACCATGCGATCGAGACGCCCGAGCAGCGCCTGGCCGCCGGCAAGCTGGAGCACGGCACGATCCGTCTCGCCGCCTATCACGAAGGCGGTTCGGTGACGATCGCGGTGGCCGATGACGGGCGCGGCCTCGACATCGAGCGGATCCGGCGCAAGGCTTTCCAGCAGGGGCTCGCGACGGAGACGGAAATCGAGCGCATGACCGACGCTCAGGTCAGCCGCTTCATCTTTCACCCGGGCTTCTCGACCACCGACAACATCACTGCGATCTCGGGGCGAGGCGTCGGCATGGATGTGGTCAAGGTCAACGTCGATGCCATCGGCGGCCTGATCGACATCGCGAGCAAGCCCGGCCTAGGCACGACGATCACGATCAAGATCCCGCTCACGCTGGCCATCGTCGCGGCGCTGATCGTCGTCGCCGGCGACCAGCGCTTCGCCATCCCCCAGATCGTCGTCCGCGAGCTCGTCCGCGTGAAGGCGGGCGCCGACCATCGTGTCGAGGAGATCAACGGCGCGCCGATCCTGCGGCTTCGCGGTCGGCTGCTCCCGATCATCATCCTGTCGAGCCTGATGGGCAAGACGGAGCCCGCGCCGGAAGAGGGGTTCATCGTCGTCACGCAGATCGGCGAGCGGCAGTTCGGCATCCTGGTCGACGGCGTCTTCCACACCGAGGAAATCGTCGTCAAGCCGATGTCGAGCAAGCTTCGGCACATCCCGATCTTCTCCGGAAACACGATCCTGGGCGACGGCGCCGTCGTCCTGATCGTCGATCCCAACGGCGTTGCGGGCCTTGTCGGCGCCTCGGGGGCGGGCGATCCGTTTCACATCGAGGCGCAATCGGGCGCCGGGGCTCCCGCGGTCGAGAAGACCACCGTGCTGGTGTTCAAGACCGGCTCCGACGGCCTCAGGGCCGTTCCGCTCTCGCTCGTCACGCGCCTCGAAGAGGTCGATGCCGCGCAGTTCGAGAACGGCAGCGGCCGCACGCTGCTGCATTATCGCAACCGCCTGGTCCCGGTCGTTCCGGTGGGCGAGACGCAACTGCGCAGCGAGGGGCTGCAGCCGCTGGTCATCATCTCCGAAGGCGAGATGACGGTCGCCCTGGCCGTCGATGCGATCGTCGACATCGTCGACGAGGTCCTCGACATCGAAATGGCGACCGCGCAGGACCGTGGCATCGTCGGCTCCGCGATGATCCGCGGCCGCGCCACGGACATCATCGACCTCGCCCATTACCTGCCGATGCATGAACGCGGCTGGCGCCACGCCGGAACCGACAGCGTCGCCTCGGCGACGGGGCAAATCCTGCTCGTCGAGCCCTCCGCCTTCCTGCGCGACATGCTGACGCCGGTGCTCAAGGCATCCGGGCACAGCCTCGCCATCGCCACCAGCTTCGAGACGGCGCGCCTTCAACTCCCTGGCAGCGCGATCTCCACGGTCCTCATCGACATCGACAGCGACATCGATGGCGCCTTCGCCTTCGCTGCGGCACTGCGCGCCGACCCGGGCGGCGAGCGCCTGCGCCTCATCGGCATGACCGCACTGGTGACGCCCGATCTCCATATGCGCGCCAGCCAGGGACGGATCGACGAGGTCGTCGCCAAATTCGATCGGCGATCCCTACTGGGCGAACTGGCGGAACGTCGCCCCGGCATCAGGGAGGCGGCATGATGCTCCACGACAAAGGTACGATTCATCAGAGCGGGCCCGGCCCGGCGCTCGACACGCCCGTCGGCGCGTTCGAATCGCTCGACTACGTCACCGTGATGATCGGCGAGCAGATCCTGGGTCTGCCGATCGGTCGCGTGCACGACGTCTTCATCACCAATCGCATCACGCTCGTGCCGCGTGCGCCCTGCGAGATCGTCGGCCTGCTCAACCTGCGCGGACGCATCGTTACGGCGATCTGCCTGCGCAAGCGCCTCGGGCGACCGGTAAACCTCAGGCAAGATCGCGAAGGCAAGACAGAACTGGTTGCCGTCGGCATCGACCATGGGGGCGAGGCCTATGCTCTCATCGTCGACGCCGTCGGAGAAGTGATGCGGCTGGACCAATCGACGTTTGAATCGAGCCCTGTCCATCTCGACCGCAATTGGGCGGCCCTCGCGACCGGCGTGCATCGCCTCGAAGACCGCCTGCTCGTCGTCCTCGACGTCGATGCAATCCTCGCAATTGAGCTGGATGCCGCGGCCTGACGCGCCACCGCACCGATCTGGAGATTGATTATGAAATATTGTCTCGTCGTTGATGACTCGGCCGTGATCCGCAAGGTCGCGAGGCGCATCCTCGAAGGTCTGCAGTTCCGCATCACGGAAGCAGAGGATGGCGCCCGCGCCATCGATTCCTGCAAGGGCGAGATGCCCGACGCCGTCCTGCTCGACTGGAACATGCCGATCATGGACGGCTACGACTTTCTGCGCACGCTGCGTCAGATGCCGGGCGGCAAGCGCCCCAAGGTCGTTTTCTGCACCACGGAAAACGACATCGCCCATATCGCGCGGGCGATGCATGCGGGTGCCGACGAATACATCATGAAGCCCTTCGACAAGGAGATCGTCGCTTCCAAGTTCCATCAGGTCGGACTGCTTTGAACGACGTCGCGGCAGCGCCGAGGCACGAGCGCCTCGTGGAGCGGCCGGCCGCGAGGTTTTCGATGCGCGGGCCGTGCAGCGGCGGGCGGCAGGGCGGCGGATGGCAGAGCGAAATGTGTGACGCATGAGCAGCCCCTCACCGGCCGGCGCGGCAGGCGCCCAGAGGCACAAGACGGTCGTGATCGCCGACGACTCGGTCGTCGTGCGCGGCCTCTTCGCGCGCTGGCTTGGTGAGAGCGGACAGTTTCATCTCGTGGCCGTCGCCGGCGACGGCGAGACCGCGGTCGCTCATGCCGGGCGCTTCAAGCCCGACGTGATGGTGCTCGATCTCGACATGCCCGGCGTGGACGGCGCCACGGCGCTGCCCCAGATCCTGAAGGAAAGCCCCCATACCGGTGTCCTGCTGGCAACGACGCTGACGGAGCGCAACACGCGCATCGCGCTCGAATGCATGACCAAGGGCGCGATGGATGTCGTCTCCAAGCCCGACAGCCGCAACGGGCTGACCATGTCCCTCGATTTCCGCAGCGAGTTCCTGCTCAAGCTCGGCAACATCGCGCAGACTCGCGTGCGGCCCGGTGTGCTGGCGCCCGACATCGATGTCGATTTCACCCCGGCAGGCCCCGCCAGCCTGCGCCAGATCGTCTCTGTCGTCCCGCGCTATCTCGTCATCGGCGCCTCGACCGGTGGTCCGCGCGCCGTCGCCAGAGTACTGTTCGACATCGGCGACGCGCTCCAGGACCTGACGACGGTCGTCGTCCAGCATATGCCCCCGCTCTTCACCGCCTCCTTCGCCGAACAGATCGCCAGTTATATCGGCATCCCGGCGCGCGAGCCCTTCGACGGGGAGCGGCTCGCTCGCGGCACGATCTATGTCGCGCCCGGCGGCCGCCATCTCGGCATCGACCGCCGGCTCGGCCATATCACGGCGAGCATCAGCGATGCCCCGCCCGTTCGCTTCTGCCGGCCGGCGGTGGACGTGCTGTTCAACGACGCCGCGCGCCATCTCGGCCCTGCCGCACTCGGCCTGGTGCTCACCGGCATGGGCGCGGACGGCACCGAGGGCGCCGGCGCCCTGCGGCGGGCTGGCGCGGCGGTGATCGCCCAGGACGAATACACCAGCACGATCTGGGGCATGCCCGGTTCCGTGGTGCGCGCGCAGCATGCCAGCACGGTGATCGCGCTCGATGACATCGGCACGGCGATCCGTGGCCTCGTTCGCGCCGGTCAGCTTTCATGACGGACGCTGATTTCAACTTCTTGCGCTTGCTGCTGCATCTGCGCTCGGGCCTCTCGCTCAGCCCGGAGAAGCGTTATCTCGCGGAGAGCCGGCTCGGCATCCTCTGCCGCCGGCGCGGCATCGACGGGCTCGAGACCCTGGTCCAGCAGTTGCGCCAGGGCAGCGATACCTCGCTGGAGAACGCCGTCGTCGAGGCGATGACGACCAACGAAACGCTTTTCTTCCGCGATCAGACGCCGTTCGACCTGTTCCGCAACGTGATCCTGCCCGAGAAGCTGCTGACGAACGCCGCGAGCCGATCGCTGCGAATCTGGTGCGCGGCTGTCTCGACGGGCCAGGAAGCCTATTCGCTGGCGATGATCCTGGACGACATGGCCAGCCAGCTCGCCGGCTGGAAGATCAAGATCATCGGCACCGATATCTCGACCGAGGTGCTCGAGCGGGCGCGCACCGGCATCTACAGCCAGTTCGAGATCCAGCGCGGCCTGCCGATCCAGATGCTCCTGAAGCACTTCCAGCAGAATGGCGACAAGTGGCAGGTCTCCGAGCGCCTGCGCGCGATGGTCGAGCTGAAGCCGCACAACCTGCTTGAGCCCAGCGGGCATCTCGGCCAGTTCGACGTGATCTTCTGTCGCAACGTGCTGATCTATTTCGACGTTCCGACCAAGGCCAAGGTCCTGGCCGCGCTCGCTCCGCGTCTGGCGCCGCAAGGTGCCGTCGTGCTCGGCGCGGCGGAGACGGTCATCGGCATCTCCACGACGATCGTCCCCGACGGCAAGCATCGCGGGCTCTACCGCGACCGGCACTCCGTCCATGCCCAGGCGGCCAACATCTCCCTGCCGATCGAGCCGGTGCTCGCGCAAGGCGGCGCCCGCTTCTGACGGGCGCGGCGGTGGACGCGATATTCAGCAAAACGACGATGCTCGCCACAAACAAAAACCCCGCCTCTCGGCGGGGTCCCCGTCGGCCTGTCGTGTACATCCGACGATCAGGCCACGATCTTCATGTCATCGGGAGATGACCGCCTTGTGACGGCCGCCCCGATCGGTTCTCAGGCTGGAATGCGTTGCTCGACTTCGGAGGGCTCGCGCAGCACATAGCCGCGGCCCCAGACCGTCTCGATGTAGTTCTTGCCGTCCGATGCGTTCGCCAGCTTCTTGCGGAGCTTGCAGATGAAGACGTCGATGATCTTGAGTTCGGGCTCGTCCATGCCGCCATAGAGGTGGTTCAGGAACATTTCCTTGGTCAGGGTCGTGCCCTTGCGGAGCGAGAGCAGCTCCAGCATCTGGTATTCCTTGCCGGTGAGGTGGACGCGGGCGGCGTCGACTTCCACGGTTTTCGTGTCGAGATTGACGACGAGGTCGCCCGTCGTGATGACCGACTGGGCATGGCCCTTCGAGCGACGCACGATGGCGTGGATGCGGGCTACGAGCTCGTCTTTATGGAACGGCTTGGTCAGGTAGTCGTCGGCGCCGAAGCCCAGGCCCTTGACCTTGTCCTCGATGCCGGCGAGGCCCGACAGGATCAGGATCGGCGTCTTGACCTTGGCGACGCGCAGACTGCGCAGAACCTCGTAGCCGGACATGTCGGGCAGGTTCAGGTCGAGCAGGATGATGTCGTAGTCGTAGAGCTTGCCGAGATCGACACCCTCCTCACCGAGATCGGTGGTGTAGACGTTGAAGCTTTCCGATTTGAGCATGAGTTCGATGCTCTGAGCGGTTGCGCTATCGTCCTCGATCAGCAGAACCCGCATGTCCACGTCCCCAATTTCGCCCGCGGGCAAGCTGACCGCTCATCTCGTCCGAACCCCCACGGCTCAGGACGACGACGTACTTGCCCGATGAAACGCCACGCGACACGCTACGGAGAAATGGTTAACAAACCGTGATTCCCGTGCGCAAGCGCTTCCTGGGAGAAAGTGAACGATCCTTGCCGAGGTGAGTCGAATTTGACACGGATCGTTTCGCTATTCGCCCGCGAAATTGCCTTTCGCGGAGGCCGCTTCGTGGAACCGGGTCGAAATGACCCCGCGCCGCGACGCAGCCTCGAAACACAGTGTTAATCACCCAGCTTAATGAAAGGTTTACAGCAACAGTTATGAACAGCCCCGCGCACGGCCATGACCGCCTCTCCGGCCTGGCTTCCACCATCGCCGGGCTCGACTCCGTGACGGTCTACGGCCGTGTCATCGCGGTGCGTGGCCTGCTCGTCGAGATCGCCGGCCCCATCAGCGCGATGAGCCTCGGTGGCCGAATCGGAATCGAGATCGCGCCGGGCACGCGCGTTCCCTGCGAGGTCATCGGTTTTTCCGGCGAAAAGGCGCTGGTCATGCCCTATGGCGGGCTCGATGGCGTGCGCCGCGGCTGCCCGGCCTATGTCGACAAGGCGCCGCCCGGCATCAAACCGACCTCGGCCTGGCTCGGCCGCGTCGTCGATGCGCTCGGACGGCCGGTCGATGGCGGCCCGCCTTTGCCGCAGGGCGATGCGCTCTACACCTTTCGCAACGACCCGCCGCCGGCGCATTCGCGTCGCCGCGTCGGCCGGCCGCTCGATCTCGGCGTGCGTGCGCTGAATGCCTTCCTGACCTGCTGTCTCGGCCAGCGCATGGGCATCTTCGCCGGCTCTGGCGTTGGCAAGTCGGTGCTGCTCTCGATGCTGGCGCGCTACGCCCGCACTGAGGTCAACGTGATCGGCCTCGTCGGAGAGCGCGGGCGCGAGGTCCAGGAGTTCCTGCAGGACGATCTCGGGCCCGAGGGCCTCGCCCGTTCGGTCGTCGTGGTCGCGACCTCCGACGAGCCGGCGCTGATGCGCAAGCAGGCCGCCATGACCACGCTGACGATCGCCGAGTATTTCCGCGACGAGGGCAAGCAGGTGATGTGCCTGATGGATTCGGTGACGCGCTTCGCCATGGCGATGCGCGAGATCGGGCTGGCAGCCGGCGAGCCGCCGACCACCAAGGGTTACACGCCGACGGTCTTCGCCGAGCTGCCGCGCCTGCTCGAACGCGCCGGGCCGGGCATCGGCGACGGCGCGATCACCGGCATCTTCACCGTGCTGGTCGATGGTGGCGACCATGACGAGCCCGTCGCGGACGCGGTGCGCGGCATTCTCGACGGCCATATCGTGATGGAACGCTCGATTGCCGAGCGCGGCCGCTATCCCGCGATCAACGTCCTGAAATCGGTCTCGCGGACCATGCCGCGCTCCTGCGACCCTGCCTTCTACCCGGTCGTCCAGAAGGCGCGCGCGACGCTCGCGACCTATGCCGACATGGAGGAACTGATTCGGCTCGGCGCCTACCGACAGGGCGCCTCGGCCGAGGTCGACGAGGCGATCCGGCTTAACCCCGCGCTCGAGGACTTCCTGAAGCAGGCCAAGGACGACGCGACGAGCTTGCCGGACTGCTACGCCCGGCTTGCCGCGATCATGAACAGCTGATCGTCAGGCTCGTCGAGGTCAGGCTTTTGCAAATCAGCTTCTTCCGGCATCAGGCTCTTGCCAGCCGCCGCACCAGCGCCAGCATCGCCAGCAGGGCGAAGACCTGGATCGCCGCCGAGGCGATCAGCGTGGCATTTTGTCCGAGATGCTCGATCATCACAGCGAAGAGCAACGGTGCGGCCGCGAAAGCGAGATTCTGCGGCACGGTCAGGCGCCCGAGCATCGCGCCAAGCCCGCCGCGGCCAAACAGCGCCAGCGGCAGCGTGGCGCGCGCGACCGAAATCACCCCCATTGCCGCGCTGAAGCAGATGACGAAGCCGGCAGCGGCCATCGGGGAACCCGGCGCCAGAACCAGAAAGAAGCAGGACAGCGGCCCCAGCACCAGCCCGGCCAGCGCCGTCCGCTCGACCGGCAGCTGCTCGCCGATCGTCGCATCGACCAGCCGCGCCAGCAGCGTCGCCGGCCCGCTGAGCGTGGCGATGCCGACCGCCTCGGCCTCGCCGATCCCGGCATGGCGCAGCAGGTCGATCAGATGCAGCGGCAGCCCCCAGGATACCAGCCCGCTCGCCGAAAATACGATCGCGACCAACCAGAAGGCGGCGCGGCGTTGCGCGGGCGGAACGCGACCGTCATCGGTCTCGGCTGCGGGCAGGGTGGTTGCCGTGGCCGCGACGGCAGGAAACCGGCGGCGGGGAATCGCGGCGTAGATCGGCAGGACGATGACGATCTGCATCGCGCCGAAGACGAACCAGGTCGCCCGCCAGCCATAGGCCTCGACCAGCACGGCCGCCAGCGGCCAGAACACGGCCGAGGACAGCCCGGTCGCGAGCATCATCAACCCAATGACCCGGCGGGTGCGCGGCCCCATCAGATGGGCGACGGTAATGCTGCCGACATTCGCCAGCGAGAAGGCATGGCCGATGCCGATGACGACCCAGCTGGAGAGATAACTCACGGGCCCCTGCGCCGCCCCCAGCAGCACAAGCCCGAGCGCGCAGATCACCGCGCCGATGCACATTGCCGCGCGCGTGCCCTCGCGGTCGAGGTGGCGGCCGATCGCGGGCGCGAGCGCGGCCCCCGTCACGAGCAGGACGGTGATGCCGCCGAACACCACCGTCACGTCCAGAGCGAGGTCCCGCTGCATCTCGCGCGCCAGAACGGACAGCGCATAGAAGGTCGAGCCCCAGCCGATGATCCGCGTGACGACGAGGCCGCTGATCAGCAATCCATGGTCCGGCAGGCGCGGCAAGGCTGGCAAGGGAGAGCTTCCACGGGCTGAGCAGGAGGCCTGCGATCGGTTGCGACCAGGGAGCTACTAGACCGCCCCGTCCGCATGCGTCAGCAGCACGCGCTCGGCCGCACCATGCATCTAAAGCGACGCTCTTCGGTAAGGAACGGTCAACCTCCTTGCGCCATTGTGCTTTTTGTCTCGCGGTATGGAAGTTCCGGTCGCGCGCCGAGGGGTCGGCGCCAGGCCAATGCGTAATCAGGAGTTGGAAACGACATGAAGTCGCGAGACACGCTACTGCGTCTCAAGCGCTTCCAGGTGGACGAAAAACGTCGCCGGGTAAGCCAGATCGAGATGATGATCGCGGATTTTCACCGCATGGCGACCGATCTGGATCGCGAGATCCAGAGCGAGGAAGCGCGGGCCGGCATTTCCGACCCCGCTCATTTCGCCTACCCGACCTATGCCAAGGCGGCGCTGGGCCGCCGCGACAATCTCCGCCAGTCGGCCGACAATCTCAAAGGCCAGCTCGACGAGGCCAAGGCCGAGTTGCAGGAAGCCTTCGAGGACATGAAGAAGGTCGAGATCCTCGACGACCGCGAGAAGGCGACCGAGCGCGCCGCCGAAGCCGCCCGCGACCAGGCGATGATGGATTCGATCGGCCTGCGCCCGCGCGCCTGAGGCACGCGATACGCCGACCCAATGAAAGGCCCGTCGGTTCGTCCGGCGGGCTTTGCTCTTGGGTGGCGGGTGTCACGGCGCTCGACGAGACGAATGTCTCGGTCGGGGCGATAGCAGCCTGTCTTGGGCGACCAATATGTTGGTCAGCCCGCCGCCGCGCCCTTCCCCGCTTGCAGCCGCTTCCCGACATCCTGGAACAGCCCCCGGAACGGCCGGAACGCGAAGCGCACCGTCGAGCGCCCCGGCGGGACGGCGACTGCCCTGAACAGCACATTGGCCCGCAGGATTTTGGCGGGGGCGCCGTCGATCTCGACCTGCCACCAGGGGTGCCAGACGTCGTTCAGCACGACATAGCCGCCCTGGGGCGCCTCGACCCGCAAGCTGACCTCGGTGGTGCCGTAATCGTTGATGCGGACCGATCCTTGCGGGCTCTGGCCTTGCTGAATCGGGGGCAGCCCGCCCGCGGGCCTGCCGGTCGCGATCGGGGCCCCCGGAGGGGGCGCCACCGCGCGGTCGAGTAGCACGCTCCGGCGCGGATCAAATCCTGCGGGCCACTGGCCGCTTGCCAGGATCGAGTCGAAATCGGCGATCTCGGCTCTTGGTACGAGCAGCACGCGGGGCAAAGCGCGCGGGTTCTCGTAGACATAGGCGTCGGGCGTGCGCGCGATCAGGGTCAGGTCGCCGGGCTTGAGCGCCTTGTCGATCTGCTCGACGGGGACGCCGGTGGCGATGAAGCGCAGGCCCAGCATGTCGGCGAGCAGCGAGCGGTAGCCCGGCATGAGGGCCGAGAAGGTGCGCTGGTCGGGCAGGGCGACATGGTCGCCGGCGCCCGTCGCCTTGCTGTAGAGCCCGAGCCGCAGCGGGTTGTAGCCCAGCGTGTTGTCGAGCTGGTGAACGAGGCTGGCATTGGGCCAGTGGAAGCCGATGCCGGCGAGCTCGATGCGGTCGCGCCGGTCGGGGCCGGCGGTGCGGGCGGTCTCGCGCTTGAGCAGGGCGATGGTCTCGTTGGCGCTGTCGGCGCGGAGCACATCATAATCCTGCGAGGGCAGGGCGGTGGATTCGCTGGGGCCGTTGTTTACCGAGAGATCGACGACCAGAGTAGCGGCGAGCACGATGGCTGCGGCCAACCCCGCCCCGCGCAGGGCAAAGCCGCGCGCGGCGACCAGCGCGCCGAGGCTCAGTACCGCGCAGAGCAGCGCCGTCACCAGCGGGATCACCGCGAGCGACAGGCGCCCCACCGTCCAGGCGAGCCAGACCGCCAGGGCGAGCGCACCTGCGAAGATTGCGGCCTCGATGACGCGCTGCCAGGGTCGGGCGCGCGGCGCGGTATCTGTCATGACGAGATGGGTCAGGTAGCCGCCGAGCAGGGCAACGAGCGCGCCCAGGATGAAGAGCGCATCGGCAGGGCGCCGGTAGAAGGAGATGCCGGGGAGTTCGAACAGCAGGCGGAAGCCCGGGGTGAAGCGTCCGAGCGCGAAGATCAGCACGATCAGGGCGGCGATGCTGAGCGCGACGATCTCGCGCCGCAGCAGCGCGCCTCTGACGATGCCGATGGTCAGCACGAGTGCCATCGGGATCAGGCCGAGATAAAGCTGGCTCATGTTGCGGGCGAGATAGAGGTCCTGGGGGCCGAAGCGGGCCTCGAAGGCCGGGCTCGGCGCGCCCCAGAAATTCTCCAGCGGGCCGGCCGCGCCATAGAGGTTGGCGAAAAGGCCGGTCAGCAGGGCGGCCGGGTGCAGCGAGCCCTTGCCGGCGCCGATCAGGTCGATCGCCGGGCGGTTGGATTCCTCCGCGAGAAAGGCAGTGAGCAGGATCGGCACCGTAGCGACCAGAACCGCGCCGAGCCCGCCCGCGAGCAAAGGCAGCAGGCTGGTGCGCAGCGCCTGCAAGGGGTTCCGCGCCATCGCGATCGCGGCGATCACGAGGCCTGCCAGCACATAGACGCCGAGCAGCGCGACCTGGTCGCGGCCAAGCACCATGAAGCCGGCAACGATTCCGGCCGCGAAGCCATAGGCGAGCGAGCCGCGTTCCAGCGCCCGCGCCACAAGAGCGAGCGTGATGGCGAAATAGCCGAGGCTGAGCACCTGCCCGACATGCTGTATGCGCCAGGCCGCAGCCGCGCCGAAGGCAAAGGCGAGCGCCGCGACGACGGCGCCAGCCGGGTGCCAGTTGCGGTCCCGGAAAATCACGACAAAGGCAAGCGCGCCGGCCAGCAGCGTGCCCAGCACGGCGCCGTCGCCGAGCCGGAAGCCGGGTGCGGGCTCGAGCGCGCCGATCAGCGCGAAAGGCGGCGAAAAGATCAGGGATTGCGGATCGGCGACCTGCGGCGAGCCGGCGAAGACGTAAGGGGTCCAGAACGGCGAGCGCCCGCTGTGCCAGGCCTCGGCGAGGAACTGTAGTTGCGGCTGGAAATGCGCCTTGGCGTCCCAAGGAATGGTGACGATGCCCGACAGCCAGGGCCAGGACAGGGCGACCCAGGCCAGGACCACGATGAGGACCACGCCGGCGAGCGGCCAGCGTGACGGAGGTGCGGGTTCGGAGCCGATGGATTGCGACATCAGGCTGCGGTGCCCGAAGTCATCATGGCGTTCAAGCCCCCGCGGCACGCAGGGCGCCGGGCTCGCGCGCTCAATCCTTCGGAGCGGCGCGGGCCATCAGCGCGTCCATGTCGATGAAATGGCCGGCCCTATCGCGCTTCGAGGCGAGATAGCGGACGTTGTGGACGTTCGGCCGGCCGAGCACGCGCTGCGTCGCTGCGACCTCGACGCCAGCCGCCTTCATTGCGCCGACCTTCAGCGGATTGTTGGTCAGCGCTGTGACGCGGCTGACGCCGAGCTGCTTCAGCATCGTCGCGGCGAAGTCGAAATGGCGCTGGTCGAGATCGAAGCCGAGCACCTCGTCGGCATCATAGGTGTCCCAGCCCTGGCTCTGCAACTTGTAGGCGCGCATCTTGTTGGAGATGCCGTTTCCGCGGCCCTCCTGGTCGAGATAGAGCAGGATTCCGCCCTCGTTCTCGGCCATCCACTGCACGGTCTCGCGCAGCTGGTCGCCGCAGTCACATTTCAGCGAGCCGAACAGGTCGCCGGTCAGGCAGGCTGAATGCAGGCGGACCGGAACGGCGTTCGCCAGATCGGGCTTGCCGACGATGATCGCGACCTGATCGCGCAGGCCCTCGCCGCCGCGAAACACGACGAACTCCGTCTCGGGCGCGCCTTCCAGCGGCACTGGAGCGCGGCCGACGATCGTCAGCGTCGCGGCCTGGGCAGTGCGGTAGCCGTTGACGGCGTCGATATCGACCGCGACCAGAGGCTCGCCGGCGATGGCCTTGGCGGCGACCGGGACGATGATGGCAGCCGGCAGCACGAGTGACAGTCGCGCCAATTCGAGGGCCGTATCATCCATCCCGGAGGCCGGCGCGATGGGCGCATCGACCTTGCCGTCGGTCTTGAGCGCCAGCATCTCGATGCGCGCCAGATCGAGCATTGGCATCGCGAGGATGCCGGTCTCGGCCCGGGTTTTCGCGCCCAGTCGGCGCAGACGCGCCGCGCTCAGCGCCAGATGGGCCTTGCCGCCGGCGAGTTGGTTGAGCCGGCCGACCAGTTCCCCATCCGCGAGCTCCGCCGAAAGCGCGAGCGCCAGATGCTCGCCTGCGCGCAGCAGCACCGGACGACCGGCGCGAAATTCGGAAATGGCCCGGTCCACCGCCACGAGGCTCGTTTCGAGCGGGCGTCCGAACAGCGTACGCGACTGAGGCATCGGAGTGTCCGTCAGATAGGGCTTGGCTCAGGAAGGCTTGTGCGCTGAGGAAGGCTTGGGCCCGGCGGGAGGTTATGCTTCTACGCGCGCATCGTCGATATAGATCAACGCTGCACAGTTTTCCATCAAACGTGCGTGAGGCGAAGGCAGTTCCATCGTGCAGAGATTTCCGCCCGGCCAGCAGGCGGGATCATGCAATTCCGTGGAGAGTGCCTATAGGCTTTGGACCTTGAACGCGGGATGAATGTGGGGATCGGTGCATCAAGCCGGCAGTCGTGTGGTAGGGAAGGCAGGGATGACGCAGCATCATGACGGCACGGTGAGGAAGGCGGGGAACGCTTTCTACAGCGCTGCCGCTCGCCACATGCATTGGGCGACCGCTGGCGCGATCCTCGTGATGGTCCCGCTCGGCCTCGGCATGACCTATCGCGGCAATACGCTGAACGTCTGGGACGGGCTGACCGATGCGCTCTACAGCTCGCACAAGGTTCTCGGCTTCCTCGTGCTGTGGCTGGTCGCCGGGCGCTTGGCCTATCGCCTGTTCAAGGGCGCGCCACCCGACGAGCCGACCTTGCTCTGGTGGCAGAAGGCGGGCTCGCATCTGCTGCACTGGTTGCTCTATGGACTGCTGCTGATCGTGCCGCTGCTCGGCTGGATCGGCATCTCGCTCTATCCGTCGCTGAAGGTCTTCGGGCTGTTCGACCTGCCGTCCCTGGCCAGTCCCAACGAGGATCTGGCGAACGCCGTGCTGAGCGTCCACGGCAAGCTCGCGATCGTGATGGCCCTGCTCGCCTGCGCCCATGTCGGGGCTGCGCTCTACCACCACCTGATCCGCAAGGACGGCGTGCTGAGGCGGATGCTGCCGGGACTGAGATAGCGGGGAATGAGATAGCGCGCCTGCGCCAGCTCAGACAGGGCGCGCCCAGAGATCGTGATGGCCGACCAGGGCCGAGGCGGATCGCGCCCGCGCGGCGAGCCATTCGGCGACGGTCGCGGGATCGACCTGACCGGTCTCGACCACGGCATCGGCGATGCCTTTTGCCAGCGTCTGCGCCAGTTCGCCGCGCCGCTCGTCGATCTGCCAGGCGCTGTCGCCGATCGAGACCGCAAAACCCGATTTGCGGAAGGCTTCCGCCATCACATCGGTGGCATCGGGGCCGGCTGCCGGGCCAAAGCCCTTGTCGCCGCGCTGGTGATGCTTGAAGGCCGCCAGGATCCGGGAATCCGCCGGGTGCGGCGGCTGCCAGATTTCGCGCCCGTCATAGGTCAGCACCGTGTAGAGCGGCAGGCGCTGGCTCGCCAGCGCGGCGACGAAACGCTCGATCCAGCGCTTCGAGGTTAGGTCGAACAAGGCGGCGGCCGTAACGAGGTCCGGCTGCCAGCCCAGCACCCATTCGAGATCGGTGTTCAGATCGGCCTGGCGGGTGTCCACCGTGATCGTGTGGTCGTCCTTGGAGAGGACGAGTTCCTCGCCCTGTTCCCGCGCCTCGTCAGCCCAGCCCGCCAGGGTTTCGCGGGTGGCCGCGAGCAGGCCTGAATCGAGATCGACCAGCGTCCAGTGCTGGCGCAGCGGCAGGGCGGCATAGGCGCCGCGCAGGTTCGAGCCCGCGCCGCAGCCGAGGTCGACGACGGTCATCGAGCTCTTCGCGGCGAAATGCGCGCCGACGGCCGCCAGAACCTGAGGATTGCGAGCCGCATGATCGGCCGGCTCCCGCAGAGCCAGCCATTCAGGGGAGAAACCGCCCATCAGCCTACCTTTCGCCCGATCCCGGGCAAACAAACCCCGGCGACGATCGTCGCCGTATCACGCCAGCGCGGTAGGGTGGCTGCCGCCTCCCAGGCCGCGTCGGCCAGCGCCCTGCGTCGGGCCGGCGCATCAATCAGGCTTGCGATGGCCTTGGCAAGCGCGCCAGCGTCGCCGGGGGCGACTTTCAGCGCGGCATCGTTCGGCGTCGTCTCGGCTGCGGCCCCACCCGTCGTGCAGACGATCGGCAAGCCGCGCGCCAGCGCCTCAGTCAAAACCATGCCGTAACCCTCGAACAGTGAGGGCATGACGAAGAGGTCGGCGCGGTCATAAGCCGCTGCAAGCGTCGTGTCGTCCACGACGCCCGCAAGCAAGATATGGTCCTCCAGCCCGGCCGTCGCGATCGCGGCGTTCAAATCCCGTGCCGCCTCCGGCGAGCGGTCGGGCGCGCCGACGAGGGTCAGGTGCCAATCCCTGTCGCGCAAGCTGGCAAGTGCCTCGACCAGCACGCCATAGCCTTTGCGCGGCACGATCGCGCCGACGGCGAGAAGCTGAAGCGGCCCCTCCGCGGGCCCGCCCGTGGCGCGCGGAGCCGGGTCCACGCCCGGCACGGCGACAGTGATGCGGGCTTGCTCGACGCCGAGATCCCTCACCAGAAGCTGCTTCGTCGCCGGGCTCGTCGCCACGACGGCGCGGGCATAGCGCAGCGCGGCTGTTTCGCGCGCCAACAGCAGCTTTGCCTTGTGCGCTTCAAGCCCGGTTTCCAGGGCGAGCGGATGATGGACCAGCGCGACGACGCGCCCCGCCAGCCCCGCAGCGATACCTTCGGGAAAGGCGCCATAGGCCAGGCCGTCGATCAGAAGGGTGTCGTCCCAGGGCCGGGAGAGGATCGCGCGGCCGGTCTGCGACAGGTCGGCCTCGGTCGGAAACGGGAAGGAGCCCGGCAAGGCGACATGCATCGCCTCGATGCCCATTGCGCGCCACTCGGAGAGCAGCCTGCGGTCATAGGCGTAGCCGCCCGTCGGCAGGTCGATGTCGCCGGGGATGGCGAAGGCGATTGCGCTCACGCGAGCGCGCCCTCGAAGCTGGCGCGGGCGAGGTCGGTCTCGTGCAGCGTCACGCGGATGCGGGCAAGACCGGCGCCGTCTTCGCCCAGCGCACCGGATTTCGCGGCATCAGCCATGGCGTCGAAGATGTATTTGCAGAGGAATTCGGTGGTGGTCAGGATGCCCCTGAATTGCGGCAGCGCGTCGAGATTCTGGTAGTTCAGGGGTTTGAGTGTCTTATTCAGGACATCGAGTGCCGCGCCGATGTCGACGACGACGTTCTGCTTCGTCAGCGTCTCCCGGAAGAAGGCGACATCGACCACGAAGGTCGCGCCGTGCATGTTCTGCGCGGGGCCGAAGAAGGGATCGGGCAGCGAATGGCCGATCATGATGCGGTCGCGGACTTCGACGGAGAACATGCGCGTTCCTTGGCTTTGACGGAGTTGACGGTTCAGGTGATCAGCGGCCTGCGGCCGAGCGACTGCGAGAAGCGCAGCAGATAGCCATCCGGGTCCTGAACGAGGAATTGATGGACGCCGGTCTCCTCGGCGTCGCCGATCCTGTACCAACGATCCTCGGGGCCAAAGCGCAGAGGCCATGAGGCCTGGTTCAGCGCGGCCATCAGCGCGCCCACGTCGCTGACCGTGATCTCGAAATTGATGCCACGCCCATAGGGTTTTTCGCGAGCGCCGGTGTCCCAGATGCCCAGTCTTTCGGCCGGACCGGTGTCGTATTCCTCCAGCATGAACTCGACGCCGTCGCGCTCGATGGCGGCAAATCCCTGCTCGGGCCTGTCATAGAGCACCCTGAAGCCGAGCAGATCGCGCCAGAAGGCGAGGCTTGCCGGAAGCGAGGTGATGTTGAGTTCCGGCACGAGGGCGGGGCGCGGATGCAAGCGGAGAGCGGTCATGACGGCTTCCCATAGCAAATCGCGGCGGTGAGGCCAGCCGCACCCGGCGCCAGCAGGCGAGGCAGGCGCTCTGCTGCCTCGCCGAACGGGAACTCGTCGGTGATCAGCGCTTCGAGCCGGTCGTCGGCCAACAGCGCCATGGCGGCTTCGGAGCGGCGGGCATAATCCCAGCGGGGCCGGCGCGAGGGCGAAACCTGGCCAACCTGCGACGACAGCAATTGCAGCCGTCGCGAATGGAACGGGCCGCCGAGCGCCGCCGCGACCGTGCCCTCGCCATACCAGCTCAGTTCGACGATGCGCGCCTCGACGCCGGCGCAGGCGATTGCGGTCGCAAGCCCGGCGGCCGAGGCGCTGGCGTGAAAGACGATGTCGGCATCCTCCGGCGCGGCCTCCGCCTTGGTGAAGCCGAAGCCGAGCCGGTTCGCTAGCGGGCGCCGGGTTTCATCGACGTCGACCAGCGTCACCTGCGTGCCCGGCAGGCGAGCGCCCAGCCAGGCCACGAGCAGCCCGATCACGCCGCCGCCGACCACGACGATGCGGTCGGCCGGGCCGGAGCCTGCGTCCCAATGGGCGTTGAGGGCGGTTTCCATGTTGGCGGCGAGGATCGCGCGGCGGGCGGGCACGGTGGACGGCACGCGGGTCAGCCTGTCGGCCGATGCGATGAAGCGATCCTGATGCGGATGCAGGCAGAAGACCGTCTCGCCAAGCATATGGGCGGGGCCGGCATCCACGACGCCCACCGCGCAGTAGCCGTATTTCACCGGGAAGGGGAAAGCGCCCTGCTGGAAGGGGGCCCGCATGCGCTCATATTCGCCGACCGGAACGCGGCCCTCGAAGACGAGGCGCTCGGTGCCACGGCTGACGCCGCTCCAGAGCGTGCGAACGACGCAATCCTGCGCGCCGGGCTCCGGCAGCGTTTCGGCGTTCAGGGCGCATTCACGCGGCGCGACATACCAAAGCGCCGTCGCGGATGCGGTTGCGCTGGACGAAAATGCCGGCTTTAGCTGCTGCGCCGTGTCGTCTCGCGCCATGTCGCCGTCTCCCGTCCGCTCTGATTAGTCCGCCTTGTCCAGATCGATCGCATGACAGAGACCGCCATGAACCAGCGCCCCGCTCCGACCACGTTCCAGCCGGCGGCGCAAGGGCTCGCAGCGCCGGATGCGGCGGAGCCGGTTTCGGGTGTGACGCCGGCCGGGCTGCAGTCGCAGGCCGTGCTGGCGAGGCGGCGCTGGCTGGTTCTCGGCTTGAATCTCGTGACGCTGGCGGCGCTCGTCCATGGGCTGTCGCAGGTGCTCGGCGCGGGCGGCTGGACTGTCGCGGATGTTGCGATCCTGGTGGCCTTCCTGTTCGGCGCGCCCTGGACCGTGCTCGGTTTCTGGAATGCGGTGATCGGGTTCTGGCTTCTGCACGGCGTCGCGGACGGCATGGAGCGCGTCGCCCCCTTTGCCACGGCAGGCGATGAACTGAGCCCGATCGCGATCCGCACCGCGATCCTGATGACGCTGCGCAACGAGGATCCAGCTCGGGCCTTCCAGCGGCTGCGCGTGGTCAAGGACAGCCTCGACGCCACGGGCGAAGGCGGCTGGTTCGATTTTTTCGTGCTGTCGGACAGCGATGATGCGACTGTCGCCGCGGCCGAGGAGCAACTCGCCGCGCAGTGGCAGCGCGAGGCCGGCGAGGACGGGCGCATCATCTACCGTCGCCGCAGCGAGAATGCCGGCTTCAAGGCCGGCAATGTCCGCGATTTCTGCGAGCGCTGGGGCGCCGATTACGAGGTCATGCTGCCGCTCGACGCCGACAGCGTGATGTCGGGTGAGGCGATCGTGAAGCTGACGCGGATGATGCAGGCCTATCCGAGGCTCGGCATCCTGCAGAGCCTGGTCGTCGGCATGCCCAGCCAGTCCGCCTTCGCGCGCGTCTTCCAGTTCGGCATGCGCCAGGGCATGCGGCCCTACACGATGGGCTCGGCTTGGTGGATCGGCGATTGCGGCCCGTTCTGGGGACATAATGCGATGGTCCGGATCGCGCCCTTCCGCGACGGCTGCCATTTGCCGATGCTGCCGGGCGGCCCGCCGCTCGGCGGCGCGGTGATGAGCCATGACCAGGTCGAGGCGACGCTGATGCGCCGCGCCGGCTACGAGGTGCGCGTGCTGCCCCAGGAAATGGGAAGCTGGGAGGAGAACCCGCCGACCATGCTCGACTTTGCCAAGCGCGACCTGCGCTGGTGCCTGGGAAACCTGCAATATCTCAAGCTGCTCGATCTGCCGGGGCTGCGGCCCATGAGCCGCTTCCAGCTGGTCTGGGCGGTCCTGATGTTCCTCGGCCTGCCGGCCTGGACCCTGATGATCGCGCTCCTACCGCTCAAGGTTGTCGAGGACCGGGGTATCGAGGGCTATCCGTCGGGTCTCGCGGTCGGGCTCTATTTGCTGTTCCTGGCGATGTATCTCTCGCCGAAACTCGCGGGCTTTGCCGATATTCTCCTCCGCAGGGACGGCGTGAAGCACTATGGCGGCACCCTGCGCTTCATCGTTTCGGCCGTGATCGAGGTCGTCTTCGCCTTCCTGCAGGGCGCGGTTTCCAGCTTCCGGACCACGCTGTTCATGGTCGGGCTTCTGTTCGGGAGGGCTCGCATCGGCTGGAACGGGCAGGCGCGCGACGCCCGGGCGCTGTCGTTCGCTACGGCCTTCGCGGGTTTGTGGCCGCATCTGCTGTTCGCGGTGTATCTGTTTGGGGCGCTGATCGTGCTGTCGCCGGAAGTCCTGCTCTGGTCCCTGCCGTTGACCGCCGGCTACCTGCTGGCGATCCCCTTCGCCATGGTGACCGCCCTTCCGGCTCTGGGGGCGTGGTTTGCGCGCCGTGGCCTCTGCGGCATTCCCGAGGATTTCGAGCCGCCGGTGGAGCTCGTCGCCATCCGCCAGGGAGCGAGCACATGAGGGCGGCGTTCCATCCCAAGGGCACAGCCAAGGCGCTTTCGCGGTCGCTGCGGGTCTATCATGGCGATGCCGCCCGCAATGCCGCGATGGACGCGCTCTATGGCCATTTCCTTCGCAGCGGCGATCTCGCCTTCGACATCGGCGCCCATGTCGGCGACCGCGTCTCGTCCTTCCGCCGGCTGGGCGCGCGCGTCGTCGCGCTGGAGCCGCAGCCGGGCCCGGCGCGGGTGCTGCGGCTGATCCATGGCCGCGATCCGCAGGTGACGCTGGTCGAGGCCGCCTGCGGCGACCATGACGGCGCGATCACGCTGCGGATCAACAGCGCCAACCCGACTGTCTCGACGGCGTCCGACGCCTTCATCGGCGCCGCCAGCGGCGCCGATGGCTGGCAGGAACAGGTCTGGGACCACGAGATCGCGGTTCCTTGCACCACGCTCGACGCGCTCATTGTGCGCCATGGTCTGCCGGCCCTGCTCAAGATCGATGTCGAGGGCTTCGAGGCGCATGTTCTGGCGGGGCTGACCCGGCCGGTTCGCGTGATCTCGTTCGAGTTCACCACGATCCAGCGCGACGTCGCCGAAGCCTGCCTGGCCTTGCTCGAAACGCTCGGTCCCTACCGCTTCAATGTCGCGCTCGGCGAAAGCCAGCGACTGGAACTGGACGAGCCCGCCAGCGCTGAAGCGATGGGCGGCTATCTGCGGGAGCTTCCCCACGCCGCCAATTCGGGCGATGTCTACGCCATCCTAGAGAGTTGAGCCCTTATGACGAGCTTTGCATGACGAGATTTGCCACCCGCCTCCGCATCACCCTGCTGGTCCTGACCTGCGCTGCTTCGCCCGCCTTCGCCGCCGGCGACATCGCGGTCGAGGTTCGCAATGAATCCGAGCCCGTGCTCTGCGCCGAGAAGGACAACGTCACGATCAAGGCGATCTCGCCGGAGGTCCGCCGCTTCCAGATCGAGGCCGCCCATCCCGCCTATATCGCAGGCCTGCTGCGCGACAATTGGGAGGCCGACTGGACCGCCTGCGACATGACGGGCGACCCCGTCTTCGCTGCGCCTTCGCCGCCCCGCCGCGTTACCTTCTACGAGAGCATCGACTACTGGCTCGTCGGCTACACCTTCCCGACCTTCTGGCGGCCGTCGGACACCACCTTCAAGGTGGGAGATCGCGTCGAGAAGGGGCTGCACCTCGTCCAGCTGTGGAAGCTCGGCAAGGACCGTTCGCATGAGCTTCTCGTGGTCTATCCGCAGGACGGCTACTGGCGCGCCCGGCCGATGCCACCGTCGCAACTCGCCGCCTCGGCCTATGGCTCATCCTTCCTGTTCGGACCGATCGAGCAGGACGGCGCGCGACCGGTCGTGAACATCAAGGAGATCGAGTTCGACCCGAAGACGACTTCGTTCAAGCTGAGCTTCAAGGATGGATCGGCGGGCACGCTGAAGCTCGACAGCGTCGACGAGAACCGCATGGTGCTCGATGCCGCGCTCGACAAGCAGGTGACTGGCGGCAAGGCTTTCGTGGCCCTGCGCTCGATGTATGTCACCGAGGGCAACAACGACGTCGCCCGCATCGCCGTGCGCGAGCCCGGCGCGAAAGGCTGGCGCGAGGAGAAGCTGATGCCGTTCACTGGCGGCAAGGCGACCGACATCTGGATGGGCCGCATGACCCATTCGCGGCACAACACCTCCTCGCCCGACATGGTCTTCCGGCATTTCTCGGCCGACCCGAACCCGCCGGCGAAGCCCGAGAAGAAGTAGTTGCCGCATTGCGAGCGCAGCAAATCAGTCCGGAGCCGCGTGCTCTACGTCCCCATGGATTGCTTTGCGGCTTGTCCGAAATGACGCGCGGCGGGTGGCAACTCGGAACGCATCGCAGCCCTGATGCGTTGGGTCATGACGCGGGTCGCTCATCGCGCTAGCCTTGCGCACCCTCACCAGCTTCGGGACCGCCATGCCTCGCTTCGCCGCCAATCTTTCGATGATGTTCAACGAATGGGCTTTCCTCGACCGCTTCAAGGCGGCGTCGGATGCCGGTTTCGCGGCGGTCGAGTTCCTGTTTCCTTATGAGCACCCCGCCGAGCAGGTCGGCCTGGCGCTGGTTGGCGGTCAGCTTGAGCAGGCGCTGTTCAACCTGCCGCCCGGCGATTTCGCCAAGGGCGAGCGCGGCATTGCCGCGCTGGCGGGTCGCGAGGCGGAATTCAGGGCGGGCGTCGAGACCGCTCTCACTTACGCCCATGAGACCGGCGTCAAGCGCCTCCATATGATGGCGGGCCTCGCCGATCCCAACGACCCGGCGGCGCAGGACATTTATCGGGCGTCGCTGGCTTATGCGGCTGATGCGCTGGCGCCTCATGACATCGACCTGCTGCTGGAGCCGATCAATGGTCGGGACATGCCCGGCTACTTCCTTAACGATTTTGACCAGGCTGCTGCCTTCGTGCGCGAATCCGGCCGTTCCAATGTCCGGCTCCAGTTCGACATGTATCATTGCGAGCTGATCCATGGCGATGTCGCGGGCAGGCTGAAGGCGCTCTATCCGCTTGTCGGCCATGTTCAGGTCGCCAGCGCCAACGGGCGTCACGAGCCTGACAGTTCCGGCCCCGACTATCCCAGCCTTTTCGCCCTGCTCGACGAGCTCGGCTATGACGGCTTAGTCGGCTGCGAATACCGTCCGCGTGCCGGGACGCTGGATGGCCTCGGCTGGTTTTCGGAGTATCGCAGGCCCGATCTGCACAAGCCCGATCCGATGGACGCAGCCTGATGAGCCGCTTCTCTTATCCGCTGCTGGTGGCCGATATCGGCGGGACGAATTGCCGTCTCTCGCTGGTCGAGGAATCGGGTGCGCCGCATCGGCCGCTGGCGCGGATCGCCACCGGCAGCCATGCGACGCCGGAGGCCGCGCTCGAATCGGTTCTGGTGACGCTCACGCAGCGGCCGCGTTCGGCCGTGCTCGCCGTTGCCGGGCCGCTCGAAGGGCGCAGCGCGCAATTGACCAACGCCCAATGGCATTTCGACGGGCCGCAGCTCGGTCGGGCGCTCGGGCTGCAGCAGGGGCTGCTGGTCAACGATTTCGAGGCGCAGGCGGCCTCGCTCGCCGTGCTGGACGAGACCGACCTGACGACGCTCGTCGCGGGTGCGCCCGAGCCCGGCGGGGTCCGCCTCGTGCTCGGCCCCGGCACCGGCTTCGGCGCGGCGGCGCTGATCAAGCGCGGGTCAAGGGGCGTGCTGGTGCCGACTGAAGCGGGGCATATCGGCATCGGGCCGGAGGATCCGACCGAGGAGAAGATCTGGCCGGCTCTGACGGCGGGTCTCCTGGCGGCTGGGCTTCCGCGCGTCACGGTCGAGGGTTTGCTCAGTGGCGACGGGCTGGTGCGCTTCCACCGCGCTGTCGCCAGCGAATCGGGCATGCTGGAGGCCGATGTCAGCGCCGCCGACGTGACGACGCTGGCGCTCGACGGCGACCCAGCCGCGCTGATGGCGGTGGTCTGCTTCTGGCGCCTGCTCGCGCGGGTGGCGGGGGATCTTGCACTCGCATTCAAGGCGACGGGGGGCGTCTACCTTTCCGGTGGCATCGTGCCGCGGCTGCTGCCGCTGTCCGACAGGGCGACGATCCAAGCGGTTTTCCAAGGCAAGCCGCCGATGGAGGATCTGACGTCGCGCTTTGCGCTCCATGTCGTGACCGCCCATGACGGCGCCGAGCAGGGGCTGGCTGCGATCGCCGCCGCGCCTGAGCGCTTCGGCCTCGACGATCCCTCGCGGTTGTGGTTTGCCTGAGACCGTCGCGCCTATGTAAGGCGCATGCCCTTCAGCGAGCGGCCCACGACGCCGCCGTCGCGGCGGCGTTCGGCCCGCCGGGCCTTGATCGCGTCGGCATGCTCGGGTTGCGGATGATAGCCGCGCTCCATGATCTCGAGGGAATACTCCTCATAGGTCAGGCCGAGCGCCTGCGCCTTCTCCTGCCGGCGCAGCGCGATGTCGCGCGGCTTTGTCCAGGCCTTGCGATGGGCAAAGCGCCAGTCGAAATAGCGGCCGATTGCGCCTGTCCCGATGGGTGAGCGGCGTTTGCGCGCCGTGAGCGGTGGGCCACCATTATGGCCGATCCCGATGGTGCGTTCGCGCGGCATGCGTCCTGGATCCCGATGTGCAGTCCATCACGATAAGGGCTGAGCCGGCGCTGGCAAGCCATGCGCCCGAGCCATGCGTCCAAGCCATGCGACATGGTCTGCGGACGTGACAGGGCGTCCGTGCCGGTCTATCCCCCTGCTTCCCCCTTACGGATATCCCATGGCCCCCTTGCTCCATCTGCGCGACGTCGCGCTTACCTTCGGCGGACAGCCTCTGCTGGAAGCGGCCGAGATCGCGGTCTCGGCCGGCGAGCGCGTCTGCCTCGTTGGCCGCAACGGCTCGGGCAAGTCGACCCTGCTCAAGATCGTCGCGGGCCTCGTCGAGGCCGACAGGTCCGACCGTTTCGTCCAGCCGGGCGCGACGATCCGCTATCTGCCGCAGGAGCCGGACTTCACCGGTTACAAGACCTCGCTCGCCTATGTCGAGGCGGGGCTCGGGCCCGGGGACGATCACTATCGAGCCCAGTACCTGATCGACGAACTCGGCCTCACCGGCGAAGAGGACCCGGCGACGATGTCGGGCGGCGAATCGCGCCGCGCCGCGCTGGCGCGCGTGCTGGCGCCAGAGCCCGACATCCTGCTGCTCGACGAGCCGACCAACCATCTCGACCTGCCCGTGATCGAATGGCTGGAGCAGGAGCTGAAATCGCTGCGCTCGGCCATGGTTCTGATCAGCCATGACCGTCGCTTCCTGACGACGCTGTCGCGCGCCACGATCTGGCTCGATCGCGGCCTGACGCGACGCATGGACAAGGGCTTCGGCGAGTTCGAGGCCTGGCGCGACGAGGTTCTCGCCCAGGAGGAAATCGACCGGCACAAGCTCGACCGCAAGATCGCGCGCGAAGAGGACTGGCTGCGCTATGGCGTCAGCGCGCGGCGCACCCGCAACCAGCGCCGGCTGGGCGAGCTGCACGGCATGCGCGAGCAGCGCCGCACCGCGCGCTTCGCGGTGGGCAATGTCAGACTTGAAGCCAGCGAGGCGCAGACCTCGGGCAAGCTGGTGATCGAGGCCGTCAACGTCGCCAAGGCCTATGGCACCAACGTCGTGATCAAGGATCTGTCGCTGCGCGTCGCGCGCGGCGACCGGATCGGCATCGTCGGCCCCAACGGCGCGGGCAAGACCACGCTGATCAACCTGCTGACCGGGCAGCTCGCACCCGATTCCGGGTATGTGAAGCTCGGCGTCTCGCTCAACATGGTGACGCTCGACCAGCGCCGCGAAAGCCTCGACCCGGCGACGCCGCTGGGCGACGCGCTGACCGGCGGCGGCTCGGACCAGGTCATGGTCGGGGACACGCCGCGCCATGTCATCGCCTATATGAAGGACTTCCTGTTCCAGCCGATCCAGCGGCGCACGCCGGTGGGCGCGCTGTCGGGCGGCGAGCGCGGTCGGCTGATGCTGGCCCGCGCGCTGGCCAAGCCCTCCAACCTGCTGGTGCTGGACGAGCCGACCAACGATCTCGACCTCGAGACGCTCGACCTGCTGCAGGAACTGCTGGCGGATTATCAGGGCACCGTGTTGCTGGTCAGCCATGACCGCGATTTCATCGACCGCGTCGTCTCGGCGACGCTGATCTCGGATGGCGACGGCGTCTGGACCGAATTCGCCGGTGGCTACACCGACATGCTGGCGCAACGCGGACGCGGCGTGAGCGCGAAGATGCGGGTGACTTCGGGCAAGGGCGCGGTCGCCAGCGATGCCGCAGCCTCAGTCGCGCCAGCGATCGTCAACAAGCGCAAGCTCTCCTTCAACGAGAAGCACGCCCTGGAGACGCTGCCCAAGCGCATCGAGGTCCTGCAGGCCGAGGCGGCGAAGCTGAGCACCGCCATGGCCGGCGATCTCTACACCCGCGATCCGAAACTCTTCGCCAAGGCGACGACGCGGCTGGAAGAGGTGACGCGCGAGATCGGCCAGGCCGAAGAGCGCTGGCTCGCTCTGGAGATGCTGCAGGACGAGATTGGGGCTTAGGCCCTTTCGCATCAGGGATCGCAAGACAGAGGGCTGCGGGGACATACCATGAGACTCAAGGGCAAGACGGCGCTGATCACGGGCGCGGCGCAAGGGTTCGGGTTCGGCATCGCCGAGACCTTCGTGCGGGAGGGCGCTCGCGTCGCCGTGCTCGACCTCAACGGCGACAAGGCCGACGAGGCGGCCAAGGCGATCGGTGGCGAGGCTTTCGCCGTAACCTGCGACGTCGCCAAGGCCGAGAGCGTCGACACGGCGGTGGCGCGCGTGATCGCGACGTTCGGGCGGCTCGACATCGTCGTCAACAATGCCGGCACGACACATCGCAACATGCCGATGACCGATGTGACCGAGGAGGAATTCGACCGGGTCTTCGCCGTCAACGTCAAGTCGATCTACCTGATGGCGAAGGCGACCGTGCCGCATTTCCGCGAGCATGGCGGCGGCGTGATCCTGAACATCGGCTCTACGGCGGGTGTGCGGCCGCGTCCGGGCCTGACCTGGTACAACGGCTCAAAGGGCGCGGTGAACCTGCTCTCGAAATCCATGGCGGTGGAGCTGGCGGGCGACCGGATTCGGGTGAACGCGATCGCGCCCGTCGCGGGCGAGACCCCGCTGCTGGCGACCTTCATGGGCGAGGATACGCCCGAGAAGCGCGCGCAGTTCCGCGCGTCGATCCCGTGGGGGCGCCTCTCCACGCCGCAGGACATGGCCAATGCGGCGCTCTATCTCTGCTCGGACGATGCCGAGATGGTGACGGGGACGGTGCTGGCGGTCGACGGCGGGCGCTGCATCTGAGATCGCCTGCCAATCCGCCATCGGCCGTCGACGCGGCGTTCTGCGCTTCCGGTGCTCACGGACCAATGTCCGCTGCGCTCCGGTTCTCGAACACCGGGCCAGCCGACTCTCGCTGACGCATTCTCAGCGCTCGCTGGCCCTCTTGGGCGGCGCTGGTTCGAGGTCACACCGGCTTCGTATGAAGCGCGATCTGTTGGCGCAGCATCACGGTGCCGTCGAGCTCGAAGCCGCGCTGCTCGAGTGTGATATGGGGCGAGGGCGCGTCGCCGTCGATGCGGAACAGGTGCCAGGTCGCCATTTCGCCATGGCCGAGCGGGCCGATCGAGGCCGAGGGCACGCCGACGATCGGCACGTCGCGGTCGACGCCACGTCGCCAGGCCAGCGAGAATTTGTGATTGTGCCCGTGCAGCACGAGGTCGGCGCCCTTGCGCGCGAGCATCGCCTCGAACGCCGCCGCATCGACCAGTTCGCGCGAGCGCCGGGCGCCGCCGAGATAGGGCGGATGGTGGATCAGCACGATGCGGATAAGCCCCTCGTCGCGGGCGCGGTCGAGCAGGGCTTCGGTCCTGGCCATCTGCTCGCGGCCGACACGTCCGGTCGCCATCAGCGGCAGGGTCGGGACACCGCTGTTCATGCCGATCAGCGCGACATTGCCGCGCCGACGATACCAGGGATAGCTGACCGCGTCGTCGTCGCCGGCGACCCAGGGGCGCAGATGCGCGGCGAGCGCCTTCAGCGACGAGCGGGCATAGGCATCGTGATTGCCCGGCACGAAGCTCACGGCCTCGCGCGGACCCAGCGTGTCGAGGAAGGCGACGGCCGTCTTGAATTCGTCGGGCAGCCCGATATGGGCGACGTCGCCGGTGCAGGCGACATGGTCGGGGGCTTGCGCGCGGATATCCGCGACGATCAGCGCCAGGATTTCCATGTCATGGGCATGGCGACGCTTCCGGCGCCAATTGACGTAGCCGGTGGCGCGCTTGCCGAGGAGCTGATGCAGCGAAAAGCCCGCGAGCGGGCCGAGATGCGGGTCGGACAGATGCGCGAGCGTGAACACAGCCTAAGCGCTTGCCCTTCCGGGAGCCCTGTCGTCAAGCTCGCAGCGTGCGTGGATGCAGCCAGCCTGACGAGTGCCTCAGTTGGCGGCGCCGGTCAGCTCGGACACGATGCGCGAGTCCGTGAGCGTGAGAGCGGGCTTCCAGACATAGGCGGGCTTGGCCCTGAAACGAGCGATGATGAACGAGAGAAGCATGATGATAACCCCAGCGGTGAGGCTGCTGTATCTGCCCCGTTCGTGGCGCGTTTGTGACGTAACGGAACGCCAATCGAGGGTCCGTCATGCGTTAATTGCATAGGCAAATTAAGAGGACGATAGGAAAGCGGTATGACGGGACATTCAGGCGAGGGCGGCGGCACCGAACCGGAGGTCGGTCTGAGCCGTCTGCAGAGGTTGCAGATCCGGCTGCTGCATCTCTATTTCCATTTTGCGCGCGGGATGACACTGGGCGTTCGCGCCGTGGTGCTGAATCGGGCGGGGGAGGTCTTCCTGATTCGTCACACTTACACGCCGGGCTGGCAGCTGCCGGGCGGCGGTGTCGAGACGGGCGAGACGCTAAACGAGGCGCTGGCGAAGGAGTTGCGCGAGGAAGCTTGTATCCGGCTGACGGTGCCTGCGACGCTTCATGGCATCTACTTCAACCGCAAGGTCTCGCGCCGCGATCATGTGGCGCTCTATGTGGTTAGGGATTTCGTTGTCGACGGGGCCAAGAAGCCGGACATGGAGATCGCGGAAGCGCGCTTCTTTGCGCTCGACGCGCTGCCAGAGGGGACAACGCCGGCGACGCGACGGCGGCTGATGGAGGTCACGACAGGGGCCGTGCCGGACGAGGCGTGGTGAGCTCCATAGCGAATGGACGCGCGCCCACCGCTCTGCTACATCGCCGCCATCATGACGAACGGGCACCTCATCTCCCTGCTGCGACGACCGGCGCGCTGAACGCGCTTCCCGGCATGGCCGCGCCGCGCGCGGACCCAGCGTTCACCCGCACAGCTTCTTTTCTGCCCGTCCGCAGGTTCGCCGCCGTCATGACATCGCTTCCCTTGACCATTCGCCATGAGCTCCCCGTCGATGCCCCGGCCATCGAGCGCCTGCACGAGCGCGCCTTCGGGCCGGGCCGCTTCGCCCGCACGGCGTTTCGCCTGCGCGAGGGCGTGCCGCCCGATCCGGCCCTGACCTTCGCGGCCCATGTCGGCACCTTCCTGGTTGGCTCGATTCGGGTGACGCCGGTGGCCGCGGGCGGTCACAAGGCGTTGATGCTGGGGCCGCTGACGGTCGATCCCGCCTTCGAGGGGCGGGGTATCGGCGCGGCCCTGATGAACCGCTCGATCGAGGCCTCGCGCGAGGCCGGTTACGACCTGATCATGCTGGTCGGTGATGCGCCCTATTATGCGCGCTTCGGCTTCAAGGTCATCCCGCCCGGACAGCTCCTGCTGCCGGGGCCGGCCGATCCGGCGCGGTTTCTTGCGCTGGAGCTCGTCGAGCGTGTGCTGGCGCAGCGGCGCGGTGCTGTGACCGCGATCAGGTGACGAGCTTTTGTCATTCCGGGTTCTTTGCTTCGCGAAGCCCCGGAATGACACCGTTCAGGTGGCGTCCGGGCGCCGATTGAAGCGACGGCCGCTCTCGCCGATCCAGCCTGCGACGAGCGCGCCGAAGAGCAGGGCTAGGCCGAGCAACCCGATGAAGAGCGGCGAGATCTGGACGCCGCGCACGATGCCGGAATCGCTGATGCGCAGGCCGATCCAGTCGGTGCCTGCGAACTGGCTGCCCGAACGCACCGGCACGATGCGCGGCACCGTGACGCCGGAGCCGCTCTCCTGCCCGATGCGGCGCGAGGAGCCGCCAGTCGCTTCGGAGAGCGCCTGGAGCGCCGTCGGGTTGCTGACGACCTCCATCAGCTCGCGCGGGTTCTCCGGCCCGACGCTGGCGAAGGCGATCAGGTTGTCGCCTGATATCCGGTGCAGGCCGAACTCGCCGGTGGGGATGCGGGCGGTGAACAGGCCGGGCCGGCCGGGTTCGAGCAGGACGGAGCGCGACTGGCCGTCGGGGCCCGTGACGATCACGGGGGCTGGGTTGTCGCCCAGCGTCTGGCGCTCGACCTCGATGAACCCGCCGCGCGCGACGGCGCGCAAGGCTTCCTCCTCGAGGTCGGGCTCCTTCATCAGCCAATGGCCGAGGCGGCGCAGCAGGTCGAGATGCGGTCCGCCATCGCGGAAGCCCCGCGCCCAGAGCCAGGCATGGTCGGACAGGAAGAGCGCGACACGGCCCTTCTGCTCGCGGGCGAGCATCAGGAGTGGCCGGTCGCCGGGGCCGGTCATGACCGCCGAGCCGGTGCGAGCGCGCGCGCCGACCATGCGCAGCCATTCGCCCCAGCGCGGCGGCTCGACCTCGGAGCCCGGCAGGTCGCGGGTGACGGGATGGCGCTTGCCGGGCTCGCTGACGCGGGCGCGATAGGCCTCGTCGATGACGGAGCCGTCGGGCACCGCCGGCAGGATCTGGCTGAGCGGCGTGCGCGAGAGCGACTGCGCGCCGGCATATTCGGGACCTGCCGCGATCAGGAGCGCGCCGCCCTCGCGGACATAGCGGACGATGTTGTCGAAATAGACCAGCGGCAGGATCGACTGGTTGGCGTAGCGGTCGAAGATGATCAGGTCGAATTCCTTGATCTTGACCTGGAACAGCTCGCGCGTCGGGAAGGCGATCAGCGAGAGCTCGTTGATCGGCGTGCCGTCCTGCTTCTCGGGCGGACGCAGGATGGTGAAGTGGACGAGGTCGATATTGGCGTCGGCCTTGAGCAGGTTGCGCCATGTGCGCTCGCCGGGATGGGGCTCGCCCGAGACCAGCAGCACGCGCAGCTTGTCGCGGACGCCGTCGATCGTGATTACGGCGCGGTTGTTGGCCAGCGTCAGCTCATTGTCGAGCGGGGCGGCCTCGATCTCGACGACGTTGGGGCCGCCGCGGTCGATCCTGACCGGCACCGACACGGTCTCGCCGACGGTGACCTCGCGGCGCGCGATGATCTCGCCGTCGCGGCGGATGGTCAGGCCGGCGCGGCCGGGGCCGCCCTTTTCGAGCACGCGCAGGCGAATGTTCTGATCCTTGCCGACGATGCCGAAGCGCGGCGAATCGACCAGCACGATGCGGCGGTCGATCTCGCGCTCGCGGCCTGTCGTCAGCACATGCAGCGGCGCGCGCAGGCCGAGCGCCTCGGCGGTCGGCGGGGCGTCATGGGCGAGCCCGTCAGTGATGACGATGGCGCCGGCGACACGTTCGGAGGGGACATCCGCCAGGCTCGCGGCCAAAGCCTCGAACAGGCGCGTGCCGTCGCCGGAGCCTTGCGCGTCGCGGACCTCGACGATTCGGGTCTCGACATTGCCGATGCCGCGGAGCTGGCGCTCGACTTCGACTTGGGCGGCCTGCGTCTGCGCGGAGCGGTCGGCGAGCCGGTTCGAGCCCGAGCGGTCGACGACGACGGAGACGACGTCCTTGACCGGCTCGCGGTCCTCGAAGACGAGGGAGGGGTCGGCCAGCGTCACCGTCAGCACGGTGAGCGCGAGCGCGCGCAGGATGGCGCTGCGGCCGGCCAGCATGATCGCGGCGCCCGCAGCCAGCGCCGCGAGAACGGCAAGCCCGATCAGCAGCGGCAGCGGGACGAGGGGGGCGAAGGAAAGGCTCCACATATCCTACTGCCCCAGCCTTTCCAGCAGGGCCGGAACATGGACCTGGTCGGCCTTGTAGTTGCCGGTGAGCGCATACATCACGAGGTTGACGCCGGCCCGCAGTGCCATTTCGCGCTGGCGCGGATCGGAGCCGGAGATCGGTACCAGCGGCTCGCCGCGCCGGTTCACGGCCCAGGCGGAGGCGAGGTCGTTCGAGGTGATGACGATCGGCGAGACGTTGTCTCCGGCGCGCGCCGGGCGGCGGCCATCGGCGCCCGCGGGCGGCAGGATCTCGACCCAGGTCGTGCCGGTGTCGTAGCGGCCGGCAAACCCATCGAGGATGTAGAAGGTCTTGGTCAGGACGTGGTCGCGCGGCAGCGGCTCCAGTTCGGGAATGTCCAGCGTCTGCAGCATGCGGCGCAACTGCTCGCCCTCAGGCGTGGTGCCGCCGCCGGGCCTCGCGCTCATCGCGTCGCGGGTGTCGAAGATCACGAGCCCGCCGCCCTTCATGTAGGCTTCGAGCTTGCGCAACGTCTCGGCGGTCGGGATCGGCCGTCCCGACACGATCGGCCAGTAGAGCACCGGGAAGAAGGCGAGTTCGTCGCGGTCGGCATTGACCCCGACGGCCTCGCCGGGCTCCAGCGCGGTGCGGGCGCCGAGCACGATGTTGAGGCCGGCCAAGCCCGCCTTCGACATGTCGTCGACCGCCTTGTCGCCGGTGATGACATAGGCAAGTCGCGTCACGGCGCCTGCGGCGAAGAGTTCGCGCGGGATCGGCGGGCGCTGATCGACGGGCGTGGTCGTGGCCGGAGGAGCTGGGGCAGGGGCCTGGGCGCGAACGGGGGCCGGCAGGAGCGTCGTTCCACCGAGAGCCAGCGCCACGAGGATCGCGGCGGGCGCAGCACGGCGAGCCCTGCGGGCCACCGAGAGCCTGCCGCCGAGCCAGAGTGTCGCCAGCGTGTCGGCGACTAGCAGCAACAGCGCCAGCACGAGAAGCTGCGGCCGGATGTCGAGCGCGACGGGCTTGTCGACCGGCAGGATCGGTGCGCCCAGCGCCGCGAGGTCGATTGCGCGCAGGTTATCAGTGGGGTTCAGGACATTGACGGCGAGCGAGCCGTCGGCCGGGCCGTAGATGCCGGGCGGATGGGCGAGCGTCGCGCGGCCGGTGAAGCTGCGGGGCACGGGCTGGGCGGTGGCGGGCGGGCTGCGGAAGACGCCGTTGCCGTCGAGGACACGGGTCGGCGACAGGGTTTCCACGCGCGCATCCTCTCCCTGGGATTCGGCCGGGCCGGTGCCGGCGAGTCCGACGATCTTCCTGAGCATCTCGACGAAAAGGCCCGACAGGGGCAGGTTCGACCAGGTCGTGTCGGCGGTGACGTGCATCATCGCGATCATGCCGTCGCCACGCCGCTCGCCGGTGACGACGGGCGTGCCGTCTTCCAGCGCCGCCCAGGTCTTGCGCGACAAATCGGCCTCGGGCTCGGCCAGGATCTGCCTGGAAACGCGGACGTCGTCGTTGACGGCGACGCCGAAGAACGGACTCTCGCGGGTGAAGGGGGCCAGCTTGCGTGGCGTTTCCCAGGAGAGGCCGCCGCCGAGCGTGCGGCCGCCACGGCGCAGGCGCACCGGCGTCAGATCGTCTGAAGCGGCAGCGAGGCGCGCGCCGGCAAAGCGCAGCAGAACGCCGCCGCGCTGGATGAAGGCGTTGATCTTGCCGGCGGTGTCGCCGTCGAGCGCGCCGATATCGGCCAGGACCAGGACCGACAGGTTCTGCGCCAGCAATTCGCCAACAGGGTCGGTCGAGCCCGGGCGCGGCTCGCGGATTTCGGCGAAGGGCGAAAGCGCGCGCGAGACGTAATAGGTCGGCGAGAGCAGCGGCTGGGCGGTGTCGGTGGTCGCGCCGGAGACGATGCCGACGCGGCGACGCTTGGCGCGGTCGTCGAGCAGAGCGACGGCCGCCGCACTGCGCTCGGCCACGATCTCTAGTCGCGAGACGGCGTTGCGAACCTCGATCGGCAGGGTCAGTCGCGCGGTCGTCTGCAGTTCCGATCCGGTGAAGACGAAGGGCGCGTCGCCGAGCGGCAGGCCCTTGAGGTCGAGCGCGCGGACCTGGCCGCTGGCGGCGGAAGCTGACGTCGGGCGCAGCACCTTGACGGCGAGCGCGCCGGCGAGGTTTTCAGGCGTCGACAGGGCAAGCTGGTCGATCGGGCCGGCATGGATCGAGAGGCGCCGCGCATCGGCCTCCAGCTTCAACCGCGCTAGGAACGCCGAATCGTCGGTCACGGACAAACCGTCCGCGACCCAGACGATGTCCGCATCCGGTGCGGTGCGCAAGAAGGCCTCGATGCGGGGCAGATGGGCCGAGCGGTCGGGCGCATGCGGCTGGAGCGCGAAGGCGCGCAGCCGGTCAAGCGCGGCGCGCGGTTCCGAGAGCGTGATCTCGGCCGGGGTCTCGGTGAGGCCGACGATGGCGACCGGCCTGCCTTCGCGGGCGGCGGCAGCGACGCGCGATTCCGCGACCAGGAGCCGATCGGCCCAGTCGGTCGCGGCGCCGAAGCCGTTATCCATGAGCAGCAGCATCGGGCCGCGCAGCGGGCCGGCCTCGCGCGGCGGGTTCCAGACCGGGCCGGCGACGGCCAGGATCGCGAGCGCCGCGATTAGCATGCGCAGCGCCAGCAGCCACCAGGGCGTGTGGGCCGGCATTTCGCGTTTGGCGAGGAGGTCCGCCATGATCTTCAGCGGTGGAAAGTCGATGCGGCGCGGGCGCGGTGGCGTCACGCGCAGGATCAGCCAGAGCGCCGGCAGCAGGGCCAGCGCGGCGAGGGCAAGCGGGGCGGAGAAGGCGAGGGGGAGTGAGCTCAGCATGGGCTACCTCCCCGTCCCGCGCGAAGCCGCCACGAGGCTCGCGATACGCAGCACGCCCTCGCTCGCCGGTCGGTCGGTGCGATGCAGCGTCAGCGTCCAGCCGGCCTTGCGGCAGGCCTCCCGGATCGCGTCGCGATGTGCGTCCAACCGCTGGCGATACTCCACGCCCCAGGAACCGGCATCGCCGACGCGCAGGGACAGCCCGTCCTCGAGATCGAAGAGTTCGGCCTGGCCGGTGAAGGGGAAGGTTTCCTCGATCGGGTCGGCGATCAGCAGGACATGGCCGCGCGCGCCCGATGACGACAGCGTGGCGATGCGCTTGGCGAGCGAGGCGGCCGGCGACAGCCCATCGGTGATGATGATCGCGTCGGCGAGGCGCGGCAGCGGTCCGTCGGGCGGCAGGTCGAGATCGGCCCCCTTCGCATCGGCGAGGATCGCCTGCGCCAGCGTCTCGACGATGCGCCGCGAGGCGAGCGCCCGCGTCAGGCCGAGATGGCCGACGCGCTCGCCGCCATCGACCAGCGTCTCGGCGAGCGCGAAACCGGCGATCAGGGCGCGATCCACCTTTGAAGCCAGTGCGAGCGACGAGGCGAAGCCCATCGAAGGGGAGCGGTCGATCCAGAGCCAGATCGCGTGCGAGGCCTCCCATTCGCGCTCTCGGACGAAGAGATGGCCGTCGCGGGCCGAGCGGCGCCAGTCGATGCGCGAGGAGGATTCGCCGGTGACGAGGGGGCGGTACTGCCAGAAGGTCTCGCCCGGCCCGGCGCGGCGGCGGCCATGGATGCCATGGACGCTGGCCGAGACGCGGCGGGCCTCGAGGATGAGCCGGGGCAGGCGCGCCGCGAGATCGAGCGAGGCGGTGACGACCGGCCTGACCGGCTGCCGGTCGGAAGCCCCGAGAACGCGCGTGCGCAGCATCGCCATCCGCCTCCTATCCCAGCCGTTCGACGAGCTTGCCGATGATGCCCTCGACGGTTTCGCCGTCGGCGCGGGCGGCGAAGGTCAGCGCGACGCGGTGCTTCAGCACGGGAATGGCGAGCGCCGCGACATCGTCCACGGAGGGTGCAAGCCGGCCCTCGACCAGCGCGCGGGCGCGGCAGGCGAGCGTCAGCGACTGGCTCGCGCGCGGCCCCGGGCCCCAGGCAAGCTTGTCGGTGATGGCGCCATCGCCGCCCTCCCCGGGACGGGCCGAGCGGACGAGGTCGAGGATGGCGTCAACGACGGTCTCGCCGACGGGGAGACGGCGCACCAGACGCTGCGTCGACATCAGCGTCTCGGCGGTCATCGCCTGGACCGGCTTGTGCTCGGAGGCGCCAGTCGTCTCCATCAGGATGCGGCGCTCGGCCTCGCGGTCGGGATAGGCGACGTCGATCTCGAGCAGGAAGCGGTCGAGCTGGGCTTCGGGCAGGGGATAGGTGCCCTCCTGCTCGATCGGATTCTGGGTCGCCAGCACATGGAAGGGGGCGGGCAGATCGTAGCGCTCGCCACCGACCGTGACATGGTGCTCCTGCATGGCCTGCAGCAGGGCCGACTGGGTGCGCGGGCTGGCGCGGTTGATCTCGTCGGCCATCAGCAACTGGGCGAAGACCGGGCCCTTGATGAAGCGGAAATGGCGCTTGCCGTCGGCGCTCTCGTCCAGGACTTCCGAGCCGAGGATGTCCGAGGGCATCAGGTCCGGGGTGAACTGGACGCGGCGGGCGGACAGGCCGAGCACCGTGCCGATCGCCTCGACCAGCTTGGTCTTGGCGAGGCCGGGCACGCCGACGAGCAGGCCGTGGCCGCCCGCCAGCAGGGTGATCAGCGAGAGATCGACCACCTTCTGCTGGCCGAAGATGACCCGGCCGATTTCGGAGCGCGCCGCGCCGATGGCGCCCAGCGCGGCTTCCGCAGCCTCGACGATTCCGGTATCGAGGCTGATCGGCGGGTTGGCTTCCGCCGCACGCACTTGCGCCATCATATCGATCTCCTTCACCCTCGGGCTGCGCCGCGCAGCGTCCTGGAATTTGGGTCTTGCAACCTTGCAGCGGCCTGAGCCGTTGAGTGTGGACGGGGCGCCATGCCGGCTCAAGGGCCGAATGACGCGGTGCACAGAACTCGGCTTCACGATTATGTGGAGTTCAAGGCAGAGGCGACGATGCAACCAATATGCCGCATGCGGCGTGGGCGGGCTTTTCGATGACCGGGGCGGGCCATGCGATGGAGCGTCTGGTTGCCGCGCTGCGCGGCGGCGAAACGCGCGGATTGCCGCCGGTCGAGCGCTGGAATCCCGATTTTTGCGGCCATATCGACATGAGGATCGCCGCCGACGGGACCTGGTTCTATCTGGGGACGCCGATCGGTCGGCCGGCTCTGGTGAAGCTCTTCTCCTCGGTCCTGCGTCGCGACGGCGACGATTACGTTCTCGTGACCCCGGTCGAAAAGCTCGGGATCGTGGTCGAGGATGCACCGTTCCAGGCGGTCGAGATGGCGGTCGAGAGCGAGGGTGAGTCTCGCTCGATCGCGTTCCGGACGCAGGTCGATGATCTCGTCGATGTGGGGCCGGAGCACGCGATTCGCTTCGAGCGTGGGGCCGGCGATGGGCTCAAGCCCTATGTCCATGTCCGGCGCGGGCTCTGGGCGCGGGTGACGCGGGCGCTGACCTATGATCTGCTGGCGCTGGGCGAGGTGCGCGACGTCGCCGGCGTCCCCATGTTCGGGATCGCCGTGGCCGGCGATTTCCACCCAGCCGTGCCGGCAAGCGAGATCGAAGGGTCATGATGCGGGCGCTCAACCTGACGGCCGATGAATTCGCCGATCTGGCGACACGGCGGCTGCGACCAGAGCCGCCCTTGCTCGGCGACGTGATCAGCCGGCCGCGCGGCGACCATGAGATGCAGCCGCAGCCGGTGCCGCTGCCCGACGAATCCACGGCGGTTCCCGCCGCCGTGTTGATCGCCATCGTGCCGCGCGCCGACGGCCCGACCGTGCTTTTGACGCAGCGCGCGGCGGCCTTGCGCAGCCACTCGTCGCAGGTGGCGTTTCCGGGTGGGCGCGTCGATGCCGTCGATGGTTCGCCGGTGATCACGGCGCTGCGCGAGACCGAAGAGGAGATCGGCCTGCCGCGCGAACGCGTCCGGACGCTGGGCTTCCTCGATGCCTATCTCACCGGCACCGGCTATCGCATCGTGCCGGTGGTGGCGCTGGTCGAGACGCCGTTCTCGCTGACCTTGAACGCCCACGAGGTCGATGAGGCCTTCGAGGCGCCGCTCTCCTTCCTGCTCGACCCGACCAACCATCGGCGCGAGGGCCGGGAGTGGCAGGGGCTTTACCGCACCTACTATGCGATGCCGTTCGGGGATCGCTATATCTGGGGCGCAACCGCTGGCATGATCCGCAATCTCTACGAGCGGCTCGCCGGCTGAACCGACTGGACGACCAAGCCCATGCTGCGCGCGATCATCGAGGAGGTTTTGCTCTTCGTTCTGCCTTTCTGCGTCTTCGCTGGCTATCTCGTCGTCAAGCGCCGCAACCCGCTCGATGTCGAGCATTGGAGCCGGCATGTCTTCTGGCTCGCGATCGTCGGGCTGGCCCTTGCCATCGCGCTCGTCGCCTATGGCGGCTGGACGGCGCCGCGCAGCACCGGCGCCTATGAGCCGCCGCATATGGAAAACGGGACGCTGGTGCCCGGACGCTTCAAATGACACTGCCGCAGGCGCCGATTGCAGATTTCCTGGCGCAGCCTGCGCTGGCATCGGTTCTCGACGCCCTGAACGGGGAGGGCGAGGAAACCCGCGTCGTCGGCGGGGCGGTGCGCGACCTGCTGCTGGACGAGCCGGTCGGAGATGTCGATCTCGCCACCACCGCGCTGCCGCAGGTAACGATCGCGCGCGGCAAGGCGGCCGGCTTCAAGGTCGTGCCGACCGGGATCGAGCACGGCACGGTGACGCTGGTGTGCGACGGCGCCGGCTTCGAGGTCACGACCCTGCGCGAGGATGTCGAGACCGACGGCCGGCGGGCCAGGGTCGTCTTCGGGCGCGATTTCGTCACTGACGCGCTGCGGCGCGATTTCACGGTCAACGCGCTCTCGCTCGATCGCATGGGAGCGGTGCACGATCATTGCGGCGGCCTGTCCGATCTCGCCGCGCGGCGGATACGCTTCATCGGCGATGCCGCCAGCCGCATCCGCGAGGACTATCTGCGAATCCTGCGTTTCTTCCGGTTCCATGCGCGCTATGGCTCGGGCGCGCCCGATGCCGAGGGGCTATCGGCCTGCATCGCCGGGCGGGCCGGACTGGCCGGGCTGTCGCGCGAGCGGGTGCGGGCTGAACTCATGAAGCTGCTGATCGCGCCTGGCGCCGTCGGCGTCGTCGAGGCGATGGCAGGCACCGGGCTACTGATGCCGGTGATCGGCGGCGTGCCGCATCTATCGCGCTTCGCGGCGATCGCCACGGGGGGCGATGGCGGCAAGGTCCATCCTGCGTTCCGCTTGGCCGCGCTCGCGGTCATCGTGCGCGAGGACGCGCTTCGTCTGCGTGAAAGCCTGCGCCTGTCGAACGAGGAGTTCGACCGGATCGAGCGCATCGCTGGAGCTCTGGAGGGGCTTTCGGGGTGGGCCAAGCCGATGGAGATTGCCTTTCTGCGCCATCTCGCCCACCGCCTCGGCAATGACGCGGTCGCCGCCGGGCTCGTGCTGCTGGCCGCGCGTGGCGACGAAGCCGGGCAGGAGCGGGTTCAGGACATGATCGCGGCGTTGGGCCGCACGCCGCGTTTCCTGCCAAGCGGGCGAGACGTCATCGCGCTCGGCATCCCGGCCGGGCCTCAGGTCGGGCGCGTGCTGGATGCGGCGCGGCACAACTGGATCGAGGCCGATGCGCCGGCTGGCGCGGCCGAGCAATTGCGTTTCCTCGATCAGGCCTCGCGGTAGATTACCCCCGAACGTGACATCGGAGGCGATGTCCGCTTACGGCCAGCGCACCGTCGGCGGCATCGAGGACAGGATCGAATCGACGTTGCCGCCGGTCCTGAGCCCGAAGATCGTGCCGCGATCGTAGAGCAGGTTGAACTCGACATAGCGGCCACGGCGAATCTGCTGCTCGTGGCGCTCTTCTTCGGTCCAGGGCGTGGCCATGTTGGCCCGCAGGATCGGCGGATAGGCCTTCAGGAAAGCTTCGCCGACCGCCTTCGTGAAGGCGAGATCGCCCTCCGGATCGCCCGACCAGATATAGTCGTAGAAGATGCCGCCGATGCCGCGCGGCTCGTTGCGGTGCTTCAGGAAGAAGTACTCGTCACACCAGGCCTTGAAGCGGTCGTAGTCTGCGGTCGGGACGCAAGCTTCGCAGGGTTCGCGCATCGCGGCATGGAAGGCGTTGGCGTCCGGATCGTCCTGGCTGCGGCGGGCGTTCAGTACGGGCGTCAGGTCGGCGCCGCCGCCGAACCAGGGCTTGGTCGTGACGACGAAGCGCGTGTTCATGTGAACGGTCGGCGCATGTGGGTTCCAGGGATGAGCGATCAGCGAAATTCCGGTCGCATGGAAGCGCGGATCCTCGGATGCGCCCGGAATCTGGCCGGCGAATTCAGGCTGGAAGGTGCCGTACACGGTCGAGACGTGGACGCCGACCTTCTCAAAGACGCGGCCGGACATCATCGACATGACGCCGCCGCCGCCGGGGGCGCCGTCGTGGTTCGTACGCTGCCAGGGCGTGCGCGTGAAGCGGCCGGGCGCATCGGTCTCGGGCGGGAAGGGGCCGGTCGCCTCATCCTCGATCGCCTCGAAGGTCTCGCAGATGCGGTTCCGCAGCGTCTCGAACCAGGCCTGCGCGCGGGGCTTCATCGCCTCGGCCAGTCCAATCGATTCCGCCAGGGTCTCAGCTTCGTACTCGATCATTCGCCTTCTCCGCGGCAGGGCCGCCTTCGTTGGGGCGGGCAAAGCCGCCAACCTGCCGCAGGGCTTCGCCCACGACCATCGCGGCTGCCATCGCGACATTGAGCGAGCGCAGGCCGGCCTGCATCGGGATATGCACTACCGCATCGGCGGCCTCGTAGACATCGGGCAAAACGCCCGCCGACTCGCGCCCGACCATCAGGATGTCGCCAGCCTCGAAGGTGAAACCGAGATGGGTGGTCGTCCCATCCGTCTCGATCAGAATCAGGCGCCGGTTTTCGGCACGCCGCCAGGCCTCAAAAGCGGCGAAGCCATCATGGCGCGTCACAGCGGCGCGTTCGAGATAATCCATGCCGGCGCGACGGAAATGCCGGTCGGAGACGTCGAAGGCGGCCGGCTCGACGATATCGACGGCGATGCCGAGGCAGGCCGCCATGCGGATCATGGTGCCGGTGTTCTGGGGTATGTCGGGCTGGTAAAGGGCCAGGCGCAATGTCGGTGTCGTCATGTCTGCTGCTGTCATGGGATGACGGCCCGACATGCGTCAAGGACGCCGGCTTTCGCCCGCCATGCGTTGAGCACGCTGGTCTTCGCGGGTGAAGCGCCCCATATCAACCACGTTTTCGTCGCCATGCCGGTCCAGAGGAGGGCGGACATGTTCACCGCCCTGTTCCGCTGGCTCGAGAGCCGGATCGATGTTTTCGCGCCCTTCGACGAGCGCGAGACCCCGCCGCGGGGCGTCTGGCCGTTCATGTGGCACCATATCAAGGGCGTGAGGGGCTGGATGGCCCTGATCATGCTGACGGGCCTCGGATTCAGCGGCATCGAGGCCGCGATGTACCTGATGGTCGGCTGGTTCGTCGACCTGCTCTCGACCCAGTCGCCGGCGACGATTTTCCGCGACCATGGCGCGATGCTGCTCGGGGCGGCCTTCGTGCTCGTCGTGCTGCGGCCGCTGATCTATTTCGCCAACCACGCCATCGTCGACCAGGTGGTGGTGCCGCAGATCACCAACCAGATTCGCTGGCGCAACCACGTCTACACGCTCGGCCATGCGCTCGGTTATTTCCAGAACGACTTCGCCGGCCGGCTGTCCTCGCGCGTGCTCCAGGCCGGGCAGTCGATTCGCGGCGCGACGATCGAGGTCATCGACGACCTCTGGTACGCGCTGATCTTCGCCTCGGTCGCGATCGGCTTTTTCGGCTCGACCTCGCCCTGGCTTGCGCTGCCCGTGCTGATCTGGCTTGCGGCCTATGTCGTGCTGCTGATCTATTTCGTGCCGCGCGCCAAGAAGCGCTCGGAGGCGAATTCGCTCGGGCGCTCCTCGACGACCGGGCGCATCGTCGACGCCTATACGAACATTCTGACGGTCAAGCTCTTCGCCCGCGCCGATGCCGAGCGCTCGTCTGTGCGCGATTCGCTGACGCGCTGGAACGCCTCCTTCCTGCATCTGTCGCGGCTGATCACCGGCGTCAGCGTCATCCTGCAGACAATGAACAGCCTTCTCGTCGTGGCCACGGCCTGGCTGTGCCTCTGGCTCTGGAGCCAAGGCGAGATGACGCCGGGCGCGGTCGCGGCTTCGATCGGACTGGTGCTGCGGCTGGTGCAGATGTCGAGCTGGCTGATCCATCTGGTGCGCGGCGTGTTCGAGAACCTGGGCTCCGTGCAGGAGAGCATGGAGACGATCGCGCGGCCGCATGACCTGACCGATGCAGTCGACGCCGTGCCGCTGGCGGTCGACCGGGGCGGCATCCGCTTCGATGCCGTGCGTTTCAACTATGGCCGGGGCGGCGGATTGTTCGACGGGCTCGATCTGGAGATCGCGCCCGGCGAGAAGATCGGCCTCGTGGGTCCCTCGGGAGCCGGCAAGTCGACGCTGGTGAACCTGCTGCTGCGACTCTACCCGCTGGAGGGCGGGCGGATCCTGATCGACGGGCAGGACATCGCCCATGTCACGCAGGATTCGCTTCGCGCCCAGATCGGCATGGTGACGCAGGATAATTCGCTGATGCACCGCTCGATCGGCGACAATATCGCCTATGGGCGCATCGGCTCGACGCCGGCAGAGATCGTGGAGGCCGCGCGGCAGGCCTCGGCGCATGATTTCGTGGTGTCGTTGAGCGATCAGGACGGTCGCCAGGGCTTCGATTCGCGCGTCGGCGAGCGTGGCGTGAAGCTGTCGGGCGGCCAGCGCCAGCGCATCGCGATCGCCCGCGTGCTGCTGAAGGACGCGCCGATCCTGATCCTGGACGAGGCGACTTCGGCGCTGGATTCGGAGGTCGAGGCGGCGATCCAGGAGCAGCTGACCTCGCTGATGCAGGGCAAGACGGTGATCGCGATCGCGCATCGGCTGTCGACGATCGCCGCGCTCGACCGCCTGATCGTGCTCGACAAGGGCAGGATCGTCGATATTGGCAGCCATTCCGAACTGGTGGCGCGCGGGGGGTTGTATGCCCGCCTGTGGTCGCGCCAGTCCGGCGGTTTCCTGGCCGCGGCGGACCCGGAAAAGGTTTCGGCCTGAGCCCCGACCGGCGACTGCGGGCCATGCGTTCATGCGGGCCGTCAAACAGTAGACTTCGTCCAAAGTGCATGTCAAAGAGCCGGCAGTGACGTGCCGCCGCATTGCGGCCGTGACGGCGCGCCCCTAAGACGGGCGCTGGGCTGTAATTTCGAGTTGTTCCAAGGCTCGACTGACGTTTTAGAGGATTGGATCGTGGCGCACGCGACCGATACGACATCGACCGAAACCACCCGCCGCGATTTCCTCATGCTGGCGACCGGCGCCGTTGGCGTCGTCGGGCTGGGCGCCGTCGCCGTGCCGCTGGTGATGCAGCTTGCTCCCGACGCCGAGACGGTCGCAGCCGGGGCGCCAGTCGATGTTGATCTTGCCCCGATCGCCGAGGGCCAGGCGATCAAGCTGTTCTGGCGCGGCAAGCTGATCTTCGTGCGTCACCGCACCAAGAAGGAGATCGACGAGGCGCGCGCGGTCGATGTGGCGAGCCTGCGCGATCCGCAGACCGACGCGCAGCGCGTCAAGGCGGGCCATGACCAGTTCCTCATCGTCTACGGCAACTGCACCCATCTCGGTTGCATCCCGCTTGGCAACAATCCCGGCGACAACAAGGGCGACTACGACGGCTGGTTCTGCCCTTGCCATGGCTCGCATTACGATTCGTCCGGCCGCATCCGTAAGGGGCCGGCACCGCTGAACCTGCCGGTGCCGCCCTATGCGTTCAACACCGACACCAAGATCAGGATCGGCTGAGCGATGCGCTCGACGCTTTTCCGCCTGGATAAGACAGCCCCGAGGCATTCCGCATGAGTGGTCACAGCTCCTACGTTCCCAAGACCGGCTTCGAGCGCTGGCTCGACCAGCGCCTGCCGATCATCCGGCTCGCGCATGATTCGGCGGTGTCCTATCCGGTCCCGCGAAACCTGAACTATTTCTGGACCTTCGGCGGCATCCTGATGTTCATGCTGGTGGCCCAGATCGTCACCGGCATCATCCTGGCGATGCACTACACGCCGCATTCGACGATGGCGTTCAACTCCGTCGAGCACATCATGCGCGACGTGAACTATGGCTGGCTGCTGCGTTACCTGCACGCAAACGGCGCCTCGATGTTCTTCGTCGCCGTCTACGTCCACATGTTCCGCGGCCTCTATTACGGCTCCTACAAGGCTCCGCGCGAGGTTCTCTGGATCCTGGGCGTGGTGATCTTCCTGCTGATGATGGCCACCGCCTTCATGGGCTACGTGTTGCCCTGGGGCCAGATGTCCTTCTGGGGCGCCACCGTCATCACCAACCTGTTCTCGGCCCTGCCGGTGGTCGGCGAGACGATCGTGACCTTCCTCTGGGGCGGCTTCTCGGTCGACAATCCGACGCTGAACCGCTTCTTCTCGCTGCACTACCTGCTGCCGTTCATGATCTTCGGCGTGGTCATCCTGCACGTCTGGGCTCTGCACCATGTCGGCCAGAACAACCCGACCGGCGTCGAGGTGAAGAACGTCGAGAAGGACACGCTGCCGTTCACGCCCTACGCGACGATCAAGGATCTGTTCGCGATGGTCTGCTTCACCTTCGTGTTCGCCTATTTCGTGTTCTACCAGCCCAATTTCATGGGCCATGCCGACAACTACATCCCCGCCAACCCGGCCGTGACGCCGTCCCACATCGTGCCGGAATGGTATTTCCTGCCGTTCTACGCGATCCTGCGCGCCATTCCCGACAAGCTCGGCGGCGTGCTGGCGATGGGCGGGGCGATCGTCGTGCTCGCCTTCCTGCCCTGGATCGACTCCTCCAAGGTCAAGTCGATGAGCTACCGCCCGATCGCGCGGCAGTTCTTCTGGGCCTTCGTGGCCGTCTGCATCGGGCTGGGCTATCTCGGCGCCATGCCGGCGGAGGGCGGCTACGTCATCGCCTCGCAGATCTTCACGGTGCTGTATTTCGGCTTCTTCGTGGCCCTGTTCGTAATCGGCCTGTTCGAACGGCCCAAGGCGCTGCCGAGCTCGATCGCCGATTCCGTGCTCGGTTCGCTCACGGGCGGCTCGGGCGCGCGCATCGCCACGGCCGCCGCCGCCGAACCCAACGCCAAGGGCTAAGACGAAACATGAGCACGCTTTCGTTCCGCCTCGCCCTCGCCGGGCTCAGCCTCGGTCTCGCCTTGGCCGCGCCTGTCGCCAACGCCGCCGAAGGGCGCGTTATTCCGCCGGCGCTGAGCTGGTCGTTCTCCGGGCCGTTCGGCCATTTCGACCGGGCCCAGCTGCAGCGTGGCTACAAGGTCTACAAGGAAGTCTGCGCGAGCTGCCATGCGGCGGCGCTGATGAAGTTCCGTAACCTGGCGCAGCCGGGTGGGCCCGAGTTCTCGGCGAGCCAGGTCACGGCGCTGGCCGCGACCTTCCAGGTCAAGGACGGCCCCAACGACCAGGGCGAGATGTTCGAACGCCCCGGCCGGGCGGCCGATCCGTTCCCGTCGCCGTTCCCCAACGAGCAGGCGGCGCGCGCTGCCAATGGCGGGGCCTACCCGCTCGATCTCTCGGTGATCGCCAAGGCGCGCACCTATGAGCGCGGCTTCCCGCAGTTTATCTTCGATATCTTCACCCAGTATCAGGAGCAGGGGCCGGACTACATCGCCGCGCTTCTGACGGGTTACATGGACCCGCCGCCCGAGGGCACGCCGCCCCTGCTGCCGGGTCAGTACTACAACACCTATATGCTCGGCCATCTGATCGCGATGCCGAAGCCGCTTTCGGACGGGCAGGTCGAGTTCCCGAAGGGGGCCGACGGCCAGCCGCAGGTGCCCGAGACCGTGGCGCAGTATGCCAAGGACGTGACGGCCTATCTGATGTGGACGGCCGAGCCGCATCTCGAGCAGCGCAAGCGCATCGGCCTGCAGGTCATGCTGTTCCTGATGCTCTTCGGCGGGCTGCTCTATTATACGAAGAAGAAGGTCTGGTCACGCATGCCCGACGGGTCGCCGCTGCACCATTGATCGCACACGGTATCAGGAAAGGGCCCCGGAGACGGGGCCCTTTTCGTTGGGGACATGCTGTTGCGCGCGTCACCGCGACCGTTTGATAAGACCGTCACACAAGACTGTTTCCGTCGCGCTTTTGACTGGAGAATCACGCATGAGCGAAGCCGTTCTCGGAATCATCGGCGGATCGGGCATCTATGACCTGCCGGGACTGACCGACCTGCACGAGGAGCGCATGAGCAGCCCCTGGGGCGAGCCGTCCGACGTGTTGCGCATCGGCCGGATCGGCGCGACGAAGATCGTCTTCCTGCCGCGTCACGGTCGCGGCCACGCGATCCCGCCTTCCGAGATCAACTATCGCGCCAATATCGACGTGATGAAGCGCGCGGGCGTGACCGACCTCGTCTCGCTCTCGGCCTGCGGCTCCTACAAGGCGGAGCTCTATCCCGGCCTGTTCGTGCTGGTCGATCAGTTCGTCGACCGCACCAGCGGGCGGCAGAGCTCGTTCTTCGGCAAGGGCTGCGTCGCGCATGTGTCGCTGGCTCATCCCGTCGGTCCGGCCCTGCGGGCCCGCATCGCGGACGCCGCCACGGCGGAGGGGCTGACCTTCGTGCAGGGCGGGACGCTGGTGACGATGGAGGGACCGCAGTTCTCGACCTATGCCGAATCCATGACCTATAAGGGCCTCGGCTACGACCTGATCGGGATGACCGCGATGCCCGAGGCCAAGCTCGCCCGCGAGGCCGAGATCACCTATGCGACCGTCGCGATGGTGACGGATTTCGACTGCTGGCACGAGGAGCATGGGCCGGTCGATGTCGCGGCCGTCATCAAGGTGCTGCATGAGAATGCCGACAAGGCGAAGCGGCTGGTGGCGCGGCTGGCTGCCGATTTCCCGGCGCAGCGCATTCCCTGTCCGGCGGGCTCCCACAACGCGCTCGACAATGCCATCATCACGGCGCCCGATTTCCGCGACCCTGCTTTGCTCGCCAAGCTCGACGCGGTCGCTGGGCGCATTCTGAAAGCGGCCTGACGCCATGAACCTTGCCGATTCCATCCGCGCGATTCCGGATTATCCCAAGCCCGGCATTATCTTCCGCGACATCACCACGCTGCTGGGCGACGCACGCGCCTTTCGCCGCGCCGTGGACGAGCTCGTTCAGCCCTTTGCCGGGTTGAAGATCGCCAAGATCGCCGGCATCGAGGCGCGCGGCTTCATCCTCGGCGGTGCGGTGGCGCATCAGCTCTCGGCCGGTTTCGTGCCCGTCCGCAAGAAGGGCAAGCTGCCGCATGAGACGGTCAGCGTGACCTATTCGCTGGAATACGGCACCGACGAGATCGAGATCCACACGGACGCCGTCGCGCCGGGCGAGCGGGTGCTGCTGGTCGACGATCTGATCGCGACCGGCGGCACGGCGGAGGGGGCCGTCAACCTGCTGTCGCAATTGGGCGCCGAGGTCGTTGCGGCGTGCTTCATCGTCGACCTGCCCGATCTGGGGGGCGCCGACAGGATCAGGCGGCTCGGCGTGCCCGTGCGCACGCTGGTTTCCTTCGGCGGGCATTGAGGCGCGGGGCATGAAGATCCACGGTCAGGCCTACCGCACGATCTGGCTGGCGCAGGATGGCTGGCGCGTTTGCGTCATCGACCAGACGAGGCTGCCTTTCCGCTTCGAGACCGTAACCCTGTCCTCGGTCGAGGCGGCGGCCGAGGCGATCCGCAGCATGATCGTGCGCGGCGCGCCGCTGATCGGCGCGACGGCGGCCTATGGCATGGCGTTGGCGATGCGCGGGGATGCTTCGGACGTCGCGCTGGAGGCGGCGCTGGCTTTGCTCGGCGCGACGCGCCCAACCGCGGTTAACCTGCACTGGGCGCTCGGGCGGATGCGCCGCGTCCTGACGCCGCTCGAGCCTAGCCGGCGCGCCGAGATGGCCTATTCCGAGGCGGCGCTGATCTGCGACGAGGACGTCGCGCTGTGCCGTGCCATCGGAGAGCACGGGCTGGGGCTGATCCGGGCCATCGCGGCCCAGCGCCCGGCGGGCAAGACCATCAATATCCTCACCCATTGCAATGCCGGCTGGCTCGCCACGGTCGACTGGGGCACGGCGCTCGCGCCGATCTACCTCGCCCATGATGCCGGCATTCCAGTCCATGTCTGGGTCGACGAGACCAGGCCACGCAACCAGGGCGCGGCCCTGACCGCCTATGAGCTTGGGGCGCATGGCGTGCCGCACACCGTCATCACTGATAATGCCGGCGGGCATCTGATGCAGCATGGCCAAGTGGACATGGTCATCGTCGGCACGGACCGGACGACCGCGACCGGAGACGTCGCCAACAAGATCGGCACCTATCTCAAGGCGCTCGCGGCGCATGATAACGGCGTGCCATTCTATGTCGCGCTGCCGTCGCCGACGATCGACTGGAGCCTCTCGGACGGCCTGCGCCAGATCCCGATTGAGGAGCGCTCGCCTCGGGAGGTCACGCATCTGACGGGGCTGGGCGAGGATGGCGAGGTGGGTTCGTTCCGCGTCGTCGCGCCGGGCAGTCCTGCGGCCAACCCGGCCTTCGACGTCACGCCGGCGCGGCTCGTCACGGGGCTGATCACCGAGCGCGGCGTCGCTGCGGCGGGCACTGAGGGGCTGGCGCAGCTGTTTCCGGAACGGGCGAGGGGGACGGCGGCATGAGCAAGGACGAACTTGGGGTCGGGATCGTCGCGGTCGCGCAGGAGATCGACAAGGCGGGCTTCTGCCCCTCGAAATCGGGCAATGTTTCCGCGCGGACGGAAAGCGGCTTCCTGATCACGCCGTCGGGCCTGCCCTATGCGCAGACGACGCCCGGCGACCTGATCGAACTCGCGCTTGATGGCGCCGTGCTGTCGGGCACGCGCAAGCCGTCCTCGGAATGGCCCTTTCATGCCGCGATCTACAAGGCGCGGCCGGAGGCGCAGGCGATCGTCCACACGCATTCGCCGCGCGCGACGGCGCTGTCCTCGACGCGGCGCGGCATCCCCGCCTTCCACTATATGATCGCGCTGTGCGGCGGCGCCGATGTGCGCTGCGCCGATTACGCGACCTTCGGCACGCCGGAGCTGGCGGAGAACGCGGTCAAGGCCCTGGAGGGGCGCAAGGCAGTTCTGCTCGCCAATCACGGCGTCATCGCGCTTGGCGGTTCGCTTGCCGGCGCGCACCAGATCGTGGCCGAAGTCGAGAACCTGGCCGGGCAGTATCTCGACATTCTCGCGTCGGGGCTCGAACCCGTCATCCTCGACGAGGCGGAGATGGCGCGGGTCAGCGCCAAGTTCGCGGGTTACGGCAAGGTCGGCTGAATTCGACGCCGCGGGCGCCTCGATGGTCATACCGCTTGTTAATGACCATGCGGCATGAAAGGGCATGATCGTATCGCGGTATCTGCACGACTCGCTGGATATGCTCGGCATCGCTGCCTGCGAGTATGATGCGCGTCTGGAGGCGGTGAGCTGGAACAGCACCTTCCTTGAGTTCTTCCCGGAGGATGACGGGGCGATCTACGCCGGCGAGCCTTATGCGGACAATCTGGTGCGCTTCTATCACGGCCGCTTGTCACCGGAGGAGATGCCCGAGATCGAGCGCTATATCGCGGAGGGTGTCGCGCGCCACGAGAACCAGACGCAGCCGTTCGAATTCATCCATAACGGCCGCCGGCTTCGCGCCTCGTCGCTTCGCGCTCCCAACGGCGCGCGGGTGCGTCTGTGGCAGCGGCTCGATATCGAAAGCCACGCGGAAGCTGTTCCGGAACTGGTGCTGCCCGTCTTCGAGGCGCTTCCTTTCATTCCAGATGGGGCGACCATTCTGGACGCGGCGGATCGCATCATTGCGGCCAACGATGCGTTCCGGCAGCTTTACGGTTTGCCTGGAGATCGGCCCGTCGTCGGCTGCACGCTCGACGAGATCATCGCCTGGTGCTGGCGCGACGCCTCGCCGGCGGGTGCCTGGCGCGCCGCCATCCGCAATGGCTTGCGCTATGATGGCGCACCTTTCGAGATCGAGTTGCCCGGCCAACGCTGGCTCAGGGTGATCGCTCGGCACAGTGTCGGCGGCATTGGTTTCTTCACCCATGCCGACATTACGACCGCCAAGCGCCAGCACTTCGAACTCGTCGAGGCGCAGGCCGCTCTGCGGCGAGCCAATGCGGAATTGGCGAAGCTTGCAGGCACTGACGGTCTGACCGGGCTCGCCAACCGGCGAGCCTTCATGGAATTCCTGACCGCCGAAGCCCGGAACGACAGGCCGCTGTCGCTGCTGGCCATCGATGTCGATCACTTCAAGACCATCAACGATCGTTTCGGCCATCTCGTCGGAGATGCCTGCCTGAAATTGATCGGGTTGACGGTGGCGGAGCAGGCGGGCGGGCCGGGAAGGCTCGTCGCGCGCATCGGTGGCGAGGAGTTCGGCGTGGTTCTCGGCGGAACCTCGCTCGACGAAGCTCACCTGATGGCGCGGGCAGTCCGCGGGGCGCTGGCCCGTGCGCCATGGCGAAGCGTCCATCCCAGTCTGGACGCCGTCACGGTCTCAATGGGGCTCTGCTCCGGCGAGGGCCCGGTCGATGGCGACGCACTGCATGGCTGCGCCGACGACGCGCTCTACGCGGCCAAGCGCAATGGTCGCGACCGCATCGAGACGCGCGCATTGGCAGACACGCGCCGTACGGCCTGACCGGGCCGTACGGAGTCCAAATGGCGCCGGTCCGTCCCGCCGCGTGGCGTCAGGCCTGCGTCCAGGCCGCGTACCACGCGTTGAACAGGTCGAGCTGGGTCCGGGCGAAGTGCTTCTGGCCCTGGCTCAGGCTGTCGGAGGCGTTGAAGTGCAGCTCGTATTCCGGGCTGCCTTCGAGAACCATCAGGTATTTGTAGAACAACACGAGGTCCGGCCCCTCGTCGAAGCTCGACAGCACGGCCAGCGCACTGTCGAGTTCGATCGCCTTGGCGCGCGCGGCGACATCGCCCTTCGCAGCCTTCTCGCAGAGCGCGACGAGATGCAGGACCGGCTTGGGCAGCACGTTGCCGATGCCGGTGATCGCGCCGCTGGCGCCGCAATTGACGAAGCCGTGGAAGACCTGGGTGTCGACGCCGACCATCAGCGTGATGTCGTCCGACTGGCCGGTGATGTTCTCGGCCGCGTAGGTCAGGCTCTTGGCGCCGCCGAACTCCTTGAAGCCGATCAGGTTGGAGAATTTCTCGCGCAGCTGGAAGAACAGGTCGGCGCGGGTCTCGAAGCCATAATAGGGGCTGTTGTAGATCACCGCCGGCAGACCGTTGGCAGCTTCCAGGATCGCGGCGAAATGCGCGGCCTGGGCTGAAGCCGAGGGGCCGCGCGAGAGCACGCGGGGGATGACCATCAACCCCTTGGCACCGACCTTGCTGGCATGGCTGGCGAGGGCCGCCGCGCGCTGCGTGTTCTGGGCGCCGGTGCCCACGATCACCGGAACGCCGGCCTTGGCGAGCCTTGCGACGCCATCCTGGCGCTGCTCGTCGGTGAGCAGCGGCCAGTCGCCCATCGAGCCGCAATAGACTACCGCCGACATGCCGGCTGCGATCAGCTCCTGGCCCTTGGCGACAAGCGCGTCGAAATCGGGCGTGCGGTCCGCCTTGCAAGGCGTCATGAGGGCGGGAATCGTCCCGGAGAAGACATCCGAAGCCATGGTGCGTTTCCTTTGCCGTTTCTTGGGCGGAGTTGATTCTTGGGCGGATCAGAAAGATCGGAAGGGGCATTCGAGCGGCCCCGACGGATAGTCCGCCGGGGCTGGGCAGGTCGATGGGCTTATCGCGGATCAGGCCTCGTAGGCGAAGGGGTCGTCCACGGTGTGGGCCGGCTGGGTGAACCAGTGGGCGCCGTCCTCCGCCATGTAGGCGATGTCCTCGAGGCGCACGCCGAACTCGCCGTAGATGCACATCATCGGCTCGATCGAAAAGCACATGCCGACCTGCAGCGGCGTCTTGTTGCCCTTGACCATGAAGGACTCCTCATGGACGTCGAGGCCGAGACCATGGCCGGTCCGGTGTGGCAAGCCGGGGACCTTGTATCCAGGGCCGTAGCCGGCCGCCTCGATGACGCCGCGAGCGCCGAAATCGACGTTCTCGCAGGGAGCACCGAGCTTGGCGGCCTCGAAGCCGGCGAGCTGCGCCCTCTTCTCGAGGTTCCAGATCTCGCGCTGGCGTTCGGTCGGTTCGCCGAAGATGTAGGTGCGGGTGATGTCGGAGCGATAGCCGCCGACCTTGGTGCCCATGTCGATCAGCACCATGTCGCCGTCGACCAGCGTCTGCTCATAGGGCACGCCATGGGGATAGGCGGTGGCCTCGCCGAACTGGGCCGCGCCGCTGGTCCAGTTCATGCCGAGCTTGCGATGGGCCTGGTCGAGGAACATCTTGACCTGCGCCGTTGTGACGCCGACCTGAAGCGCGCGGGCGGCGGCGCGGTGAACCTCCATGGTGATGTCCATGGCGCGCTGGATCAGGGCGATCTCGGCCGCCGATTTCAGCTGGCGGCAGGCGGCGGTGATCGCATTGCCATGTGTGAAGGAGAAGCGGTTGCCGGCCTTGCGCAGGCCGTCGACGATGTAGAACGGGGTGTGCGGATCGAGCGCGACCTGGCCGCTCTCATAGCCCATGGAGCGGATCGTCTCGATCACCAGCTCGGTCGGGTCCTCATGCTCTTCCCAGCAGCGGACATCGTCGCCGAACTTCATGTATTCGCGCGTCTTCGGCTCCTCGAAGGCGGGGCTGAGATAGGCGATCTCGCCCTCGACGGGGATGACCGCGCCGTGCAGACGCTCGGTCAGGCCGAGCTGGATGCCGGTGAAATAGGCCAGGCTCGTCGAGGTATCCAGATAGAGCGCCTGCAGGCCCTGTTCGCGCAGAAGCTTCTGCGCCTTGGCGATGCGCTCTTTGAATTCCTTGACTGCGATCGGCTCGATGCCGTCCGTCATTGGCTTCAGTTTGGCGAGTTCCGCCGCGAAGCTCGATCCACCCACTCCGATCGTCATGGTCGCTTATCCTCGTTCGTCAGTCTTGAGAGCTTGGGGATGTGAAAACGGATGGCTCAGGCGGCCGGTGCCTGTGGCTCGGCCAGCCTGTCCTCGTCGCGTTGCAGGAGTTGCAGCAGGTCGTGGCGGACGGCCATGACGTGGTCGAGCGTAAGACGGGCCGCGGCCTCGGCATCGCCGGCCCGGCAGAGGTCGAGGAGGGCGGCATGCTCGTGCTTCGCCCGCGTCGTCGCGCCTTCCGACATAGCGAGCTGGACGCGAGTATAGCGGTCGGTGTTGGCGAGCAGCACGCGCACGAGTTCGAGCGTCTGGTTGCGTCCGGCGGCCTGGTAAAGCGAGAGGTGATATTCGGTGTTCAGCTCGCCATAGGCGTCCAGGTCGCCATGGGCGATCGCCGCCTCATAAGCGGTCAGCGTGGTTTGTGCGCGGGCGAAGTCGCTCGCCTGGAGACGTGGCACGGCGCGGCGGATCAGGTCCGGCTCCAGCATGGCGCGCAGGTCGAACAGCTCGGCGATGTCGGCGGCCGAGAGCGCGGTCACCACCGCGCCGCGATGCGGATGAAGCGTCACCAGCCCCTCCGCGGCGAGCTGGTGGAAGGCCTCGCGGATCGGGATCCGGCTGATGCCGAACTCGCGCGCCAGCGCGTCCTGTCGCAGGGCCTCGCCGGCGGCGACCGAGCCGGAGAGGATGCGCCGGCGCAGTTCCGCCACGGCGGCCCCCGTGACGGTCTGGCGGAATTGCGGCAGTTTCGGACGCATGGAGATGGGCGCGATCATACGGATTTCCGGTTCACTGGGCCTTGTAGCGGCGCTGGACCAAAAGCCCGGAGATGGCCGTCAGCGAGAGCGTCGTCAGCATCAGGATGAAGGCGATCGCCGCCGCGAAGGGCCAGTTGTTATTCACGGCGAACTCCCGATACAGCATCGGCGCCATCATCTGGAAGCGGGCGCCGCCGAGCAGGAAGGGCGTGGCATAGGCGTTCATCGCGAGGATGAAGACGAGGATGCCGCCGGTGCCGATGCCAGGCAGGGCCAGCGGCAGCACGACATGCCAGAAGCGCCGCGTCGGATCGGCGCCGAGGCTGTCGGCCGCCTCCTCCAGCCGCGCATCAATGCCCTCGATCACGCTCTGCAGCGTCAGGATCATGTAGGGCAGGTTGATCGAGAGGATGCCGATGCCGACCGCAAACGAGGTGTAGAGCAGCGAGATGCCGCTGCCGCCGAGCGCGCCATAAAGCGCGTCGACGATGCCGCCACGACCGAGCACGCCCATCCAGCCGAGCGCGCGCACCGTCGAGCCGATGAAGAGCGGCAGGATGATCAGGAGCACGCCGATCGATTTCCAGCGGCTCTGCGAGCGCGCCAGCTTGTAGGCGATCGGAAAGCCGAGGATCAGGCACAGCAGCGTCGTGACGATGGCGATGCTGAAGGTTGTCCAGAGCACGCCCGTATAGAACGGGTCCGTCACGAAGCGGAGATAGTTCTCCGGCGTGAAGGCCTCGATCATGAAGGTCCGGCGGTCATATTTGTTCAGGCTGTAGCGGGCGAGCAGCGCCAGCGGCAGCACCAGCGACAGCATGACGACCATGGTCGCCGGCCCGATGAGCAGCGAAGCGGTGAGCCCCTCGGGCCGGCGCGACTTCATGTCAGCGCCGATCCAGCAGGCGACGCCACCAGTCATTCATGTCGTCGCGGACGGCGCTGAGCTGGGGGTAGGGAGCCGGCATCAGCTTGGCCCCGTCCGGCAAGGCGAGACGCGTGGCGACCTCGCCTTCCAGCGCCGCGTTGGTGATGGTCGGGTGGTAGCCCATGCTGTCGGCGAAGCCGCGCTGGGCGCGCGGGTCGAGCGCGGCGTTGATATAGGCGAAGGCGGCCGCCTTGTTGGGCGCATTCTTCAGCACGCACATGCTGGAGACATAGGTCAGGCAACCCTCCGCCGGGAAGGACGACTTCATCTCGACGCCGCCCTTGGTCCAGAACAGCACGCGGGCGTGCCAAACGAGGCCGACATCGATCTCGCCGGATTTGATCGCGGGGGCGAAGGCCTCCGTCGAGGTGTAGGCCTTGGCGCCGGCCTTGATCAGCTTTTCGAGCGTGCCCTTGACCTCGGCGATCTTGCCGGGGTCGCCCTGCTGCTTGAGCGCGGCCGCCATGGCGACCCAGATATAGCTGTTGTCGAGGATGCCGACCTTGCCGCCATAGGCCGCCATCTCGTCGAAGCTTTTGGGCGGCGTCTTCACGCGCTCGGGGCTGTAGGCGATCACCTGTGGGCTGTAGATGTGCGGGATCGAATAGGGCGTGGCGAAGGTCGGCTGGACGTATTTCAGGTTCGGCACCTTGCCCTCATCGAGCGGCTCCAGCATGCCGGAATCCTCGAGATCGTAGGCGGCGGGCGCCTGCACGCAGATGACATCGACGCTGCCGCGCGGAAGGCGGCGCTGGGCGATCGACTTGGCGACTCGGGTCGGCTCGGTGCCGGCGTCCTGGACGACCTCGATGCCTTTGGGCTTGAGCAGCGGCTCCTCGATGTTCTGGGTCAGGAGTTTGGCATAGTCGCCGCCCCAGGTGCTGAGCACGCAGCGGCCGGGTTCCTGCGCGCGCAGCACGGCGGGGGCGAAGATCGGCGCGGCTGCGGCGCCGGCGGCGAGCGTCAGGACACGGCGTCGATTGGGGGTGAACAAGTCCGTCATCGTGGTGGCTCCCTCATTTCTGGTTGTCGTTCGGTCGTCGCGGTTCAGGCGTCGGCGGCGGTCACGATCGCGCCGTGGGGATCGAAAAGGCGCTCGTTCTGGGCGTCCCAGGTGAGGGCGACGCGCTCGCCCCGGGCGCGGCGCGTGCCGCCGGTCGCGCCCGTGGGCTCATGCAGGGCGAGGCTTGTGCCGCCCTCGAAGGCGAGCAGGTAATCGACATGGCCGCCGACATAGGTCGCGTCCTCCACCGTCGCGTTCGCGCGCGGCGGGGCGGTGTCGCCCCCACCATGCAGGCGCACGCGCTCGGGCCGCAGCGCCAGTGTGTGCGGGCCGCGCTGCGCATAGCGGCGGGCGAGCTTCATTACCGCGCCGCCCGGCAGGCGCAGGCTGTCGGCCTCGACCAGGTCGCCGGCGACGAGATTGCTGTGGCCGATGAACCGCGCGACGAAGGGGTTGAGCGGCTGCTCGTAGAGCTCTTCCTGCGTGCCGACCTGCTGGACCCGGCCCTCGTTCATCAGCACCAGCCGGTCGGCCATGGTCATGGCCTCGTCCTGGTCATGCGTCACCATCAGCGCCGTCAGGCCCGCCTGGCGCTGGAGCTGGCGGATCTCGCGGGCGACGGATTGGCGCAGATTGGCGTCGAGATTGGAGAGCGGCTCGTCGAGCAGCAGCACCTTGGGACGGATCGCGAGTGCGCGTGCCAGCGCCACGCGCTGCTGCTGGCCGCCGGAGAGCTGGCGGGGGTAGCGGTCTGCCATCGTGGTCAGCTTGACCATCTCCAGCGTCTCTTCGAGCCGGTGGTCGATCTCAGCCTTGGAGAGCTTGCGCATGCGCAGGCCGAAGGTGACGTTTTGGGCCACCGTCAGATGCGGGAAGAGCGCGTAGCTCTGGAAGACCATGCCCATCTCGCGCTGATAGGGTGGCAGGGCGGCGTAGTCCTTGCCCTCGACCAGGATGCGCCCGCGCGTGGCGGCGACGAAACCGGCGACGAGGCGCAGCGTCGTCGTCTTGCCGCAGCCGGAGGGGCCGAGCAGGACCAGCATCTCGCCCTGAGCCACGTCGAGGTTGACGTCCTCGACGGCGGCGGTGGCGCCGTAGAGCTTGGTCAGCCCCTCGATACGGAGATGGGAGGCCGTGTTCATAGAAGGACCTGACTCATCAGACGACCTTGCTCAGCTTGACGTAGCGGTCGATCGCCAGCAGCAGCGCCGCGATCACCGCCGTCTGCACGACGACAACCGAGGCTACGAGGGGATCGAAGCGGTATTCGAGATATTGCAGCACCGAGATCGGGAAGGTGATCATGCCGGGGCTGATCAGAAACAGCGTCATCTCGATGTTCTCGAAGGAGACGATGAAGGCGAAGAGCGCGGCGGCAATGATGCCCTGGCGCATCATCGGTAGGGTGACGCTCCAGAGCACACGGCCGGGCGAGGCGCCGAGATTGGCTGCGGCCTCCTCGATCGAGCGGTCGAGCTGGACGAGGTTGGCGACGCAGAGCCTGACCACCCAGGGCGTCGTGATCAGCAGATGGGCGAGGATCAGGACCCAGTCCGAGCCGATCAGCGGGAACTGGGTGCGGATCTCAATGTCGACCATCAGGACATAGAGGCCGAGCCCGATGACGACGCCCGGCACGGTCAGCGGCGAGAGCAGAAGGACGTTGAGGATGCTGCGACCGGGAAAGCTGTAGCGGACGAGTGCGATGCTGGCGGGAACGCCGATCAGCAGGCTGCACAAGGTCGCCATGCCCGCGACCCGCAGGCTCGTGCCGAGCGACTGGGCGAATTTCGGGAATTCGGCGAGGCGGCCATACCAAGAGAGCGTGTAGCCGCTGGGCGGGAAGGTCACCACGCCATCGGCGAAGAGGCTCATATAGGCCGTCATCAGCAGCGGGATCAGCATCAGCGCGATGCCGACGATCACCAGCAGCCGCGTCACCGCCGTCAGGGCCGCGACCGTCCCGGGGCTGCCCGGTATGGCGCCTCTGGGCATGGCGGCGGCCGTTTCCGGCGTTGCGGACAAGCGGAACCCTCTCTCCCTGAAAGCGGGTCAAGCAGACCGGGACGGGCTGCATCTGTCAATTGGATAAAATCGCCAATATGCAATTGCCTGGGGTTGGCTTCTGTGGAACCTTGCCGCTCCAGCCTGCCAGGCAGGGTGGCCAGCGCGCCGCCTTGCCGCCCAATCCGCCCGGAGATGCCCGATGAGTCTGACCCTGTTCACCGGCGGTCGCTTCCTCGATCCGGAGCAGGACCGGCTGCTCGACGGCGTCGAGGTTCTGGTCGAGAGCGACCGCATCCGCGAGGTCTCCGATCACCCGATCACATCGGCAAGCGCGACGCGGATCGATCTGCGCGGGCGCACGCTGATGCCGGGCCTGATCGACATGCATGTCCATGTGGTGTCGGCGGTGGTCAACGGCGTCCAGAACGCGATGACGCCGTCCTCGCTCGTCGCCCTGCGCACGGCCCGGACGATGAAGGCCATGCTGATGCGCGGCTTCACCACGGTGCGCGATCTCGGCGGCGCCGATCTCGGGCTGGTCATGGCGGTCGAGGAGGGGCTGATCGAGGGGCCGCGCCTGATCATCTGCGGCAAGGCGCTGAGCCAGACCGGTGGCCATTCCGACCCGCGCGACCGCTCGGAGACGCGCCCGCTCTACACTGGCCGGCTCGGACAGGTCGGCCAGCTCTGCGACGGCGTCGATGCGGTCAGGCTTGCCGCCCGCGAGCAGCTTCGGGCCGGTGCTACCTTCGTCAAGATCATGGCCAATGGCGGCGTCGCGTCGCCCAACGACCCGATCCATGCGCTCGGCTTCTCGAAGGACGAGATTCGGGCATCCGTCGAGGAGGCCGAGAATGCCGGTACCTATGTCGCCGCCCATCTCTACACCGACAAGGCGATTGCGCGGGCCGTCGAATGCGGCGTGCATTCGCTGGAGCATTGCAACCTGATCCGGCCGGAGACGGCGAAGAAGGCCGCAGCGGCCGGCGCCTTCGCGGTGCCGACGCTGGCGGCCTATGAGGGGTTGGCGTTGGAGGGCGCGAGCTTCGGGCTTCGTCCGGAATCGGCGGCCAAGATCGAGACGGTGCGTAAGGGCGGCATGGAATCGCTGTCGATCATGCGCGAGGCCGGCCTGCCGATGGGCTATGGCTCAGACCTGCTCGGCCAGCTCCAGAAATACCAGACGCTCGAATTCGAACTGCGCGCCCGCGTGCTGCCGATGCAGGAGGTCATGCAATCGGCGACCACCACAGCGGCGAAGCTCTGCCGGATGAAAGGCGAGATCGGTGCGCTGGTGCCAGGCGCCCATGCCGATCTGCTGGTGGTCGACGGCGATCCACTCTCCGATCCGCAGCTCTTCCAGAATGACGGCCGGGCGCTGCGTGCGATCATGCGCGGCGGTCAGTTCTTCAAGAAAGAGCTGCATTGAGGCGGCTGCGGTTCCACACGGTTTGAATCGCTGAAAGGACATCCCCATGCGCGGAATGATCGTGGCGGCACAGCCTGAGGCCGCCGAAGTCGGGGCCGACATCCTGCGGCGCGGCGGCAATGCGGTGGATGCCGCCATCGCCAGCGCCTTCAGCCAGGGCGTGGTCGATCCGCAGATGTGCGGCATCGGCGGTTTCGGCGCGATGCAGATCTGCATGCCCAGGCGCGGCATCCATAATGTGCTGGAGTTCCTGGCCCGCGCGCCGCTTTCGGCCACCGCCGAGATGTGGGCGGACCGCTTCGTCGGGCAGACGCGCGACGGCTTCGTCTTCCTGATGAGCGACCACGCCAACGAACTCGGTCACCTCGCGGCGGGCACGCCGGGCAATGTCGCGGGTTATGCCGAGGCGCTGGCGCGCTTCGGCACGATGGCGCTCGCAGACGTGATGGCGCCGGCGATCCGCCAGGCGCGAGAGGGCTTCGTGGTCCGCCCTTATGTCCATTACTACTGGGCGATCGACCAGCGTGCGACCGGGCAGGTCAACACACAAGACAAGCTGCGCCTCAGCGAGACCGGACGAGCGATCTATTTCCATCCCGACGGCAGCCTGAAGCGGCCGGGCGACACCGTCGCCAATCCCGATCTCGCCCGCACGCTGGAGCGCATCGCCGCGGCCGGTCCCGACATCTTCTATACCGGCGAGATCGCGCAGGAGATCGCCGCCGACATGGCCGCCCAGGGCGGCCTGCTCACAATGGCCGATCTCGCCGCCTACAAGGTCCGCGAGAAGCTGCCGATTTGGGGCGATTATCGCGGCTTCCGCATTGCCGGCAATCCGCCGGCCGCCGGCGGCGCCTCGCTGATTGAGCTGATGCAGATCCTGCAGGTGTTCGACCTGGCGGCGCTCCCGCATAACGGGCCCGAGCATATCCGCATCCTCGCCGAGGCGATGAAGTGGATGACGATCGACAAGGACGCCCATATGGGTGATCCGGATTTCATCGACGTGCCGCTCGACATGCTGCTCTCGCCGGCTTACGCCGCCGGCCGCGCTGCGCGCATCCAGGCCGGCGAGAAGGCCAGCGTGCCGCGCTCAGAACTCGCCAAGGACCCGCCCGACACCACGGTCACCTGCGTTATGGACGAGGAGGGCAATGCGGTCACGATCACGCACACGCTCGGCCAGCCCTCGGGCGCGATCACGCCCGGCCTCGGCTTCATGTATAACGGGACGATGAGCGGCTTCGACCCGCGCCCGGGCCGCGCGGCCTCGATCGCGCCCGGCAAGGCGCGCGGCAGCGCGATGGCGCCAACCATCGTCTTCAAGGACGACAGGCCGGTGATCGCAATGGGCGCGCCGGGCGGCACCTTCATCGTGCCGGCGATCGCGCAGGCGCTGAGCAACGTCATCGATTTCGGAATGAGCATGTCAGATGCCGTGGCGGCGCCGCGTATCGTCTGCCTGAGCGACACGATCGACGTCTCCAATCGCGTCCAGCGCAGCGTGACCGACGAACTGCAGGCGATGGGCTACGCGGTGGCACGCTCCTACCAGTCCTTCGCCTTCGGCGCGCCGCATGGCGTCAGGGCCGATGGCGATGGCTGGACCGGCGGAGCCGATCCGCAGCGCGACGGCATGGCGATCGCCGTCTGAGCGGCCGGGACCGAGGCGCCTTTCAAAGGCGCCTCGGGAGATTCACCCGTGCGAGGATGCGATCAGCCGTCCGCCCAGCGCTGCTGGATCGCCGTGGCCGACATCAGGTCGAAGGAGAGATCCGAGATCTGCCAGAAGCGTGTGCTGTCCTGCTGGAAGGCCCAGAGGTGATCATAGATCTTCTTGAAGGCCGGATTGACTGCCGACATCTCCGCATACAGATCCCTGGTGATCTTGTAGCTGGATTTGAGGATGTCGTTGGGCAGGGGCCGAAGCTGGGCGCCGCCCGCGACGAGGCGCTTCAACGCAGCCGGGTTCAGGACATCGTATTTCGCCTGCATGTCGTGGCCGGCGGCCATGGCGCAGGTCTTCAGCACCTTCTGGTAGATCGGCGGCAGGCTGTTCCACTTCTCCAGATTGATGAAGAAACTCAGTTCGGCGCAGCCGTCCCAGAAGCCAGGATAATAATAGTAGGGCGCGACCTTGGCAAAGCCGAGCTTCTCGTCGTCATAGGGGCCGACGAATTCGACGGCGTCGAGAACACCGCGCTCCAGCGCTGGGTAAATGTCGCCGGCTCCGAGCTGCTGGGGAACCACGCCCAGCTTCTGGAGGACGTTGCCGCCGAGACCGCCGATCCGCATCTTGAGGCCCTGCAGATCGGCCGCCGACTTGATCTCCTTGCGGAACCAGCCGCCCATCTGGGCGCCGGTGTTGCCAGCCGGGAGGTTGTAGATGTTGAACTTGGCGTAGAACTCATTGAGCAATTCGAGACCGCCGGCATGGAACAGCCAGGCCTGCATCTGGCGGCTGTTGGGACCCCAGGGGATCACCGTCCCGAAGGCGAAGGCGGTGTCCTTACCGATGTAGAAATAGGAACCGGAATGGCCCATCTCGACGGTGCCGTTGGTCACGGCGTCGGCGACCTGCAGGGCCGGCACGATCTCGCCGGTGGCGAAGACCTGGATCTTGAACTTGCCATCGGTGACCGCCGAGACGGCCTCCGACAGGTAGCTGCAGGCGCCGTAGAGCGTGTCGAGCGACTTCGGGTAGCTCGACGCCAGGCGCCATGTGACCGTCGGCGTGCTTTGTGCGATCGCGGGGGATGCAATACCGGCGGCGGCGCCGACGCCGGCACCCTTCAAAAAGGATCTGCGCTTCATTGAACGTGTTTCCTGCCCGATTTTTTTGTTTCACCGTTATTGGCTCGCGGGCAGCATGGCAGCGTCAGGCGCGGGCGACAATGAACGCGGCTGCATGCCGGCCCGCTGGCATATCGCATCGGTCCTGCGTCATGTCCGGGAACGCGAGCTTTCCTCCATCAGCTTGACCACGACGGTCAGCAGCCGGTTGGCCGGCGTCTCGATTCCGAGCCGCGCGCCGGTTCTGGCGACATAGCCGTTGAGGTGGTCGATCTCGGTCGGCTTGCCGCGCGCGAGATCATGGGCTGTCGAGGAGAACTGCTCCGGCATCGTCGAGGCGAGGGCGAGCACCTTGTCGAGAATGCCCTCATCGACGCGGATGTTGCTTTGTCTGGCCACGGCCAGGCATTCGGCGACGATGTCCGTCATGCTGGCGCCGACGCCCTCCACCGCGGTCATCCGGCCATAGGGCAGCTGCGGGATGGCCGATAGGGCATTGTAGGCGCAGTTCACGATCAGCTTGGTCCAGAGCGCTCCGATGACGTTGTCGGAGATTTCCGTCCCGATGCCGGCCTGTCCGAGAACCTTGGCGATCGTCGCGCTCGAAGGGCCGGGCCCGATGACGAGCTCGCCGCGTCCGTGATGCCTGACATGGCCTGGCCCCGACATCTCAGAGGCGACATAGACCGCCGTCGGGATCACCGGCCGGCCGATGACCTCCGCGAGGCGCTCGGCATTGTCGACACCGTTCTGCAGGCTCAGGATCGAGGCTCCCGCCGCGAGATGGGACGCGATCTCGCGGCCGGCCGAAGCCGTATCGCCGGACTTCACGCAGAACAGGACGATCTCCGCGTCGGCAACGCCGGAGGGCTCCGCGGTTGCGGAGACGGCGACGTTTTCAGTGAAGGCCCGCGTCTCGAAGACAAGGCCGCGCTTCTGGATCGCCTGGACATGCTGGGGCCGCGTGATCAGCGTCACTGCATGGCCTGCCCGTGCCAGCATGGCGCCGTAGTAGCAGCCGACGGCGCCGGCTCCCATGATCGCGATCTTCATCGGTTTGATCCTTGCCGGGGCCAGAGATGGTCGCCGCCGAGTTCCGTGGGATCGATGCAGCCGAGATGGATCAGCGTGTTCAGGAATTCGGCGCGCAGGATGTCGATGATCCCGGTTGGCCCCCGCGACAGTCCGAGCGCCGCCACGGCGAACAGGAACGGCCGTCCCAGCAGAACGAAATCGGCGCCCGAGGCGAGGCTGCGCGCGATGTCGTCGCCGGTGCGCACGCCGCTGTCGAGGATGAGGGTCAGGCGATCGCCGCAGGCCTCCCGGATCGCCGGCAGCACCTCGATCGAGGAAGGCGCGGAATCGAGCTGGCGCCCGCCATGGTTGGAAACGACGATGCCGTCGGCGCCGATGCGCTCCGCCGCCAGGGCATCCTGCGGGTTCAGCATGCCCTTGATGACGAGATGATGCGGCCAGGCCTTGCGGATGCGCTCGATCCGGCGCCAGTCCAGGCCGGGGCAGGAGAGCTGGCGCGAGACGAATTCGGCATGGGCCAGCCCGCTCATCGAGCCCTTGTCCGCGACGAAATTCGCCATGCCAGGGCGTTCGCCCAGAGCCGCGCGCAGCAACCAGGCGGGGTGCCTGCCGACGTCGAGGATCGTGCGCAGCGACGGCTTCAGCGGGATGGAGAGACCGTTGACCAGATCGCGCGGGCGCTTGCCGGGAACGGGGATGTCGATGGTGACGACGAGGGTGGTCACGCCGGCGGCGAGCGCCCGCTGCATCAGGCCGGCGGCGATGGTCTCATCCGAGCCCGGATAGAGCTGGAACCAGAGATTGTCCGGCGCGATGCTTGCGATCGTTTCGATCGAGGTCGTCGCGGCCGTGGAGAGACAATAGGGGATGTTCCGCGCTTTTGCCGCGCTGGCCAGGGCGCGGTCCGTGCCGGGGCGGACGAGATCGGCAAAGCCCATGGGTGCCACGCCGAAGGGAGCCGCGTAGCGGCGGCCAAAGATCGTCACCTCGGAATGAGCCGCTGAGCAGTCCCGCAAGGCCTGCGGCATCAAGGCGATCTGCGCGAAGCGGTCGCGGTTGCGAGCGACCGCAGCTTCGGAGCCGGCGCCGCCCTCGATGAAGTCGAAGATCGCGCGGGGCAGGCGCTTGCGGGCGTGGGCGGCCATATGGCTTGTCGTGAAGACGCGTCCGGTCGGCACGGTTCGAACTCCTCCCTGGCGGCCTTTGCGCGGCCGCTGTTGTCGCGGCCTTGAGGTTCCTTGCCTACAGGGTGGCTCCCGATTCCAGAAGCGTCGCGGCCGCGCAGGCCATCGGCCTGGGAAACAGATCGCGTCGTGCTCAGGCGGGCTTCCGTTCGACGAAGACGCAACCGTCGAAGCTGAAGACCTCCTCGCCGTTCTGGTTCACGCCGGTGTTGTGGTGGAAGAACAGGCCCCATTGCGGGCGCGATGCGCTGGCGCGCTTGTCTGTTACCGCGGAATGATAGGTGATGCGGTCGCCGGCGAAGACCGGTCTCGTCCAGCGCAGGTTCTTGAAGCCGGGAGAGGGGCCGAGCCTGGGGGCGCTGCCCTCTCCGAAGGCTGCGAGCTGGCGCCGGCGATGGGTGACCATGGTCGCCATCCAGACGGCGGCGGTGTGCCAGCCCGACGCGGCGAGCCGGCCGAAGGAGGAGGCTGCGGCCGCCTCCTCATCCATGTGAAAGGGTTGCGGATCGAAGGCACGGGCGAAAGCGACGATCTCCTCTGCCGTGAAGACGCAACTACCGAGCTCGAAGCTCTGGCCGATCTCGATGTCCTCGAAGAAGCGCGCGGCTTCCGTGGGCGTGGTCGGCGGCTCGACCGGGGAGGGGGAGGGGGGCGGCACATAAAGCGGCGGATGGGACAGCCAGTCGCCCGCCGGCTGCAAGGCTCCCGCGCCGCGACGGCCGAACATGATCCAGTTCACCTGCTCCAGCACCGGCTCGCCGTGCTGGTTGAGGAGTTCGAGCCGGAAGCGGACCAGACCCATGTCCGGGCGCGAGCGCGAGGGCTTGACTTCGGTCACGCTGCGCCGGCCATGCAGAACGTCGCCGGGCTGGACCGGGCGCAGCCATTTGACCTCCTCGATGCCGGGCGCGCCCATGCCCGAGGAAGCCAAAAGGAAGCTCTCCGCCATCAGCCGCATCAGCAGCGAGCAGCTATGCCAGCCCGAGGCGATCAGCGTGCCGACGAAGCTTGCTTTCGCGGCTTCCGGGTCGACATGGAAATCCTGTGCGTCGAAGCGCGAGGCGAAGGCAATGATGTCGTCCTCCGAGACCGCGATGCTGCCGGTCGGAACCGTCTCGCCGACGACGAAATCCTCGAAATACAGCATCGCGGCGCAGGCCCTGTTCAGTTAGCTGCCTTGTTCAGTGGCGAACTTGCTCAGTTGGCGAAGCGGAAATGCAGCACGTCGCCGTCGGCGACGACGTACTCCTTGCCCTCGAGCCGGAACTTGCCGGCTTCGCGCGCGCCCGACTCGCCCTTGTTGGCGATGTAGTCGGGAAAGGCGATGGTCTCGGCGCGGATGTAGCCCTTCTCGAAGTCGCTATGGATCACGCCGGCGGCGGCGGGGCCCTTGGTGCCCTTCTCGATCGTCCAGGCGCGGGCTTCCTTGGGACCGACCGTGAAATAGGTGACGAGGTCGAGCAGGGTGTAACCGGCGCGGATGACGCGGTTCAGGCCGGGCTCTTCCAGGCCGACCGCCTCCAGATAGTCCTTCTGGTCGGCGGCGGGCAGCACCGCGATCTCACTCTCGATCTTGGCGGAAACGACGACGGCGACGGCGTTTTCCTCCGCCGCGCGCGCCTTGACCGTCTCGGAAAAGGCATTGCCGTTGTCGGCAGCGGCCTCCTCGACATTGCAGACGTAGAGCACGGGCTTGGAGGAAAGCAGGCCCAACGTCGCGAAGGTCTTGCGCTCGTCGGCGGCGACCTGTACCAGCCGGGCCGGCTTGCCCTCGCGCAGCAGGACGAGGCAGCGATTCATCAGGTCGGCCAGTTCCTTGGCGTCCTTGTCACCGGTCTTGGCCTTCTTTTCCAGCGGTAGCACGCGCTTCTCGAGGCTTTCGAGATCGGCCAGCATCAGCTCGGTCTCGATGATCTCGATGTCGTTGAGCGGCGCGACCTTGCCCTCGACATGGGTGATGTCGCCATCCTCGAAGCAGCGCACGACATGGGCGATGGCGTCGCATTCGCGGATGTTGGCGAGAAACTGGTTGCCGAGGCCCTCGCCCTTGGAGGCGCCGCGCACCAGGCCGGCGATGTCGACGAAGGTCAGCCGCGTCGGGATGATCTCCTTGGAGCCGGCGATGGCGGCGAGCTTCTCCAGCCGGTCATCGGGCACCGCGACGTCGCCGACATTGGGCTCGATCGTGCAGAACGGATAGTTCGCCGCCTGCGCGGCCGCCGTCTGCGTCAGCGCGTTGAAGAGGGTCGACTTGCCGACATTCGGCAGGCCGACGATACCGCATTTGAAACCCATGGTGGTCTTTCAGTCTCGGAGCATGAAATCGCTGGGATGAGCGATGAACGGATTGACGATCGTGATGCCGTTTACGACGTGACCATGCCGCATGTCTTCACTGAGGAAGTGGGTACAACCCAAATTTTGTGCGGCCGCCAGCAGCACGCAGTCGAACCATTGATAGCCTGCTGCCTCGCGAATGCGCCAGGCGTCGGTCAGCGTCTGATGATCGATCGGCGTGTCGCCCCAGATCCTCAGGCCTTCGGCGTCGGCTCTCACGGTGGCCACACCGAGATGCGGAAGTTTACGAAGCGCGACGTGACAGAATTCGTTGATGACCTGCAGGTTGATCACTGGCGGCTTCGTCTCGATCAGAGCGTTCAGCCAGATTTTCGTGCGCTCCTGCTTCTGCTTCGCGCCCGGATCCCGGCTGTAGATCAGCACGTTCGTGTCGAGAAAGAAGGTGCTCGTCATACAACTCGGTCCGGGAAGGGAGTTTGCCGTTTTCGTCAGATAGCGGCAGAGGAGGCCCTGCTAGGAACCGGTCGAGCGCTTCGCGCTGACTGATCGTCGGGCCAACGCGCCGTTCAAGGAGTTCGGTCACGAATTTTGACATGCTCTTGCCTTCCCGCGCCGCTGCCACGCGCAGGCGCGACAGCGTGTCGTCAGGAAGTGTCACCGTCAAATTCTTCATCTCATTCCAACCTCGATCCTGCCCAATATCGTGTTTCCGTGTTTTCGTGTCAACGATCTGCGCTGTGTTCGGTCACGCGAACGTGCTTGGCTGCGTGATCCCCGTCGGCGCAAAAACAGGTGGCGACACTCTTTTCGACGGATATCACCATGCGAAGTCTCGCCACCACCTGCCTCATCCTCGGCCTCACCGTGGCAGCCTCCGCCCAGTCGCCGACAACCCGCATCCGCGGCGAGATCGAGACGGCCGAGGGCGATACGCTTGTGATCAAGACCGTGGACGGCGCCTCGGCGAAGGTCGCGTTGGCGCCGGGCTATTCGGTCGGCGGGGTCGTCAAGGCGACGACGGCCGATATCAAGAAGGGCGGGTTCATCGGCGTGGGCGCCCGGCCCCAGCCGGATGGTTCGCTGCTGGCCGTGCAGGTCTTCATCTTCCCGGAGGCGATGCGCGGTACGGGCGAGGGGCACCGTCCCTGGGGTGTGCTGCCGGATTCGACGATGACGAACGCCACGGTCGCCGAGACCGTCTCGCGCGTCGATGGCGCCAATATCGTGCTGACCTATCCCGGCGGCGAGCAGAAGGTGGCAATCACGCCCGACGCCAACATCATCCTGGCCACGCCCGCGCAAACCTCAGAGCTGGTGGCCGGCGCACAGGTCGCGATGTCGGCGACCAAGCAGGCCGATGGCAGCTTCAGCGCGAGCCGCGTCACCATTGCCAAGCCCGGCGCGCAGCTGCCCTATTGAGCAGCTGCGTTGCCGAGCGGAGCGCCTGGCGTCAGTCGGGCGTCTTCTCGCCGAGCCGTTTCACGGCGGCATGGCCGCGCGCATCCATGAACAGGTGAACCTTGTTCTGGAAGCCGGCATCGTCATGGGCTGCGAGCAGGGCGGCATTGTCGGCGCATGCGGTGCAGAGGTCCTCAACCCACGGCCCCTCGGCCTTGCCGAAATCGCTCAGCACATAGGCATGGACGAGTTCCTTCAGGCCAGGGTGGCCGATGCCCATCCGGACGCGGCGATACTCGTTTCCGATGGTGGCCGTCGTCGAGCGCAGGCCATTATGGCCGGCATTGCCACCGCCGAGTTTGACCCTCAGCTTGGCCGGTGCGAGGTCGAGTTCGTCATGGAAAACGATCACATCGGCGGGCTCGACCTTGAAGAAGCGGGCGGCCTCGCCGATGGAGCGGCCGGATTCGTTCATATAGGTCTGGGGCTTGAGCAGGACGACCTTCTCGGATCCGATCGTCGCCTCGCAGGCCTGCGCCTGGAAGCGTGCGCGCCAGGGCGAGGCGCGATGCGTCCGCGCGACCTCGTCGAGCGCCATGAAGCCGATGTTGTGGCGGTTGCGGGCGTAGCGCGTGCCCGGATTTCCCAGCCCTGCGAAGATCAGCATGTCGGTTTGTTCCGCCTCACAGCAAAACGGCCGGGAAACCCCGGCCGTCCGCATTCTCTCATTCCAATCGTCTGGTCGTTCAAGCCTTCGGCTTGGCCTCGGCAGCGGGGGCGACCGCAGCGGCAGGCGTCTCTTCGACTTCCTCGGCCATCGGCGGAACGATGGTCACGATGGTGGCGTCGGAGCCGATCGTCAGCTTGGCGCCCTTCGGCAGCTTGATCACGCTGGCCTCGAGCGAGTCGCCGATCTCGAGTCCGGCCACCGAAACCTCGAAGAATTCGGGGATGAACTCTGGCTCGACGGTGATCTCGAGCGCGTGCTCGACGATCTGAACGGCGCCGCCGTTCTTGATGCCGGGGCTGGCATCCTGGCCGACGACATGGACGGGAATCTCGACCGTCACGGTCTGGCCTGCAGACACGCGCAGGAAATCGACGTGGATCGGGAAATCCTTGACCGGGTCGAGCTGGTAGTCGCGCGGGATGACCCGCTGCTTCTTGCCGCCGACGCTGATTTCGAACAGCGTGGTCAGGAAATGGCCGCCATAGATCATCAGGCGGGTCTTGTTGGCGTCGAGCGCGATCGCCTCGGGAGCGGCGCCGCCCCCATAGATCACGGCGGGTGTCAGGCCTTGACGACGAACTGCACGGGCGGCCCCCTTGCCGACCTGTGCGCGCGCCGAAGCCTCGATTTGCTTCACGGCGGTCATGGTTTTAGTCCTTGTTCAAATGACAAGGCCGCCTGCTGGCGGCCTCATTGCGGTTCAGCGCCCGTGCCTCCAAGGGTGTCAGTCGGGCGCTGGCAGCCTCATAAGCGAAATGCGCCGCGATCTCAAGTCCGCAGGCGTCTTTCCGCTCAGGCGGCCGTGGCAGTGATGCTCGCGTGGGGCCGGGCGTCCCTGTCGGGTTTCTGGCCGAAACGCTGCAGCAGCTCGGTGATAATGCCCGGCGGCATGGCCTGCGCATAGAGAAAGCCCTGGCCGAAGCGGCAACCCATGGATTGCAGCCACTCCGCCTGCGCGTGCGTCTCGATGCCCTCGGCGATGATCTTCATGCCGAGCCGGTTGGCGATGCCGACCATGGCCTCGACGATGACGCCGCTTCTCGTGCCGCTCTGGGCGGCTGCGATGAAGGAGCGGTCGATCTTGATGATGTCGACGGGGAAGTCGAGCAGATGGGTCAGCGAAGCGAAGCCGGTGCCGAAATCGTCGAGGGCGACCGGGATGCCGTGCTCGCGCATCTGTTCGATGGTGCGGGCGACACCGTCCTTGCGTCCGCCCATGAAGATCTGCTCGGTGATCTCGATGACGAGATGCCTGGCCGGGACCTGTGCCCGTTCGAGCGCCCGGAGGATGCGCTGGACCAGGTCGCCCTTCTGGAAGTCGGCCGAGGTGACGTTGAGGCCGACATGCTGGAAATGGATGCCGGCGCGTTGCCAGGCCGCCATGTCGGCCGAGATCGCGGCCAGCATCTGCCCGGTGATACGATGGGCGACCTTCGGGTCGAGCATCGCGTCCTGGAATTCTCCGGCCGAGGCGACCCGGCCATCGGGCATGCGCATGCGGGCCAGCGCTTCGAGGCCGATGATCTCGTCGCTATCGAGGCGGATGATCGGCTGATAATACGCGACGATGAGTCCGTCGGTCAGCGCCACGTCGACGTCGCGCTTGGTCTGGAGGCGACGGATCATCGAGGTGCGCAGGCCGTCCTTGAAGCGGACATAGCCGCCGCGGCGCGTCTCCTTGGCATGGTACAGCGCGAAGTCGGCGTTCTGGCGCAGCGTGACGCTGTCTCGCCCATCTTCTCCCGCGAGCGCCGCCCCGATGGTCACGCTCGGGATGATGCTGTTGCCGTCATGATCGAGCGGGGTGGACATGGCCGCGAGGATGGCGCCGGCGACGGAGCGCATCTGGGCCGCCCGGGCGCCTTTGCGCAGCAGCACCGCGAACTCATCTCCGCCGATTCGGTAGGCCGTGGCGTCGCCGATCACCGCCTGGACCCGTGCACCGACGGTCGCGATCAGGGCATCGCCGGCGGCATGCCCCATCGTGTCGTTGGTCACCTTCAGATCGTCGATGTCGATCAGCATCAGCCCGAAATCCAGCGGCGCGTCGGCTGTCATCCGGGTGATCGCGTCGTTGAAGCTGACCCGGTTGGGCAGGCCCGTCAGCGTGTCGTAATAGGCGAGCCGGTGGTTGCGGGAGCGCACCTCCTCATGCTCGATCGCGATGGCGCAGAGATGGACGCAGGTCGCGACGATCTCCAGTTCGAGGTCGCCTGGTCCGCGCGGCCGGTCGTAATAGAAGGCGAAGCTGCCGACCACACGTCCGTCCCGTGCCTTGATCGGGCTCGACCAGCAGGCGCGCAACCCGTGCGGCAAGACAAGCTGCTCGAAGCCCTGCCAGAGCGGATCCGTCGCGATATCGGTGACGCAGACCGGTTCTCCGCGATGGATCGCGGTGCCGCAGGAGCCGACACGCGGCCCGACGGGAATGCCCGTGAGCGCGCCCGAGTACTGCGTGGGCAGGCTCGGTGCGGCGAGCGCAACGAGCCGGTTCTGGTCATCAACAGTCACGACCGAGCAGACGACACCCTGAGCGATTGCCTCCACACGCAAGCAGAGCGTGTCCATGATGGCGGCCAGATTCTCGCCACCCGCGATGGCCTCCAGAATCTCGTTCTGAAGGGACCGCAGGCGGTCCGCGGAACCGCCTTCACGCATTTCGGGACTGACGCTGACCATGCGGTAAGCTATGTCAGCGGGGCGTGAAATCGTGGTTTCAGCGACGGTTCAAATTGTCCGCATCCGGCATTGAGGTGTGGACGGTGCGGGTCCAGCGCTCGGGATATTGCGCCCGCGCAATGCCTTGAGCCCTTGCGGCGCTTCGCCTTTGCAGCCGATGGCTACGGGTGCTCACGGCTTTAGGCTGCCGCCAGCCCGAGCCTCTCGTCGCGACGGCGCAGCAGATGCATCAGCGGCAGGGCCAGCAGCACCATCCAGGCCTTGCCGATGATCTGGCCCCCCAGGAAATCGAGACTGCCGAAGGCAAGCTGCAGGAAGACGATGCTGTCGATGACGAGCCCGATCAGGCTGGAGGCGACGACCGCCGTGACGAAGCGGCGCTTCTGCAGCGGGGTGTAGACCGCAAAATCGGCGAGTTCCGAGAGCAGGAAGGCCGCGACCGAGGCGATGACGATGGCGGGCGGCGCCAGGAAACCGGAGATCGCGGCGCCGACGAAGATCGCACCGAGGCCGATACGCGCGCCAAGCCTGCGCTGGACGATGTCGCGCAGGACGAGGGCTAGTCCGATCATCAGCACGCCGCTCGGCGCCTTGATGCCGGGCCAGACCGGCACGAGGCAAGGGCCATTGGGTACGCAGACGGTGCCGGCATTGCCGATCAGCCAGTTCGCGGCGGGAATGGTCAGGGCGAAGAGGGCGAGCGCGACGAGCCCTTCGGTCCGGCGCTGACGGTCAAGAGTCATGGGATGGTCCGCTGTCGTCGGGGGAGATGAGATAGGCGGCATAGCCGTTCGCGCGCAGCTCGCAGGCGGGGCAGCGGCCGCAGCCATAGCCCCAAGCGTGGCGCGTCGAACGGTCGCCTAGATAGCAGCTATGGCTGTCCTCGACCACCAGGTCGAGCAAGGCCTGGCCGCCCAGCGCCTTGGCCAGCGCAAAGGTCTGGGCCTTGTCGCGCCACATCAGCGGCGTGTGCAGGACGAGCCGGCGGTCGAGACCTAAGGCCAGCGCGACCTGCATGGCCTTGATCGTGTCGTCGCGGCAGTCGGGATAGCCGGAATAGTCGGTCTCGCAGACGCCGAGGACGATGTGCTTGATGCCACGGCGATAGGCCAGAGCGGCCGCGAAGGTCAGGAAGATCAGGTTGCGGCCAGGCACGAACGTGGTCGGCAGGCCGGTCTCGGCAAAGGCTATCTGGGTGTCGCGTGTGAGAGCGGTCTCCGAGATCGCGCCCAGGGCCGCTAGATCGACGAGATGGTCGGGCCCCAGCCGATCCGCGCAGAGCAAAGACAGCGTCGGCAGCTTGTCGCGCAGGACCTGCCGGCAATCCAACTCGACGCGATGGCGCTGGCCGTAGTCGAAGCCGACGGTCTCGACGGAGTCGAACCGCTCCAGCGCCCAGGCGAGCGCGACGGTCGAATCCTGACCGCCCGAGAACAGCACGAGGGCGCGGGAGGTCACGACGCGCGCATTCCCGTCATTGCGAGCGAAGCGAAGCAATCCAGAGGTGTCGCGTGAGACCCCTGGATTGCTGCGCTTCGCTCGCAACGACGATGGAGGTCGGGCATTCCCCGCCCTCAGTCGAACAGGCTGGAAACGCTCGATTCGCTGGCCGTGCGCTCGATCGCCTCGCCCATCAGCTGGGCGATCGAGATGACGCGGATGTTGCGCGCCACCTTCACGGCTTCGGTCGGCATGATCGAATCGGTGATCACCAGTTCCTTGAGCTTGGAGTTGGCGATGCGCGCCACGGCGCCGCCGGAGAGCACGCCATGGGTGATGTAGGCGTAGACCTCGAGGGCGCCCTGGTCGAGCAGCGCCTCGGCCGCGTTGACGAGCGTGCCGCCGGAATCGACGATGTCGTCGAGCAGGATGCAGGAGCGCCCCTCGACCGAGCCGATGATGTTCATCACCTCGGATTCGCCGGGCCGGTCGCGACGCTTGTCGACGATGGCCAGCGGCGCGTCGATGCGCTTTGCGAGCGCGCGAGCGCGGACCACGCCGCCGACGTCGGGCGAGACGACCATGGCGTTCTTGTGGTCGAGCCGCTCCCTGATATCGCGCGACATCAGCGGGGCGCCGAACAGGTTGTCGGTGGGGATGTCGAAGAAGCCCTGGATCTGGCCGGCATGCAGGTCGAGCGTCAGGACGCGGTCGACGCCGGCATGGGTGATCAGGTTGGCGACGAGCTTGGCCGAGATCGGCGTGCGACCGGAGGCACGCCGGTCCTGCCTTGCATAGCCGAAATAGGGGATCACCGCCGTGATGCGGCGCGCCGAGGAGCGGCGCAGCGCATCGGTGATGATCAGCAGTTCCATCAGATGGTCGTTCGTCGGGAACGAGGTCGACTGGATGATGAAGACATCCTGCCCGCGCACGTTCTCCTGAATCTCGACGAAGACTTCCATGTCGGCGAAGCGCCGCACCGATGCCTTGGCGAGCGGAATGCCGAGATGGGCGCAGATCGCTTCCGCAAGCGGCCGATTGGAGTTGCCGGCGACAACTTTAAAGGATGAAGGCATGCCGGCGCGCACCGTTATAATCCCTGGCTGGGCGAGAACAGCTTTAAGCTGGCTCCAGTTCGCAGGGCTCTTAACAGCCGTGTGACGACGAGTCGACTGTTGCACTGCAAAAGCGGCCTGCAAAACGTTGCGATGGCTGGCGGTGCCTATTTGCGCCTAGAACCGGATCCAATCAGCCTGATCGGTGAAGCCGTCGCTAAACGTTTGATGGCGAACGCGCGCCGAGGCTCGGCCTGGCTCGTTCAAGGCCGGTGCCGTGCCAGAGCTCGACCTGCCCGAGCTCAGAGCTTCTTGCCTGTCGATGCCGAGGCCGTCTTGGCCGATGTCTTGGCGTCCTTGGCTTTGTCGACCGCCTGCTTGCTCGTCGCCTTTGATTTGTCGCCGGGCAGCACGGCTTCGACCGCCGGCGTGGTCACGAGGAAGCTCGCGATCGCGTCCATCGATTCGGCTGCCGCCTTGGCGACGATGGTCTGGTCGACGCCCGACCATGGATCGGAGGTTCCGCCGCGCCGGCCGAGGCTCTCGCCCTGGACCCGCTGGGCACGCTTCTTGGCCTCGTCATAGACGTCCCAGACGAAGGCGAGCGAAGTCTGGCCGTCTTCGGTCGGCTGCGCCGTGAGGTAGCCGCGCACCCGGAAGCGGGCGGGCTTGTCGCCCGGCACGATCTCCATGCGCCGCTCGGCGGCGGCCTCGCCGAGCAGTCCGGCGAAGCGGGTGGTCACGGCATCGGGCGCGCCCGAGATGCTTTGCACCGATACCGGCACGCCGGGCGCATCGACGCGCGGCCGCGCAGCCGTGGTCGTCTCCTGGCAACCGGCGAGCGCAAGCGCCACAGCCGACCCCAGGACGAGGCCGCTCAAACGATCGATCAATGACGCCTCCCGCTTGTCTTTTTCGCGTACGGGTTGGAGTTCTCTGGTAGTCCCTGCGCTGGCCTTTCTAGGCTCAACGGATCGGAAGGTCCAGATCGTGTGGATCGCGCCGGTTTGCCGCTGCGCCGATGCCGCGATTGCGGCGTCGCGTGTCCTCGCCCATATATCGGGCGAAACGGGCCTGGAGGCCCGCTCCGGAGAACCCCATGGTCACGACCAGCAGCCGCATTCTCGACGATATCGCCCGTCTCGCAACCGATGCCGCCGGCGCCGCGCAGGGCGTTCGCCGCGAGGTCGAGACCGTCATGAAGACCCAGATCGAGCGCCTGCTGCGCGATCTCGACGTGGTCACACGCGAGGAGTTCGAGGCCGTGCGCGAGATGGCGCTGCTGGCCCGCGAGGAGAACGACAAGCTCGCCGCACGCCTGGCCGCGCTGGAAGCGGCGCAGCCGAAACCCTGAAGGCGAGACGGCTGCCCCGGCCAAGGCATCTATAGGCCTATGCTGCATCCACAGGCCTATGCTGTGGACAGGGCGCCGCGGGGATTGAGCCCGCGCCCCGAATCCGTCGAGCGTCACATGGTGTTGGGAGTGTCATACGCCCTGCGCTAACGTCGGTGGAGAAATTGATTCGTCGGTCCAGCCTCTTAGGGGGAGACCGGTGGAGCGTGGCGCCCAGTTTCTCGTGGGCGCGGCGCCTGTGGAGTTGCGTTTCCCCAGTTTTCCCGTCGCCGTGTTCCCGTTCTCGAACGCGCCGGTCCGCGCTTCCGCGGCCCCCGGCAGTTGGACCCAAGGGCATGATGGATCTCGAACTGGATGCCGAACTTGAACGGCCTTCCAACCCTCTCGACCTGATTGAGCGACTGGCCGCTCTCAATAACTGGAGCTTCGACCGCGACAGCGACGACGAACTCTCGGTCGCCGTGACCGGCGGCTGGTCGGATTATCACGTCGCCATCACCTGGCTAGCCGAGGTGGAGGCGATCCATATTGCCTGCGCCTTCGACCTCAAGGTGCCCGAGCGGCGTCGCGGCGAGGTGCTGCAACTCGTCAGCCTCGTCAACGAACAGCTCTGGCTCGGCCATTTCGACCTGTGGAGTTCGGAAAGTGTGGTGATGTATCGCCATGCGCTCTTGCTGTCGGGCGGCGCCGAGCCGACCGACGAACAGGCCGCAGCCCTGATCAAGGCCGCGATCGACGCGTGCGAGCGCTATTTCCAGGCCTTCCAGTTCGTCGTCTGGGCCGGAAAGACCGCGAAGGAAGGCCTCGAGGGCGCGATGCTGGAGACGGTCGGCGAAGCGTGAGGGAATCGGTTTTCGTCACGCCTGGGCTTGACCCGGGCATCTCATGACGGGAAGGTTTTCCGGCAAGAGAGGCTCGGGTCGGACCCGGGCATGACGCCTTCCATCGCTTTTCGAGAGACCGCCATGTCCAGCCCCCTGCCGAAAACGCTCGTCCTTCTCGGTGCGGGCAAGATGGGTGGCGCCATGCTGGAGGGCTGGCTGCGCATCGGCATGGATCCGGCCGGCATCAGCCTGATCGACCCCAGGCCCTCCGACGAGATGATCGCCCTGGCGGCCGACAAGGGCATGGCTGTCAATCCGGACCCGCGATCGCTGCGCGCCGTCGAGGTGCTGGTGCTGGCGACCAAGCCGCAGACGCTGGACACCGCCGCGCCGGCCGTGCAGGCTCTGATCTCGCCGCAGACGCTGCTGATCTCGATCCTGGCCGGCAAGACCCTGGGTGACCTTTCGGCCCGCCTGCCCAATGCCACCGCGATGATCCGGGCGATGCCGAACCTGCCGGCCTCGGTGCAGCGCGGCGCCACGGCGGCAGCGGCGGGTCCCGGCGTCACGGGCGCGCAGCGCGCCGTGGCGCATGCGCTGCTCGGCAGCATCGGCAAGGTCGAGTGGCTGGAAAACGAGAACCTGATCGATGCCGTCACGGCGGTCTCGGGCTCCGGACCGGCCTATGTCTTCCATCTGGTCGAGTGCCTGGCTGCGGCCGGCAAGGCGGCGGGGTTGCCCGACGACATCGCCGAGCGGCTGGCGCGGGCGACGATCGAGGGCGCCGGCGAGATGCTCTACCAGTCGCCGTTGTCGCCCGCGACGCTGCGCCAGAACGTGACCTCGCCGGCCGGCACGACGGCGGCGGGGCTGGAGGTGCTGATGGCCGAAAACGGTCTGGGCCCGCTGATGATCAAGACGGTGGCTGCCGCCAAACGTCGCGCCGGCGAGCTTTCGGGCTGAACGGCCTTTCATAGGCCGCGATCGAAGCCTAGCTTCTCTGCGACTGCGTCGTGAAGGAGAAGTCCCATGGCCCGCAAGACCGTTTCCCCTGAAGCCCATCCTGCGGCCGCCCCGGCCGCCGCGCCTGCCGATCCGCGCCGGCAGGTCGTCGAGGCGTTGATGCGTCTGGCGGCGACGCGCCCTTGGGGCGAGATCGAACTCCCTGACATCGCCGGCGAGGCCGGCCTGCCGCTGGCGAAGCTGCGTGGCCTGTTCCCGTCCAAACTTGCGATGCTGGGTGGCCTGACGCGCCTCATCGACGAGGCTGTGATGGCGGAGGCTTCAGACGAGCTTGCCGCCGAACCGGTGCGCGAGCGGATGTTCGACCTGGTGATGCGCCGTCTCGATGCGCTGGCGCCCTACAAGGATGGCTTACGCAAAATCGCGCCCGTGATCCGCCGGGATCCGCTGGCGATGGCGGCGCTCAACCGTGGCGCGGTCAATTCCTGGCGCTACATGCTGGCCTCCGCCGGCATTCCGACGGAAGACGCGCTCGGCACTGTTCGGGTTCAGGGCGCGGTTCTGCTGATGGCGCGCGTCTCCGAGGTCTGGCTCGATGACGACGAGCCTGAATTGTCGCGGACGATGGCGCGGCTCGACCGGGAGCTGAAGACGGCCGGCGCGATCATGGCGCGCGTTGCGGATGTGCACCGGCTGACGGCGCCTCTGCGCGGTCTGGCGCGGGCGTTCTGCTCGGGCAAGCGCCCGCATGTGCGTCGGCGCGAACGCTCCGACGAAAGCCTGCGCCGCGAAGGCGAGGATTTCGCGCCCGCGATCTAAGTCGCGGGGCCGCTGATCCAATCATGGCTGAAATGCGACATCGTTAAGCGACTCTTAGCGATTTCGCGCGACTCTCGGGAATCATCCTCCCGTAGAGATTCTCCGCATGACGTTGACGAAGAAGCTTGCCACCCTGTCGATCAGCCGCTCCTTCGCGCTGATCGCGGTTCTTGCCGTTGTCATCGCGGTTGGCGGTGTGGGCTACACGCTCAGCGAAGCGCGCAACGAGATGATCGAGCTCAAGCGCCAGGAGGTGCAGCACGCCACCGAAGTCGCCAGGACGACCGTCGAGTCCTATCGCGACAAGGCGGCCCGCGGCGAACTGCCCGTGGCCGACGCCAAGCGCCTCGCCATCGATGCGATCGCCGGGGCACGCTTCGACGACGGGAACTACTACTTCGTCTACACCTATGACGGTGTCAGCGTGACGCATCCGCGCGCCGATATGATCGGGAAGAACCTTTCGGGTCTGAAGGATCCCACGGGCCGACCCATCGTTCAGGACCTGATCGCGATCGCCCGGAACGGCGGCAAGGGCGGCTATTTCGACTTCCTCTGGGTCAAGCCCGGGGACAAGGAGGCCAGCCGCAAGATCGCCTTCGTGAGCGGGATCGCCGATTGGAACTGGGCCGTCGGAACGGGTCTCCATGTTCATGACGTCGATGCGAAGTTCATGGGCATGTTGGGCGATGTCGCCAAGGTCCTGGTCCCGCTCGGCCTGCTGATGCTCGGCCTCGTGATCATCCTCAGCCGTCGTGCTTCGGCGATGCTGACGGCGATGGCCGGCTCGATGAATGGGCTGGCTTCGGGCAATCTGCAGGCTGCGATCATGCATCAGGACAGGCCCGACGAGATCGGCTCGATGGCGCGCGCGCTCGTCGTCTTCCGCGACGCGGCACTGGCCAAAATCGAGATGGAGAACGAGAAGCGTCGCATGGAGCAGGAGGCCGCCGGCCATCGCGATGCCGCCGACGGGCAGCGCCGGCGCAGCGAGGCTGAACGGGCCGAGCAGGCGCAGGTTCAGGAGAGCGTCGTCGCTGCTCTCGGCACCGGTCTCGAGCGTCTCGCCGAGGGCGATCTGACCTACCGCATCACCGACAGCTTCGGTTCCGACTACGCCAAGCTCCGGGACGATTTCAACGCCGCGATCGCCAAGCTGCAGGAGACGATGCGGCAGATCGCGACCAACACCGAGAGCATGAAGGCTGGCTCCATCGAGATCAGCCAGGCGGCCGACGATCTCGCCGGCCGGACCGAGCAGCAGGCGGCCTCCGTCGAGGAAACAGCGACCGCGCTCGACGAGTTGACCGCGACCGTGCGCCAGACGGCGGAGAGCGCGCGCATGGCCAGCCAGGCGACCACGCAGGTCAAGTCCGACGCCGAGCAGTCGACATCGATTGTGCGCGACGCTGTGCTCGCCATGGGCGGCATCGAGAAATCCGCCGACGAGATTTCGCAGATCGTCGGCGTCATCGACGAGATCGCCTTCCAGACCAATCTGCTGGCGCTCAACGCCAGCGTCGAGGCGGCCCGCGCGGGCGACGCCGGCAAGGGCTTCGCGGTGGTGGCCTCGGAGGTGCGCGCGCTTGCCCAGCGCTCGGCCTCGGCCGCCAAGGAGATCAAGGAGCTGATCGCCGCCTCCAACAGCGAGGTGGAGAAGGGCGTGTCGCTGGTCGGCCAGACCGGCAGCGCGCTGCAGCGCATGGCCGACGAGATCAGCCGGGCGACCGGGCTCGTGGCCGAGATCGCCAGCGCCGCGCAGGAACAGGCGTCGGGCCTGCAGGAGGTCAACACGGCGGTGGGCGAGATGGACCAGTCGACCCAGCAGAACGCGGCCATGGCGGAACAGTCGACGGCTGCCGCGCATTCGCTTTCGCAGGAGGCCGACCGGCTTTCGGCGCTGGTCGCGCGCTTCCAGCTCGGCGGCGATGTCGCCGGGCTGAAGGCGATGGCCCGCACGATGCAGGTCGCTGTTGCGCCCGCGCCGCGTCCGGCCGCCCCGCGCGCGGCCCGGCCGATGGCGTCCTCCAACGGCGCAGCCACGGCTCGCAAGCTTGACGCCGACGCCCATGACAAGGGTTGGGCCGAGTTTTGAGCGGCCCTTCCGACACCGCCGCGCCGGCTGCGACCATCGGCTTCGACGATTTCCTCAAGGTCGACATTCGTGTCGGCACCATCGTCGAGGCCGCGCCCTACCCGGAGGCGCGCAAGCCCGCGATCAAGCTGGTGATCGATTTCGGCGGCGAGATCGGGCTGAAGAAATCCTCCGCCCAGATCACCAAGCACTACGCCTGCGAGGACCTGCCGGGTCGGCAGGTGCTGGCGGTCGTGAACTTCCCGCCACGCCAGATCGGCAAGTTTATGTCCGAGGTGCTGACGCTGGGCGTGCCCGACGCCGATGGCGAGGTCGTGCTGATCGGGCCGGCGCTCGACGTGCCGAAGGGTGGGCGGTTGTTTTAGGCTGCCACCTGCGCCTCGCTATGAATGCCGGTTGCGAGCGTGCTTGCGGCCGGCTCGGCTTGCGTCCAGCGGAACGGCAGGGCCGCGCTGCGAAACCAACTGCCCGTGACATGCATGCGCCAAAGCCGCTCGGCTGCCGGCCATCGCGCGATCTCTTCGCCCGACCAGACGATCTCGACCCGGCCCTGCAACTGTAGAGCCGTGCCATCCTCGAAATCGATGAAGAGCAGCGAGGCGCGGGGATCGCTCAGCAGGTTGCCGAGTGTGTTGAAATAGGCGTTTCCGGTAAAGTCTGGCACGCTCAGCACATCGCCCTCGATGCCGATGAAGCCCGGCCTGCCGCCGCGATGCGAGATGTCGAGACCGCCATGCTCGGCATCGCTGCTCGCGCTTGCGATGAAAAAGGTGTCGGAGCGGGCGATCAAGGCGCGCCCCGCCGCGTCCAGACCGGTCAGCGTTTCGACCGGACTGGGAGCTGCCGGCTTGACCGACAGAGGCGTCCGCGCCTGGATGTATTTGGCGCAGTTGCCGAAGCTCTGCGCGACCTCGACCGAGAAGCCATGGTCATTGCGCCGCGTGACCACGCCATTGGCACGATTGCGCCGTCGGGTCGGGAATTCGAGGCCGAGCAGCCCGATTGGCCGGCCGGCCGCAATATGCCGATAGGCAGGATCGTCGCGTGCCGGCAGCGCTCCGATCGACAAACGCGTCGGTTGCGGGCTCTCGATGAAGCCGGGTTCATCGCTCAATACGGTCGCGATCGGATGGCCGCTCTCGTCGCCCACGGCCGCGAGCAAGATCGGTAGCTGTGCGAAGAAGGCGCGGTGCTGATCCGGCATGAAGCTGCGGATGCCGGCGCCCCGCGAGCCCATTCCGGCAAGCGCCTGCGCCTCCAGTTCGCCTGGATGGAAAGGTGTCCAGTCCATGACTCAACTCGCTTTCGGTAGGGGGGAGGCCGGCATCGCCTTGAAGAAGGGCAGGGCCTCGACCCGGGCGATCCAATCCCTCACCGCCTCATAAGGGGCGAGCGGAATGCCGCCCTCGGGCGCATGGGCGACGTAGGAATAGCAGGCGAGATCGGCGATCGTCGGGTGATCGGCGGCGAGAAAGGGGCGCCCGGTCAGGTGTTCATCCATCAGCCCGAGCAGCCGCTGCGCGATGCGGCCGGCGCGGCCGGGATCGTCGCTGACGCCGAACTGGGCGATGAGGCGGGCACTCCCGGGGCCATGCATCACCTCTCCTGCTGCGACCGACAGCCAGCGCTGCACCTGGGCCGCCGCGACCGGTTCCTCGGGCAGCCATTCGCTTCCCGGCGCGTAGCGCTTCACCAGATAGACCATGATCGCGTTGCTGTCGGCGAGGACGAGTTCGCCGTCTTCCAGCACGGGGATCTGCTGGAACGGGTTGAGCCGGCGGAAGGCATCGCCCCGCCGGATCTCGGCCGGCGCCTCGGCGAGGCAATAGGGCAGGCCGAGCGCGCGCAGCAGCAGTTCGACGCGGTGGGCATGGCCCGAGAGCGGGGTGCCGTGAAGGATGAGTGGGATCTGGCTCATGATGTCTCGACCTGTAAAGGGAACCTTACAATGACCGTTCCCAGATCGGACGAAAATCCGCTATCGTCGGAAATCAGAATTCCATTTGACGGAACGATGGATGGACCGGCTCGACGAACTCTCTATCTTCGTCGCGATCGTCGAGGTCGGTAGCCTTGCAGGTGCGGCGCGGCGGCTCAACCGCTCGCGGCCGGCCGTGACGCGGGCGCTGGCCGCGTTGGAGGAGCGGACCGGGACCCGTCTGATCGCCCGCAGCACGCGCCGGCTGGCGCCCAGCGATGCCGGCCGGGAACTGGCCGTGACGGCGCGGCGGCTGCTTGCAGACTATGAGACGTCCCTTGGCGATGCCTCGGTTGCGCCCGTGCGGGGCCTGCTGCGGATCACGGCGCCGCTCGCCTTCGGCCGGCGCCATGTCACGCCGCTGGTGGCCGAGTTCCTCGACCGCTACCCGGAGATCCAGGTCGAGCTCGTCCTGGCGGACCGCAATCTCGACCTGATCGACGAGGATCTGCATCTGGCGATCCGGATTGGCCCGCTGCCGAGTTCGCGTTTCGTGGCTCGCAAGGTTGGCGAGGTGCGTCGCCTGCTCGTCGCCTCGCCGGACTATCTGCGTCGCTGCGCGGCGCCCGGGAAGCCGGCCGACATCGCAGGCCACGACACCATCGCCAGCGTCGCGGCTGGCCAGGGTCTGATCTGGCGCTTCGGGGGTGCCGGGCGCGGCGCGCGCGTCCTGGTGACACCGCGCTTCATCGTCAACGAAGTCGAGGCCGTGCTGATCGCCGCGCGTGCGGGCCGGGGCCTCGCCCGGCCGCTGTCCTATCAGGTTGCGGAAGACTTGACCTCGGGCGCGCTGATCCGGCTCCTGCCGCAATACGAGCCGCTGCCCTTGCCGGTGCAACTCGTCGTGCCCGGTGGGCGGCACCTCGCCCCGAAGGTGCGGGCCTTTCTCGACCACGCCGTCGAGCGCCTGCCGCAACTGGCGCCCGTCGCCGCGGCGTGAGTCTCACACCGGCAGCCTGACCGTCGCCCTCAACCCCCCCAGCGCCGAGTCCGCCAGGATGATGTCGCCGCCATGGGCGCGGGCGATGTCGCGGGCAATGGCGAGGCCCAGGCCCGTGCCGCCTGAATCGACGTTGCGGGCTTCGTCCAGGCGGAAGAACGGCCGGAAGACGTCCTCGCGCTGCTCGGGGGCGATGCCGGGGCCATCATCATCCACCATGATGATCAGATAGCGCGCGTCATGGGTGGCGCGGATGGCGATGCGGTCGCCGAAGCGGGCGGCATTGGAGACGAGGTTGGTCAGGAGCCTGCGGAAGGCGTCGGGCCGGATCACCACCAGCGGATCGCCGACGACGGTCAGTTCGGTCTGGTGGCCCTGGCGCTCGGCGTCTGATTTCAGCTCTTCCAGAAGCGCCCGGATGTCGGTCTCCACCGCCGCCTCGCCGGCGTCGCCACGCGCAAAGGCGAGATAGTCCTCCAGCATGCGGGCCATCTCGTCGACGTCCTTTTCCAGCGCGTCGATTTCCGATGAGCGCTCCAGCAGCGCGAGCGAGAGCTTGAAGCGGGTCAGGATGGTGCGCAGATCATGGCTGACGCCGTTGAGCATCGTCGTGCGCTCGCCGACGGCGCGTTCGACACGGCGCTTCATCTCGATGAAGGCGTTGCCGGCGCGGCGGACCTCGCGGGCGCCACGCGGGCGGAACTCGGCGTCGCGGCCCTTGCCGAAGGCCTCGGCCGCGTCGGCGAGCTTGAGGATCGGGCGGATCTGGTTCCGTAGGAAGAGCACGGCGATGGTCAAAAGGATCAACGAGGTGCCGATCATCCAAAGCAGGAAGATGTGGCTGTTGCTGGCGTAAGCCGAGTTGCGCCGCGTCAGGATGCGCATCACGTTTTTGCCGAGCTTGATCCGGATCTCGATCAGGCTGGAGCGGCCGACCGTGTCGAGCCAGAACGGGCGGGCGACCTGCTGGGCGAGTTCGGTCGAGAGCGCGCTGTCGAGCAGCGAGAAGAAGGGGCGGGGGCCCGGCGGTGGCAGGTCGCTATCGGGGATGATGTCGACATCCATGCCGAGCCGATCGGCGGCGATGCGGGCGAGAATGCTGGCGTCGGCGTCCTGTGGATAGCTCTCATAGACGTCGATCATCATGGCGATGTCGGCGGAGACGGCCGAGGACAGCCGCTGCGTCACCGTCTGCCAATGCCGCTCCATGAAGACATAGGCGATGACCGATTGCAGCAGCACCACCGGCGCGATGACGATGACCAGCGCGCGCGGATACAGGCCCTTGGGCATGTAGCGAGCGATGGCATGCAGCGGCCGCCCGGCCCATTTGAGCAGAGGTTTCAGCCGGGTGTTGATGTGGCCTCGCCAGCACGCGCTGGCCGGGGCGATACGCGCGAGGCCGGCGCCGATCGCCTGCATCACGCCCCTGCGATGCTTGTCGGGCTGGACCGGCGTCACGTCCGGTCCGTCACGAGGCGGTAGCCGACGCCGCGCACGGTCTGGAGATAGAGCGGATCGGCCGGATCGCGCTCGATCTTGCGCCGCAGGCGGTTCATCTGCACGTCGACCGTGCGGTCGTTGGCGGCCGTGCCCTGCGCCGCCAGTTCCTCGCGCGCGACGACCTCGCCAGCGCGTTCGGCGAGCGCGGTCAGGATTTCGCGCTCGCGCTCGGTGAGGCGGATCGGCTCCTCGTCCTTGCGCAGTTCGCCGCGCGACAGCCCGTAGAGGAACGGGCCGAAGCGGACGAAATCGGGCCGGGGGGCCGATTGCGCGGTGTCGGCGACGAGCGTCCGCTTCAGGATGTTGCCGAGCCGCAGCAAGAGCTCGCGCGGCTCGAAGGGCTTGGCGAGATAGTCGTCGACGCCGATCTCCAGGCCGTTGATGCGGTCCTTGCCGTCTGCGCGCGCGGTCAGCATCAGGATCGGAACGGTCGAGTCGACGCGGAAGCGGCGGGCGAAGTCGAAGCCGTTCTCGCCGGGCATCATGATGTCGAGGACGATGGCGTCGAAGACCAGGCGTGCCAGCCGCAGATCGGCCTCGCCGGCGTTGGCGGCTGTCGTCACCCGATAGCCGTTGTCTCCGAGGAAGCGCGCCAGCAGGTCGCGCAGGCGGCGGTCGTCGTCGACCACGAGGATGTGGGGCGCCTCGTCGGGGAGCGGCTTGCGCGCCGGCTGTGCGGCCATGTGTCTTCCGCCTTCGTCTTGCTGCGCGTTCGTCGTCTTGCCTTCACGCCTCACCGCGGCGCGGCGAGGAAGCTCCGCACCTTGTGGCGTTCAGCGGGATCGATCAACCCCGCGAGATAGAGCGAGACGGTCTGCGCAGCCTCGGGCGCGAGCTGGCCGAGCGCGTCGTTGATCCGTTTTGACTGAAGCTGGACGAGGCGCAGCGCGAGATCCTGGCCCGACGGCGTGGCATGCAGATGACGCTGGCGCTTGTCCTGGACGCCGGTGCGCTGCTCGACGAAGCCGGTCTCGACCAGTTCCTTGAGGACGCGGTTCAGGCTCTGCTTGGTGATCTTGAGGATGTCGAGCAGTTCGGCGATGGTCAGTCCCGGTCGGCGCAGCACGAAATGCAGGACACGGTGATGGGCGCGGCCGAAGCCGTATTCGGCCAGGATGAGGTCGGGGCCGCCGACGAAATCGCGATAGGCGAAGAACAGGAGCTCGATCAGGTCGTAAGGCACACTCCGGGGCGCGGCGTCGCCCGGCGAGACGCTGCCGCTTACGTCGATTGGTCGGGGTTGCATCTCGGACATGGCATCCGTCCTGAAAATTATGTCAGTGATGTTGACATATCTCAGACGGAAGATTACCGGTCAAGCGCGCTGGGCGACGGAATATGTCGCCGGATCATGTTGCAGCGCAGTATAATTCCGGTCTTTCGCCCTTTCCGCCATGGTGGCGGGGACAGGGCTCCACGGATCTGCCAGGCCGGACGTGCCAAGAGGAGCACCCCATGTCAGTCATTCCTTTCGACCAGCGCGACGGCGTCATCTGGTTCGACGGCAAGCTCGTGCCGTGGAAGGACGCCAAGATTCACGTACTGACCCATGGGCTGCATTACGGCTCCTGCGTGTTTGAGGGCGAGCGCTCCTATGACGGCGTGATCTACAAGGGCACTGAGCATTCGAAGCGCTTCCACGCCTCGGCCGAGATCATGGATTTCACGATCCCCTGGTCGGTCGCGGAGCTGGATGCCGCCAAGGCGCTCTGCCTGAAGGAGAACGGCCTCAAGGACGCCTATATCCGCCCTGTCGCCTGGCGCGGTTCGGAAATGATGGCGGTGTCGGGCATCAACAACACGATCCACACAGCGATCGCGGTTTGGGAGTGGCCGAGCATGTTCGACATGGCGCAGAAGTTGAAGGGCGTGCGGCTCGATGTCGCCGCCTATCGCCGCCCGGACCCGGCCTGCGCGCCTGTGCATGCCAAGGCGGCGGGTCTCTACATGATCTGCTCGCTGTCGAAGCATAAGGCGGAGCGCGCCGGCTATGCCGATGCGATGATGCTCGACTGGGAGGGCAACGTCGCCGAATGCACCGGCGCCAACATCTTCTTCATCAAGGACGGCGTGATCCACACCCCGCTGGCCGACCGCTTCCTCAACGGGCTGACGCGCCAGTCGGTGATCGATCTCTGCCGCCAGCGCGGCTTCGAGGTGGTCGAGCGGCGCATTCGCCCGGAGGAGCTGGAGGGCTTCAACGAGTGCTTCATCACCGGCTCCGCCGCCGAGGTGACGCTGGTCTCCGAGATCGGTCCGTATTCCTTCATCACCGGCAATATGGGCAAGGTGATCATGGAGGACTATTCCGACACCGTCCGGCCGACATCCAAGGCGGCGTAAGCGCCTGTCGCGGCAGTCCAATGACACCCGATGAAAATGCGGGCGTCATCCCGGGCTTGCCCCGGGATTCATCGTAAAGGACTTCGCCCTCCGATGGATCCCGGATATCCGCTTCGCTGCGTCCGGGATGACGGTGAGGTTGTTCAGAGTTACTTCGCTGCGCTCCGAAACAGCGTGATCCAGTCGTCGCCGGGGATCTGGCGGCACTCGCTCATGGCGCTGAACTGAAGCAGGGAAAATCGCGTTCCGTTCCAGCCATAGGAGCCGGAGGCGCCGCAGTCGCCGATGCCACGGCCCTTGGCGTAGAACATGACCTGCCCCGTCTTCGGGTCGAAATCGGCGTTGACCAGCTCGTTGGCCGGTGTGTTGCCTGCGCCCTCGAAGGCGGCCGGTTTCGCTTTGGCGACGTCGCGCCCGTTCACCAGCCAGAACTGACTGTTGACGTCGTAGGCGCCGCGCGAACAGGCCAGGGACACTAGGCGCAAGTCGTCGCTCAGCGGCCAGGCGTCGTCGGCGCCGGTGAAACCGTCTGGCGTGTCCTCGCAGGAATCAGGCTCGCGCCGGTTCACTTCAGTCCGCATCGTCTTCACCAATGCCGCGATCTGGTCCTTCGCCAGCGGCTTGCCGGCAGCCGGTTTGCTGGCGATCACAGGGACAGCGGGGGCGGGCGGCGCGGTGCCGACGGTGCCCTTGCGGATCAGGGCCGACGGCGTGTTCAACCGGCCCTGCCGTTCGTCGATCCAGAGCATGGCGGCGACAGAGCCGGCGAGCGACACCTTGAAGGCTCTCGTCTCGATCCGCGCCGTCAGGAGGGCTGCCTTGCGCGCCGCTGCGATCAAGGCCTCGGCCTGGGCGGCTGGGATGGCGATCTCGGCGACTTCGCCATCGATGCTGTTCGCGGACAGGGGATGGCCGGCTGCGGGGAAGGGCGCGCCATCCAGCGCCAGTTCGATGACGAAGCTCGATTTCAGTTTCGGCGCGCGCAGCTTCAGGGCCAAAGTCGGGGCGCCTTCGGGGCCGGCCGGGCGATCCAGACGCAAAAAGGCGACGTCGTCATCGCTCTCGCCAGGCAGCGACAGCGCCGTGCAGGACTTCGTGTTGTCGCAGCCCGCGATCCAGTCCCGGAAGGTCTTGCTCTCGCCGACCTGGGCGTGGGAAGCGGTCACAGAGGCCAGCGTCAGCGCGCAAGCAACCAGTGCGCCTTCAAGTCCAGCGCGCGGCTGCATCGTCATCCTCCTGCTTCGCCTCGACCCAGCCGCCGGTCGTGCCGTCGGCGAGGTGCTCGCGCTTCCAGAACGGGGCGCGAGTCTTGAGATAATCCATCATGAAATCGGCGGCTTCGAAAGCGGCGCGGCGATGGGCGGAGGTGGCAATCACCAGCACGATCTGCTCGCCCGGCGCCACGCGGCCATAGCGGTGGATGGCGATAAGGCCCATCAGCGGCCAGCGCGCGGCCGCCTGCTCAGCGACTCGGGCGATCTCGGCTTCCGCCATGCCCGGATAATGTTCGAGTTCGAGTGCCGCCAGCGTGCCGCCCTCGTCGCGGCAGAGACCCGTGAAGCTGACGACAGCGCCGATGTCGCGCCGGCCGACCGAGAGCGCAGCGATCTCGGCGGCGAGGTCGAAATCCTCCCGCTGGATGCGGATCTTCGGGGTCATGCCTGCCTCTGTCTGTCCGGGGACGCGCGCAGCGCGGAACCCGGAACCCACGACTTGGTGAGCCATGACTGCGCCATTCCCTCTGCTGCACCCGGCCGCGGGTTCCGGGATCCAGCCTTCGGCGCGCCCCGGAATGACAGAGGGGCCGTCATCTCATCCCCCCGTCATCGGCGGGAAAAAGGCGATCTCGCTCGCGCCCTCCAAGCTCGCGCCAGGCTTGACATGGGTCTGGTTGATGGCGGCGCGCACCAGCGTTTCGTTCTCGAAGGCCGCAGCATAGGATTCATCGCGGCTCTTCAGCCAGCGCACCAGGTCGAGCACGGTGGCGACCTCCGCCGGCAGTTCGACCTGCTCCTGCGCCAGCCCGACGCGCTCGCGCACCCAGGCGAAATAGACCAGCCTGACGGTGCGGGCCTCCGTGGTCGGCGCCGATGTCGCGAGAGCCTGCGTCATGATGCGCGCGTGTCCTCCTCGACCATGTGGCGGATGCCGGCGTTGAAATAGTCCCAGCCGGTATAGATGGTCAGTGCGGCCGCGACCCAGAGCATGACTATGCCGATCTCCGTGTTGTGAGGCAGCACCTTGTCGCCTGCAGGCCCGGCGACGAGGAAGCCCAGCGACAGGAGCTGCGCAGTCGTCTTCCATTTCGCGATCCGGCTGACGGGCACGCTGACCTTGAGCTCGGCCAGGAACTCGCGCAGGCCCGAGACTAGGATCTCGCGGCAGAGGATGACGATGGCCGCCCAAAGCGACCAGCCATGGATGGTGCCGTCGGCCACCAGCATGAGCAGCAGGGCGCAGACCAGAAGCTTGTCGGCGATCGGATCGAGCATGCGGCCGATCGCCGATTGCTGGCTCCAGGCCCGGGCGATCCAGCCGTCGAAAAAGTCGGTGACCGCCGCGAGCACATAAATCGCGAGCGCGATCCAGCGGACCCAGTCGTCCTTGGGCCAGTACAACAGCGCCACGAGGGCCGGGATCGCCAGGATCCGGCCGTAGGTGAGCAGGTTGGGCAGGGACCAGGGCCCGCGCCGCCGCATGGAGTCTGGAAGAATCGTCACGGGAATCACCAAAGCAGTCGCGTCGTGACAGCGTCAACACGCAATGCGGCGACATTGCCATGCGGCGTCAGACATCGTGAAAATAATCATGCACCGCCTTGGCCGTGGCGGCGTTGACGCCGGGCGTCCGCATCAGGTCGTCGAGCTTGGCGCGCTGGATCGCCTTGACCGTGCCGAAGTGCAAAAGCAGCGCCCGCTTGCGCGAGGGCCCGATGCCGGGGATCTCGTCGAGCGGGTTCTTCATGGTGTCCTTCTTGCGCCTGGCCCGGTGCGTGCCGATGGCGAAGCGATGCGCCTCGTCGCGCAGGCGCTGGATGAAATAGAGCGCCGGATCGCGCGGCTGGAGCTTGAACGGCTCGCGGCCGGCCATGTGGAAGGTTTCGCGCATGGCATTGCGGTCGGCGCCCTTGGCGATCGCGACGAGCGGGATGTCGCCGGCCCCGAGCTCGGCCATGATCTTGCGGGCGGCCTCGAACTGGCCCTTGCCGCCATCGACGATGACGAGATCGGGGCGGGTGGGGAACGCGTCGTCGTCAGGTTCTTCCGTTGCCGCGATGGGCTCCGCCCCTCCCCCTGGTGGGGAGGGGAAGGGGTGGGGGGCGTCCGGCTGGGTGAGCGGGTGAGGAACGGGTTCGCCGGCAGGGGCGGGCGTGTCTGCTGAAGACGAGCGGAGGCCCGGCTTTTCGCCCCCCACCTCCAACTCCTCCCCACAAGGGGGAGGAGAGTCCGTCGCGGTTGTGGCGAGCACCCCAATCTCCTTCGCCAGCCGCGCGAACCGGCGTTGCAACACCTCGCGCATCATGCCGAAATCATCGCCGGCAATCGTGTCGGCCGAGATGTTGAAGGTGCGGTAGTGGCTTTTCATGAAGCCGTCCCGGCCGGCGACGACCATGCCGCCGACGGCGTTGGTGCCCATGATGTGGGAGTTGTCGTAGACCTCGACCCGGCGCGGCGGCTTCGTCATGCCGAAGGCGGTGCCGAGCGCCGCCAGCAGCGAGCTCTGGCCGGCATTGTCGGCGAGCTTGCGAGACAGCGCCTCACGGGCGTTCTTGCGGGCGTGCTCGACGAGATCGACCCGCTCGCCGCGTTTTGGGTTGATAACCTCGACCTTGCGGCCGGCGCGGGCCGACAAGGCCTGCGCGATCAACTCGATTTCCTCGACCGGGTGGGACAAAAGCACCAGGCGCGGCGGCGGCTTGTCGTCGTAGAACTGGGTCACGACCGAGGCCAGCACCTCTTCGGGCGCCAGGCTGCGGTCCGCGCGAGGGAAGAGGGCGCGGTTGCCCCAGTTCTGCTTGTTGCGGAAGAAGAAGATCTCGACGCAGAACTGCCCGGCCTGCTCGTCGATGGCGAAGACATCGGCCTCCTCGACGCCTTGCGTGTTGATGTCCTGCCCGGCCTGCACGGCCGACAGCGCCGCCAGCCGGTCGCGATAGCGCGCCGCCTTCTCGAATTCGAGTTCTTCGGCCGCCTCCTGCATGCGGGCGGAGAGCAACTGCTTGACGTTGGAGGAGCGGCCCGAAAGAAAGTCGCGCGCCTGGCCTGCCAGCGCCTGATAGTCGGGGATCGCGATCTCACCCGTGCAGGGGCCGGAGCAGCGTTTGATCTGGAAGAGCAGGCAGGGGCGCGTGCGGTTCTCGTAGAAGGAATCGGTGCAGGAGCGCAGCAGGAAGGCCTTTTGCAGCGCGTCGATGGTGCGCTCCACCGCCCAGACCGAGGCGAAGGGCCCGAAATAATCGCCCTTGCGTTGGCGCGAGCCGCGATGCTTGGCGATCTGCGGCGCCTCGTGGTCGCCGCTCAGCAGGATGTAGGGGAAGGATTTGTCGTCGCGCAGCAACACGTTGTAGCGCGGCCGCAGCTGCTTGATCAGATTGGATTCGAGCAGCAGCGCCTCGGTTTCCGTCCCTGTGGTGACGAATTCCATATTCGCCGTCTCGGCGATCATGCGAGCGACGGCGTTGGTGTGCGCCAGGCCGCGGGCGTAAGCCGTGACGCGGTTCTTCAGGCTCTTGGCCTTGCCGACATAGAGAACCTCGCCGGTGCGATCGAACATCCGGTAGACGCCAGGCTTGTTGGGCAAATGCTTCGCAAAGCCGGCGATGACCTCGATGCCGTGCTTGAGCGCGCCGGGCGCCGTCTCGCCGAGATCGAGCCCGCGCGTCGGCAAGGCACCCTCGGCCTCGGGCTCGACGACGGGCCCGGTGTCCGGCAGATCGGGTTCGGGCGGTGGCTGGGTCGGTTCGCGATTCATCGGCTGCATGTAGGATGCGCGCAGCGTTTCGTCATGTCAGCATGGATCGAAGGGGCCGCCTGAGAGCCGCTGACCTCCTGCCGCGGGCTGCTCTGGGCCATGGCGCCCACCCCGGATGGGGCGGCATGGCTTCGCATCTGTGCGAGCCAATTGAACCGGGATGGCGGGGCGCCTGTGATCCTCGTGTCGCAACGGCAGATTCGATTTTCCCTGGAGGCGTTTGCGCGCTGCAAATCGCCGCATGGGGATCGGCCCCGAAACGTGGTCGGTCATCTTCGCAAAGCTCTCAAGTAAAGAGTTCGACCTTGGACAGCGTAATTTACTAGGGTTTGATATCCTGCGGCGCTATGGAGCGCGCGGGATAACCAACGTCTCAGGGGACGTCTTTGCCGACAGGGCCGTCATTGCCGACATCCGGCTCAAGCGCCGCGCATCTTACGGGACGCGAACCGCTTCAGCTGCTGACCATGGGCGAGAAGAAGATCTGCGCGATCAGTCTGCTGCTGATTGCATTGGTCATCGTGACGACTCTGATCGTCATGGCGGAGTTTCGCAAGGAAGCGGTCCAGGTGCGCCTCCGGTCACTGGTTAATCTGGCTCTGCCGGTTGCCGGTGAGACCGATCGCGCCTTTCAGGCGATGGATCTGGTCCTGCGAAATGTCGCCGAGCATATCGAGAGCGCCGGAATCCGGGATGCCGCCGAACTGACAAGCGCGATGTCGACCCTTGCGGCGCATGACCTGATGCGACCCCGGATCGCCGCGCTGGTCTATATCGACGCGCTGGCATTGGCCAGCGACAGCGGAAAAGTCCTCAATACGACCCGGTACTGGCCGCCGCCCGATGTGAATTTCGGCGATCGAAGCTATTTCAAGGCCGTGCAGGACCTGTCGGCACAGCCAACGCATCTCGGCCTGCCTGTCATCGGGAGGATCGGCAACAGGCTGAACCTCGTTCTGGCGCGCCGCATCACCTCGCCGTCCGGGTCATTTCTGGGTGTCGTCAACGCGGCCATCGACCAGGCTTATTTCGAAGTTGCCCTGTCGAACGTGGATCTCGGCCCAGGAGGGGCGATCGCCTTCGTGCGGGCCGATGGCAGCCTCCTTGCCAGATCCCCGGGCGGGTTACGTTTGACAGGGGATCAGCAACACGGCGCCTCGCAGGCTCTTGCGCAGACATTGGTGACGCTCCCACCTCAAGGCGGGGTGGTTCCCTCCGGGATCCTGGATGACCACGAACGATTTGCCGCCGTTCGGGCGCTTGCAAATTTTCCGGCCTCGATCGTCGTCAGCATGACGACCCGACGTGTCGATAACAGGATCTCAGCAGCGCTGCTTCCCATCGCCATTGCAGCTTTCCTGGTCTGTCTCGTGATCGGGCTGATCGGCGCAGCCTTCGCTCGCCACGCCCGCAACCAGCGTCTCCTCGCTGCGACGCAATATCGCCAGGCGCGGACCGATCCATTGACGGGTTTCCATAACCGATTGTGGTGTGCCGAACATCTGGAGAGCTTGACCCGGTCGGTGGACAAGGGGCCGTTCGCGCTTTTGATCATCGGTCTCGATTTCTTCAAGGCGATCAATGACCAGCTCGGCCATGACGTTGGGGACGCCGTGCTGAAGGCCGTGTCGACACGTCTCAATGAGGCGCTGGAGGCCGGCGATGCTCTTGCCCGCGTCGGGGGCGATGAATTCGCGATCACGCGTCTTGGAATCTCGGACGAACCTGCGGCTTTGAAACTTGCCCATCACATCATGGAAGCGGTGCGCGTTCCCATCGCCGTCGGACACCGTCAAATCGTCGCCACCTGTTCAATCGGTATCGCGTTGTTTCCAAAGGATGGCGATGGCGTGGTTACGCTGCTCAAAAAGGCCGATCTGGCATTGTACGAAGCCAAGGCGAATGGCCGCAGTGTCGCCCGCGTTTTTTCCGAGCAGATCACGATGGCGGCCCACACGCGCTACGCGCTGCAACTCGACCTCGATGAAGCCTGGCGGACAGGGCAATTCTATCTCGAATATCAACCGATCTTCGAGATCAAGTCGAGAGTTCTTGCCGGCTTCGAGGCCCTGCTGCGCTGGAAGCATCCGGAGCGCGGTCAGGTCCGGCCCGATGTCTTCATTCCCATCGCCGAACAAACAGGGCTGATCCTGGCGCTGGGGGCGTGGGTGCTCGAGGAGGCATGCCGCGAAGCGATGCGCTGGCAAGGCGACCTGTTCGTCGCGGTCAATCTCTCGCCGGTCCAGTTCCAGGGCGGCGCGCTAGAGACGCAGGTGATCGCGGCTCTCGAGCGGTCGGGGCTACCCGGTCACCGTCTCGAACTCGAGGTGACGGAATCGACGCTGCTGCACGAGGGAGCCGCCGTTCAATCCGCGTTCGACGGATTTCGCCGCTTGGGTATCGCCGTGGCGCTGGACGATTTCGGGACTGGCTATTCCTCACTGGCCTATCTCAAACATCTCGACATCGACCGTCTCAAGGTCGACCGCTCCTTTGTCAGCGATGCCGTCAGCAATCCTCAAGGGCGTGCCATTTTGAATGCCATCTTCGCCCTCGCCGCGGCGCTCGGCGTCGAGACGACGGCCGAAGGCGTCGAGACGGAAGAGCAGATCGTGATCCTCAAGCAGGAAGGATGCAGCCATCTCCAGGGCTTCCTTCTGGGGCGGCCCCTGGCTCGAGATCTTGCGCTGGAGCTTGTTCGAACATCGCCGGGTTTGCGATGACGCTTGGTCGGCCTGCATCCGATTGCCGACGCGGCCCGATCTCCCCCGCGCGTGTCGGCCCGATGCCTGCGTGTCGCGGCGCCTGGCCGGCGACATCCGCCCGGGCGGCCAAACGTGATGCTGAAAGACTTGACCGACTCCCTTCGCATGGCCATCACCTTGCGCCCGCCATCGGACGCCCCGCCCATGCCAAGTTTCGCCATCGCCTTCCCGGTGATCGACCCGGTCGCGCTGCAACTCGGGCCGCTCGCGGTCAAATGGTACGGGCTGGCCTATGTCGTCGGCCTGCTCGGCGGCTGGTGGTATGCGCGCCGGCTCGTCTCGGCGGATGGGCTCTGGGCCGGTCGCGCCCGGCCGAAGGCCGAGGAACTCGACGACATGCTGCTGTTCGTGGCGCTCGGCGTGGTGCTCGGCGGGCGGCTGGGCTTCGTGCTGTTCTACGATCTGCAACGCTATCTCGCCCGGCCGCAGGACATCGTCGCCATCTGGCAGGGCGGCATGTCGTTCCATGGCGGCCTGATCGGTGCCGCGACCGGCCTGTGGCTGTTCGCCCGGCGACGCGGTTATCCGGCGCTGTCGGTGTTCGATCTCGCCGCCGCAGTGGTGCCGATCGGGCTGTTTCTTGGTCGCATCGCCAATTTCATCAATGCCGAGCTCTGGGGCCGTCCGGCGCCTGATGTGCCGTGGGCCATGGTCTTTCCGAATGGCGGGCCGCTGCCGCGCCATCCGAGCCAGCTCTACGAGGCGTTCGCGGAAGGCATCCTGCTGTTCATCCTGCTGTCGCTGCTGGTGCGGGCCGGCGGGCTGAAGCGGCCGGGCCTGGTCGCGGGCGTGTTCGGCATGGGTTACGCGGTCGCGCGCATCGTCTGCGAGTTCTTCCGCGAGCCCGATCCGCAGCTCGGCTTCCTGTTCGGCGGTTCGGTCGATGCGCTCAGCGGCGGCATCACCATGGGCATGCTTTTGTCGCTGCCGCTCTTCGCTGCCGGGCTCGTGCTGGTGCTGCGCGCAAGGCGGGCCAGCGCGTGAGCGGGTTGAGGGCGGAACTGGTCCGCCTGATCACTGAGGAAGGACCGATTCCGATCTCGCGCTACATGGCGCTCTGTCTCGGTCACCCGCGCCATGGCTATTATATGACGCGCGACCCTTTCGGGGCGGAGGGCGATTTCACCACGGCGCCCGAGATCAGCCAGATGTTCGGCGAGATGATCGGCCTCTGGGCGGCCCATCTCTGGCAGGCCATGGGCGCGCCGGCGCGTTTCGCGCTGGTCGAGCTCGGGCCCGGCCGCGGCACGCTGATGGTCGACATGCTGCGCGCGACGCGGATCGTGCCGGGGTTTCACACGGCGGCATTGGTGCATCTGGTCGAGACCAGCCCGAGGTTGCGGAGCGTCCAGGCGGCGACGCTTTCCGGCAAGGCCGAGCCGGCTTGGCACGACCGGGTCGGGACGGCGCTGGACGGGCCTGTCATCGTCATCGCCAACGAATTGCTCGACGCGCTGCCGCTCGACCAGTTCGTCATGACGAAAGCCGGCTGGTGCGAGCGGCTGGTCGGGCTCGATCGCGAGGGACGGCTGGCCTTCGGACTGGCAGGGCAGGTGCTTCCCGCTGGAACATCCCCGCAGATGACGGGCGATGAGGGTGCCGTTCTGGAGCAGCCGGCTGCGGCGCTCGACCTCGTTTCCGAGATCGCCGCCCATGTCGCGCGCTCCGGCGGCGCGGCGCTCTTCATTGATTACGGATCGCTGCGATCGGGCTTCGGCGACACGCTGCAGGCGATGCGCCGGCACCGGTTCGTCGAGCCGCTGGCCGAGCCCGGTGAGGCGGATCTGACCGTCCATGTCGATTTCGCTCGGATGGCGCAGGCGGCCCTGAAAGCCGGCGCCGCCGTGCAGGGGCCTTCGCTGCAGGCCGATTTCCTGCTGGCGCTGGGTCTGGCCGAGCGTGCGCAGGCCTTGTCCGACAAGGCCGCGGCGGAGCAGGCGCAGGCGATCGGCGCGGCTTTCGACAGGCTCACAGAACGCGGCGAGACGGGCATGGGCGATTTGTTCAAGGTTCTCGCATTATCGCATCCGGTGCTGCCGAAGCTGCCCGGATTTGACCTTCATCGCCTGCCAGAGCAGGGCTGACGACAAGCTCCCCCGTCGCGAACCGGACGACATCATGGTCATTCTCTCTCCCGACCTCGCCGCCGAGCCCGGCATCCGCCACGCTTTCTTCACGCGCGAGGGCGGCGTCTCGACCGGCATCTACGCCTCGCTCAATGGCGGGCTCGGCTCCGCCGACGATGCCGACGCAATCGCGGAGAACCGGTCGCGCATGGCGGCGCATCTGGCGGTCGCGCCATCGCATCTGGTCAGCCTCTACCAGGTGCATTCGGCCGATGTGGAGGTCGTCGGGGGCCCCTGGCAGGGCGAGCGACCAAAGGCGGATGCGATGGTCAGCGTCGCTCCGGGCGTGGCGCTCGGCGTCTCCAGCGCCGATTGCGGGCCGATCCTGTTCGCCGACAGCGAGGCGCGCGTCATCGGCGCGGCTCATTCCGGCTGGAAGGGCGCCTTCACCGGTGTGCTGGCATCGACGGTCACGGCCATGGAAAAGCTCGGCGCGCGGCGCGAACGGATTTTGGCCGTGCTCGGGCCCACGATAAGCGCCAAGGCCTATGAGGTCGGCCCCGAATTCGTCGAGCGCTTCAAGGCGTCGAACCCGACCTATGCGCGCTTCTTCACCGCTTCCGAGCGGGCCGCGCATGCGATGTTCGACCTGCCGGCTTTCATCGCCCTGAGGGCGCAGGAGGCGGGCATCGGCAGCTTCGTCGATCTGTCGCTGTGCACCTATGGCGACGCGCAGCGCTTCTTCAGCTATCGCCGGACGACACATAACGGCGAATCCGATTACGGTCGGCTGATCTCGGCTATCGCGCTGGATTGAGGACGCCATGCCCCGCACCATCGACTATTATTTCTCGCTGCACTCGCCCTGGACCTATCTCGGCCATGCGACCTTCCTCGAGATCGCCAAGCGCCATGGCTGCGACATCATCTACCGGCCGGTGCCGCTGCGCGCCGTTTTCGACGAGACAGGCGGCCTGCCGCTGCCGAAGCGCCATCCGGTGCGCCAGCGCTACCGGCTGATGGATTTGCAACGCTGGTGCGAGCGCCGCGAGGTGCCGCTCGTGCTGCAGCCGAAGCATTTCCCGTTCGACCCCGCTTTGGCCGACCGCTTCCTGATCGCGATCGTGCAGGCCGGCGGCGATCCCGGCCGGTTCATGGCCGAGATCATGGCCGGCGTCTGGGCGAAAGACGACGACATGACGCGGCCCGAGGCCATCGCGGCGGTCGCGCAGGCGGCTGGCTTCGATGCGCAGGCGCTCGCTGTCGCGGCAGAGAGCGAGGCGGTGCTCCAGACCTATGAAGGCACCATCGCGGCCGCGATCGAGGCCGGGGTCTTCGGCGCGCCGAGCTATGTGCTCGATGGCGAGGTATTCTGGGGGCAGGACCGTCTCGAACTGCTCGACAGCGCGCTGGCCAGCGGACGGAAGGCCTATCGCGCCGATCCGCAGGCCTGAGCCTGTGTGACCGTCAGGCGACGATGTCGGGGGGGCGCCAGCCGAGATGCTGGCCGCCATCGATGGCGACCATCTGGCCGGTGACCGAGCGCGCACGCGCCAGATAGAGCACGGCCTCGGCGATCTCGCTCGCATCGATCGGGCCTTGCAGCCGGGTCGCGCCCGCCTCCTGCTCCATCGCCTCGGGGCCGTCTTGTGCGTTCTGGAGGGTCGGGCCCGGTCCCACGGCGTTGACGCGGATGCGCGGCGCCAGCGCCTGCGCCATGGTCTTCGTCGCGGTCAGCAGGGCGGCTTTGGTCAGGGTGTAGGAATAATACTGCGGCGTCCGTTTCCACACACGCTGGTCGATGATGTTGAGGATCGCGCCATGGCATCCCTCGGGGAGACGGTTGGCGAGAGCGCCCGCGAGCACCGACGGTGCCCGCAGGTTGATCGCGAATTGACGGTCCCATGTCGGCACGTCGATGGCTGCGACGTCGTCGGCCAGGAAGCTCGATGCGCTGTTGACGAGCAGCGTGACGGGGCCGAGCGCGGCTTCGGCTGCCGGCATGAGCGCGGCGACGGCGGCAGGGTCGGCGAGATCGGCGGCGATCACCGCCGCGCGGCCGCCGCTTCGTTCGATCGCGCGTGCGAGCGCCTCGGCTTCGTCTCGCGCGCTGTCGCAATGGATCGCGATGGCATATCCTGCCGCCGACAGCCGCTCGACGATGGCGCGGCCGATCCGTCGCTCGCCATCCGTCACCAGCGCGACCTCAGACATCGCGCGTTTCCCGCTCGGTTGAGGATGCCGAATCGCCCGAGTGGCGCTGAAGCCGCCGCTCCCAGTGCTTGGCGACTCTGAGATAGCGGTAGAAGGCGTAGTTCATCGCGGTCATGAAGCCATAGACGCCGCGCAGCGCGTGCCGTCGGCCGATGTAGGCCTTGATGAAATTCGCCGGGAATTCGACCACGAGGCGGAACACCGAGAGCGATAGGCCACGCTTGTCGAGATCGTCGGCCTGGGCGTCGCTGTAGCTGTTGAGCTTGGCCATCTGTTCGCCGAGCGAGCGCACGGAATAATGGTGCACGGTGCCCTTGAGCCGCGCCACGCGCGCGCCGGCCACGAGATCAACGCGGTCATGAACGGTTGAAGGCGAATAACGCCCCTTGTCCTTGCGGTAGAGACGCACGGGCACGAGCGCATAGGCGAAACGATGCGGCGCCGGTTCGCCCGGGAAGATCTCGGCGATGCGCAACTCATAGGCGTCGGCGGCCGGTTCGCCATCGCGGAAGAGCCGCGCGATCTCCGCTGCGAGGTCGTCAGGCACGACCTCGTCGGCATCCAGGTTCAGGAGCCAATCGTGGTGACATTGCTCCTCAGCGAAGCGCTTCTGCGGCCCGTAGCCCGGCCAGGGATTGAAAACGACGCGAGCGCCGAGCTTTTCGGCGACCGCCTGCGTGCCGTCGGTCGAGCCGGAATCGATCACGACGATGTCGTCGCTGAGCCCGCGAACCGCCTGGATCGTGCGGGCGATGCGGTCGGCCTCGTCGCGCGCGATGATGAATATCGAAAGGAGCGGCACCCTCGGGACTCGTTTTCTGCCTGTTCCATCAAGGCTTAAGCATGCGTCAGAATGGGCTGCAAGCAGCGTTGCCGAAAATGTGGCGAGACTGGGAACCTTGCGTGAAGCGGCGCGTTACTGGTTCGGGTTGGTGTAGGGGATACGAATTTCGTTAGTATTCGATTTACCATTTAGGGTGCCTTAACAATCATTAATGTGTCTTCACTCATTTGCCCTAGTCATCCTATTCGTGCCGCATTTCTGCCGCGGTCTGCAAGGCAGATGTGCTTCCGACGCAACAGACAAAGCCGAGTTTTGGTCTTATAACCGGTTCATCGAATTCACCCGCCGGGCCGACCGGCAAAGCGACGACCCTAGGAGTTACACCATGAAGAAGTTTCTGCTTTCGAGCGTCGCTGCGCTCGGTATCATCGCCGCCGGCGCCGCTTCAGCTGCTGACCTGCCGTCCCGCAAGGGCCCGGTGATGGCCCCCGTCTACGCTCCCGTCTTCACCTGGACCGGCTTCTACGTCGGCGCCAACGCCGGCTACGGCTTCGGCAACGTCAATGCCGGTACGGTGTTCGGCGGCCGCACGGTCTCGATCGGTGATCTCGACGGCTTCGTCGGTGGTGGTCAGGTTGGTTACAACTACCAGATGGGCCAGTTCGTCCTCGGCGCCGAGGCGGACATCCAGGGTGCCGATCTGAACTCGGGCTCGAACGTGTTCGGCGATCGCGTCCGCACCGAATACTTCGGCACGGTTCGTGCTCGCGTCGGTCTCGCCTTCGACCGGTTCATGCCCTACGTCACCGGTGGTTGGGCTTACGGCAACGTCAAGACCACGATTGGCGGCATTGGCTCGACCGACAAGACCCACACCGGCGGCTACGCTGTCGGCGGCGGTCTGGAATACGCCTTCACCAACAACCTGACCGCCAAGATCGAGTATCTCTACGTCGATCTCGGCGAGAAGAACGTGTTTAACACGGGCGTCAAGGTCGGCACCGACTTCTCGGTGGTTCGCGCCGGCCTGAACTACAAGTTCTAGTCTGCTTCCCCATCTGGGGACAAAAGAACCCGGTGGCTTTGGCCACCGGGTTTTTTGTTGTCTCGATGCCAGGCTGCGTTGGGCCGGGCGGTCTGGGGACTGCGTCCCGACGACCGCCCAGCCCTTGAAGCGCCTCAGCCCTTGAAGCGTGTCGCCTCGAAACCGGGGACCTTGGCGGCGAAGGCGTCGAGCCAAGCGACCAGCGCGGGATGGTCGGCCCGCCAGGTTCCAGCGAAGCGCAAATCGAGATAGCCCAGCGCACAGGCGAGCGCGATCTCGCCGATGCGTGGCCGGTCGGGATAGGCGGGCGGCACGGCTTCGAGCGCGGCCAACGCGCGTGAAACCTTGCTCGCCTGATTGGCGACCCAGGCGGCGTTGCGGCCTTCCTCGGGCCGGAAGCGGGTTTCGTAGACCTGCAGCAAGGCGGCATCGCAGAGCCCGTCGGCCAGCGCCTGCAGCCGAAGCTGCGCGAAGCGCTCTTTGCCTGCCGGGATGAGCCGGTCGTCACCGGCGAGATGATCGAGATAATCGACGATGACGCGCGAATCGAACAGCGTCGTGCCGTCCTCCAGCACCAAAGTCGGGATTTTCCCGAGTGGATTCTGCTGGCGCAGCGGCTCGTCCGGGTCGTTGGTGTCGGCGACGACGATCTCGATGCGATCCATCAGGTCGAGTTCGTAAGCCGCCATCTTGACCTTGCGGCCGAAGGGAGAGGCGGGGGAGGAGCGCAGGATGAGCATCGGCATGGCCTCAAGCGAGAGCGGGCGGTTCAGCCGTCCGGGCGGATCGGCTCGCATAGATAGCGCGGACGCGGCCCCTGGGCGAGGCGCTCCGTCAGGGCCGGCAGCAGGATTCGCGCGTCCTGCGCCAGCATCCAGGGCGGGTTGACCACCAGCATGCCGGTGGCGCTGAGCCCTCCGGCCGCTTCGGGGCGGTCGACGTCGATCTCGAGCCGCAGCAGGCGCCCGATGCCGGCGGCGGTGATGGCCGAAAGCAGATTCTCGACGGCGAGCCGATCCTTCACCGGATACCAGAGCGCGTAGATGCCGGTCGGCCATTTGCGGTGGGCGGCGATCAGTTCCGTTTCCAGCGTGGCGAACTCGTCCTTCTCCTCGAAAGGCGGATCGATCAACACGAGGCCGCGCCGCTCCTTGGGCGGGACATTGCCGCGAAGTGCGTTCCAGCCGTCGATCGCCAGCGCCTTGCAGCGCGGATCGCGGCCGATCGCCTGGACGAGCTTCTTGTGGGTGTTCTCATGAAGTTCGGCCGCGATCAGGCGGTCATCGGGACGCATCGCGTGGCGGCAGAGCCAGGGCGAGCCCGGATAGGCATCGGCGCCATGCAGCGCCCGAGCGCCCGAGACCGCGTCGCGCCATGGCTTGAGCAGGGCTTCGACGGCGGGCGCAAGCGGCGAGCGGTCGATTCGCGCGACGCCGTCCTTCCACTCATGCGTCCGCAGCGCCTCTTCCGAGCCGAGGTCGTAGCGGCCTGCGCCGGCATGGGTGTCCACCACCCGATAGGGGGTGGCCTTGCCATTGAGATGGGTCAGGATGCGCATCAGCACGACGTGCTTGAGGACATCCGCGAAGTTGCCGGCATGAAAGCCGTGGCGATAGTTCATCCCGCGCTCTTACGCGGGATTGAGGCGTCTGTCAGCGTGGCGCGACAACCGTGATGTCGCGCGTTCGGCAGCCGGAGCGATCGACCTCCTGGCACATGCGGAAGTCGCGCAGGTCCTTGCTCAGGCAGATGCGGACCTCCTGAAGCACGCCCCGCTTGCAGGCGATCGACATCATGTCGGTGCGCAGGCCGGGATTGGCGGCGGCGAAGGCCCGCTCCAGGTCGATCGCGGTCCAGTTCTGGTTGCGCTCGGCCTTGGCGAGGGTGGGCGGAATCGCGACCTTGTCGCGGGCGCGCCGGACATCGGCGAAGTAGTCGCTGGGGCTCGAGCCCGAGCAGGTGCCGTGTTTGCGCCATTCATGGCGCGCGAGACCTTCCGTCGGAAACAGGCCCTTCGCCTGGTCGAGCGCGATGCGCGACGGCGTGCGCCCGGACGGGCCGCACTCGCTGGGGTAGCCGCGCTCGTTCTGCGGCCAGAGGCCGTGGACGACAAAGCGCAGGCCGGCGCCCTCAGCGCATTGCTCGCGGTTGCGGTCGCGATCGCCGTCGAGTTCGCAAAAACCCGGCGACCAGGACAGCGCCAAGACGTAGAAGTCGAATTCGCCGGGCTCGCCGCCGCGCTGGTTGCGCGATTGCGCTGCCGCCGGCTCGAGCAGGCCGAGCAGCAGTGACAGGGTCAGTGCGATTCGCGCGAAGCTCATGACGCGGCGGCCTTGGCTCAGGGGCGGGCTATCCTGGGCTCAGGGGCGGGCCATCTGGCAGTCGGGGGCGTAGCTGCGATGGCGATCGAGACCGCTGACGCACCAGTTGACGTTCCAGGTCCAGCTGAAGAGACCGAGACTCTCGCGCACGGAATAATCGACGCGACGCAGCGTGCTGTCGTTCAGCGCGATCCGGCCAGTGCAGAAGCGGCGCGGGATGAAATCGTCGCCGAGAGGCCGAAAGGCGATCGGCCTGATCTTGTCGAAAGCGACGGCCTGGAGCGGGCCCCAGAACTTCGCCTCGCGCGAATTGAACCAGCTGGTGATCTCGCCCAGCACGGCCGGATCGTCGCAGGCCGGCAGGTTACCATACATCGCGGTGATGCGGTTCTCGGCGGCGTCGGCCGGATTGACCAGGCGGCGCCCCGAGGCCTCGGCGGAAACGGCCGCTGTCAGGATGGCGAGAGAGGCGAGGGCGGTTCGCAGCAATGCGCGGCGCATGGGGATAGACCTCGTGCGGAGGATCGGGAATGACAGCACACGATGGCGGCCGCGACCGTGGGGGTCAAGGCATCCGGCGCGGGATCGGTGCTTCTCGTCGCGGGTTGTGGCATTTCGATCCGGCGATGCGCGCTAAGCATGATGGCGGGGCTGGCACGGCAAGGCTGTATCGCGGACACTCGCGACAGCTTCGGACGGAGGACGACATGACGATGCAAAGCGACGATCAGGCGATGTTGATCGACGATCCGGCCGATCTGCGTGCGCATATGGGCGCGGTCAATCCGCTGGCCGAGCGCAAGGTAATCGACCGGCTCGACACGTTCTGCCGCGACTTCATCGCGCTCTCGCCCTTCCTGGTGCTGGCGACCGCTGATGCGCAGGGGCGGGCGGATGCGAGTCCGCGCGGCGACGCGCCGGGCTTCGTGCAGGTGCTGGACGATCGCACGCTGCTGATTCCCGACCGGCGGGGCAACAACCGCGTCGACAGCTTCGGCAATGTCCTCGCTTCGCCCGGCGTCGGGCTGATCTTCATGGTGCCGGGCATCGCCGAGACGTTGCGGGTCAATGGTCGGGCGCGCCTGACGTGTGACGCGATGCTGCTCGAATCTGCGACTGTGCAGGAGCGGACGCCGACGCTCGGCCTGCTCGTCGAGGTCGAGGAGGCCTTTTTCCATTGCGGCAAGGCGCTGATCCGCTCGAATCTCTGGGATCCGGCCGTGCAGGTCGAGCGCAGCAGCTTCCCGACGCTGGGGCGTATCGTCGCCGAGCAGACGAAGGCGATTGGTGTCGCCGAGGCCGAGGCCAGGATGGAGGAGGGTTACCGGCTGCGGCTCTATTGACGCTTTCCGGCGGTTTGATCTCCGGGCCGCGCGAGCGGCGACCCGGAGCTGTGCAGGTTCTCAGCGCCGGCTGCGCGAACGGATCTGGTAGGCGTCGTCGTTGAACTCGGCGACCTGCTGCCTGAGCAATTGCTCGTTGCGATAAGCCATCATGTGGTCGTGCAGCTTCTTGAACATCGGGTTCTTGGCGCCGATTTCCTCGTCGCATTTGGCGATGGTCATCGAATGGGCCTGGTGGGCCACGGCGGTGAAGATGGCCGCGTCGATCGTGCCGCGTTCCAGCGCCGGGTAGATGTCGCCCGCCGCGATCTGCCGGGGTACGGCGCCGAGCTTCGCGATGACCTGGCCGGCGGGCCCGCCGATCCGCATCTTGAGGCCCTTCAGATTATCTACCGTCTTGATTTCCTTGCGAAACCAGCCTGCCATCTGGGCGTTGGTGTTGCCGATCGGCAGGCCGATGACACCTGTGATCGACGATGCGCGGGCTGCCCGCCCGCGCATCGACGGATCGCCATCAGCGAGCGGTCAGAACGACGCTTCCAGCATCGCCGCGTAGTCCGCGGCCGTGGCGGGGCGTGGGTTGCTTGCGGTCGAGTGGTCCTTGACCGCCGCTTGCGAGATCTCCGCAACGACGCTGCGCGGCACGCCCATCTGCGTCAAAGTGCCGGGCAGGCCGAGCCGGCCGACGAGCGCGGCGATCCAGGCCGCGAGGTCGGCATCGGCGGGAAGGCCCAGCGTCTTGCGGATCTCGGCATATTTCGCGCGTGCCTCCGGCTCGTTGAAGCGCAGCACCGCCGGCAGCAGCACCGCGTTCAGCGTGCCGTGATGCAGCGAGACCTCCTTCAGTCCGCCGAGCGGGTGCGACAGCGCGTGCACGGCGCCCAGTCCCTTCTGGAAAGTCAGGCCACCCTGGAGGGCTGCCATCATCATCTCCTTGCGGGCCTCGCGGTCGGACCCGTCCTTGACCGCGCGCTCGATGAAGCTGGCTGCACGCTTCAGGCCGTCGAGCGCAATCGCATCGGCAGGCGGGTTCTCGCGCGGGCTGAGATAGGTCTCGATGCAGTGGGTGACGGCGTCCATGCCGGTTGCGGCGGTCAGCCAGGCGGGGAGGCCGAGCGTCAGTTCGGGGTCGCAGATCGCGAGCCGGGGAATCAGATGGGGCGAGATGAAGCCGAGCTTGCGGCCGTCCTTGAGAGTGATCAGCGCGGCGCGTCCGACCTCGCTGCCGGTGCCCGAGGTCGTGGGCACGGCGATCACGGGTGCGACGGCTGCCGTCACCTTCGGGATGCCGCCGAGGATCGCGGCGTAGGTTTCGAGCGGGCCCGGATGCGTCGCCAGCAACGCGACGCCCTTGGCGAGATCGATCGGCGAACCGCCGCCGATGGCGACGAGACCGTCGCAGGCATGAGCGCGATAGAGCACGAGCGCGGCCTCGACAGCGTCCTCCGTCGGGTTCGTCGGCGTACCGTCGAAGACAGGGGCGGCCTGCAAGGTGGCTGACACGACCTGCACGCTCGCGACGAGACCGGCCGCAACGATGCCCTTGTCGGCGATGATCAGCGGCTTCTTGACACCGAGGCCAGCCAAATCGGCTTCGATGCCGGCGATCTCGCCGAAGCCGAACTTGACGGTGGTGAGATAGGTCATCAGGGCCATGGTCATATCCTTCGTCGGTGGGAAGGCGAGCTTTGCGCGGCGCGTCAGGTGAGATCAAGCACGGCCTTGGCAGAGACCGCCCGGTGCTCCAGGACGAGCAAGGCGAGGCCGGCGGCCACGATCAGCGCCGCGCCTGCCAGCATCGCCGGCGTCGGCCAATCCCCGAAGACGAACCAGCCGAAGACCAGGGCCCAGACGATCAGCGTGTACTGATAGGGCACGACGACGGAGGCTTCCGCGAGCTTGAGCGATCGCGTGACGCAGAGGTGGGCGACCATCGCGACGATGCCGAGCAGGCCGAGCAGGCCCGCATCCGCCCATGTCGGCGTTACCCAGCCGAAGGGCAGCAGGGCGAGCCCCATCAGCAGCGCGCCCAGCGTCTGCCAGGCGACGAGCGTGACGTCGGGCGTTCCCCGCAATTGCCGGCCGGCGATCATCATGCCGGCGAACAGGAGGCTGCCGAGCAGCGCAAGGAGCGCGGGCAGCGACAGGCTGGCATCCGTCGGGCTGAGCGCCAGTGCGACGCCGGCGAAGCCGATCGCGATCGCGAGCCAGCGCCCGGCATCGACGCGCTCGCCGAGCAGCAGCGCGGCCAGCAGCGCCGACCAGACCGGGGCGGCGAGCCAGATCGTCATCGTGTCGGCGAGCGGCAGATAGGACACGGCGAGGTAGAACAGAGCCACCTCGCCGGACCCGAGCGCCACGCGCAGCACCTGCAGGCCCGGCCGCTCCGGCCGCAGCGTCCGCATCACCCCCTGCCGGACGACGAAGGGCATCAGCACCGCAAGCCCCGCTGCGCTGCGCAGCAGCAGGACCTGGCCGACCGTGTAGGTCGCGACGAGCCATTTCCCCATCACGTCGTTGACGGAGAACATCAGGATGCCCAGCAGCATCATGCCGATGCCGGCCAGGGTTGCGTTGCGGCTGGGCATGCGTCGCTGGTTACCGTGGAAGGGTCTCCGCAATGGCCGAGGCCGGCGCCGCGATCAAGCCCGCCGGCAGCGGAGCGGGCAGACCCAAAGCGCCGCACAATAATTTCGTATTGACTTAATTAAGTGAGTGACGAATTGTATGGTCATGGACACCTTCACCGCTCTCGCCGACCCGACCCGCCGCCGCATCGTCGAGATGCTGGCGCAAGGCGCGCTCTCGGCCGGCGAAATCGTGGAGCGGTTCACGGTGTCGGCGCCGGCGATCTCGCAGCATCTCAAGACGCTGCGAGAGGCCGGGCTGGTCACGGTCACGGTGGCCGGCCAGCGGCGTATCTATGCGCTGGATCCCGCCGGCATCGACATGTTCGACCAATGGGTCAGGCGCGTGCGCGCCTTCTGGCCCAACAGGCTGGCGGCCCTTGAGGCCGCGTTGTCAGAGCCCGATCCGGGCGAGGAGGCGTGATGGAAGCGAGTTCAACGCAAGCGAGTTCAACGAAAGAATACGGCGAGGTTCTGGAGAGCGGTGCTGTGCGCTTCGAGCGGCTGCTGCCGGGGCCGATCGAGCGGGTCTGGGCCTATCTGACGCAGGGTGATAAGCGGGCGACGTGGTTCTGCGGCGGCGAGACCGAGCCGCGCGCTGGCGGACAGATGGCGTTGTTCTTCAAGCACTCGCAGATCACCGACGAGCCGCCGCCGGAGAGCGCGCGCAAGATGAATGACGAGGGCGCGCTGATGAGCGGCACCGTCACCGTTTTCGAGCCGCCGCATCGGCTGGTCTTCAACTGGGTCGGCATGGGTGATCCCGATTCCGACGTCGAATTCCTGCTGTCGCAGGCCGGCAACAAGGTGAAGCTCGTGCTGATCCATCGCAGGCTGGCGACGAAGCACCGGATGGCGATGGTTTCCAGCGGCTGGCACCTGCATCTGGGCCTGCTCGAAGACCAGTTGCTCGGCCGGGCGCCGGGCCCGTTCTGGTCGGTGCATGAGGGGCTGATGGCAGAGTATGCGGAGAGGCAGAAGGGAGAGGCGCCATAGCGCATGCATGGGCTGCGGCCCGGCAGAATGGGGGCTGGAATGCAATCCGAGGCGGCGCCGACGCGAGCGTGCGTCGATCCTGTTGAAACGATGCGGCATGAGGACGACAAAGCTGTTTAGCGGAGTGACGCGGCCATAAGACTTGCACGTAGGTTGCCGCAACTGCTCGTATAAGCGGCTGTATCCTTGATCTATCGGGATGATTCGACCCCGATATCGATATTCGTCCACCTGCTGCGCGGTCGCCGGCTTTCTCGTGCAGCCAAAGACGAACAGCCTGCGACATGCCTGAACACCGCACAGATTCCGCCGATAGTCTTCCTTGCGGCTCGCGCAAGCGTCGCCTCGCCGACGCGCCATGGCTGCCAATTCTGATGGTGGGCGCACAGCTGCTGGTGGCTCAGATGTCCTGGCCCGCGCGTGCGGATGGCGGCAGGGGCGGGATTACCGGCGGTTTCGGTGGGGCCGACAGACCGGATTTCTTCGGCGACAACGGCCTGTCCGGCAGTGGCGCCGGCGGCGGCGGCGGGGGAGGCGCGGGTATAATAGGCGGGAGAGGCGGTGCAGGAAACGCTGCGGGTGGAGCCGGCGGCGAGATTGCGACCGGCGGGATCGGCGGCAATGGCCAGGCAGGCGGCAGCAGCGGCAGCGCTGGTGGTGGCGGCGGCGGGGGAGGCGCTCACGGGTTCGTCGGAGGCGACCCTGCGACGCAGGCTACCACTGGCGGCAACGGGGGCGCCGGTGGCGCAACCTCCTCGCTCCGGCGGAATGGCGGCGGCGGCGGGGGCGGGGGATATGGTGCCGTCTTGACCGGCAGCGGCGGCACGGTCGGCTTTGCGGCCACAGGTGGGAGCGGCGGCCGTGGCGGCGATATCACAACAAGCCAGGGCATCGGCGGCAGTGGCGGAAGCGGCGGGCATGGCCTTTTCTTGACCGGGGTCGGGTCGTTCGGCGTGGATGCGGCGGTCCGTGGAGGCGCCGGCGGCGCGTCCGGCACCGGAGGCACCGGCCGTGGGCCTGCGGGTGTCGGCGGCATCGGCATCATGGCGACCAGCAGCGTCGAACTCATCCTCGGGAGCGGCGCCGTCGTCACCGGCGGCCTGTCCGGAACCGGCACGCGCGCCCGGGCGATCTCCCTGACCGGCGACGTCAACCGGCTGGAGCTGCACAGCGGTGCCAGTATTGTCGGCAACGTCGTTGCCAGCAACTTCAGCACGTTGGCGCTGGGCGGCAGCAGCGCCGGGACGTTCGATATCACCACGCTGGGCGTGGGGAGCCAGTATCGCGGCTTTACCGGCTTTTCGAAAGCCGGCACCTCGATCTGGACGCTGACCGGCACCAGCAGCTTCACGGGGGCGGGCACCGTGGATGCCGGCACGCTCGCGGTCGATGGCGATGTCTCGAGCTTCAGCGCCTTGACGGTGAATGCCGGCGGCGTGCTCGGTGGCTCGGGCACCGTGGGCGTAACGACGATCAGCGGCGGGACGCTGGCTCCCGGCAACTCGATCGGCACGCTGAACGTTGCTGGAAACCTCGCCTTCACCGCTGCTGCGACCTATGCCGTCGAGGTTTCTCCCGCGACCGCCGACCGCGTCAATGTCACCGGCACGGCCGCGCTTGGCGGCGCGACCGTCCTGGCGACCTTCGCCAATGGCAGCTACGTCGCCCGTCAATACACCATCCTGACCGCAGGTGGCGGCGTCGCCGGGACCTTCGGCGCGATCACCAACGTCAATCTGCCGGCCGCCTTCAAGTCGGCGCTCAGCTATGATCCCAACAACGCCTATCTCGACCTGACGCTGGATTTCACGCCCGCGCCGACTCCTGCACCCTCTGCGCCGCCCCCCGTTTCGCCGCCGCCGTCCGAGCCGGTTCCCAACCGCAATCTGAACCCCAACCAGACCCGAGCAGCCGATGCGCTGACAGCCTATTTCGCGACCAACGGCTCGATTCCGGTCGCTTATGGTGCTCTGACGCCGCAGACGCTGTCCGAGGCGGCAGGCGAACCCGCCGCCAGCACGCAGCAGAACAGTTTCGATGCGATGACGCAGTTTACGGGCGCGATCATGCCGACATCGATCGACGGCCGCGGCACGCCGATCGCGCCGGGCCCCTCCGGGTATGCGGCCTATAGTTCGTCGGGCGGCAAGGCGGTGGCCCTGCCGCCTGCCGCCGATCCCGATGCCTGGCGCTGGAGCGTCTGGGGCAGCGGCTTCGGCGCCCGCCAGAGCCATTCCGGCCAGGCCAGCCAGGGCGTGGCCGCGTCCTCCAACAGCGTCTACGGCCTGGCTGCAGGTGCCGATTACCGCGTGTCGCCCTTCACCGTCGCGGGTTTTGCGCTGGCGGGGGGCGCGACCCAGTTCACCACGCGGGGGCTGGGCACGGGCGGCTCCGACCTCGTCCAGGCCGGCGTCTTCGTCCGGCACCATGTCGGCCCAGCCTATGTCGCGGGTGCCGTGGCCTATGGCTGGCAGGACATCACGCAGGATCGCACCGTCGCGGGCGTCGACCGGTTGCAGTCGCGGTTCGGCGTCCACAGCCTGTCGGGCCGCATCGAGGGCGGGTATCGGTTCGGAAAGCCCGGGCTGGGCCTGACCCCCTTCGCCGCCGTCCAGTTCACCGCGTCGTCACTGCCTGGCTATGCCGAGCGGGTGGTGTCGGGTCCAGGACTTTTCGCGCTGAGCTATGCCAGCCGCGACGCGGTCGACCGGCGTGGCGAGATCGGCCTGCGGGCGGACACGACCTTCGCCCTGGCCGACGGGGCGGTCACGCTGTCGGGCGGCCTCGCATGGGCCCGCAACTTCGACACCGACCGTGCAACCACCCGCGCGACCTTCCAGGCGCTGCCAGGCGCGACTTTCCTCATCAGCGGCGCCAGCGCGGACCGGAACGCGCTGCGCAGCACCGTCGCGGCCGAGATGACATGGAAGAACGGCTTGGCCCTCTCCGCCGGCTTCGAGGGCGAATTCTCGCAGCGCAGCCGCAGCTATGGCGGCAAGGCCGTGCTGCGCTACACGTGGTGAGTGAGGCGTGGCCGAACTTGTTTCCTGAGTCCCTCTCTTGCGGCGTCGCTCTGCGGTCGCCGTAAAAGGGCACAGGACGGGAAAGGCGGTGGGGCTTCGAGATCGCGCTAGCGCCTACAAGCTCGCTGCCGCCCGCGCGGCCTGGTCGTACTGGCCCGAGAGCGAGCGCATGGCGGCGGCGATCTCGGACAGCCGTTTGGGGTCGAGGCCGGTGGCGAGCACCGATTTGACCAGGAGCTGCTCGCGGATATGGGCGTAGCGCCGGCACGCCTCTTCCCCGGCGGGCGTCACCGCGACGGTCTTTTCCTTGCCCTTGCGGCCGGACTTCAACAGCTTGAGGCGCTCCAGCTTCTTCAGCGCGTAATTCACCAGATGCGTGTCCTCGATGTTGAGGACGAGGCAGATGTCGGCGAGGCGCTTGGGCTTGGCCCGGTGGTTGACGTTGTGGAGCACAAGCACGTCGAGCGGCGAGAGATCGGCCAGTCCGCCGGCCGCCATGCCGCGCACCATCCAGCGCTGGAAGGCGTGCACCGTCATGCTCATTGCGAATTCGAATTCCGACAGCGCGGGCATCGCCCCCGCGGCCAGGTGGCCTGAGGAGACGATGGGGCCGAGATCGTCGGTGAGGGGCTTTGATTCTTGCATGGCTGAAGCGCCCGTCATTCTCGGGCGGCGCCAGAGCGCCGACCCGAGAAGCTCCTGCAGGAGATGGTCGGGTCAAGCCCGACCATGACGCGGCTGGTCACATCTTCTTGTAGGCGTCGACGATGGCCTGGCCGTCGGCGCCGGCCTTCTTCAGCCAATCGGCGGTCAGCGCGTCGCCGGCCTTCTTGAAGCCGGCCGCGAGCGCGGGGCTCGGGGCCTGGACCTTCATGCCCTTGGCCTTGAGCTGCTCGAGATACCAGCCGGCCTTGTCCTGCCACATCTTCCAGCCGCGCTCCTCGGCGGTGGCGGCAGCCTTCAGGATCGCGTCCTGCGTTGCCTTGTCGAGGGCAGCGAAGGCGGCCTTGTTGACGAAGGTGGCATCCTTCGGGATCCACGCCTGGGTATCGTAGAAGTGCGTCAACGACTCCCAGACCTTGGAATCATAGCCAGTGCCGCCCGACGACATGAAGGAATTGACGACACCCGTCGCCAGCGCCTGGGGCAGTTCCGCCGCCTGGATCGTCACCGACTGCATGCCGAGCAACTCGCCCAGTCGTGCCGTGCCGACATTGTAGGAGCGCCACTTCAGCCCCTTCATGTCCTCGACCGTGTTGATGTCCTTCTTGGCATAGACGCCCTGCGGCGCCCAGGGAACCATGAAGAGGAGCTTGATGCCCTGCGCGTCGAGCTTCTTCTCTGCGGCCGCTTTGGAGGCGACATAGAGCTTCTTGGCGTCCGCGAAGGAGGTGGCGAGGAACGGCACCGTGTCGATGCCGAAGATCGGATCCTCGTTCTCGTGGATCGAGATCAGGACCTCGCCCATCTGGGCCTGCCCGCTCTGCACGGCGCGCTTGATCTCGGGCGCCTTGAACAGCGAGGCGCCGGGATGGACGGTGATCATGAGCTTGCCGCTCGTCGCCGCCTCGACATCCTTGGCGAAGAGGACGAGGTTTTCGCTGTGAGGATTGTCGGCCGGGTAGGCGGCGGGGAGGTTCCATTTGGTCTGGGCCGCGGCGGGAGCGGCGAAAGCCAGCGCGCTGACGCCGAAGGCGAAGGCGGCGGTCGTGAAGGTCCTGCGGTTGGTCATGATGTCATTTCCCTCTCTTGTTGCTTTGTGGACTTCGATAGTTGGCGAAGACGGTCAATCCGGGAAGGCGAGCTTCGGCAGATAGAGCACGATCTGCGGGAAGGTCGTGATGATGAAGACGGCGACGTTCAGCAGAATGAAGAACGGAAACGCCGCCTTCGCAACCGTCCAGGTGTCCTTGCCGCTCATGTTCTGCAGCACGAAGAGGTTGAAGCCCACCGGCGGGGTGATTTGCGCCATCTCGACATGGATGATCAGGTAGACGCCGAACCAGACGAGGTCGAAGCCGGCCTCCTTGACCATGGGCAGGACGATGACGGCGGTCAGAACAATCATCGAGATGCCGTCGATCAGGCAGCCGAGGATGATGTACATCACCGTCAGCGCCAGCACGAGCATATGGGGCGAAAGCGCCTGGCCCTTGACCCATTCCGCGAGCGCGGCGGGGATGCCGGTATAGGCCATCGCCGCGGTGCAGAAGGCCGCGCCCGCCAGGATCAGCATGATCATGCAGGTCAGGCGCGTCGCGCTCATGATGCTCTCATAGAGCGTCGGCCAGGTCAGCGTGCCGCTCCACCAGGCCAGGAAAAGCGCTCCACTGACCCCCCAGGCGGCGCATTCCGTCGCCGTCGCGAAGCCCAGAACGAGCGAGAGGAAGACTGCGGCGATCAGCAGCAGGCAGGGCGCGAGCTTTGCCGACTGCTTCAGCTTCTCAACAAACGGTAGGGAGGGGTCGCGCGGCGGCGTCTGATCCGGGTTGAGCAGCGACCAAATGATGACGTAGCCCATATAGAGCGCCATCACGAGCAGGCCGGGCAGGAAGCCGCCGAGGAAGACCTGCAGCACCGAGACATTGGCCGTGACCGCGTAGACCACCATCGGGATCGAGGGGGGTATCAGCAGGCCGAGCGTGCCGGAACCGGCCAGCGTGCCAAGGCTGAGCTTCTCGTTATAGCCGCGCTTCCTCAGCTCCGGCAGCGAGATCTTGCCGATCGTCGCGACCGTGGCGGCCGAGGAGCCCGAGACGGCCGCGAAGATGCCGCAGCCGATGATATTGGTGTGGATCAGCCGGCCGGGCAACCATTGCAGCCAGGGCGAGAGGCCCTGGAACATCTGCTCCGACAGCCGCGTCCGAAACAGGATTTCGCCCATCCAGATGAAGAGCGGCAGCGCGGCGAGCGTCCAGGAGCTGGCGCTGCTCCAGACGGTGGTCGCCAGAACCTGGCCAATCGGAATGTCGGTGACGAGCACCATGGCGAGCAGGCCGACGAGGCCGAGGCCGACGGAAATCCAGACGCCGCTGCCGAGGATCAGGACGAGGAAGCCGAGCAGGATGAGGGCAAGAACGGGCAGGGTCATGTCAGACGCCCCCGCCCTGCGCGATGCGCTCGATCAGTTCCTCGGCGGTCTTGGGCGGCTCCGGCTCGTAAGTCGGCCGCCCGCCCCGCGCAACGATGACGAACTCGTCGAGGATCGCGATCAGGAGGATGGCGAGCCCCACGATGAGGCCGAGTTGCGGGATCCACAAGGGGACCGAGACCACGCCGGTCGACATGTCGAAATACTGCCAGGAGTCATAAGCAAGCTTGCCGGCTTGGAAGGTGAAGTAGCCGATGAACACTGCGGCCGTGCCTAGCGAGAACAGCTCGGCGGCCCGGCGCTTGCGCCCATGCAGCCGCTCGATCAGCAGACCGACACGGATCATTTCGCCGCGCTTGAAGGTGTGGGCGAGGCCCAGAAACGACATCGCGACCAAGGCCCAACCCGCAAAATCGTCGCCCGAGGGAACGTTGAAATTGATCTCCCGGCCGACGGAGAGCAGCATCATCAGCCCGAAGATCACGACGAGGAATGCGCCGGCCAGATAGCCGGCGGCGAGATAAAGTCCGTCGAGCAAGCGTCGCATCAGGCGTCGCACCCAAAGGAGCGGGCGCGCTGTGCGCCTGCGTCTACCAAGACTAGTCCCGCCATCGTATCCTCCGTATCGTGACCGTCCGGCCCCTCAGCCATGTTCCAGTCACAATTGCGATCGTATCCCCCGAATCCGTCTTGTCAATAAGACATCGACAATTTATCGATGAAACGTCAGCGACGGCTTGGCTGGCGTCGAACGAGAGGGATGTTGGGGATGTCGTCTTCGCGTTGGGACTTCTGGATCGACCGGGGCGGGACCTTCACCGATGTGATCGGCCGTGAACCCTCAGGCAAACTTCACGCCAGAAAGCTGCTCTCGGAGAATCCAGGCGCCTATCGCGACGCGGCGGTCCAGGGAATCCGCGACCATCTCGGGCTGAAGGCCGGCGAGCCGATCCCGGCCGGGCTCGTCGGCGAGGTCCGCATGGGTACGACGGTGGCGACCAATGCGCTGCTGGAGCGCAAGGGCGACCGGACGCTTCTGGTGACGACGAAGGGCTTCCGGGACGCGCTGCGCATTGGCTATCAGGCGCGCCCCGACATCTTCGCCAAGGAGATCATCAAGCCGGAACAACTCTATGACGATGTCGTGGAGATCGACGAGCGCGTGCTGTCGGACGGCGTGGTCGAGCAGAAGCCGGACGAAGCCGCTATCCGCTTGGCGCTACAGGCGCAGTTCGATGCCGGTTTCCGCGCGGTGGCGATCGCCTTCATGCACGCCTATCGCTATCCGGCCCATGAACAGTTCGCGGCGAAGATCGCTCGCGCGATCGGCTTCCCGCAAGTCTCCGTCAGCCATGAGGTCTCGCCCCTGATCAAACTGGTCGGGCGCGGCGACACCACCGTGGTCGATGCCTATCTGTCCCCGATCCTCAGCCGCTATGTCGCGCAGGTCTCGGAGGAGCTCGATATCGCCCGCACCGGCGCGCGGCTGATGTTCATGATGTCCTCGGGCGGGCTCACCGCTGCCGAGCTGTTCCAGGGCAAGGACGCGATTCTGTCCGGCCCGGCCGGCGGCGTCGTCGGGCTGGCCGAGACCGGGCGTTCGGCCGGTTTCGACAAGGTCATCGGCTTCGACATGGGCGGCACCTCGACCGACGTCGCCCATTTCGACGGCGAATATGAGCGCGCCTTCGAGACCGAAGTGGCCGGCGTGCGGATGCGCGCGCCGATGATGCTGATCCACACGGTCGCGGCCGGCGGTGGCTCGATTCTCCACTATGATGGTGCGCGCTTCCGCGTCGGGCCGGATTCCGCCGGCGCCAATCCGGGACCGGCCGCCTATCGGCGCGGCGGCCCGCTCGCGGTGACCGATGCCAACGTCATGGTCGGCAAGCTGATCCCGGCCTATTTCCCGCCGATCTTCGGCGAGAAGCGCGATCAGCCGCTCGATGTCGAGGCCGTGAAGGCCAAGTTCGCGGCGCTCGCGGCCGAAGTCGGCGACGGGCGTTCGCCCGAGCAGGTCGCCGACGGCTTCATCCAGATCGCGGTCGCCAACATGGCCGAGGCGATCAAGAAGATCTCGGTCCAGCGCGGCTACGACATCACCCGCTATGCCTTGAACTCGTTTGGCGGTGCCGGCGGGCAGCATGCATGCCTCGTGGCCGACGCGCTCGGCATCAAGACCGTGCTGCTGCACCCGTTCTCCGGCTTGCTTTCGGCCTATGGCATGGGGCTCGCGGAGATTCGAGCGACGCGCACGGCGTCGCTCGACGTGCCGCTGGGTGCCAACGCCCAGGCGGCGGTCGAGGCCGTCGCGGCGGGACTGGCCGCCGAGACGAAGGCGGAGGTGGCGGGCCAGGGCGTGCCGCAGGGCGACATCCTGATCCTGACCCGCGCCCATGTCCGCTATGCCGGCACGGATACCGCCATCGCGGTCGCGGCCGGCACGGCGGTGGTGATGAAGGCGGCGTTCCAAGCCGCCCACAAGGCGCGCTTCGGCTTCATGGACGAGGCCAAGGCGCTGGTGATCGAGGCCGTCGAGGTCGAGGCGATCGGCGGCGGCGCAAAGTTCGAGGAGGCCTCCGCGGCCGAAACGGCGGGCGAGCCCGTGGCCGCCGAGACGACGCGCGTCTTCTCCAGGGGGCAGTGGCACGAGGCGTCGATCGTGCGGCGCGAGGCGATGCAGCCCGGCCAGGGTATCGCGGGGCCTGCGATCATCATCGAGCCGAACCAGACCGTCGTCGTCGAGGACGGCTGGAGCGCCAGGCTCACCGCCAAGGACCATCTCGTTCTGGTGCGCTCCAAGGCGCTCGTCCAGAACGCCGCCATCGGTACCAGGGCCGATCCGGTGATGCTCGAGATCTTCAACAACCTGTTCATGTCGATCGCCGAGCAGATGGGCGTGACGCTGCAGAACACCGCCTATTCGGTCAACATCAAGGAGCGGCTCGATTTCTCCTGCGCGGTCTTCGACCAGAGCGCGGCGCTGGTGGCCAACGCCCCGCATATGCCGGTGCATCTGGGCTCGATGGACAAGTCGGTCGAGACCGTCATCAAGAACAATCCGGTGATCAGGCCTGGTGACGTCTACTGCCTGAATGCGCCCTATAATGGCGGCACGCATCTGCCCGACATCACGGTCTGCACGCCGGTCTTCGACGAGGCGGAGAAGACCATCCTGTTCTGGGTCGCCAGCCGCGGCCACCATGCCGATGTCGGCGGCACTGCGCCGGGCTCGATGTCGCCACTCGCGACCAATATCGAGGAGGAAGGCGTCTATATCGACAACTTCAAGATCGTCGATCAGGGCCGCTTCTGCGAGGATGAGCTGGTCTCGATCCTGACCGGCGCGCGCTATCCCGTCCGCAACGTCGTGCAGAACGTCAATGACCTGAAGGCGCAGATCGCGGCCAACGCCAAGGGCGTCGCCGAGCTGAAGAAGATGATCGCCTCCTTCGGGCTCGACGTGGTGCAGGCCTATATGGGCCATGTCCAGGACAATGCGGCCGAGAGTGTTGCAAGGCTTCTCGCCAAACTTCACGACTGCGAGTTCACCTATCCGATGGACCAGGGCTGCGCGATCAAGGTCAGGATCAGCATCGACCGCGACAAGCGCGAGGCCACCGTCGATTTCACCGGCACCTCGCCGCAGCGCGAGGACAATTTCAACGCGCCGGCGCCGGTCACCCGCGCCGCCGTGCTCTATGTCTTCCGCGTCATGGTCGACGACGCGATCCCGATGAATGCCGGGTGCCTGCGGCCGATCAGGATCGTCATCCCCGAGGGCTCGATGCTTTCGCCGCGTTACCCGGCTGCCGTGGTCGCCGGCAATGTCGAGGTGTCCCAGGCTGTGACGAACACGCTGTTTGGCGCGCTGGAGGCGATGTCGTCTTCGCAGGGGACGATGAACAACCTCACCTTCGGCAATAACGAGTATCAGTACTACGAGACGATCTGCTCGGGCTCGCCGGCGGGGCCTGGCTTCAACGGCACGTCGGGCGTGCATGTCCACATGACCAATTCGCGCCTGACCGACCCGGAAATCCTGGAGACGCGTTTTCCCGTGATGCTGGAGGATTTCCATATCCGGCCTGGCTCGGGCGGGCGCGGCGAGTGGAGCGCAGGCGACGGCACCAGCCGCACCATCCGCTTCCGGACGGCCATGGACTGCGCGATCCTCGCCTCGCACCGCAAGGTGCGTCCCTTCGGCGTGAAGGGCGGCGAGCCGGGGCAGGTCGGCAAGACGCTGGTGCGCAGGCTGTCGGGTGTGGTCGAGGAGCTCAAGCCGAGCGACCAGACCTGGGTGGAGGCCGGCGAGGCGGTGACGGTGATCACCCCGACGGCCGGGGGGTATGGCAAGCCGAAGGTGTGAGCCTCGCGTCATGCTCGGGCGGCGCGAATCGACGACCCGAGAATGTCCTGCAAGCGATGCTCGGGTCTTCGCCCGAGCATGACGGTTGCGCGCCAGTCACTCTGGTAAGCCTGCCCAACCGGGCTTAGCTCGAAGCCTCCAACATGGAGAGACCTCATGCCCCAGACGTGGATGATCACCGGCGCCAATCGCGGGATCGGACTCGCGCTGACGATGGAGCTGGCGCGGCGCGGCGACCATGTTATCGCCGCCGCGCGCGATCCGTGGGGCGGCGCGCTGGCGGAACTCGCAGCCGAGCACGTCGCCGCGCTCACCTTGCTGGAACTCGATGTCACCTCCGAGGAGAGCGTTGCGGCGGCAAAGGGGGGACTCGAAGGCCGGGCCATCGACGTTCTCGTCAACAATGCCGGTGTCTACGGACCGCGTGACCGGCAGAGCGCTTTCGAGATGGATTTCGATGCCTGGCGCGAGGTCTTCGAGGTCAACGTCTATGCGCCGCTTCGGGTGGCGCAGGCCTTCCTGCCGAATGTCGAGGCGGGCTCCGGTCGCAAGATCGCGACGATCTCCAGCCGCATGGGTTCGATCGGCAGCAACCCGTCCGGCAATATCGCCTATCGCTCATCCAAGGCGGCGGTGAACATGACGATGGTGGCGTTCGGCAATGCGGTGCGCGAACGGGGCATCGCGCAGCTGCTCTTCCATCCTGGCTGGGTGCGCACCGACATGGGCGGCGGCGGAGCCGACATCGCGCCGTCGGACAGTGCGGCGGGATTGATCGCCACGATCGATGCTTCCGGCATGGCGCAGCACAACAGCTTCCGGACATGGCAGGGCGAGACGATTCCCTGGTGACGAGGCTAAGAGCGGTTTGGTCCATAACCGGCTAATCTATTGAATTATATCGTCTTTGGCGTCTGCGTTAACCTGTCGTTCGTTCGCATCTGCGAAACAGCTGCCAGTTCTGACGATGGCGGCCGCGACGATGCGTAGACTGGGATTGACGGGGAAGATCATCCTGCTCTTCGCGCTTTTGAGCGTGGCCGCCGGTCTTGGCCTGATCAGTGCCGTGCGCGGTTTCGATGCCGTGCGCAGCATCGACAGGGAAGGCCTCGACAAGCTCGATCTAGCCAACCACGCGGCGCTGTTGACCAACCGGGTGACCCATGCCTCGCTGCTCAGCCGCTTCGAGGATGGCGCGACCGCCCGCGAGGTCGCGGCTGCGCTCGATCAACTCGACGGTGCGGTGGAGTTGGTCGATTCGGCGCGTGCGAGCCTGATGTCGTCGCTGCCGACGGCGATGGTGGAGGCGAACCCGACGCTCGATCCGAGCCTCAGGACCTTCATGTCCTTCCAGCGCGACATCGTCGATATTGGGCGTCGCGTCTCGGCCAAGGCTGCGCTCGTGGAGGCGGGAGCCGACGCTGCACGGGAGAACGTGCGCCAGATCATCGTAACGACCTCGGCCATGCGCGATGAACTCGGGCAGATGGCCCGTGACGCCACCAGGAGGGCGGCCGATCTGGCCGATAAGGTGCGCGGTCGAACGATCGCGATCGCACTGCTGCTGCCCCTTGCCGGCGGCCTTGTGGCCTTCCTGCTGCTCAGGGCGCATCTGACACGGCCCCTGCGCGATCTGATGGCGGCGATCGCCCGGGCGACCTCGTCCGATACGGTGATCGAGGTTCCCCATCAGGGCCGGGCCGACGAGATCGGGCAGCTCGCGCGGACGGTCCGGACGCTCAGCGAGGTGCGCGCGACGCTGGTGACGCGGGAGGTGGAGGCTGGCCTTGCGCAGCAGAACCGACAGGAGCGGACACTGGACCTGCAGCGGATCGCCGACGAATTCGAGCAGCGCCTCGGCACGCTGCTCGGCGAGATCGCCGGCGCGAGCGAGGTCTTGCGGACAGCCTTGCAGGATTCCGCCGTGCGGGTTCACCAGGTCTCGCGAAGCGCGGAAACAGCGGCGTCGTCGGTCGCCGGTGCCGGGGCGGACGCGCAACGCAGCACTGAAGCCGCCTTGAGGCTGGAGGCCGTGATCGGGCAGGTCAATGCCGAGGTCCGCCGGGTATCCGTCATGGCGACGGCGGCGACGCGGGACGCGGCGGGAACCACGGCCCTCGTGCATCGCCTGACAGACAATGCCTCCCAGATCCGCGAGGTTGTAGGGATCATCGAGGCGATCGCGCGCCAGACCAATCTGCTGGCGCTCAATGCCACGATCGAGGCCGCGCGGGCCGGCGTCCACGGGCGCGGCTTCGCGGTGGTCGCGAGCGAGGTCAAGGCGCTGGCCGGGCAGACGGGAGAGGCCACGGCCCAGATCGTCGGCCGCATCTCGCAGGTCAACGAGGCGCTGTCGCATGCCGCCGAGGCGGTCTCGGCGATCGCCAGCAGCGTTGGCACCGTCGAGCAGACCAGCACCGAGATATCGACGATGGTCGGGTCGCATGCCGAGCTGCTCGGCTCACTCGGGGAGACGGTTTCGCGCATCTCCGCGGTCACCAGAACGGCCGCCGGCGCGATGTCCGAGATCGCTATCGCAAACGCGCAGACGGTCGCCCAAGCTGATATGGGAGCGGCAAGCGCGCGGGCGCTCGACGAGCGCATCGGGATGCTGCAACGCGAGGCCTTCGATTTCGCGCGGCGCTTGCGGGCCGCCTGAGTCGGTTTGGCGCCATCGCTCCCGGGAACACTCTTGCCATCGGCGCGCGACTCGTCCCCATCTGCGGCATGATCCCGCTCTTCGCCATTCAGACATGACCTGCCAGAGATGAACTGGTCGCCCCAACAGGACGCCGCGCTCAGCGCCGTCGCGCGCTGGCTCCAGTCCGGCGAGCCGCAGCTCTTCCGGATGTTCGGCTATGCCGGCACCGGCAAGACCACGCTGGCGCGCCATATCGCCGAGGCGGTCGATGGCGACGTCGCCTTCGCAGCCTTCACCGGCAAGGCCGCGCTCGTCTTGCGCAACAAGGGCTGCGTCGGCGCCCAGACCATCCATTCGCTGATCTACCGCTCGCGCGGGGTCGACGAGGAGAGCCCGACCTTCGTGCTCAACCGCGAAAGCACCGCGGCCAAGGCCAAGCTGATCATCATCGACGAATGCTCGATGGTGGACGAGGACCTTGGCCGGGACCTGCTCTCCTTCGGGACGCCGGTGCTGGTGCTGGGCGATCCGGCGCAGCTTCCGCCGGTCAAGGGCGGTGGCTTCTTCACGGAAACCGAGCCGGACATCATGCTGACCGAGGTTCACCGGCAGGCCGCCGACAACCCGATCGTGCGGATGTCGATGATCATCCGCGAGGGCGGGCGGCTCGACGTCGGCGAGTATGGTCCCAGCCGTGTGATCCGCCGCAGCGAGGTCGATCCGCAGCTGGTGATGAGCGCCGACCAGGTGCTGGTCGGCATGAACAAGACGCGGCGCAACTACAATGCCCGCATGCGCCAGATCATGGGCCGTACCGAGACCGTGCCGGTCGCGGGCGAAAAGCTCGTCTGCCTGCGCAACGACAAAAGCAAGGGCCTGCTCAATGGCGGCTCCTGGATCGTGCAGGAGCTGAAGACCTCGAAGAAGGGGCTCGTCACCATGCGGGTGACGCCGGAGGACGACCCGTCCGGAAAGCCGGTCAAGGTCTCGGTCTTGCCGAACTTCTTCGACGGCACCGAGGACGAGATCCCCTGGGAGCTGCGCAAGCACACCGACGAATTCACCTTCGGCTACGCGCTCACCGTTCACAAGGCGCAGGGCTCGCAATGGAACGACATCGTGCTGTTCGACGAGAGTTTCGCGTTTCGGGAGCACCGGGCAAGGTGGCTGTATACCGGGCTGACAAGGGCTGCGGAGACGATCACGGTGGTGGTTTGAGCAGAGTTCGCGCGCCGTCATTCCGGGCGTAGCGAAGCGGAGACCCGGAATCCATCATAAGGCGCTACGGCGCTCTACGATGGATTCCGGGTCAGCGCCGCTTCCCGGCTTGTCCGGAATGACGACGTATCTCCGTGTACGCAGACTCACAGAGCCTGGGAGGTCGTTCCCTTGGCGACGATCGGCCCCGTCGGCCGGCCTGTCGGCGAGCCGGTCGCGTTTTCGATCGTGATCTCGAAGAGCTGATCCTTGCCGAGCGGGAGTTGGTCGAGCCGCAGCGGCGTCGTGCGGGCGCGGTCGATCAGGCCGACGGAACGTGGGCCGACCGCCCGGTCCCAGAGGGTCCAGATTTCCAGCGCCTTGCCTTCGGGCACCGCGATGTTCTGCAGCGGCACCATCTCGACGCGTCCATCGGCGAAGGTGTTGACGACGGCAGCCGCCACGCTCGCCTCCGTCAGCAGCACCGCGACCATCACGGGCTGGCGCCGGGCGCGGTCGAGCGCGCCGTTCAGGCCAAAGGCGAGCAGGATCGCCGCCAACGCGCCGGCAAGCGCCGCGCCGCGCCAGACGAAGAGGCTGTTCCACCAGTCGGCCAGCGTGTTGCCAGCCTTCATCGCCTTGGCGCGACCGCGCTCGGCGGCGGGCAGGATCGCGGCGATCTCGGCCTCGATGCGCGGCCAGAGGCCCGGCGAGGGCGGGATCGGCCGCGCGGTGGCGTCGATCGCGGCGAGGTGCCCGCGCCAGCTTTCGACCGAGGCCGCCAGCGCCGGCTCGCGCTCGATGCGCTGCTCCAGAACAGTCCGGTCGGTGCCCTCGACCAGGCCGAGTACATATTCGCCTGCGAGCGCGTCGCTATCCTGCGGGGTCGCGTTCAGATCCGTCGAAGGGCTCATCCGAGGCACTCCTTCAGGGACATCAGCGAGCGCCTGATCCAGGATTTGACCGTGCCGATCGGCAAGCTCAGCTTGCCGGCGATCTCGCCATGGGTCAGGCCCTGGACGAAGGCGAGCAGCACGAGGCCGCGCCTTTGCTCAGGCAACGCATCGAGGCAGGCGTGCAGGGCCTTGGCGTCCGACAGCTTCGACATGACCGTCTCGGGATCGTCCTCTTCGCTCGCCGCTTCTTCGGCGACGGGGGCATCGCTCGTTTCGGTCCGCTTTTCATCGCGCAGGATCGAGAGAGAGCGGTTGCGCAGGATCGCATAAATCCAGGTCAGGCCGCCGCCGCGCTGCGGATCGAACCGCGCGGCATGCCGCCAGATCAGGACGAAGGCATCCTGCACCGCTTCCTCGGCCAGGGCGCGACGCTTGAGCAAACGTTGCGCGACACCGATCATACGCGCCGACTCGGCATCGTAGATGCGCCGCAGCGCAGATTTATCTCCCGAGGCGCAGGCCAGCAGCGCCGCTTCGATCTCTCCCGCCTTCTGCGTCAACGCGACGTCCCCCACCATCCTCGTTTACTTCGGGCCCAGGCCCGATAGATCGAACGCCAACCCCGGACTACGCGCCGGGTTCCCGTTCGGATGCGGATTTTTTCTTTATTTTCCAGTGTGCATCCGCCTTGGTCGGCCCGGCATATCCGCTCCGAGTGCCGCGGCCCGAGACTGCCCGAGCGGTACCTCTACGATAAATCGGAGGAAGACGACATGACCAGGACCACACGCCTTGCACTGATCGCCTCGACCATCCTCGGCGCCTCCTTCGCAGCCTCGCTGTCCGCCCAGGCCGGCATGCTGGCCGCGCTGACCGGCGACGACACCCTCACCATGATCGACACCGCGACCCAGAAGGCCGGCAAGTCGATGAAGGTCACCGGTATCACCGGCAAGATCGCCGGCATCGATGTCCGCCCCGCCGACGGCATGCTCTATGCCCTCACCGTGGACGGCACGATCTACACCGTCGACTCCGCCGGCAAGGCAACGATGAAGTCCAAGATGGACACGGTGCTCGCCGCCAGCGCCATGGCGACCGTCGACTTCAACCCGGCCGCGGACCGCCTGCGCGTCATCGGCTCGGACGGCACCAATCTTCGCGTCAATGTCGAGGACGGCAAGGCCACGGTCGATGGCAAGCTGAAGTTCGCCGAGACCGACATGCACAAGGGCGAGATGCCGATGGTCGTCGCCGGTGCCTATTCCAATTCCGTCAAGGGCACCAAGGAGACGGCGCTCTACGACATCGACGGCAAGATCGGCGGCCTGCTGAAGCAGGCGCCGCCGAATGATGGCGTTCTCGGCGCGATCGGCAAGCTCGGCGTGATGCCCAAGGCAGTCGCCTTCGACATCGAGACCGCAGCGGATGGAACGAATACCGGCTGGCTCCTCGCGGACGGCGTCCTGCACAAGGTCGACCTCGCCACCGGCAAGGCCTCGATGGTGGGAAAGGTGACCGGGCTTAGCGCGTCGGTGCGTGATGTCGCGGCGCTTCCGGCGATGTGATCAGCCGGGTCCTGACCGACCATTCGGGAGCCGCCGCCTCGCAAGAGGCGGCGGCTTTTCCTTGTTCTCGACCCCATTCAGATGTCCTGGGCTCAAGCGGTTCGACGGAAACCTCGCATTCTCGGGTTTCGCTTCTGGTTTTCGCCACAGTTCTGCGGCCAGTCTGGACCCGCCCGACGAACACGACCGGAGACGACCGCATGGCGAGTCCGTCTGACGCCCGTAGCGCAAACGTGGGATTGCAGCGCTTCGGCCTCGGCATCGCGCTGGGCCAGGGCCTGGACAAACAGGTGGCCGCGCGTGACCGCGTGCTTGCCGAGATCGGCCGGCGCACGCTGCCGCAGCCTGTCGGTCTGCCGTTTTCCGGGGCCGCCGAGATCGGTTCGGCGCTCTATGCCTTCGAGGATCGCGAGCGGATCGAGCGCGAGGCGCGCCGGTCGGCGGGGACGCAGGTCGCGGCGGCGCCGCCCGTGCCTTCCCAGGCTCTTCCGGCCACGAGCCCAAACCAGATGGCGCAGCCCAAGCCGGCCAATGAGCCGGCGCTGCCCTACAGGACCTATCGCGACGAGGTTCTGGCGCGGGTGCGCGTCGCGCTTGATGCCGAGACCGGCTTCGGCGAGCGGCTGGTGCAGTTCTGGTCGAACCATTTCTGCGTCAGTGCGACCAAGGGCAACCTGACGCGAATCATGGCCGGGGCCTATGAGCGCGAGGCGATCCGCCCGCATGTCTTCGGCCGGTTCGAAGACATGCTGGTCGCCGCCGAGAGCCATCCGGCGATGCTCGACTTCCTCGACAACCGGCTCTCGATCGGCCCGTCCTCGCCCGCCGGCAAACGGCGTGGACGCGGCCTCAACGAGAACCTCGCCCGCGAGATCCTCGAACTGCACACGCTCGGCGTCTCCGGCGGCTATGCCCAGGTCGACGTCACCAACCTTGCCCGCATCATCACCGGCTGGACCGTGGTCGGACGCGAGGGCGTATTGGGATTCCCGGGCTCGTTTGCCTTCAATGCGGGGCTGCACGAGCCCGGTGAGCCGCCGCTGCTCGGAAAACCCTATGGCCAGCCCGGCAAGGAGAAGGGTCTGGCGGCGTTCGGCGATCTCGCCCGCCATCCCGCAACGGCCGATTTCATTGCGATCAAGCTCACCAGGCATTTCGTCGCCGACGAGCCGCCGCCGGCGCTGGTGCGCGAACTCGCTGCCGTGTTTCGCCGCACCGAGGGCGATCTCGCCGCGGTTTCGCGGGCGCTGGTCGAGTCTAACGCGGCCTGGGCTGCGGAGCCGACGAAAATTCGCTCGCCACAGGAATTCCTCCTCGCCGCCTTCCGGGCGCTTGGGCGCAAGCCGGATTTCGGCCAGATCATCGGGCCGCTCAATGCGATGGGCCAGCCATTCTGGCAGCCCTCCGGCCCCAACGGCTACCCCGACGCCAACGAGGCCTGGGCCTCGCCCGAGGGCATCAAGACCCGTATCGATGTCGCGGCCGGCTGGGGCCGGCAGGCGGCGGGCAGCGTGCCCGATCCGCGTGCGCTGGCCGAGGACATTCTCGGGCCGCTGCTGTCGCCGGAGACGCGGCAGGCGGTGGCCCGGGCCGACAGCAAGCCGCAGGCGCTGGCGCTGCTGCTGATGTCGCCCGAATTCCAGCGGAGGTGACGCCGATGGTCGATGACGACGATTGCGAACGGATGACGCCCACGCGCCGGGCCGTGCTCGGCGCGGCCGGTGCGCTGTTCGCCTGGTCCTTCGTGCCGAAATTCGCCTATGCGGCGGCTGGCAGCCGCGATCCGCGCTTCGTGCTCGTGGTGCTGCGCGGCGCGCTCGACGGGCTGTCGGCGGTGCCGCCGATCGGGGACCCCGATTATGCCGTCTTGCGGGATGACATCGCGCTGATGCGGGACGGGCTGGATGCTGCGCTGCCGCTCGACGGCTTCTTTTACCTGCATCCGGCGATGCCGAACCTCGCGCGGCTCTATGCCTCCGGCCAGGCCTCGATCGTGCACGCGGCGGCCACCGGCTATCGCGAGCGCTCCCATTTCGACGGGCAGGACGTGCTGGAAAGCGGGCAGGCCGGGCCGGGCCGGACCGAGAGCGGTTGGCTCAACCGTCTGATCGCCAGCCTGCCGACGGGGGAGGGGATTTCGCAACGCGGCGTGCTCGGCGTCGGCGTGGTGCCGCCGCTGGTGGTGCGCGGCGAGGCGCCGATCCTCGGCTGGGCGCCGCCGCGCATGGCGCGCGCGGGGCAGGATTTGATCCAGCGCCTGGAAGACCTTTATGGCCAGCGCGATCCGGGGCTGGCGCGGGCGCTTTCGCAAGCGAAGCTGACCGAGGGCATTGCGCAGCGGCGCGGCATGAGCGGCGAGGTCAAGGGCGGGCCCGACAGCGCGGACGGCATGAAGCGTATCGCGGAGGGCGCGGCCGCCCTCGTCGGCGCTGATGACGGGCCGCGCATCGCGGCGCTGGCTTTCGAGGGCTGGGACACCCACGCCAACGAGGGCGGGGCCAAGGGCAGGCTGGCACAGTTGCTCGGCGGGCTCGACGGCGCGCTGGCGAGCTTCGAGGAGGGGCTGAAGCCGGTCTGGAAGGACACGGTCGTCATGGTGGTGACGGAGTTCGGCCGCACCGCGAAGGTCAACGGCACCGTCGGCACCGATCACGGCACCGGGACGGTCGCCTTCCTGGTCGGCGGTGCGGTCAAGGGTGGGCGGATGATCGTGGATTGGCCGGGGCTGAAGCCCGAGCAGCTTCACGAGAAGCGCGACCTGAAACCGACGACCGATATCCGCGCCGTGGCGAAGGGCGTGGTCGCGGAGCTGTTTGGGCTGTCGGGGCCGGTGCTGGCAGAGAAGGTGTTTCCGGGCAGCGCTGGGATTGGGCCGATGGCGGGGATCGTGGGGTAGGTCAACTGCAGCCCACATCCTGAGGAGCCACGCAGCAGCGTCTCGAACGATGCTCCAGACTGCGTGTGAACGCCTAGATCACCCCCAGCGCGCGCCGTGACGCGAAATGCATGAAGGCCTGCGGCATGGTGCCGTGGACCGTCCCGCCTCCCATGGGCGGAAAATTGACGTTGCCGCCATGCCAGCGCGCATCGGGCACGGGGAAGTTGCCCTGGGCGTCCAGCGCGAAGAGGTCGCGCTCGCGCACCGCTCCCTGGTGAAAGATCAGGGAGCGAGAGCCCGAATGCGCCAGTTTCGCCGAGAGCTGACGGAAGGTTGAGAACAGCCCGTCGAAGTCGATCGTCGCCACGACGGCATCGAGCCCGGCGGCACGTTGGCGGAAGTGATGCGAATAGGAGATGCCGGCGCTGAAGCTCGACAGCACGATGTTGCGCAGCGGTTTGAAGCCGAGCGCATTCTCGAAAGGATTGGGGTTGAGGTCGGCGAGGACCGCCGAGACGATCTCCTGCCAGCGCTCCGGGAAGATGCCCGCCGTTGACAGCGTCGAGGCGGTGAAGACCGGCATGATCAGGATCTGGTCGAGCCCGGCGGCCGTGAACTGCGCCGAAAACGAATCCGACATGTAGTGGAAGATCTTTCCCCAGCCGGCGCGCGACTGGTAGGTCGCGTCGTTGAAGCCGGCGGGGCCTGGATTGGGATGAAAGAAGATATGCGCTGAATCGAAGGAGCGCAGCGTCGGCGGCACGACGACGCCGAAGAGGTTGGGCACGACGTTCTCGTCGAGCTCGTAATACAGGATGCGTGGCTCCGGCTTGGTCAGGCCCAGCCAGTTGAAGTGGAATTCGCTGCGGAAGGATTGAGGAATTGGCGAGGGGAAGATCGAGGTGAACGCGGTGGGCGCATTGTCGGGCGGGTCGATCCGCGACACGCCCCCGGCAAAGAGGCGCTTGCGGCCCTTCCTGGAGGGCGGGAGCGGTCCGCTCGTCTTCAGCAGCGCGTTGATGCGCCGCAGCGTCTCGCCCGCCCGGCCGATGGCGCCGTCCGGGTTGAGCCCCTCGGTTCGCTGAAAATCCTCGATCGCCTCGACGAAGCCGTCTGGGGTGATGACCGGATTCTCGCCGCGCCTCGCCAGGAAGGAGGCCAGCGCCGCCGTGATCGCCGCGACATCGGTGGCGTTGCGGTTGCTGCGATTGCGCCCGAGGGTTTCGCTGATGGCAACCATCGTCCGACACCTGTTCCCAAGGCAGATCGCAGAGGATAGCCGGAGTAGGAGGCGGCCGCGTCACCAGAATGGATGACGACGCGGGATGTCGATGGTGTTTGTGCCTGTCCGTCGTCGTCCTCGAAGGGCGAACCGCTCTGGCAGGCGCAAATGATGCGCTTCATGACAGCCGGCATGGCCTCAATGAGTTGCCGGCCGCTCGTCGCTTGCGTTCCGTGTGCCTTCAGGCCCAGGCGCGCTGCTTCAGCTTCTCTTCGAAAGCCTCGATCTTCGTCGCCTTCTCCAGTGTCAGGCCGATGTCGTCGAGCCCGTTCATCAGGCAGTGCTTGCGGAACGGATCGATGTCGAAGGTCACCGTGCCGCCATCGGGGCCGCTGATCTCCTGCTTGGCGAGATCCACCGTCAGCGTCGCGTTCGAGCCGCGGTCGGCATCGTCGAAGAGCTTCTCGAGGTCTTCTGGCGAGACCACGATCGGCAGGATGCCGTTCTTGAAGCAGTTATTGTAGAAAATGTCGGCGAAAGATGTCGAGATCACGCAGCGGATGCCGAAATCGAGCAAGGCCCAGGGCGCATGCTCGCGCGAGGAGCCGCAGCCGAAATTATCGCCGGCGACCAGGATCTCGGACTTGCGATAGGCCGGCTGGTTCAGCACGAAATCGGGGTTCTCCGAGCCGTCCTCGTTATAACGCATCTCCGCGAAGAGGGCGGTGCCCAAGCCGGTGCGCTTGATCGTCTTGAGGTACTGCTTGGGGATGATCATGTCGGTGTCGACATTGATCACCTTCAAGGGCGCGGGGGTCGAGGTCAGCGTGGTGAAGGGCTGCATGGCGAGGGCTCCGATCGATCGTTCATATGTGGCGGGTCGTGAGGCGTGGGGCAACGCGCTTCAAAGCTGCGTTGTCAGAAGCTTGAAACTGGCGAAGGCGAAGAAGGCGGCGAGGACGGCTTCGGCCTTGCGGCGGATGCGGCGATACCCCGCAATCATCGAGGCCGTGGAGAACAGCACCGCGTAGAACTGGTTGATCCCCAGCGAGATCAGCATGCAGCCGGTGATGATGGCGTAGAGCACCACGGGCGGCGTATCGGGACGCAGACCCAGCGCGATGATCGCTGTCCAGCTCAGGATCGCCTTGGGGTTGGTCAGGTGCATGAGATAGCCGCGCAGGAAGGCGCGCCGGCCGGAGACGGCGGCTTTCGGCGGCGGCATCTCGACCCGCATCGCCGAACGCGCCGAGCGCCACGCCAGGAACAGCAGGTAGAGGCCGCCGACGATCTTGATGGCGTAGAGCGCCTCGGGATGCGCCACGATCAGGCCGGTGACGCCGATTGCAGCCAGGATACCCCAGGTCAGGGAGCCGGCCGTGACGCCGAGCGCCAAAGTCGCGCCGGCGCTGCGGCCGCGCTCCATCGCCGTCGCCATGACGACGAGATTGCTCGGGCCGGGGCTGGCGACGGCGAGGAAGAACGCGGCATAGGTCAGCGCCAGATCGGGCAGATGGCTGATCAGATCGTGTAGCATCTAACGCTCCGCCTCGGCTTCGATGGCTTCCATGTCTTCGTCCGAGAAGCCGAAATGGTGGCCGATCTCGTGGACCAGCACATGGGTGACGATGCCGCCCAGCGTCTCGTCATGCTCGGCCCAGTAGTCCAGGATCGGCCGGCGGTAGAGATGGATCGTGTTGGGCATCTGGCCGGTCTGCGGGGCATAGCCTTGCTGCGGCAGGCCGATGCCGGTGAACAGGCCGAGGATGTCGAAGGGGCTCTCGGCCTCGAGTTCCTTGCAAACGTCGTCCTCGGGAAATTCCGTGACGTTGAAGATGACGTCGGCGCAAAGCGCGCGGAATTCATCGGGCAGCCGGTCGAAGGCGGTCTGCGCCAGGATTTCGAACGCAGCGACGGAAGGCGCCTTGACGCTGTCCCACTCGATCTCCGGCGAGTCCTGACTGGGAGTACTTGCATCGGCGGGGTGCCGGATATCCGGAACGCTGCCCATCACCAGACCTTCAGTTGATGGCCGAGCCACCAGGCGAGCACGACGACGCCGACGAGCGAGAGCGAACGCCCGATGCGCCGGCCCCAGAGCTCGATCTTGTCACCCTGCGGCGCGTCGCTGCCAGTGAAATGATCGGCCGCGCGGCCCATCGACGAGCCGAGCAGGCTTTCGCTGTCGCGCTTGACGCGGTCGAGCGTCGCCTTGGCCTCGGCGGCGCGGGCGGCTTCGCGGGGGTCGTTCGACATGGCGCGTTCTCCCCGCGAGACCGTTTAGCCCAGCGTCCTCACATCGACGAAGTGCCCCGCCAGCGCCGCTGCCGCCGCCATCGACGGGGACACGAGATGCGTCCTGCCCTTGAAGCCCTGGCGGCCCTCGAAATTGCGGTTCGAGGTCGAGGCCGCGCGCTGGCCCGGCTTGAGCTGGTCGGGGTTCATCGCCAGGCACATCGAGCAGCCCGGCTCGCGCCATTCGAAGCCCGCGGCGAGGAATATCTTGTCCAGCCCCTCGGCTTCGGCCTGCTGCTTCACCAGCCCGGAACCCGGCACGATCATGGCGTAGTCGAGAGAGCCGGCGACCCTCTTGCCCTCGACGATCTTGGCGACGGCGCGCAGATCCTCGATGCGGCCGTTGGTGCAGGAGCCGATCCAGATCACGTCAAGGGGGATGTCGGTCATCTTCGTGCCGGCGGTGAGGCCCATATAGTCGAGCGCGCGCTGCTTCGAGGTGCGCTTGGTCTCGTCCTCGATCAGCGACGGATCGGGAACGCTACCTGCCACCGAGATGACGTCCTCCGGGCTCGTGCCCCAGGACACGATCGGCGGCAGATTGTTGGCGTCGAGCCGGACGATGCGGTCGAAATGCGCGCCCTCATCGGTGTAGAGCGTCTCCCAGTAGCGCAGAGCCTCGTCCCAGGCCGCGCCCTGGGGCGCCTTGGGCCGTCCCTTGAGATAGGCATAGGCCTTCTCGTCGGGCGCGACCATGCCGGCGCGGGCGCCGCCCTCGATCGACATGTTGCACAGCGTCATCCGCCCTTCCATCGAGAGCGCGCGGATGGCGTCGCCGGCATATTCGATCACCGAGCCGGTGCCGCCCGCCGTGCCGATCTCGCCGATGATGGCGAGCGTGATGTCCTTGGCGGTGACGCCCTTGGCCAGCGTGCCGTCCACCTGGACGAGCATGTTCCTGGCCTTCTTCTGGATCAGCGTCTGGGTGGCCAGCACATGCTCGACCTCCGAGGTGCCGATGCCATGCGCCAGCGCCCCGAAGGCGCCATGCGTCGAGGTGTGGCTGTCGCCGCAGACGATGGTGGTGCCGGGCAAGGTGAAGCCCTGCTCGGGGCCGATGATGTGGACGATGCCCTGGCGGATATCGAGCTCGTCGAAATATTCGACGCCGAAATCCTTGGCGTTCCGGGCGAGAGCCTCGACCTGGATGCGGCTCTCTTCCTCGACGATGCCCTTGGACCGGTCGGTGGTCTGGATGTTGTGGTCGACGACGGCCAGCGTCTTCTCAGGCGCGTGAACCTTGCGGCCGGTCATGCGCAGGCCCTCGAAGGCCTGCGGGCTCGTCACCTCATGGACGAGGTGGCGGTCGATGTAGAGCAGGCAGGTGCCGTCCTCCTGCTGGTCGATGATGTGGTCGTCGAAAATCTTGTCGTAGAGCGTGCGGGGTGCGGAAGTCGCGGTCATGGCGATAAGCCTCGGTGTCGGGAAGTCGGTCTGAAACGGAAGAGGCCGGCTCTGGTGGCCGGCGCGCGCAACGCATTCGCCTGTCGCCGGACCATAGGCCGGTCTCAGGCGCGGCTAAGGCCCGCGGCGATCGAGGCGGTGAAGCGTCCGAAGAAGCGCCAGGGCAGGCGGGCGTGGTCATCCAGCGCTGCAAACCCTTGCGTCGTGGGAATGCGGCGCGCGTTCGCCTCGCGGCGAACAACGCAGAGCCTGCCATCCTCGACGGTACGGGGCGCGATCATCCTCGAGTCTCTATCAGTTCCAGACTGGGCCGGCAACGAAGGCGATGCGGTCGGGAGCGTGCGGGACGCAAGGCGCGCGGGCTTCACAAAAAAACGCGGCCCCGAAGGACCGCGTTTGAAAAGCCTGGCGTTGTCGCCAGCCTTACTTGGATTTGGCTTCGGTCTTGGCGCCCTTGGGCGGACGGGCCTCGACGCGCTCGGCGATACGGGCCGACTTGCCGCGACGATCGCGCAGGTAATACAGCTTGGCGCGACGCACCTTGCCCTTGCGGATGACCTTGATCGAATCGAGGTTCGGCGAATACAGCGGGAAGACGCGCTCGACGCCCTCGCCATAGGAAATCTTGCGGACGGTGAAGCTTTGGTTGAGGCCGCCGCCGTTGCGGGCGATGCAGACGCCTTCATAGGCCTGAACGCGGCTGCGCTCGCCTTCCTTGACCTTCACATTGACCTGGACGGTGTCGCCGGGCTGGAAGTGCGGGATCTCGCGACCTTCGCTGAGCTTGGCAACCTGCTCTTTGTCGAGCTGTTCGATGATGTTCACGGGTCTCTCCAATTGCCGTTGTCGCGCTTGATCTGCGCGGGCGTTCGGCACGCTGTTTTCAGTTGAGTGCGCGGGCCATACAGGAGAACCGGGTGATTGTCGAGCCAAGCGTCGGGCGAGGACCCAGTTGGCGTCGACGGCGCCTGCGTGCATAGGCTGGCGCCAACAAGGACGACAGCCACAGGGTCGAAAAACATGCCTCAGGACATTATCAAAGTCGCTCTCGTCACCGGGGCCGCGCGCGGCATCGGGCTTGCGACCGCAAAGCGCTTCCTCAACGAGGGCTGGAAGGTCGCGCTGCTCGACATCGACGCGGCGACGCTCGAGGCGGCTGTCGCCAGGATCGCCCGGCCGGAAGCCGTGCTGGCGCTGCCCTGCGACGTGGCCGATCCTGTCGCGCTCGAGGCGGCCTTCGCCGCGCTCGTCGCGCGTTTCGGGCGGCTCGACGCGCTGGTCAACAATGCCGGCACGGCCGTGTTCAAGCCGCTGCTCGAGACCAGCCTCGCCGACTGGAACCGCGTGCTGGCAGTCAACCTGACCGGACCCTTCCTGACGACGCAGCTTGCCGCGCCGCTGATGGCGGATGTCGGCGGCGGCGCCATCGTCAACATCACCTCGATCTCGGGCCTGCGCGCCTCGACCCTGCGCGTCGCCTATGGCACCTCGAAGGCGGCGCTCGGGCACCTCACGAAGCAGCAGGCCGCGGAACTCGCCGGCCTGGGCATCCGCGTCAACGCTGTGGCGCCGGGCCCGGTCGAGACGGCGATGGCGGCGGCGGTCCACAGCCCCGAGATCCGCGCCGATTACCGCGACGCCATCCCGCTCGCCCGCTACGGGCTGGAGGAGGAGCTCGCCGCGTCGATCTTCTTCCTGTGCGGCGAACAGGCGAGCTACATCACCGGCCAGACGCTCGCCGTCGATGGCGGGTTCGATGCGGTCGGGATCGGGCTGGCGACGCTGCGGGGGGAGCGGCGGAATCTGTGAGCGGGGTGGCTCCAACGCTCGCGACGTCAGCGCAGCTCAGTTGAGCGGCAGGCTGCCGCGAAGGCCACGGGTGTCGGGCATGAGCGCGGCCAGACGCTCGCCGCTCCTCGGCGGGGCGATGAAGGCACGCGCGTTCTTCCTGGGCAGGTCGAGATCGTGCGGCCGGTTGGGCGGCAGCGGCGCGTTCATGACGAGATTCACGGCCGGCGCTGCGGACACGGCAACAGCGGGCGCGGGCGTTGCCGGCGCGAAAGCCAGCGGCGCCGTCGCAAAGGAGGTCGGCACGGTCGAGGAGGCGGTGACCAGGGGTTCAGGCGCGGCGACCGCAGCGAGCTGGTAGCTCGGCTCCTCGATGCGACGCCGCTCAGGCCGTTCGCCCTTCAGATAGAAGGCGTTCCCGCCCGCCACCGTCACATAATGCATGTTGGCGTAGGAAAAGCGCATGCCGGCCATGTGGAAGTGCTTGGCGGCTCCGACAGCCGCGCTGCGCCGGCCGTCGAGGATAGCGTCCGCGATGGCCTCGACCTTTGGCAGGTCGCGGGCTGCCATCTGACGTGTCAGCACGCCGGCGGCGAATTGACGGGGTGCGCCGACGACACCGCAGATCGTCTCGGGATAGCGCGGCGATTCCACCCGGTTCATCACCACCGTGCCGACGCTGAGCAGGCCGGTCTCGCTCGACCGGTTCGATTCGAAATACATCGCGCGGACGAGGCAGTCCTTCTCGCGCGGATCGGCCTTTGCCAGGGCTATGGCGCGCTTGCGGGCCTCGTGGGGCTCCTTCGCCGCCGGGGCAGCCATCGATGCCGTCTCGACAGGCGACACGCTGCAGGCGCCAAGAGCCGGCGCAGCCAGTGAAATCAGGAGCGGGATCGCTTTGCGGCCATGGCGGCTGATGCCGATGAAATGGACAGCATTTGCAGCGATCACGGTCCGTTTCATATGACAAATCCTGATTACGCGATGCAGGCAGCCGCCATCGGCGGGCCGTCGTCATCGGAAAGGAACCCGAATACCTTATCAGAAAGTTAATTTCGAAAGAAAGGGGCAAGGCGTGCGGCGGCGGATTGCCGATCAACGCGGCGAGGCCGTTGGTCTGTTTCCGGTCTCATTCGCCGTCCTTTCATAGCGGTCAGCCACGGCATTAATCGACAAAAGCACGGCAGGCACTGGCCCACTGCACCGCAGCACACAATCCCCTTGCGCCTCGCCGCCAACGGCGCGAACCTCTGCGCCACGATCCCTCTTCGACGGCCGCCCGGCCTCGTCGGGCCGGTGCGACCGCCGCCCGTCCGGCGTGGGCGCATGTCGTCCGTTCCCGCCGGCATCATGCCGCACCGGAGCCTCGCAGGCTGATCGCCTCGCGCCCCTTCGCGGCCAGACCCGAAGGAGGACACCATGCCTGCCACAGCCAAAACCGGAGGATCCGTGAACGGCGTCAGACGGCCGGGGCCGCGATGCATCGCCATCGTCGGTCCCTTCCAGAGCGGCAAGACGACCCTGCTCGAAAGCATTCTGGAGCGCTGCGGCGGCCTCTCGCGGGCGGGGTCGGTGAGAACCGGCAACAGCATCGGCGACAGCTCGCCCGAAGCCCGCGCCCACCAGATGAGCACGGATCCCAACGTAGCCAGTGTCGAATTCCTGGGCGACCTCTTTCATTTCATAGACTGCCCCGGCTCCGTCGAGTTCCTGCACGAGATGCGCCATGTCCTGCCGGTGGTCGATGCGGCCGTCGTGGTCTGCGAGGCCGACGACCGCAAGGCGCCGGCACTCGAACTCGTGCTGCGCGAGCTGGAAGAGGCCGACATCCCGCGCTTCCTGTTCCTGAACAAGATCGACACGGCGACGCGGCGGGTGCGCGAGACGCTGGCGATCCTGCAGCGGGCATCGCGGACGCCGCTGCTGCTGCGCCAGATTCCGATCTGGCAGCAGGGCGTCGCGGTCGGTTTCATCGACCTCGCGCTGGAGCGGGCCTTCATCTACCGCGAGCATGCGGCCAGCGAGGTGGTGCCGCTCGCCGCCGAAGAAACGGAGCGGGAGAAAGACGCTCGCTTCTCGATGCTGGAGCGACTGGCCGATTACGACGATGCGCTGATGGAGGAACTGCTCGGCGACATGGAGCCGCCTCGGGACCGCATCTTCGACGACCTCGCCCGCGAATTGCAGGACCGCCATGTCGTGCCGGTGCTAATCGGCTCGGCCGAGCGCGGCCATGGCGTGACGCGGCTGCTCAAGGTGCTGCGGCATGAGGCGCCGAGCCTTGCCGAGACGCGCGGACGCATCGGCGTCGTCGCCGAGGGCGGGCCGCTCGCGCAGGTGATGAAGACCTGGCATGCCGGGCATGGCGGCAAGCTTTCGCTCACGCGGGTGCTGCGTGGCCGGCTGGCGGAGGGCGATGTCGTGACCTCGTCTGGCGGGATCGAGGCGCGCATCGCCGGCGTGCTGGAGCTGAAGGGAGCCGAGCAGACGCGGCGGCCCGCCGTCGAGGAGGGCGATGTCGCGGCCCTTGCCCGGCTGGAGGGCGTTGCGACGGGCGAGGCGATCGCGGCCGGCAAGATGCGCGCGACGCAGGTCAGCGCGATCGCGCCGCCGGAGGCCGTGCATGCGCTGGCTCTCGCGGTGAAGGATCGCAAGGACGATGTCCGGCTGGCGGCGGCGCTGGCGAAGCTGGCCGAGGAGGATACCGCCCTGTCGGTCAGCCATCTGCCCGAACTCGGCGAGATGCGCCTGTCGGGTCAGGGCGAGATGCATTTGCGCGTGACGCTGGAGCGCCTGTCGGGACGTCATGGCGTCGGGGTGGACAGCGCGCCGCCGCAGATCGGCTATCGCGAGACGATCCGGGGCCGCGCCGGGGCGCGTGGGCGGCACCGCAAGCAGAGCGGCGGGCATGGCCAGTTTGGCGATGTGGTGCTGGAGGTCTTGGCATTGCCACGGGGGGAGGGCATCCGCTTCGTTGATCGCATCGTTGGCGGCGCGGTGCCACGCCAGTACATCGCGTCGGTGGAGGCGGGCATCCGCGATTTCTGCCGCAACGGGCCGCTCGGCTTTCCGCTCGTCGATCTCGAGGTCGCGCTGACCGACGGCTCCTATCACAGCGTCGATTCCTCCGACATGGCGTTCCGCCAGGCGGCGCGGATCGCGATGGCCGAGGCTGTGCCGCAGGCCAGGCCGGTGCTGCTGGAGCCGATCCTCGCTGTCGAGGTGGTGATTCCCTCGGATGCGATGTCGCGGGCCTCCGCCATCGTCTCGGCCCGCCGCGGTCAGATCCTCGGCTATGACGCACGGCCGGGCTGGCGCGGCTGGGACCAGATCAACGCGCTCATGCCGGAGGCGGAAATGGCGGGGCTGATCGTCGAACTGCGTTCGGCGACGTCGGGCGTCGGCTCCTTCAGCGCGCGCTTCGACCATCTCGCCGAACTGGCCGGCAAGCCGGCCGACGCCATCGTATCGGCCCATGCCCTAGCACAGGCGCGCTGAGGAGGGGCATCAAATCAGTTTACATGTAAACTTTTAAGCGGGTAAGGCTTCGGCGGGCGCTTGCGCCCGCCGAAGCTGTTGCGCAGTGTAGGGCCACCAAAAAGCACTGGCGCGCCCGTTCGACGGGTGAAAGCCAGGCGACCGGGAGGGATGACGATGAACGCGAGCAGCGCCACGCAGGCGAAGCCCGATCCACGGCCTTGGCTGGCGCATTATCCGGCGGCCGTACCGCCCGTGATCGGCGATCCCGGCACGCTGGCGAATCTGATCGCCGGCGCTTGTGAGAAATATGCCGAACGGCCGGCCTTCGAGAGCTTCGGCAAGACGATCAGCTTTGCGCAGACGGGCGCAGCGGCGCGCGCCTTCGCTGCTTGGCTGCAGGCGAGGGGCTGCCGGAAGGGCGACCGCATCGCGTTGATGATGCCCAATATCCTCGCCTATCCGGCAACGATCTTCGGGGCGCTGATCGGCGGGTTCACCGTCGTCAACGTCAACCCGCTCTACACGGCGCGGGAACTCGCACACCAGCTCAACGATTCCGGCGCCCGCGTGCTCGTCGTGATCGAGAACTTCGCCCATGTCGTCGAGGAGGCGAAGCCGCTCCTGAAGCTCGACACGATCGTCGTCGCGACGGCGGGCGACCTGATGGGCTTCAAGGGGCATATCGTCAATTTCGTCGCCCGCCGGATCAAGAAGGTCGTCAAGCCCTTCAGCCTGCCTGACTTTGTCCCGCTGAGCACGATCCTGGCGGGCGCAGACGAGATGTCGCCGGTGACGGTGACGTCGGACGATATCGCGTTCCTGCAATATACAGGCGGGACGACCGGGGTCGCCAAGGGCGCAACGCTGACGCATCGCAACGTCGCCTCGAATGTCGAGCAATGCGGGCTCTGGCTGGGTTGGGCGCTGGAGCCGCCGCTGGGGCGCAGTGATTATCAGCACGTCATGGTGACGGCGCTGCCGCTCTACCACATCTTCGCTTTGACCTGCTGCTGCATGTTCATGCTGCGGATCGGTGCCAAGGGCCTGCTGATCGCCAACCCGCGCGACATCTCCGGCTTCGTCAAGACGCTGAAGGTCAGCCGCTTCACGCTGATCTCCGGGGTCAACACGCTCTATAACGCGCTCGCGAACCATCCGGAGTTCGCGCAGGTGAATTTCGACGAGCTGCGCTTCGCCGTCTCGGGCGGGATGGCGACGCAGGCTGCCGTCGCCAAGCAGTGGAGACAGGTCACAGGGCGGCCGATCATCGAGGGCTATGGTCTATCGGAGACCTCGCCGGTCGCCTCGATCAACCGGCCTGACATTCCCGAGTTCACCGGCACGGTCGGCTTTCCCCTGCCATCGACCGACATGGCCATCCGCGATGGCGAGAACCACGACATGCCGATCGGCGAGGCCGGCGAGATTTGCATCCGGGGCCCGCAGGTCATGGCCGGATACTGGAACCGTCCCGACGAGACCGCCAAGGTGATGACCGCCGACGGCTATTTCCGCAGCGGCGACATCGGCGTCATGCTGCCCGACGGGCAGGTGCGGATCGTCGACCGCATCAAGGACATGGTGCTGGTCTCGGGCTTCAACGTCTATCCCAACGAGGTCGAGGATGTTCTCGCGATGCATCCCGGTGTGGTGGAATCGGCGGTGATCGGCCTGCCCGACGAGCATTCCGGCGAGGCTGTCACGGCCTTCGTCGTCCGCCGGGACGACACGCTGACAGCCGATGCGCTGCGCCTGTTCTGCAAGGAGAGCCTGACTGGCTACAAGGTGCCCAAGCAGATCTTCTTCCGCGAAAGCCTGCCGAAGACCAATGTCGGCAAGGTGCTGCGGCGGGCGCTGCGCGAGGAGGTCGCGACCAAGGCTCAAGCGGGCAAGGCGTAGAACGTCGTGCGGGCGAGGCCTGGGGGCGCATCGCCATTGCCGCGATGCTGGGCTAAGCATCCCCATGATGCGTTCGCGCGCCGTTCCCTCGGTGCGTGGCCCTGATCGCGCGAAACGGAGAGTGGCTGTTTGCCTCGCCCCCTGCTCGAATTGCCGCTCCTGCGCCGTCTCAAGCCAGGACTTTTTGTCCATGACGACGACGCCCTGAATGCCGAGCCGACGCTCGATCTGCTGGGCGATACGATCACGCCGATCGACGCCTTCTTCATCCGCAACAATGGCGGCGTGCCGCCCATCGATGCAGGCCGCGACTGGACGCTGACCATCGACGGAGAGGTCGAGCGACCCGGCGTCTGGACGGTTCCCGCCTTGCGCGACCGCTTCGAGACGGTGACGATCACCGCCGTGCTGGAATGCGCCGGCAATGGCCGCTCGCAATTCTCGCCCGCGACGGACGGCCTGCCCTGGCGGCTCGGGGCGGTCGGCTGCGCGCGCTGGACCGGCGTGCGCCTGATGGACGTGCTGGAGCATGCCGGGGTCCGGCCATCGGCCGTCTATACCGGGCATCATGCGCCCGACCGGCTCATCGCCGATCCGTCGCGGCCGGCGCTGTCGCGCGGGTTGCCGATCGCCAAGGCGCTGAGCTCTGAGACGCTGATCGCGTTTGCGATGAACGACGAGCCGTTGCCGCGCCTGCATGGCGGACCCTTGCGAATCGTGGCGCCGGGGTTTCCCGGCTCGGCCTGGCAGAAATGGCTCGACCGCATCGCGCTTCGCCCCTGCGAGCATGACGGCGAGAAGATGCGCGGCAGCAATTATCGCCTGCCGACCAGCCCCGTGCTGCCGGGCGAGCCGCTCGACGACGGCCGTTTCGCGGTCATCGTCGACATGCCGGTGAAGTCCCTGATCACAGCGCCGATGCCCGGCTTCACGGTTTCGGTCGGCGGGGTTCTCACGGTCTCCGGCTTCGCGTGGAGCGGGGCGATCCCCCTCGATGGCGTGCGCGTGTCCTGTGATGGCGGCGCGAATTGGCGCGAGGTCGCGCTGGAGGAGGGCGAGGGACCCTTCGCCTGGCGGCGTTTCACAGTGGATTTTGCAATCGAGAGCCCAGGGCCTCTGGCCGTGCTGGCGCAGGCTCGCGACGTCGCGGGCAACCGCCAGCCTCTCGTGATGGAATGGAATCCGCGTGGCTACTGCAACAATCAGGTGCAGCGTATCAGCGGCGCGGCGCGTGTGACCTGAGCGGTCACGCCGCCAGCAGCGCGCGCTCGTCTGCGGTGCTCGCGGTCACCGTCACCACATCGCCCGCCGCCATGTCATGACCGAAGCGGACCAGCGTGAAATCCTCCGCGCGGCCGGTGTTGCCGCGCTCGGTCAACACGCTGAGCGGCCGGCCGAGGCGGGCGTGCAGATGCGCCGCATGGGCCGCCACCGCCGCCGCGCGCAAGCGTGCCGCCCGCTCGGAGACGACCTCGCCGCGAAGCTGCGGCATGCGCGCGGCCGGCGTCCCCGGGCGCGCCGAATAGGGGAAGGCGTGAACGAAGCTCAGCCCGCATTCGGCGATCAGGTCGAGCGAGCGGACGAACATCGCTTCGTCCTCGGTGGGGAAACCGGCGATCAGATCCGCGCCGAAGGCGATGTCGGGCCGCAAGCCACGCATCTCAGCGCAGAAGCGGATCGCATCGTCGCGACCATGGCGACGCTTCATGCGCTTCAGGATCAGGTCGTCGCCGGCCTGCAACGAGAGGTGCAGATGCGGCATCAGCCGGCTTTCGGTGGCGATCGCCTCGCGCAGATCGTCATCGACCTCGACGGCGTCGATCGATGAGAGGCGCAGGCGAGGCAGTTCGGGAATATCGCGCAGGATGGCGCGAACCAGACGGCCGAGCGTCGGCTGTCCGTCGAGGTCGCGGCCATAGCTGGTGAGGTCGACGCCGGTGAGGACGATCTCGCGGGTGCCCGCTTCCGTCAGCGCCCGGCAGTGCGAGACCACGGCGTCGATGACGAGCGAGCGCGAATTGCCCCGGCCGAAGGGGATGACGCAGAAGGTGCAGCGGTGGTCGCAACCATTCTGCACCTGGACGAAGCCGCGCGTCTGCCTGGCTGAGCGACCGCTTTCGACCGCACCCAGCATGGTCTGTGCCATGATGTCGCCGACGCTGATCTTGTCGGCGGCGTTGCTCCCCGACGCGCCGGCCAGGCTGTTCGACCGGGCGAGCGCGACCCAGGTCGCAGGCCGCATCTTCTCGGCATTGCCGATGACGCGGGCGGTTTCCGGCATCAAGGCGAAGCGCTCCGGCTCGATCTGCGCGGCACAGCCGGTGACCACGACGGGCCGGTCCGGCTGCGCCCGCCGCAGCCGGCGGATGGCCTGGCGCGCCTGCCGTGTCGCCTCGGCGGTCACGGCGCAGCTGTTGACGATGGCGAGATCGGTGATGCCGGCTCCTTCCGCTTGGCGCCGGATCGCCTCGCCCTCGACGATGTTGAGGCGGCAGCCGAAGGTGACGACCTCCAGAGTCATCAGGCGGCGGTCTCGAAGATTTCAGGCGCCAGCGTGCCCTCCCACTCGAATTCGACGGGGCCGGTCATCAGGACATGGCCGTCGCTCTCGCGCCATTCGATGGTGAGGTCGCCGCCGGGGAGGCTGACCACCGCCTTGCGCGCCGAGAGTTCCCGGCGGACCGCGGCGACGAGCGCCGCGCAGGCGCCCGAGCCGCAGGCCTGGGTGATGCCGGCGCCACGCTCCCAGACGCGCAGGACGATATGATCGGGCGCAACGACGGCCGCGAGTTCGATATTGGCGCGATCTGGGAAGATCGGATGGTTTTCGAGCAGCGGGCCGATCTGCGCGAGGTTGTACGCATAGGGGTCGTCGACGAAGAAGACGGCGTGCGGATTGCCCATGTTGACGGCGCAGGGCGTGTGCAGGATCGGATCGTCGATCGGCCCGATCTGGAGTTCGAAATGCGCGGTGTCGTGGAAGGGTTCGGCCAGCGGGATCTCGTCCCAGGCCAGCTTGGGCGCGCCCATGTCGACGGTGAAGACAAGGTCGCTGTCGCGCCGTGCCGGCAGCAGCCCGGCCTTGGTCTGCAAGGTCAGCGTCGTCTTCGCCGGGTCGCCCGATATCCGAGCACCCATGACCGGGTCGGCCAGCATTGCCCAGGCGACGCAGCGCGTGCCGTTGCCGCAGGCGCCGGCCTCTGAACCATCGGTGTTGTAGATGCGGATGAAGGCGTCGATGCCCGGCGTCGGCGCGTCATGCAGGACCATGAGTTGATCGAAGCGGGCGCTGGGCTCAGCGGCGATGGCGCGAGCGTCCTGCTCGCTGACGCGCAGCTTCGATCCGCGCAGGTCGAGCACGGTGATCTGGTTGCCGAGACCGTTCATCTTAAGGAACCGGCGATGGGCCAGAGCGTTCATTTCGTCACACATCCCTGCAATGGCCGCTCTATGATGGAGGCGACGTGAAAAAGCCACCCTTCACGTCATTCCTGCGCGTAAGTGGACATTCTATGTTGCGCTGCAAGAGCAGCGAATCGCTTTCCAGATCGTTTTCAGTGAGCAGGACCATGACGATGCGGCATTCGCGGATTGCTGTTGCGGCGCTGGGCGCTCTGATGTGGGTGCCCGCGGCGGGTTTCGCACAGACGCGCGTCGCGCCACCGACGGCCGTCGAATCGGCGCCGCTGGCGCCTCCGCCGGGGGCCGCCGTGCCTGTGCAGGCTCAGCCTGCGCCTACGCCTCCCGCGCCATTGCCGGACGTCGCGCCCGGTCCGCAGCCGGTCCAGCCGGCACCGGCACCGCAAAGGCCGGTGACGCCCGAGCCGGTGCAGCCCGCGCCGATTCCGCAGGTCCCGCTGGAGCCGCAACCCGTGCAGCCGCCGCCGACCCTGCCTTCGCCAGGGCCGGTGCTGCCCGTCCAGCCGCCGACGCTGCAGCAGCAGACCGGCACGACCAATCCCAACGAGACGCTCGCCGGCAAGCGCGGCGACCCGAGCGATGTCGATCCCGTGCTGCTCGTCGCCAGGCCCGTCCTGAAACTGTCGGGCTCATCGAGCTGGGACGAGGGCTTCAAGAAGCTGACAGAGAGCTTCCGCATCCTGCGCCAGGAGGCGGATAGGGCGCAGCTTCCGGTCGCGGGGCGGCCGCTGACGCTGTTCCTCGAGACCGATGACAACGGCTTCCGCTATGAGGCGATGCTGCCGGTCGGCCAGGGGCCGGCGGGTGATCGCGCATCGAGCTTCGGCAATGGGGTGGGTCCCGGGCTGACGCCGGCGGGTCCGTCGCTGCGCTTCGTCCATGTCGCGCCCTATGACGACATCGACTCGACCTATGAGACGATCACCGCCTATCTCGAGGCCAAGGGCATCGTCGTGAAGGATGCGTTCCTTGAGGAGTATGTCGGAGACCTCAGCGACCCGGCTAATCCCAATCTTGAGATCAACGTCTACGTCCAGCCGCGATAGGACACAGGCCGTCCAACTCAGGCCTGCCAGCTCAATCCCGGCCGCATCGGCCTGAAGCGCTCGTCCGGCAGCCCGGCCTGCGCCAGTGCCGCCGCGAGGGCGGCCGGCGGGCGCTCGATGCCCTCGTCGGTCAGCTGGAAGGTGCCCCAGTGATGGCCGAGCGCCTGCTCCGCCTTGAGCGCCAGCATGACCTTGACCGCTTCCGCCGGATTCATGTGGTTGTCCGACATGAACCAGCGCGGCTCATAGGCGCCGATGGGCAGCACGGCGAGCCGGAAGGGGCCGTGCTCGGCGCCGAGGCGTTCATAGAGCGAGCCGTCATGATAGCCGGTGTCGCCGATGTGGAAGATCTTCGTGGCCGCTGCCTCGATGACGAAGGAGCACCACAGCGCCATGCGCCTGTCGAAGGCGCCGCGCGCCGACCAGTGATAGGTCGGCACCAGCGTCACCGCGACGCTGTCCGACAAGGCGAGGCGGGCCGACCAGTCATGCGCCTCGGCTGCGACATCGGGGATGCGGGCCCTGACGATGGTGTCGTTGCCGAGCGGCATGATCATGCGCGGTCGGTCGCGTTCGTGCAGCCTTGCCAGCGTCTCGATGTCGAGATGGTCGTAATGATTGTGGGTGATCAGCACGATGTCGATGCGGGGCAGGTCGGCGAAGGCGACGCCGGGCTCGTTGACGCGACGCGGACCGATGAAGGAGAGCGGGCTGGCGCGCTGCGAATAGACCGGGTCGACCAGCAGGTTGAGCCCGGCGACCTGATAGAGGAACGAGGCGTGGCCGAGATGGACGATGCGCAGGCCGTCGACGCGGGCCGGCGGCTTGTCCTGAGGCGGGGCCGGGTAGCGCTCGGGAAAAGCCTCGCGCTCGCGCTTCGAGGTCTGCCATTTCAGGACGTCGGCGAGCCCCTTCGTCACAGGCCTGCCGTCGGTGAAGACGACGCCGTCGAAGTTCTCGGTGACGGGACCTCGGTAATAGGGGTTGCGGGAGCGCGAGATCGCGGCCCAGGCGGCGCCGGTCGTGCCGAGGAGGGCGGGGATGCCGAGGAGGGAGAGCAGCTTGCGACGGTTCATGCCGGAGAAGGTGGGGCGCGCCGCGATCCGGTCAAGCCCCTGCGCCTTCACGCTCGCTTGACGGCGGTCATGTGCAGCCAGCGCGTCGGCTCGCCATCATAGCCGCCGCCCAGATCCTCGACGAGGTCGAGCCTCTGCCAGCGATCGACGCCATAGGCGCCGTTCAGCCATTCCGGCGTCGGGTAGTTGTAGTAGCGCCCGAACCTGTCGCGACCCTCTTCGACGCCGGCCTTGAAGCTGGCATAGAACACGCCGCCCGGCTTCAGCGCGGCATGGATGCGCAAGAGAATGCCGGGCAGCGCGCTGCGGGGCACATGCAGCAGGCAGGCATTGGCAAAGACGCCGTCGAAAGCCTCCCGCGCGTCGATATCCTCGAAGAGGAGCACGGCGACGGGCCTGCCGATGCGCCGCGCTGCCTGTTCGGCAAGGTCCGGCGAGCCGTCCGTTGGCGTCACGTCCAGCCCGCGCGCCAGCAGTTCCACGCTGTCATGGCCACCGCCGCAGCCGAGTTCCAGCACGCGGCCGCCGGGCGGAAGCGCGGCGGCGAAGGCCGTGATCCGTGCATGCTCCGCCTCGCGGGCACGGCCGGCATAGGCCTGGGCCTCGGTGGCGTAGAAATCGAGGGTGGCGGTGTCGCGGCCGGTCATGCGTGTCAGGCCTCTCGTCGTCAGCGCGTGCCGGTTCGCATCGCGACGGTCGCGATGCCGGCCCCGATCAGCAGGGTGCCGCCGATCTTGTTGATGGCGCTGATCGCGCGCTGGCTCTTCACGACCGAACGGGCGCGCGAGGCGGCCAGCGCGTAGCCGAAGGCATTGGCGGCGGCCAGCGTCACGAAGGTTGCCTCGAAGATCAGCATCTGCGTCCAGAAATCGGCCTTCGGGTCAAGGAACTGCGGCAGGAAGGCGACGAAGAAGGTGATGCTCTTGGGGTTCAGCGCGGTCACCAGCCAGGCATGGCCGAGCATCTTGAGGGAGGACACTGCATCCTCGCGCGGCTTCGCGTCGAGCGTCCCGCCGGCCCGGAAGAGCTTGATGCCGAGCCAGATCAGATAGGCCGCTCCGGCCCATTTCAGCGCCGTGAAGACGGTCGCCGAGGTCGCCAGCAAGGCGCCGACGCCCAGCATCGAGAGCGTCATCGCGGTGAAGTCGCCCAGCGCGACGCCTGCCGCCGTCGGCAGCGCCGTGCGCCACCCCTGGCCGAGCGCATAGGAGACGACCAGCAGGATCGTCGGGCCGGGAATGACCAGCAGGACGGCGGTGGCGGCGGCGAAAGCGGCCCAGGTTTCGAAGGTCATGGCAGGCTCCGGCGTTTGTGTCGCCCGAGCCATCCCCAGGGCTGAGTGCTTGTAAAGAGAGAAGTGGGTGATGTCCTCAACGCGGCCGGTTCGAGCCGAAATAGCCGACAGGGCCCGCCGACATCTCGATGCGCTTTTCCGGCTCGCCCGCCACGACGAGGGCCCACCAGGCGCGGTATTGCGTCTGCGGGTCCTTGGCCAGCGCGATGCCGAAGCGCGTCGCCTGCTTCATCCGCAGATTTGCGTCGTGGCCCGACGAAGTGCGCCAGCCGGCGAAGGCCTCCTGCGTGGAATAGTAGCCGCCGCCGAGATTCTCGGCGGCGCGCGCGGCGTCGAGGCCGGCGGCGTGAACGCGGGACGCAAAGCTGCCGCCTGCATCACTGAGAGAGCGCATTCGCCGGCGCCATCGCATCGGCCTGACGTTGCGCCATCGCGCTCAGGACCGGGTCGAGCCTGACGGGGCCGAGGCCATGGCTCGCGCGATAGGCATTGAAGATGCGGCCTGCTTCGGCGGTATCGAGACTCACGGCGGCGAGGCGCTCTGCGGCTCGCGGATCGAGTGGCGTCGTTCGGCGCGGCTCGCCGGCGCAGCCAGCTGCGAGCAGGGCGATGGCGAGCAGGGTCAGGCGGGGAATCAGCGGGGTCATCGTCGCCTTTCGTAGGACGGGCTGGCGATGTGCCTTGCGATCCGGGCGGTTCTGAGACCGCCGGGCCTGGTCTCTCAGCTGCGCCCGCCGGCGATGACGCGGCAGAGCGCGTCGCGAACATAGCCTTCCGGCGCGACCTGTCCGGCCTGCACGACGAATACCGCATCGACGCGGGTCGCCGGCCCGCTCCGGTGGGCGGTCACGCGCAGGGTCTGCGGCCGACCGGAGCCGCTGGTCTCCTGGATCGCGGCGACGGAACTGGTGGCGTTATCGACGCGGATGCCGGCGAAGCCCTCGGCCGCGACGGCGGCGGCTAGATTCTTCAGGACGGCGGCCGGTGCCTTGCCCTTGATCAGGTCCCAACTGCGATAGGTGATGCCTGTGACCATCGGTACGCCGTCAGCCTTGAAGTTGCCGGGGCACGCCTGCGCCATTACCTGGGAGGCGCCCAGCATCACGGCGCCAATTCCGAGTAAGCAGCTCTTGATGGCTCTGGTGGTCATCATCGATCTCCGGTTGGACAGGGGCGACGTGTATAGCGGAGCCGTCGACGCGCTCAAGTCCGGGGCATTCGGCTCCTGCGCTTCGGCTGTCGGTTCCGCGGGTTTTGGGCTGCAACCTTGACTTCCACCATAATATCCGGCTTTAACCCGGCCATCCGTTTCGCCGACATCGTCGAGACCGCATCAGCCGACCGGGCCGCTTCATGCTTCATGAGCCCGGAGGTCAACGCCCGACAGCGCGTCCGCGCCCTCGGGCGCGAAACCGTTTGGCGGTAGGTCTTCTCATATCGGCTTATTTTGAGCATGAAGTGGGCCGAACATCGGTTTCCACTTCCGGCTTCACGATCGCAGGCAAGGCAAGCAGGTCCGCATGTTCGGCACTCTCAGCGACAGGCTATCAGGCATCCTCTCGGGGCTGACCCGCAGGGGTTCGCTGACCGAGGAGGACGTCAACGCCGCGCTGCGCGAGGTGCGCAAGGCGCTGCTCGAGGCCGACGTCGCGCTTGAGGTCGTGCGCAGCTTCACCGACAAGGTCAGAGAGCGGGCTGTCGGCGCCGAGGTGTTGAAATCGGTCACGCCCGGCCAGCAAGTCATCAAGATCGTCAATGACGCGCTGATCGACATGCTCGGCGGCGACGGCGAGGGCATCACCTTCGACGCCGTGCCGCCGGTGCCAATCCTGATGGTGGGTCTCCAGGGTTCCGGTAAAACCACCTCCACGGCGAAGATCGCCAAGCGCCTGACCGAGCGCAACAAGAAGCGCGTCCTGATGGCCTCGCTCGACACGCGCCGCCCGGCCGCGATGGAGCAGCTCGCCATCCTCGGCAAGCAGGTCGGCGTCGAGACGCTGCCGATCGTAGCCGGCCAGTCGGCCGTGCAGATCGCGCGCCGCGCGGTCGAGGCCGCCAGGCTCGGCGGCTACGACGTCGTGATGCTCGACACCGCCGGCCGCGTCACGCTCGACGACACGCTGATGGCCGAGGTCGCCGAGGTCAAGGCGGCGACGAACCCGCATGAAGTCCTGCTCGTCGCCGATGCGCTGACCGGCCAGGACGCGGTCAACACGGCGCGCGCCTTCGACGCCCGCGTCGGCCTGACCGGCATCGTCCTGACCCGCATGGACGGCGACGGACGCGGCGGCGCCGCACTGTCGATGCGCGCCGTCACCGGCAAGCCGATCAAGCTCGTCGGCACCGGCGAGAAGGTCGATGCGCTGGAGGATTTCCACCCCTCGCGCGTCGCCAACCGCATCCTCGGCATGGGCGACATCGTCGGCCTGGTCGAGCGGGCGGCAGAGACGATCGATGCCGAGCAGGCCCATGCCGCCACGCAGCGCATGGCCAAGGGCCAGTTCGATCTCTCGGACATGCGCATGCAGCTCCAGCAGATGGAGAAGATGGGTGGTCTCGGCGGCGTCATGGGCATGCTGCCCGGCATGAAGCAAGCGCAGGCCCAGCTCGCGAGCTCCGGCGTCGGCGACAAGATGTTCAAGCGCATGATCGCCGCGATCGATTCGATGACGCCGGCCGAGCGCAAGAACCCCGATCTGCTCAAGAACAGCCGCAAGAAGCGCATCGCCGCCGGTTCCGGCACGACGCCGGAATCGATCAACAAGCTGCTCAAGATGCATCGCGGCATGGCCGACATGATGAAGCAGATGAGCAAGCAGAAGGGCGGCATGCTCGGCAAGCTCGGCTCGATGTTCGGGATGGGCGGCGGCGGCCTGCCCCCGGGCATGCCCGACCCCTCGAAGATGGACCCGGCGCAGTTGGCCGAACTGCAGAAGCAGATGGCTTCGGGCGGCGGCATGCCCGGCCTGCCGCCTGGCGGCTTTCCCGGGCTGCCCAAGGGCGTGACGCCGCCGGCCGGAATGATGCCGAAATTGCCAGGCCTCGGCGGAATGCCGGGCCGGGGTCTTCCGGGGCTGGGGGGCACCAACCCCTTCGGAGGCAAGAAGAAGTGACCAAGCCCACCGAAATGCGCGTCGGCATGTTCGACGTGTTCAAGCAGGTCAAGGCGCGTCTAGACGATGCCAACCTGTCCTACGAGACGTCGTCCTACCGGGACGATGCCTTCTCGTTCTTCGTGCACGCGCCGGGAGAATACTGGGAGATCGACGTCCTCGAGGACGGCTCGATCGACCTGGAGATCTTCACCTCGACCGGCATGAAGGACGATCCCTGGGCTGCGATCGACCAGCTGGTCGACGACAACAAGGCTTGAGAGAACACATGAGTTTCAGCGCCGCCGAGATGCTGGCCAAGATCTGGTCGATCCAGCAGGCCTTGGAAGATGCGGGTATCGATCACTCGCCCACGATCTACCGGGACGACGCGATTTCGATCGTGGCGAATCCTCCCGGCGAAAGGTGGGAGATCGATGTCTGTGAAGACGGAAGCGTGGACTTCGAAGTGTTCAAGTCGACGCCGATGCAAGGAGAGGCGGAGCTGCACGCAGCTATCGCCACAGTGAAAACCGAAAACGAAGCTTAAAAGGAAGAACGCAGATGTCCCTCAAGATCCGCCTGACCCGTGGCGGCGCCAAGAAGCGCCCGTATTACCGCATCGTGGTTGCCGATGCCCGCGCGCCGCGCGATGGCCGCTTCATCGAGAAGATCGGCTCCTATGATCCGATGAAGGCGAAGGATTCAGCCGAGCGCGTCGTGCTCGACCTCGAGAAGGCCAAGGACTGGCTCGCCAAGGGCGCCCAGCCGACCGACCGCGTGCTGCGCTTTCTCGACGCCGCCGGCCTGATCAAGCGCCCCGTGCGCAACAACCCCAACAAGGCTGTTCCCGGCGAGAAGGCCAAGGAGCGCGCCGAGAAGAACGCTGCCAAGACCGCCGCCAAGAACGCGCCTCCGGTTGAAGCCGAGGCGTGATGCCACAGCGCCAGAGGACGTCTTTCTCGGGCGAAGCGCAGCTTCGACCCGGGACTCTCCGGCAGGAGATGGTCGGGTCAAGCCCGACCATGACGCGCCATGGCCGCTGACGACACTCTGGTCCTGCTCGGCGTCATCGGCGCCGCGCATGGCATCAAGGGAGAGGTCCGGATCAAGGCCTTCACCGGCGATCCGCTGGCGATCGCCGAATACGGGCCTCTCACCGACGAGACGGGGCGGCGCTTCGAGATCGCCGAGATCAGGCCCGCCAAGGAGGTCGTGGTCGCAAGGCTGAAAGGTATCACCAGCCGCGAGGCCGCCGAAAGCCTCAACGGCGTGAACCTCTTCGTCGCGCGCGGCAAGATTCCGGTGCCCGATGACGAGGACGAGTTCCTGCAGGCCGACCTGATCGGCTGTACCGTCATCGGTCCTGACGGCGCAATGCTGGGCACGGTCACGGTGGTGGCCAATTACGGTGCCGGCGACCTGCTCGACATCGAGACGCCCGATGGTCGGACCATCCTGATGCCCTTCACCAAGGCTTTCGCGCCGCGCATCGACATCGCTGCGCGCCGGATCGAAGCCGAGCCGCCCGAGGGATTGTTCGATGCCGACGATGCCGAGTGAGACGTCTGCGCGTGATAACCCCGCGCGCGAGACCCCGGCCCGGGCCCTGATCTTCGACATGGACGGCACCATCGTCGACAACATGCGCTACCATGAGGACGCTTGGGGCAGGCTTCTCAAAGCCTATGGCCTGCCCTTCGATGCCGACGCGTTCTTCCACCGCACGGCCGGCATGGCCTCCGACGAGATCCTGCGGCCGCTTTTTCCCGCTGCCGGTGCCGACGAGATCACCCGTCTCGGCCACGACAAGGAATTGTTCTATCGCGAGGCGTATCGGCCCCATGTCGCTGCCCTGCCGGGCCTGCTCGCCCTGATGGCTCGCGCCGATGTGGCCGGCATCCCGATGGCGGTGGCCTCGGCGGCGCCTCCGGGCAATATCGATGTGGTGATCGACACGCTGGGGCTGCGCTCGCGCTTCGCGACGATCATCGCGCCGAGCCAGGGCTTTCGCGGCAAGCCAAACCCCGACCTGTTCCTGGGCGCCGCCGAGCGGATGGCGGTCGCGCCCGAAGACTGCATCGTCTTCGAGGATGCGCCCAACGGCATCGAGGCCGCGCGCCGCGCGGGGATGCGGGCGGTCGCCATCATGACCATGCTCGATGCGGATGCCTTCGCCGGCTTCGACAACGTCATCGCCAGCGCCAAGGACTTCAACGCGCTGGACGGGTTGCCGGCGCTGCGTTTCTCTGAAGCATGAGCTTCCGGGCCTCCATCCTCACCCTCTACCCCGAGATGTTTCCCGGCCCGCTTGGCATCTCGCTGGCGGGGGAGGGCTTGCGTCGCGGGCTGTGGTCGCTGGAGACGCACCAGATCCGCGACCATGGCATCGGCCGGCACCGCAATGTCGATGACAATCCCGCCGGTGGCGGCGCCGGCATGGTGCTGCGCTGCGACGTGCTGGGCGCAGCGATCGACGGCGCCGTTCCCGCCGATGACACGCGCCCGCGGCTGCTGATGTCGCCGCGCGGGCGGCCGCTGACGCAACGCCAGGTGCGCGACTGGGTGGCGGGCGAGGGCGTCGTCATCGTCTGCGGGCGCTTCGAGGGCGTCGACGAGCGCGTGATCGAGGGGCGCGGGCTGACCGAGGTCTCGATCGGCGACTACATCCTCTCGGGCGGCGAGATGGCGGCGCTGGTCCTGCTCGACGCCTGCGTGCGGCTGATCCCCGGCGTGATGGGCAAGGAGCTTTCGGGCGAGGACGAGAGCTTCGAGAACGGCCTGCTCGAGTATCCGCACTACACCCGCCCACGCGAGTGGGAGGGCCGCGGCCTGCCCGAAGCGCTGCTGTCCGGCGACCATGCCCGGATCGCGAAATGGCGGCGGGCCGAGGCGGAGCGGATCACACGAGAGCGGCGGCCGGATCTCCTAACCGACCGAAGCGGCGGCTGAGCCGCACGCGTCATTCTCGGGCGAAGCGCAGCGCAAACCCAAGAATCTCATGCCGAAAAAGGCACTGGTTCGCAATGTGACCTGAGATGCTCGGGTCAAGCCCGAGCATGGCGGCGCCTCACGGGTAAGCCACCACCGGCAGCCCCTCGGCCAGCCAGCCGCCCGGCCCCAACATCCCGCCGCGCACGGCCACGATCTCGCGCCAGCCGCGTCCGCCGAGCTTGTTGCGCAGCGACGAGCTCAGCCCGCCCGAGCGGTCGATCAGCGCGATGCGCTTGCCGGGGTGGTCGAGCCGCAGACCCGCCAACCTGACCTCAAAGCCCGGCGTCTCGGCATCGAGCGCGATAGCGCCCTGCGGCAGGCCGGTGTCGCGCCATTCGTCCGGCGTGCGGATGTCGAGGAGGAGGAGGGTCCCGGCTCGGGCGGCATCATGGGCCTCCCGTGCCGAAAGAGCTTGTGCGCCCTGCCCCAAAACGAAAGAGGCCGGGAGCATGAAGCTCCCGGCCAGAAACAGCCGTCGCGGCAGGCCGCGCGGGGGCACGGTCCGATCAGCGCAGTTCGGCGCAGAAGCGCTGGATGCGGCGGCAGGCCTCTTCCAGCTTCTCGTCCGAGGTCGCGTAGGAAATCCGGAAGTTGGGGCCGAGCCCGAAGGCCGAGCCGTGCACGGCGGCGACGGACTCGTTTTCCAGGATGCCCATGACCAGATCCTCGTCGGTCTCGATGACCTTGCCGTCGGGCATGGTCTTGCCGATCAGGGCCGAGCAGTCGGGATAGACGTAGAAGGCGCCCTCGGGCTTGGGGCAGACGAGGCCGCGCGTCTGGTTCAGCATCGAGACGACGAGGTCGCGGCGGCGCTCGAAGGCCTTCTTGAAGACGGGCAGATGGTCCTGCGTGCCGTCCAGCGCCTCGACGGCGGCCCATTGCGAGATCGCCGAGGTGCCCGAGGTCTGCTGACCCTGGACGAGGTCCATGGCGTTCATCAGATGCTGCGGGCCCGCCGCGTAGCCGATGCGCCAGCCGGTCATGGCGTAGGACTTCGAGACGCCGTTCATGGTCAGCGTGCGCTCATAGAGGCCGGGCTCGACCTGGGCCGGCGTCACGAACTCGAAGTCGCCATAGACGAGGTGCTCGTACATGTCGTCGGTGAGCACCCAGACATGGGGGTGGCGCATCAGCACGTCGGTGAGCTTCTTCATCTCGGTGCGGCTATAGGCGGCGCCCGAGGGGTTGGACGGCGAATTCAGGATGACCCATTTGGTCTTGGGCGTGATCGCGCGCTCGAGTTCTTCCGGCTGGAGCTTGAACTCGTTTTCGATCTTCGTCTCGGCAAAGGTCGCCGTGCCGCCGCAGAGCGCCACCATCTCGGGATAGCTGACCCAGTAGGGAGAGACGCAGATGACCTCGTCGCCGGGGTTTAGCGTGGCGAGCAGGGCGTTGTAGATGACGTGCTTGCCGCCGGTGGAGACGATGACCTGGCCCGGCTTGTAGTCGAGGCCGTTCTCGCGCTTGAACTTGCGGGCGACCGCCTCTCGCAGCTGCGGAATGCCGGAGACCGGCGTGTACTTGGTTTCGCCGCGACGGATGGCGGCGATGGCCGCTTCCTTGATGTTGTCTGGCGTGTCGAAATCGGGCTCGCCGACGGAGAGCGAGATCACGTCCTTGCCCTGCGCTTTCAGATCGCGCGCCTTCTGCGTGATGGTGATGGTCGCAGACGGCTTCACGCGCTTCAGGGCGTCGGCAAGGAAGGCCATGGGAGGTTCTCCGGATCTCGGACAGGGCACGCCAGTTTAGCAGGCGCGGGCGTGGTTTAGGACTCATGGCGCCCCATCGCAAGCCAGAGTCCTTGATCCATTCCAGAAGCGGCGCGAATTCCCGGGCACGTGAGCGCGACCATATCGGAACTGGCCGGAAACGTGCATGTTGGATCAGCAGGCTGAGGGGCCATCCATGACAGCGCGCGATCGGCGCGCGGAAAGCGTCTTTGTGAAACTCAGAATCGGCTACGAACTCGACTATGATTTTCCGCAACCGACTCCGATGATCCTGATGCTGAACGTGCATTTCAGCCGGTTCTCGGATCTCGTGACACCTGATTACATGAGCATCCGCCCATCCGTGCCGATCAGCGCCTATCGCGACGGCTTCGGCAACTGGTGCACCAGGTTGCTGGCGCCGCAGGGGGCGATGCGGATCACGGCCGATGCGATCATCTCGGACAGCGGCCTGCCGGAGGCCTTCGACCGCAGCGCCGGCCAGGTTCCCGTCGAGCGCCTGCCGGAGGAGGCCATCGTCTTCCTGCTGGCGAGCCGGTTCTGCGATTCCGACCGGCTGCTCGACCTTGCCTGGCAGTTGTTTGGGCACACCCCGCCCGGCGCGCCGCGCGTCCAGGCGATCTGCGATTTCGTCAACCAGCGCATCGCCTTCAACTACAACGACGCCAGCGTGACCCGCAGCGCGTCCGATGCCTACGCGGAAGGCCGGGGCGTCTGCCGCGACTATGCGCATCTCGCCATCGCCTTCTGCCGGGCGATGAACATTCCGGCGCGCTACTGCACCTGCTATCTCGGCGATATCGGCACGCCGCAGCCCTGGCCGCCGGGCGATTTCGCGGCGTCGTTCGAGGCCTATCTCGAGGGCGGCTGGCAGATGTTCGATCCGCGCAACAATGCGCCCCGCATCGGCCGTGTCCTGATCGCGCGTGGGCGCGACGCGGCCGATGTCGCCATCGCCACGACCTTCGGGCCCAATACGCTGACGGGGTTCAGGGTGTGGACGGACGAGGTGCCGGAGGGGTGAGCCGGACCGGCGTTTTGGCGCCAGGTCTCGTTTTTGGCGCCCGGTTCTCGTCGGGTTGCGATCGATGGACCGCCGTCATCCTGGGCGAACGAAAGTCGTCCCGGGATCCATCATAGGGCGCCGTCGAGCCCCATGATGGATCCCGGAGTTGCGCTGCTTCGCGGCTTCTCCAGGATGACCGCGCTCTCTTGCTCAAAGCGGCGTGCTTCAGCCGTGAAGCGTTCCTAGTCCCTGAACAGCCTCGCTGCGTCGGGCTTCTTGGCGCGCAGGGGCGTCTTGCGGCTCAGGCCCTTGCTCTTGGCGACGGCTTCGCCGCCATCGGCGGGCTCGGGTGCCGGCGGGGCGACGATGGCGCGAGGCGCCGCGACGGGCTTGGCAGCCAGCTTTTCCTGCTCGGCTGCATCGATCGTCTTGAAGCGGATCACTTCTTCTTCGGACCCGCTGCCTTGGCGACCACGGCCGCGAAGGTCGAGGGCGCCGCGGCCGACACCTTGGGCTTGTCCTTCTTCGGCTTCTTGGCTTCGCGATTGCCGCGCTGTTCCTTGGCCATAATCCGGTTCCTTTCCATGGAGCGGCGCCAGATCGCGCCCTCGGTGATCGTGGGCTGTGCGTCAGGCCTGGCCTGGGTCGCGATCGGCATTGTAGCTGGGGTCGGTCATGAGGCGGCTTTCGCCTGCCGCGGCAGGCCCGGCGGAAACCGGACCTCGTCATGTCGAAGCAGATGGCGAGCCTAGGCGATGATGCCTGCCAGCGCACGCGCTTTCTCGCGCGCGGGCGAGGTCGCCCCCATCAACCTCGCAGCCGCCGCGACGCAGCACGTTCCTGACCGCGGCAGCCGTCCAGCGGACGCGGCCGAAGCAGGGGAAGCCGCGCCGGTTGAGCCGGCGCGCGATGTCGGCGGGGTCGCTGATTCCCACCGACAGCAACTGACCGATCAGCGCGCCGGCTGCGTGCAGAAGGATGGCCGAGAGGTCCCGGTCGAGCCGCCGCGCCTGCCTGGCGGCGCTTGGGTTCGGGTTTCTCAGCGCACACCTTTGCCGAAGCTCGGCTCGACCGCATTTGGCGAGAGCATCACCGCATTGGCGTGCCCGCCTTCGAAGAGGGCAAAGCGCACCGCCTCCTTCTTGTCGCGGAAGATGCCTTCGGACTGTCCCTCGAGATCGCGGGCGACCCAGAAGCCGGCTTGTGAGCGGCCGACGAGGAAGAGATGGCTCGCATTGTCGAGCGGCGTTTGAAACGAGCGAGATTGGCCCATGGCTGACGTTTCCCGATCAGCCGACGGCAAACCAGGCGCGCAGCGCGATGATGCCGGCCGCCGCGATCGCGAAGGCGGCCAGGGCCGCCGATTCCGCCAGCATGAAGCCTCGCGTCGGCTGCGCCGATGCGCGGGTGCTCTTGGCGCGGACGCTCTTGTCGCGAGGGCTCTTGGGTTGTCCGGTCCTGAGCGCGCCGTAGACCGCGCGGGCGCGGCGCATCTGGCGGGTCTGGGCGGCAGGGGTATGCATGTTCATGACGACCTCCAACGAGGCCCCTGATGTAGGGCGGCGCGGCGTAAGCATTCGATGTCGAAGACGCCGCCTCGCGTAATGCCGGCATAAAGGGCGTGCTTGCCTCGGCGGTGCGCGGCTGCCATGGCTCGGCGGAGATGGAAACGCCCGCCACCCCTGCGCCGATCGCGATCTATGTCGATGCCGACGCCTGCCCGGTGAAGCCGGAGATCTTCAAGGTCGCCGAGCGCCACGGCTTGCGCGTCTTCGTCGTCGCCAACAGCTTCATGATGCTGCCGCGCGAGCCCTGGATCGAGCGCGTCGTGGTGACGGATGGGTTCGATGCCGCCGACGACTGGATCGCGGAGCGGGTCGCACGCGGCGCGATCGTCGTCACCTCCGACATTCCGCTGGCCGACCGCTGCATCAAGGCCGGCGCCGAGGTCATCGGGCCGACCGGCAAGCCCTTCACCGACGCCTCGATCGGCATGGCGCTGGCGACGCGCGACATGATGGAGGATCTGCGGGCGATGGGCGCGGCGGGCGGCGGGCCGAAGCCGTTCTCGCCCAAGGACCGCTCGACCTTCCTGCAAGCGCTCGACCTGGCGATCCAGCGGCTGAAGCGGGCAGGGTTCGTCGCAGGCTGAAGTGCTCCCTGCTTCTCCAAACCCTTTACGCAGAAAGCCTTTCTCCCTAAAGCTCGGCCTAAGCCTGTGATCAATCGGGCCGCCCGGAGGAACTCTGCATGTCGTTGACCCGCCGCTCCACGCTCGGCCTGATGGCCGGCGCCGTTCTTTCACCCTCGCTTGTGGCCGCGCAGAGCTTCCCGGCCAAGCCGATCACCATCGTCGTGCCCTATCCGGCAGGCGGGCCGACGGATGCGATCGCGCGTTTCGTCGCGCAGGATCTCTCGGGTTCGATCGGCCAGAATGTCCTGGTGGACAACCGTGCCGGTGCCTCGGGTGCGGTCGGCACGCGCGCCGTGGCGCATGGCGCGGCCGATGGCTACACGATCATCTTCGGCAACAACCAGACGCATGGGAACAACATGTTCCTGCTGAAGGAGCCGGGTTACGACGCGGTCAAGGATTTCGCGCCGCTCGCCGGGGTGGGGGCCTTCGAGCACGCCTTCGTCGTGCGCAAGGATCTGCCGGCCAAGGACATCAAGGAGCTGATCGCGCTCGCGAAGTCCGATCCCGACAAGCTCAACTACGGCTCGACCGGCGTCGGCTCCGGCTCGCATCTCGCCATGGAGCTGTTCATGGCGAGGACCGGCATCAAGATGACGCATGTGCCCTTCCGCGGCGCGGCGCCGCTGGTGCAGGAGATCATCGGCGGGCGCATCGACATCGCCAATTCGACGCTGCCGAGCGTGCTCGAGCAGATCAATGCCGGGACGCTCCGTGCACTCGCCCTGGCCAGCCCTGAGCGCAATCCGCGCGCCAAGAACATCCCGACGCTGCGCGAGCAGGGCGTCAGCAATGCCGATGCCGATTCCTGGGCGGCATTCTTTGCGCCCGCCGCCACGCCCGCGCCGGTGCTGGAGAGCCTGTCGAAGGCGATCATGGCCTCGCTGGCCAAGCCGACCGTTACCGAGCAGATCCTGAAGCTCGGCTTCACGATGAAGCTGCGGGACCCGACCGCGTTCCGGCCCTATCACCTCCAGGAAATCGCGATCTGGGAGAACATCATCAGGTCCGCCGGTGTGAAGCCGGAGTGAAGCTGGTCCAGCCCAGTTGACCGCCGGTCATGCCACCGTGTCAGCGCGCGGACACTCCCATCTTTAACCAATCGCGTTGACCTGACTTTAAACGCCTCCTGACTATGGTGAGCCCGCGACAGATCGGGGGCGGCGACATGCTTGAGCAGGCGGGTGGCATGGGGACGGGGCGTGCGAGGCGCGTCGCATGGTCCGCGATCTTGCTTATCCTGCTGGTGGATCTCGTCTGGCTGAGCTTTTCGTCTGTGTCGGTCCTGCCGCTCTCGCTGCTGGGGCCGCTCGCAGTCGCGGGAGCGATGGCGGCCGCCGCGTGGTACTATCGGGATCGGCGCGGCGAGTTGAAGCTGGCGGACGCCATCGAATGCACTGGCCAGATGACTGCGTTCATGGCGGTGGGGGCCTTGCTCTCCTATCTCATGGCGACGCTCGGCTTCCCCCTGCAGGATGCGGCCTTCCACGCCGCTGACCGCTCGCTTGGGCTGGACTGGCTGGCTTACCTCAAGGCCGTTGATGCCAGGCCGTGGCTTGGCGTGCTGTTTGCCCTCGCCTATGCCAGTTTCATTCCGCAGGTTCTGCTCCTGATCGTGCTGCTGAGCTTCACCGGCCGTGGCGAAGCCGTCCGCATCATGGTTCTGGCGATGATCCTCGCGGGCGCGGTGACGGTCGTCATCTCGGGCTTCGTCCCCGCCATGGCCATGTTCGTCCATCTCGGCCTTGGACCCGCTGACTATCCCAACCTCTCGCCAGGGGCCTCGTTCGTGCATGTGGCGGACATGCAGGCCTTGCGTGCGGGCGGCCCCTTGACGGTCGATCTCGCCACGGCGCAGGGCATCATCACCTTCCCTTCCTACCATGCCGCGCTGGGTCTGCTCATGCTCATGGCAGCCTGCGCTCATCGCTGGTTGCGCTGGCCTTTCATCGTCCTCAATCTGGCGATGATCGCGGCGACGCCGATCGATGGCGGCCACTATTTCGTCGATGTTTTCGCTGGGCTCACCATCGCTTGGACCGCGCATGTCGTCGCCAGCCGCCTCGTCTTGGGCAGGCGTGCCGCCGGGCACGACCTCGCCTTCGCAGGCCGTCGTCACATCTTCGCGAAGCCCTGAGGGCAACAGGCTTTCAAGGTTGGCGCAACGCGGGCCCGTGCCTATCTCCACCAGCACGATCTCAGCGCGCGGAGCCTGGCATGAGCAAATTGACCCCGATCCTGATCTTCGCCGCCGCGTGGTTGGCGGCCGGGTCGGGGCAGGCGCAGCAGCGCTTTCCCTCCAGTGCCGGCGACCTCTCGGTTGAGACGGTGGCGAGCGGGCTAGAAAATCCGTGGGGCCTGGCTTTCCTGCCGGATGGGCGCATGCTGGTGACCGAGCGGCCGGGGCGGCTCCGGCTGGTCGGGGCGGATGGCAAGCTCTCCGCGCCGATCACGGGCGTGCCGAATGTCGCCGGACGCGGGCAGGGCGGGTTGCTCGATGTTGTCCTCGATCCCGGCTTCGCCCAGAACCGGATGATCTACCTCTCCTTCGCCGAGCCGCGCGCGGGCGGCAACGGCACCAGCGTCGCCCGCGCCAGGCTGAACGAGCGCGGCACCGCGCTGGAGGGCACCAAGGTGATCTTCCAGCAGATGCCGACGATCAACAGCACGATGCATTTCGGCTCGCGGCTGGTGTTCGACCGCACCGGCGCGCTCTTCGTCACGGTCGGCGATCGCTACAGCCAGCGCGACCAGGCGCAGAATCCGGGCAACCATATCGGCAAGATCATGCGGATCGCCCCCGAGGGCGGCGCGCCGGCCGACAACCCGAAGATCGCGGGCTGGCAGCCGGAAATCTGGTCGATCGGCCATCGGAATGTGCAAGGTGTGGCGCTGCATCCGGATACCGGCCAACTCTGGACGGCCGAGCACGGCGCGCGTGGCGGCGACGAGGTCAACACGCCCGAGGCCGGCCGCAACTATGGCTGGCCGGTCATCACCTTCGGCATCGACTATTCCGGCGCGAAGATCGGCGAAGGGACGGGCAAGGCCGGGATGGAGCAGCCGCTGTTCTACTGGGACCCCTCGATCGCGCCGTCGGGCGCGGCGTTCTACACCGGCGCGGTCTGGCCGGCCTGGGAGAACTCGCTCTTCGTCGGGGCGCTGGCTGGCCAGATGCTGGTGCGGCTCTCGACGCAAGGGGAGAGCGTGACGGGCGAGGAGCGGCTGTTGGCGGGGCTCGGCCTTCGCATTCGCGATGTCCGGCAGGGGCCGGACGGTTTTCTCTATTTGCTGAGCGATGCGGCCGACGGCCGGGTGTTGCGGGTCCGGCCGGCGCGGTAGGGATCGAAGCGGCGGCGGTATTGCAGACTGGGAGGTTCGCGGCGGTGGGTCGCCAGATGGTCGTGTGCTGCCCGGAAACCTGCTATCGCGCTTCCCCGCACAGGGTTAGGAATCGCAGGCGATGCATAACGGCACTCTTTCGATCGGGATCATCGGCGCAGGCATCATGGGCGAGCGACTGCTGCTCGCCATTCTCGACCAGTCGCCTCCGCTGCTGAACGTCAGCGGTATCTGGGATCCGGCGCCCTCGGCCATGCAGCGGATGGCGGCGACATTCCCGCAGGTTCCGCGGCTGACTGACGCCGCTGCGATTATCGCCGCCAGCGACTGCGTCTACATCGCCTCGCCGCCGGCGTCCCATCTCGGTCATGCCCGCGCGGCCCTTGCCGCCGGCAGACGCGTCTTTTGCGAGAAGCCGCTGGCGGTCGATGTCGCCGACGCGCGGGCTTTCATTGCAGAAGCCGGAGACAGAGGGGCCGTCAACTTTCCCTTCGCCTCCTCGCTTGCGGTCGCAACGTTGCTGGACTGGATCGCGCAGGGAGCTGTCGGCACTGCGTCGCGCGTGACGATCGACGTTGCCTTCGCGACCTGGCCGCGCTCCTGGCAAGCCGATGCCGCTGCCTGGCTGGACGGGCGGCAACAGGGCGGCTTCACCCGCGAGGTCGTGTCGCATTTCCTCTTCCTGAGCCGAAGGCTGCTGGGCCCGCTGCATGGTCTGACCGGGAGCGCGGCTTTCCCCGAGGTCGGCAAGTCGGAGCGCTCGATCGAAGCCAAGCTGATGGCCGGCGAGATTCCGGTCGAACTCAAGGGAAGTGTCGGCACCACGGCCAAGGACGACCATAACATCTGGATGCTGGAAGGCGACCGAGGTGCGGTCCGGCTCTGCGACTGGTCGGTCGCCGAACGCCGCCTGCCCGACGGGACATGGGAGCGCGCGGCCGACGCGCTGTCGCAGGTGGAGGCTCGTCCGATCGCGCTCAGGCGCCAGATCGAGGGGGTGGTGAAGCTCACACGTGGGCAGCCGCACCACCTCGCGACGCTGGCCGATGCCCTGAATGTTCAGGAGATCGTCGAGGCCATTCTCGCCGATGGCATGAGGGCCGCGGGGTAATCAAAGCCTGGCCTCAGACGATCTCCGCCAGCCGCGTGTCCTGCGACAGCACCAGGCACCAGTGCGGCTCGAAATCGGCGCCCAGCGGCCAGATGAAGTCCTTGAAGATTTCCAGCAGGCGGGCCTGGTAGCGCTCGAACCAGGTGCGCTGGCAAAGCACGAACTTGGTCGCGCCGACGATCGTCTCGCGGTCGATGACGCAAAGCGGCACGATGTCGGGATTGGCCTCGATATAAGCCTGAACGGCGACCATCAGCGTCGGATAGCCGGGGTGGAGCATGTCGTCGAGGACGATCAGGCCGCCGTCGCCTAGGCAAGCGGTGGCGAGGGCGAGGTCACGGCCAAGCGCGGCGCGCGAATGCTCGCCGTCGATATGGATGAAGCGCAAGGGGGCGCCTCCGGCCTTGGCTAGGAGGTCGGCGGGCGCCATCGCGCCGGCATCGCCCTTGATCGTCCGGCGGCGCTCCGTACCGATGCCATGCCGGGCGCAATTGGCCTCGAAGCGCTGCTCCACGCCCGCGTCGGGCCAGGAGAAAATGTCCAGCGCCAGCGCGATCTCGCCTTCCTCCAGCGCATGGGCGAGCGCGATGAAGAAGCGGCCCTCGAAGGCGCCGATCTCGGCAATCGGCCCGCGCAGGCCTTCCTCCGTCTGCAGCCTCAAAAGCCTCGCGCAGATGGCCGCGGCGAAGCGCGAGGACATACCGACGACACGGTCATAGCCATCAGCGAGATAGGTCTCGACCGCTGCATGACCGGAGGCTGGGATGTTGGCTTTCATGTCTCTCGTCCACCCCATGATCGTCGAGGAGCGCCCGGCGCCCGGTTGTCGCGCTGGGCCAAGCCTCAGCCCTCTATCAGGCTTTGGCCTGGAAGATGAAGAAGGCGCCGGCCGCGATCAGCGCGAAGCCGATCGCATGGTTCCAGGTCAGCGATTCCTTGAGCCAGAACACCGAGAAGCCGGCGAAGACCACGAGCGTGATGACCTCCTGCATGGTCTTCAGTTCGGCGGCCGAGTAGACGGCCGAGCCGATGCGATTGGCCGGCACGGCCAGCATGTATTCCGGGAGCGCGATCATCCAGCTTGCGAGGATGGCGAGCCAGATCGCGGTGCTCTTGTAGCTCAGGTGCCCATACCAGGCGAAGGTCATGAAGACGTTCGAGCCGACCAGCATGGCGACAGGCAGGATATGGGCGGTGGTGATAGAGGGCATGCCGGAGCTTTCTGTGGGGGACGGCGGGGAACGCCGTGGCGTGGCTTCGGTTCCGGAGGACGACCGCGTCTCAGCCGAAGCGCAGCTTCATCATAACGATCAGCAGCGCCAGCAGCAGGGTCAGCGCATTGGCGAAGACGACCGGCCAGGAGCCGATCTGCAGGCCATAGGTCAGCCAGAGCGCTGTTCCGGCGGCGAAAAGCGACTGGGTCCAGAGCGAAATCGCCCGGGTGTCGCGGGTGCGGATGGTGCGCCAGGCCTGGGGCAGCCAGCACAGGCTGGTCAGGGCCGCGGCGGCGAAGCCGAGGACGTCGGTGAAGGCTGGCGGCATGGGGCGTTCCAGCGTGAAGGTGGCCCCTCTTAGTCGGATTCGTTTCTTTGCGCTGCAAATCCGCGATGGTTAACCTCCCTTAACCGCTGCGCCCTAGTTTCGCGTCATTCCTGCGATTCGGTGGAGAGCATGCGCACCATCACATTGGCCCTGCCCCTCGTCCTGCTTGCCTCCGTCGCCTCGGCGCAGGGCGGCTTCCAGTCCTGCCTGTCGGGCCTGCGGTCCGACGCGGCCGCCAAGGGCGTCTCGACCGCGACCTTCGATCGCGCCATGGCCGGCGTCGAGCCGGACATGAAAGTGATCGAGGCGATGAACAACCAGCCGGAGTTCAAGACTCCGATCTGGGATTATCTGGGCACGCTCGTCGACGACGAGAAGGTCGCGGAAGGTCGCAACATGCTGCGCCAGCATGCTTCGACCCTGGCCGCAGCCGAGCAGCGCTTCGGCGTCGACCGCCACACCATCGCCGCCGTCTGGGGCGTCGAGAGCGATTTCGGCAAGGCGCGGGGCAAGATGCCGCTGGTCCAGGCGCTCTCGACCGGCGCCTGCCTGGCGCCGCGCCGCAACGCCTTCTTCAAGGGCGAATTGATCGCGACGCTGCAGATCATCCAGCGCGGCGACGTGCGGCCCGAGCGGCTGTTCGGCTCCTGGGCGGGCGCCTTCGGCCACACCCAGTTCATCCCCTCGACCTATCTGCGGCTCGCGGTCGATGGCGATGGCGACGGTCGGCGCGATCTGGTGGACTCGATCCCCGATGCGCTGCATTCGACCGCGAACTTCATGGACAAGGCTGGCTGGGTCACCGGCGCGACCTGGGGCTATGAGGTGCGGGTGCCATCGGGTTATTCCGGCCCGAGCGGTCGCAACCCCAAGCAGCCGGTCTCGTCCTGGGCGGCGCGCGGCGTCGTCAAGTTCGACGGCTCGGCGCTGAGCGGCTCCGGTAATGCGGGCCTTCTGATGCCGGCGGGCCGCAACGGCCCGGCCTTCCTCGTCTTCAAGAACTACGACGCCGCCTACAGCTACAATGGCGCTGATTCCTATGCCCTGGCCATCTCGCTCCTGTCCGATCGGCTGCGCGGCCGGCCGGGTGTACAAAGCGACTGGCCGACCGACGACCTGCCGCTGTCGCGCGAGCAGCGCCGCGAACTCCAGCGCCTGCTGATCGCGCGCGGCTTCGATGTCGGCGAGCCCGACGGCGCGGTCGGCGCGCTGACGCGCGGCGCGATCAAGCAGATCGAGGCCAAGATCGGGATGCCGCAGACCGGCCGGCCCGGCGAGAAGGTGCTGCGGGCGCTGAAGAGCGGTCGGGTGTAATCTGACGTCATGCTTGGGCTTGACCCGAGCATCCCCTGCGAGGGATTCTCGGGTCTGCGCTTCGCTCCGCCCGAGAATGACGGACCCCATGACCCGCCGCCTGATCTCCACCGGCTCGCCCTTCGAGACTGCCTTCGGTTATTCGCGCGCCGTGATCGACGGCGATCTCGTCTTCGTCTCCGGCACCACCGGCTACGACTACGTCACCATGACCCTGCCGGAGGATGCCGCCGAGCAGGCGCGTAACATTTTTCGCACGCTCGATGCCGTGCTGGGAGAGGCGGGCTCGTCGCTGTCGCGGGTGGTGCGGGCGCAGTATTTCGTCACGGACCGGGGCTATTGCGAGCCTGTGTTGACAGTGTGCGGCGAGGTCTTCCGGGAGATCCGTCCGGCTGCGGGCATCTATGTCGTTTCCGGTCTGCTCAAGCCCGAGATGAAGGTCGAGATCGAGGTTACCGCGCGACTGCTGCCGGCGGGCTGATCGCCGTTCGTCACAGCTGCTCGAACAGCCCATCGGCCTGGGCGTGCTGGCGCAAGTTGTCCGGTCGATAAGGCCGCTCGAGATCGTATTGCAGCACCTTGTCCGCCCTCAGGCGGTCATGGACGCTGTCATGCAGCTTCGCCTGCGGCTTGATCTCGCGGGTGAGGGTTCGGGCGAAGCGAAACGCCAGCGCGCGCATCTCGTCATGCTGCATACCGAGGGCGTCGGGGTAGAGCCGCAGCACGCTGCGATCGATCTTGAGGCCGCCCGGCAGCTTCTCCGCCTCATGCGCCATCCACGCCAGGCTGATGTCCGAGAGGCGCGACTCGCTGTCTGGGAAGCTCCCGCCGACATCGGAATGGTTTCCGGCGAACCAGACCTGCTTGAACCAACCGGGATTGCCGTCTCCGGTGTCGCGCCAGACACGCGGCTGGCCCCAGCGCACCCGGTCGAAATCCCGGCGCCGCTCGTCGATGGCGAGGGCATGCCGGGCGTAGCCGACATGGGGGTTGAGCTGAGTGTCGTAGAACTACATCCGGAAGCTGGTGAGATGCACGGTCTTCCACCAGGGGATGCCCGGCAGACCGAACGCGAATTTCAGATGACTGCGCAGGTAGAGCGCCAGCCCAGCCAGGGCCGCGACGGCGAGAATGGTCGCCGCCGATGACCCGAAGCCGAAGCCGAGCCACCAGCCGAGGGCGGCGAGCACGAACAGCAGGGCGCCGCCGATCAGGCCGCAGACGATCAGTGCGCCCGTGTTCGACAGCGCCGCGACCGTATCGAAGACGCCGATGAAGTAGGGATAGGCGTTCGGGCCCACAGCGTCTCCCGCGGCGTGGTCGGCGCGGAAGCGGGCTGCCAGCGCGGCGCGCTGGGCCAGATAGGCGGTGTCCTTCTCCGAGCCGACATGCTGGTAGATCTTCGTCACCGCCTCGGTCGCGACCTTGCGGGCGGAGGCTTCGTCCCGCCGCAGCGGCGTGCCGTCCTTCATGCGGGTGGGGAGCCCGCAATGGCCCAGAACGGCGGCGAGGCAGCGCGCGGTGTAGGCGCCGCGGCTAAAGCCGATGAGGTAGATGTGATCTCCCGGTACGGCGTTGCGGATGATCGCGGTGTAGCCGTCGATGATGTTCTCGGTCAGCCCAAGGCCGGTCGCCTGACAAAGGAGGTTGTAGAGCCACTGCCAGATCGCGCCGAGCAGGCCGATGCCCTTCGGCAAGGTGCCGATGCCGGGGTCGTAGAACGCGAATTGCTCGGCAGGGTCGATGCTGGAATCGGGCGCCGTGCGGGCGGCGCGATAGAGCTTGTAGATGTTGCTACGACACTCGTCGAAGAGTACCCCGCCGCGCTGCCCGGTGCCGTCTGCGAAGATGACGATGTTGCGGGCCATCGCGGTACCCTCCACCCGGCGCGACCCTAGCAACCTTCGTTCGCGTGAACAATAAGGGAACAAAATTATCCTGCCGCATCGGCAGGCCGATGGCGCGGGGCTGGATTGCGGCGATGCGCTTGCCTCGCCTCGTTTCCGCCCGTAATCAGCCGCGCAAGGCCGCAACGGCCTGATCGACCCAAGAACAAACGGCGAGGCGACGACCATGGCGACTCATAAACTCCTGATGCTTCCCGGCGACGGCATCGGCCCCGAGGTGATGGGCCAGGTCGAGACGATCGTCTCGTGGTTCGGCAAGCAGGGCCTCGGTGCGTTCGAGATCGAAAAGGGCCTCGTGGGCGGCTCGGCTTACGACGTTCACAAGCAGGCGATCTCGGAAGGCGACATGAAGCTCGCCCAGCAGGCCGACGCCGTGCTGTTCGGCGCGGTCGGCGGGCCGAAATGGGCGGATGTGCCCTATCAGCATCGCCCTGAAGCCGGGCTTCTGCGCCTTCGCAAGGATCTCGGCCTGTTCGCCAACCTGCGCCCGGCGATCTGCTACCCGGCGCTGGCCTCGGCATCCTCGCTCAAGCCCGAGGTTGTCGAAGGCCTCGACATCCTGATCGTGCGCGAGCTGACGGGCGGGGTCTATTTCGGCGAGCCCAAGGAGATCGTCACGCTGGAGGACGGCTCCAAGCGCGGCATCGACACGCAAATCTACACCACGCCGGAGATCGACCGGATCTGCCGCGTCGCCTTCGAACTGGCGCGCACCCGCCGCAACAAGGTTTCCTCGGCCGAAAAGCACAACGTCATGAAGACAGGCGTGCTCTGGAAGCAGACGGTGACCGCGCTGCATGCCAAGGACTATGCCGATGTCGAGCTCGAGCATGTGCTCGCCGACAACTGCGCCATGCAGCTCGTGCGCTGGCCCAAGCAATACGATGTCATCGTCACCGACAACCTGTTCGGCGACATCCTTTCGGACGTGGCGGCGATGCTGACCGGCTCGCTCGGCATGCTGCCCTCCGCCTCGCTTGGGGCGGAAGATCCCGTCACCGGCAAGCGCAAGGCGCTCTACGAGCCGGTCCACGGCTCGGCCCCCGACATCGCCGGCAAGGGCCTGGCGAACCCGATCGCGATGATCGGCTCGTTCGCCATGGCGCTGCGCTACTCCTTCGGCGCGATCGAGGCGGCCGACCTCCTGGAAGGCGCGATCGCCGATGTGCTCGGCTCGGGAACGCGCACCAAGGACATTGCGGCGCCTGGTGCCAACGCCGTCTCGACGACCGAGATGGGGACGGCGATCATCAAGGCGCTGGAGGCGCGGGGCTGAGCACTTGCCGTCATGGCCGGGCTTGACCCGACCATCTCAGGCAGGAACGTCGGGACGAGATGCTCGGGTCAAGCCCGAGCATGACGGCTGCTGCTCGACCTCTCCCCCTCGTGAATTGCGCTCGGCACTTTGCCATGCGCTAGACTGCCGGCATCCGAAACGGAGTGTGTCCGTCCGATGCTGATCAAGAACCGTCCTGGCTGGGAAATGCCCGAGAGCCAGTCCACGCCCGAATCGGTCTTCCTGAACCGCCGCAGCTTCATGGCCGGCGGTGCTGGCCTGATCGCGGGTTCCGCCCTGCCGCAAACGGCGCACGCCCAAGGCGCCGATCCGACGCTCGATCTCTACCCGGCGAAGAAGAACGCCGCCTACACGCTCGACCGGCCGGTGACGGAAGAGGACCTCGCGGCGAGCTACAACAATTTCTACGAGTTCGGGACTTCGAAGGACATCGTCGCTTCCTCAAAACGGCTGGTGACTCGCCCCTGGACCATCGCGATCGACGGCATGGTCGAGAAGCCGTTCGAGATCGGTTTCGAGGACCTCGTCCGCAAGCTGCCGCTGGAAGAACGGCTGTATCGGTTCCGCTGCGTCGAGGCCTGGTCGATGGCGGTACCGTGGACCGGCATTCCGCTGAAGGCCTTCGTGGAGTTCGCCAAGCCGCTCTCGTCAGCGAAATATATCCGCTTCGAGACCTTCATGAACCCGCGCATGGCGCCGGGCCAGTCGCAGCGCTGGTATCCCTGGCCCTATACCGAGGGGCTGACCATCGCCGAGGCTGGCAACGAGCTGCCGCTGCTGGTAACGGGCATCTACGGCAAGCCGATCCCGACGCAGCATGGCGCGCCGATCCGCTTGATCACGCCATGGAAATACGGCTTCAAATCTGTGAAATCGATCACCAAGATCAGCTTCGTTGCGGAGCGGCCGAAGACCTTCTGGGAGGGGCTGCAAGCCAGCGAATACGGCTTCTGGGCGAATGTGAACCCCGAGGTCCCTCATCCGCGCTGGAGCCAGGCGAGCGAACAGGTGCTGGGCACGCGTGACCGCAAGCCGACGCTGCTGTTCAACGGCTATGCCGAGCAGGTCGCCGGGCTCTACAAGGGGCTGGAAGGCGAGAAGCTCTATTTGTGAGCTTTTGCCGCGTCTCAGCGTCATTGCGAGCGCAGCGAAGCCATCCAAGGGGGCATAGAACGCTGCCGCTCCTGGATTGTTTCGCTGCGCTCGCCATGACGGAGGTGACGGCGCCTCCTGCAATCCCTATGCTGGCCTCATGCAGCAGTTCCGTCTCTTCGATACCGCAATTGGCACTTGCGCGCTGGTCTGGCAGGCCGGGTGCATCATCGGTGCGCAACTCCCCGAGAAAGACAAGGAGATTGCGCGCAAGCGTCTGGCGCAGCGCTTCCCGCAGGCCAGCGAGGCCACGCCGCCCGATTTTGCCGAGGCCGCGATCGCCGACATCACGGCGCTGCTGGCCGGCGAGCCACGCGACCTGTCGCATCTGCCGATCGACCTCGCCAGCGTGCCGGCCTTCAACCGCAGGGTCTATGAGGTGGCGCTGGCGATCCCGCCGGGCGAGACGTTGACCTATGGCGAGGTCGCGGCGCGGATTGGCGAGCCCGGCGCGGCGCGGGCGGTCGGCGTGGCGCTCGGCCAGAACCCGTTCGCGCCGATCGTGCCGTGCCATCGCGTGCTCGCGGCGGGCGGCAGGACAGGCGGCTTCTCGGCCGATGGCGGCGTCGAGACCAAGCTGCGGATGCTGACGATCGAGAAGGCGCGCACCAGTGCGCTTCCGGGGCTGTTCGATGCCCTGCCGCTGGCAGCGCGGCCGCGCTGAACGGGCGGCCGGACCCATTGCCCGTCCTGACGCGTTTCTTGAGTCCCCCCTTTCCATTCTCCTTCCACCGAGGTTCGTTTCATGGCTCCGTTCAAGCTCGCCATCATCGTCGGCAGCAACCGCAAGGCGTCGATCAACCGCAGGCTGGCGCGGGCGCTCGCCAAGCTGGGCGCGGCGTCCTTCACGCCGCATTTCGTCGAGATCGATGACCTGCCGATGTACAATCAGGATTTGGAGGCGGCTGCCTGGCCGCAAGCCGCGACGCGATTGAAGGCCGAGATCGAGGGCGCCCAGGCGGTGCTTGTGGTGACGCCAGAGCACAATCGCTCGATTCCCGCCGTGCTGAAGAACGCGATCGACTGGGCGGCGCGTCCCTCCGGCAAGGGCGTCTGGGGCGATAAGCCCATCGCGATCATCGGCGCCAGCCCCGGCGGCGTCGGCACGGCCTGCGCCCAGCAGCATCTGCGCGACATCCTCGGCAATCAGGGCGCGCTGGTGATGGGCGGGCAGATGTTCATCACCTACAAGGACGGGCTGGTCGACGACGCCGACGCGGTCACCATCGAGGCGACGCGCGCATTCCTGCAGACGTTCATGGACAGGTTTGCCGGGCTGGTCGTGAAACTGGCCGGATAGGCCCACAACGAGAGGCGCAGCCACCACAGCCAAAAAAAGGGCCGGCGTCCCCGAAGGGAGCCGGCCTTTGAAGTTTGAAACATCCGGCACGAATGCCAAATATCTCAGAGGGGAACGGCTGAAACGAACTCGATGCCGGGAGGAGTTAGCAGAGCCCGTTCCGAACAACCGTTCTTGCTATATCGGGCAGCAGATGCCTTTTTGCAATGCAGCATAGCCTGGGTCCGCCATGCGTCGATTGCATGCATTGCGATCAATTGGCGCGATTTAAGTCTAAATCATTGATAAATATGCGCACAGCGCAGTCGTCGGGCCGGGGTCTGGCGGGATTTTGTCAAGTTTTGCCGCGCTGCAATGCAGTGTTGCTCGCTCGATGCCGGCGGCGTCGTGCAAATGAACGACGCCGCCGGCAGGAAACCGTGCCAGCGGCGATGGTCGAATCGAATTTTGTGCCTGCGCTTGTCGAGGCCCGGCGTTTTTCAGTAGGTCCAGCGCTGGGCCTTCTGGATCAGGAAATCGCGGAAGACCTGCACGCGGGCGACGGACTTCATCTCTTCCGGATAGACCAGATAGCTCTCGAGCTGCGGCATCTCGGTCTCGCGCATCAGCTGCACCAGCGGCGAACCTGTCTCGATCAGGTAATCGGGCAGCACGGCGATGCCCGCGCCCGAATCGACCGCCCGCTTCATCGCCGTGATGTTGTTCACGGTCAGATGGATCGAACGCGGATTGCGCTGGTCGCGGCCGAGCGATCCGAGCCAGTGCACCGCCGTCAGATAGGAGGGCGAGGTGCCGCCGAAGGAGAGGATGCGGTGGTTGTCGAGATCCTCATGGCTCTTCGGCTCGCCGAAGCGCTTCACATAGGCCGGAGAGCCATAGACGTGGAAGTGCACGGTGAAGAGCTTGCGCTGGATCAGGTCGGGCTGCTGCGGCTGGCGCAGGCGGATGGCGATGTCGGCCTCGCGCATCGACAGGTCGAGTTCCTCGTCGGTGAGGATCAGGTCGACCTTGATGTCGGGGTAGAGATCGAGAAACTCAGCCAGACGCGGCGTGAGCCAGTGCCCGCCAAGACCGCGTGTCGCGGTCACCTTGAGCTCGCCGGAAGGGTGCTCGCGCGTCTCCGAGAGCTGAGCGCGCGTTCGTTCGAGGCGCTGCGTCATCTCGCGCGCGGCCCGCCACAGCAGTTCACCTTGCTCGGTCAGGATCAGACCGCGCGTATGGCGATGAAACAGCGGTGCGCGCAATTCGCGCTCCAGCGCGCCAATCTGGCGGCTGACGGCGGATTGACTGAGGCCCAGAACATCGCCAGCCTTGGTAAAGCTGCCGGACTCGGCGACGGTATAAAAGATCCTGATGCGGTCCCAATCCACCGCGGTCCCCCCGTTATGCGTTGGACGCATGATGGGGGCTAAAATCATTGAACGTCAACGCCTGCGTCGCAAGAGGGCCTGCTTTTCGCACTGAATTTGGTTACGGGCGTGATCAATTTCTGTGATGAATTGTCGCTTGGCCCTTATTCGGCGGCTTTGAGTTGTTCCAGCTCGTTGGCCTGCAACCAGCGTTCTGCATCCAGCGCCGCCATGCAGCCCATGCCCGCGGCGGTCACAGCCTGGCGGTAGTGTTCGTCGGTGACGTCGCCTGCGGCGAAGACGCCGGGCACATTGGTGGTGCTCGTGCCGGGGACGACATCGAGATAGCCGGTCTCGTTCATGTCAAGCTGGCCTGCGAAGAGTTCGGTGGCCGGCTTGTGGCCGATGGCGATGAAGACGCCGTCGGTCTTCAGTTCGCTCTGCGCACCCGTCTTGAGGTTGCTCAGGCGCAGATGGGTGACGTTGGGGGGCTGGGTGCCGCCGCAGATCTCGGCAATCTCGCTGTCCCAGACGACATCGATCTTTGGATGCTTGAACAGCCGGTCCTGCATCACCTTCTCGGCGCGCAGGCCATCGCGGCGATGCACCAGCGTCACCTTGGCGGCCAGGTTGGCGAGATAGAGCGCCTCCTCGACGGCGGTGTTGCCGCCGCCGACGACCACGACCTGCTTGTTGCGGAAGAAGAAGCCGTCGCAGGTCGCGCAAGCCGAGACGCCGAAGCCCTGGAAAGCCTGCTCCGATGGCAGGCCGAGCCACTTGGCCTGGGCGCCAGTGGCGATGATCAGCGCGTCGCAGGAATAGGTCTCCGCGCCATCGCCCCAGAGCCGGAAGGGGCGCTGCGAGAGATCGACGCGGGCGATATGGTCGGAGACCATGCGCGTGCCCATGTGCTCGGCCTGGGCGCGCATCTGCTCCATCAGCCACGGACCCTGGATGACATCGGCGAAGCCGGGATAGTTCTCGACGTCGGTCGTGATCATGAGCTGGCCGCCGGCCTGCATGCCGGAGATCAGCACGGGCTCCAGCAGGGCGCGGGCGGCGTAGATCGCGGCGGTGTAGCCGGCCGGGCCGGAGCCGACGATCATCACGCGGGCATGGGTGTGGGCCATCGTCTGGTTTCCTCTTCCTTGCTCTCGTCACATACGATGCCGGTCCGCCGATGCAAGCGCGACTGCGTTCAAGATCAGGCGATGCCGAGTTGCTGCCTGTGCATAAGCCAGCCCTGGCGCACCGCGTCGGCGATCGCCTGCGTCGAGTCGACCGGTTCGTAGCGCGCGCCTTCCAGCCGCCCCTCGAAATGGTGGACCGCGCCTTCGCGCTTCAGCGCCTCCAGGAATTTCGCCAGCTTGCCATGGCCGCCATGCGGCTCGAAGACGAGGATCGGCACGCCGGTCGCCGTCGCCTCGCCGATCATGTTGGTCGAATCGGCCGTGGTGACAACGGCATCGGCATTGGCGAGCAGCGCGACATAGGGGTTCTCGCCCGTCCCGTCCCACCACCAGCCGCCATGGCGGGCGAAGACGGCGGCGACGGCCCGGTCGAGATCGGGCGTGGTGCGCCGCGAGCGCGACCCCATCAGCGCGACGCCCGAGCGGGCCAGCGCATCGAGCGCCCCGGTGAAACGGGCGATGTCCTCCGGGCGGAAGCGGTGATGGCGGCTGTCGCCGCCGACGAGCACGGCCGCACGGGGCAAGGGCAGGGCGGCGATGGCGGCGGGGGGCGTTTGGCGCGCCTGCGCGAGCCGCTGGGCCGAGACCCGATGCGGCGAGGTCGTGGTCACCAGCACATTGTCGCCGCGCAGGCGGTCATGGCCTGCGACCCAGATCAGGTCTGCCGCTCCGGCGCCGGTGCGCGGATCCTTCAGGATCACCGTGAAAACCGCGCCGTTCGAGGCCTTCTTCACTGCACGGACATAGGGGATCGCGCGCCGTCCCGAGGCGATCAGGATGTCGGGGAAGGGCGGGCGGATCGGGCTGCCGGGGCGTTCGGGGCCCTCGCGCGGATCGATCGGCCCGCGCGGCATCAGCCAGGCGAAGGGCTTGCGCGGCGAGATGCGGCGGATCTCGGGGGTGACGCCCATTCGCTCGGCGACGCCGAGGCATTGCACCTCGTCGCCGGCCTTGCCGTCGGTCAGGACCCAGACGCTGGGAGGCGGTTCAGCTTGCACCTGTGGCTCCTTCATGGCCGCGCCGGTGGGCGGCGTCTCGACTGGCACGGTCAGTGCCTTGTATCGCCCCGACGCTGCGTCTACACCAGCGCGACATTGCTCCGGGGCCCCTCGTGCGATCCAAACTCGACGATATCGACTTGGCGATCCTGCGCGAGCTGCAGGCCGATGGGCGCATGACCAATGTCGAGCTGGCGAGCCGCGTCGGCATCTCGCCGCCACCCTGCCTGCGGCGCGTGCGGTCGCTGGAAGAGGCGGGGCTGATCACCGGCTACCGCGCCCAACTCGACGAGAGCAAGCTCGGTTTCGACGTCGTCTGCTTCGCCTTCGTGCATCTGGCCAGCCAGGCGGAAGCCGATCTGGAAGCGTTCCAGGCGCGTATCCGATCCTGGAACGCAGTCCGGGAATGCTGGAAGCTCTCGGGCGACATCGATTTCGTGCTGAAATGCGTCGCGCCCGATCTCAAGGCCTTCCAGGATTTCGTCGGCGAACTGACCAGTCTGCCGAATGTGCGCAACGTCCGCACGGCGCTGGCGCTCGACCGGGTCAAGGATGAGCCGATCGTGCCGTTCGGGTGATGGAATGGGCATCGTTCGCCCCGCTTGCCATGACGATCTCCCAGCGATCTTGTCGCTCTATGCCCAGCTGAGCGCAGGCGACGTCCTGCCGGACGTGGCGGCAGCCGAAGAGACCTGGCGTCACATTCTGGCGAGCGAGTCGATGACCGTCCATGTCGCGGAGTTATCCGGCGTCGTCGTCGCGACCTGCGTCCTGATCGTCGTGCCGAACCTGACGCGCAATCAGCGTCCATTCGCGTTGATCGAGAATGTGGTCAGCGATGCTGCACAGCGCGGGCGTGGCTTCGGCAAGAAAGTTGTCCAGGCGGCGATCGCGCATGCTTTCGCGCTGGATTGCTACAAGGTCATGCTCATGACAGGACGTAGCGATCCAGCCGTGCTCGGCTTTTACGAAGCGTGCGGTTTCGAGCGCGGCAAGACCGCGTTCCAGATCAGGCAGCCGGTTCAGCCGCCGAGATAGCGCTTGATCCAAAGCGCGTTGTTCTCGATCAGGGCGGCGACCCGGCGCTGGTCGACGTCGGGCCTGTACCAGGCGCCGCCGGAGCCGGAATCGAGCACCGAGAGGATCGGGAAGCTCTGCAGTACCTCGCCGCGCCGGCCCGTGACCGTGACCTGGCTGTCGAAATTATCGTTGCTGCCACCGCCGCCCGTCGGCTTGCCGCCGCCGCTGCCGCCGGCAAAGCTCGACAGCCAGACGCCCTTGACGACGACATTCAGCGTCGCCCCGGTGCCCCGCCGGTAGACCGGACCCAGCGTCTGCACAAGCTGGCGCTCCATCGCGACGCGGATGGCCTCGGCCTGCTCGCCCCAGCCCTGCCTGGCGATGCGCGAGGTGTCGACGCGGATCGCGCCGATGCTCTGCGTCTGGGCCTGCGCCTGCGTGGGAGGAAACGGCGACAGGGCCAGCGCTGCGCCCGTCAATCCAAGCGAGAGGAGGTTTCGACGCGTCGTCATCGGCTTGCTCCAGCGGCCACGCGGGAAATGTAGTCCTTGCCGGGCGTTTGTCCAAGATGCCGATCTTGACGAAGCCTCGCCGCAGCGCTTTGGCTGCCGCCGAAGCCATGCTTAATGGGCTGAAGGCGCGCGGGGGCGGCATGTTCACGGAAATCGTCAAGCTCTGGGTCGTGATCGACCCCATCGGCACCCTGCCGGTCTTCCTTGCGGTCACGGCAGGCCTGAGCGCGGCCGCCGCCCGGGCCGTGGCCATCCGCGGCACGCTGGTCGCCTTCGGCGTGCTGGTGTTCTTCGTCGTCGCCGGACAGGTGCTGCTGACCGCGATGGACATCGCGCTGACCTCCTTCGAGATCGCCGGCAACATCGTGCTCTTCCTGTTCGCGCTGACGATGATCTTCGGCGAATCCAAGCTGGAGGAGGACCAGAAGCTGCTGCGGACCTCCGATCTGGAACGCGCGGTCTATCCGCTGGCGATCCCGAGCATCGCCAGCCCCGGCGCGATGCTGACCGTCATGACCGTAACGGATAATTCGCGCTTCAGCATCCGCGAGCAGGCGGAGACTGTGCTTCAGGTCGCGGGAATCCTGGCCATCACCCTCGTATTGATGCTCTGCGCGACCCGCATCATCGCGCTGATCGGCAATGCCGGCGCCAGCGTCATCAGCCGTGTGATGGGGCTGATCCTGGCGAGCGTCGCGGTCGATGGCATCGTCAAGGCGCTGCGGACGGTGATTGCGGGGTAGGGGACGGCCGGCGACGGGGCGTCATTCTCGGGCGGAGCGAAGCTCCGACCCGAGAAGCTCATGACGAGAAGGCGCTGGTTTCCGAGATGCTCGGGTTGAGCCCGAGCATGACGCCCTGGGATCAGCGGAAGACGACGCTGACGACCTCATAGGACTTGCCGCCGCCGGGCGTGCTGACCTGCACGGAATCGCCGACCTTCTTGCCGATCAGCGCGCGCGCGATCGGGGAGCCCACCGAGACCTTACCGGATCTTACATCCGATTCGGGTTCGCCGACGATCTGGTAGCTTTTCTCTTCCTCGGTATCGTCGTCGATCAGCTTGACGGTCGCGCCGAACTTGATCGTGTCGCTGCCGGCAAGCTTGGAGATGTCGATGATGTCGGCCCGGCCGACCAGCGATTCGAGCTCCTGGATGCGGCCTTCATTGAGAGCCTGCGCTTCCTTGGCGGCGTGATATTCGGCGTTCTCCGAGAGATCGCCATGGGCGCGCGCCTCCGAGATCGCCGCGATGATGCGCTGGCGCTGCACCTGCTGGCGATCCTTGAGCTCGGCCTCCAGAGCGGCGAAGCCGCCGGCGGTCATCGGAACCTTTTCCATCGTCTCGTCCCATCATTCGAAAGCAAGTGTGCACCGGCGGCTGCTTTGCCGCCCGCGCCCCGCTTCCTGTCGTTTATATAGCCTTCGCCGGCGCGCTGCCTTTCAGGCTGCACGCACGAAGTAGGATTGCAGCGACCGTACTTCGAGATCGCCGCTGCAATAGGCCTTGATGCCTTCCGCCGCAGCGATCGCTCCCGCCAAGGTGGTATAATAGGGAACCTTGTGCAAGAGGGCCGTTCGGCGAAGAGAACGGGAATCCACCAGCGCCTGCGGGCCGTCCGTGGTGTTGAAGACGAGCTGGATTTCACCGTTCTTGATGGCGTCGACGACGTGGGGCCGGCCTTCCAGCACCTTGTTGATCTTGGCGGCCGCAATGCCCTCGTCCTGGAGCAGGCGCAGGGTGCCGCCGGTCGCCAGAACGCGGAAGCCGAGATCAGCAAGCATCCGGACGCTCTCGACGATGCGCGGCTTGTCCTGGTCGCGCACGGAGACAAAGACCGTGCCCTTGACCGGGACCTTGGAGCCGGCGCCGAGCTGGCTCTTGGCGAAGGCGATGTCGAAGGAGCGGTCGAGCCCGATGACCTCGCCCGTCGAGCGCATTTCCGGCCCGAGCAGCACGTCGACGCCGGGGAAGCGGGCGAAGGGGAAGACCGCCTCCTTGACGCCGACGTGGCCGAGCGGTTCCGCCTTCAGGCCGAAGCTCGCCAGGCTCTCGCCGGCCATGATGCGCGCCGCGATCTTGGCGACGGGAATGCCGACGACCTTGGCGACGAAGGGCACCGTGCGCGAGGCGCGCGGGTTCACTTCGAGCACATAGATGTCGCCGTCCTTGATGGCGTATTGGACGTTCATCAGCCCGCCGACATCGAGCGCCAGCGCCATCGCGCGGGTCTGGCGCTCCAGTTCGGCAATAGTCTCGGGGCTGAGTGAACGCGGCGGCAGCGAACAGGCCGAATCGCCCGAATGGATGCCGGCCTCCTCGATATGCTCCATGATGCCGGCGATGAAGGCGTCCTTGCCGTCGGCGAGGCAGTCGACATCGACCTCGATGGCATCCGACAGGTAGCGGTCGAACAGCAGCGGGTTCTTGCCGAGCACCGTGTTGATCTGGCCGGTCTTGTCGTTGGGATACTTGGCCTTGACCTCGGAGGGGATCAGCGAGGGCAGGGTGCCGAGCAGGTAATCCTCGAACATCGCCTCGTCGCGGATGATCGCCATGGCGCGGCCGCCGAGCACATAGGAGGGCCGCACGACGAAGGGCAGGCCGAGTTCGGCCACGATCATGCGGGCCTGCTCGACCGAATAGGCGATGCCGTTCTTGGGCTGCTTGAGCTGCAGCTTGTCGAGCAGGCGCTTGAAGCGGTCGCGATCCTCGGCGAGGTCGATCGCGTCGGGCGAAGTGCCCAGGATCGGGATGCCCGCCTGCTCCAGCGCGTTGGCGAGCTTGAGCGGGGTCTGGCCGCCGAACTGGACGATGACGCCGTGCAGCGTGCCGTTCTGCTTCTCGGTCTCAAGGATCTCGAGCACGTCCTCTGCCGTCAGCGGCTCGAAATAGAGCCGGTCGGAGGTGTCGTAGTCGGTCGAGACGGTCTCCGGGTTGCAGTTGACCATGATGGTCTCGTACCCGGCATCCTTCAGCGCGTAGCAGGCGTGGCAGCAGCAATAGTCGAACTCGATGCCCTGGCCGATGCGGTTGGGCCCGCCGCCGAGGATGACCACCTTCTTCTTGTCCGAGGGATGCGCCTCGTTGGCCGCCTTGCCCATGAACGGCATGGCATAGGTCGAGTACATATAGGCCGTCGGCGAGGCGAACTCGGCGGCGCAGGTGTCGATGCGCTTGTAGACGGGACGAACGTCGAGCGCGTGCCTGAGTGCCGTGACCTCGGCCTCCGTCTTGCCGGAGACGGCGGCCAGGCGCTTGTCGGAGAAGCCCATCGCCTTGACCTGGCGGAAGGCGCCAGGCGTCTGCGGCAGGCCGAACGCGCGGACCTTCTCCTCGATCTCGACGATGCCGCGCATCTGCTCAAGGAACCAGGGATCGATCTTGCAGCTCTCATGGATCTGCGCGTCGGTGAAGCCGAAGCGCATCGCCTGCGCGACCTGGAGGATGCGGTCGGGCGTCGGGGTCGAGAGCGCGGCCTTGATCGCGTTCTTGTCGTCGCCCTTGCCCATGCCCTCGATTTCGATCTCGTCGAGGCCGTCGAGACCGGTCTCCAGCGATCGCAGCGCCTTCTGCAAGCTTTCCTGGAAGGTCCGGCCGATCGCCATGGCTTCGCCGACCGACTTCATCGCGGTCGTCAGCGTCGGCTCGGCGCCGGGGAACTTCTCGAAGGCGAAGCGGGGAATCTTGGTGACGACATAATCGATCGTCGGCTCGAAGGAAGCCGGGGTCGCGCCGCCGGTGATGTCGTTCTCGATCTCGTCGAGCGTGTAGCCGACCGCCAGACGCGCCGCGACCTTGGCGATGGGGAAGCCGGTCGCCTTGGAGGCCAGCGCCGAGGAACGCGAGACGCGCGGGTTCATCTCGATGACGATCATCCGGCCGGTCTCGGGGTCGACCGCGAACTGGACGTTGCTGCCGCCGGTCTCGACGCCGATCTCGCGCAGCACCGCCAGCGAGGCGTCGCGCATGATCTGGTATTCCTTGTCGGTCAGCGTCAGCGCCGGCGCCACCGTGATCGAATCGCCGGTGTGGACGCCCATCGGATCGATGTTCTCGATCGAGCAGACGATGATGCAGTTGTCCTTCTTGTCGCGGACAACCTCCATCTCGTACTCCTTCCAGCCCAGCACGCTCTCCTCGATCAGGATCTCGCTGGTGGGGGAGGCGTCGAAGCCGCGCTCGCAGATCTCGATGAACTCGCCTTTGTTGTAGGCGATGCCGCCGCCGGTGCCGCCCATGGTGAAGGACGGGCGGATGATCGCTGGCAGGCCGATGTCGTCGAGTGCCGTCAGCGCCTGGCCGAGATTCTTGACGTGGTGCGAGCGCGGGGTGTCGAGCCCGATCTTGGTCATCGCCTCGCGGAAGAGTTCGCGGTCCTCGGCCTTGTCGATCGCCTCGGCCGTGGCGCCGATCATCTCGACGTCGAACTTCTCCAGCACGCTGATCTTGCTGCCGTCAGGCTGGATGATGGACTTCTTGTTGAGCGAAAGCGCGCAGTTGAGCGCGGTCTGGCCGCCCATGGTCGGCAGCAGGGCGAAGCCGCCCGGCAGCACATTGCGCTCCTTCTCGATGATCTTGGCGACGATCTCCGGCGTGATCGGCTCGACATAGGTCGCATCCGCCAGATCGGGATCGGTCATGATCGTGGCCGGGTTCGAATTCACCAGCACGATGCGGTAGCCCTCGGCCTTCAGCGTCTTCACGGCTTGGGTGCCGGAATAGTCGAACTCGCAGGCCTGGCCGATGATGATGGGGCCCGCGCCGATGATCAGGATGGTCTTGATGTCTGTGCGCTTGGGCATGGCTCGGCTCTGTCTTCCGCGAGGGCGCGCACCTCCTGCCGTCCGATCGTGCGAGCGGGCCGGTGCGAGCGCCTGAATTGAATGCTAGGCGCTCGCTATAGAGGGGAGGAGGGGCGGGGGGAAGCGGAAACCGCGTCGCGCCCGCGTCAGCGCACAGGCTGGACAGCTTGCTGCAGCGGCTCGATCTCAAGGGGGCGGCGGGCCGGGCGGCGCCGGCTCATGGCGATGAACAGCACGGCGAGCGCCATGATCTCGCAGGCGGCACCGACGAAGCCGAGCTGCCAGGTGCCGCCATGGCGCAATGTCTGCTGGCCCAGCGCCGCGCCGGCCGCGATGCCGAGATAAAGCGCCGAGGCATTCAGCGAGAGCGCCACGACGGCGGCGTCGGGGGCCATCGCGGCGAGCCTCGACATCTGCGAGGGGTGCCCGGCCCAACCGGCCCCGCTCCAGACCAGCATGATGGCGGGGATGACGAAGATCGCGCTGGCGGGCGGCAGAGTGACGGCCGCGAGCGAGGCGCCGAAGAGTGCCAGCGCCAGCACGCTCAGCACGACCACGAGGGTCCTCTCCGGGCCGAAGCGGTCGCTGGCTATGCCGCCGATCTGGTTGCCCAGCGCCGAGCCGATGCCGGAGACGACCAGCGCCGCTCCGAGCCAGGGACCGGCAATGCCGGCATGGGCGGCGAGGAACGGCGCGATGTAGGTGTAGAGCGTGAAGGCGCCGGTGGTCCACAGCATGGTCGTGGCGAGCGCCAGCAGGATGTCGCCGCGACGCGCGACGGCCAGCCGCTCGCGCAGGGAGTTGGCGCCTCGCGGCAGGCCGGAGGGCAGCTTCGCCAGCAATCCGACGAGGGCGAGCGCGCTGAACAGGGCGACGAGCAGGAAGGCGAGGTGCCAGCCGCCGAAGCCGACGACGGCCGTGCCGAAGGGCACACCCAGGATGAGCGACACGGTCATGCCGCCGGTGACCAGGGCGATGGCGCGGCCGCGCCGCTCGGGTGGCACCAGCGCGACCGCGACCGCATTGGCGGCGGGCATGTAGACGCCGGCCGCCAGCGCCATGACGACGCGCGCCGCCATGACCAGCGTGAAGTCGCCGGCCAGCGCCGCGCCGAGATTGGCGAGACCGAAGATCGTCATCGCGCCCGCCAGCACGATCTTGCGGTCGATGTTGCCGAACACGGTCGAGAGCACGGGCGAGCCGACCGCATAGGCCAGAGCGAAGATCGTGATCAGCCAGCCTGCGGTATCGACCGAGACGCCGAGGCCGGCCGAGAGATCGGGCAGGATGCCGGTGATGATCAGCGTGCCCGTGCCGATGGCGAAGGCGCCGCCGGCTAGCCAGAGGAGACGGGTATCCATGGCAGCGTCCTCGCATTCCAGGAGGCACGGATGACGCGGCGCCTCGATGAATTTCAATGAACGTTGAATTTAGGATGGGCGCGCTGCCCGTCAAGGTCAATTTCAACGATTGTTGAATATTGTCTCGACGCCATGGATCTCCTATGTGAGGGCGTATGAAACCGGTCTTCCACCCCGATATGGACGCCGTCGAGCCGGCCGCCGTGTTCGCCGCGCTGGCCGATCCGATCCGGCTCGGTATCGTCGTGGCGTTGGCCGACGGCACCGAGGTCGAGGCGCGCTGCGGCAGCTTCAACGATCTCGCCTCGCCCTCGCTGCTGTCCTACCACTTCGCCAAGCTGCGCGAGGCCGGGGTGACGCGGGCCCGCGTCGAGGGCACGTCGAGGCTCATCAGCCTGCGCCGCGAGGAATTCGACAGGCGCTTTCCGGGCCTGCTCGACAGCGTCATCGAGGCGGCGAGGCGCGATCCGAACCTGCCGCGTATTCCCGACGGCCAGCTCTGCCGGGTCTGAGAAGCCTCGTTGCCGACCGGCTCAGGGTCTGACTTCGTTGCGTTGACTCGCTTACCTTAGGGTATACGCTTCGGGCTTTCCGCGATGGCGCCGAGCCGGTTCGCGTCAGACCCGGCCGCGCCCCGAACCCGAGGAGCCTGGCCATGCGCACTGCCAACCCTCAGAAACTCGATGCCCTGGTCGGGCGTCTCGTCGGAGACGTGGGCGTCGCCATCACAGGCGCGTTGGTCGTCCTGGGAGACCAGCTTGGTCTCTACAAGGCGATGGCCGACGGCAAGCCCGTGACATCGCAGGAACTCGCCGCGAAGACCGGCTTCAAGGAGCGTTATATCCGGGAGTGGCTCTCGGGTCAGGCCGCGGCCGACTATATCGACTATGACGCGGAGAGCGACAGCTTCAGCCTCTCGCCCGAGCAGGCGATGGCGTTCGCGGAGGAGGACAGCCCGGCGTTCTTTGCCGGCGCCTTCGAGATCGTCCAGTCGATGTGGGTCGATGAGCCGAAGGTCGAGACCGCGTTCCGCAGCGGCGCGGGGCTTGGCTGGCATGAACACAGCAAATGCCTATTCCGTGGCACGGAGCGCTTTTTCCGGCCCGGCTACAACGCCAACCTCACGGATAGCTGGATTCCGGCGCTGGAGGGGGTCGAGGCCAAGCTCAATCAGGGCGCGACCGTCGCGGATGTCGGCTGCGGCCATGGCGCCTCGACCATCTTGATGGCGAAGGCCTATCCGAATGCGCGCTTCTTCGGCTTCGACTATCACGGCGCCTCGATCGAGCGGGCTCGCGAGGAGGCGCAGAAGGCGGGTGTGGGGGATCGCATCGTCTTCGAGCGAGCCTCAGCCAAGGACTTCCCGGCCAAGCAGTACGACCTCGTCACGATGTTCGACTGCCTGCATGACATGGGAGACCCGGTCGGCGCCGGCCGCCATGTCCGGGAGACGCTTGGCAAAGACGGGACCTGGATGATCGTCGAGCCCTTCGCGCATGACAGCCTGAAGGATAATCTCAATCCGGTCGGACGGATCTACTACGGCGCGTCGACCATGATCTGCACGCCAGCCTCGCAGTCGCAGGAGGTCGGTCTGTGTCTCGGCGCCCAGGCCGGCGAGATGCGGCTGCGCAAGGTCGCGCTCGATGCCGGCTTCGCGCATTTCCGCCGTGCGACGGAGACGCCGTTCAATATGGTGTTCGAGGCGCGGGCCTGAGCGCGGCGGGTAGACAAGGCTGGCGGGTAGACAAGGCTTGGGCATTCCAGGTTAGAAGGCCCGGATGCCCTTTCGCCGCTATCCGCGCCAGTTCCGCCAGCTCGCGACCTACGTCTTCGCCGGCGCGCTGACGGCTGTCGCGCATTACGGCGTGCTGATCGGGCTGGTGGAACTCGGCCATGTCGATCCGGTGCCGGCGACGCTGGCCGGTTTCGTGCTCGGCGCGGTCGTGTCCTATGGGCTCAATCGCTGGCTGACCTTCGAGGCGACGCACAGCCATGCGCAGGCGACCTGGCGTTTTGCCCTGATCGCGCTCGGCGGCTTCGCGCTGACCTGGGTGCTGATGCATCTGTTCGTGGCGCGGGCGGGCCTGCCCTATCTGCCGATGCAGTTCGTGACCACGGGAATCGTGATGGTGTTCTCGTTCCTCGGCCACAAGTTCTTCAGTTTCGCGGATCGGGCGGCGTGAGCAGCAAATGCCGTAGGTTTTAAGACGCTATGTCGCTCAAGGACGTGCGTCCCGCAGCCAGATCGGCAAGCAGCGCGACATGCACATCCAGGGCGTCGATGACCGTGTAGCCCGGATTCTGTCCATCGAACGCCAGGTTGAGATCGGTTCCTGCCAGAACGATAGCGTCGGCTCCCGCAGCGATCATGTGCCGCCCCGCATCGAGAAACAGCGCTCGCTGCGCGGGGGAGCAGACGCCGGAAACGGCGACGTCCTGGTAGGTCTGGCCGAGGATCTCGATCTCGTCATCCAAAGCGATCGCGTCTGTGCGAGCGAGCTGGCCGTAAAGACGTGTGCGCATCACCACCCGCGTGCCGAGAAGCCCGATCCGCTTGATCCCCTGCTCTACGAAATAGGTATCGAGAGGCGCGACAGCGGAGACGATCGGCAGGGGCGACAACGCCGCCAACTCAGCCAGACAGAAATGCGCGCCGACCGACGACAGCGCGATGCAATCGCAACCTGCGTCCTTCAAGCGTTGGACGAGAGGAAGGAACGCCTGCGCCTGTTCGATCCTGAGGTCGGCCAGATTATTGTGAATCAACTCGTGAATATCGCCGTGAACGATCGTCAGGTCGAGCTTAGACGATCCGCGCGCCGCTGTTGCTGCCGTCAGGCGCTGGTAATAGACCACCGTCGCCGCGACGCCGATGCCTCCGATCAAGCCGATATGCATGGGGTCACTCCTCGCCGATGCCACGATGGCAGTCACGCCGGTTTCGTCCCCTCAAACGTCATCCGGTGCGGGTTGTGCCCGAAATTGGCCGAGGGGGTCACCGGCGCGTAACCGGCCTCGCTCATCAGCGCCGTGATCTCGTCAGCGCGATAGGTCGAGAGGCCATATTGCGCCCGGAGCTTGCGGTAGTCGGAAAAGGCCGTGCGGACGAGTCCGGCAAGGGCCGCGCCGAGAAAGCCGCCGCGCCAGGCAAAGGCGAGAAGCTGAGAGGCGTCCGTCAGCGGGCTGACATCGGGCGGGATCACGTCCGCCAGTACGAGCTGGCCGCCCGGCTTGAGTTTGGCGCGCCACAGCGCGAGCAGCGCCTCGAGCTCAGTCCTGGAGAGATACTGGATTAGCGAATTGGCGACGACGAGGTCGAGGCTGTTCTCAGGCAGCGCCTCGACCTCTTCTGGCGAGACGACCGCGACGTTGGCCTTTCCCCCGAGCATCGCGCGCAGCTTCTCGCGCACGCTCGGCGCGGCCTCGCAGAGATAGAGCTTGCCGCATGCGGCCGCGACTCGGGCGGCGTCGAGAGCTTCGCCGCAGCCATGATCGAGGACGACGGAGTCGCGCCCGGGGACATGGCCGATGAGGTCTGTCGCGATCTGGCGATAGTGCAGGGCCTTGTGGCGCGGCGAGACATAGATCGCGTGATCGCCGTTCCAGAAATCGCGCCAGGACATCGTCTTGCCGTTCCGCAGGATCGCGCCCGCATCGTCGGCGCAAGGCCGAGCACTACGCCGGCTGCGCTCCCCTTAGCAAGGTTCCGGATAAGCAAAGCGCGGGGTGAGCAAAGTCCCGGGCGGCTCAGAGCGGAGAGACGATCCGCTCGTCATGGCTGTGAATGAAGGTCAGTGCCGCGCCGCGGAACATCGTCCACGCCGGCACCGCGTCGGCGGCGGGCCTGGGCTTCCTGGCATCCTTGGCGGTGTCGGAATCGAGGCGGTCGCTGGCGAGGATGCTGTCGGGATCGATTCTGGCCGAGCGGCAAAGAGCGCGGGCAATTCGGATGATTCTGTCGTCTTCCATAGCAGGCTCCGGCATGGTGCAGCGCTTCAACGCCGATCCGGGGCGGCGGTTCCCGCTCCTTGCCGTTTTCCTGATGGGCTCTGGCGGGTGCATGGCGGCTGTCGGCATGGCGTCGACGCTCCTCTCGCGGTCTCAGGCCGGCTCGTGCGCGAAGCGGATGCCGATCTCGCCCCGGCCGATCCAGACGATCGTGGCGGGCGCCGAGAAATCCATCTCCTCGTCATGCAGATGCGGATCGCGGCAGGGGGTTATCGCTTAGTGGCTTCAGCCTCGCGCCGGTCGCGGACAGGTCGAGAATGCGGCAATCGACCAGGAAGCGCCGCGAACGATCGAACAGCTTCGCCGTGCGCAGATGCGACCGCCACCGCTTCGATGCTCGCTTGTCCATCCTGTCGCGCTCTCGCCTGCCGCCGCACTCGCCATGGTCTTCCGACTGAGCATCATTAGAGGGCGAGGATGGAGCGAGGCTGGCGGCGACGGTTCACAGTCGGAAGCAACATGCTCTAAGGTCAACCCGAATCCAGGGGGGTTGCGATGTTGCTGCTACCGCGTTTGCTGAAGAATTTCGTCAGGCAGGGCCGCCTGACGGTGATCACCCCCGACAACAAGCGCCATGTCTTCGGTCCCGGGCCAGGCGAGTTGACCTTTGCCGGTGTCGTCAAGACCGCGCCTTCCGTGACGGTGCGCTTTCATGACGACAGGATCGAGCGCGAGCTGTTCCTCAATCCCGAGCTGGCGCTGGCCGAAGGCTACATGGATGGGCGCGTCGATTTCGAGGAAGGCTCGATCCACGACCTGCTGACGCTGTTCTGGCTGCAGCGCAAGGAACTGCGCAAGCACCCGATCCAGAAGGCGATCCGCAATGTCCGCTTCAGGATCAGGCGCTTCCGGATGCACAACCCGCTCGGCGTCGCCGGCAAGAAGGTCAAGCACCACTACGACATCCCGACCGATTTCTATCGGCTCTGGCTCGACGAGACGATGACCTATTCCTGCGCCTATTGGCACAGCCCCGACGTCGGGCTCGAGGCCGCGCAGCAGGCGAAGCTCCGGCACATTGCCGCCAAGCTGAAGATCGAGCCGGGAATGACGGTTCTCGACATCGGTTCGGGCTGGGGCGAACTGGCGATCTATCTGGCGAAAGCCTGTGGCGCCAAGGTCACCGGCCTCAACGTCTCGCCGGACCAGATGGCGGCGGCGCAAAAGCGGGCCGAGGCGGCCGGGCTCAGTGATGCTGTGAGCTTCATCAACAAGGATTATCGCGAACTGACCGGCCGGTTCGACCGTGTCGTCTCGGTCGGCATGATGGAGCATGTCGGCGTCGCGCATTACCTCGAATATTTCGAGAAGATCCGCGATCTGCTCGCCCCGGACGGTCTCGCACTGGTGCATTGCATCGGCCGCGTCGGGCCGCCCGGCTTTACCGGCCCGTTCTTCGACAAATACATCTTCCCCGGCGGCTACGCGCCGGCCATGTCGGAAGTGTTCGCGGCGGTGGAGCAAACCGGGCTCTGGTCCTCGGACTGCGAGTTCTGGCGCCGGCACTACCATTGGACGCTCGAAGCCTGGCGCGCGCGCTTCATGGCGCAACGCCCGCAGGTCGTCGCCATGATGGGCGAGCGCTTCGCGCGGATGTGGGAGTTCTACCTCTGCGCCTGCTCGATCTCCTTCGATATCGGCGGCGACATGGTGTTCCAGCTGCTACTCGGCCCGCACAAGAGCGCGGTCCCGGTGATCAGGGATTACATCACGGAGGCTGAGAAGGCTCTGGAGGCGCGGGGCTTCTGAGGCGCTGTCTCAGGCCGAAAAATCGAGCACGATCAGCGCCTCGTCGATATAGACGCCGTCCACCAGCAGCGCTTTCCTCTCCAGCCCGTAATGCCGGAAGCCGAGGCTTTCATAGAGGCTGAGGGCGGGCGCGTTGTCGGCCCCCACGGCTGCCTGAAGCAGGACGACATGCTGGCGGGCATGGTCGATGACGGTGCCGACGAGGGCCCGGCCGATCGAGCGGCTGCGATGGCTGGGCGCGACGTGGACGCCGACGAGCAGACCCTTGTGGCGAGATTTGGCGGCATCGTTCGGGACGATGAAGCCGGCCGTGCCGACGAGGTCGCTTCCGGCGAAGGCGCCGAAGACGCAGTTCGTCGGCTCGCCATCGAGGCGTCTGGCGATCATCTCCAGAGGTCGGGCCGCCTCATCCTTGTAACTCGCGCCGAAGGCCTGCGGGGTATCGGCGAGAGCGGACAGCCGCAAGACTCGATAGACGGGGGCATCGGCGGCCGTCAGGCGTCGAATGTTCACAGCGGATGGTGCGGTCGGCAAGGCGGCGAGAGGCATTCTGACATTTGGCAGGAACGCTGCCGCGCTGTCACCGTTTCAGATTGACGATCACGACGCCGCCCAGCGCCAGGGCGCCGCCGATGATGCCGAACAGGGTCGGGACTTCGCCGAGCCAGAGGAAACCCATCAGCGTCGCCATCGGCGGCACGCAGTACTGGAAGTTGGCGGCGCGGCCCGCGGGCAGGCGCGACAGCGTGATCGCCCAGGTGCCATAGGCGATCAGGCTCGGCACGATGGCGAGATAGACCACCGACCAGAGCGAGAGGCTCGGCGCGATCTGCGCCTGCGCGATCGCTGCCGGCAGGAAGGGAAGCAGCACGAAGCCGCCGATCGCCTGGTTCCAGGCCGCCACCGACAGCGGTTTGTAGCGGGAAAAAAGCGGCTTCTGCACGACCGTGGTGATGGCGTTGCAGAAGGCGGCGCCGAGGATCAGCAGCACGGACAGTCCGATCTCGACGTCGAGGCCCTTGCCGAGCGCGATCAGCCCGATGCCGGCGAAGGACAGCGCGGTGCCGAGCCAGGCGGTCAGGCTGAAGCGCTCGCCCAGCAGCATCATGGCGAGCACGGCCGTCATGATCGGGTTGGTGTTGATGATGAAGCTCGCGGGGCCCGCCGGCACAATGCGCTGGCCGAAATTCAGCAGCACGGCATAGGCGGCGATGAAGACGACCCCGCCGACGAGGAAGCGCCAGATGTCGGCGCGCTCCGGCAGCTTGGCGCGCGTTGCCAGGAGAAACAGCACCGCCGCGCCGCCGGCCATGGCAAACCGAAGCGACGCCATCTCGGCCGGACCGAAGCCGGCCAGCCCGGCACGGATCGCCGGGAAGGAGGAAGCCCAGGCCGTGACGGTGAAGGTGATGGTGAAGAGCAGCGTGCCGTCGAGCCGTGCGGCCGGGGGGCCGGCGGGGGCGGTGCTGATCGGGGCGGTCGACATGGCGCATTCCTGTCGTGACGGGCTGATGGCCCGATAGACGCCCGGCCGAGATGATTGACAAACGACCAATTCGCGCATGAGCTGTGAGTATGGATCACAGCTTGACCTTGCCGCCGCTCGAATCCCTGCGCGCCTTCGAGGCCGCTGCGCGCACCGGCAGCTTCTCGGCCGCTGCCGTGTCGCTGAACCTCACCCATGGCGCGGTCAGCCGTCAGGTGGCGCGGCTGGAGCATTGGCTGGGCCTGCGCGTCTTCCTGCGCCAGGCGCGCGGCGTCGCGCTGACCTCGGAAGGGCAGCACCTGCTCCAGCGCACGCAGGAGGCTTTCGCGCTGATCGCCGACACGTCGGATCGCTGGCGCGAGCAGCGCGGGGCTGCGGTGGTGCGCGTCAGCGCGCCGCCCTCGGTCTGTTCGCTGTGGCTGATGCCGCGACTGGCGGCGCTCGAAGAACGGGAGCCGAACCTGCGACTCGTGCTGCAGGCCGAGCATCGCCGGGTCGATTTCGAGGAGGAGGGCGTCGATCTCGGCATTCGCTGCGGGCGCGGCGGCGCACCGGGCCGGGTGTCCCTGAAGATGTTCGAGGAGTGGTGCTTTCCGATCGCCTCGCCAAAGCTGGCTGCCATGATCGGGGAGGGCGAGCCGCAGCGGCTGCTGGCGCATCCGCTGATCCATGATTCGGACGCCGCCGGCTGGCGGGCATGGTTCTCGGCATGCGGCCTCGACTATCGGCCGCGCCCGCAGGATCGCCGCTTCGACGACTACAACATCGTGCTGGACGCGGCGGCCCATGGGCTCGGCATCGCGCTGGCCCGGCCGCCACTGGCGCAGGAGCAGGTCGCAGATAGCCGGCTGGTCCGGGTCGATGCGCGGACCGCGCTCAATCCCGTGGCCTATTGGCTCGACAGGCCGCTTGGCGCGCCCCGTGCCGCCGCCGCGACGTTGGCAAAGCGGATCGCGGTGGAGGCGGGCACGGCGCCAGACGCGCTCGCGGCCTTCCTCGATCCGCAGGCGCGGGCGAGTTGACGATCAGTTCAGGCTATGGCGTGGGCGGGCGATCTCGCCGCGCTGGCCGGCGCGGGCCATCTCGAAGCTGTCGGCGATGCGCCGCGCCCTGACGATGAAGGCCTCAGTGATGTCGGGCGCGCCGCAGACCTCCTTCGCCATCTCCTCGAACAGGCTGAGCCAGCGGTCGAAATGTTCAGGCCCCAGCGGCAGCACCAGATGCGGACGCATCGGCCGGCCCTGATAGCGCCCGGTGCGCAGCATCACCGAGCTCCAGAAATCGGTGATGTTGGCGATGTGCTCGTCCCAGTCCTGCACCGCGCCCATGAAGACCGGGCCAATCACCGCGTCCTCACGCGCCCGCTCGTAGAAGCGTCGCACCAGCGTCGCGATCATCGCCTCGGTGATGGCGGGGTGGGCGGCGCCGGGCCGGGTGAGGGGATTGTCGGTCATGGGTGAGGGGCTCGCGGCTGATCGTCAGGCCGGGTGTTTATCGCGTCGGGCCGACCCGCCCCTTGATCTGAATCGTGTCGTCATCCCGCGACGCTCCCCCCGGGCACACCGTCATTGCGAGCGAAGCGAAGCAATCCAGGGGGCGTAGCGCACTGCCGCTCCTGGATTGCTTCGTCGCGAAGCTCCTCGCAATGACGGGGGACGGGCATCCAAAGCATAGACTTGCCCGGCGACGTCGCTAGCTCCGCAGCCCCGGTGCCTCTTGCCCCGTGCGGGCGACATATTCCGTGTAGCCGCCGCCGAAGGCATGAACGCCCTCGGGCGTCAGCTCCAGCGTTCGGTTGGAGAGCGCGGCGAGGAAATGCCGGTCGTGGCTGACGAAGAGCATCGTGCCCTCGTACTGCGCGAGCGCATTGATCAGCATTTCCTTGGTCGCGATGTCCAAATGGTTGGTCGGTTCGTCCAGCACGAGGAAATTTGGCGGATCGAAGAGCATCGTCGCCATGACCAGGCGGGCCTTCTCGCCGCCCGAGAGCACGCGGCAGCGCTTCTCGACATCGTCGCCGGAAAAGCCGAAGCAGCCGGCGAGCGCGCGCAGCGAGCCTTGGCCTGCCTGCGGGAAGCGATCCTCCAGCGACTGGAAAATGGTGCGGTCGCCCTCCAGCAGTTCCATGGCGTGCTGGGCGAAATAGCCGAGCTTGATCGAGCCGCCGAGCGCGACCGTGCCGTCATCGGGTTCGGTCGAGCCGGTCACGAGCTTGAGTAGGGTCGATTTGCCGGCGCCGTTGATGCCCATGACGCACCAGCGTTCCTTGCGCCGGACCTGGAAGTCCAGCCCCTCATAGATGCTGCGGCTGCCATAGCGCTTGTGGACGCCCTTCAGCGTGACCACGTCCTCGCCGGAACGGGGCGGGGCCTGGAATTCGAAGGAGACCGTCTGGCGGCGCTTGGGCGGTTCGACCTTCTCGATCTTGTCGAGCTTTTTCACCCGGCTCTGCACCTGCGCCGCGTGCGAGGCGCGCGCCTTGAAGCGCTCGATGAAGTTGATCTCCTTGGCCAGCATCGCCTGCTGACGATCGAACTGCGCCTGCTGCTGCTTCTCGGCAAGCGTGCGCTGCTCCTGATAGAACTCGTAATTGCCGGAGTAGGAGGTCAGCGCGCCGCCATCGATCTCGACGATCTTGTCGACGATGCGGTTCATGAATTCGCGGTCATGCGAGGTCATCAGGAGCGCGCCGTCATAGCCTTTCAGGAAGGCTTCCAGCCAGATCAGGCTCTCGAGGTCGAGATGGTTGGAGGGCTCGTCGAGCAGCATGGCGTCGGGGCGCATCAGCAGGATGCGGGCGAGCGCGACGCGCATCTTCCAGCCGCCCGAGAGCGCGCCGACATCGCCGTCCATCATCTCCTGGCTGAAGCCCAGGCCCGCCAGCACCTCGCGGGCGCGCCCGTCGAGCGCATAGCCGTCGAGCTCCTCGAAACGCCCCTGCACCTCGCCATAGCGGGTGATGATCGCGTCCATGTCATCGGCGCGGTCGGGGTCGCCCATCGCGGCTTCGAGTTCGCGCAGTTCGGCGGCGACCGTGCTGACCGGACCGGCGCCATCCATTACGGCGGTTGCGGCACTGACGCCCTTCATATCGCCGACATCCTGGCTGAAATAGCCGATGGTGATGCCGCGATCGACCTGGACCATGCCCTCGTCGGGCTGCTCCTCGCCGGTGATCATGCGGAACAGGGTGGTCTTGCCGGCGCCGTTGGGGCCGACGAGGCCGACCTTCTCACCCTTCAAAAGCGAGGCCGAGGCCTCGATGAAGACGATCTGCTGGCCGTTCTGCTTGCCGATGTTTTCGAGGCGGATCATGGTTCTGCGTGATGCTCGGGGCTGATGCTGCGCTGCAATAGGGCAGGAACGCCCGGCGTGGAAGGGCCGGATACGGCTAGGCTGGCATTTGCGGGCGCTGGAGCGGGGCGGTGATCGCGATCCAATGCGTCGGTGAGCGCCTGGGCGTGAGCGAAAAAGCGCTCGCGAACGGCGCGCGCATGCGGATTTGCCCGCTCGATCGCGAGAAACACGCCGGGCGCGTCATGCCTTACCATCTCGGTCGCCTGCATCAGCAATTCGAAGCTCCGCGTCGTCATCCGGCGCGGTATCGGCTCCATGCGGACCAGGATCTTGGCGACGAGATGGGTCAGGCCCTGGACCAGCGCCATGTCGCGGTCATGCGCGTCGGGCGTCGTGACGATGACGTCGAGCCTGAGCGCGTGGCGCAGGAAGGCCGCGATCCGTCGGACGCTGTCGCCGCGGATCGGGCAAAGTGCGATCTTCAGGCCTTTCAGGCCGTCGCGCGCGCTTTGCGGTCCGAAGAGCGGATGCGTGCCGATGATCTCGACATCGTCGGGCAACCCCGCCAGCAGCAACCGCGCTGGCTCGATCTTCACCGAGCCGACATCGAGCACCACGGTGCCCTGGCGCAGATGCGGGCGCAGCGAGGCAATGGCGTCTGCCAGCGCATCGACCGGGACGGCCAGGACAACGATGTCGCAGGCCGCGACCTCGGCGATGCTGCCGGGTACGAGACCCTCGCCGGAGTCATCGGCTTGCGGCGGCTGCGCCGGGTCGAACACGGTGAGCGGCAGATGCGGCTGGAGATGGCGCGCCATCAACTGGCCGAAAGCGCCGAAGCCGAGCAGGCCGATGGAGGAGAAGGATTTTCGTATGGTCGACATCGTCTTGGTCCCTGAGAGGGCCGCGATGTCGGAGGATCACCAAGGTTCAACCGCCATCGCGGCGGTTGAACATCAATATGCTCCCGCCTTATGAGGGCAGGGCGTAATACTGCTGGCAGAGGAGCAGGGCGGTGATCATGTCCGCCTTAAAGACCGCGCGGATCGCGCGGTCAAGCGGGATCAGAGCTTCGCCTTTTCCTTGTCCATCATCTCGACGAAGCGCTTGAAGAGGTAATGGCTGTCCTGCGGGCCAGGCGAGGCTTCCGGATGGTGCTGGACGCTGAAGGCCGGGCGGTCGGTCAGGGCGATGCCGCTGTTGGAGCCGTCGAACAGCGAGACATGGGTCTCGACCGCGTGCGCCGGCAGCGATGCGGGATCGACCGCGAAGCCGTGGTTCATCGAGACGATCTCGACCTTGCCGGTGGTCTTGTCCTGCACCGGATGGTTGGCGCCGTGGTGGCCCTGCTTCATCTTCAGGGTCTGGCCGCCGATGGCGAGCGCCATCATCTGGTGGCCGAGGCAGATGCCGAAGGTCGGGACTTTTAGGTCGAGCAGCGCCTTGATCACCGGCACGGCGTATTGCCCGGTCGCGGCCGGGTCGCCCGGGCCGTTCGACAGGAAGATGCCGTCGGGCTTCAGCGCCATGATGTCGTCCGCGCTGGCGGTCGAGGGCACCACGGTGACGTCGCAGCCGGCCTTGGACAAAAGGCGCAGGATGTTGCGCTTCACGCCGTAATCGATGGCGACGACCTTGTGGGCGGCTCGCTCGCGCTTCCCGTAGCCCACCGGCCACTGCCAGGGCGTCTCGTCCCAGTCATAGCGCTGGGCCGATGTTACCAGCGGCACGAGGTCGAGGCCGGCCATATCGGGCAACTCAGACGCCACTTTCTGCAGGCGCGGGATATCGAAGACGCCGTCCGGCGCATGGGCCAGGACCGCGTTCGGCATGCCGTTGTCGCGGATCAGCGCGGTCAGCGCGCGCGTGTCGATGCCGCAGATGCCGACGATGTTGCGCGCCTTCAGCCAGGCGTCGAAATGGCGATGGCTGCGCCAGTTCGAGGGCTCGGTGATCGCGGCGTGAAGGACGACGCCGCGTACGCCCGAGGAGGCGGCCGCGTTGACCGTCTCGGTGTCCTCCTCGTTCACGCCGACATTGCCGACATGGGGGAAGGTGAAGGTGATGATCTGGCCGGCATAGGACGGGTCGGTCAGGATTTCCTGATAACCGGTCATCGCCGTGTTGAAGCAGACTTCGCCCGGCGCCTCGCCGGTGGCGCCGAGGCCGAAGCCTTCCAGCACGGTGCCGTCGGCCAGGACCAGGAGCGCGGTCGCGCGCGGTTCGCTCCAGCCGCCTGCGGCGGGGTTTCCTTCGGGTGCGGTCATGTCTATGTCTCGGTCCAGGCCGCGAGAGCGCGGCAATGCATGGGCGGCAGCGGGTTTCGCTGGCCGTCGTCTGGAGCGCGAGCCTTAAAGACGCGCTCCCATGCCGTCAATCGATGCGGGCGCAAAGCCCGTGGTACAAAAGGGAATAATGACATGTCCAACCTGCGCGAGCGCTTCACGGCCGACCTCAAGGACGCGATGAAGGCCGGCGAGAAGGGCAAGGTCTCGACCATCCGCCTGATCACCTCGGCGCTGAAGGACAAGGACATTGAGGCGCGCGGCCTCGGCAAGCCCGAAACGACGCCCGACGAGATCCTCGCCCTGCTGCAGAAGATGGTGAAGCAGCGCCAGGAATCGATCGCGATCTACGATGCCAACGGTCGGCCGGAACTCGCAGCGGGCGAGCGCGCCGAGGTCGAGGTGATCAGCGGCTACATGCCCAAGCAGATGTCCGACGACGAGGTGAAGGCCGCCATCGCCGCCGCCGTCACCGAGAGCGGCGCGGGCTCGGTCAAGGACATGGGCAAGGTCATCGCGATCCTGCGCGCGAACTACGCCGGCCAGATGGATTTCGGCAAGGCGAGCGGGCTGGTGAAGGCCGCGCTGGCGGGGTGATCGGTGGGCGGCGCGATTTCGCCACATCGCTTCGCGAGCCTGCGGCAAAGGAGGAATCCGATGCCGAACATCATCAAGCAGGCGCTCGCCGACAATCCGCTCGGCTGCAAGTGAGGCCGCTGCGGTGGGCTTTGGTCGAGCCTGTGGATTACACGGGCAAGCCCAAGGGAATCACGATCCGTTCTTGGCTTGGAGACTTGCCGGGTCCACATAGGCAGGCATGAAGTTCCCGCCCTCCATCCTGGAAGAAATCAAGGCAAGGCTGCCGGTCTCGGCAGTCGTTGGCAAGCGCGTGCGCCTTGCCAAGGCCGGGCGCGAATGGAAGGGCCTTTCGCCCTTCAATGCCGAGAAGACGCCGTCCTTCTTCGTCAACGACCAGAAGGGCTCGTTCTTCGATTTCTCGTCGGGCAAGAACGGCGACATCTTCAAGTTCGTGATGGAGACAGAGGGGCTGTCCTTCCCCGAAGCGGTCGAGAAGCTCGCCTCCGAGGCGGGCGTGACGCTGCCGAAGATCACGCACGAGGCGCAGGTCCAGGAGGAGAAGCGTAAGGGCCTGCATGAGGTGGTGGAACTCGCGGCGCGCTTCTTCGAGGCCGAGCTGATGGGTGAGCGCGGCGGCTCGGCGCGGCGCTATCTTGCCTCGCGGGGGCTCGACGGCGAGGCGCGCACCCGCTTTCGCCTGGGCTACGGCCCTGCCGACCGGTTCGCGCTGCGCGACCATCTCGCGGGCAAGGGCGTCGGCGCCGAACTGATGATGGAGGCGGGGCTGCTCGTGCATGGCGACGAGATCGCCGTGCCCTATGACCGCTTCCGCGACCGCATCATGTTTCCGATCCATGATTCGCGCGGTCGTGTCGTCGCCTTCGGCGGGCGGGCGATGAGCGCCGAGGTCTCGGCCAAATACCTGAACTCGCCGGAGACGCCGCTCTTCCACAAGGGCTCGCTGCTGTTCAACCACCACAATGCCCGCAAGGCGTCGCACGACACCGGGCAGGTGATCGTCGTCGAGGGCTATGTCGATGTCATCGCGATGGCGCTCGCCGGTTTCCCGCAGACCGTGGCGCCGCTGGGCACGGCGCTGACCGAGGACCAGCTGACGCTGCTGTGGCGCATGGCCGACGAGCCGGTGATCTGCCTCGACGGGGACAAGGCCGGGCGCAAGGCTGCGAGCCGCGCCATCGACATCGCCCTGCCGCAGCTTGAGCCGGGCAAGTCACTCTCCTTCGCGCTTTTGCCCGATGGGCAGGATCCCGACGACCTGGCGCGCTCGGGCGGCAAGGTCGCGATCGCCGAGGTGTTGGGCGCGGCGCGGCCGCTGGTCGACATGCTGTGGACGCGGGAGGTGGAGGCCGGCCCACTCGATACGCCCGAACGCCGCGCCGCCTTCGAGCGCCGGTTGAAGGAGCCGCTCGGCCAGATCAAGGACGAGACGACGCGCAAGCATTATCGCCGCGAGATGGAGGAGCGGCTGGCGCAGCTCTTCGCCAGTGCGACCCCCGCACGGGCCGATCGCGGGCGCGACGGGGCCTATCCGCGCGGTCGCGGGCAGGCCCGGGGCGGGCGCGGCGGTTTCCAGCAGGTCGCGCCCTGGTTGGTCGGGCCGCTGAAGGCATCGAGCCAGCTCACCCGGACCAAGATCATGGCGCAGGGGCGTGGTGAGGACACCCGCGAGGCCTTCATCCTTCTGGCGCTGGCCAGCCACCCCGATCTGATCCTGCGCTGTGCCGACGAGATCTCCGAGCTGTCGCTCGATGGACCCGCGGCCGAGCGCTTCCGGCAGGCGCTGCTCGATGCGGCGATGGAGGGCATTCTCGACGAGGCGGTGCTGGCGAACCGGCTGGAACAGCCCCGTGTGCGGGAGGCACAAGCTCACCTGATGGCGATCACGGGGCCGGCCGAGCGGCTGAAACTCGCGCAAGCGGCTGATCCTGAATCGGTTTTCGACTCAATTCGTCAGGCAATTGTCTTGCATCAGCGCGCGCGGACGCTACATAGCGAGCTGAAGGCAGCCGAGCGCGCATTGGCTGATGAAGCGACCGAAGCCAATTTCGCCTGGATCAAGGACGTCAAAGCCCGCCTCGAGACGATCGAGGGGACGGAGGCGATGTCCGGGGATTGATGGCAAGGAATTGATGGCAAGAGTGCCCGGTGCTCCGCATGTTGGCGCGCCGGTTTGAGAATGGTTTACGGTTCATCAACGATGAGCAGTGCCATCTCGCCGAGGTGATTTGGGTGGGGTGAGCGCGCCGGACCAGCGGCCGCGCCGCCCTTTTATGCGTCTGCCCATGGCTTCTTCCGAGCCGTGGCGACGCCGAGACTGCGGAGCGCTGATTGATGGCGACGAAAACGAGCGAACGGGACAAGACCGATCAGGTCGCGCCGGAAGCCCCTGCGACCTCCGATGGACCGTTGCTCGATCTGACCGATCAGGCCGTGAGGCGGATGATCAAGCTCGCCAAGAAGCGCGGCTATGTCACCTATGACGAACTGAACGAGGTTCTGCCTTCGGAGGAGTTCTCTTCCGAGCAGATCGAGGACGTGCTTGGCCAGCTCAGCGAGCAGGGCATCAACGTCGTCGACAACGAGGACCCGGAAGCCTCCGGCGAGGAACGCGCGGCCGCGCGCACCGGCACCAATGGCGCCGACGAGGAAGAGCCCGAGGGCGGTGAACTGACCGATGCCTCGCGCTCGGCCCTGCCCGTCGAGGTCAAGCGCAATCTCGAGCCGACCGAGCGCACCGACGATCCTGTCCGGATGTATCTGCGCGAGATGGGCTCGGTCGAGCTGCTCTCCCGCGAAGGCGAGATCGCGATCGCCAAGCGCATCGAGGCTGGCCGCGAGGCGATGATCGCCGGGCTCTGCGAGAGCCCACTGACCTTCCAGGCGATCATCATCTGGCGCGACGAGCTCAACGAAGCCAAGGTCCTGCTGCGCGACATCATCGATCTCGAAGCGACCTATGCCGGCCCCGAAGGCAAGAACCCGAGCCAGATTCCGGCTGAGGGCGGCGAAGCCGGCGTGCCGGGCGAAGCCCCGGTCGCCACGCCCGAGGGCGAGGTGCCCGAAGGCGAGCTGCCGTCCGATCTCGACGACGACGACATGGAGAACAACGTCTCGCTGTCGGCCATGGAGGCCGAGCTCAAGCCGCGCGTGCTAGAGACGTTCGACTCGATCGCCGACAACTACAAGAAGCTGCGCCGCCTGCAGGACCAGGACATCGCCAACCGGCTGGAGAACACCAAGCTCTCGCCGTCGCAGGACCGCAAATACAAGAAGCTCAAGGACGACATCATCACCGCGGTGAAGTCGCTCTCGCTGAACAACAACCGCATCGAGGCGCTGGTCGAGCAGCTCTACGACATCAACAAGCGCCTGATCGGCCATGAGACGCGCCTGCTGCGCCTGGCGGAGAGCTACGGCGTCGGCCGCGAGGACTTCCTCAAGCAGCATGTCGGCGGCGAGCTCGACCCCAAATGGGTCCTGCGCGTCTCCAAGCTGGGTTCGCGCGGCTGGCGTGATTTCGTCGGCGCCGAGCTCGACCGGATCAAGAGCCTGCGCGACGAGATCCATACGCTCGCCTCGGAAACCGGCCTGGAGATCCAGGAGTTCCGCAAGATCGTGCTGATGGTCCAGAAGGGCGAGCGCGAGGCGCGTCAGGCGAAGAAGGAGATGATCGAGGCCAATCTTCGCCTCGTGATCTCGATCGCCAAGAAATACACCAATCGCGGCCTGCAGTTCCTCGACCTGATCCAGGAAGGCAATATCGGCCTGATGAAGGCGGTCGACAAGTTCGAGTACCGCCGGGGCTACAAGTTCTCGACCTATGCGACCTGGTGGATCCGCCAGGCGATCACCCGTTCGATCGCCGACCAGGCCCGCACGATCCGCATCCCCGTCCACATGATCGAGACGATCAACAAGATTGTGCGGACCTCGCGCCAGATGCTGCACGAGATCGGCCGCGAGCCGACCCCGGAGGAATTGGCCGAGAAGCTCGCCATGCCGCTGGAGAAGGTCCGCAAGGTCCTCAAGATCGCCAAGGAACCGATCTCGCTGGAAACCCCGATCGGCGACGAGGAGGATTCGCATCTCGGCGACTTCATCGAGGACAAGAACGCGATCCTGCCGATCGACGCGGCGATCCAGTCCAACCTGCGCGAGACGACGACGCGCGTGCTGGCCTCGCTGACGCCGCGCGAGGAGCGCGTGCTGCGCATGCGCTTCGGCATCGGCATGAACACCGACCACACGCTGGAAGAGGTCGGCCAGCAGTTCAGCGTCACCCGCGAGCGCATCCGCCAGATCGAGGCGAAGGCGCTCAGGAAGCTGAAGCATCCATCACGGAGCCGGAAGCTCAGGAGCTTCCTCGACAATTGAGACAAAAGCCGGCCTCACGGCCGGCTTTTTTATTCATGCACGGAATTGGCTCTGCTCAAAGCCCCCGCACCAGCGCCACCAACTGATCCAGCGCCGTGCTCCAGCCCTGGTGGAAGCCCATCTCCTCGTGCTGCTGCTTCGCGGCTTCGTCCTTGTGCATGGCACGCGCGGTGTAGAGCGTCCCGGTCGCCGTCGGTTCGATCAGCACGGAAGCCGTCATGAAGCCTGAGCCGAGCGGGCGATAGCCGGGGCCGAGCGCGTCTGTGAAGACCAGCAGTTTTTCCGGCGCGATGAAGAGAAAGCAGCCGGTGTTGTCGTGCTTCTCGCCATTGGGACCCTCCATCACCGTGCGAAACCTGCCTCCGGGCTGAAGATCCATCTCGCAGGCGGTGGTCTTCCAGGGGGCGGGCGTGAACCACTGCTTCAGCAGCTCCGGCTCGGTCCAGGCGCGCCAGACCAGACGCGGCGCGACAGCGACCTCGCGCTTCAGTTCGAGATCGAGTGTGGGATCGAAGACGGTGGCGGGCAGGGCGGTCATGAGTTTTGCTCCGTGTCTTTCAGTTGCAGGACGAAGGCGTCGAACTGGTCGAGACGCTTCGTCCAGACGGTACGCTGGGCCTCCAGCCAATGTTCGGCGGCGGCCAGCGATTCAGGCCGGAGCGTGCAGGTGCGCACCCGTCCGGTCTTGGCCGTGCGGACGAGCCCTGAATCCTCCAGCACCTTGAGGTGTTGGAGGAAGCTCGGCAGGGCCATTTCGAAAGGCCTCGCCAGCTCGCTGACGGATGCCGGGCCGCGACCCAGCGCCTGCACCACCGCGCGCCGCGTCGGGTCGGCCAAAGCGCGGAAGGTCTCGTCGAGGGCGGGCTGAGTGGCAGACATGGCGCAATCCAACAGCATGCCATTAGTTAGGTCAATGCCTAAGTATGCGATCGGATTCATCGCCAGCGTTGATCGCGCGGGCTTGATCTTGCAGCCCGGCTGCGGCTTGCTGGCGCTCTGACCGCCCGGAGGCCCGCCGTCATGTCCCCCGAATTCCTGCTGACCTCGCTGATCATCGTCGCCTCGCCCGGCACGGGCGCGCTCTACACCATCGCGGCGGGTCTCACGCATGGATCGCAGGCGAGCGTTCTCGCCGCCTTCGCCTGCACGCTCGGCATCGTGCCGCATCTTCTCGCCGCCATGGTCGGGCTCGCGGCTGTGCTGCATGCCAGCGCGCTCGCTTTCGCGGTCGTGAAATATGCCGGCGTCGCCTATCTGCTGTTCATGGCCTGGCAAACGCTGCAGGAACATGGCGCCCTCAAGGTCGAGGCGAAGGCCGATCGGCGCTCGGCCTGGCGCGTGCTGCGCGACGGCCTCGCGATCAACCTGCTCAACCCCAAGCTGTCGATCTTCTTCGTCGCCTTCCTGCCGCAGTTCATCGCGGCGGACGAAGCCGCGCCGCTGGCTCGCATGCTGGAACTCTCCGGAGTCTTCATGGCGATGACATTCGTCGTGTTCGCGCTCTACGGGCTGTTCGCGGCGGCGATGCGCGACAGGGTGATCGGCCGCCCGGCAGTGATGGCCTGGCTCCGGCGCGGTTTCGCGGCGGCCTTCGTCGCGCTGGGGGCCAAGCTCGCCGCGACCGAGCGGTAGGTCAGGTCGCATGATCAGCCAGACCGTCCTAGCCGTCGAGACGAACGGGCCGGGCCTCTATGAGTTCACCACCCGCGTCGAGGACTTCGTCGGCGGGGCGGGGATCGCGGCCGGGTTGCTGACGCTCTTCGTGCGCCACACCTCCTGCTCGCTGTTGATCCAGGAGAATGCCGACCCGGACGTGCGGGTTGATCTCGACAGCTTCTTTCGACGGTTGGTGCCACCCGCGGATGATCCCGCGATGGCCTATCTCGTTCATCGCGATGAGGGTCCCGACGACATGCCCGCCCATATCAAGGCGGCGCTGACGCCGGTGTCGCTCAGCGTGCCGGTGATGGACGGGCGGCTCACGCTGGGCACCTGGCAGGGCCTCTACCTTTTCGAGCACCGCGCGAGGCCGCACCGGCGCGAGGTCGTGCTGCATCTGGCAGCGTGAGCGAGCGGCTTGGCTCGCTGTGAAGCTATTGGCATCCTGTGCCGCTGGGGGTAGTTCTCCGTCCGTCCAACTTCGGCAGAGGAATGCCCGATGTCCTTCCTGAAATCCCTCTTCGGCGGCCGCAAGGCGGCGGAGGACAAGCCAGCCGGTCCGCTCAAGACGATCGAGCACAACGGCTTCACCATCCACGCCACGCCCTATCAGGATGGCGGGCAATGGCAGCTCTGCGGCGTCGTCGAGAAGACGGTCGAGGGCGAGGTGAAGAGCCACCGCTTCGTGCGGGCGGACCGTTTCCCGGGACAGGCGGAGGCCGTCGATTTCACGCTGGTCAAGGGCCAGCAGCTGGTCGATCAGCAGGGCGAGGCTGTGTTCCGGTAGGTCTCTGCACGGCGACAGCGACGTTTTCGCGCGGGAACGGACGCGCCTTCCGCGGGTTGTCGGGGCATCACCCCCACGCCGAACACGGAGGCTCCTCATGGGCGCGCTTTCTGGCAAGACCATCCTCATCCTCGCCACCAACGGCTTCGAGCAGTCCGAACTCGACGTGCCGCTCGCCAAGCTGAAGGAGGCCGGCGCAACCGTGCATGTCGTCGCGCCCGAGGCCGGCGAGATCACCGGCTGGGACCAGAAGGACTGGGGCCGCGCGGTGAAGGTCGACAAGACGCTCGAAGAGGTCAGCGCCGATTCCTACGACGCCATCGTCCTGCCCGGCGGGCAGATGAACCCCGACACGCTGCGCGGGAACCCGACGGCACTGGCGCTGATCGAGGCGTTCTTCAAGCAGGGCAAGGTCGTCGCGGCCGTCTGCCATGCGCCCTGGCTGCTGATCGACACCGGCATCGCCAAGGGCCGTCGTCTGACCTCCTACGGCACGATGAAGCAGGACATGATCAACGCCGGCGCGCTGTGGGAAGACAGCGAGGTCGTGACCGACAAGGGCATCGTGACCTCGCGCAAGCCCGAGGATCTGCCGGCTTTCGTCGCGAAGATCATCGAGGAGATCAATGAAGGCCGCCACGAGCGCAAGGCCGCCTGATCACCACAAGCCGGCCTGACGGGAGCGCTCGCCGCCGTGCGAAGGCTCCCGCCCTGGTTTTCGCAGGGCTAGGTGCGGCATCGCCGCTGACCCACCCTGCTTGAGACGCGCTTGCCGTGACGCCGCGCCCTGCCTAATCCTCGTGGCCAAGAACGCCGTTCTCCACAACGGCGCGCCGAGGAAACATGACCCCCGACGATCAACGCTACGCGCCCGATTCCTCCTACGCCTTGCTGCGCCTGGTCGTCTCGCTCGTGGTCGGCACGGCGGCCTGCGTCGGCACCTGGTCGGTCGTCGTGGTGTTGCCTTCGGTGCAGACGGAGTTCGGCACGTTGCGGGCGGGCGCGGCGCTGCCCTATACCTGCGTGATGCTGGGCTTCGGCTTCGGCAACATTGCCATGGGCCGTATCGCCGACCGCTTTGGCATCATCGTGCCGATCGTGGGCGGCGCGCTGCTTCTGGGCTCGGGTTATGTGCTCGCCGGCATGGCGCAGACGCTCTGGCAGTTCGCGCTGGTCCATCTTCTGCTGATCGGCATTGGCGGCGGCGCCGGCTTTTCGCCGCTGATCGCCGATCTGTCGCACTGGTTCCAGCGGCATCGCGGGCTCGCCGTCGTGTTCGGCGCCTCGGGCAGCTATCTCGCGGGCGTGATCTGGCCGCAGGTCATCACCTGGGGTCTGGCGAACCATGGCTGGCGGGCGACGCATATCGGCATCGGGCTGGCCGTTATGGCCGTGATGCTGCCGCTCGCCCCGTTTTTTCGGCGGCGTCCCTCGGCTGCGAGCATGGCGGCGCAGGATGCAGCGAGCGCCGGTGCGCGCGGCGATCTCGGCCTCTCGGCCAACCAGTTGCAATGGCTGCTGGCGGTGGCGGGCTTCTGCTGCTGCGTGGCGATGGCGATGCCGCAGGTCCATATCGTCGCCTATTGCGGCGATCTCGGCTACGGCGTGGCGCGCGGCGCCGAGATGCTCTCGCTGATGCTGGCGCTCGGCATCGTCAGCCGGATCGGCTCGGGCTTCGTCGCCGACCGCATCGGCGGTGCTGCGACGCTGGCGCTCGGCGCGTTGATGCAGGGGCTCGCGCTGTTCCTCTATCTCTGGTTCGACGGGTTGACCTCGCTGTTCATCGTCACCGGCATCTTCGGCCTGTTCCAGGGCGGCATCGTGCCGATGTATGCGGTGATCATCCGCGAATACCTGCCGGCGCGCGAGGCGGGCCTGCGCATCGGCATCGTCATGTCGGCGACGATCCTCGGCATGGCCTTCGGCGGCTATGTCTCGGGCGCGATCTTCGACGCCTTCGCCTCCTATCGCGCGGCCTTCCTCAACGGGCTGGCCTGGAACCTCGTCAACCTGACGATCGTGTGCTGGCTGATGATGCGGGCGCGGCGGCGGCCGGATGGGTCGGTGGCGACGACCGCCTGACCCATCCTACCAAGCAAGCCACCCTTGACGTTGCGAGATTGTGCGGCAGAAGTCGGCGCAACCAAAAGCCCTCAGAGGAAACCTCCATGCTTCTCACCACCATCGCCGGCAGCCTGCCCAAGCCGACATGGCTTGCCGAGTCCGAACGGCTCTGGGCGCCCTGGAAACTCGAGGGCGTTGCTTTGCAGGAGGGCCGGCGCGATGCGACGATCCTGTCCGTCAAGCTGCAGGAGGATGCCGGCATCGACATCGTCGGCGATGGCGAGCAGGCGCGGATGCATTTCGTCCACGGCTTCCTGGCCAATCTCGCCGGGATCGATTTCGACAAGAAGACGATCATGGGCATCCGCAACAACCGCTACGAGGCGGAGGTGCCGACCGTGACGGGCGCGATCACCCGCAAGGGGTCGGTGCATGGCATGGAGGCGCAGGCGGCGCGCGCCCACACCACCCGCAAGCTGAAGTTCACGCTGCCGGGCCCGATGACGATCGTCGATACGATCGCCGACGAGCATTACGGCCGCCGCGAGGACCTCGCCATGGCGTTTGCCGCCGTGCTGAACGAGGAGGCGCATGAGCTGCAGCGCCTTGGCGTCGATGTCATCCAGTTCGATGAGCCGGCCTTCAACGTCTATATGAAGGAGGTGCCGGACTGGGGCATCGCCTGCCTCGAGCGCGCGGCGCAGGGGCTGACGGCGACGACCGCCGTCCACATCTGCTACGGTTACGGCATCAAGGCCAACATCGACTGGAAGGCGTCGCTTGGCGCGGAGTGGCGCCATTACGAGCAAACCTTCCCGGCGATCGCGAAGAGTTCGATCGACCAGGTCTCGCTGGAGTGCCGCAACTCCAAGGTGCCGCTCGATCTGATCAAGCTGCTCGACGGCAAGGACGTGCTGGCGGGTGCGATCGACGTCGCCTCCAACGCGGTCGAGACGCCCGAGGAGGTCGCGGCCACGATCCGCGCGGTGCTCGCCTTCGTCGCGCCCGAGAAGCTCTTCCCCTGCACCAATTGCGGCCTTGCCCCGATGACCTCCGAGGTCGCCTACGGCAAGCTCGCCGCGCTGGCGGCGGGCGCCGCTCTGGTGCGCAAGGAACTGGGTGCGGCCTGAAGCCGGCCGCCGTGTCGGCTCATCCGTCCCATCTGGCGCAGGCGCTGCGGCGCATGCTCCAATAGCAGGAGATTCGATGAAGGGGTGAGCCGATGACGAGAGAAGCGGGCGTGGCGCAGGACGAGGCGCCGCGCGGCAATCTGACGGTGCGCATCAATGCGATGCCCGCCGACACCAATGCCAATGGCGACATCTTCGGCGGCTGGGTGATGTCGCGCATGGACGCCGCCGGCGGCATCGCCGGTGTCGACCGGGCGCAAGGGCGCGTCGTGACGATCGCCGTCGACGCGATGACCTTCATCCGGCCGGTCAAGGTCGGCGACGTGCTCAGCGTCTACACCGAGGTCGAATCCGTCGGGCGGACCTCGATGAAGATCCATGTCGAGGCCTGGGCGCGGCGCTTTCGCACCATGGTCCATGAGAAGGTCACGGATGCGACCTTCACCTTCGTCGCAATCGACGAGGAGGGCCGGCCGCGCCCGGTCCCGAGACCGGCGGAAGACTGAAGTATAGGGCCGCGCCACATCCCCTAACGGAAGCTGAATCCCGTTGCCGGCGCAGTGATTCAAAAGAATCCACGCTTAAACGTTCTTTAAGCGCAGCCGGGCAATTCTCTCCGGGAACAAGTCCTGCCCAAGCACGATCGGGCGCGGGGCGGTTCGGGGTGCGTCGGCGGGCTCTCGCATAGCTGCCGCAGGCCTCGCGCCAGCTTCGTCGTCTGTCGTGTCGCGTTGTTTCGGAGAGCGATCGATGACGAAGGCCAGCAAGCCCCCCCGCCAGCGCAAGTCCTCGCGCATCGGCATCGCCGCGCGCATCTATGCGGCGCTGGGGTTGATGACGGCCCTGACGATCGTCGCCTCGACGGTGGCCTGGCTCGCCTACGGTCGCATCGGTACCACGGTGCAGGAGCTCGCCGGGCAGAAGATGCCGATGGTCGAGCTGGCGCTGGAGCTCTCCCAGGCGGCGACGCTGTCGACGGCGCTCGCGCCCCGCTTCATGGATGTGGAGAACGTCCAGCAGCGCGCGGCGCTGACCAACGAACTCGACCGGATCGAGGCGCGCCAGTTCGACCTCATCCGCCGGATCGCCAGCCTGAGCGGCATCGACATGAAGGCGACGCAGAAGGCCGTCGACGACCTGTCGCGCACGATCAACGACATCAACGACCTGACCGGCGCGCGCATGCGCAACGCCGCCGCGATGAACACCCAGCTGGAGAACCTCACCAAGGCCGGCCGCGTCTTCAGCGGCGTGGTCGGCTCCGAGGCCGACGAGTCGCGCTTCAACGTCACCATGGGCATCGAGAGCATCAAGGGCCTGTCCGGCGAGCAGCTCGACGCCGCCATGAAGACGCTGAACGATCGCGATTTCCCGGTCTTCGATTTCGCGCGCAAGCTCGAGGCGCAGGTCAACGAGCTGATGGGCATGCTGCGCGAGGCCGCGCAGATGCCCGACAAGGCCCGTCTCGCCATCGCCCGCGAGCGATTGAAGGCGACTGCGATGCGGATCCGCATGGAACTGACGGCGGCCGAAAACGCCTCGTCGAACCCCTTCCGCAACCAGGTCGTCGAGGCGGTCATCACGATCGGCGAAGGCCGCGCGGGCGTTGTCGAGATGCGCGAGCGCGATCTCACAACGCTCGCCGAGATCGCCACGACGCTCAAGGAGGTCGACCGCAACGCGGTGACGCTGCGCGGCCAGGTCGAGAAGCTCGTCGAGGGCGCGCGCGGCCAGGCCGTGGCGGCCAGCGCCTCGACGGCGACGCTGATCGAGGAGAGCAAGATGTGGCTGGGCGCCATCGGCGTCGGCTCGCTGCTGATCGCGCTGTCGCTCTCGCTGTTTTATGTCCGCCCGGTGATCGTCGGCAGGCTGAACCGGCTCTGGACCGCGACGCGGGCCATCGCGGACGGCGCGCTGGAAACCGTCGTCGATACCAAGGGCAATGACGAGATCTCCGACATCTCGAAGAGCGTGCTGCTGTTCCGCGACAATGCGGTAGCGCTGCGCGCCGCCGAGGCTGCCAAGATCGAGGACGAGGCGCTGGCGCAGAGCCGTCGGCGCGAGATGATGCAGGAGCTGGGCGTGGCCTTCGGTGAAGTCGTTGCCGCAGCGGCCGCAGGCGATTTCAGCCGTCGCGTCCAGGCGAGTTTCGCTGACGCCGAGCTGAACGCGCTCGCAGGTTCGGTCAATGAGCTGCTGGAGACCGTGCAGGGCGGCCTGTCGGAGACCTGCGATGTGCTGGCGGAGCTCTCCGCCGGCCATCTCTCGGCCCGCATCGAGGGGCTCTACCAGGGCGCCTTCGCCGAACTCAAGAACGGCACCAACGCGCTTGCCCACGAATTCGAGAGCACGCTCGCCAAGCTCTCCGAGACGGTGGCGGCCGTGCGCAGCGCGACGACCGAGATCCTCGACGGCGTCACCGACCTTGCCGAGCGCACCAGCGAGGAGAGCAACGCCGTCTCGATGGCGACCAACCAGCTCGGCGCCTTCGCCGGCACGGTCAAGAAGACCGCGTCGGAAGCCGCCCAGGCGACCGGCATGGCGGAGGGGGCCGAAAGCCAGGCGCAACAGGGCGAGAAGGTCGTGGCCTCCGCGCTCGAAGCGATGCAGCGCATCCGGACATCCTCGAACAAGATCTCCGAGGTCATCGCGATGATCGACGAGATCGCCTTCCAGACCAATCTCCTGGCGCTGAACGCAGCCGTTGAGGCGGCCCGCGCCGGCGACAGCGGCCGTGGCTTCGCGGTCGTGGCGACCGAGGTCCGCAGCCTCGCCAAGCGCTCGGCGGACGCCTCCAACGACGTCAAGAAGCTGGTCGAGGCGGCCCATGGCGACGTCAAGGTCGGCGTCGGCCTGGTCGAGGAGACGGCGGCGATGTTCGAGGCGATCGTTTCCTCGGTCAACGATCTGACCGGGCTGATGAACGGCATCTCGCAGACCGCGAAGAACCAGGCCAGCGACGTCTCGGCGATCAACCATGAGATCGACGGCATCGGCACGATGGCGCATCAGAACGCCGCGCTGGTCGAGGAGACCAACGCCGCGCTCGCCCTGACAGACGATCAGACCCGCGCGCTGAGCGAGCATATCGCCCGGTTCCGCTTCCGCGAGGGCCATGGCTCCGAGCAGCCCGTGGCCAAGGCCGCCTGAGCCGGCCGGCTGCGCTGCAGGGCGCAAGCCCCAGCATCTGAATCCGGGCCCCGCCGTCGCAGGACGGCGGGGCCTTTGCGTTTCAGGGCCGCCAGTCTCGGGGCTTGTGGTTTCGGCACTTCGGGTTTCGACGGTCGGGAGCCTTGCTTGATCGACGGCGGCGATGCTAGGCGGAGTGTGGGCCGGTAGCTCAATGGTTAGAGCTCGCTGCTCATAACAGCGCCGGTGCCGGTTCGAGTCCGGCCCGGCCCACCATTCCCTTTGTTTTCAGTGCTTTAGTCCGATGTCTCTGCCGGTGGGACATTTTGGTGAGGCATTCAGTGTTCAATCCCGCCTATTTGCAGTTGTCTAGAAGTGGAATCTACTACCTGAGGTGGCCGATTCCGCGGACGTTTCATCCCAAGCAGAAGCCGTCGACGCTGCGGATATCGCTGCGGACGCGCGATCCGAAAGCAGCGTTGCGCTTCTCTCGTGCTGCTAGTCAGATGGCCCATGTCGTGATGGAAACAGGATCAAAACACGGAATGCGGTACGACGAAATTCGCAGCGTGGTGCGTGATCATTTCCGCCGATTTCTCGACGAGGATATCGAGCGTATTGCCGCTACGGGTCCAATGGTCGGAATAGATCGGGCGATGCGCGAGAATGCCGCGGCAGTGCCGGAGTGGTCGATCAATGACGAGACCGTTCACAGTTTCATCGACAAATACGAACTGCACATCGACAGCGGTTCGGATCAATTTCATTTGTTACGGCGAGAATTGACGGCTGGCTACCAAAGCTACAGCCGAGAGGTTCTGAAACACGATGAAACGTTGCGGTCTTACGATTTCAGTCCGAAGCCAGAGGTGACGGCAGATCAGCCTGTTGATACCCCGGCGACCTTGACACTTGCTGAATTGGGAAAAGCCTACGAGGTCGACAAAAAGCGTGCGGGTCAATGGGTGGCCAAGACCGAATTTGAGAAGGCAGATCATCTCGCGTTGCTCACGGAAATACTCGGAGGCGATGCAGACGTAGCACGGCTATCGCCTCAAGATGCAAGGAGGGTGAAGGACACGCTTCATAAATATCCGAAAAACAGATCAAAGAATCCAATGACGCGCGGGAAGGCGCTTGATGCTGCGCTTGCTGTTACGGATGTACCTAGGCTCAGCGTGAAGACCATAAACAAATATATCCAGACTTATGGGGATATGTTTGGCTGGGCCTTTAGACACGGGTACGTCAAGGTGAATCTCTTTTCAGGTCTGACAATCAGGCAGAGCCGCCGCAACGAAGAAGGCAAGCGTGAATCGTTCGACTTCGATCAGATCAAATTGATAGTAGATACGCTGTGCGCCGTGGGTCCGAAAATGGAACGGAAGTCATATCAGAAATGGGGACCGCTCATCGGCATATATTCCGGCGCTCGCCTTAATGAGATTGCACAGATTCATCTAAAGGACATCCGTCAAGAAGGTGGCATCTGGTGCTTTGATCTTAATGAAGACGATGAAGGGAAGTCGCTGAAGGCGGCGGCATCAAAGCGGCTTGTGCCTATTCACTCACGGCTTATCGAGCTGGGCCTCTTGCAGTACGTTGATGAGTTGCGCGGCGAGGGAAAGCAGAAGCTATTCCAGGATTTCCGGTACTGCGCCAAAAATGGTTGGGGGCGGAATCTGGGGCGATGGTTTAACGATACTTTTTTGCCGCGTCTCGGACTCAAACGAAAGGAACTGGTGTTCCATAGCCTTCGACATACCGTTGTTACGCAATTGCTGCGGGCGGACGTGCCAGAGCCAATCGTGAAGGCGTTGGTCGGGCATGCACAGGAGGGTGTGACGCAGCAGAACTATTTTCAGAAGGGCTACACCGTTCCGCAGCTCAGGGAGGCGATGGAGCGGCTGAAGTTCAGCGCGGGATAGTCAGAAGCCTATGGATGAGCGATTGGACATCGAGGTCGATTATGCGCGCTATGTCCAGAAGCTCGACGATGTCGATGCGCCGCTCGCCGCTCTCGATGTTGGCAATGAAAGGCTGGTGCCGTCCCAAGGCATTGGCCACCTGTGCCTGAGACAGGCCTTTAGCGCGCCGCTGCTCAGCAAGTGCGGTCGCGATCTGCCTGTGCCTTTCGGAATGAACGGACTTTGCCATTTTGCCTGTTGACGCGGTGGTCAGCAGGCGGGTAATTCGAATTTCGGATTATCCAAAAATCAGATAATTAATTGATGATCTGGATACGAAGTAGTGATTCAAGCTGAGTTCTAACAAAGGGCAGCGGTATGGAAATACTCATCATATCTATGCTGCTGATGGCAATTGTTCTCTATTTTAGAAACAATTCGAAAAAGCGACGCGAAGGTGAAGTATTACAAATCCTAGATGCAGCATCTCATATAAATAATTACAAGAAGCGTATGGAGGTATTTTGCAGATCAGTAGGGTCAGGACCCATTGATGTGAGAGGCGCGATCTGATTCAGGTTCCGTGAGGAGACTGAGGATGAGCGACCTTTACTGGCTGACGGATGAGCAGATGGAGCGTCTGCGGCCGTATTTCCCAAAGAGCCACGGCAAGCCGCGCGTTGATGATCGGCGGGTGTTGAGCGGTATCGTTTTCGTCAATCGCAATGGGTTGCGCTGGCGGGACGCGCCCAGGGAGTATGGTCCAGCCAAAACGCTCTACAACCGGTGGAAGCGGTGGGGCG